>Ga0302267_10000061_pt1 | contig 125153 bp, 123 predicted proteins | sample III_Bog_E1_3_FD_194555 | JGI IMG/M metagenome (GOLD analysis project Ga0302267, IMG submission 194555) | Peat permafrost microbial communities from Stordalen Mire near Abisko, Sweden - III_Bog_E1_3 | ecosystem: Environmental > Terrestrial > Soil > Wetlands > Peat | place: Sweden: Abisko... | reverse complement strand
GCCAAGATTGGCGCAACTTCCTAGATCGTCGCCTCACGTCCGATTGTGTCGGTGACGTGAATCATTGATGCGACGATGGTCCCCAATGGTGAGGTATTCAGCCGATCAATCTGGCGAGAGATCCATGGGTCCGTCGCCCTTCCCATAGTCGGGCAACCCGGTTGGCTGTCGACGCGCAGGTATGAGTGAACGCCACGATTGACGACTTCTCCCGGCGACGGCTTTCGCGAGGGGTGTACGGGCCACAAGGGCCGTGAAGAAGTAACCCATGAAGTACACCAAGAGGAGGGCTATGGGGACCGCCACCATCCACGGCAGATGTAGCCCACTAGCGTTGCGCAGTCGCAGGAGGAAGGGTATCCAGAGCATTTGCGAAAGATACACACCATAGGAATTGTCTGAACCGGATCGCACCACCGCTCGCGTGCGAAGGCTTCGGCGCGGAGCGGTTAAGTACACCCCTAGGAGATACACGCACAAGATCGCTCCGATATTGAAGGGCAGAATCGTTGGTGAGTAGATGTTGATTCCCGTGCGTAGGTAGCGAGGGAGCCAGGGGTATCGCCCTAGGTAGCTGAGTACCTCGGCGCCAACAGCGCTGAGGAACGTGAAAATGTAGATAGGACGCGCATGAGTGCAGATCCATTCATGGATAGCGTCGAGATGAACTGCCACGATCATTCCACCAATGATGTAGACGGGATAGGAAGTGATAAGTCGGGTCTGCAGGATTCCGGGAATGCTCACGCCAAAGTGAGGTCCGCTTACGAGGACCCCGAAGGCGATTTGCCATAGCACTACGACGATCATCAACTGCGCGTGCCACCGTGCGAACCTCCTTATGAACATGATGAGGAGGGGAAACAATACGTAAAACTCCATGATGACCATGAGGTAGTAGAGATGGTAATAGCCCGTCTCTAGGAGATGAAGGAAATATTTCAGTGCCGCCCCACTCCACACGTCAGTCTTGTGGAACGAGTAGAACGGGAGCACTTTCGTGTTGGTCACTGATGTATAGAAGAAGTAGATGACTGTCCACGCCAGATACGGTACGCCCACCGATATGAATCGACGCTTGAAATAGCTGACCAGTTCGACTTTCTTCGCGTTGTTGTAACTGTACGTGAGCATGCACGCCGAAACAAAGAGGAACGCGTCACGCGAGAATCGAGTGAGCATTATGAGACCTACGACCGCCGAACTAGTGGCGAGCGGCGCAAAGAAGATCAGCGTATGTGTGGATATAACGGCCGCTTGTTTGACCGGGCGCATCGCGTCAATGTGGTCGAGGCGCTTTCGGGTCCCGGTCGCGGGTTGGGTGAGCGCGTCTTCCGGGGTACTCAGGCTAACTTCACTTGCCACGATGGGAGCTTTCACTACTCATGGTGCGTGATCACTAGAGCTCTTTTTCGAAGAGAACTTTAAGGTCCTTCGCATCGAGACGGTTCTTCTGGACCTTGCCGGTCGCGTGGATAGGCATGTTCTCGACGATGAGTAGGCGTGCTGGACGGCGGGTGCGGGCAACTGAGAGTACGAGTGCGTTTTCGATCTCGGCCGCTCGTTGGGCAAAATCAGCCGGCGATGTCGATGAACTAAGACCATCGAGTTGAACGTACGCAATGGGCACCTGACCGAAAGTCTCGTCGGCTTCACCCACTACCGCGGCGAAGTCCACACCCTGCACGCCCAAGATGACATCCTCAATCTCTCGAGGAAATATCTTCTCACCACTTCGGTTGATCACGTCGTCGCTACGTCCTACGAGGAAGAGGTAGCCGTCTTCGTCGAGGTAGCCGAGATCACCGGTCTCGAGCCACCCCTGGGCATCGAATCGATCCTCGTAGCCGTGGCCTTCGTAACTTCGGATTACCGACGGGCCCTTGACCTGGACGTTGCCCACGCCGGCGTGGAGCATTCCACTTTCTGCGACGTTGGAATCCGGAATTACACGAACCTCTACGCCAACGGCTGGCCCAACTGATCCTGGCTTGCGCAGGCCGTCAACTGGGTTTGCGCAGATCTGACTTGCCGCCTCAGTCATACCGTAGGACTCGACGACCTGGATTCCCGTGGCGTGTTCGAATTCGTCGAGCACCGCGGTTGACAGGGGCGCTGAGGCGGATCGTATGAATCGTATTCGCGCTGGTACCGACTCACCCGGACGAATCTCAACGAGTCGCGAAATGATCGCCGGGACGGCGTTGATCCACGTCACCTCGAGACGATCAATCAACGGCCAAAAATCGGTTCGATGAAATCCATCGTCAATGACCAGCGAGGCGCCGGCCACGAGCGAGGCGAGGACTGCCACGACTTCGGCGTTGATGTGCCACAGCGGCAGCGGGTTGAAACCTCGGTCCGATGTCGTCAGTCCGCTGTGATGCGCCACGAGTTGCGCGGCACAGAGTAACTGTGCGCTGGGAAGCGCGGTTACCTTTGGCGTTCCCGACGTTCCCGATGTCGCCAATATGACCCCACCGTCCGATCCTTCTGGGTGATGGCCCCGTTGAAGTTCCCCGGTAACGGCGAGTGACTTCGCCGATACATTAATCCATGCGCTTCGTGAGAGCGCCGGCGCCGCACGGTCGCTCACGATGGCACGAAGGTCGAGATTCCTCGCTCGATCATCGAGGCGCGGACCACTTGCGTACGAAAGGTTGGGATCGAGTGGTGCCACCCAGATGCCCGAGCAGATTAGCGATACAAACGTCGCCGCGAACACCAGGGGATCGAAGATCAACAGTCCAACGCGGTCGCCACACTCAAGACCGAGTGAGGTGTTGGCAAGACGCCATTCATCCATCTGCTCCTTGAGTTTCACGAAAGACACCGTTGAGCCCGAACGCAAGGCAAGAATCCATGGTGCGTCCTTCAGAGTGTCGGCGTACTCGTCGACAATGTTGCGAAGCGTTTCTTCTTTTGTGTCGGTTTGAACGACTCCGGCGATGCTCGTCATTATTTACCACTTCCTCGGTAATTGGGCTTCTATGGTGCTAGCAATGGTTCGATAGCCAGCATCGTTGGGATGGTCGTCGGGACCAAAGGGCGGCTTGTTGCATTCCCACGTGAGCGAACATGCTTCGGCGACGTTCGTCGGGACGGGACCGACGGCGATTAGGTTTGAAGACGTGGTGACTGCGGACTTGTACGTCATCGCAACGTCCGCCACCGGTATTCCGGCCGCGCGGTAATCATTGACGAGGACGGCGTTCAATTGATTGAAGGCGACGAGCGTCTCATTCGCGTTCAATCGTCCCTGGGCACCGTTTAGGTAGTCACCGAGGAACGGATCGCTGTATTCGAGACCAACGTAGTGGACTTTCGGACCCGCCGTCGCCTTGATTTGTCGAAGGATCGAGGGCAAATATTCGTGAACGAGGTTGACGCCCGAAGTCGCACACGATGGTTCGAATACCGTGACCAACATGCACGGTCGAATGTCGTTAAATCCAAGGTCAATCGTGACTAAGCCAATGCGATTTTCGTTCACTCGAAGAAAGGCTTTGGCAATCGAGAGTTGGGTGTTGGGCAGCGTGTAGCAGGCGTCCTTGAACTGTCCAAGAATTGACCGGACCGTTTCACCGGGACAACCAATCTCACGAAGCTTAAGTGTCACGTCCTTGGCTGCTTCGAAGGTCACGAGATCGTTCGAGTAACCATCGTTGGTGCGGTGACCGTTGTGCCCCACGATTCCCGTGGGTTGGAAACCGAGCGACGCCGAAGCACCCATATCGAGATAGAAACCAGAGACGGGCGTAGGGACCGGTTTTCGATCGAATGGATGCCACGGGCCCAGTTTGGTAAAAGCCAGCACCGACGCGATAATCACGATGCCGCCCGCGCTCAAGAGTACGACTCGTCGAAACACGGTCTGCCTCCATTGCTGGTTATGAACGACGCGGCCTGAACTTCGCGTTGCGCCCCAGAGCTGCGCTCAAGCATGTAGTGACTCTCACTTGCGACAGAATCTTCCGCGTGGGGTTTGAGGTGCGAGTTCAATTGCGAAACCGGCCCTCAAGTTCAAGTCCAGAATGAGTGACAAGAACGCCAGAGAATCTGCGACTGCACCGAACGCTTCTCACCAGATCACCCGCATATCGACCGCACCGACAGGTTGTCAGTGCGCGTGGAAGCGAGGTTCAGACGTCCAAACAGGATTCTACCACCGTGCAATTTCTGTCGTTCCGGGGTTGCGGGGCAACTCGCCAACTACATTTTGGTGTGACTCTTCAACGATGTCGCTGGACCGGGTCGTTGACGAAACGCGAGATTTTGACTTCCAGGGACATGTGAGGAAATGTTTTCCCCTCCGGTAAGGGTCGCTAAGAAATCTGAGGTGAATTTGTCTTCTCATTCGTGGCAGATCCGAACTTTTGTGGTCTTTCACGGTGACTCGCGTCAGTGAGGAGTGGTCGCCGTTATCGTTGGCGAGAACCGCGATAGCAAGGCGATGCTCCTCGCTTCTACCAGGAGTGATCTATCAACCACTAACTCATTGGAATCTCTATGACAGAAGGATCGGAAAAGGGAGCTCCGCTGAATCAGGACGTCCCCGAGGTGAGCGCAGGCGTTGAGAATACTTCAGACAATCGTCATGTTGCGTCACTGCGCGGTGCCGAAGCGGTAAACGTTGGCAAGACGTCGATTCGGGTGGCCGGGACTGTTTTTGTAGTTGTTTGTGCGGTTGTCCTCGTCGCGGGCGTCGTATCCGCCTCCAGCAGCAATGCCCGAATCAGCCGCATGAAATCACGTGGAATCCCCGTAGTCGTTCGGGTCACGGGTTGTTTCGGAAATATCGGGGGCAGCGGGAGTAATGGCGCCGGCTTCACGTGTCATGGCGCCTACTCCGTAGATGGAGTCAAGTACCGCGAAGTGATTGGATCGATGAGCACTTTTGTGTCGTCGGGCACTCCGGTACGCTGCTTCGCTGACCCTTCACACCACAATTCGATTGAATTAGCTGATGCGGTCAAGACTTCAAGGACTTCTCTCACGGCATACTTTGTTCTAGGCGCTCTTGCAGTCGTACTACTTGCCGTGGCGTTGGCTCTGCGTCGGGCGGCTCGGAGAAACCCACTGAAGTGACGCTTCGAGTGCTAAGTCGTCATGAGCGCGGCCGCTGCGCGCTGCTGGAAGGAATATTTGGTTTACACAGACGTCGGCGACCATCGGCACGACTGCGTCGAGCGGGTGCGTGGGCGGCAATGTCGCACAATCGTAGTGTTGCAAAACATTCTCTGCCACTAAATCGGTAGGGAGCCCTCGCCTCCGTCGCTGACGCGGTAGTTCCAACAAAGCAACGGAGCCAATGGGACAGTACGCTGCCTAATTTCTCAATGTCAATTTCTGGACCTCGAGGCTTATTCCGCTTATCGTTCTTCGAGACAATCGGGCTCCGTCGCCACGATCCAAGCGAACAACGGCTGGGCGCTGTACCAACCAGCCAGAGGTGAACCAATTTCTGCATGGACGTCGTGGGCGATTTGATCGGGGATTTCGACGGGATTACCAGCGGCCATGGCGAGTAACTCCGCTTGGCACGTTCGCTCCATAGTGGTGAACCAGAACACTGCCTCGTCGACCGATTGGCCCACCGTGATTAAGCCGTGGTTCGCAAGGATTGCGGCTTTGTAGTCTCCGAGTGCGGCGGCAATTCGTTTGCCCTCTTCGGGATCATTGGCCACGCCACCAAAATCGAAGTACACGCCGTGGTCTTCGAAGAAGATGCACGCATCCTGGGTCAAAGGCCGAAGTGATCGATGCAGGGACGCAAACGCTTTGCCGTGCACGGAGTGCGAGTGAGCAGCCGCAATAACGTCGGGACGCGCCGCGTGAACTTGTGAGTGAATGGCGAAGGCAGCGGGATTCACTGGCCATGAACCCTCCAGCACGGTTCCCGCGTGGTCGACCAGGAGAAGGTCGCGCACGCGAATCTGCTTAAAACTCATACCGAACGGGTTGACCCAGAAGCGATCAGAATGCTCCGGGTCGCGAGCGGTGATGTGTCCTGCAACTCCCTCGTCAAAGCCAAGTCTGCCGAAGATACGAAACGCTGCTGCCAGGCGTTGCTTTCGGTGCCGCCGCTCTTCGTCGAGAGAACGCTCCTCAAACGGATTGAGTGGAACGCGATCAGTCATGAGAATCCCCCCTTTACGGCGCTGCCTTCCCGCATCGACAACATACCGATATTTTACGGGCATTCGTGGATAAGTTTCAGGCTCGAAAACTCCAAAGATCTAAAGAAAAGTGGCGACTGGAGTGACTCATGTTACGGTCGACGAAGCAATTTTTTGTGGCCACGATCTATTCGAGGGTCAGCTCTGGCGTGCGGGGACACTGCCAGCAACCTCGACGTTTAATCAGATCAGGTTGAGATTTGCCCTATAGGATCAGTCGCGTGACGGGTCCAACGCCGTACATTCACTTCCGAGGACAGGCGCGTGACGCGTTGACGTTTTACGCCAGCGTGTTCGGGGGTGCGACCCAATTGCATTCATTCGCTGAATTCAGCCGTACTGATGGCCCGGCTGACGCCATCGCACACGGCTACTTGGTAAATTCGCCAGTTTCCCTCTACGCCGCAGACGTGGGCGGTGAGGAGCCGGCGTTTCATGCCGAGGGGCTCATGCTGTCCCTGCTCGGAACTTCCGAACCCGCGACACTTCGTCAATGGTTCGCGCGCCTGTCTGAAGGTGGCGAGGTCGTTGACGACCTTCAGCATCGGCCGTGGGGAGCGTTCGACGGCCAGGTCATTGATCGTTATGGGCTCCACTGGCTGATCGGCTTTGAGGAGGACACCAGCAAGTAGGGCGAATTCCGTGCGTCTGAACGCAATTGGCCTACTTCATGCGGGCGGGCGATGGGAAAGAAGGTGCATTCCGAGTTCTGATGTTGATAATCCAGGTTGGTTCATCAAGCAGGACAAGCGGACAAGGGTGACAGAATCTCGACGGTCGCATGGTCGCGCCTCGACGGCGAGGTCGTCGTATTTTCGAAGCCCCGTTAGAGCACAGCGCCATATCTTGATCACGTAACTGACGTTGATTAAAGGTTAAATGCATCGAACAACGAGATTAGAATCTGCGTGCCCAGCCACGAAAGCTGACGTACGGCCGAAAACTGCGAATTCGTCAGTCTGGGTCCTCGGGGAATCAGCTTGACGACATGCCTCCGCCAAGCAGGGCCGGAAGACCGGTGTTGCGCATTCGCATAAGAACCCGATGCGTGACCTTGACGGCGTCGGGGTGGAGTCCACCGTTGGAAAGAACCCGTGACTCCCACGCGGCAGCACGGCTTTCGAAGGTCTTCGCGTCGTCAAGTTGAAGGCAATCGAGTCGGTCCTCGTTGATGTCGACCGTAATGGTGTCACCGTCTTCTATGAGGGCGATGGGTCCTCCGAGTAGTGCTTCTGGTGCGACGTGACCGATGACCAATCCGACGGAACCACCCGAGAACCGAGCGTCCGTCATCAAGGCAATCGTGATGCCACGTTTGCGACACAAGGAGGTGATCTTCGACGTGGGGTCGAGCATCTCAGGCATTCCTGGCGCACCGCGTGGCCCTTCGTAGCGAATCACCACCATGTCGTTGTCATGAAACTCATCGGGCCGTTCGTCGAGTGCGTCAATCAATGACCGCTCCCCGTTGAACACGCGTGCCCTCCCAGTGAAAACCCCGTCAGCGATTCCGCTTTCGATACCGGCGAGTTTCAAAATGGCGCCTCCGTCCGGGGCCAGATTCCCGCGCAGCAATCGAAGCCCACCGGTGCTCTTGAATGGTTGGGCGACTGAGTAGATCACTTCGTGATCAGCGGGCGGGGGAGCCAAGCGATCAATCTGCTGAGCGAGTGTCTCGCCGGTACAGGTGATGGCACTGCCGTCGAGGAAACCGGCCATCATTAACTCGTTTACGACCGTAGGAAGTCCGCCAGCGCCGTCAACGTCGACCATGGAGTACGTCCCGAACGGACGCATGTTGACAATGACGGGCAAGTGATGAGACAAAGCATTGAATTCGTCCTGGCTGAGGACGTCCTTCCACAAGTCGATTCCTGCGGCACGGGCGATCTCAACACTGTGCAGCATGACGTTGGTCGAACCACCCATGGCCATCGTGACGATAAGGGCGTTGCGAAGCGAAGTGGGCGTGACGATATCTCGTGGGCGAATGTCGCGGATGGTCATCGTCACGAGACAGTCGACGAGTTCATCTGGGAACTGCTCGAGACGACGGGGATCGTCCGAGGGTGGAGCGATCATGTGGAGTGGCTCGAGACCTACAACACCAATGAATGTCTGCATGGTGTTGTAGGTGAACATGCCTCCACAACTACCCTGGCCCGGACACGCGTGAAGCGTGACCTCGGTCCGGGCTTGTTCGTCGGGGTTCGTGGCGAACTGAAAAGCCGTCACCAGGTCAATACGATCACCGGTCCGTGGATTAATGCCGGGCTTGATTGATCCATCAGAAAGAATCACCCCGGGAACATTGTGCTCAAGGAGCGCCGCCACCGTGCCGACCGGCGGCTTGTCGCAGGCGACGACCGCAATCATTCCTTCGATTTGATTCGCGGCGAGGTGCGTAGAAGCCGCGTCGTTCACGAGCTCTCGTCCGATGAGAGAAAAGCGCATTTCTGGAGTGCCGTTGAGTTGCCCATCGGACACGCCAATGGTGAAGGCAGGAGGAATGAGCCGGTTTGCTCGGTCGTCCTGTTTGATTCGACGCGACATGGAAGCCTGCACGGCGTGCACCTTTTCCTGGACTCCCAGGTAACACTGGCTGTCGCCCAGGTTGCCGAGTACGGCCCACACGGGTCCGTGGATCTTAGCGACATCCTGACCCAAGAAGTTGGCAGTGCCGACGCGCTGCACGTCACGTCCGGGGTTCGGAAAAGTCGCACCGGAGGTTCCGCGCACGTCCACTCTTGAAGAAGAATTTTCGGGTTGGGTCATTTTGAAAGTGTACCGACCTGGCGTAGAGCTCTTCAGGTCCCGATGAACCTCTGATGTCGTTGGGACCAGGTGACGACGATCGAACCTACGTTCTTAGCTCGCGGTGACGATCTTGAGTTCGACGAACAACGCTCGGATGAGTTGCGCTAGATCTTGCTCGTTGGCTTCACCGATCCAGCGTGCAAAGGCAATCTTTAGAACTGCGATCCCCGCCTCAGCGCTCAGACTCGCGCTGGGTTCTGCGACACCGCGCTGACGCAATGCGCCGGCCATCGCTGAGACGAGTGACGCGAGCTTGATCAACTCCCGCTCCTGGAGTTCGGTGTTCGTAGCGATGACGGTCTGGCGCAACAAGACGCCTTCGCGCTGCTCCTGGAACACGGCCCCGGCTGCCTGAATGGCCGCACTGATTGCAACGATTGGTGCATCTGACTCGGGGGCATCGGCGACGGTGCTCACGAGGAGTTCCTGCAATGCGCCAGCACCCCAGAACAGCACCTCGCGCTTGTCGGCAAAGTAACGGAAAAACGTCCGCTCCGTTAGCCCTGCCAATTCGGCGATCTCGGCCACCGTCGTTTGATCAAAACCTTGGCCGACGTAAAGCTCGAGTGCCGCTTGCATGAGCCGACCGCGTGCGTTTGGCTCCCACCGGCTCATGCCTTGATGGTACCTGATGACAGTAAGTGACATCGTGTGCTAAGGTCATGTCAGTGAATGACATCACTCCCTGGTCGCTTAACCGTAGGCGAAAGGGCAATCGCTTGGAGGTTACCTATGCGTGTTCTTGTTACCGGAGCGTCTGGCTGGATTGGCTCTGCCGTGGTCCCAGAACTTCTTGGCGCGGGCCATCAGGTCATCGGGCTCGCACGTTCGGATGACTCGGCCGTCGCTCTGATCGCCGCCGGTGCCGAGGTGCATCGTGGCTCCCTGGACGACCTCGACAGTCTGCGCAGTGCCGCTGATGAGTCAGACGGTGTGATTCACCTCGCCTTTAAGCACGACCTCGCCTTCACCGGTAACTTCCAGGCGGCTGCCGATGCCGATCGGCGCGCCGTCGAAGTCTTTGGCGAAGCTCTCGCGGGTTCGGATCATCCCCTCGTCATCGCCTCGGGAACCCTCGGGCTCGCACCAGGTCGGGTGGCAACCGAACTTGATGGACACTATGACGATCCGTCGGCGCCCATTTTCGACGAGGGCCCGAGCATTCGATGGGCCACAGCGGAGTACGTACTCTCCCTCGCTTCACGAGGTGTTCGTTCGTCTGTCATGCGTCTGCCTCCGACCAATCACGGCGACGGCGACCATGGTTTTATCGCGACAATTGTTGCCATCGCACGCGACAAGGGCGTCTCTGGTTACATCGGTGACGGTTCAAATCGCTGGCCAACGGTGCACCGACTCGATTCCGCACGGCTCTTTCATCTGGCGCTGGAGGGGGCACCGACGGGTTCAACGTTGCACGCCGTCGCCGAAGAAGGTGTTCCAATTCGTGACGTCGCCGAAGTCATCGGTCGACACCTCGACCTCCCCGTAGTCTCGATCTCACCCGAAGACGCGGACCAGCATTTCACGTGGCTAGCCCGCTTCCTCGCAGCCGATAGTCCGGCCTCGAGCGCGCGAACTCGCGAGATGCTGGGATGGCAGCCGACCCAGCCCGGGCTCATTGACGATCTCGAGCAAGGTCACTACTTCGACAAGCCATCCGCGTAATCGCATCGAACCGTGGAAGGGCGGCGCACCGGGGTTGGAGCGACAAAATCGGCACGGATCGAGCGCTCGCTGAAGCGCAGTTGAAGCGGGCGGTGAAAATCGAACTCGCGATCTCAACTTGGGAAGTGGATGAACCTTCAAAACATGGATGCAAGAAACCATGATCAATGAGCATTAACTAGGACGATTTGGTGCGCCGATTGGGCTTTGGATACTACGAAGTTCGGAGGTAGCTGCGCCACTTGGAAACTTGGATCGTCGAATCGGCACTGGGCCACGCCGACCTGGTAGCTATATGTACAGGAAAAGAAAAAGAAAATCGTCGCGGTTAATTCGACGGCGGTCCAACCTTCGGCGCGCCAGAGGATTTCGGTTCACACCAAACCCAGCGCGCTGCGAAGAAGTTGTTAGGGGCACAAGCGTTGATTCGCCCAGCTCAGCTTACGGTGATGATGACTTTCCCTCGCGCATGACCTTCTTCCACGTAACTCACTGCCGCTGGCGTCTCACGCAGCGGGTAAGTCCGATCGATGAGAGGAGCGACGTCGCCTGACAGCACGAGCGTGGACAACGTCTCAAGGTTCTCCGGCGTGACCACCGCCATGACGCTTCGAATCTGCTGGCGAACGAGGGGTGAGACAACTACCGCTTTCAATGACAGCGCTATTGGTCGAAACCACTTCCCACTTCCTCCACCCGCGACGACGAGCGTTCCCCGCGGCTTCAGTGCGCGACGAAGGTCGCTGAGGGTTCGATTCCCAATCGTGTCCACGACCACGTCATATCGCCGGGACCGCCGAGCGAAATCATCATGCGAATAGTCGATGACCTCGGCGGCGCCGATTGACTTCACTAATTCAACATTCCTCGTGCTACACACGCCGGTCACCTCGGCACCGAGTGACTTCGCGATCTGAACTGCGAAGGAGCCAACACCTCCGGAGGCGCCGTTGACGAGGACCGACATTCCTGATTCGACCTGTCCCTTGTCTCGAACGGCCAAGAGGGCGGTGTTTCCAGCGCAGGGAAGAGACGCCGCTGACTCGAAAGTCAAAGCGTCGGGCTTGGATACGAGGCGCTTCTCATCTGCGGCGGAATATTCGGCGAAGGCTCCCCTGGCGAGACCGAAGACTTTGTCACCGGGTTCGAACCGCGTGACCTTCGCGCCGACGGCGATAACGGTGCCCGCTGCATCGATACCCACCTCCGGGTTCTTCGGACGCCGAAAGCCAGCACTTACTCGCAACAGGTAGGGCTCGCCGCGGACCAGGTGCCAGTCGTACGGGTTGACGGAACTCGTGTGCACCTCCATGAGGACATCGCTGTCTCCTACCTCCGGCGTCGGAATCTCATCGAACGAGAGGCTCTCACCTGGTCCGTATACAGTTCTCCGAATTGCCTTCATCATTGATCCCTTCACCATGGAGGAGGATTTCTTTACGCCGTATCCTTACATCGTATACTAATTCATACTGTGTAAGTATGTCAAGTGTGCCACGCCAGCCACGAACACATCGAACGAGGACCCCGCTCAGCAGGGACCGGATTCTGCGGACCGCCCTCGACATGGCGGACAGCATGGGACTTGATTCCCTGACCATGCGTGCACTCGGACAAGCTCTCGGTGTCGAGGCGATGTCGCTCTATAACTACGTAGAGGACAAGGACGATATCCTCAGCGGAATCGTGGACCTCGTGCTCAACGAGATTGATCTCGTGCCCGCCGCCAGTGACTGGCGATCGGACGTGCGAGCGACGGCGGTGTCAACTCATGAGGCTCTGCTTCGTCATCCTTGGGCGACCCGGCTCGTTCTCGCACCGACTTCAGTTCGCATGGTCTCCGCGCGAATGGGTTACATCGAGTCGATCCTCGCGAGACTCCGTAATGCTGGGTTCACGCCCGAGGCGGCTTCGAGGGGCTACCACGCACTCGATAGCCACATTCTTGGATTCACGATCTGGCAACTCGGTCACGCCCTCCCTGCAGACTCCCCCCCCGACTTCATCGACACCCTGATGCGTCAGCTCAATCCCGACACCTTCCCTTACCTCGTCGAGCACGCCGCAGTGCATATGAATACGCCAGAGGGTGAGGAAGAGAGTGAGTTCGAGTTTGGCCTTGACCTCATCCTCGACGGACTTGAGAGATACGTGAACTCGACATGGAACCGGTCTTGACTGGAAAAGGACCAACCCGGGTTCTCGTCGAGATCCAACTGTGCCAGTAGCGTGCGACTTGGCGCATAACTATGTTTTGCTTATGGCATGGTTAGGACACGGGTGAGCACGACGGTGGATGGCGAACTCTTGGAAGAGGCTCGGCGCCTACGAGCGAACGTGAACGACGCCACGCTGTTTGACGAAGCTCTCATCGCTCTCGTCGCTCGTAATCGTGCACGTGAGATCGACAGTGCTCACGCTGGGTACGGCGAATTCCCAATCGATGATTCCGACGAATGGGGCAACCTCGCCGAGTTTCGTGCTGGCGTAGCTGCCTCGTGATGCCAACGCCCCTGAGGGGTGAAATGTGGTGGTGCGAGGTACCGGAGATTCAACGAAGACCGGTCGTTGTGATGTCGCACGATGCGGCAATTCTGAGATTGCAGCGCACGTTGATCGCCCCTTGCACGACGACGATTCGTAATCTCCCAAGCGAAGTCATCCTCGAGCCCGGCGAGGATCCAATTGGTCGCCGCTGTGGAGTCAACCTCGATTCGGTCGAAAGCGTCTCGATCTCGATTCTCGCGGAAAGAATCGGACGCTTAAGCGACGGACGGATGCGTGAGATCTGCGCTGCCTTAGATGTTGCGGTTAGTTGTGGAGAATGAGTACCTTGTCACGAATTGACGACACACTCTAGAAGTGAGTAGCCGAATCGTACGGTTCGGTTCTCTTGACATTGACTTCCTCTAGCGAGATCCGGTCGTTGGTCGCGAAGTATCTCTTGGCGAGGATGAGGGACAGCCGGCGAGCAACGCAGTACTTCTTTCGAAGTTCGATTTCGATCGTTGGTGGCGTCCTCAGGCGAGTTTGCTGAGTGCACTCGTGCTTAAGAGTTTCGGAAAGAACTCGCGTTTCATTTGGCAACGGTGGATGACTTGCTGTCTTCGTCAGGCATTCGAAGATTCATTAAACTCAGGAAGATTTTGGGCTCTGGGTGGACACTACTGACCTAAACAACGAACCCAAAAAGACGAAAATAACGTTGGACTCCGATTTAGCCACAACGCGTTTATTCCCTTTCATCAGGGTTGATATCTACTCCGTTGGAGCGGGCGACGAGAATCGAACTCGCGTTCTCAACTTGGGAAGCGGATGTACGCGCGAGATTAACGTTCAATTTATACCTGATCAAGGGTCATATTTCTTCGATATTGAACTGACCGAATTCATCGCGGGCACTCCATGGGCACTCCTTGTAATCCAAACGCATCGTTGAAGGTGGAACCTACGGCGGCGGAAGTAGGTTTCCTACCTTTGCGTTCGAGTACGTCGGCTTAACTCGAGCCGGTGACGGAAAGGCGATCCTTGTAACAGTGCCCTGACTGCTCGGGTTCGTCTTCGGCTACGTGATGTTCAGGAAGTTGGTTTCACTCACCGATCAACGACCGACGGGCGTCTTTCAAGAGAAGAACCAAATGTAGATCGTCAGTGGGACTCGGCTGCAATTCCGGAATGAGGTGGAGATAAAAGGCGCGCGCAACTTCGCTCTCCGCATGAATTAATAGCCCCCGACAACCAATGTCGTCGCTCAGCGTGAGTAGACGACTGACGACGTCAACCAAGAGACCGGAACCCAACCCCTTACCGACATGTCCAGAGTCGACGCCGAGTCGAGCGAGAAGTGCCACAGGTTGTGGATACCGGCCAGCACCCTTCTTCAGCCGATCCGGTGCTGCCGCGAGATCTAGTTGGGCCATACACCACGCGTAGTAGGCGATGACAGTCGAATTGTCCTCTGTGGTGACCACGAATACCCGAGTCGTGCCCGTCGACATTGACTGTTTCGCGTATCGACGAAGCCACTGAGTCTGTTCCGTTGAAGCGCAATTGAACTTGTCGACATTGTCTGTCGTCAGAATTGGGCGAGGTGGTCGATACAGAGGGCTCACTCGGTGAACGGCGAAGGTCGATTCATGAGGCGACGCAAACTATCTAGCTCGCGCGCGGGCAGATTGTTCATTTTGTCCCAATGTTTCGCCGCTTCGCTCGAGAGTACGAAGTGGTCACGATCGGCCAAGACCTGGCGCGAGGCATCCACCAGGTTTGTGACGACAAAGGAAGTGAGGTCGGTCCCGACCTCCTCGGCCGCACGATTGATTAGATTGCGTTCTTCGAGGGTTGTCCTGACCTCGAGTCGCTTGTCCCTGGTTCGGATGGAGGTCGCCATTGTTCTCCCCTGTCATTCTCGTTGTACGGCCATTGTACGGCCTCGATGAGTCGTTGTCAAGCAAGACTTGAATCACAACGGTTCTAAGTATCATGAGATTGATTGAAAGAGCCCGTCTTAGTTAGCAGTGGACATTGGCGACGGAACAACTATCTCGAAGCATTGCTCTCGGGTGCTCTCAGCTGAGTTTGCTGAGAGTCGAACGCGCATAATTTGCTCAAAACGAATTCGACATTCAAGCGACAGTGTCGACTCACTTGTTTCGTTGGTCAAGCTCGCGATGGATCTCTCAACCGAAAACGAAACTGGGCACTCCGTGGGCACTACTTGGGCACTCTGAGTTCAAAAATGAACTCAGAGGAATCGAATTAAAGTATCTGTCCTTGTTTGCCCGTTGAGCATTAACCATCACTCATCAGGATGGTTATTATTTTCTTGGAGCGGGCGACGAGAATCGAACTCGCGTTCTCAGCTTGGGAAGCAAACCGAATTATCTGCGTTCGGTGCAGAAAGTTCCTTATCAGAACCCTGATTAGTTTATGAATCAATGTCGATTTGGTCCATCGGGCATTTGATGGGCATGACTGAACGGCGTCGCACAAAACTCTTGAATCGTGCGCTCGGGACGCTTGAACTTCCGGAGGACCAAATGAAGGACAGCCTTCGGTCATTTTGAGACATGAAGGCAAGTCACGTCCTTTTGTGTTTACTTTCGACGTAGTCGTCCACCCAGTTCCGGGTGCTTCGCCATTGTCCGTCAGTCCCCTTTTGCGCGCGGAGTCGACCTCGTTCGATCGCCGCTCGCAGTGCGACAACACTGCGGCCCTTCGCGGCCAGCGCTGATAGTGGCACGAGAGTGTCGGGGCCGGCGACGGCGGGGACGACGAACCGATAGAGGTTGTCGGTGATGGCACGCGCGAAGAGTTCTCCGAGCGGACCGGGATCGCCATCGTCCGCCGACTGGAGGGCGCGCAGATATCGTAAGCGGTCTCTCTTCAAGATGATGGCTGGTGGGTAGCCCATGCGAATCAAGATGAGATTCGTGAGGAGACGCCCCGTGCGCCCGTTGCCGTCGAGGAAAGGGTGAATGCATTCGAAGGAGGCATGTGCGGCCGCCAGGGATTCGACCGAGAAGGGCGCACGGCTGATGGCGGAGAGTGACGCCAGCCAATCGGTCATCGCAGCGTCGACCTCTACCCATGACGGTGGCTTCATTCCGCCAGGGAATGCGTGAATGTCGTGTCGGCGAAAACTCCCAGGTTGCTCTTCCTTGGTGGCGTTCACGGGGGGAGAAACGCCCCAAACTGGCCCGAGGGCGAGCTCGTGGATGTGACGGACCTCGGTCAAGGTGATCGGCGAATCGGGAGCCCAGTCTCCGGGATCGAGGGCTTGCTCATAGACCCATTTCGCGGCTTCGGCGTAGCCCGTGACTTCCATGTACTCACGTAATTCCTTGTTCCCGACCGCAAGTCCTTCAGTCAGCAGCGATTCGACCTGCTCGATGGCGAGAGTATTGCCCTCGATGGCGGTTGAGTGGTGGGCTTCTTGGTGCCAAATGGAGGCCCAAATGTCCTCGGCCTCAAGTGGTGAGGGTAAGCCGCCCATGCGATCGCCCAAATCCGCAATCGCCTCGTCCAGCCGTTGGTAGATGGCGTGACGACTAGGGCGTCCAGGACCCGATTTATTGAGAACCATGAGAATTAACTCTAACACAACAAAATAGGTTTGTCGTGTTAGTAATTGAATTGTTCGAACTCAACAAATTCAGCCCTCTGCATTGCTAAGGCCCTCTCGCAGCAGGTCGACCTGGTTAGGATTGGGTCAACACTTTCTTGTTTGACGTATGGAAAGTATCGACAGAATTCGAGCTTCTGAGTCAAAAAGTGCACAATCTTCCTCGCCCGAGGTCGACGAGCGCGAAGCGCCGAGTCGGCCGTACGGGCGGTCATAGTGACAACCAGAATCTCAAGAATTTCGGGAAATCTCGTGGTCCCGGTCCCATCCGAGCCCAAAAAAGTGGCTCCTTCTATAAGGGGAGAATTTCACTCGAATCTGAAAGGTTGAATCATGGCTCGCATATTGACACGTGCAACATTCCTATGCGATGCGATGCGAAGCCGGTGCGATGCGATGCGAAGCCGGTGCGGTATCCGATGTCGAAGAAGCACAACAATTTTGTCGACCAGTGCGAATTAGAGCGACCGTTGGGCGATGTGCATTGTCGCCTAAAGGCAGGTTCATCGAGCTACGTGGAGTCGAAGGGAGAATTGTCGTGACTGGGAAGCGTCATTTCGGCACCGTACGAAAGAGGTCGTCTGGTAGATGGCAGGCCGTCTACCAGCGCGAGGGCCGCATGATCTCGGCGGGAACCTTTTACTCAAAGGCCGACGCTCTCGCAAGTCTGGCGATTGTTGAAGCGGACCTGCTACGTGGCACGTGGATCGACCCGCGTTCGGGTCGCATTGGACTTGAGCAGTACGCGGAGTTGTGGCTCTCGCGACGACCAGAGTTGGCGGTGCGCACCGTTGAGCTCTACGAGTACCTGTTGAGGAATCAGATCTTCCCCACCATGGGCCACGTCGAGCTATCGGCGCTGTCTTCATCGATGATTCGTGGCTGGCACGCCGAACTCGCGTCGCGTCACCCCAGCACCGCGGCCAAGGCCTATCGGCTCCTTTCAACGATCATGCGCACCGCGGTCGCCGATGGGCTGATCCTCACATCGCCCTGCAAGGTGAAGGGTGCGGGAAATGAACGACCAGCGGAACGTCCCTTGGCGACCGTGGCGGAGGTCGAACAGCTCGCTGCCGCCATGCCCGAACATCTGCGACTCGTCGTCCTCCTTGCGGTGTGGTGCCAGTTAAGGCGAGGTGAGATTTTGGGGCTTCGCCGATGTGACATCGACCCACTCCACTCGACAATCCAAATCGAGCAGAGTCGGACGATCAGACGCGACGGGAGTTCGCTCATCAAGTCCCCCAAGACCACCGCGGGCCGTCGACAACTGTCCGTGCCGGCACACGTGATGAAATCCGTGGAGAGCCATCTCGAGCGCCATACCGGTGCCGGAAGCGAGGCTCTGGTGATTGCGTCAGAGCAAGGCGACGCCGTATCTATGGCCGTTCTGCAGCGAGCCTGGACCAAGGCTCGAGCCTCAATTGGGCGAGACGATCTCCACCTTCATGACCTTCGCCATACGGGACTCACGCTGGCCGCCGCGACTGGAGCCACCACGGCTGAACTCATGCATCGCGCCGGACACGCCTCGGCCGATGCCGCACTGCGTTATCAGCACGCGACTCGCGATCGCGACCGAATCCTGGCTGAAGCACTCGAGAAGATCGTCAATCCGTCGTCGAGCAGTGACTATCGGTTCCTTGCGGTTTAATGGTGCGATCACGGTTGAGAACAGAAGAAGACGAGGGGCCACTCGGCTGATCAAGGGAAAGAAGACTCTCCGATGACCTTCCACGAATGTCCATTAGTAGTTCGAGCGAGCCCGCCGAAAAGTATGGGCATCCATGCTTCGCGTCCCACGCTCGCGAAATAGGGCCCAGTGATGTTCGTTTTCGCCCCTAAATCACCAGACCCAACTGACTGCCAGTGTCGGCCTCCGTCGGCGCTGAACTCTAGGAAACCCGGACCGGCGTCAATCCAGACGTACCGTCCGTCACTACTAACACCAAAGGTGTTCACGGCCATCCCGCCGATGTTGCCCAAGTTGGGTCCACCAGGAATGGGTGAACCTTGGGCCAACAAAGTCCACGTATGACCTGCATTGTTCGTTCGATAGAGAGAATTCGCCGCATGGTTCATGCCAACTCCAGCAGAACACATGAAGTACCAGTTGCTCGCGCTGAGCGCTTGACCAACTGGGGCCGTCCCTTGAGGGCACGGGTTGATGGTTCTCTGCCACGTTGCGCCAGAATTGGCGGTTTTGAGAATAATCGTGTCGTGCGGTGTGGAGAGATTGTTTTCTACCGCGACGCCAGTTGACTCGTGCCACGCGATCACGGTTGCCGGGTAGTCGGAACTGTTCATCTTTGGAGTTGGCGATGTTGGCAACGGTGAGGGGATGCGCGTTGTACTCGATGCGGTCAGCGAACTCGGGCGAATGACGTTGAGAAATGTGGTCCCGCAATATGGAACAGCTAACGGATTCGAGCAGCGTTCAGAAGTGGCGAGTAACTTACCATTCGCCATCCAGAGAGCCGTCGGCGTACCGGGTACCTCCACGTTCGTCCAGGTTCGACCTCCGTTAGTTGTGAGCAAAAATTTTCGTGGTCCGCTGGTTGCGATGTACCCGACCTGGGAGTTGAAGAAAATCATCATTGGATTCCAACTCCAGTTGGGACTCCATATGCCGGCCGGTAGCAGCCCGCCAACTTTCCACGAAATTCCACCATTGACGGTCGTCGTCAAATAGGAGTGTTCGACTCTTTGGAAACCCTTGCTCCAGAAAGTTGAAATTGCAACTCCGGTTGTTGGGGTGAACATCTGAATCGCTGCCACCGTTGACGAATTGATGACTGTACCCACCGGCAGTGCGGCCACTGAACCCTTAGTCGGCGCGGTGTCAGTACTTGAACGAGCCGAGGGATGATTTCCCAATCCGCCGACATATATCGAGGCGGAAATCACGATGACGCTCGCGATGAAGGTGATGAAGCCCGAGCGCAACCTACGACGGTGCTTGCGACGACGCGCCTCGGGAATGAGAACCGTGATCTCTTCCGCTGGAACTTCTTTCTTGTCGAATAGGAGAGCCAAGACCACTCCTCGCTATTGAACCGACAGAATCATCGTGGCCAGTTCGTCTTTTCGGTAACCCTGTTCGCGCGCCATCGACACCAACTCGTTGACCTTCGTCAGCAGTGCACTGCGTGCAGCAGTGCCGACCACTCGGACGCCACGACCTCTCGTGAAATCAAGGATGCCTTCTTCGCGCAGGATGTGCAGCGCCCGGATGACAGTGTTCTTGTTCACCCCGAGCACGGCGGCAAGATCGACCGCAGGAGGTAGTCGCTCGCCCTCAGCGGCCTCACCCTCAGCAATGGCACGTCGTATCTCGGCCGCCACCTGATGGTGGAGAGTGACTTGTTCGTTCCTGTTGACCTGAGAGAATTTCATAGTACTATGGCGAATAGTACCATCATCGGACCGATTGGCAAGGAGCGCCGTGACGTTGAGCCCGCCACTTGATCACGATCAGATGGAACTTGACGTCTTGGGAGAACGTCGTAACGCGGAACTCCTCATAAGGGAAGCGAAACGGCGTCAACGGCGTAGGCGTTCGCTGATCGTTACCTTCGTGATCGCGACAGTTCTAGTAATCGCAACGACCTTTTTTGCCGTGCGCTCTAACAAGGTCGCGACCGCCAATGCGACCTCAGTGGGCGGCTTTATTGCGTCGATGAAGAGTGCTGAGGCGACGGGATACGTCGCGACATACCACGTCAAGAACCTTTTATTCTTCCAGGATGGAACTATTAACTTCGCTCAGATCCCCAGTCCTCCTGGAACCAAGGCCGTTGAGAACACTGACGGTTATTCCGGTACTGGGAAATACTCCTACATCTTCTACGGCAGTTCCGACCACGTCATTCGACAGTGGATCGTCGTCAATACGAATGTGCAGGCCTGCCTCAAGTGGGCATCCGGTCCTCAAGCGAAACTGATTTGCGGACGCCCAAGTCCGTACCTACCTTCGAATGGCTTCATTGAGGAAGACACCGGACTGATTCCCAAGTTCGTCCTGCAGGCTGTCCAGGAGAGTGAGTCCACGCCAACGGTTGATCGTTTTACCTTGGAATCATCCAAAGAGTTTGGACAGCTCCGATGCCTGACCCAGGCCAGCTGGTCCCAGACGACTTGTATTGATCGCTCGGGCTATGTCGTGTCGTACAGGAGAATTGGTATCTCCTCGTACATCACTGACATCTCCTTGGCGACGCTGGGCCATCATCCGAGCGCGGCCAATTTTGCGCCCTTGGTGAAACCGACCGTTGCGTTGGTCTTGCCACCCATCTAACCCCGTGTCGGTTGACCTGAAGTCCGGTCGAATTTGAACGGCTTCGACGCGGACAAATGATGAAGCTTTCTGACTTTTGGGAGTTCGACCAGACGCAGGTACATGACGCGTGGGCATTACGTGGGCATTATCAAAGGTGATTTGGGCATGATTGGACATGTTGTAGAGGACACTCGCGGTTAAAAATGGTCACTCGTGGTCACTTAAAAGTGCTTGCAAACATTGCACTTTCATCGAAAGTCCTTGGAGCGGGCGACGAGAATCGAACTCGCGTTCTCAGCTTGGGAAGCTGATGTTCTGCCGCTGAACTACGCCCGCAATGGGTCAATCGTATCGTCATCGCGCACAGATGCTCCGAGGATTCGCAAAGTCGCAGATTATGTTCCGTATAGGAAGTGGTATTTCTTGCCGCCCGGGGCCCGCTTCGCGCCGAATCCCCTTTGGAACTACTCGATAGTGGGATGATCGTTACAACATGCAATCGTCCTGGCCCACTCTTTGGCACAAACATCCTGGCGTTCGAACTGGCGAGCAACTCACCCGGGGGGAGCGTGCTGCAGACCGCATGCGTAACATGATGGGTTCGTGGACCTTCGTCTTCAGTTTCTTTGCCGTGATGATCGCATGGGCTCTCACAAATACCTTGTTTCTTGAGCACATCTTGCATAAGAAGGCCTTCGACCCATACCCATATATATTGCTCAACCTCTTCCTCTCAATGATGGCAGGCGTACAGGCGGCAGCCCTGCTCATTGCAGCGAAGCGATCGGATTCGATCTCTTCTGAGGTCGCAGTGCACACTTCAATGAATACCGATGACATTAAGAAGTTGATCCAAGAGAACACTGAATTGACCGCTCAGGTCAAGACCAACACAGACCTGCTCGAGGAGATCCATTTGCACGTCGCCAATATCGGTCTCAAGGTTGGCGCGGACATGGGACGGTTCCCACCCAAAGACGGGCCTGCTTCGAGCGAGTGAGAGGTCACGCGATTCACTGAAATACCTGATGAAGCTGCTGCTCTTGGGTTCGGTCCGTGGCGCGCGGATGGCGATTTTGCTGGCGGGCAAGAGAAAGTCGGGAACTCACTAGGCACTATCGTTGCCATGGTTATGGTGCTCTCGGATCGATCAATCAAAGAGGCCCTCAAGGAGGGTCGGATCATTATCGAGCCCCTGGGCCAGGACTGCATCCAACCCTCTTCGGTTGATCTTCACATCGACCAACTATTTCGGGTCTTTCGCAATCATTCTCAGCGCGTCATCGACGTGCGCGACGCGCAAGAAGATCTCACCGAACTAATCGACGTTGGTCCCACGGAGCCAATGATCCTGCACCCAGGGGAGTTCCTGCTCGGTTCAACCATTGAGCGAGTGGCTTTACCCGATGACCTCGTGGCCCGACTTGAAGGAAAGAGTTCGCTCGGACGTCTAGGCCTACTGATTCACTCAACCGCGGGTTTCGTGGACGCGGGTTGGGACGGGCACCTCACCCTTGAACTCTCGAACGTCGCGAACCTACCGATAACGCTCTACCCGGGGATGAAGATTGGCCAAATCAGTTTTTTCGAGATGACGACTCCCGCCGATCGTCCGTACGGTTCTTCCGGTCTAGGTTCAAAGTACCGAGGACAACGCGGCCCAACGGCGAGTCGCTACTCGGAGAATTTCAAGAAGCCGTAGCGTCGATCATGGGGAGTAAACGGTGTTAGCTCGGATCATCATCGGACTGGGCGTAAGTGTGATCTGCTTCGTGATCGCGGGACGTCGCTTCTTCTGGCTCTCGCGCTTGATACGAAGCGGGCAACCGGCTCCTCGCCGCTGGCAAGGCTTTCGCGAAGTCAGTGGGGCCGAGGTCACCGAGGTCGCTGGCCAGCGCAAGATTCTGCGCTGGACCGTGCCGGGACTCGCGCACTTCTTCACGATGTGGGGTTTCACGGTTTTAATGCTCACGATCATCGAGGCGTACGGCTCGTTGTTCCAGCGAAGTTTTCACATCCCTCTCATCGGCACGGATAATTGGCTGGGTTTCGTCGAGGACTTCTTCGCGACCGCGGTGCTGGTCTCGTTGGTCGTCTTTACCATCATCAGGATCAAGAACGCCCCCTCGCGCAAGGAGCGCGCGAGCCGCTTCTTTGGCAGCCATCTGGGAGCCGCCTGGCTGGTGCTCTTCTTGATCTCGATGGTGATCATCACACTCCTGCTCTACCGTGGGGCCCAGGTAAACACTGGTCATTTCCCCTACGGGGACTCGAAGTGGGCTTTCGCGAGCCACGTCGTGGCGATCTGGCTGCATCCGCTGGGCGTCGGGGTGAATTCGGTGCTCGAGGCACTGTTCTTGCTCGCCAACGTCGCCGTGATCACCGGTTTCCTGGTCTTCGTCTCGTATTCGAAGCACCTGCACATCTTCCTCGCGCCGGTCAACATCGGTGTCTCGCGTCGCCCTCGGGCCCTGGGCGGTCTCGACAAGACCCCCGACATGGACATGGAGCACGTCAGCGAGGACACCGTCTTTGGAGCGGGCAAGATCGAAGACTTCACCTGGAAACAGATGCTCGACTTCGCGACGTGCACCGAATGCGGTCGCTGCCAGTCGGTGTGTCCAGCGTGGAACACCGACAAACCGCTGAGCCCGAAGTTGTTGATCATGGGGCTGCGCGACAACATGTTCGCGTCGGCGGACCGACTGTTGTCGGGCGAGTCGTCGAGTGACGTGGCGACGCTGATACCCACGACCATCGACCCTGACGTGCTGTGGTCGTGCACGACGTGCGGCAGTTGCGTTGAGCAGTGCCCGGTTGATATCGAGCACGTCGACGCGATTATCGACATGCGCCGGTACGAAGTCTTGATGGAGAGCCGGTTCCCGAGCGAAGCCAGTCTGCTGCTGCGCAACATGGAGAACCAGGGCGACCCGTGGGGACTGGGTGCGTCCAAGCGCACCGAATGGCTCGGCGCGCTTGACTTCGACGTGCCGATCGTCGACGGCGTAATTCCCGACGACGTCGAATACCTCTACTGGGTGGGTTGCGCGGGCTCACTGGACGAGCGCGGACGCAAGCAAGTGGAGTCGACGGCTCGCATGTTGCACCGTGCGGGCGTCACGTTCGCCATCCTCGGACCACGAGAATCGTGCACCGGCGACCCCGCGCGACGCATGGGCAACGAGTACCTCTTCCAAGAGATGGCCAAAGCGAACATCGCCACCTTGAACGAGGTAGGTGCGAAGAAGATCGTCGCGAGTTGCCCGCACTGCTTTAACACGATGAAGAACGAGTATCCGGCTCTCGGGGGCGACTACGAAGTGATCCACCACGCCGAGCTGCTCAATCACCTTGTCGCGAACGGTCGGCTCGTGCCGGGTGTGGCCTATAAAGGCACGGTGACCTACCACGATCCTTGCTATCTGGGTCGCCACAATCGCGTCTTCGACGAGCCACGCAACGTGCTCGACGCCATTCCTGGCGTAAAGCAGGTCGAGATGGGTCGCTGTCGTGAAAAGGGCTTCTGTTGTGGCGCGGGCGGCGCGAGGATGTGGATGGAAGAGAACATCGGCAGTCGAGTGAACATGAACCGCACGCACGAAGCGCTCGGTACCGGCGCCGACGTCATCTCTACGGCCTGTCCTTTTTGCATGATTATGCTCGATGATGCAGTAAAAGCCAACGGTAAGGCTGACGATGTAACCGTGCTCGACATTTCCCAGGTCTTCGAACGCTCGCTCGCGTCCACGGTTTCGAAACAGAACGAGGCCTGAAATCTGGGCGTTGTTCATACGCCCGAAACACTTCGCTAACGAAGCAGAAATCCTCAATTGACACACTGGTGCCATCAACTTGAGGTCAGCGTCGCCCTCTCCTAATAATTAAAAGGAGTGGATGTGCTAACCGCAGTCACCAACATCCCATATCCCAGTTGGCTCAATCCAGCTGACAACACGTGGCAGTTAGTCGCCGCGACGTTGGTCGGTTTGATGAGCCTGCCGGGCATTGCAGTGCTGTATGGCGGCCTCGTTCGAAAGAAGTGGATTGTCAACACCATGTTCATGACGTTCATGGCGTTCTCGATCACGCTCGTCGTATGGATGCTTTGGGGTTACAACTTGGCCTTCGGACCCGCGTCGCACTTCGGCGCCACCGGATCGTTCTGGAGTAACGTCATCGGACACTTCACGCCGCTCGCGACTTCGGGCTCGGAACAGGGACAAGCGGTCTCGGGTGCGAACACACTCATACCGTTCCATTTCCCGACCGCGACGCTGGCGTACTTCCAGTTCGTGTTCGCGGCGATCACGCCCATACTCTTCTTGGGCGCCCTGGTCGGGCGCCTCAAGTTCAAGGCCTGGCTGCTCATCGTGCCACTTTGGATCACGCTGGTCTACTGCGTGGACGCGAAGTTGCTCTGGGGTGGTGGGTTCTTCGCCATCAAGGGTGCGGTGGACTATTCCGGTGGTTACGTCATCCACCTCAGCGCTGGTGTGGCGGCCTTCGTCGGCGCGGCGATCCTCGGACCGCGTCGTTGGCAGGACAAGGAGAACGCCTTCCCGAGCAACTTGATGATGGTCGCCGTCGGTGCGGGCATCCTCTGGTTGGGTTGGAACGGCTTTAACGGAGGTGACCCGTTCTACGCGGGCGCTGATGCCGCCGCTGCCGTGCTCAACACGAACGTGGCGACCGCCGTCGGATTAATAACGTGGGTCGTCTGGGACATGGTCGCGTCCAAGCAGAAGAAGCCGACCTTCCTCGGCGCGATAAACGGCATGATCTGTGGTCTGGTAGCCATCACCCCGAGCGCAGGTTGGGTGAACGGTGCAGGGGCCATTTACGTAGGCCTTATCGCCTCGACCGTGGTCTGGTTTGCGTGGAACTTCCTTTCCAAGTGCCGTCCATTCTCTAAGGTCGACGACGCGTTGGGAGTCGTCTATACCCACGGTTTCGCTGGTCTGACCGGCGGATTGCTGGTAGGCATCTTCGCCGACCCGGGCATGGTCGAATACGGCATCAAGGGTGCGCATTACAAGGGCGCTGGTTCATTCTTCGTCGACGGCTGGTTCTACGGACACTCGTTCCACCAGTTATGGGAGCAGTTCATCGCGGCACTGTGGATCATCGGTTGGACCGCCTTCGGTACGGCGATTATCTTCTTCTTTGTGAAGCTCGTCTTGGGTGGTCTACGTGAGGATGACGCGACGCTCGCCGTCGGTGACCTCGCAATTCACGATGAGGAAGCCTTCCCCGAGCCCACCTTCGGTGAGCCCGTGGACAGCCCCAGTCACCTGCACAGCGACAACGTCTAAGGAGCGACGATGAAATTAGTAACCGCAGTCGTAAAGCCGTTCAAACTTGACGAAGTCAAGGTGGCGGTGAAAGAAGTTGGCGTAACGGGCATGACAGTGGGTCAGGTACGAGGATTCGGACGCACGGGAGGTCACATAGAGATCTACCGCGGCAAGGAATACGAGTTCGACTTCATTGACAAGATCCAAATCGAGATCGTGGTCACCGACGAACAGGTGGAATCGGTCCTTGACGCCATTGTGAATGCCGCGCGCACTGACACCGTTGGTGACGGGAAAGTGTGGGTTACGGACGTCGAGCGCGTGGTGCGAATTCGCACCAACGAGCGAGGTCCCGAAGCGGTATGACTCAGCCGGCCTGGCGTGCGACGGCTTCGGCCGCCGCCGCCGCGGCCAGCGGGTCACCCAAGTAGTCGGCATCGAGCACGTTGAGTTCGTTGTCCATCTTGATCCGGTAGGGGATGCCTGTAGGAATCTCAAGTGCCGCGATCTCGTCGTCGTTGATGTGCTGAAGCACTTTTCGTAGCGCACGGATCGAGTTGCCGTGCGCTACGACGATGACGGCGCCACCGCTCACGGCCTCCTTGCGAAGGTCCTCGACGATGACGTCGCTGAAGTAGGGGGTCACTCGTGCGACCACGTCCTTCAGGCATTCAGTCCTCGGAATGAATTCGGGCGGCACGTCGCGGTAGCGCGGGTCGAGGGCGTTGGAACGAGGATCGCCTTCGGCCAGGGGTGGCGGCGGCACGTCGTAGGAACGTCGCCAGAGTTTGACCTGGTCGCTGCCGAAGCGCTCGGCAGTCTCTTTTTTGTCCTTGCCCGTGAGATCGCCGTAATGGCGCTCGTTGAGACGCCAGCTGCGTCGCACCGGGAGCCACGAGCGGTCCGCCGCGTGCAAGGCGATATTGGCCGTGCGAATGGCCCTCGTGAGCACCGAGGTGTGCAGGACCCTCAGGTCGAGGTCGGTCTCGCCCGCGAGCAATGTGCCCGCAGTTTCGGCTTCGTTCTCGCCCAGCGCCGTCAGATCGACGTCCTGCCAACCAGTGAAGAGGTTGAGATCGTTCCATTCGGATTGACCATGGCGAAGGAGAATAAGGTCAGGCACGTCTCCAGCGTAGTGAGTCCGGGGATTCCTCCAAAATTCAAGTTTTCCCCAGAATTTCAGCGTAGTGGGCGCAAGACGGTAAGAACTATAAGAATCATTATCTATTTTCTTGACAAGGAGAGGCTCAAGTCTGTATCCTTAGTTCTGTAAGTTCTCGCTGTCCAGAGGGTCTGGCGAGTCGAGATCGCAGAAGAGTTAAGGAGCAGTTCATGGCAAAGGCAGTCGGAATCGACCTGGGAACCACCAACTCAGTCGTAAGTGTTCTCGAAGCGGGCGAGCCCGTCGTTATTCCCAACGCCGAGGGTGGTCGCACGACCCCTTCCGTGGTTGGTTTTTCTAAGACCGGTGAGGTCCTCGTAGGCGAAGTGGCCAAGCGCCAGGCAATCACCAATCCCGAGCGCACTATTCGTTCGGTCAAGCGCCACATGGGCGAGAAGTGGTCGGTCGACATCGACGGCACTAAGTACACCGCCCAAGAGATTTCGGCGCGGATCCTCCAGAAGCTGAAGCGCGACGCCGAGGCCTACCTGGGCGACACGGTGACCCAAGCGGTGATTACGGTGCCCGCGTACTTCAACGACGCCCAGCGCACCGCGACCAAAGAGGCCGGCCAGATCGCCGGACTCGAGGTGTTGAGGATCGTGAATGAGCCGACGGCCGCGGCCCTCGCCTACGGGCTGGACAAGGCCGGCCAGGAGCAGACCGTGCTGGTCTTCGACCTGGGTGGTGGCACCTTTGACGTGTCGGTACTCGACATCGCCGACGGCGTCTTCGAGGTCAAGTCAACCCACGGTGACACCCACCTCGGTGGCGACGACTGGGACGACGCGGTCATGGAATGGCTCGTCAAGACTTTCAAGGACACCGAGGGTGTGGACCTCTCCCAGGACAAGATGGCGGTACAACGTCTGAAGGAAGCTGCGGAGAAAGCGAAGATCGAATTGTCCTCGGTTCAAGAGACCCAGGTCAACCTGCCGTTCATCACCGCGACGGCCGACGGACCCAAGCACCTCGACCTCAAGTTGACGCGCGCCAAGTTCAACGAACTGACGGCCAGTCTCGTCGAACGATGCCGCAAGCCGTTCGACCAAGCGATCAAGGACGCGGGACTTACCCTGGACAAGATCGACCACGTGATCCTGGTTGGCGGATCGACAAGAATTCCCGCGGTTCAAGAACTTGTCACCAAGGTCACGGGTAAGGAACCGAACAAGACCGTAAACCCCGACGAAGTCGTCGCGGTGGGCGCCGCCGTGCAGGCGGGCGTGTTGAAGGGCGACGTGAAGGACATCTTGCTGCTCGACGTGACACCGCTCTCGCTCGGTATTGAGACCAAGGGTGGGGTCATGACCAAGATCATTGACCGCAACACCACTATCCCGACCAAGAAGTCACAGACATTCACGACGGCCGACGACAACCAGCCTTCGGTCGAGGTCCACGTGCTTCAAGGTGAGCGAGAGATGGCGTCCTATAACCAGACGCTGGGTAAGTTCCAGCTCGTGGGCATCCCGCCCGCGCCCCGCGGCATACCTCAGATCGAGGTCACCTTCGACATCGACGCGAACGGCATTGTCCACGTGTCGGCCAAGGACATGGCGACGGGCGCGACCCAGTCAATGACCATCACCGGTGGCTCATCGCTCTCCAAGGACGAGATCGACCGCATGGTCCGTGACGCCGAAGCGCACGCCGAGGAGGACCGTCAACGCCGCGACGAGGCCGAGGTCCGCAACAACGCCGACGGCCTGGTGTACCAGACCGAGAAGCTGCTCAAGGACCAGGCCGAGTCGTTCCAAGGTACCGAACGCGAGGACGTTGAAGGAGCGCTCACTTCGCTGAAGGAAGCCCTGAACGGTAACGACATCGAAGCGATCAAGAACGCGACCGAGAAGCTGCTCACGGCGAGCCAAGGGTTCAGCCAGCGTCTGTACGAGGAGGCCGCCAAGGCCAACTCCGAACCGGCGGCGCCAGCGGGTAGCGACGACGACATTGTCGACGCCGAGATCGTTGATTGATCGTGACTGATAAGGCAGCGACCAATGAACAGGTCGATAACGAAGAAGTGACCAATCCGGAGGTGGCGGCAGCGAATGCCGCCACCGAACCGGCGGATCCGCTCAGCCAACTCGAACGTGAGCGCGATGACTACCTGGATGCACTCCAACGTTTGCAGGCCGATTTTGAAAACTATCGCAAACGTGTCGCTCGTTCGTCGGAGGAATCCGCGGCGCGTGCCGCTGGCGTGCTGGTGGTGAAGTTACTCCCGGTGCTTGACGTGCTCGACCTGGCCCAGGCTCATTTCGCGGGCGAGGAGAACGAAGAGGCCGCGGCGCTCGAACAATCGCGGGCCTTGCTGCTCGATACGCTCGAGAAAGAGGGCCTCGAGAGGATTGACGACGTCGGCGTGCTGTTCGATCCCCAAGTGCACGACGCGGTCGCGCACATCCCCGGTGACGGCGGGAGCGACCAACTCGTGGACGACGTGCTTCGCGCGGGTTACCGCTGGAAGGGCGCGGTCTTGCGTCCAGCGATGGTGAGAGTGAAGGGCTAAATGGCCGAACGCGAGTGGTTCGACACGGACTACTACAAAGTTCTGGGATTGACGTCGAGCGCGACCGAAAAGGAGATCACGCGCGCGTACCGAAAACTGGCCAAGGAGTTGCACCCCGATACCAATCCAGGTTCGGAGGAGAAGTTCAAGGAAGTCTCGGTCGCCTACGACGTGTTGGGCGACAAGGAGAAGCGCAAGGAGTACGACGAGGTGCGTCGTCAGGGCGCGGCGGGTGGTTTTCGTCCCGGTGGACCTGGCGCAGGTGCGGGTGGCTTCAATTTCCAAACCGGCGACCTGGGCGACCTGGGCGACATCTTCGGCGGTCTATTCGGACAACGTCGCCAGCGCGCGGCGCGAGGTGCCGATCTGGAGACCTCGTTGCACATGAGTTTTCGTGACGCGGTGAAAGGCGTCACGACGACCGTGAACCTGCCGAGCGCGGACGCGTGTCACACCTGCGGCGGCAATGGCGCGGCGCCCGGTACGGGTTTCGCGACGTGCGAGCGATGCCAGGGCCGAGGCGTCTTGAACGACGATCAAGGCCCCTTTGCCATGTCGAGCATCTGTCCGGTCTGTCAGGGCCGCGGCGGTCGGATCGTGACGCCGTGTCCGACGTGCCAGGGCACCGGTCGTGAGCCATCCTCGCGACGCGTCAACGTGCGCTTGCCGGCGGGCGTGGTCGACGGCCAGCGCATTCGCCTCAAGGCGAAGGGTAATCCCGGCACCCACGGCGGCCCGGCGGGCGACTTGTTCGTCGACGTCCACGTCACCCCCGACGCTCGCTTCGATCGCAAGGCACGCAACGTCACGACGTCGGTGAAGGTGCCGCTGACCGCAGTCATGCTCGGCACGACCGTCGAGGTGCCCACGCTCGACGAACCGGTCACCTTGAAGATCGCTGCGGGTACGCAGCCAGGAACGACGATGCGGGTGCGAGGGCGGGGCGTACCGGCAGCCGGCAAGCACGCCGCCGGGGACCTGTTGGTCACGGTGAACATCACGGTACCGAAGAAGTTGAACAAGGAACAGCGGACTCTGGTCGAGAAACTGTCCACCGCGCTGCACGAGGAAGTTGAATCATGAAAGAACGACACGAACATGCTGTCTACGTAATCTCGGTATTCGCCGAGCTCGCCGGCGTCCACCCCCAGACACTTCGAAACTACGAACGGAGCGGTCTGCTGAGTCCTCAGCGGACGCGCGGTGGATCACGACGATTCTCCGAAGCGGACCTCGCTGCGCTGCGACGTATCCAAGATCTCACCAACGAGGGCGTCAACCTCGAGGGAGTCAAGCGGATCATGCGACTCGAAGCAGAAGTTGACGCCTTGAAGGAAGAGCTCACCGCCAGCGCCAGCAAAGTCCGATCGAGCGTGGCGGAGACCCATCGACAGTACCGTCGCGACTTAGTGCCGGTGCAGAACACGATCGCGCTCTTCATGGACGCGGCTCGTCGACGTCGAGAGGGGAACTAATGGCTCTTGATCCGCAACGTTGGACCGTAAAGACTCGCGAAGCGTTCCAGGCGGCGACGACCCAAGCGGGCGCCGCGGGTAATCCTTACGTCACGCCGGCGCACTTGCTGCTGGCGTTGCTCAACCAAGCCGACGGTATCGCGCGCCCACTGCTCCTGGCGGCAAGTCTCGACCCCGTGTCGATCACGTCGGCGCTAGCCGAGAAGGTCGCTGCCGAGCCGCGCACGGTTGGTGGTTCCCAGGCCGGACTCTCCAACGAAGCGCGCCAAGGACTTGAAGCCGCCGACGAACTTCGTGCGGACCTCGGTGACGAGTACTTGTCCGTCGATCACGTGATTGTCGCTTGGGCCGATCTGCTCGGCACGACGCGCGAGAACCTCCTGCAGGCCCTTCGCGGCATCAGGGGCTCAGCGAGAATCACCAGCGAGAACCCTGAAGAGACGTTCGCGTCGCTTGAGAAGTACGGTCGGGACCTCACGGAGCTCGCCCGGTCCGGCAAGCTTGATCCAGTTATTGGACGTGACGACGAGATCCGCCGCGTCATCCAGGTCCTGTCGCGACGCACGAAGAATAATCCGGTATTGATTGGCGAGCCCGGTGTCGGTAAGACGGCCATTGTCGAAGGTCTGGCCCTGCGCATAGTCGAAGGTGACGTACCGGAGTCGTTGCGCGGAAGGAAAGTCATCGCGCTCGACCTGGGCTCGATGGTGGCGGGAGCGAAGTACCGCGGTGAGTTCGAGGAACGTCTCAAGGCGGTCCTCAAGGAGATCCAAGACGCCCAGGGTGACGTGATTACCTTCATCGACGAATTACACACGATCGTGGGAGCGGGCGCGGCCGAAGGTTCGATGGACGCGGGCAACATGATCAAACCCCTGCTCGCACGAGGCGAACTTCGCCTGATTGGTGCAACGACCCTCGACGAGTATCGACAGTACGTCGAAAAGGACGCCGCTCTCGAACGTCGATTCCAGCAGGTCTTCGTGGGAGAGCCTTCCATCGAGGACACCGTGGCCATTCTTCGCGGACTCAAGGAGCGATACGAGGTGCACCACGGCGTGCGAATCCAAGATGCAGCGCTCGTGGCTGCAGCCGCACTATCGCAGCGATACGTAGCGAACCGGAACTTGCCCGACAAGGCCATCGACCTGATGGACGAAGCGGCAGCGAAGTTACGTATTGAGATTGACTCGATGCCCACCGAACTCGACGTGGTGATGCGGCGCATCCGACAACTCGAAATCGAGCGAGTGGCGCTCAGTAACGAAACAGACGAACGATCGGCCGAGCGACTTTCGAAGCTCGAGCAAGAACTCGCGGACCAGCGTGAGAAATCGGATGAAATGGCGGCGACGTGGCAAGCCGAAAAGCAGGCCATCCAGAAGATTCGCACCGCTAAGCAGGAGTACGAGGACCGACGGACCGAGGCGGATCGTCTCGAACGCGATGGCGATCTCAACGGTGCCGCGGCTCTTCGATACGGAACGATTCCCGATCTCGCCAAGGCGATTGATGAGGCGACGCGTGAACTAGGTGTTCTGCAGGCCAACGGCGCGTACCTAAAAGAGGAGGTCGACGCCGAGGACATCGCCGAGGTCATAAGTCGCTGGACCGGCGTGCCAGTCGCCAAGATGCTCGAAGGTGAAGTGGACAAATTGGTGCGCATGGAGCAGTTACTTCACTCTCGAATCGTGGGCCAGGACGAGGCAGTGGTGGCAGTAGCCAACGCAATTCGTCGTTCGCGTGCCGGGCTCTCCGATCCGAACCGACCTATTGGCTCGTTCTTGTTCCTCGGTCCTACGGGTGTGGGCAAGACGGAATTGGCGCGCGCGCTGGCTGGGTTCCTCTTCGACGACGAGCGGGCCATGGTGCGACTCGACATGAGTGAATACATGGAGAAGTTCGCAGTCAGCCGACTCATCGGTGCTCCGCCGGGTTACGTGGGCTACGAGGAGGGTGGTCAGCTCACCGAGGCGATTCGCCGTCGCCCCTACGCCGTGGTGTTGCTCGACGAGATCGAGAAGGCGCACCCCGACGTGTTCAACCTCCTGTTGCAGGTTCTCGACGACGGTCGTTTGACCGACGGACAGGGTCGAACGGTGAACTTCACCAACGTGGTGTTCATAATGACGAGCAATTTGGCGGGCGACCCGTCGGCTTTCTTTCGACCGGAGTTCATAAATCGCATCGACGACATCATCCGTTTCCGAAGTCTCGACGAGACGGACCTGGCGGTCATCGTGGGTATTCAATTGGGCCGGCTGCGTCAGCGTCTCGCCGAACGGCGCCTCACGCTGAACGTCACCCCCGAGGCATCGCTCGCACTCGCGCACGAGGGTTACGATCCTGCTTTTGGTGCACGACCGCTCAAGCGGGTCATCCAGCGTCGCCTAGAAGACCCGATCGCACTCGCGGTTCTTGAGGGCGTCTACAAAGAAGGTGACACGATCACCGTCGACCACCATGAAGGCGTGCTGACGTTTCAGTAGTCGAGAGCATGATTTTGGTGCGGTAGGCTTGGTAGGCAACGAGGCCGTCTCGAGGGAGTCCAGTGCCCGCAACCGTGGTAGTCGGTACCCAGTGGGGTGACGAAGGAAAAGGGAAACTCACCGATCTCCTGGCCCGCGACATGGATATGGTCGTCCGCTACCAGGGCGGACACAACGCCGGACACCGCATCGTGGTCAACGGCGAAGCCTTTGCGCTCCAACTCGTCCCTTCGGGCGTGCTCTACCCTCATATCACGCCGGTCATCGGCAACGGCGTCGTCGTAGACCCCGCGGTACTGCTCGCTGAACTCGATGCCCTCAGTGCGAAGGGTGTCGACGTCTCCAAGGTTGTCGTGTCGGGCAACGCGCACTTGATCATGCCCTATCACCAGGAACTTGATCGATTGACCGAGCGGTTCCTCGGGAAGAATGCCCTCGGCACCACGAAGCGTGGGATTGGTCCGGCCTACGCTGATAAGTCGTCGCGAGTAGGACTGCGCGTCCAGGACCTGCTCGACGCCAAGATCTTTCGCGAGAAGCTCGACGTCGTACTGCACGAGAAGAACCTCGTACTGAACAAGATCTACAATCGTCCCTCAATACCCGCCAAGGACATCACGGACAAGTACCTCGACGAGATGGCTCCGCGTATCGCGCCCATGATCAAGGACACCGTCGCCATCGTGCACGACGCGCTCGACCGCGGCGAGCGAATCCTGCTCGAGGGGGCTCAGGCGACCTTCCTCGACCTCGACCACGGAACGTATCCCTTCGTGACCTCGTCGAATCCCGTCGCTGGCGGCGCGTGTACCGGTTCGGGCCTTGGTCCGCGTGACCTCACCGACATTGTGGGCATCGCCAAGGCCTACGTAACGCGCGTGGGTGCGGGACCATTCCCGACCGAACTCGACGGTGCGATGGCGGAGTTGCTCGTCGAACGCGGCCACGAATTCGGCACGAACACTGGTCGACGACGTCGAGTGGGATGGTTTGACGCCGTCATGGCGCGTCAGGCCGCTCGGCTCAATTCGCTGAGTGAGATCGCTCTCACCAAGTTGGACGTACTTGACACGCTCGACGAGATAAAGGTGTGTGTGGCCTACGAGGCGAACGGTGAGCGCTACGACTACCCCCCGTACCATCAGTCCATCCTGCACGAGGTCAGACCGGTCTACGAGGTGTTGCCCGGATGGCGCAGTGACTTGACGAGTTTCACCAGCTATGAACAGCTACCCGAAAAGGCCAAGAGTTACGTGACATTCCTCCAGGACACCATCGGCGTACCCATCTCGGTCGTCGGTGTCGGTCCGGGCCGAGAGCAGTTCGTCCGACCCTCGTGACGCGCAGCGTCGTCGTCGGGTCAGGCGCGCGCGAACACGCCTTGGCGTGGGCCCTCGCCCAGAGCGGGGAAGTCGTCGTGACGCCGGGCAACGCCGGCATTGCCGCACATGGCATCTCGTGCGTCGGTACGCCCGCGACGGAACTCGAGGCCGATCTCTTCGTGATCGGACCCGAGCAGCCGCTCGTCGAGGGTCTCGCAGACGACCTTCGCGCTCAGGGTAAGACCGTCGTGGGCCCGGGCGCCGAGGGTGCTCGCCTCGAGGGTTCCAAGGCCTACATGAAAGAATTCCTCGCCAGTGCCGGTGTTCCGACCGCGCGCTTTGGGGTCTTCCAACGTGAGGACGACGCGTTGGCGTTCTTGTCGAGCATGGAACCTCCCTACGTCATCAAGACCGATGGTCTAGCTGCCGGCAAGGGTGTGCTGGTCACTGAGTACCTCGCCGAGGCCCGCCGCGACGTCATCGAGAAATTGAGTGGCGCCGCGTTTGGAGCGGCGGGGACGACGGTGGTCATCGAAGAAGGACTCGATGGGGAGGAGTGTTCACTCACGGTGCTGTTTGATGGCTCACGCGCCGTCGCCCTCGCGCCGGCCCAGGACTTCAAGCGCGTGGGTGACGCGAACGTCGGTCCGAACACCGGCGGCATGGGCGCCTACGCCCCTATGGAGACCATGACGACCGAACTCGTCGAAAGGGTGATGACGGGCATCGTCGCGCCTACTGTCGACGAACTGCACCGGCAGGCGATCGATTTTCGGGGCGTTCTCTACGCCGGGGTGATGTTGACGTCCAAGGGTCCCAAACTTCTCGAATACAACGTGCGATTCGGTGATCCCGAGACTGAGGTTATCGCTCCGCTCTACGGCGCGCGCCTTTTCGAGTTGTTGCGGGGCGTAGGCGACGGTCGTCTCGAGACGGTGGCCATGGGAACGTCGCAGTACGCGGTGACGGTCGTGCTCGCCGCGCACGGCTATCCGCATCATCCGCGCCATGGTGACATGATCTTCGGACTCGCGAGGGATGGCCAGCTGGCCCAGCCCGTGGCGGGTGTGACGGTCTATCACGCCGGCACCGAGTTGGACCAACGAGGCCGTTTCGTCACTGCGGGTGGACGCGTGCTGGCGATCACCGGCGTCGCCGACTCTGTGCGCCAGGCCCGCGAGCGCGCCTACGAGGGCGCGTCGCTCGTAAACTTCGAGGGCAGGGTGATGCGCAGCGACATCGCCTTGGCCGTGATCTAGAGGAGTGTCATGATCCCGAGGTACTCACCCCACGACGTGGCGGTACTCTTCGGTGACGTCACTCGCTTCGACACGATGCTCGAGGTTGAAATTCTCGCCGCGGAAGCGCTGGCGAAGATCGGCGTCTTGCCGAGCGACGAGGTCGCCGCGCTGCGAACTCGACGCCCCGTCATCGATGAGGCGTTCGTCGCCGAAGTGGACGAACGTGAGCTGGTCACCAATCACGACACCGCGGCGTTCGTCGACGTCGTCCAGTCCAAGATCGGAATGCCCGAGGGCGCCTGGATCCACTACGGTCTGACGTCTTCGGACGTGGTCGACACCGCACTTTGTCACACCTTGACGCGCGCGATGGACATCGTCGTCGACGAAGCGGTGGCACTTCGTGACGCGCTCACCAAACGAGCCATCGAGACCATCGATTGGCCGATCACTGGGCGCACCCACGGTATGCACGCCGAACCGACCACCTTCGGCGCAAAGTTCTCGTTGTTCGCTCTCCAAGTCCAGCGCGACGTGGAGCGTGCGCAGCGAGCGCGCAAGGCGATCGCGGTGGGCAAGCTCTCGGGAGCCGTCGGAACTTACTCGAACATCGATCCCGCCGTAGAAGAGTACGTCTGCGCCGCGCTCGGGCTCGTGCCCGTGCCCGCCACGCAGGTGATCGCCCGGGATCGACACGCCGAGGTGCTCTACGCCTGCGCGTCGTTGGGCACGTCGATCGAGCAGTTCGCTCTTGAGGTGCGGCTCTTGGCGCGCAGTGAGGTCGGCGAGGCGGAAGAACCGTTCTCACCTGGTCAGAAGGGTTCTTCTGCGATGCCCCACAAGCGTAATCCCGTGCTGTCTGAGCGACTCTGCGGGCTTAGTCGCGTCCTTCGTGGTTACCTGCAAGCGGGCCTCGAGGACGTCGCCCTCTGGCACGAGCGTGACATCTCGCACTCGAGCGTCGAGCGGGTGGTCCTGCCCGACGCGCTTCAGCTGACGGTCTACATGCTTCGAAAGGCGACCGGTCTCGCGAACGGTCTGGTGCTGCACCCCGAGCGCGCGTTGGAGAACCTGACGGTGACTTCCTTGGGACTGGTCTTCTCACAGTCCGTGCTACTGGCTCTGGTCGAGTCGGGTATGTCACGCGACGACGCGTACCGAATCGTACAACGTTGCGCACGCGAGGCGATCGAGGAGCGGCGTAACTTTCGTGAGGTCGTCGCGGGAGACGACGCCGTCACGTTGAGCAATGACGCGCTCGACAAAGCCTTCGACGCACAACGCCTGCTGCTTCATCGACGGCGTTTCCTCGACGCATTGACGTGGGCTCCGTGAGTCTGGACCTGCACCATGTCTACTCCGGTAAGGTTCGCGATCTGTACGAGGTCGACGACGAGCACCTACTCATGGTGGCGTCTGACCGGTTGAGTGCCTTTGACGTCGTGATGAACGAGCCGATTCCCGAGAAGGGACGCGTGCTCACGGGACTGACGAACTACTGGACCCGCGAATTCGCCGGGCAGGTGCCGGCGTCGTTGGTGTCGTGCGACCCGCGGGAGATCGAGCCGTTCGTACCCGGATTCCTCGAGGAGAAGGCGTGGCACGGTCGAACGATGCTGGTACGCCGCGCTCAGATGTTGCCGCTTGAGTGCATCGTGCGCGGGCGGCTCGCCGGTTCGTTTTACGCCGAATACGCCGCCCAGGGAACGGTCCCTGGAATGGACCTCCCATCAGGGATGAAGCTCACCGATCCCTTCGAGACGCCGTTGTTCACGCCCTCGACCAAGGCCGACTCGGGTCACGATATCAACATCGACCTGACCACCGCCGCCAGTCTCGTGGGCGAGGACGCCCTGGACCGGGCCATGACACTCTGTTTGGATCTGTTCTCGCGCGCGGTCGCGTCGCTCGCGAAAGTTGGGATCGTCCTGGCCGACACCAAGTTCGAACTCGGCTACGTCGAAGGCGAATTGGTCGTGTGCGACGAGGTGCTTACGCCCGATTCGTCGCGCTTCTGGTCCGCCGATCACGTTCGATCGGGCGAGACACCCCCGTCGTTCGACAAGCAGCCCTTTCGTGACTGGCTCACGGCACAAGCGTGGGATCGTACGCCGCCACCGCCGGCGGTGCCCGACGACATCGTGAAGGTAACGTCGGAGCGTTACGTTGCGTGCTACGAACGAGTGACCGGACATTCGCTTCGCCAATGGTACGGTGAATAGAAGTGAACTATCCAATCATCGTTGACGTCACTTTACGCGAAGGCATTGCTGATCCAGAAGGCGCGACCATCGAACGAGCGTTGCCCGCACTCGGCTTCAACGGGATCTCTCACGTGCGAGCCGGCAAGTCGTTTCGCATGAACATCGACGCCGAGGATGAGTCGTCGGCGCTCGCCATCGCCGCGGCTCTCGCGCAGCGACTCCTGTCGAATCCGGTGATTGAGAACGCGACGGCGCGAAGCGCCGCGAAGGGTTAGCCGGTGACCCGAATTGGCGTGGTGGTGTTCCCGGGTTCGAACTGCGAGTACGACGCCCTTGGTGCGGTGAGTGCCCTGGGCGCCGAGGCCGAGTTCGTCTGGCACTCGGCGACCCACCTGGACGGTTTTGACGGCGTGATCCTCCCCGGAGGTTTCGCCCACGGCGACTATCTGCGCCCGGGGGCGCTCGCCCGCTTTTCGCCGGTCATGGAGGCGGTCGCCGAATTCGCCCGCGCGGGCGGCGCGGTGCTCGGTATATGCAATGGTTTCCAGGTCCTGACCGAGGCGGGACTTCTGCCCGGGGCTCTGCAGAAGAATCGCGGGCTCACCTTCCTGTGTCAACCAACGACGCTGACCGTCGAATCCACCGCGTCGGTACTCACCAGAGACGCCTTTCGGGGCCAGGAGTTGGTCATTCCCATAAACCACTTTTCGGGCTCCTACACGTGTGACGACGAGACGTGGGCGTCGCTCGTCGCCCATGATCAGATCGTGCTTCGCTACAAGGAGAACCCCAACGGCTCACGTGATGACATTGCGGGCGTGTCGAACGTCGAGGGTAACGTCGTCGGCTTGATGCCCCATCCCGAGAGGGCCATGTCCACGTTGCTCGGCAGCGCCGACGGACGCGTGCTCCTCGAAAGCTTCGTGGGCGCGCCGGTGGGTGCGCGCTAGCACGACGGCACGACGTGTCTGATCCTTTTCGTCGTGTCGCACGAACGTGTTACGTGCTGGCGATCATCATCGTGCTCTATTGGGTGCTCTGGTACAGCCACCGTTCGCTCGTGGCGTCAGAGAACTCGAAGCTCTACGTGAACTTCGAACAAGCCTTTCCGCTCGCCGATGGTTTCATCGTCGCTTGCTTGGTGCTCGCCGCGATATCGCTTCAGCGTCGCGCACCGACCGCGTTGTTGTTCTTGCTCGTCGGCACGGGCGCGGGGTTCTATCTTTGCGCCATGGACGTGCTTTTTGACCTCGAGCACGGTATCTGGGGCAAGGGCGCCAACGGTGTCGTTGAGTTGTGCATCAACGTGCTCACGCTGCTCGCGGCGAGCGTTCTTTCGAGATGGACGTGGTCGCATCGACGCGAACTCGATCCGAGGGGCGAACGTTCTGACGCCGCCGGGTAGTTTGTAAGTGTGAGTAGCGCCCCCGAGCCCCTGCACCGTGCCTTGGGCCTTACCGATTCGGAGTTGGCCCAGATCCAGGTAGTCCTCGGGCGAGACCCGAATCCCTTGGAATTAGCCCTCTACGGCGTGATGTGGAGTGAGCACTGTTCTTACAAGTCCTCGAGAATCCACCTGCGTCGACTCCCGAGCGAGGGCGCGCACGTGCTGGTGGGCCCCGGCGAGAACGCGGGCGTGATCGACGCCGGTGACGGCATCGCGGTCGCCATCCGCATCGAGAGCCACAACCACCCTTCGGCGATCGAACCGTACCAGGGGGCCGCCACCGGGGTGGGGGGAATCCTGCGCGACGTCTTTACCATGGGCGCGCGTCCGCTCGCGGTCATGGATCCGTTGTTCTTCGGCAATCTGGACGACGCTCGTCAGCGCTGGCTCGTCGAAGGGGTCGTCTCAGGGATCTCGGGCTACGGCAACTCCGTGGGTGTGCCGACGGTCGGCGGCGAACTGACCTTCGACGAGTGCTATTCGTCGAATCCGCTCGTGAACGTGCTGTGCTGTGGCGCCCTGCCCACGAACCGACTCGTACTCGGCGTCGCCTCGGGCGTCGGCAACCTCGCGGTCCTGCTGGGCTCGTCCACTGGTCGTGACGGGATCGGCGGCGTCTCGGTGCTCGCTTCGGCCGGATTCGTCGGCGATGACGGCGCGGCTTCACTGGATGACGCCAAGCGCCCGAGTGTGCAAGTGGGCGACCCCTACGAGGAGAAGCGCCTCATCGAGGCGTGCCTCGAATTGCTCGACCGAGGACTGGTGGTCGGGATCCAGGACCTCGGCGGCGCGGGACTCGTGTGCGCCACGAGTGAGACCGCCGCGCGTGGCGGCGTGGGGATGGACGTGGACATCACGGCGGTGCCACTTCGAGAAGAAGGTATGCAGCCCTTCGAGATCATGACCTCGGAGAGCCAAGAACGCATGCTCGCGATCATCACGCCCGAGAATTGGGAGGAAATCGCGAGCCTTTGTGCCAAGTGGGAGGTGCGAGCGAGTGTGGTGGGACGCGTCGTCGAGCCGAGCCTCGACGCGAACGGGAACCCGCGGGGAATGCTTCGCATCAGGCGAGGCTTCGATGGCGAAGTCCTCGGGGAGGTCCCCGCCCAGTCGTTGGCCGACGAAGCGCCGCTCTACGATCGAGCGCGTGAGCGGCCGTCCTCGCTCGACGCCGTGCACGAAGACGACCCGACCTTTGATGAACCAGTGGGTTCGCCCAACGATGACCTACTGGCTTTGTTGGTGGATCCGGCGTGGGTCTACCGGCAATATGACTCGCAGCTCTTTCTCAACACGGTGGTGGGACCGGGACGCGACGCGTCGCTCCTGCGCCTGGCGGGGCCCGGTCTGCCCGCCTCCGAGCGCGGCATCGCGCTCTCGACTGACTCGAACCCCCGATGGTGCGCGCTCGATCCGCGCTTGGGTACCGCCCTGACCGTCGCCGAGAGCGTGGCGAACCTGGCTTGCGTTGGTGCGAGCGCCAAGGCGCTCGTGAACTGTCTGAACTTTGGAAACCCCGAACACCCCGAGGTCATGTGGCAACTCTCCGAATCGATCGACGGCATGGCCGAGGCGTGTGTGGCCCTGGCGATTCCCGTCGTTGGTGGCAACGTGTCGCTCTACAACGAGAGCGGCGGCAGCGATATCGATCCGACGCCCGTGGTGGGGCTGCTCGGCGTGCTCGAGAAGCTCGTCGCGCCGCCGCCGGGCTGGAACTGGCGCGAGGGTGACGCCGTCGTGCTCGTGGGCGCGCGCCGTGCCCCGGGCACCGTGCCCTTCCCGCTCGCCGGTACCCGATGGGCGACTAGGCGTGGACGCCGAGGCGGCAACGTCGCTGCTTTCGATGGTGCTGGACTTAAGAACACCTTCGACTTCGTCACCGGTGAGGTCGCCGAGATCTGTGCGGGCGCGTCGAGTGACGTGACGTCGGTGCACGACGTGGGTGCTGGCGGCCTCGCCACGGCGCTCGCGGAGATGGCGAGCGTCACTGGTCTAGGTGCCAATATCTTCGAACTCGAGGGTCACCAGGAACTCTTCGCCGAGTTCCCAGGTCGCTTCGTCATGACGACGAACAATCTGGAGCGCTTCATCGCTCGTGCCGTGCGCGCGGGCGTGGCCGTCGAGGAGATCGGCCGCGTCGGCGGCACGAAATTGCACATCGGCCAGGCCATTGACCTCGAGGTGCAAGAAATCGCCCGTCAACGCCGGGGAGCACTCGAAGAAGCGCTCGAGGCCGCGGGTTAGTTAAGTGCCTTCAACTCGTCGAGGACCTCGTTGGGGACTCGAAGGTCACCCGACTTGCCAAAGCCGAGGGTGACGTCGCTCTTATAGCTGCCGTGGTAGTCCGAACCCCCCGTGGGGATCATGCCCGCGTCGCGAGTGAGTTTCACCATCAACGAACGCAAGGCGTTCGAGGTGCCACCGTAGTAGGCCTCGATGCCGCGTAGTCCGCGTTCGCGCAGCGACGCCATCACCCTGGGCATCGTGGCGACGATCGCGGTCGTGTTCATGGAGTCCACGTAGTTCACGAGCGGATGGGCAATGGAGAACACGGTCGACGAGCCCTTCGCGGCGTCGACGAACTCCTCGATCGCCATACTGGTCTTTGGAACGTAGGCCTTACCCTCGGAGCCCAGCCACTCGACGAAGACGCCGTTCCATCCCTCGTCGGTTCGCTCGCCCACGATCTCGGGATGAAGTTCGAACATGGCCCGCGCGAAGTGGGGTCGGCCGATCGAGTGGACGTTGCCCGCGAGCAAAGCGAGGTAGTCGATCGTCAGTTTGTCAAAACCCTTCTCGTTGAGCACCTTTACGAGGGCCGCGTTTCGTACGTCGCGGTCCTGGCGCAGTGAGGCCAACTTCAATTGGAGGGGGTGAGCGGGGTCCAGGGGCACGAAGTAGCCGAGCACGTGCACGTTGCGCGGGCCCACGGTTCCGTCGGGACGGTTCTTGGGGAATTCATTGTCCCGCAGGGAGACCTCGACGCCACTGACCAGCTCGACGCCGAACCTCTCGCACGCTTCGCTCATCTGGGGATAGCTCGCGGTCGTGTCGTGGTCGGTCAGGGCAATTGCCGAAATACCCAACTCGTACGCCTTTTGTGCCAACTCGGTCGGCGTGTCCGAACCATCCGAGAAGCTCGAGTGCGTGTGCAGGTCGATCACGGCTCCAGCGTATCGACCAAGCGCCAAGGGGTTGGGTGGCTGTGCGAGAATGTCCCAGTGCCTCTTCGACTTCTGACCCCTACAGTGGAGAAGGCATGAAAGAAGCTTGTGGCGTCGTCGCGATAGTTGCACCGGGGCGCGACGTGGCACATCTCTGCTACGACTCGCTCTACGCGCTGCAACACCGTGGGCAGGAATCGGCCGGCATGGCCACTTTTCACAACCAGCAGATCACGGTCGTGAAGGACAACGGTCTCGTCAGCCACGTCTTTGCCGACACGACCTTGCGCGCACTCGCCGGATCGCTGGTCATTGGGCACACCCGCTATTCCACGTCGGGTTCGGCGAATTGGACGGCGGCCCAACCGGTGTTTCGTTCCGCTGGTTCGTCGGGTTTTGCGATCGCGCACAACGGCAATCTGACCAACACCTCCGAACTGGCCGACAAGGCGGGCATCCAGGTGACGTCAATGCTCTCGGACTCGGACCTGGTCGCCGAGCTACTCGCTCGCGAAGTGGAAAATGGCCACACGCTCGCCGAGGCGCTGTCGGGCGTACTCTCGATTGCCGAAGGTGCCTTCTCGATGGTGGTGCTCGAAGCGGATGCCGTGCACGCCGTGCGCGATCCCTACGGTTTTCGGCCGCTGTGCCTCGGTCACTTGGCGGGCGATGGCGCGGCGGAAGGCTGGGTCGTCGCTTCTGAGTCGCCCGCGCTTGACGTGATCGGCGCCTCCTTCGTCCGTGAGATCCAACCAGGTGAGATGCTCACCATCACCAGCGCCGGCGTCACGTCGACCCAACTCCTCGAACCAGCCGGCGAGAAGCAGAAACTGTGCATCTTCGAGTTCGTCTACTTCGCGCGGCCCGACACCTATCTCATGGGTCACCAGGTACACACCACCAGACGACGTATGGGCGAGCTGCTCGCCGGCCAGTCCCGCGTGGAAGCGGACATCGTCATGGGCGTCCCGGACTCGGGCGTGCCCGCGGCCGAGGGCTACGCGAAGGCGTCTGGCATACCCTTTGGCTACGGACTCGTGAAGAACCGCTACATCGGACGAACCTTTATCGCCCCGGACCAGAACAAGCGAGCGGCCAGCGTACGGCGCAAGCTCAATCCCCTGCGCGAGAACATCGAGGGTCAGCGTCTCATCGTCGTCGATGACTCCATCGTTCGCGGCACGACGACCCAGGCGCTCGTCAAGATGTTGCGTGACGCCGGGGCCAAGGAAGTGCACCTGCGGATCTCCTCGCCGCCGTTCATGTGGCCCTGCTACTTCGGCATCGACACGCCCACGCGTGACGATTTGCTGGCCGCCAACAATTCGATTGCCGAGATGAACGCGTTCATAGGCTCTGACACGCTCGAGTTCATAACCCTGGCGAACCTGAGAAGTGCAATACAGCTCGACGGCGAGTGTTGCGACGCGTGTCTCACCGGTAACTATCCCGCACCCACCCCGGTAGCTCTCGGGGCGAGTGGGGGTCGTTGGTGAGCCGACTGCTCGAACAGCCCCAAGGTGGCATGACGTATCAGTCGGCCGGTGTGTCAATCGAAGCGGGCGATCAAGTGGTCCAGCGCATCAAGGGAGCCGTGGACAGCACGAGACGACCTGAAGTGCTCGGGAGTATCGGCGGCTTCGCGGGCATGTTCGCGCTTAACCGCGCCAAGATGAAGGACCCCGTGCTCGTCGCGTCGGCCGATGGCGTGGGGACCAAACTCGAAGTGGCTCGCCAGATGGGCCGTTACGACACGGTGGGCCGTGATCTCGTGGCGATGCTCGTCGACGATCTCGCTTGCGTGGGAGCCGAACCGCTCTTCATGCTCGACTACGTGGCGGTGGGCTCACTCGACCCCGCGCGCCTCGAGGAGTTGGTGACCGGAATCGCCGACGGTTGCCGCAACGCGGGCATTTCGTTGTTGGGCGGTGAAACCGCTGAGCACGGTGACGTGATGCACCCCGACGACCTGGACGTCGCGGGCTTCGTGCTGGGTGTGCTCGAGCGTGGCCACGAGTTGGGTGTGCACCGAGTGCACAAGGGTGACGCACTCATCGGCTTCGGGTCACCGGGACTGCGCTCGAATGGTTATTCGCTGGCTCGCAAGGTGTTGATGGGTGAGCCCGGTGCGCTGGCGCGTCCGGCGTTTCCGGGAGCGACTCGCTCGTTAGGTGACGAACTCCTGTTGCCTTCAGTCATCTACGCACCGGCCATCACGGCCATGCGCAAGAAGATGGGCGATGGCGTCCGAGCGGCGGCGCACATCACGGGCGGGGGGATCATGGGTAACGTCGTGCGAATCGTGCCGCCCACCCGCGACGCCGTCATCCACCTCGACGCCTTCGAGACACCGGAGATCTTCTTCGAGATCCAACGTCGTGGTCAGGTGAGCGCCGACGAGATGGTGCGAGTCTTCAACTGCGGACTCGGCATGGTGGTGGTCGTCGATGCCGACGACACCGACACCGCGGTCGAGGTGGCTCGTGAAGAGGGCCTCACCGCGTCAGTGATCGGCAAAATTCGAAGCGGTTCGGGATCGGTGGTGATGACGTGAGCGACGCACGCGCTCGCGTGCACGAGCACCTTCTGGATCATTCGGTGCGCCGCGGGGACTTTACCTTGAAGTCCGGGCGCACGTCGTCGTGGTTCATCGACTCCAAGCGGACCATCTGTTCGCCCGAGACCATGGTGGACGTGGCGACGCTGCTCTTGGAGAGAATTCCCTCAGAAGCGACCGCCATCGGTGGGCTCACCATGGGCGCCGACGGTGCGTCGTTCATTACCGCGGGCGTCGCGGCGACCAGGGGTCGACTGCTTCGGGCGTTCAGCGTCCGTAAAGAGGTCAAGGATCACGGGGCCGGGGGACGAATCGCGGGCGCCCTCGAGGTCGGCGATCGCGTGGTGATCACCGAGGACACCGTCACTCGAGGCACCAGCTTGCTCGAAGCAGCGAAGGTGGTCCAGGAGTTCGGGGCAACCGTCGTACTCTTGCTCGCGGTCGTGGACCGGGGGGGCACGGTGGGTGACATGGCGAGGCACGAAGGGCTCAACTTCGACGCCCTGTTCAGCGCGCCAGATCTGGGCTTCTCCTACGAAGGTGCCTAGGCGCCTTGGGCCAGAGCATCCAACACCCTGGTGCGCCATTCGCCGAGTTGGGGATAGTGCTCCTCAGAGGTGTGGCCGAAACGCAACACCAGGGCGTCGAGGTCCGGGGCCACGCTGATCATCTGGCCCTCGTAACCGCTCGCCCAGTAGGTACCGTAGCGGTCGCCGGTGACCCACCACTGCCAGGAGTAGAACGAGTCGCTGTCGGGATCCTTGCTGAGCGGTACTTGGGCCGTGGCGGCCCACTCGCGTGAGATCAGTTGTTGGCCGTCCCATTCACCGCCGCGAAGGTAGAGCAGGCCGAACTTGGCGAAGTCGAGCGCGCTGGCGTGCAGGTAACTCGACGCGACGAACACGCCCGTCGGGTCGAAAGTGGCGACCGCACTCTTCATCCCGAGTGGGTCGAAGAGACGCCGATGAAGGTAGGCGTCGTACTGGTCGGCGTAACCGACCTCGTCGGCCACGATGCGACTGAGGACGTTGGTCGTGCCACTCGAGTAGTTGAAGAACGTACCGGGCTCGTGGGCGAGAGGAAGCGCCGCGGTGTAGCCCGCCATGTCGTGCTTACCTTCGCCGAAGAGCATTTCGATGACGTGGCTCACCTGACCGATCTCGTAGTTCTCGACGAACGCGAGACCGTCGCGCATAGCGAGCAGGTCCTTCAGTTTGATGGCGTGGCGTGGGTCGGTGGCATCGGACCATTCGCGCACCGGCGCACGGGCCTCGGGTTCGAGTCGGCCCTCGTCGACGAGGGTACCCAGGATCATGTGCAGATGTGACTTGGCCATGGACCACGACAACAACTGCGAGTGCGCGTCGATCGTCTCGGGTGAGCGGTCGAAGAACTCCTGGACGCCCGCGTAGCGCTCGGCGATGACCCGGCCACCCTGGATGACGACCACCGCGTTGGTGATCGCGAGTTCGTCGGCGCTAAACGCCTCGTCGACGATTTGGGCCAGACGCGCGGGCGTCGCGCTCGCTCGAGGCCAGCGTTCGGTGGGCCAGGCGACGCCCGCGGGTTGGACGGCGAAGCGGGGCGTGACGTGTGGCAAGTCGTTCATGGTCTCCCTTTGGGAGCCATTGTGGCACGGCTCGTCACACCTCGTCGGTAGGTTTCGTCGATGTCCGGTGATCCGCAACCCGCAGAACGCTACTTTTACCGCTCCGCTCGAGTTAGTCACCCCGATTCGATGGTGAGTGTCTACCTGGTCGAGCATTGTCACGGTTCGTCGGTGGTCGCGAGGATCGAAGCGATGGGCCTCGTGCACTCGAGGATCGGTGACCACGAGATCGCTCTACGAGGGTTACGTCGCAATCTCGTGTCGGTGGGACCTTGGCGAGCGACCCGCAGCGCGCGGCACACTCGCGTCGCGGTGCGGCCACTGCGATAAGGGACGCGTTCGTTCCCAGGGAAACTCTTGGAAACGACCGGTTGGTGGTCGAGACCGGCGTCGATCCGGTGACCTCACGCTTTTCAGGCGCGCGCTCTACCAACTGAGCTACTCGACCTCCTCGTCACCCTTTCGGGTGTCGAGCGGACCTGACGGGATTTGAACCCGCGACCTCCGCCTTGACAGGGCGGCGTGCACTCCGAGCTGCACCACAGGTCCTCGGTGTTCTCGAAGCGAAGACTCCGAGACGCGAAGTGTCAGTCTATCCGTTGGCGGGCGTGTGAATTGGGGCTGGCCAAAGGTCGCAATTCGACCGGCTCGTAGACTGGTCTGCGTGTCCTCGGTGCGTCGAACTCTGCGAGTGGCGACGGCCTGAGCGTGAACAACACCGTCGTATTGGTCGTTCTTGGAGCCGGCCTCGTACACGCAGTGTGGAACGCCATGGCCAAGAGCCTTCACGATCAATTCGCGAGCTTCGCGCTGCTCAATCTCGGTGTGGCGTTGGTGTGCTGGGTCACCTGGCCCTTCGTGGGACTGCCCAAGTCGGCGGCGTTGGTCTATCTCGCGTTCTCGGTCCTGTGTCACGTCGGCTACGAGCTCTTCCTCATGGGTGCCTATCGGCGCACCGATTTCTCCCAGTCCTATCCCATCGCACGAGGAATCGCGCCGTTACTGGTCTCGCTCGGGGGACTCATCTTCGCCGGCGAGCATATAAGTCTGCGTGCGTTGTTCGGTGTCGTCGGGATAGTGGTCGGCATCGTAAGCCTCGCCGTTCGAAGGAATCCGGCGATTGCGAACCGCCAGGGCGTCTACTGGGCCCTCGCGACTGGTGCGGCCATCGCTATCTATACGGTGGTCGACGGGCTCGGTGTGCGCTCGAGCAACAACGCCCTTCGCTACGCCCTGACGCTCTTCTCGCTTCAGTCAGGCGTCTGGCTGTTGGCCGTGGTGGCGCGCCAGCCGCGGGGTTGGTGGCCAGGAGCGCGCCGAGCGTCCGTTGGCATGCTCGGTGGCGTCTTGTCAATGGTGGGTTACGTCGCGGTGCTCTGGGCGCAGATTCGAGCACCCCTGGGCGTGGTGAGCGCCCTTCGCGAGACCGGCGTGCTGTGGGCGGGGATGATCGGGGTGTTCATCTTTCGCGAAGGTCGACTGCGCCGCGTGCTCGTGCCCGCGGTTTTCGTCGTCGGGGGCATCGCACTGCTCAGCCTCGGCTGACCGATTCGACTCAGTAGGGGAGCACCAGACAGAAGGGGTGGCCCACCGGGTCGAGGTACACGCGAAAGGTGTCACCGGGTTGATCCGCACCGGGCTGGAACGAGTGCTTGGTGGCCCCTTGTTCGAGGATGTGGCGCTCGCCCTCGTCAAGGTCATCGACGATGAAGTCGAGATGCAGTTGCTGGGGTACGGGACCCTCGGGCCAGGTTGGCGCGACGTAGTTCTCGACGCGTTGGAACGCGAGTGTGGGCATACCTTCGTTCAAGAGACGCACCCACTCGATCTCGCCGGGATCCTCGTCATCCAACGGTTCAATCTCCATGCCCGTAACGCGCGAGTAGAAATCGGCTAGAGCGAGCGGGTCGGGGCAGTCGAGAGCCGTGAGTTCGAGTTGAGGTTTCACGGACACAACGTAGTGCGCGAGTTCGGACCCGGCAAGTGAAATCGAGGCGTACTCTACCTTGACACCAAGGCTCCACAAGCGATACCGGTGACGTCGGCCGCCCGATGAAAATGGTGGTGATCCCGCTTGATTCGCTCAACCGTCACCTGCTTGGGGACCACGGATCCCATGAGTTAACGACGCCGAACCTGACTCGCTTCTCCCGCCCTGCTGGAACGATCGCCCCTCTAGGCGTCTATGACGCTGCGAGGGAAATCGCTGGTTGCTTCCGCGTACCACTGGGCTGAGGGCTTGGGCGTGCGCGCGAACGTGGTGCGATCCACGCCCACGATCCCGAACTTCGGACGGTACCCGAAGGACCATTCGAAGTTGTCGAGCAAGGACCACTGAAAGTAGCCGCGTACGTCGATGCCCTCCTCGAGCACGTTGTGTAGACCCTGGAGAGCCCCCTTGAGGTAACGAATCCGCTGGTCGTCGTCGTCAGTACCGATGCCGTTCTCGGTGACGAAGATGGGTAGCGACGAGAGCGCGGCCGCACGACGCACCGTGTACTCGACGCACTGGGGCCAAAAGAGATAGCCCATCTCGGTCTTCTCGCCGGGCGGGTCAAAGACGACGCCGTCGGGCCCCACGACCATCTTCGTGTAGCACTGCACGCCGATGTAATCGTCCTCCTGGGAGGATTGAAGGTACTTGTCCTCCATCTCGGCTCGCATCGAATGCATCTTCTCTTCGCTACCGGGCAACGCCTCGTACTCTTGCATCGACAGCGGCATACCAATGGGGTAGGTACCCGGTCCCGCTCGTAACGCCTCGCGCATCGCGACGTGGGCCTGGCGCATCATCTGGTTCACGGCGACGAATCGGTCGCTGTCGGCGACTTGGGGCGGAAACATGCCGATGAGGTAACCCATCGCCGCGACGATGTTGGGCTCATTGATGGTGCACGCAATGCCGATCAACTCACCGAATTCTTCGCCGACGACCATGGCGTAGTGCGCTAGCCAGCCAACGATCTCGGGGTTTTCAAATCCTCCAGCGTCAGCGACCCACAGCGGGAGTGTGAAATGGTGCAGGGTCACTACCGGCAGGATGGCGCGTGCGTGGCAGGCTTCGAGAACTGCTCGGTAGTGGTCGAGCGCCTCGCTCGAGATGACGCCGTGTTCGGGCTCGATGCGTGCCCATTCGATTGAAAGACGAAAGGAGTTCAAGCCGAATCGCACCAGCAGATCCAGGTCCTCCTCGTAGCGGTGCCACGAATCACAGGCATCCCCACACGTCTCGACCGCTACCGTATCTGGCGCGCGTTCGAAACGCCACCAATCGGTGTTCGTGCCGCCGCCTTCGATCTGATAAGCGGAGGTCGACGTGCCCCACAAGAAAGACGCGGGGAAGTTGACTTCGCGATCTCTCATGGAAAGAATCTAGAGCCTGGCCAGGGCCGTTGCTCGTCGGCTCTATTTATTGATGATGACGATGAAGCCCCACACGACGGTCGCCGCGATGACCAGAGCAACGAGACCCATGGCGGTCACACTTAGACTTCGAAGCGCGACAGAGCTGTCCGCACGGCGGTAGTGCGAGAACGAGTGGACGCCGACTGAGAAGAGGACTACGAGTCCGATGCCCAGGGCGACGCTCGTGTAGAGGACCTGGACAAGGGCGTGCCAGTCGATCAGCGGTGTCGCGGGAGTGACCGTCATACCTTGACGGGTTCCTCCACTGGCTCGAGTGGCTTCTCAAATGCCTCTGAGTGTTCGCCCCACTTGTCGTTGACATTATCCGCGTTGATCTTGTCCTTGCGCGAGTGGTAGTAGATAAACGAGCAGTAGCCGATCAAGATCGCGGTCATCACCACGACACCGAAGGAAACACCGAAGGCCCGCTGACCGTAGAAGGCGAGGGCGCCGCAGACGCCGGCGCAGGGCAGGGTGATGAGCCACGCGGTAGCGACCCGACCGGCCAACTTCCAGCGTACGGTGCGCTTGCGGGTGCCGACCCCTGCGCCGAGGATGGAGCCGGTCGCCACGTACGTGGTCGAAAGGGGCATGCCGAAGTGGCTCGACGTGAGAATGACCACCGACGACGTGATCTGGGCCGTGAAGCCTTGGGTTGGACTCAACTTCGTGAATCCTTGGCCCATAGTGCGGATGATGCGCCAGCCGCCGATCATGGTGCCCGCCGCGATGGCGAGACCACAGATCAGCACGACCCACTTAGGAGTGGCGCTGTTCTGAGCGAGCGTTCCGTTGGCGACGAGCGCCAGGGTGACCACTCCCATGGTCTTTTGGGCGTCGTTCGTGCCGTGCGCGATCGAGAGTAACGACGTCGAACCAATCTGTCCGATGCGCATGCCGGCCGACTTCGTCGCGTCGTCAGACCTCTTCGTGAGGCGACGGGCGAGCGAGGTGGCTATCGCCGCGATGACGAGTGCGAAGATTGGTGCCGCGATTGATGGTGCGAGCACTTTGCCGACGATGCCACTCCAGAGCACGGCACTTGAACCCGCGTGCGCGATCATCGCGCCGATGATGCCACCGATGAGTGCGTGGCTCGACGACGAGGGAATTCCGAAATACCAGGTGGTTACGTTCCACACAATGGCGCCAATCAGTCCGCCGATCACGACCGGCATGATGATGTCGCCCTGGCTCACGATCCCACTCGCCACAGTGGCGGCGACCTTGAGTGAGAGGAACGCGCCAACGAGGTTGAGAGCGCTCGAAAGGATGACGGCCGTGCGAGGCTTCAGGGCTCCGGTGGCGACGGTGGGCGCCACGGCGTTGGCGGTGTCGTGAAAGCCGTTGGTGAAGTCGAAGCCGACGGCGATGAGCACGACGAACACCAGCACGAAAGTGTTATGCACACTCCACTCTTAGCAAGCACCCTCGGCACTTTTAGAGGTAAAAGCCCCTATTTGGCCTACTTTTGGTTCAGATTTCACCTTCGCGTTACTTTGGCGTGGCGTGACTGGCGAGGCAGCAGATCAGTCACCCAAACGAGTGAATGCGACTCGCGAGGTTCGTTCAATGACCGTGGCGCTATTAATTGAATTGATTGGCGTGTGTCTCGTTGGGCCGCGAGCGACTGAGCCCAAACTCGAGATGAATCTTGCGGTCAGTGATCGTGACGAGGACGCGTGGATCCTTAGCGTTTGCCGTCGCGTGGTGCACGCGTCATAGGGAAACCAATCCCCGGGCGAGGTTCGAAATTCGCACGACCATCGCGGCGTTCTTGGAGTTCTCTTCAGGCTCGAGGTCGCTCGACGACCTGCTTAATGTTGATTCATGGCAGATCGTTGGCGACATCGCCTCGCTCGCAAACTTCGTGGACTATCAAGACGTATTCGAATTCTGCTTGGAGATCGTGATGCCTTAGGTGTTGAGGCGACTTATCACGTCGTCGACGACGCCGCTCGTGGTGGACTCACCACCGAGGTCGAAGGTCCGTATCCCGTCGGCGGCGCCTTCGAGAGTGGCCGTACGTAGTCGATCGCCCGCCACCTGGAAATTCGGGTCGTCCAAATGGAGCGCGGCCTGGTCGAGCAACGCTGCTTGGGCGAGCAGCATCGCCATCGGGTTCGCGACGTTCTTTCCCTGCAACGTTGGCGCGGTGCCGTGGGGTGCCTCGGCCATGGCAACTCGAGGATGAAGATTCTCGTCCAGGGCCATGAGCACGGACTCCGCGCCCGCGATCGAGCCGAATATAGCGAGCACGAAGTCACTCAAGCAGTCGCCGTCGCGATTGAGCGAAGGGATGACGAGGGTTTGCTCGTGCACGTCGGTCAGCAGACCTGCGTAGGTCGCGTCAATGAGGATGGGGCGGTAGGTGACGTCGGGATATCGTTTCGCCGCGGCGTCCATCTCTTCTTTAGCATGCCCTCGTAGGTGGGCGACACTGTCCACTTCGGTCCTCCGTAGACAATGCCGTGGGCTTGAGCGGCGGCCTTGAACGAGTATTCCGAAACGAATCGGCAAACCGAGCGGTCGATTCGTTCGGTACGCCACGCCACTTCGTCGAAACTCCCGGGCGTTCCTTCACGCCCTTCGTCCGCACCATAGGCGTCACCCACCGCCATGCGAATCACGATGATCGGCTTGTTGGTGGCGACGACGGGTGAGACGCCAGGAATGCGACGCCCAGTCCGGACGATCACGGAGCCGCCGATGCCTTCACGCAGGAGCCGGTTGGGCGAGCCGACGCCGCCCATTTCGGGCGGCGTGATGGTGGCTGCCTTGAGCCCGAGTCCGGTCTCGACCATCGCGGCCGCAGCCTCTCGAACGACCTCGTTGTTCGTCGCGCGACGGTTTTCGAGAGAAAGGTCAAAATGTTCGAATTGGAGGCTTACACCAAGCAGATCGCCCGTCATCACCCGGAGTGATTGGTCAAGTAGCTCCTGGCCAGTTTCGTCGCCGTCACAGACGATGACTCTTGCGATCGTGGTCGCCATTGCAACTCCTCAGGGTGAGATGAACCGTGTCGCGCGCGAGAACACTACGGCGTTGCTCAACGTTAATGCAAAGTAAAGTGGCCAGTCGCCGGCAGATGCGTTGGGCTACGCGGCTGAAACTAGAGATTGAGTCGTCATTCTCCCTTTCGTCACTTTCGCACTCCGTGTGCGGCGAGAGTAGTTTGGTCCACTATGAGCGGGGAGCCCATTGTCGAAGCAACGGTGGAACTGGAGGATGTCACAGTCCGGTTCGGTGGACTGCTCGCTCTGGATGAGGTTTCCTTCGACGTTCAGCCGATGGAGATAGTTGGTCTCATAGGTCCTAACGGGGCCGGCAAGACAACGGCGTTCAACGTCATCTGTGGTTTCCAGAAAGCCGATTCGGGCACCGTCCGTTTCCCTGCTTTGGGTCACAACGCCCTTACGACCTCGCAGTTGTGCGCGGCGGGCGTCGCTCGCACGCTGCAGGGAGTAGGACTCTTCACGAACATGAGTGTTTTGGAGAACGTAATGGCTGGCGCTCAGGGACACGTTGGCCGTGGTTTCGCTTCGTCGCTCTTCGGCTTCCCCGCAGGATTCCGTCACGAACTGAAGTTGCGCGACGATGCGATGGCCCAACTGGAACGACTCGGTATCGCGAAATTCGCCTCCGCGCTGCCTTACAGCATCCCGTACGGCATCTCCAAGAAGGTGTCCATCGCTCGGGCCTTGATGGGAAGGCCGTCGTTACTCATGTTGGACGAACCAGCGTCGGGTCTCGACGAGAATGAACTTCAGGAATTGGCTGAGTTGATAGTCCAGTTACGTGAGTCAATGAGTGTCTTACTGGTTGAACACAACATGGATTTCGTTATGCCCTTGGTGCACCGACTCGTCGTCCTCAACTTCGGCAAGGTGATCGCGACCGGAGCACCGGCAACAATAAGCACGGATCCCGAAGTTCTGGCCGCCTACCTCGGAGTCGACTCGTGATTCGAGTTGAAAACCTTACAGTCAACTATGGCGCAATTCGCGCGCTCGACGACGTCAGCGTCCAGGCCAACCCAGGACGGGTGACGGCCATTCTGGGGGCCAATGGCGCCGGCAAGTCAACTCTTCTTCGAACCATTTCGGGGCTCGTCGCGCCCAAGAGCGGGAGGGTCTTTTTTGGCGACCGGTCGATCTTGTCGACGTCCACCGAGAACATCGCGCGGCTTGGTGTGGCGCACGTGCCGGAGGGTCGAGGTGTCATCTACGAGCTCACGGTCGAGGAGAACTTGCGCCTCGGCGCCTTCGCGAGCAAAGTCGATATCCGCGAGGGACTCGAAAAGCAGTACACGCAATTTCCGGTTTTAGGCGAGCGGCGAAAGAAATATTGCGCAACCTTGTCCGGGGGCGAACGTCAGATGCTCGCTATGGCGCGAGCGCTGATAAGTAATCCCCGGGTGCTGCTGTTAGACGAGCCTTCACTTGGGCTGGCGCCCCTAGTGACGTCGGAATTGATGAACTTGATTCTTGAACTCTGTCACGCCAGCGATTTGACGGTCTTGTTGGTGGAGCAGAACGCGAAGAGTGCATTGCGAATCGCCCACGACGCAGTGGTGTTGCACTTAGGGACCGTCGTAGCGAGCGGTGAAGCGGACGTGATCGCCAATGACAAGAATCTCCGTCATTACTACCTTGGCTTGGTTCAATGATGAGCACATTTCTCGCCTCACCAATCATGCACAATATCTTTGCTGGGTTGGCGCAGGGCGTTATCTACTCTTTGGTTGCACTAAGTCTCGTGATCATCTGGCAGTCCACGCACGTCCTCAATTTTGCCCAGGGCGCGATGGCGATGTTCGCCAGCTACATCGGCATGACCGAGATAGACCGAGGACTGAACTACTGGTTCTGTCTCGTTGTGTCCCTCGCTGTTGGGTTTCTCTTCGGAGGGCTAACTGAGCGGATCCTCATCCGCCCCCTCTACGGCAAGCCTGAGATCAATGCCATTGTGGTCACGGTCGGGTTTCTGGGTGTCATCGAGGCGGTGGCCCAGGCTATTTGGACCAGTACCACACGAAATATCGCGACGCCATTGTCGCAGATCTACTTCCACGATCAAGGTCGTGTCGTTCTGCTTTCGCCGTTCGTCCTTTTCCAATTTGGCCTAGCACTGGGAATCATGGCCCTGGTCGCCGTGCTCTTTCGGTTTACGAACCTCGGACTCAAACTCCGCGCATCAGCACTCGCACCTGAAGTCGCGCGCTTGCTTGGTGTTCGGGTCAATCGAATGCTCACGATTGGTTGGATGTTGTCGGCGGGCGTCGGCGTGGTCGCAGCGGTGATCGTCGCGTCGGGGAGTTTCGGGCTCTATCCCAGTGACATGGACGGGATCTTGATCGCAGGATTCATCGCCGCCGTGGTAGGGGGCTTGGATTCTCCCGTGGGCGCGGTCATTGGGGGACTTCTTATCGGTATCGCCGAACAGTTTGTCTTGGCATATTGGTCGGCCGATCTGGCATCGCTTGGGGGACTTATCATCCTCGTCGTCGCGTTAATGATCAGACCACAGGGCATCTTCGCCAAGAGCGTCGGCAGGCGAGTCTGATGAAATGGTTCCGCTCAATCGTTGCTCAAGAGCGAACGACCGCACGTCTTACTGGTGTGTTGGCCGTTACCATACTCACGCTCGCAATTACTTTCGTACTACCTCCCGTGGCGGATTCTCAGCTGGCGGGCGGGGCCGCAATCTCTATCGTCATTCTGGGACTGAGTTGGCTCGTTGGCTGGAGTGGCCAGATCTCGCTCGGCAATTCCGGATTCATGGCCGTAGGCGCATACGCCACCGGAATCTGGGCGGTCCATCATGGATCGACTCCGTTAATCTTTACCTTCTTCTTGGCGACAGTGATCGGTGCCATTAGCGGCTTGATCATCGCAATTCCGTCCACTCGACTTAGCGGGCCCTACTTGGCTGGCATGACCCTCGCTTTTTCAGCGGCGATCTCGCCCATTGCTCAGAACTACACGTCGGTAACGGGAGGCGAAGGTGGCTTGTTCTTCAATACGTTGACCACCCCCCATTGGTTCCTGGGGCTCTTCTCGGGTCAGAACGCCACGATCAATGCGAACGCCCAGTGGACCGCGGACCTCGCCGTGGTGGTGGCAGGCGTAGCCTTCTTCTTTATGGCGAACCTCTTTCACAGTCACACTGGCCGGGCCATGCGCTTGGTGCGTGACAATGACGTTGCGGCCGAATTGGTTGGCATCAACCTGCCTCGTACGAGGACCGTTGCCTTCGTGGTCTCGGCCGCGTTCGCCGGCCTCGGCGGGTCGGTCTACGTACTCATCAACGCCACAGTGAATCCTTCGGCATTCCCGCTCACGTTGTCAATCACCTTGCTGACTTTGATGGTCTTGGGAGGCATAGGTACCTTGAGCGGTGCGGTGATAGGTGGGATCATCTATGCGTTCAGCACAAATTTGATCAGTCACCTCAATTCATTAACTGGAATCAACCCCACTTCCAATCTCGGTGCCAACATGCAGGGGATCATCTTCGGGGTTCTTCTCATCCTGACGATGCTCTTCGCTCCTCACGGCATCGCTGGATTGGGGCGCCGACTTCGTTTTTTTGTGAAATCTGTTCGTCGAGTTGCGTCGGTTTCTACTGGCGAGTAACTTTGCGCTAAGCATCAAATTAAGCATTAACTAATGGGGGGGACAATGAAAATCGGAAAGAGGAATCGTCGTGTCGCCGCGCTGCTGTGCAGTTCGGCTTTGGCATTGGCGACCGCTTCAACGGGACTGATCGGCGCGAGCGCCGGGGCATCGACTTCGACACCGGGTGTGACTGCGACCAGCATCACCATTGGAGCGTCAGTGCCGCTTTCTGGCATCGCTGCGAGCTACGCATCGGTCTCGGCGGCTGCCAACGCGGTGTTTAAGTACATCGACAAGTTGGGTGGCATCAATGGTCGAAAGATCAAGTACATCCGTCTTGATGACTGCTACGGCCTTGCTGCGTACGGTCTTGGCTGCACCGCTGGTGCCAGCACGACACCCTTGAGCAACAATCAGGAGTTGTTGGCTCAAGATCACGTCTTCGCAACCGTGGGGTCGCTCGGCACTGCGGCTGAAATGAGCGTCATGAGCTACCTGAGACAGAATAACGTGCCTCAGCTCTTTGTTAATTCCGGCTCCGTTGAATGGAATCAGCCAAGCTCGTTCCCTGAACTCTTCGGTTACCAGACGAGTTATGTTGCCGAGGGCAAGATCTTTGCCAAGTACATCAAGGCAAACTTCCCCACTGACACCATTGGTTTCATTGGCCAGAACGATGACTTCGGTGCAACGGGACTCGAAGGGCTTAAAGACGGCGGCATCACCATCCCGTCAGCGGACAACCTGACGTACAACGCGGCAGACGCGATTTCTGGTTCGACTAGCGACATCACGGCCGACGTCTCCACATTGGCGCAGAACAAGGTTCCTGTCGTCGTGCTCGATGCCGTGCCTGGTTTCACCTACGGAATCCTCGCTACGGCACACGCACTGGGCTACTCGCCTCAGTGGATCATCTCGTCGGTGGGCTCGGACCCGCTGTCGGTGAACACGCCGCTCGAAGCGGGCGCCGTAACGCTCAGTTACTTCCCTTCAACCACTGACAATGCGGATCCTTGGATTCCTTGGCTCCGCAAGGTTCTCGAGGAAGACCCCGCTGACTTTCCGAAGTTCAATTCATCGTCGGTCATGTCGTTCAACGAGCTCTACGGTGCCGGCTACGCGCTGGCGTTCGCTGAGACACTTCGCGCCGAGGGCAAGAATGTCACGCGAGGCGGGTTCGTGAAGGCGCTGACCTCAATGACGCTTGCCACGCCCGCGATTACTCCGTTGCGTTTCACTGGGGGTAACCACCAGGGCATGCAGGGTGGTGCGATTGCGACAGTGAACTCGAACGGGACTCTCGCGCCAACCAGCGTGACGGTCACGAAGTCGGTGTTCACCACCACTCCGTTTGCGGGTAGCTCTATAAATTCTTCGAACTGGATAATTGCTCCAATTCCGAGCTGGCTTAAGTAAGAACTCGTAAATGACAAGACTGGGCCCCACCCGCAAGGGTGGGGCCCAGTCTTGTTGCTCGGGAGCCAGTCAAGTGAAGGATGTCTTGGCCCTAACTTCGTGGTTCTTCGGTGTTTTACACTGATTGCGACCGGACACGGTCGCTCGATCAACCGAACGTAAAGTCGTAGGCTTCGAGACCCTTCGAGAAGGAGAGTCCTAGAAGCCCGTTCACGTCGTCTTTGTTCTTGAATAACGTATAGAGACGGGGATAACCCGAGACAGAGACCGTTTGGTAAGCCTTTCCGTTCAAGGTCTCAGTGATCGTGCCGTTACCGCTCATGACGAGATAGACGTCGTTGGCTTGGAAGTTGATGTTGATCTTCGCGTCGGCGACAGCCTTGATCTGCTGAGGGCCTGAGTACCATTCGCCAGCCATGGCGAAATTCCCCACGGGGATGTTCGACGGTGCGTGGTAGACCGCGGCCTGGTTCTGACTCAGTTGACTACCAACTAGGTAGGACTCAGATGCGTAGTCGTAGCCCAAGTATGACTCGGGGCTGGTCTCTTGGGTCGGCGTGCGGTTCGCGACGCTGGTGGGTGGGGGAAGTTTCTCAGTCGGGTTCGCCGCTAGGAGCAATTGTCGGATCAGTGACTCGGTGCCGCTGTAGTCGCCTTCCCCGTAGTCGACGTGACGGATGACGCCCTGTGCGTCGATCAAGTATTCGGCCGGCCAGTAGTTATTCGTGTAGGCAGTCCACGTTGCCAGATTGTTATCCACGGCAATGGGGTATTTCACACCCAGGCTCTTGGCGGCACTCCTCACGTTGCTGATCACGTGTTCGAAGGCGAATTCCGGTGCCTGGACGCCTACGATGTCAAGTCCGTACTTGTGGTATCGCGCGTACCAGGCCTCGACGTGCGGGAGCGAACGTTGACAATTGATGCACGAGTAGGTCCAGAAATCGATGAGTACCACGTGACCGCGAAGTTCGCGGAGAGTCAATGGCGTGTCGCCGGGAGTGTTGAGCCATTTGACGATGCCGGTGAATTCGGGCGCCACGCCACACTTTTGTATCGTAGAGACGGGTTGAGTCGCGGCTGCCGCCTCGCACGAAGCGAGTGAGCCGCTTCCCACCGTGCCGTATTTGAGTTTCTGGAGCGCTTCGTAAGTGGACTTGTTGGCCTCGAGGTGCTGTTGAAGCGCATTCGTGTAGCCCGGGACGAATTTTTGAATACCACTGAAGGCGTTGAAGATGATGCCCAACGCCATCAGGATCAACAACACGCCCGCCACCGGACGCAGTTTTCTTGCACGTTGCGAGAGTTGACGGTTCCTTTCGATTAACCGGTCGCCAGTTAGGGCTATCGCGAAAAGGGGTAGCGCGGCGCCGGCACCGAAAAAGAGGCTCAGCAGCACGCTGTAGAAACTGACGTGGTGGCGCGCGCCGAGTACCGAGATCGCGGCGAGCACCGGGCCGGCGCACGGGACGAAGACCGCGCCAAGTCCGAGACCCAATACGAAGGCGGATCCGTTGCCGCTGGGTGCGCGCGCGCGAATCCGAGCGAAAGGTCGCTCCAGTAGTTGTTCGACCTGGGGAACCAGTAGGCCAATACCGAACAGGATGAGTAGACCAATACCCACGTCGCGCAGAAGATCCTGGGGAAGACCGAGAGCGCTGAGAACGGCCGAACCGGCGGCAATGATCAGGCTGAAGCTGATGATGAGTCCAGCGATGACCGTGGCCGAACGACGCCGACGTGCGCGAAAGGGGTGTTCGACGTCCTCGACCGGAGCGGTCCAGCCCACCAGAACCACGGGCAGCACGGGCAGGATGCAAGGAGAGATACCCGCGATGATCCCCGCCACGAAACCGATGAAGAGTAGACCGATCACTGTTCCCCTTTGCTGACGCAGAGAAACGACGCCACGCGTCGCTTCAGACTAGGGGTGACTAGTTTGACGTCGACCAGAACAGCCACCAGCATTTAGTACCTCGCGGCCCAGGTTTCGTTACAGGGTGTCGGATTTGACTCGAATCATCGGTATTTCTAGGGATACTTCGGATTCGGGCGAGACTAGAGAAGGTGCCGTTCGGTGGCCCAGTTCGTCAACTGGTAGCGATTCGAGAGTTGCAGCTTGCGCAGCACCGCGGACACGTGACTCTCGACGGTCTTTATCGCGATACTGAGTTGTTCTGCGATGTCGCGGTACGAATAACCCCTCGCAATCAGGCGCAGCACTTCGATCTCGCGAGGGGTCAGCTGATCGAGCTCGGGGTCGAGCGACGGCGCAGACAACCCATCCTGCGAGCGGTTGGTGAAAGCATCAAGCACGAAACCCGCGAGACGTCGCGAGAACACCGCGTCGCCAGCCGCGGTGCGCACGATGGCCTCTACAAGTTCTGGTCCCTCGATGTTCTTCGTGACGTAGCCACGCGCACCTGCGCGAACAACGGCAATGACGTCCTCGGCAGCATCCGATACCGACAGTGCGAGAAACTTCACACCGGGCTGTTCCTTGTTCACTGCCCGCAAGACTGCGAGCCCACCGCCGTCTGGCATGTGGACGTCGAGTAAGACGACGTCAGGCGAGCGTTCGAGGATTATCTCGATCGCCGCGGCTACTTCATCCGCCTCGCCGATGACGTTCACGTGACCCGAGAGTTCCGCCCGCAGACCAGCGCGTATTAACGCATGGTCATCGACGAGAAAGACCGTCGGTACTCGTTCCGAGGTCACGTCGAACTAGATGCTCGAGGAAGCCGAAGTTCCACCTCGGTACCGGCGCCGATCGAACTTGTGACGGTGGCGGTGCCACCGTGGCGACGCATTCGCTCGATGATGGATCCGGCGATTCCTTGGCGGTCGGGCGCGACCGCCAAGGGGTCGAAACCAGAACCCTGATCACGCACGAAGAGCGAGACTTGTTTGGCCTCCACTTCGACGTAGATTGCGACGTCTCGAGCACCCGACCACTTCGCTGCGTTCAGTGCTGCTTCGCGACAGGCTGCGACCAACGCGAGTGTCGCATCGTCGAGCGGTATGTCGCCGACCATGATGGCATCCACCGAGATGTCGTAGTTATCTTCGATCTCGCTTTCCACGTCAAGAATCGCTTGGGAAAGGGTGCGAGCCGTTGAAGAATGCGCACCGAACGTCTCAGGATTGGCTAACCAACTTCGCAGATCACGCTCCTGTTGCCTCGCCAAGCGAGTCACTTCGACGGGGTCGTTGGCGGATCTTTGTATTAAGGAAAGTGTTTGCATAACTGAGTCGTGCACGTGTGCCGCCATGTCGGCGCGATCCTGTGCGCGCACACGCGCTCGCCGCTCCATGGACAGGTCTTGGATGGAACGGATCCACCACGGCGCGAACAGGGCGAAGAGACCCAGGACGAGAGCGCTGGCCCCAGCTAAGACGTACGCAGCCGCGCCGTGCTCTCCACTGACGCGAGACATCAGCGAGATTCCCCAGATGACGAAGATCACGCCTAAGCCCGTGCGCAAGGCGACGGCGCGCCAACCGTCGGTGCGCCCGACTCGTGTTTTAGACAGGTTCGAGGAGACCTGGCGCAAGTTCTCTCGCTCGTCTTCTGAGGCGCCTCGCCACACCATGACGGCCTCCAGGCAGGACAACGCGAGGAACCACAACGACACCCCCGGAGGTCCAACACCGATCGTGATGAAAGCGATGAACAAGGTGAGTACCGCAATTAAGACCGCGAAGAGGATCTCCTTATCGCGTCGGTCGTTCATGGTTCTGGTGAAGATGGACGATGATTCGTCTCTTCGGGGCACGAGCATCCAGATCGTCATGTAAGCCGCCAAGCCCAGGGCGAAAAAGAGGGCCAGCAGTACCGTGATGATTCGTACGGTTCGCACTCGCACACCGAAACGACGAGCGAGTCCGCTGCATACGCCGCCGAGCAGAGCACCGTCCGAGTTCCTACGCAGCGGTCGTTGTGGACGACCGGGGGTATCGAGCCTATGCCCCGATGCTATGAGTGGTTGCTGTTCGATGTTTCTGAGTCTGTCATGATGTTCGCCTCGGAACAATGAGGGTAAACCCTTGGTAAAAGGGCGGTTCTTAGGGTTCATCCCGATATCGATGTCTGCGGCCAACTACTTAACATCGCAGTTATGAGTGAAAACGACGTCCTAGGCGATTCGACCAATCCTGATCCGGCTTCAGCACCGGTGAGACTCCACCGTAGCTCGACCAACCGCAAAGTGGCGGGTGTCGCCGGGGGCATCGGCGAAAGATTTGACATCGACGCGAACGTCGTGCGAGTGGTCTTCATCGTACTCACCTTGGCAGCCGGACTAGGTGCAGCGATCTATCTCGCGATGTGGGCTTGCGTGCCCCAGAGTGGTGCTCAGGAAGGGGACGAGGTCGCGAACACTTCGGATGGCGGACACCACTGGAGATTTCGTAGCTTAGTTTTGCTCGCCGGAGCCCTCTGTCTCGGTCTGATTTTCTTGACGGTGGCCCTCAACGGACACAACATAGGTCGAGGTATAGGCCTCTTCTGGCTGGTCTTCCTCGTGGTGCTCGCCGTTGGATCTTTGCGCCGCCCTGGGCGGTTTCGCTTTGTTCGGTTCTTTCTTGGATTACTCATTGCGGTGGTGAGCTTGGCGATTCTCGCGTCCGGTGGTGTTCTGGCCTACGTCGCTGCTACCGGCGTTCCGATGACCGGTGGCGTTGGTCAGAGGATTTACCAGCCGAACTCGGTGGCGGAGGTCCAGCGTCAGTACCGACTCGCCATCGGCTCTATGACCATCGACCTGCGTGGCGTGGGTTTCCGTGATGAATCGATGGCGATCGTGGCGACCGTGGCGGTTGGTCAGCTCACGGTCGAGGTACCACCTGGCGTACAGGTCAATCTCAATGCCCAGAGCGGAACAAGCACGATCGTTTATCCCAACGGCCGCCAGTCGTTCTATCTGTCGGGAACGTCTAAGGCTGCGCCGTCACATTTGAACCTCACGGTACGGGTAGGCATCGGAAGAGTGGAGCTTTATCGATTGGGTCCCGCTGCACCAATCTCGCCGCAACCTCCAATTCCAAAGCCCTAGAGAAGCTGTGGCCAAGTAATTCGTGGCGCGCGTGCTCGTGACTTGCGTCCAGAGATTGTCGTGTGGCTCGTCCTCGAGGTAACTCGTCGTACTCGTTGCGATACGCGCGAGAATGTCTGGGTCTAGATTGCAACGTTTAAACGTACACTCGACCTATGAATACCCGGTCTTCAAAGTACGTCACCTATGGCCAGTGGAATCTCATCGTGTTCGTTCTTCTGTGTCTCAGCATTCATCCCGGTTTCGTTCTCAAGCGAGACGAAGGAGGTTTCAGCAACTACGGGGTCCATATCAGGACGGTGGTCCCCTACACGCTGACGTACCTCGGTTGCGTTATCTTCACACTCCTCGCCGCCAAATATCTCCCAGCGTCGGGGCACATTACGAGGGTTCTGGCAATCGTGCTCCGCTCGTACGCGCTGCTCTGCTTCCTTCTGCTGGTAAGTACGTACGGTTACACGCTCAACGCGCCGCTCAAGGACACTCATGGGGCGATTGGCCTCATCGCCATGTTGTTCGACCCCGCAGCGTCACTATGGCTCTTTCGTCACATGAGAAGATCAGGTTGGAATCGGGCCTTGGTGGGGGTTGAAGTCGTCGGAGTGGTTCTCGGCGTCATCGACATAGTCAACGTGGCGCACGTGCTCTTTGCCGCGCAGGCCGTGATCGCCATTGGATTCGGGTTTCTCCTGGTGCGCGGCACGCACGAAATTGAGAGCCAGGAGGTTCAGCCGTCATGACCGAGAGGCGCATCGGTCTCATCGGGGGCATGTCCTGGGAATCCACGCGGACGTATTATTCACTGCTCAATGAACTCACCGCGGCGTCGCTGGGCCCGTGGCACCAACCGCTGGTTCTCGTAGATTCGTTGGATTTCAGCGAGATCGTGGGTCTGCAGAGGGCTGGTGACTGGGAAGCTACTGGTCGGATCCTGGTGGCGTCCGCTCAACGTCTTGAACGAGGCGGGGCGACGGTCCTGGCCATCACGGCCAACACGATGCACGTCAATGTTGACCAGGTTGTCGCAAACGTTGGCCTCCCCGTGATTGACATTCGCGAGGCGATCGTGGGAGAGCTTCGCGAGCGCGGTGGCACTTCGTTCTCTTTGTTGGGAACGAAATACGTGATGGAAGGCGACGTCTTTACGTCCTATCTGGCGAAAGCTGGCGTGCACGTAGTCGTTCCCGATGAGGGAGAACAACGAGAGCTCCAGCGAATCATCGTTGATGAGCTGACTCAGGGAATTGTTCTGGAGAGTTCGCGCGCGACGTTTCTCGCGATTGCGGAGAATTGTCGACGCAGGGGTGGTGAGGTGGTGGGTCTCTGCTGCACCGAGTTCGGCATGCTCGCCGATGAGTCCACTGCATCGTTTCCGGCCATCGATTCAACCAAGGCGCACGTGCGCGCCTTGTTGGCGTCAACCTAGCGTCGCCCGCCAAGCCCAGAGCCGCGCCGGGGAAACGACGCGGCTCTGGGCTTCACTGCAAGGTCGTCAGCTGATGGCAATTCCCTCTGATGCGGTCGGGATGTCAAAGACTGTGGCGACGGGTGTCAACGCGGCGTTAGGGCCGATCGCGAAGACGTCGATCGTGCCAGCACCACCGCTCTCGACGTACAGGAACTTCTCATCAGGCGACACCACTGAGTCAGTCGTTCCCGCGTGAGTAGTCGCGGCGACGCTGGCGACTATCTGTGGTGCACCAGTACTCGTCTCGTCAAAAGACGTGATGTCGCTGCTCCCGGCGTTCGAGCCGAAGAAGTAGCCGTTGGCCGAGGATACCCAGCACAGCGCCTTCGCGTTGTCACTCACGGTACCGCGTGACGTCAAGGACCCGTCGGTGTTCACCGTGTAGACACTCGCTGAACTCGTGCCGGCTTCAATAGCAAACAGATTGCCGGAGGCATCGAAGTTGAAGTCGTAGGGAACCGGATTGTTCGAAGCGCTGATCACGGGGGCCGCACCCAGGACGCCGCTCGGGCTCACCGAAAAGACGTCATAGGAGTTGGTGGAGTTTTTGGTCGTGACCACCAAGTGCTGGCCATTGGGGGTATAGCCCACCTGGCCAGCACCGTGTACGTAGTCCGGGGGCGTCGTGTTGCTCAGTCCCAGCGAGCGGTTCTCGTTTGCCAGCGTCACGAGCTTGTCGTGGTCCAAGGTGAACTCCTGGACTGCGCCCGCGCCACCTGCGTTGAGGACGGTGACGAGGTTGTTGTGCACGGCGATTGAGTTGGGGAACTGTCCGCCACTTGAAACTTGCTGGACGAGTTTGAGGTGCGTGCCGCTCACGTCAAACACTGAAACCGTGTCGCTTCCTGCGTTGGTGGCGATCAACTTGCCGTTGTTGTCTGCGAGTACCAGACCGTCCTGACTTCCGAGAGGCGCGGCCGAGGAATTGGCACCGGCTCCTCCGGCTCCTCCAGTTGCGTACGAGCCGGCGAGTGAAATGGTCCCATCACTGCCTCGCTGGTAACTGAGGATCGAGTTACCTGCGAGCGAGTCGGTCTCGATGAAGAGTGCGTGAGTGTTCGACGCGGGGAGCGACTGTGCACCAGCTTCGGTGGTGAGCGCGACGCCGCTTGTGATGAGTCCGCCGAACAGTGCAAGTGCACTGAGCAGGCGTAGGTTGTTCGTACTTCGCATGATGTTCTCCTTGGGTTGGATGTGCTACTTGGTAACAGTGCTCGGTTGGCTACGAGGTGTTACAGCGAGATGCGATGTACACACTCAACGAGTGTCGACTAATCGGTCAAGTCGAGTTAGGCAGAACGAAAGAACTCATCATGTCGTCAGTGAGTTGCGGCGGCTTGCACACGAGAGATACAAAAACTCACGTCTACAGTGTCGCTAAACGAAATAATGTTACGAGCCGATGGGCGAACTACCCTAGGTGTATGGAGGACGAAGTTCTGCTCGAGCGAATACTGGGTGGTGATCGCGACGCGTTCACTGATCTCGTAGAGCGCTATCAATCTTCTCTCGTTCGACTTGCGCGATACTACGTGAAGACCGAGTCTTCCGCCGAGGACGTTGCCCAGGACACTTGGATCGCCGTCATGAAGGGCCTCGAAAAGTTTGAAGGTCGCTCGTCCTTCAAGACCTGGCTCTTTCGAATTGCCGCGAATCGTGCACGCAAGACTGGAACACGAGAGTTCCGCGTCGTGAACGTGGACCCGGTAGATCCGGTGTCGAGTGCTCGTTTCAACGAGGCCGGAATGTGGCGCGAGGCTCCGGTGCCCTTTACTGAACTAATAGACGACAAGTTGGCCAATGCCGAAGTCTTGGAGGCGTGCCGAAGCGCAATACGGGATTTACCCGAACCTCAGCAATCGGTTGTAACGCTTCGCGACGTCGAGGGACTATCTACCAGGGAGGTTTCTGAGTTACTTGAAATCTCCGAGGCAAATGCACGCGTTCTGTTGCACCGAGGCCGAGCCAAGATCCGCGAGGCGCTGGAAGGAAAGTTGAAAGGAGGGGACTCATGGCACTGACTAAGGACATCACGTGTCACCAAGCGGTCGCCCTCGTGAGTGACTATCTGGAAGGCGCACTCAGCGGACGCGATCGGCGGCGTCTCGAGCGTCACCTGGAAGCCTGTCAGGCTTGTTCGGCCTACCTCGAACAGATGAGAATCACCATCGCGATCAGCGGATCAGTCGGCCCCGAGGACTTGCCGGCTGAAGCCTTGTCGCGACTTTTGGACGTTTTCGAGAAGTACCAACAGGACAAGTCGAACGAGTAGACGATTAGAGGTCGCGGCGTCACTCAGGTTTCGTCGGCAACAACCACACCCTTGAGCCCATGCCCCACGCGCCCGATGGCCCGTAGAGCTCAGTGAAGATCCGGTGTGTCAGGACCGTCTTAGGGTCGCGGGCACTGAATTGAATCTTCTTTGAATACCACTTACCGTCGTAACACGCCGGAGAACAGCCGTTCCAGGTCAGTGTACCGGTCGCTTCTGCGCTGACCGAGGTCCACGAGCTCCACGTGATGTGCTTGATGTAACGGTCCGAATCGGCGCACGTCAGTACGATGTTGGTCGGTCGCACCTGGAGCAGTGTGCAATTGTAGAGCGAGGTACCCGAAGAGTTTGCCGCTTGGGCCGGTCCTGGGTTCGCGATGAGCATGAAACCAGAGATATTCAGCGTCACTAGTAGCGCGCCGACTAATGTGAAACGTTTCATCACTCTCTACGCCTTGGTGGTGAATATCGTTCCGGTTGGCAGTTCGTCACGGGAGTCGGGGTGCAGTATCCAGGCTGATTGGCGCCCTTGCACGGTCCATTCTTCGGGTCCTCCGATCACGGCGGTGTCCTCGTCAATTCCGAGAATCGTCGCGTTGTCGTCAAAGGGCAGCAAGAAGCGCGTCGCGACGTCGGGCATTCTCTTGGTGAACATGTCGAAATGGGGAATGACGCGGAGGTGGGGCAAAAGGCCCAATCCCGGCGTGCCACCCTTCTTGGGGTGGCGCAGAGAAGGCACCCACGTCGTCATGGCCATAGCGCCAGCGCTGCATCCCGCGAGCGCCGCACCACTTCGCCACGCTCGCACGATGGCGTCCCATACGGGTGTCTCGCGCAAGGTCTCGGCAAGGTACCCAGGGTTGCCACCAGACATGTAGATCAGCCCCGCGCCCGCGACGAGCTCAACGTAGGCCTCGTTCATAGCGTCGTCGCGAACATTCACTGGGATGATCACTGCTTCAGCGCCAATTCGTTCGGCTTGGGTCTTACCGAGATTGTGCCAATGCTCGACGACCTTGGGACCGTCCGGCACCGCGGCGGTCGCAAGCTGCACGTACCGGGGTGGTCGCCCACTCAAAAGTGAGGCCTCGATCGCCGTCATCTGGGGAAGGTACTCACCCGATCCCACGAGGGCGATGGGTCCTGGTGATTGCTCAGTGCTCATGGGTCAAGTCTGCTGTCCAGACCGGCGTGCGAAGCGGCAGAAAAAAAGAAGCTCTTAGGCATTCAGGAGCCTTTCGTTCTCGCGGACGTCCCCAAGATGGTGCTCGCACTCGTGAAGGGCCTGCGCCCCTGCCCAGAGAAGCGTCACCCTGGCATTCGAGATGGGGCTGTAGGTGAAGAGTCGCTCCTCGTAGTCAGGTGGTAAGGCCTCGAAAGTCTTCACAAACAATCGTGACATCGCGCCAAGCTCGATCGCGACGTCTTCGGGTTCGTCGAATTTATAGAAGCCGAGGTCGACTCGTTCGTCTCGGTATATTGGGGAGCCCACTGAATCATCTTCAATTGAGGCTCGTACGATTCGTTCGCGAATCGACATGAAGACGTCGCGCATATGGCCGCCATATTCGAGAATTGACCAGCGGTCGGGCGCCGGGCGGGTGTTGACGAATGGTGCTGACGAGAGTACGACAACGACGAACTGCTCAGTCGCCTCACTCGTGCGGGCAGGTATTTCTGATGCGGTGATTGAACTCCAGCGGAAACCACAGCCCTCGCACGAATCTGATGACACCATCGCCCCAACTTACATGCCGGACTTCTCGTACTGTTCGTGTGGCGCCGGCGGCGCGGACGCGACTCAGTGGGCTCGGAGTTCGCCCTTCGGCTCATGGTTGGCGGCGTGGTCCGCGAGGCAATCCGTACTCTGGTTGTCCGTGGCGCACGTGGCACAGAGCAGAATCAGGGTTCGACATGCCAGATTCGAACAGTTGTAGTACTTGCTGGTTGGTTCGTCGCAGCGTTCGCAAGTACCGAGGACTTTCGATTCTTCACCGAAATCCTGGTTCATCCGTGCGTCAAAGAGGTAGAGCGAACCTTCCCAAAGGCCTCGGTCGCCAAACTCTTGCCCGTAGCGCACGATGCCACCTTGGAGTTGGTAGACCTCCTCGAACCCGCGCGATTTCATCAATGACGAAAGAACTTCGCATCGTATTCCACCGGTGCAGTACGTCACGACGGGCCGAGACTTCAGGTGGTCGAATTTCCCGTTATCGATCTCATGGACAAACTCGCGCGTCGTCTCGACGCTCGGCACCACGGCGTTTTTAAACCTTCCGATCCTCGCCTCGAAGGCGTTTCGAGCGTCGAAGAAGACGACCTCGTCACCTCTCTGTGCGACGAGTTCGTGTACTTGGGTCGGTGTCAAGCGAGTCCCACCTCCGACGATGCCATTCAAGTCGACCTTGATCTCATCGGCTGCTCCAAAGGACACCACTTCGTCGCGAACCCGCACCCGCAGTCGCGGGAAGTCATCGACGGCGCCGTCGGACCACTTGAAGTCGATCGTCTTGAAACCGGAGTAATTCTTCGTCTGATGCACGTATCTCCTGAGAGCAGACATCTCGCCACCCAACGTGCCGTTGATGCCGTGCTTCGAGATCAAGATACGACCCTTGAGACCAAGAGTCCGACAGAGTGTTTCTTGCCAGAGTCGAATAGCTTCGGGATCCTCCAGGGGCGTGAACCCGTAGTACAAGATTACTTTTTGGAGGTCCACATCTTGATTTTATCGATGGCCGCGTGGTCCGAGAAGAGGAAGCACTTAGCCGGGGTTACAGTTGGCCATGGGACAAGGAGCACACGAGCTGGTGAATCGGTCGATTGCTACTTCATGACCGAAGCCCTCCCGACGAGAAGATTCGTGGATGACTGGCTTCGCGCCTGGAACGAACACGATCTTGACGCCATCATGGAACATTTCACGGAGGACGTGGTTTTCGCCTCGCCATTAGCCGCCCAATTGATTCCTTCGAGCAAAGGTGTCGTTCGAGGAAAGCCCGCGCTTCGCGTCTACTGGGCCGAAGGACTGCGGAGGAAACCTGACCTTCACTTCGAACTGAAAGGAATATACGAGGGCGTCGGCATCGTGGTGATCAACTACGTCAACGAATTGGGCGGCCGTGTTTGTGAGGTGTTGGAGTTCACTGGAGAACTCGTCTCGCGAGGCTACGGCACTTACCAGTCATAGAAAAGGGCCCTGTCGGCGAGAATGGGAAATGACCGTCACCCCTTCGATTGTTAGGGCGTTTGCTTCAGGCGGTCGTTTTGGATTCGAAGCGTTGCTAGGTGCGTTCGCTCGGCGCGTCCCTTAAAGTGGCGGGATGTCAGATCACTCAAAAACTACCGACCCGATAATTGTCTATGGTGCGAGCTGGTGTCCCGACTGCCGGCGGGCCAAGCAATTCCTGTCCTCTCATCGAATCCCCTACGAGTGGATCGACCTCGAAGAACACGCTGAGGCGATCGACGAGGTGGAGTCACGTAACGACGGTAAGCGCGTCATACCGACGATCATCTTTCCCGATGGTTCCTTCCTGACTGAACCCACGAATGACGAACTCGCGGACCGCATTGGCCTTACTCGTTCCGCGTCGAATACTGAGTACGACGTTGTCGTGGTGGGCGGCGGTCCCACGGGCCTCACGACGTCCATCTACGCAGCCCGAGAGAACTCCAAGGTCCTCGTGGTTGAGAAATCAGCGCCGGGCGGCCAAGCGGGTGTCACCGAACGGTTCGACAACTATCCGGGCTTTCCCGACGGAGTGTCGGGCGCGGAGTTAGCTGACCGCATCATCCGTCAAGCCGAGCGTTATGGTGTCGAGATCCTTCAAGCTGTTGCGGTGACTGCAATCACGCGCGATGAACCCTTCCTGCGCGTGGACCTCTCGACTGGGGATTCGCTCAGAGCTCGAGCGGTGCTGGTCGCCACGGGGTCGACCTACCGTCGAACCGACGCCGAAGGTGAGGCCGACCTCATTGGTGCTGGTATCCATTTTTGTGCCACGTGCGACGGACCCTTCTATAAAGGCGCAAAGAACGTGACCATTGTTGGTGGTGGAAACAGCGGACTCGAGGAAGGACTTTTTCTTACACAATTTGCCGATCACGTGACCGTCCTACAGGCGATTGACAAATTGACCGCGAGCAAGTTGCTACAGGACAAGGTCTTGAATCACGCCAATATGACCGTGTGGTGTAACGCCAAAGTGCAATCTTTCAACGCGAACTCGTCGGGAAAACTCGAGTCGATCACCGTCAATCGTGACGGAAAGGAGGTCACGCACGATACGTCGGGAGCGTTTGTCTTCATCGGACTTGACCCCAACACTGGATTCCTCAACGGCACGCTCGCGGTCGATGAGCGAGGCTTTCTCACTACTGATCACATGTTCCAAACCAACGTCGAGGGCGTGTTTGCGGCGGGCGACGTTCGAGCTGGTTCGACCAAACAGATCGCCTCGGCGGTTGGCGAAGGTGCGGCGGTAGCGATCCAGATTCGCTACTACCTGGAATCGCTCGCGGCCAAGGTTTAGTTTCCTAGTCGGACGGGGCGGTCTGGACGATCGAACGAGGTGCCTGGGTGGTCCAGGGAATAATGGCCGAAGTGGACTTTTGGTAGAGCGCGTACTCGGGGTAGCGCTCGAGGGTCAGTCGTTCGGTGAAGCTGGTGGAGCCCAGAAACAGCAGGGTGAGCAAGAGGGCGCCAAGGACCGTCCATTCGAGGACCGAACCGGCCGCGACCGCACCAACGAAGAAAAGGATCCACCATTGGGCCTGCTCGTAGAAGTAATTCGGGTGGCGTGAGTATCGAAAGAGGCCCGTCTGAACGAAGCGGATAGCTGGCACTCGTCCGGCCTTGGCTTCGGCGACTTTCCATTGTTGGAAGTTCCACTGCTGTTGGTCGGCGACGGTCTCGGCGAGGGTGCACGCGAGGAAGGCTGCACTGAGTAGTACGTCGAGTGGACGCAGCGGTGTAGCGCGATGCTGGTAGGCCGTTAGCACGGGGAGCACGATGAGCACCAACAGGAAGTTCTGGTAGAGCACTATGAAGAAGAAGTTGAAGAGTTGGAACCGCCATTTGGACATCGATGCGCGCAGCACTGGCCAGCGGTAGTCCTCGAGTCCCGTGTAGCCGCCCCGGCGAGCAAAATTGAACGTAAGTCGAACTCCCCAGATGGTCACCAATGAAGCCATCAAATCGAGGCGGGCATTCACGAGATGACCATACGCCGCGAAGACCCACACGTAGATCACCGGCACGATTGACCAGCTTCGGTCAACCCAGGAGGTGTCGCCGGAGAGAAGTGACGCGATCCACGCGAATGCGCATACGCCGCCGGCGATGAAAACGACGAGGAGAAGGGGAGTCACGGAAAAAGACTACCGTCTCAAGATGAAACCACTTACGCGATCACTCTTGATACAGCACGACTGCGCAATTGGGAACACGGGATCGTTCTGTCGGTGCGCGACCGAACACTTAGGGCTTGGAGAAACCATCACCATTCGTGCCGCACGATAGGACCTTGTCCACGCCGCGAGTAAAGGGTAGCTGCGGATATTGAAAGAGAGTATGGGTGTAGGTCACTGGCTCTGCGTGCGCAACGACGATGGCCAGCAATGCCCCGATAACCACCAGGGTGAACCAGAATCCGAATGTACGTTTCGTAGTTCGACTTTCCCCGAGTCACGTCTGAGGGGTGACACTCCTGTTCAAGGCTATATTTCTTCGGTTACCATCGCGATGAGTCGATCGACGTCGTCATAAGTGGCAAGTGGATTCATGAACGTGAACTTCAGCGCGGCCCGGCCCTTGATTTCGGTGCGCCCAAGTACCATCTCCCCGCGGGCGAGCAGACGTTGTTGAATGCCACGCAGATCGTCACCGTTGGCACCACGGACCTCGAAAACGCACATGACTGAGGCGGGAGGGGCCACCAGTTCGAATTGTGGACTCTCCGCGATACGAGCGCCCGCATAGTTAGTCAGGTCGACGAGATGTTCGAGCATCGAGGCCATGGACTCACGACCCAGCGTGCGAAGGGTCGCGACGACCTTGACCGCGTCAAATCGACGTGAAGTGTCAAGGGAACGACCGACGAGGTTGATCATGCCTTCGATTTCATCGCCACGGTCGAGGTAGTTGGATTTCACCCGTAAGAGTTCGAATTGATCGACGTCGCGCACCACGAGGGCACTGGCGTTGAAGGGTTGCCACCAAAGTTTGTGGAAATCAACGGTGACCGAATCAGCTGTATCGATGCCCTTGAGTTGAGTTCTCAAGTTCTCGGAGAGGAGGAATGCGCCGGCGACGGCGGCGTCGACGTGGAACCACGCTCCATGGTCGCGAGCTCGTCGCCCGACCTCTTCAAGGGGGTCGATCACGCCCAAGTCCGTCGTACCGGCGGTCGCGATGATGGCAATCGGTTCTAAATGCAGCTCCGCGAGATTCGCCAACGTCTGGTCCAGACTATCGATGCTCATGATGCCACTGGCTTCTGAGGTGACGACAATGACGGCGTCGCGACCGAGGCCGAGCTGCGCGGCGGCGCGCTGAACCGAGAAGTGGGCCTGGTCCGAACACAGGATTCGCCACGCGCGCGCTTGCTCGGGCAGTCCAGTCTTCAGCACGTCAAGACCGAGGCGACGGGCCGCCCAGGAGCGCGCGAGGGTCATGGCGAGCACGTTTGAGGCGGTACCGCCAGAAGTCATGATCCCAGAGCCGCTCACCGGCATCCCCATCAAGTTGGCGAGCCAATCCAAGAGGTGCAGTTCGACCTCGGTGCCCGAAGGCGACTGGTCCCAGGAGTCCATGGATTGGTTGGAGGCCGCGATGGCGAGTTCGGTGACGACTGCGGGAACCAGGGTGGGCGGATGTAGGTGGGCGACACAAGCGGGGTCACTTGGCACGACCCCGTGTGACCACACCGTCTGTCCGAGTTCATGGAGAACTTCAGTGAGTTCGCGGCCCGTTTCGGGGCAGATCTCCGTGGACCAAATCAGTTCATGCAGGGCTGCCGGCGTCAGATTCGAACGTGGCCCGCGGGGTCGCGCCAGGCTCTCGACGGCGCAGGTTGCGGCCGAGACCAGCGTTGAGAGTCCTCGTTCGTCGACAGTGACGACGAAATCTCGCCAGTTCGGGTTCAACGCGAGGAAGCGTGTGCGACCGCGTCGCTCAGTCGGTCCAGGCCTTCGCTAAGTTGGTCCTCGTCGATAATCAATGGCGTGAGAAGCTTGACAGTGGTGTCGCCGGCGCCACACGTCTCAACAATGAGGTGTTGGTCAAACGCATTGCGGGCGATGTCGTCGGCGAGTTCGGTGTTGCCCACGTCCAGACCACAGAGCAGGCCGTTGCCTCGAACGACGAAGGAGCCTTCGCCGTAGGTGTCGGCCATCTGGTGGAGCGAGTCTCGAACGATGAGACCGCGCTGCTCGGTGCCCTTTTCCAACTCCGAATCAGTCCAGTACGTCTCGATCATCGCGGCGGAGGTCGCAAAGGCCAGATTGTTGCCGCGGAACGTGCCCGAGAATTCACCGGGTGCCCACGTGTCGAGGCTACGACGTACCAGGTTGATCGCCATTGGAAGCCCGAGGCCGCTGATGGACTTGGACAGGCAAATGATGTCGGGATCGAGTGACGAACCTTCAAAGGAGAAGAACGGACCGGTGCGCCCGACACCCGCCTGGACTTCGTCGGCGATGACGAGGATGCCGAGTCCGCTGCACTGCTCGCGAATCGCCCGTAGGTATGCGGGGTCAAACGGTCGGGCTCCCCCTTCACCTTGCGTGGGTTCGATGATGAGTGCGCCAATCTTCTGGCCGTTGACGCTGGTTCGCAAGGTCTGGGCTAGGAGTTCAAGGTCAGCCTCAGTGACGTTCGCGACGTAAGGCAACGCGACGAAGTCCTTGAGGTGGGCGCTCGTCTCTCGTCCCGCCATGGAAGCAGAGATCGAAGCGGCGCGGTACGTCATGCCGTGGTAGCCGCCCTCGAAACCGACGACGGCGCGGTGACCGGTGATGCGCTGGGCCAACTGGAGTGCGGCCTCCACGGCCGTGGCGCCGGTTGGTCCCACGGTCTGGATCACCATGTCGAGTTGACGAGGCTCAAGAATACGACGCTGCATTGATTCAAGGAAGGCGCGCTTCTCTACGGTGAAAGTGTCAAGGCTGTGCAGTAGCCTGCCCTCGCGCAAGTGCTGGATCGCGACCTCGACAAGCACCGGATTGTTGTGTCCGTAGGAAAGGGCGCCCGCTCCCGCGAAGAAGTCGAGGTACTCAACGCCGTTTTCGTCGACCAAGGTCGCACCATGGGCGCTCGAGAAGACGGCCGGCCAGCGCCGGCAGTAGTAGCGCACGTTGGACTCGAGTTCTTCGAATGGGTTCACCGCGGGTTCCTCTCGATTGGGGAGCGTTCGCGTCGGGCAGACTCGCTCGGAATTTACTTGGGGGTTCAATTATAGCCACCGCCGGGATCGCCAAATCCCGAGCCCCCATCGTACCGACACGACCTTTCTTCACGGTGAATGGGTCGCCATCGTTCCGTGAAGAGGTCTTTCACCTCACAAAACTGGTCTCGAGCAGGCCGTCGGCCGCGAGCTCACGCCAGGGCCGGCCGCAAAGGGCCGACCCTGGACCAGCTCAGTGGACGATGGCGGGTGAGGCGGACTCGGGGATCCTGGGTGCGCCAGAACGCAGGATCAGGCCCGTGAGCACGGCGCCCACGAGGAAGATGATCGCCGAGTAACCGAACGCGGACGTGTAACTGTGCACGTTCGCGAGTTCGACGTTGAGTTTCGTGGGGGCTTTGCCGATCAAGAACGACGTCGCCGCACTCGCCGCCAGCGTGTTCAGGAGTGCCGTACCAATTGAGCCACCAACCTGCTGGGAGGTGTTCACCGACGCCGACGCGACTCCGGCATCGTGTGGTTCGACTCCCGCAGTGGCGGTGTTGATCGCCGGCGCGAAGACGAGGCCGATGCCGAGTCCGAGGAGTACCAGGGCGGGAAACACACTCGAGAGGTACGAACTCGAGACGCCTAAGTGCGTGAGCATCAATAGGGCTCCGGCCGACATCAGCATGCCAACGGGAATGAGTGGGCGCGGTCCGATCTTGGGCAGCAGCACGATGTTTGACAACTGGGCCGTGATTGACAGTGACACGACCATTGGCAGGAACGCGACGCCCGTCAGCACTGCGCTGAATCCGAGTGTCTCTTGCAGGTAGTACGTCAGGAAGAGGAAGACGCCGAACATGCCCGATCCAGCGATGAGCATCGCGATGAGTGAACCACCTCGGTTACGGTCGAGCACCACTCTCGTTGGTAGCAGCGGGAACTTCGCGCGCGTCTGGATCCTGGCAAAAGCGCCAAGGAGCACGACGGCGACGATGAAGCTGCCAATCGTGTAGTGATTGGACCATGATGTCGTCTCGGCGTGCGAGAAGCCGAAGACCAAGGCGAACAGACCAGTGGTGGCCGTAAGCACACCTCGCCAGTCCAGCGGGTCGTGGTCAGTGCCACGGTCATGGCGAAGGAACGCGATCGCTCCGGTCACCGCGACGGCGGCGAAGATCAGATTCACCAAGAGCGTCCAACGCCACGAGGCGTACGAAGTGAGGATGCCGCCGAGTAGGAGCCCCAGCGCACCACCGGCGCCCGCGATGGCGCCGTAGATGCCAAAGGCCTTGCCCCGCTCATCGGGGTTCGTGAAGGTCGTCGTGAGAAGCGAGAGAACCGCCGGTGCCAGGAGCGCTCCAAATGCGCCTTGGACGGTGCGTGCGACAACGAGCATCGTGAAGTTGATGGACGCGGCGCCGAGCGCCGAAGCGAGTGCGAAACCGACGAGTCCGGTAATGAGGGCATTCTTCCTACCGATGTAGTCGGAAATACGTCCACCGAGCAGAAGGAGGCTGCCGAAGGCGAGTGAATACGCGGTAACGATCCACTGGCGGTCGGAGTTGGAGAAATGCAACGCGTGTTGCGCGGTGGGTAGGGCAATGTTGACGATCGTGCCGTCCAGGATCACCATCAGCTGGGCGATACCAATAACGGCGAGTATCCACCACCTGCGCCGGTGGTACTTCTCGTTCGCGGATTCGTTCTCGAGAGTTGGCTCAAGTAGTACGGGTAGTTCTTCGACTGACATTGCGACCTCCAGGGGGGATAAACGGAGAAGGTAACTCCACTTGTCAATTAGTATAGCGATATGTGGAGGGCATCGTTCCATTTATTTCGAAAAGCATGTATCATGGGAAAAGAAGGGATGTAGATGAATAAGACGGCTATGAAATGCCGCCCTCTGAGGGCTGACGCGGTCCGCAATCGCGAGAAGATACTGGCCGCCGCGGCGACCGTTTTCGCTCGGCGAGGTCTGGACGCGACCCTCGACGAAGTCGCCCTCGAGGCGGGTGTCGGGGTTGGCACCGTCTATCGTCGTTTTCCCGACAAAGACACCCTGATAGGCGCTCTTTTCGAAAATGCGGTCGACGAGATTGCGACGCTCGCCCTGAGCGCCTACGAAGCGGAAAACTCCTGGGACGGGCTGGTCTGGTTCTTGGAAGAGGCACTGCAGCGCCAATGCGCGAACCGAGGGCTGCGCGACATCGTCGTTGGCACGCCGTACGCTCGTGAACGCATGGAGAGCGTGAAGTGTCGAATCGCGCCAGCGATCGCTCTGTTGATTGAACGTGCGCAGCGAGACGGCTATCTGCGCGGTGACGTCGTTGGCGCTGATTTTGCGGTACTTGAGATGATGATCAGTTCTCTCAGTTGCATGACCGATAAAGTCTCGCCCGACCTTTGGCGGCGCTATTTGACGATTGTCCTCGACGGCTTAGTTGTCAAGCGGGACAAGCCGACAGTTCTGGCTCAGGACCTTGATGAGAGCATGGCCGACGAGACGCTTCGGATGAAGACCCAGCATTTTCTGCGCGTACCTTAAGTTCGTAGTAGGCGTGGTTCCTCAGCGCTAGAACCCTCAGGTCCAGCGGTAGTGATGCTTTTCGCAACGTAGTTCCTGCCATGATGGTTCTATGAAACGTCGTCGTCTGATGACGCTGCTGATGGGCGCGTCATTACTCACTGGAGTTGTGACTGCAACTCCTGGCGGAGGTGCAGCGACAATCTCCGCAAGTCGCCCTTGCGGCGGCGTCAGTACAGCGGCTTACAGTCACGTGGTATGGATCATGCTCGAGAATGTCGGCTATTCGGTGATCGGCTCGCCGAGCGCACCGTATCTAAACGCGCTGGCAGGCGAGTGCGGACTGGCAACCAATGACCTTGCTATCTCGCATCCAAGTCTGCCGAACTACATTGCGCTCACTTCAGGTTCCACGCAGGGAATCACTGACGACGGCGAGCCGAGCACGCACGTGTTGAAGGTCCCCAGTATCTTCTCGGAACTGAACGGCAACTGGCGCACGTACGCCGAATCGATGCCGTCAACTTGTGATCGGGTTACGAGCGGTGACTACGCGGCCCGCCACAATCCGGCCGTCTATTATTCACCGATCGCTGCAACCTGTGCGCGCAACGACGTGCCACTTGGGTTACCCATGAATATGGCTGCCGCGTTCACGATGATTGTGCCGAACATCTGTGACGACATGCACAGTTGTCCCGTGTCGACAGGTGACCAATGGCTACGTCGCTACGTCCCTTTGATCCTCCAGAGCCCCCAGTACCGGTCAGGCTCGTTGGTACTCTTCATCACCTTTGACGAGAACGACAACCAGGCGGCGAACCGGGTTCCAACCATTGTCGTCGCTCCCTCGGTCCCGTATGGAGAACGGGTGCCAGCGCCCTACACGCATTACTCGTTGTTGCGCACGACCGAGACGCTGCTGAGAGTCCCGCTTCTCGGAGGCGCAAGGACAGCGCCTTCGATGATCAGTCGGTTTCATCTATAGCTTTCGCAGGAGCCATTGGACGGATCTCTTGATGGTGGAAAGGCCACCTCTAGCGCTGTTCTCTCCTCGTCGCAGTGGGCCCGTGCCTCGCTTCGAAAACGAAAGACGTAGCGAGGTACGGGTCCGAATCGACGGGACGCCTAGTCGATTAGCGAAGGATCCTCGCGCCGAGCGGACAGTCGAGTCCGCTGCTTGGTCTTGACGTGATGGAAAGAACGGCGTAGGCGACAGCTCCCGCGACCAGGACAATCCGACCGGCATTCCTCCGCACAATCGTGTCGGTCGGGCTCAGCGTGCCGATCAAGAGGAAAACGACACACCCTCGATGAAGGGATTAATTTTCACTGGAGGGCGGTGGGTGCGGTGTCACTGGAGCGAAGTGGTCGCCGCCAGACAAATCGTAGGGCCGTGTAGGTGACGTCAATGGCACAAACCTTGTTATCGACGAGTCCAAGTGGGAGCGCGACATCTCGCACGACGTGGTCATTGAGGCTGGTGACGACACCAGAAGACTTCTTGGGCCACGATAACCAGAGTGATCTGTCGGGATATATCGCGGTGGCCAACTCACTTATTTCTCGCTCGAGGACGTCCACAGAGTGAAAGAACGCGAGAATGACGTCGATATCCTTTCGCGCGCCGCGTCGAATGCGGGCGCCCTCGGGCAAGTCGAGCGTGAAGTCCCTTGGGGAATGGAAGAGGGCCACGCTTGATCCAGGGCTGACACCCAGCTTCTTGGCCAGCGAAGGCACGTCGGTCATAAAGGAAAGTTACACAGTTGTGCGCATCGCCAGCTATTCAGTTGACCCCTGGTCGCCAGCTAAGGACCGTAACGAGATGGGTGGGCGGGCGAGTCGTCGAAAATCACGGCGTTATAGTTTGCGTATGGCGTGCGCGTGCGAACTTGCGGGCGTAGCACGCGGCTCGGGGGTCCCACCGAGGGAGGCGTCAGCGATCCCATCGAGTTCGCGGGTTTCAACGTGAAGTACTCGCTTTGGCGGAGTCACCGAGGCGGTGGGCGCGTAGTCGCCCTTTCAATAGTTCTTGCAACCACGCAGTACCCGTTAGGTGCTCGCGCCGACGTAACCACGACTTCTTTGACAACGACGACCATGACCATTTCTTCGATGACGACGACCACGACGGTTAATTCGGCCACGAAGACGAGAAGAACGACGACTACGACCATTGATCCTGGCCTACTGCCACAGACTTCGACAGAGCCTGCGCTCGGCACCGAGATGGGCAGTCCACTGAATACCCGGATGGTAAATCTTTGGGCCGACATCCTCTCGAACAACACGCGTCAAGCCGATGTGATGCTGTTCCCCGAGGCCGCGTACGAGAAACTGAAGGCCATCCCGTACCCGGAAAGCGATTACGTGAATCGGCTTTTGTATCTCTTTAATCTCGACATCGGCGCGTATCGACAGTTTCTCCTCGCTCGAGGCTCGCCGGTACTCCTGCGTGTCGTGACGAGTCCTCAAGATGCACAGTGGATCCCCGCGGGAGCCTGCTACAACAAGATTGGCTACTGGCATCTCCCCGGAGTGCGCTTTGTCTACCACTACGGATCCACTGTCGATTCGGTGGGCGTCTTGTCCATGATCTCGTGGCGAGGTCTCTGGTACTTCATCCACCTGGGCCAGTACACCGCCACCGGCCACGTGGGTCAGATTTACGACTACGCGCAAGGCCCGGGTGTTCCCGGCCCCCCGGGCAGTTGCTGACATGCCGGTGCATTTCATCCAGACCGGCGCTATCTTTCCTCAATGAGTACAACTCCTTCGTCGAAACCGGTTGCGATCATCACCGGCGCTGGATCCGGCATTGGCGCGGCTGCGGCGAGAGTGCTCGCGGCACGCGACTACTCGGTCGTCCTCGTGGGACGACGTCGAGAGTTGCTCGAAGAAGTCAAACGTGACGTTCTTAAGGTAGGTGGTGCGGCACATCTGGTCGCAATTGATCTCGTGGGCGATGGTTCAGCCGAAGCGATCGTCAACGAGACGATTGCTACTTTTGGCCGCCTCGACGTCCTGGTCAATAATGCTGCGTTCATCCAAACCGGGTCTCTTGACGACGTAAACGCCGAACTCGTGGATGCGCACTATGACGTCAACGTACGAGCACCACTGCTGCTGGCGAAGGCCAGTCTCGATCACTTACGCAAATCGCCGGACGCCTCCATCGTCAACGTGGGTTCATCGCTCGGTTCGATGGTGATGCCCGGCACCATGCTTTATGGATCGACCAAGGCGTCACTGGAGTATCTGACGAGGGCCTGGGCCTATCAGTTGGCGGCCGACCGGATCCGCGTGAACTGCGTCGCTCCTGGTGTTATCGATACGCCGATTCACGCGACCTACAGTGACGACCTCACCGCCACGTACGCAGACCTGGCGCGGAGGGTTCCCATGGGCCGAATGGGCACACCCGAAGAAGTAGCCGAATGGATATGGATCGTGATCTCGCCGTCCACTTCGTGGTCGACGGGAAACGTCATCCACGTCGATGGTGGACACGTCCTTGGCATTCCCGAGACCGCCGGTGGTTAAGGACCTGAGGTGCCCGTCGCTCGTCGGGCCAAGGTAGTACTTTAGGCCAACGCCGCGCGGATTTTGAACGAGGCACCCGAGGGGTCCCGTAGCGCCGCGAGACGACCGTACGGCGAATCGTGGACGTCCTGTTCGACCGAACCGCCAAGGGACTTGGCCGACTTGACCGCCGCGTCGGCGTCGTTGACGTGCCAGTAGACGGACCAATGGTCGCCAACTCCCTCGGGCAGCAAGCTTGTCGCGTCCCCGATGCCGGCCAAATCGCCCTCGCCAGATGGATCGTGCATAACGCTGTAACGGAATTCGTTGGTATCACTGATGGCGTTCATCTTCCAGGAGAAGACCGAACCATAAAAGTCACAAGCTCGGGCGAAGTCGCGAGTGAGGAGTTCGAACCAGCTGGGGCTACCGTGTTCGCCAAGGACGGTGAACCCAGGGAAGGTTCCCGCTTGCCAGGCTCCTAGTGGCGCGCCGTTGGAATCGAGGAGCACGAATTGCTGGCCTAGGTCGGCGACAGGCACCACGGGAGCGAGGACCTGACCACCGGCCTCCTCGGTGGCAACGACGGTTTTGGCGATGTCGGGCGTGTCCAGATAGATCTTCCAGGTGTTGTCCGCCTTCATGTCGCCCATGTCCCCCATGCCACCAGCCACGGGTACGCCGTCTCGGGTGAACATGAAGTAGCCCCCGAACTCGGGACTTGGCTCTTGTGCTTCCCACGAGAAGAGTTCGCTGTAGAACTTTCTGCTGCCTTCGACGTCCGACGTCCAAAGATCTGTCCAACACGGTGATCCCAACGGTGCTTTCGAGCGGGTTGCCATAGTTACTCCTTTGGATAGCTCGTCGTAGTCGCGCCCGACGAAATCAGCGCTTCCTGCCTTGCATCCTTCTTGAGTGGTCATTCTGGCACCGCCTACCGTCGAAATCCAGAAGTATTTCCGCGCTCTTCACTCCGTTCGAAACAACCACAGCCTGGCGCGGGAGAGGCGATTCGTTCGATACCGTTGCGTATGGGCGTAGTCACGGTCTTCCGCAGTCGGCTCCGGGCCGGCGTTGAAGCCGAATACGAGCGCGTGGCCGAAGAAATGGAACGTGTTGTTGCGTCAATGGATGGCTTCATCGATCAGAAGTTCTACGTGGCCAGTGACGGTGAGCGCGTTACAATCGTCCGCTTCAGGGATTGGGAGAGCCAGAGGCGATGGGCGGAGTTGCCGAGCCATCGCGAGGCGCAGCGCCGTGGGCGCGAAGAGTTCTACTCCTGGTACGACATCCGGGTGTGCGAGGAGCGGTCGGGACACGAGTTCGAACACCCGGAGTCGTCATGACCTCGCAGTGCTGGCGGGCGGCCGTGCCTGTCGCTACGGAACTCGATTGGTTCTTCATGCCGTACCTTGCTCGCCAGAGCGCGAAGCACTAGCGATTCGATCGTTCTATTCGAACTACGAACTCTGCGACGACCTGGACCGGATCTCGGAAGAGACCATCGCTGGGTGGTTGCACGACGACGCATATTGGTCCAAGGAAAGGAGCCGGGAAATGATCGAACGTTCTATCGATCACTCGTTCCTCTATGGAGTACTTCACGTGGAAGGTGGGACCGTGGGATGCGCGAGTGGTTACCGACCAGGCGACGTTCGCATGGATTTGTGACGTCTTCGTTGACGCCTCGCATCGCGGAGAAGGTGTCGTAACGAGGATGGTGGGCGCCGTGGTCGAGCATTGGCGAGGACTTGGCGTGCCGCGCCTCCTTTTGGCGGCTCGCGACGCACACCAAGTTTACGAGAAAATCGGATTCAGCCATTTGGCGAATTCCGATCGGTTCATGGAGGTAGACCTTCGGACCAAGTTCTAGCCGTTGACGCCGCGAGAGGCGGGCCGCGAACTCATCGCGGGCCGGACTCTCGCCCTTCAAAGCGCTGATCAACGGGTAAAAATAGCCCGCAGCGCGGCTGCTAAAAAAAGACTTGACAAACGAGTTATAACGATATATCGTTAGTTCATTCAAACTATCGAAAGGATACGGTATGGGATACCGAGATATGGATCAACCGCCCCAGAGGCGGCGTCGCGTCGCAGATTCAGGCGGGCGAAACATCGTTGGGCCGCGCCCTGGTCGACGTCACGAACGTGGCGATGACTTTGGCGGACATCACGAGGGTCATCACAATGACCCTCCGCGACGCGGAGGACGCAGCCGCCGAGGCGACGTTCGCCTGGCGGTGCTGGCCTTACTCGCCGAGCGCCCGATGCATGGCTACGAGATGATGCAAGAATTGGCTGATCGAACAAAAGGCATATGGCGTCCGAGCCCCGGTTCGCTCTACCCGGCACTGCAACTCTTAGAGGACCAAGGTCTCGTGAGTTCAGAGACCGAAGATGGTCGGCGCCAATTCACGCTGACTGAAAAGGGCCGTGAGGAGTTAACGAGTCAATCAAAGAAGTCAGCGCCGTGGGAGACCATGGTACGCGGAGCCAATCAAGACGATTTTGCTCTGCGCGTCGCACTTCGTCAGGTGTCAATTGCCGTCAGCCAGGTGGCCGAGGCAGGGAGCCAAGATCAAAAAGTACGGGCCGAACATCTCATACTCGAGTTGCGTCGACAGATCTACTTAATGCTCGCCGAAAGCATGGAACCGCCGAAGGAATAGCTGGGTCAATGATGCCAACGGCGAATCGGAGTGGGCACTAAGAGTCGGGAAGTTGCCCGATCGAATCGTTGAGCAGATCAATCGAGTCTCCGACAGCTCGTGACGCTAAAGGTAAAGCATCATCATGGGGGGCATTACAGGATTGCGCCGTAACTGGTTGGCGTTTGGGTTCGAACCAAGTAGTGCCCGGGGAGCGTTTCGCTCCCCGGGCACTTAACTTATTGAATGAAAATTGGTCCCTTCGCGGTGTTCCCTGAAACGTGGATCGTTCCAGAGTTGAATTCAACCGTGAAGTTCGCCTTGGTCGAGTTCGTCAGGATCGTCACGCCGCCCGTGTTGAATTGGATGGTGAATGACTGTGTCGAACTGTTTGAATTGGCGGTAACGCCACCGGCATTCGTCTCAAGGGTGAATGGGCCTGAAACGGTGTTGCTATTGGCCGTGACCCCGCCAGAGGAGAGTTGCACGGTAAGAGCATTCGTGACCGTGTTCCCGCTCAATGTCTCACCCCCGCTGTCGCCCGACAATGTGAGTGGCCCTGAGACCGTTGCATTGACTACTTCGGACCCACCAGAGTCGGCCGTCAACGTCAGGGCCGACGAAATCTTGCTGGCGGAACATCCAGCTCCGTCGCCAATGACGACAGCTCCCGTGTCAAAGGAGAGCGTCACCGGGCCCGAGATCGCTGCATTGCAAATACGGACAATGTTCGAGTGCAGTGACGTGATGGGACCGTTCACCTTGGCGCCCTCAATATCGAGTGAACTGCCAATGCCTACGTTGAGGTAGGCGTTGACGGTAGCGCCTGATCCGAAGCACACGCTTGCACCGTTGGGAACGGTGTAGCCGTTGTACGTGCCGGTGAGACAGGCGGATCCGACCGTGAGCACACCGGGCTTAAAGCTGAAGGTGTAGTTCGTCGTCGTGGTCAGTGTGCCAGCAGTGCACGTTATGGGGTACGTGCCGTAGCCACTTGCAGTCGTTGCAGTCGTTGAGCACGTCGCCGTGCCATGGACCACCGACGAGGTGTCACCATTCTGGAATCCGGTCACGGTATAGCTCAAGGCAGGATTCGACGCGCCGAAAGATCGTGACGCATTTACCGCCGTCACCGTCAAGACCGCCGGTGTCACCGTTAAGGGCACGGTGGTGGTCACTGACGAATAATTTGAACTGTTTGGCGTGAAGGTCACTGACAACGTGTGTGGTCCAGCGCCGAACGCGGTGCCTAGGGCTGGTGTGTAGCTGTAAGTCCCCGCGACCGCTGAAGATGCGTAGGTTGCCGACGCGTCGAGCTGGGTAGTACTCAGTTTGGTTCCGTACGAAATGGGGGCCGGGTTCGCCCAAGTGATCGTCGGTGTCACTTGTGTTGCCACGAACTGTACGGCCGGGATGTACCAGGGCGCGCTCGAGTAGGGGGGTGAAGCGCCCCAGCAAGGAGTCGTGCTTGGCGAGTCGAGTCGGAACGTTCCCGATCCTGCCGCACCACTGTCGCAGTAGTCGCCGGCCGTCGACGTGTTCCAGTACACGGTGCCCGGAAGTGGATCTGAACCCACTGAAGGCTGATTGGCCACGGTGAGACCGACGTTGAGCGAGTCGTAGGGACAGTTCCCGGCAATGGCGCACGTGGTGCTGTAACCGTACGGCGTCGCACCGTAACCACTGGTGTTGTACGCCACACCATAGATAATTGACGAGGGTACCAGTACGTTCGGAAGAGTGAAGGTGATATTGGTCGCCAATCCGTTGTAACACTCGCCAGTGGCTGATGAGAACCATTCGCTCGGGGCCGATGGGCAGTCAGTGGGGTCTGAACTTGGCCGGTAGGGAATAGCGAATGTCTGGGTTACCGAGGTGATCAGAGAACCGACTGTGTTGTTGACGCCCACGTTGTAGATGTTCAAGGTGATGGGTTCAGTGAACGTCGCTCCAGGCGTAGTGGTGCACGTGCTCGTCCAAGAGCCCGGCTGACAAGCCCACGAACTCATGGTCACCGTAGCTTGCGAGAGTGCTCGGGCGGAGCCCGCAGTAAAGGTAACTTGGTTCCCGAATTCGGACACTTGGTTCGCTTGGAATCCCACACTGGGCAAGTTGGGGGAAAGCGGAGAAGTCGTCGAATCGTAGATCGCCGCGCTTGAGGACGACGTTGATGCCGGCGTCACCGTGATTGGCACGGTCGCGCTTACGGGTGCGTACAGTGCGCTACTTGGCGTGAACGTCACTGACAACGTGTGCGGGCCGACGCTCAACTCAGTACCGAGAGCAGGCGTGTAGCTGTAAGTCCCCGCGACAGTCGAAGATGCATAGGAAGCGGACGCGTCGAGTTGGGTGTAGCCAAGGTCCGTGCCGTAGCTGATTGAAGCCGGAGCGGGCCACGTGATGGTCGGATTGAGCGGAACCGGGTCAAAGTTGTAGGTGGTGGCGGACGCGGCGGTGCCAATCGTGAAGTTGTCGACGTTCCCCACGAACTGATCGGGGTCACTGCCCTCGCCGACTTCAAGGCCGACGCCGCCTTGGGCGGCCGCGGGAGTAAGACTGAACGGATCGGTTTCGTTCTGGATGTAGGCGTTCGGATACGTCGCCAGGATCTGAGCGATCGACTCAACGCCGGTTCCGGGATTGCCAATGGTGCCTGAGTTAGACCACCAGCATCCGGTAAGCGCGTTCCACGTCTGCCACGTGTCCATCACGGTCGGCCCCTGGTCCGGGCAAGACGAACTTCCCGCGCTAGGCGTCTGGTAGGGAGGTTCGAAGAACAAACTGTCGTCAGCGTTCGGATTACCAGTGCCGTAGTTGATGTGAAGCTCTAAGAACGGGAACTGTGAACCGTTGTTGACCTGGTCGTAAGTTGAGTACGACAGCGCCGTCAGACTCGACAAAGGAACGTTGTTGTAATTGCTGTTTCGAAGGGCAGCCGAACATGTCGCCCCCGTGGTACCGTCACCGGTTGCCAACTGGAGACTGCCTACGCCCAGCGGCGGCGTGCTGGGACCAGCAACGAAGGTCACCTGGTCGCTTGAGAACGTCGGCACAATGGCGTCGTAGCCCTCGTCGTAACACGTTTGCGAAGTGTTCCAACCTGATTGGCCACTACTGTCGACCACGACTGTCGTCGGGCTGGCGCCCGCGATTGTTGCGGGCAGCAACGTGACGGCAAATGGCGCCACGATAAGCACCGCCATTGCCGTTACCGTGGATGGACGGAATTTGAATCTCATGACGAATCCCCTTCTCGTGAGGTCTCGCGGTCACGAGACCTCCTTGTGTACAACGATCATCTTTTGGATAATTGGCTGATACCACAACAAATGCTGTCGCGCGTGCCAGCAGCGCGCTTGCCCGGCACAAAGCTCACGTAGTGGAACGTACCAGTTCCGACAATTTGTATCAATTCAAATTTGGACGCATATCGACAGGTAGGCAGAGTGCATCAAATAGAGGGAATTTCACCGAACCATGCAAACTGCAACCGACGCATTGTCTGTTTATCGCGACACACGTCTTGCTCGTCGATGGAGTCATGTCGACCTACCCTCGTTTCCATTGCGAGTAGCGGTGTTCGCCCGGCTGTACTCGTCTTCTTTAGTGATTCTGCGTCGTCAACGACGATGAAGGACTAGGAGATCGCGTTGCGCGATGGCGTCGCTGTAGCGGCAACTCGTGCGTACTACCTGCCAAGAACCATCCATGTACAAAGAAGCAGCCGTCCCGTGAAGAGAGGGAGCATTGTCAACGCGTTTGATCGCGATCTCGTTGACATCGAAGGAGTGGAATGCGGGACTCGGGCCAAGAGGGGCGGCTCTTCGAACTGCGAGGAAGGTGCCTACCGCCACTTCGAAGTCGGGAGTTTGCGTTAACCCTCGCGAGCGTCGAGATGATGACGAACCATATCCCGGTTGATTTACAGCGCGTGAAGTCACGGTTTTGCCTTATTTGTGGAAGCGACTTCTCGTCAGCGAACCTTCGTGGGGCAAGACGCAGTGAGAATTCGCTGCGTAAGGTCCAACTACGAGACGATCGGGAATCCTGTCGTTGTGAGAAGTTTGCCCCCACTTTCGATGACGAGTCCCTCAAAGTCGTCCAATCGCTCAAGAATGTCGAGGACCTCGGTGCCGCCGACCACGAGCGCCGTCGCCAACGCGTCAGCTAGCCCAAGTTCTGGTCCCACTACGGTCCCCGAGGCCACGCTCGCAGTGAAGATGCCCTGGCGAGGGTCGAACAGATGCTGGCCCCGTTCGTAGGATCCGGATGTCGCGACGGCACCCGGTGATTCGATGATGCACGCGAGAGAACGAGGATTTGCGGGGTTGATAATACCCACGCGGAACTTCTTGTCGGCGGTGGGACCGCCAAAACTCGCGATATCTCCCGCCGCGTTAACGATCGCCCCGTCAATGGCGTCGTGGCGAAGTGCTGCGAGGGCGCGTTGCGCCGCCCAACCTTTGACGAGCCCAGTGGGGTCGACGCCGCTCGGCAGCGCCCAAGGATCAAACCATCCCCCAGAAAGCGAACGAGCGACGCCACACTGCTCCAGTACCTCGCGGATTATCGCAGGCGCCTCATCGACGTCGAGTTCACCTCGTCGAATTCGCGAGATAGGGCTTTCGGGCTTCCAGGTGCTGAAGAGCACGTCGGCGTCGTGCAAGATAGCGATGGCGGCCTCTAGGGATGCTTCGAGTGGCGAATCGTCTGAGCAGTCGCCTCGGTATACGTCAATAGTCACGATGGTGCCCATCACTGACTCTTCGTGGTGCACGATGCTTTCGCGCCTTCGGCTACTGGTCATTGTCACTACAGACCCAATTTCGATAAGGCTGACTGCAAGGACTGGATGAATCCCGCCGAGGTGTAACTCGCCCCTGAGATACTTTGGATGTTGCCACTCTGGGCTTGCATGACTTCTTGTTCCAGCAACGGAATCGCCTGCTGGTCAATTGAAACTGAACGGTAATTCCCACCATCGTTGATCGAGGCAATGGAGACGTTCGTGATCTTAGAGCCGGTCACTTTTACTTGGACCGAGAGGATGCCGAAGTTGTAGTCGACTGAAGGGCCTATCGCGGTGCGTACGCTCGAGGAGACTGTCGTCGTCGTGACGGGAGGTGCTGACGTCGTCGTAGTTGTTGGTGCCGTTCTTGGCGGCGTCGTTACCGTGGAGGTTGCAGTAGTCGGAGGCGGCGAAGAACTCGCGGTCGTTGTCGTCGATGGTGCTGAGGAGGTACCAGATGACGAGCTTGCCAGCGAGCCCAAGGTGAGCTTCGCCGGGGTTGAGTTGAAACTGAGCACGCCGGCTAAACCAGCGACAGTTCCCATCATGACGAGTGGTGCGCGTTTCATCGTGACTCTTTTTCTTTCTTGGATTGGGGGGTTGACTTGTTGCTCATCAGAAGGAGAAGATTTCTTGGTGGATTCGCTCGTCTCTCGCACCAAGGCGCACGACCGCTTTGGTGATGGACTCGTTAAAGTCCGTCGGTCCGCAGACGTAGATATCGGCGTTGTTGACATGTCCTATGAACTTCTTCAACTCGCTTGCGTCCATCCGCACTTCGTGTCGCGAGCCAACGAGCTCGAAGAGACGTCCGTTTCGTTGATTGACCAGCTCGAAGAGCTCCTCACGGTGGACGATGTCATCGTGTGATGAAGCACGCACTACGACAGTGACGTCCACTGAGGTAGGAAGGTCTTCGAGCAGGGCGCGTAACGGCGTGATGCCCACGCCGGCGCCGATGAGCACCACACGGCCAGTCGAACGCGCGTGTCGAGTGAACTTCCCGTAGGGCCCTTCAATAAAGACCCTCGTTCCGGGCTTGAGGCGTGCGACGGCCTTGCTTTGATCGCCAAGTCCCTTGACGGTCACGCGAAGGAATGGAGGTCGTGGAAGTGCCGAGAGCGAGTAGGGATGCGAATGCGCCCAAAGTCCTTTCGACATGAACCGCCACATGAAGAACTGACCGCCCGAAACGTTGAGACGTGACAGATTGCGACCAGAAACGATGACCGAATAGACGCCGGGCGTCTCTTGCTGGACTGCCGCGACGCGGAGTTGGTGTCGAAGATTTCGGGACACCGGGAGAATCACCCGAAAGCCAAGGACTGCGCCCGCGCCGGCAATCCACATGAGTATCCAGACGTCACGGATAAGTGGGTGACCGATGAACATCACGCCGGTGCGAATCTGGTGGGCGAACGCGAGTGACAACGCCAGGTAGATGTAGAGGTGAACCATCCACCACGTCTCGTACTTCATTCGTTGGCGAGCCACTCGAGCTGAAGTCAAGCCCGCCATGACGAGCAGCCCGAAGGCCAGCACTGAAGCGAGGATGTCGGGGTAGTGGATTATGAACGTCCAGAATTGATGAAGGATACTCACACTCGTCATTTGTGCGTAGCCCCACGTGATGAGGCCGATGTGCACGGCGATGAGCGCGATCGGCCAACCACCAATGCGCCGGTGCCACGCCACGAGGCGATCTTGTCCCACGACGCGCTCTAGCCAAGGTAGACGTGAGATCAAGATCACCATGACCAGCATCAAGTAGGTTCCGGCGAGTCCAGCGATTCGCCCACCCAAAGTCACCCAGCCGCCGGCTGAGTTCAGCGAACTAAGTGATTCTCCCCAAAACGCGAAACCAATACTGATGCCAAGCCCGATGCCCCCGATGAGCGCCAACGCGTCGGCGATTCGCGGGACGGGTGAGACCGCGGGTCGATGCCGGGCGACTCGTTGCTGGGCGTGCCACACGATGCGATCAACGTCAATTTTCGTCTTCACTGATTCCATTTCCGCAAAGTAGATGGCTCAGATAAGAGAACGTCAAAGTTAGGATACGAAGTTGCTGTGAATTCTTGAGTGAATGAACTGTCGTTGAGGGAAAGCCCAAGGAAGGCGAACTGAGATTCCCTCATTAGTTACCGGCTGAGGTCGGACTCGTGACGGTCGTCGAAGTGCTTGTTGTCGATGTGTTCGTCGCTGATGAAGGCGAAGCTGACATTGTGATGAAGTCCCGCGTCCACCACGACGCGAAATAGCGACCCGTTGTTCCGGTCATCCCTGACAAAAGCAACGATCCATTGGCGGGTGAGGCAAGACCCGTCGGAGATGATGGCGAGTACGTGGCGAAGTTGACCCAGTCGGTATTGATGTCAAGTTCCATTGCCCGTACTGCACCGGCGCGTACCAGCAGATTGGCCAAGTCGGTGATGTTGAGCCCAGGACCCGCCACGTAAACCAAAGCCCCGTCGGCGGTGATTCCCAGTCCCGAACGCCACACGTACACGGCGTTACCCAGTGTGGCACCCCACTTTGAGGTGTCGCTGGCACTGAGGCCCGACGCCTGGTGGCCGTTCTGTACGAGGAGATCGAGGTTCTGGCGAACCGATGTCACGTCCGACGGCACCTTCGTTCCCGTGGACCACGAGATGATGTTGGATGTTCCGTCCTTGTAGGTGACAAAGGATGCCGCGCCCGTGCGAAGTGGAAGTTCCTCCTTGCCATTCGTGAAGTAGCCGCCGTTTGCGTTGTTCATGAGAAATCCCGCGTTGAAGGCTGCCACGAGAGTTCGGGCCGCTGATGGCAGCACGGGAGCAGTGCGTGGATAAGGCCCTCCGCCGGGAATCCAACTGCCCGAGTACAAGTTCGCGTGCAGCAGTTTGGTGTCCATCCACGCGACGCCCACGACGTAACTGGTATGGGTCTTGTCCGGGCGCAGGGTTGTCTCGTACACCGCCGGAACGCCGTCGACCCTTCGGCCGACCGGTGACCACTGGCCCTCGCCGGGTATGGCTGGCGAGGCGAAAGGCACGATGGGCGCGGGGGGCGTGAGGTGCGGTACCGATGAGTTGAACGTCACGGTTGCGCTCGAAGGCACGCGGATCTCCCCCTTAGGGACCGTGCCTCCAGTCGGTGGTGCGTGGTGGCTATACCATTCGTTCTCTACCCAATTGACAATGCCCGATCCACCGTGCGTTCGGGCCCACTCGGCTAGTCGCGATCCGGCTGAACTTCCGAGCGCGGGATTAAAGAGTGCCCCACCAACCGAGAACGCCATCCACACCAGAGCCACGAAGAACGTCATCGCGATCCCGGTGAGAATTCTTCTACGCCGATAGATTCGACGGCGCTGCGCGCGCCAGCGATTCTCCTGGCGAGTGGGCCGCACGACGTGAACTATTGTCGGACGTTCTCGAAGCGACGTGTCACGGGTCATTCGTCTAGCCGGTTTGTCCGAGCCAGGCCCCGACGTGAGGAATGGTCACCAACGCTAAAAGAAGACCCATCGCCATGCTTAATCCCAGAATGAGGCGCCGTGAACCAGATCCGGCAACCTGGCGACGGGCTCGCGTCGTCCAGTCCTTGGTGGAAAGCCGTGCCGTTTCACCGAGGTGGCTAAGGACGTGGACCGACATGGCGAGGAACCACAGGACGAAACTGGCCTGATGAAGTTCCAGCATCAGAGGCCTCATCGACGCGGGGCCAAGAAGAAGGAGTACGCCCGAGCCGAACATCACCACCGTCAAAATGACGACAAAGGGCCCCAATACCCTTAGCGCGGCGAGTGGGGGACCCTTGCGTCTGTAGTCGCTCGTCCCTCGGTAGTAGTTCGCGAATCGCCAAAGCGTGCTCGCAATCTTCACGAGGACCGGTGGTATGAGTAGCATGCCGACGAACACGTGGGCGGTGAGTAGTGAACGAACCCGCAGGACCGTGATCCCCTCGATGGCGAGGAGTATCAAGAGCACCAGTGCGGTCGTACTGGTGAGTCGAGAATTGGCCTCGACGCCCATGCGCTCGGCGTGGCGGCCTCGAGTGAATGGTTTCTTTCTCTTTCCAGTCGGTGAGAGGACGCCGGTCATCGGAGCGACGTCTCGTCAGATCGCCGAGTTGAAGATGGCCGCGTCCAGCCACGAGGTCGTGGGAAGTCGTGTAGGGGGCTGACGCGATTGACCACGAATTAACGCTACGTAATCGAACCTTACGGACCTATAACAAGGTGCGTATTCTTCACTGTTTTTTATTTTCGAGCCAGGCGAGTGCATAACACCGAGGTGTTCGCACGCTCAGGGGGTGAACTTATGGTGCATTTCTGACGCAAACGACTTCGTAATTCGCGGACTAGGCCTTTGACGCGCGCCACGAGAACTCAAAACGAGCTCCTCCGAGATCGGCGGTGGTGACCGCGTACGAAGCGTTCGTGATTTGAGCGATGGACTCCGCGATTGCCAGTCCGAGGCCCGTTCCCCCTGACGTTGAGTCCGAATGGTGGAATCGTTCGAACACCGTGGTTCGCTCCTCCATGGCAACGCCAGGACCGCTGTCGTCTACCCGCAGTGTTGCGTGGTCGCCGTCGGACGAGACACTGATTTCAACTCGACCCCCGTGACCAGCAAACTTGAGGGCGTTGTCGATCAATACTCCGATTAGACGATCGATCAAATCGTTCGAAGCCAGTATCCAGGGGACGGTTTCGCTGGAATCCTCAAAGGCCATCGAAATGTCGTGTGTTGCCGCGAGCGATTGGAATCGTTGGCAACACAGTGCTGTCACACTCGCCAAATTGATCGATTCGAGCGGAGGTGGACGCCGTTGGTCCTCGTCGGATCGGGCCAGCCACAGGAGGTCTTCGACAATATCCTTCAGGCGGCTGCTCTCGGACTTTATTTGCTCGAGAGTCCTGCGGTAACCGGCCCCGTCGCGATCTCGCGAGAGCGCCAGATCGACTTCTGCTTCAATGACACTCAGCGGGGTGCGTAGTTCGTGTGAGGCATCGGCCACGAACTCGGACTGACGTCGTTTGGCCAAGGAAACGGGTGCGAGTGCTCGAACGCCAACTCCGAAGGCGGCGCCAAACATCAGGATCCCCAAGACGAAGCCGGCGATCAGTTCGGCGAGTTCCAAGGTGTTTTGGAGCCGCTGGACGTCGGCCAGGCTCTCGGCGTCGACGAGCCATCCGGAATTGATGGCGGTGGCGTCAAATCGGAAGGTCGACTGCGCAATGGAAAAAGTGCGGAAACCATTTGACCATCGGAGAGCAGGGAGTGATGGTGTCGGGCTTGAGAGGGCCGACGCCGCGCCGTTCGTTCGCACGCTCCACACGAGGATGGGAGCGTCATCGTCATCCCGGTCGCCAGGGGCAGACGGGATCGTCTCGGTACTGGCAGAGGGATTCTGCTGGAACAGCAACTCAACGATGCTGAGACGTTGACGGAGTCGTTGGTCGACTTGGGAGGTCATTCGATTGACGAGAAACGCGTTTAGGACCAGCACGACGATGACGAAACTGACCATTCCAACGCCGGTGGCGACCCCCGCCACTCGCGCTGCGTGCGACGTGGCGGACTGACCTGACTTCAAGAAGGAACCATTCGATAGCCAAAGCCCCGGACCGTCTCGATCCTGGCCATGCAGTCCTGTATTTTCGACCGTAGGCGGGCAACGTGAACTTCGATGGTGTTCGAGCCGACTGCTACCTTGGCATTTGGCCATACTTGGTTGGCAATCGTGCGTCGGGACACGATTTCGGGACTTCGACGTAGCAACAGCTCCATGAGTAGGCACTCAGTCGTCGTGAGTTCGATCACTTTGCCAGAGCCTTCGAGTCGCCGCGCGGAGGGGTCGTAGAGCAAATCGCCGCACACGATATTCGCCGTGTGCCGAAGTGCGGGACGGCGCTGAAGGGCCCGGAGTCGCGCGACGAGTTCAGCGAATTCGAAGGGCTTCACTAGGTAGTCGTCAGCGCCCGCATTGAGACCCTCCACGCGGTCGCTGGACGTGTCGCGGGCTGTCAGCATGAGAATTGGTGTGTAGACCTCAGCCTTTCGGGCGGCTTCGATCACTTCGAGACCCGTGAGATTGGGCATTCGCCAATCAAGAACGGCGACTTCGTATTCGACGGAGGTCAGATTCGCCAGTGCTTGTTCGCCATCGCTTGCGACGTCGACAACGTAACCTGCCTCGCGTAATCCCCGTTGGAGGACATCGCGTAGGGCTCGGTCATCTTCTGCGACGAGAATTCTCATTGCGTCCACCAATCATTTCCACGTTATAACGCGATGTCGCAATGGTAGTGAGTGTCGAGGATGGCGACCGAAGGACACACTTCGTCCCGAATCCATCCATGTATCCAAAGCGGTCTAAGGACTCAGTCGTGGAGTTTAAGCTCCACGACCGGTATCGTTCGAGTGGTCTTGTCCTGGTACTCGGCGAACCCGGGAAAACGCTTTGCCTGTTCTGCGTAGATGGCGCTGCGTCGAGGCTCGTCGAGAACTTCGGCGGTGGCCGAGATCGTCTCGACGCCAACCTCCACGATGACGTCGTACGGGTTAGCGAGCAGGTTGTAGTACCACGCGGGATTGACGTCCGCTCCCGCGTAGGAGGCGAAAACGTAGACGAGGGTGCTGTCGTGCTCGTCGCCCAAGTACATCACGGGACTCGTGTGCTCCTTGCCGGTCTTGGCGCCCTTGGTCGTGAGCAAGAGGAGAGGTGCGTCACCGAAGGCTGCGGCGCGGCCGCCATTCGCTCGAAACTCTTCGATGATCTTCTCGTTGAAGCTCAAGGTGCTGTCGTCATTGGCCATGGTGTTCCTCTCGTTGGGCGACTAGTGCCACTCTAAGTCGGCACGACTTCGTGGATCGAGCCTCGCTGTCGGGCCGCAAGTCCGACTCAGTCCTGGAGGTGAGACAGGAGACGGGTGCGTATCTGGGACAAGGTCTCGACGCCGAAGACCTCGCCGTCTCGAAAGACGACACGCAACTGGTCTGCCTGAATCCGATCATCACTGGACAGGCCTTCGAACGTCTCGAGCCTTCCGTCGACAGCCGTCACGGCGACGCGACCCCTCGGTGATCGTTTCAAGTGGGCGAGATCGGTGACCGGGTCTTTGAAGATGGCCTTCTCGGTTCCGTCAATTGTGACCGAGGTGGATTTAAAGGCGTGGCCAAAGGTGTCGCGGTTGGTGCGCTGGTACGTGTGCGAACCAATGCCGAAGACCACGTTCGTGCTGGCAAATCCCTTGGCCTTCAGTCGTTCGAGGATCCGCGTTGCGCTCGCGAGACTGATCTTGTCGCCGTAGATGACGCCGACGTGCGGATCGAGCAGTCGGTAGCCCTGGCTCGTGACGGTGCCACCGAACACGTCCCAGAGGGCCTCGACGACGCCACGGTCGGCCAAGGTATTGTCACTCTGCTCTCGACCGGCGACGATGTCGACGGGGTCGCCCGAGTCGGGACGAATGACGACTCGCCCCTCACGCGCGAGAATCTTTTCTCGAAGTCGCGGAAGATAGTCGCCTACGACTCGCCAAAGGTCCCACGTGTCCGACACGATCGAGACCAGACCCGAGGGATAGAGCTCGGTGATCAGGCGTTCGTAAGTCTTGAATTCGTCAATGCCTTCATTCCCGTAGGCGGACATGACACTGTGCTCGGTAGCTGGTATTGAAGCCCCCACGAGTTCTAGGTCGGTGTCCGCGCCGTAGTTCTCTTCGAGGTACAGAATCGCCGGGATAGTGTCGGTGCCAGTGAATGAGAGTAAGTGACCCGCTCCCGATGCGGCCGCCGCTTGCACGCTGCTCATCCCGCGAAACGAGAAGTCGTGCCCCTGAAAAGCAACGGCATCGGAATCTCCGCCGGTCTCCTTGGCGAAACGTTCGAATAACTTGCGGTATTCGAAGGCCAGTGTGGCGCTGGTCGATGGCAGCCAGCACTCCGCGCTGAACAGCGTTTCGACGAAGTTAGTCAGCCAGAAGAATTCGGGTTTTGTATTAACGAACGTTACCGAGGGCACGCGCAGCGGCGCCAACGTACCTTCTCGAAGTGCCCGAACCTCGAGGGGCAGGTAGCCCAGAGTCCATAAAGCCTCGAGGTGATCAGTGGGGGGTTGGGCGATACCGAGGGTGTTTCGGATGAGTCGAACGTATTCGGCAACGATCTGCTCACGAGGACGGTCGAAGAAATTTTCCTTGAAGTAATCAATGAAGTAACGCTTGATGAATGCCTGGACGCCAAACACCACGACGTGATCAATGTCCTCGATGGTGCTCTCGCGCGCGGTCCAGGTGCTGTAGACCACGGTCGTCGCTAGCGGGTACTGGTCACGGTGACTGATCTTATAGAAGTCGGTGAGCAGCGTCGGCGGAAAGCTCACGGTGCGTGGTCGGCGTGGTCGTAGGTCGAACTTGTCACTAGAGCCCAGAGAGTTTTCGGATGCTCCGAGCGAGGGCGGAATTGTCGTCATCGCCGTGCCCCTGGGCGATGATGCCGTCTTCGAATGCCGCCGCGAGTGCAGTGACTGGCAAGACTGCTCCCACTTCGCGGGCAAGTTCAAGGCCAATTCCGAGGTCCTTTCGGTGAAGGACGATCTTGAAGCCGATTGGGTAGTCGTCATCGATCATTCGACCACTTCGGTTCTCAAGCACCCAAGATCCCGCGGCGCCGCCGGCGAGGGCCTCCATAACCTTGGGGACGTCAAGGCCCGCTTTGATGGCCAGGGTCACGCCCTCGGCCACGCCCAAGTACGTACCAGCAAGAATTACTTGATTCACCGCTTTGGCCCATTGTCCGGCACCGAGTGGTCCGAGGTGGCTGATCTTGCGGCCGACCTTCGCCAGGACGGCACTCGCGCGTTCGAAGTGCTCAGGTGCACCCCCCACCATGATGGTGAGCGTGGCGAGGCGAGCGCCTTCTGATCCACCCGAAACGGGGGCGTCGAGCATGTCGACTCCGATTTCACCCAATTTGTTCGCGAAATCGCGGGCTCGGGTCGGGCTGATGGTCGAACAGTCGACGACAAGCGAGCCTCGGTGGGCACCTTCGGCCACTCCATTTGGGCCAAAGAGAACACTTTCGACTTGGGGAGAGTCGGTCACGCACGTGAAGATGATGTCGCTGGATCGGGCGAGATCGGCGGGGCTGGTCGCCTCGCGTGCGCCGAGCTCGACGAGTTCCTTCGCGCGTCCTGGCGTACGATTCCAAACGGTCATGGGATAACCCGCCCGGGCCAGGTTCGCGGCCATATACGAGCCCATAGTCCCGAGACCGGCGAAGCCCAATCGTTCCATTGAGGTGGTCGTCGTCGAACTCATCTTCCCCTTCTTTGAGTCTTAGCCCGTGACAAGAACGTCGTGCGAGAGCCATCTAATCTCACGGTGCCAATCAGAATACGGCGAACACGTGAAGCCTAGGGGGTATCACGACGACATATTATTGAGCGACTCGTCAGAGGGATGAATTGACGGTCACCGTCGCGCGAGGCGCAAGCCGACAGCGCTAGGCGTTGCTTCGGTGCTGGGCGAGTCGCGCGTTCCTGCGCTCAAGCCACGAACCCATGATGTGGTCTTGCATGGCGAGGAAGGCACCTTCAGGGTCGCGCGCGGCAATTCGTTCGTAGATGGCCACGTGACCCTCATGGGACGCGGCGATCTCCGCTCTCCGCATCTGTGGGTTGTAGCGCGTGCTCGCGCGAGCATAAGGGTGCACGGTGCGGATGATGGAACGACCTAATTTGTTACCAGATGTCCGAAGAATGACGTCGTGGTATTCGATGTCCGCGAGGACGTAGTCATCGGGCCGGTCGAGCAGAGACTCGAGGTGATTGAGGGCGTCGTGAAGCTCTTCGAGTTGTTCGTCGGTGATCTTCTCGACCGCGCGTCGGGTCATGAGACATTCGAGCCCAACGCGAACGTCAACCAGGTCATCGAGAATCTCGAGTTTCTCGTCGAATCGGATAGCCGCCTCCAGCACCATGGGATCGAGGAGATTCCACTGACTCGCTGGGGCCACCGTCGTGCCTTGGCCCTGTCGTACTCGGATCAGTCCCTTTTCCTCCAGCAACTTGAGCGATTCGCGCACGACTGTTCTGCTCACGCCAAAAGCGACGCCAAGCTCGGGATTGGTCGGCAACGTGGTTCCGGGAGCCAATTCGCCGCTGACGATGTTCTCCGTGAGCGTCTGCAACACCGCAACGCCAAGACTCGTTGGTCGCGGTGGCGCTGGATTCGCGACGAGCGACGTCAAACTGGAGGCCAATTTCGGCCCATTCATACGAATATCTGTCACTTGACCCCCGGACCGAGAAACGCCATCAGACTCGTTTTTCCTTATACATATTACCTACCCGTTCGGCTCAGCGAAATCAGCCAAGACAGTCAATGAATAGGGAAGAAATTCCACCAATTCCTCTGGGAGTTCCTTTTGCATTCGTATGTTATCATACGAATGTTGTGCTATGAATAAGCGGTTAGCGGTACGTTCGGGAACTTCCTTTCGAACGAGCATTCCGCAATCGCAGCGTCGAATCAACGTGATCATACGGGGGGATTGTGCGAATAACGAGCGTGGAGAGTTTTAGCGTCTTCTCACCTGGCGCACGGCCTCAGTTCGCGTGGCGCGAAGGACTCCCCGGTGGTCCGGACGACGGCTACGCGTCGGTCCTGCTGATAAAGACCGATGAAGGCGTCGAGGGAGTAGCCATTGCCCCTCGCCCCGGAAGTGGTCCCGTGGTCAGTGATCTGGTGGAGCGCGTCTTGCGCGACGAACTCGTAGGGGCAGATCCTTTGCAGCGCGAATGGCTCTGGCACCGAATGTGGGAGCTCGACCGCGTCTACGAGTTTCCCATCAACGTCCTTGGGTTGGTCGACACCGCCCTGTGGGATCTCGCGGGCAGACTGTACAACGCGCCGACGTGGGAAGTTCTTGGTGGCTATCGCCAAGAGATTGAAGCGTGCGCGTCGACGTCGACCTTCTCGACCCTAGAAGAGTACCTGGACGTTGCGACCCAATGCATCGAACTCGGTTACCCGGCGATCAAAGTTCACGCGTGGGGTGACGCCCGTAAAGACGCCGCGCTCTGTCGTGCCCTTCGTGAGCACGTGGGCGACGAGTATCCATTGATGTACGACGGTTCCGCTGGTTTTGACCTCGTCGACGCAATTTACGTTGGCGAGGCCCTGTCGGAGGCGAATTACCTCTGGTACGAAGAGCCGATGCGTGAGTTCAATATCACGGCGTACAAGTGGCTCGCCCAGCGAGTTCGGGTGCCACTCAACGTCGCCGAGACATCGGACGGCGTTCACATGAACACCGCGGACTTCATCCAGAGCGGATGCGCGACCTTCGTGCGCACCAGCACGGAACTGCGCGGCGGGTTCACCGGGGCGATGCGTATCGCCCACCTCGCTGACGCCTTCAGGCTTCGTGCCGAACCTCACGGCAACACCATCTACGCGCGTCATCTCTGTATGGCGATTCCCAATTGCACCTATTACGAGTCTCTCGTGACGTCGAATCCGGCAAAACGCGAAGTTGGAATCAACGCGAAGGGAATAGTTGGAGCGCCTCGAGGCCCAGGCGTCGGTCTGCCGCCCGGTCTCCACTATCCGCCCGAGTTGGAATCGTACGTTGTTGATCTTGCGGGATCTGCTGTTCCGTAGTCCGGGGTGCGTACGAAGCTGTGAAATTCCTTCAAGCAAGAAAATCCAAACATTAGAAAGAAAGTAGGGGGAAAGTAATGAGTTCACCGATTACTAAGAAATATTGGCGTAGGCCTATTCGACCTAGGCTGCGTGCCTCGGTTATCGCGGTCGTGGCTTCGAGCATGGCAATTGCGACGTTCGGGATCGCTGGCGGCGCCTCGGCTACGTCAAAGCCCAAGCCCAAGCCCACGATTACCGTCTGGGTTGACTCGACGAGAGTCCCTCAGGTCAAGGCGTATGAGAAGGCCCACCCCACCGTGAAGATCTCGATGGTGATCTACAACGGTAATGCGAACGGCTCGGGCGTGCTCCAGTCCAAAATTGCCTTGGATAACAGGGTGCATGGCGGCTGGCCCGACATCGTCTTCAGTGAGGAGAACAACGACGCGGCATCATTAGCTAGTCCTCAGTTCAACTATCCAGCCGTCCTGAGTAACGGTACGGTGTCAAAACCCATCTTGAACGGCTACGCGGCGGGCACGCTCGCGGGCTGCACGGTGAACGGCAAGGTCTACTGCCTGCGTAACGACCTGGCTCAGAACCTATTGTTCTACAACAGCGCACTGATGACCCAGTTTGGTTACACCGTTCCCACAACGTGGCAAGGCTGGCAGACGCTAGGCGAACAAGTAGCGACCCAGCACCCGGGCTACATCGTAGGCAGCGTGGGCGACAACTGGGACGACGACATCTACCTGTGGCCGAGCGAATGCCACGTGAATGATGTGGTGAGGACCGACACCATTGACATCAACGCCAACGACCCCAACTGCACGCGTGCGACGCAACTCATCGACCCGCTGGTCAAGGACGGCGCAGTGACGACGGACAGTGTCTTCTCGTCGACGTTCACGACGGCGTACAACGACAAGATTCTGATGATGGTCGGACCGGCCTGGTACGGCCAGTACCTGTTCCCGGGCATCGTTCCCAAAGGTGACCTTGCTGTCGCTGATCCGTTGAGCTGGGGCAGCGGCCCGACCTACACCGGTGAAGTTGGCGGTGGTCTTTGGTTTATGTCCTCGCACATCTCGGGGACGACCAAGAGTCTTGCGGCCTCGGTACTGACGTGGCTCTCGACGTCCTACGGTAGCCAGGGCATTTCCCCCGGCTACCCGGCGTACGTCGCTGACGAGACGCAGTGGATTGCGGCCCAGCAGGCGTCAGGTCTGTATTCGAACGAGATCGCACCGGTCTTCGCCAAGGCCGCCACCGAAGTGTGGCAGGGTTGGTCGCCGGTGCCGTGGAGCACTGACTCGGTCTTTGGTAGCACGGTAGTCACCGGGCTCAATTCGGGATCGACAATGTCCTCGCAACTTGCCGGCTTTGCTTCGCAACTGGCGGACTTTGCCCAAAGTGATGGCTACACCGTCGTCACGTCTCCGTAGTAGTAGGAAGATTCAATGCAATCGGTCGTGCCAAAAAGAACCTCAGCCCCTCTCGGCGCGACCGATTCATTGAATCCAAAGCTACGACGTAAGCAGAGAAATGGAGTAGCCGGATACGCCTTCGTATCCGGCTACTTCGTTCTGTTAGTGCTCTTCGGGGTGTTACCCGCGGTGTACGCCATTACCTTGGCGTTCACGTCCACGGGTGGACACTTCGTCGGACTCTCGAATTTCGTCAAGACCGGAGAGGACTTTCGGTTTCTTCCCGCTTTCGAGCACGTGGGTGAGTATCTGCTGATCTGGCTCGGGTCGCTCGTCGTTATTGTCGTCGGGCTGGCCCTCATGCTCCACAGCATCTCGAGGCGGGTAAGTTCGGCCTTTCGCTTCATCTTCTACTTGCCGGGAGCGTTGGCCGGTGCGGCCAGCGTCCTGGTGTGGCTCTTCATGCTTGATCCGACCGTGAGTCCGTGGCGCGAGTTCTTGTCCCTCTTTGGATTCAAGAATCTCGGTCAGACAATCTTGCCGGGCCACCTACCCATAATCTTCGCCATCATTGCTTTTTGGGCCGGCGCCGGTGGTTGGATTGTCGTGACCTACGGGGCGCTCAACAACATACCCAATGAACTCATCGAAGCCGCAGAACTCGATGGCGCAGGAGCGATACAGACCGCGCTTCGAGTGAAATTACCCCTCATTAAGAAATGGGTCACCTTCATGTTGATCCTGGCCTTCGCCGCGGGTACGCAATTGTTTGTCGAACCGCAGTTGGTGGGAGAAGCGAGTCTCGGACTGATCAGTCCTACGTGGTCTCCCAATGAGTTGGCCTACTACTTCGCTTTCCAGGACAACAACTTCAATTACGCTGCTGCAATCTCAGTGGATCTGCTCGTCATCGGTCTGCTCTGCGCCGCCGTCCTGGTCTTTCGCACGAAGCTCTTCGAGGTGGAGTGATGCGACTCTTCAATCGAATCTGGTCGCGCACCTTTGCCTACGTCGTTCTTCTGGGTTTTACGGCGTTCTTCGTCGTACCGGTCATTTGGCTTTTGTTGTCACCCACGAAGACGGACCACGAATTGGTGGTGGGCAATCCATTCGCCATCGGAACGCTTCACAACTTGTCCCACGCCATCCACGTCATGTTCACGTTCGAGGACTATGCGCTGTTGAACTGGTTGAAGAATTCGGCGATCTACTCCTTCGGCGGCATCGTGATAGCCCTCGCCTGTTCAATACCCGCCGGGTATGGACTGGCTCACACGCAGTTCATCGGACGAAGGACGCTGCTCGGCGTCACGCTGTTCGTTATGATCATGCCCGCGACTGCCCTGGTTCTGCCACTGTTCCTTGAGGCGAACGCGGTTCACGCCGTGGGCACGCCGTGGTCAGTGATCCTTCCGTTCTCTTTCTTTCCGTTCGGGGTCTACCTGGCCTATATCTTCTATTCATCCTCGGTCCCCAAAGACCTTCTCGCGGCGGCCCGAATAGACGGGTGCAATGAATGGAATGTCTTTCGTAGGGTGGCGTTGCCTCTGGCGCGACCGATCATCGCACTCGTGACGTTCTTCGCCTTTGTCGCTAACTGGAACAACTTCTTTCTCCCGTTCGTCATGCTTCCCAATAGCACCAACTATCCGCTGCCCGTTGGACTCCAAGACCTCCTCGCCGCGACGCCGGCCTTCAATCCTGGACAAGGTGGCCAAGTACCCATCTATCGACCGGAACTTGCCATCGCGACGATTGTCGCCATGGCGCCCGTGCTAATCGTCTTCCTCTTCGCTCAGCGTTCTCTCGTTTCGGGGATGCTCGCGGGTGCGACCAAGGAGTGATGCAATGAGGCGGCGATCGTCCAAAGTAAGTGCGAGTAGGTCGCGGCGAGAGTTCACCGACACGCTCGTGTTGAACCAACGAGCAAAGGTTTCCACGAAAGGAACAGCTGATGTGTCCCGTCACGCTTGAGAAACTGACCAAGGTCTATCCCAATGGTTACGAGGCCGTCCACGAATTCGACCTTGAAGTCGCGGACGGCGAATTCATGGTCTTGGTTGGGCCTTCGGGATGCGGAAAGACGACGGCAATGCGCATGGTCGCCGGTCTGGAACAGATATCGAGCGGCACGCTGCGAATAGGCGATCGAATCATGAACGATGTGTCCCCGCGCGATCGCGACATCGCCATGGTGTTTCAGAACTACGCCCTGTACCCGCACATGACTGTAGGCGAGAACATTGGTTTCGCCTTAAAAATGAAACACACGCCTAAGCAAGAGATCGTCAATAAGGTCCGTGATACCGCGGAGATTCTCGGGTTGACGGAATGGATTGACCGCAAGCCGGGCCAGTTGTCGGGAGGTCAGCGGCAGCGCGTCGCCATGGGGCGCGCGATCGTCCGCGAGCCCAAGGTGTTCTTGATGGACGAGCCCCTTTCCAACCTTGACGCGAAGCTCCGCGTGCAGATGCGAGCGGAAGTCGCCCGTATTCAGAGGCGCTTAGGTGTCGCGACCATCTACGTGACCCACGACCAGGTCGAGGCGATGACCATGGGTGATCGCGTGGCGGTGATGAGGGCGGGAGTACTCCTGCAGTGCGATAAGCCGCAGCGTATCTACGACAGTCCCGTGAATATCTTCGTGGCGGGATTCATGGGGTCACCGTCGATGAATCTCTTCGAGGCGAGTTTGGGCGAAGGTGCGCGATCACTTCGGCTAGGGAGCCAGGAGATCGTCCTACCGGCATCGGTTCTTGCGGCTCGACCCTCGCTCGTGAAGTACGCGAACAACGAGATCGTCATCGGCGTAAGGCCCGAGAGCCTTGCGATGGCGGGACCAAAGCGTTCGGCCAGCGGCAACGAGACCGTACAGTTCGAAGGCGACGTTGATCTGATCGAGGCGCTCGGCTCCGAGATCCTGGTGCACTTTTCCACCGATGCTCACCGTGTGGAGGCGGAGGGAATGTACAGCGACGACGCTGAGGGCTTGGAAGCGGGATCGATTACCCGACCGGGTGACGGCGTCGCGCGGATGGCGCCGGACACCCAGGTGACGATCGGCAGTCGAATCAAACTTCAGATGAATACGAAGCGTCTCTATTTCTTTGACGCCGTGACGGGACTCTCGATTGAGGAATGAAGACGTGGGCACGAGCGAAGCGACCGCACGATGTTTGAACGTGACCGAGCCCACCAGTCGAGGGATGGTCGACCGCTTCGATCTCAATGGCGTGGACTATGAGTGAAGGTCGTCTCGATGCCAGAGGAGACTTGAGGCGCGCGGGTTGGGTCATTCAGTTGAAGCCCGGCGCGCGCGAGGAATATCGACGTCTGCACGAGAATGTGTGGCCCGGCGTCCAAGCGAGGCTCCGCGACGGTGGCGTCGAGCGGTACACGATCTTCATGCGCGACAGTCTCCTTTTCTCGTACATGGAATATCGAGGCGATTGGCACGACGTGCAATCATTCATTGAAGTCGACGAGGAGACCCAACGGTGGTGGAAACTCACCGAGCCGCTCCAGAATCCACTCGAGAGCGCTGATGTCGATGAGTGGTGGGTCAGAATGGATGAGGTCTTTAACTTGAGTGGGTCACGTGAAGCAGGCGGTGAGGAGAAGGTATGACGCCCAATGAGAAATCGAAGGCCTCGGCGCGGGGCTCGATTGAGTTCGCGGGACTTACCGCGATCGTGACGGGTGGTGCGTCGGGGATCGGACGTGCGACCGTGGACAGACTGTTGGCCGAAGGATGCCGCGTTGCTGTGCTGGACCTTGACGTCACCAGCGTCGACGTCGGAGTTGGGCTCCTGGCCATTGAGTGCGACGTGTCTGACAACGTGAGTGTGTCTCGCGCGGTCACCATCGCCGCGAACGACTTCGGAAGTTTGGACGTAGTGGTCAATAATGCTGGAATCGGCGCCCAAGGGACCGTGGAGGATAACTCTGACGAGGAGTGGCGCAAAGTCTTCGAGGTGAACGTCTTTGGCATGGTGCGCGTCGCGCGAGCCGCCATCCCCTCCCTGCGAAACTCGAAGCATGGCGCAATCGTGAACACGTGTTCGGTCGCCGCGGACATCGGCCTACCTCGCCGCGCCCTCTACAGTGCCAGCAAGGGTGCGGTGCTCGCTCTTACTCGCGCGATGGCGGCTGATCACCTGGCCGATGGGATCCGCGTTAATTGCGTAAATCCTGGAACGGCCGATACTCCTTGGGTGCAGCGACTTCTCAGCCAGGCCGAGGACCCGACAAAAGAACTCGAGGCCCTTTCGGCGCGTCAACCCCACCGTCGCCTGGTGAGCGCCGATGAGGTAGCGGGGGCCATCTGTTATCTCGCGAGTCCACGTTCGGGTTCGACGACCGGCGTCGCGCTTGACGTTGACGGGGGACTTGTCAGCCTTCGCGTGCCGAGCGCTTGACGCGTAACAGCTCGTTGAGACCATGAACTCGTCACCGATCACCTCGCTGGGCGTGGGTTCTGGGGGAGTGCTCAGTCGGTTCATCTTGGGTTGCGCGACCATCGGCAACCTCTCGCACCCAATGAGTGACGATGACGCGACTGAGGTATTGGAGACGGCGTGGAACGCCGGCGTGAGGACTTTCGATACGGCTCCGCACTACGGCGTTGGATTGTCCGAGGAGCGACTTGGCCGATTCCTGTCCGGACGCGACCGCTCACACTTCGTCGTCTCAACCAAGGTCGGACGCCTTCTGGTGCCGAGCGACCAGGACGTTGACGGCGTCGAGGGCTTCTTTGCGACACCTCGACGTGCTCGAATTCGTGATTACTCGCGTGAGGGCGTTCGCAAGAGTATCGAGCAGAGTTGCGAGCGATTGCAGCTCGAACACGTCGACATCGTACTCATCCATGACCCCGACGACTACGAAGAAGTAGCCCTTGACGAGGCCTATCCAGCGCTCGTAGAACTACGCGATGAGGGTGTCGTGCGCGCGATCGGTCTTGGGATGAATCAAGTACCGATGCTCGAACGTTTTGTGGCGAAGACCGACATTGACTGCGTCCTGGTCGCTGGTCGCTACTCTCTCTTGAATTCAGAAGCGGATGCTGGTTTCTTTGAGTTGTGCGCGAGTCGCGGCGTCGCGGTGTTGGTGGGTGGGGTCTTTAACAGCGGCGTCCTGGCCAATCCTTCCGCGGGCCAGTACGGCTACGCGCCACCGAGTGAGGAAGTCCTTCACCGCGTAAGCGAGATCGAGAGCGTCTGTCTGCGCTACGACGTGAGCCTCGCGGCCGTGGCTCTCGACTACGTCCTTCGCAATCCCCGGGTGACGGCCGCAGTCGTCGGTGCTCGCAGTGGTGGGGAGGTGCACGAAAACGTTACGAATCTCTCAGTGGAGGTTCCCGACGCCCTTTTCGTCGAATTGCGGGACCGTGGTCTCACAGAAGTACCACGGTGGGCGCCGTCGTGATTCTTGACGCTCACTTTCACGTGTGGGATGCCTCGCAAGGAGGGCACGAGTGGCTCGAGGGTACACCCACCCTGGCGCGTCGTCACACGGTTGGCGAGTACGAGGCGATCGCGCATGCGAACGGTGTCGAAGGTGCCATTTTGGTGCAGGTGAGAAATGATGCTGCCGAAACGTTCGAATTCCTCGATCTGGCGAAGGAGTCGACCATGGTGAGTGGCGTAGTGGGTTGGGTCGATCTCGAAGCGCCGGACGTGGTTGAGCAACTCGCCGCCCTTCGCGAATCCCCGTACGGCCATCTCCTCGTGGGCGTGCGTCACCTCGTGGAAGCCGAGAGCGATCCGCACTACCTCGAACGCGACTCGGTGCGGCGAGGATTGGCCGCGGTCGCCGCGAGTGGTCTCGTCTTTGACTTGCTCGTGCGCCCACGTCAATTGTCTTCGGCGCTTCACGCCGTGCGCAACTGCGAGGGTCTGAAGGTGGTTCTCGATCACGCAGGATTTCCGAACGTCACCGACCTCGATCAAGAGTCGTGGTCTGCGAACGTTCGTGGTCTGGCGCGGACCGGACAGGTGGCGTGCAAGCTTTCGGGATTCGTGACCGAACTCGGTTCACGAGGGAGCGAGGCGCACGTTCTGCGAGCATCGGAATTCCTTGTCGAGATCTTCACGACACGTTCGCTGCTCTTCGGTTCGGACTGGCCGGTCTGCTTGCAGGTGGCGTCATTCGAGGAGGTCCTGCGTCTTGCTCGTGCGAGCCTCGTCAATCTCCTGCCTTCGGAGCTTCATGATGTCTTTGGCGAGAACGCCCGACGGTGGTATCAAATCAATAGTGATGAAGTAAGGAATCGAACGATGGTGCAGCGTTGATGCTGCATCGAGTGAACAAAGGAGATGGAAAGTGCGTTTACTGCGCGTAGGTGAATACGGTAAGGAGCGTCCGGCCGTGCTAATGACGGACGGCCGAGTTCTGGACTGTTCGGAACTCTGTCGTGACTACGATCCCGAGTTCTTTCGGACGAACGGCTTGGCGACCCTCGAAGCACGCGTCGGCGAGTCCAATCTCCCTGAAATCGACGTGTCCTCGCTTCGTATCGGCGCTCCCGTCGCTTCACCGCAAAAAATAGTGTGCGTGGGAATGAATTACATCCTCCACGTTCGAGAGAGCGGCTCTAAGATCCCTGATGAACCCGTACTTTTCATGAAGTCGCCGGGGACATTGGTGGGTCCTAACGATACGGTCCTCATACCGCGTAAATCCACGAAGACCGATTGGGAGGTTGAACTCGCGGTCGTCGTCGGACGCCAAGCGCGGTACATCACTTCACCCAGTGACGCGCTCTCGTACGTCGCCGGCTACGCGATCTCCAACGACGTTTCTGAACGTGAGTTCCAACTCGAACGAGGCGGACAGTGGGATAAGGGTAAGAACTGCGAAACATTCAATCCTCTCGGCCCGTGGTTGGTAACGGCCGACGAGATTACGGACCCTCAAGACTTCGACCTGCAACTTTCGGTGAACGGTGTGTTGCGTCAGAGTGATTCGACCGCCAACATGATTTTCAGTGTCGCTCACGTCATTTGGTACATCAGCCAGTTCATGGTGCTCGAGCCAGGCGACATCATCAATACCGGCACTCCCGCCGGGGTCTCCTTGGGACACGATGACGTGGCGTACCTGAAGTCAGGCGACGTCATGGAGCTCGAGGTGCGCGGACTCGGTCGTCAACGACAATCGGTCGATCACGCTTGAGTCACCTCACGCGTCGGGTCCACGTGAATCTTCGGACCCGGACCCGCGGTCGCCGGTCGTTTGCCGTTCAGCACGTCGCCGACACCTTCAAGTCCAATCGTGGCCCCAATGAGCGGGCGAGGATCAACGTTCCCCGACGCGTAGATCGAGATCGTTTCGGCGAGAGCGGGCGAGGCGCTCAGAATTCCCACCGCGGTAACGTCCTTTAAGGTCATCGCGCGAGTGTCGATTTCGCTCGGTCCCGATCCGAATCCGACGTAGACAACCCGACCCCCGGGTACGACGAGGTCGAGCGCTCTCGCGGGAGAGTCCGCGTCGTTCGATGCGTTGACGACGGCGTCCCACTCGAGTTCGGGGATCTCAGATTGGTCCCAGGCTCCCCCAAATCCCAGCGTGCCTGCGAATTCGATGGTCGGTGCAGTGACGCCAGCCACGTGCACCTCGATGTCGCGTGCCTGGGCAAAGAAGGCCACGAGTAGACCAATGGTTCCGGGCCCCAGCACAAGGAGCCGGCTGCCGGCCCGCAGATCCGCCGCCAACAGCGAGCGAAGTGCGTTGCCGCCGGGCTCGACGAGGGCGCCCGTGGCGTCGTCGACAGAATCGGGCAGAGCATGTAGTGACGTCACAGGTACGACGAGCTGTTCGGCCAACGCCCCGGGAAAGTCGTCGCGGATGCCCACCTCTCGACGTGTTTCACACACGTGCTGATGGCCCGAGCGGCAACGTCGGCAGGTCCCGCAACCGAGCATCGTGTCGCCGGTCACCCGTCGGCCGATCCAGTGGCGCTCGACGCCGTCGCCGACCGCCGTGACCGTGCCCATCCATTCGTGACCGAGGCGCATCGGGAAACTCGCGTGACCGTCGTGCAGGTAGGCCATGTCGCCCCGGAAGAAATCGACGTCGGTGCCACACACGCCAACCCGCTGGACATCAACGACGACCGACCCCGCCTCGGCAACGGGGGGTGTCACTTCGCGGACCTCGACCGCAAAGGGTGCGGTGACGACAAAGGCGCGCATCAGACTACTTGACCGGGTTCGTTGGAACTCGGTTGGTCGAGCCTGGAGAGTTCAACGCATCATCGATGATCATTGGTCATTCTCGTCGCTGCGACCCTCTACAATCGCTCGAATGATCGTCACATCGTCCACGAGCTCGTGCAGTGGCGTTCGGTAGGAGAGCGCACTGATGCTTATCGCGCCACTGGCGACTTGCGGTGATGACAGATAATAGGGCAAGGCAATACAGTTGACGCCTTGTTCGTTCTCCTCGTCATCCACTCCGTAGCCGCGCTCGCGCACGAGTTCGAGCTGGTGATGCAATTCTTCGGCGGTCGTTATGGTGCGCTCGGTGCGTCGAGTGAGCGGACGACTTCCAGCCCACTTTTTGACGTCGCCTAAGGTCGACAACCGTTGCGAGAGCAGGACCTTGCCAATCGCGGTGCAATGGGCCGGGTTGCGACCTCCGATGGTTGAAGTGAGACGAATTGAGCCGCCAGACGGATCGACTTTCGCGCGATAGATGATGTCCGGTCCATCGAGGATGGCGTAGTGAACGGTCTCCTCGTAGCGTTCAGCGAGCTGGCGTAAAATCGGCTGCACGCGAAGATGGTCGGGGCGCGACTCGTGGTGGGAAAAGGCTAAACGCAAGAATTCGTCGCCCAGGATGTAGTGGCCTCGTCCGTCCCGGTTGGCCAGTCCTGCGCGACAGAGCGACGCGAGCGCCCGGTGCACCGTGGTTTTAGGACTCCGCACCGTCTTGGCTATGTCGTCGAGCGTCACTCCATTGGGGCGGTTGGCCAGTTCGATGAGCACGTTGAGAACGCGGTCCGACCCGACGACTCGGCCACCCTTCAGCGAAATATCGATCGCCGAATCAGGAATCGCCGTCACCATATTCCATATAGTAGTCATGTATTTCAAAAAACGGAATGGAGTCTGGGTGGTCGCGAAGCGGAGTGCACAGTGGTACGCAGGTTCCGACCGCAACGCCTACATCCACCGAGCGTGGATGCGCCGCGGGCTTCCCCACAACGCCTTTGACGGTCGGCCCCACATAGCGATCGCCAACTCGGCATCGGACCTGACACCGTGCAACGCGCACCTCAATGAGGTCATGGAGAGCGTCAAGGCCGGTGTCTACGAAGCGGGCGGCATCGCGCTCAACTTGCCCGTGGTGTCCTTGGGCGAAACCCAGGTCCGACCCACCGCCATGCTCTGGCGCAATATGGCGGCGATGGCGACTGAAGAGATGATCCGGGCGAATCCCATTGATGGCGTAGTCCTTCTCGGAGGCTGCGACAAGACGATCCCGTCGTTGTTGATGGCGGCGGCCTCAGTGGACCTGCCCGCCGTCGTCGTGCCGGGCGGCCCCATGAAGACCGGGACGTTTCGCGGCGCTCCGCTGGGTTGTGGTACCGACGTCTGGCGGCTGAGCGAAGAAACGCGCGGAGGTTCACTCAGCGAAGAGGACTTCTTGAGCTCTGAGTCTTCGATGATCAGTAGTCGAGGCCACTGCAACACGATGGGCACCGCTTCGACTATGGCACTGGTCACCGAAGCACTCGGCATGACGCTCCCGGGCGTCGCGGGAACGCCCGCGGTGGACAGTCGCCTGCTCGAGAATTCGTACGAGACGGGACGACTGATCGTGGAACTCGTAGCGAACGAGCGGCGACCGAGCGCGATCATGCGTGAAGGTTCCTTTCGCAACGCGATTGTCGCCCTGGCCGCGATCGGCGGTTCCACCAACGCCGTGGTGCACCTCCTCGCCATAGCGGGACGGCTGGGTGTCGAACTCACCTTGGATGATTTTGATCGCATCGGCTCGCGAGTCCCATTGTTGGTGAACCTGCAGCCGGCCGGCACATACTTGATGGATGACTTCCAGCGCGCGGGAGGTTTCTTGTCAGTCCTGCGCGAAGTGAGGGACCTGCTCGACCCCCAGGCACTTACCGTGACGGGCAAGCCACTGGTCGACTATCTGGACGACGCACGGATCTGGGATCACGAGGTGATCAGGGTTCGCGAGACTCCCATTGAGGCCGAAGCAGGGATCGCGGTGTTACGGGGGAACCTCGCTCCCTCCGGTGCCGTCATCAAACCGGCTGCTGCGTCGGCGCATCTGCTTCAGCACCGCGGCAAGGCGGTGGTCTTTGATTCGATCGAGGAAATGCACGCACGCATCGACGATCCGAATCTCGACGTCGACGCGGATTCGGTCCTGGTGCTACGCGGCTGCGGGCCGCGGGGCTATCCGGGGATGCCGGAGGTCGCGAACATGCCCTTGCCCACGAAGTTGCTCGAACAGGGCGTGCGCGATATGGTGCGGATCTGCGATGGTCGCATGAGCGGCACCGCGTACGGGACCGTGGTCTTGCACGTTGCGCCCGAGGCCGCGGCCCAAGGGCCGCTAGGAATCGTCCAGACGGGTGACTACATCGTCCTCGACGTCGCCGGACGTTCGCTAAACCTGGAGGTCTCCGAAGAGGAGCTCCGGGCGCGCTCGCCCAGCCAAGCAATGATCGAAGCATTTGCCAAGCCGACCCGAGGCTGGGAGCGGCTTTACGTCGAACACGTGATGCAGGCCGACACGGGGGCCGATCTTGACTTCTTGAGGGGTTCGAGTGGCGACCAGGTCTCGCGAGAGTCGCACTAGAACCCGTCTCGAGCACTTCGAGTGTCGAAAGATGCGGGTGCGGCGGCCAAATGGGAAAGGTGATTGAGTGGTGACTTTTGTGCCCGGTGACTACGTCGATCGGGCGAACGTCGACGAGCCGACGCGTCAGCGACTCGAACTCGAGCTGCGCGGTGTAATGAGGGGCGACGTGGAGTTCGACACCTCATCACGCAGTATCTTCGCGACTGACTCGTCGAACTATCGTCAGATCCCCTTGGGTGTTGTGTATCCACTCGATGAGGACGACGTGAGGAACGCAGTCGAGGTCTGTCGACGTTTCAATGCGCCGATACTTGGTCGCGGGGCCGGCACGAGCCTCGCGGGGCAAGCCTGTAATGTTGCGGTCGTCGTCGACATGAGTCGTCACATGAATTCCATCCTCTCCATCGATCCCGAACGGCGTACCGCTCGCGTGCAGCCCGGGGTCGTGCTCGATCAATTGAACGCGTCGGCTCGCGCGCTCGATCTCACTTTTGGACCCGATCCGGCGACGCACGCCTGGTGCACGCTCGGGGGCATGGTTGGGAACAATTCGTGCGGCACCCACGGTCTCTACACGGGTAAGACCGTTGACTGCGTCGACGAGATCGTGGTCATCACCTACGAGTCTGAACGAATCGTCCTGGGTCGGTGCGACGATGCTCGATACGAGGAGTTGACGAGGGAAGGTGGTGACCAGGGGCGAATCGTACGCGAGCTACGAGAGTTGCGAGACGATTTCGCCGACGAACTTCGATCCGGCTTTCCGGCGATTTCGCGGAGGGTCTCTGGTTACAACCTCGATCAGCTCTTACCAGAGAACGGTTTCAATCTGGCGAGGTCCATCGTTGGCAGTGAGTCGACGTGTGGCCTCGTCACAGAAATCTTGGTTTCGCTCGCGCCGTGGCCCAAGCACCGTGTTTTGGTGGTCGTCGGATTTGACGACGTGTACGAAGCCGCGGACCACGTGCCGATGATGCTGGCCAACGACCTCATTGGTCTCGAAGGCTTTGACGTGCGACTCGTCCAACAGATGGCCGCGAAGCGGATGAACCTGGAGAATATCGAGCTGCTCCCACCTGGTGGAGGCTGGTTGCTCGCCGAAGTGGGTGCCGAGACCGACGCGCAGGCGCGCGAGAAGGCGCAGATAGTACTGAACAATCTCCCCCGGCATGCAGGCGCAGTGATTCTCCACGGCGCCACCGATCAGGAAAAGGTCTGGAAGATCCGTGAGTCGGGACTGGGCGCGACGGCGCGACCCGTGGGGGCGGCGGTCAACTACGAAGGGTGGGAAGACGCCGCCGTGGCACCGGAACACCTCGGCCAGTATCTTCGAGGCGTACGCGACCTCTGGACGGAATTCGGTTACGAGGGCGCCTGGTACGGCCATTTCGGCCAGGGCTGCGTGCACACGAGAAACAACTTTGAACTTTCGAGCCACGAAGGTTTGCAGAAGTATCGTTCCTACGTCGAACGCGCCGCGGACCTTTGCGTGAGCCTGGGCGGATCGATCTCGGGTGAACACGGCGACGGACAGAGTCGCGGTGAGCTACTCGCTCGGATGTACAGCCCGCGAATGATGCAGGCGTTTGGACGATTCAAGGCCGCGTGGGACCCCAAGGGCCGGATGAACCCCGGCAAGCTCATCGATCCGTTCCCACTCGATAGCAATATCCGCTACGGACCGAACTATCGTAAGTCGCTGCTCGTGACGTCAAAGTTCGCCTTCGATCACGACGAGGGCTCGATGCAACAGGCCGTCGAACGTTGTGTGGGTGTTGGCAAGTGCCGAAGCGACGTCGCGGGTGTCATGTGCCCTTCGTATCGGGTAACTCGAGACGAACGGCACTCGACGCGCGGAAGGGCGAAGTTGTTCGTCGAGATGTTCCAAGGTGAGGTCACCCCCGAGAGTTGGCGAAACCGCGACGTCTTCGAGTCCCTGGAACTTTGCCTGTCGTGCAAGGGTTGCGTGTCCGAATGTCCGACTCAGGTGGACATGGCAACTTATAAGGCCGAATTCCTTCATCACTACTACACGCACCGGCTTCGACCGATCGCGGCGTACGCGCTCGGACTCATACCGTGGTCCGCCCGCGTCGCGTCGAGATTCCCCCGTCTCGCCAATGGACTGTTCTCGAACCAGGTGACCGCTGGGATCCTCAAGCGCGTCGCGGGCATCAGCTTCCAAAGGTCCATTCCCCGCTTTGCTGCTGAGAGATTTCGCGGGAGTCTTCCGGTCCGTTCCGCGCAGCGTCAACTCGAACCCACCGTCGTCCTCTGGCCCGACACCTTCACGGACGTGTACTTGCCCGAACGCGGAAAGGCCACGATGGAGGTGCTCGAACTGGTGGGCGATACCGTGGTCGTGCCAAAGGACTGGGCATGTTGTGGCCGGCCGCTCTACGACTCGGGGATGCTGGGCCTCGCGCGAGCCACGGCCCTCAAGGTCCTGGATTCACTTGAGAAGTATCTCGATTGTGACCTGCCGGTGATCGTGCCCGAGCCGAGTTGCCTCGCGACTTTTCGCGATGAATTCATTCATCTCCTGCCCGACGACGCACGAGCGGCCAAACTGGCCCAAGTCAGTTGCAGCCTCACCGAGCACCTTCAGCGAACGTCGTGGCGCTACGTTGGCCCGCCACTGAGCGGCCGGGTCAGTATCCACCCCCATTGTCACCAACGAGCGGTGGGTGGAGTGGGCTCGGACGTGGCGGTCCTTTCACAGTTGGGCTACGAGGTGGAGGTGCTCGACCTTGGTTGCTGTGGTCTCGCGGGCTCGTTCGGATTTCAAAAGCAGCACGACGCGATGTCCAGGAAGATCGCCGAGGACCGGTTTCTTCCAATCGTCATTGAAAAGGGACGTGATGGTCTCGTGGTCATGGATGGTTTCAGTTGTCAACTTCAGGCGGGAGAACTCGGGGATGTTGCGACGCTCACCACGGCTCGCGTGCTCGCCGACGCGCTGGGCTCGGTTATGGCTTCGTGACGTCACGAGGCTCCGTAGAGAAAGAACTGTGTCGCCACAAACCCAGGGACTAGTGTCGTCCCGCCAGTGTGTCGACCCGAGCGGGCGCCTCGTGGGACTGGAATGAGATCTTGTCAGCCGACGTGGGTCGGCTGATGTAGTAGCCCTGGGCGATGTCGCACCCCAGATCATTGAGGATCTCGAGAGTCGTGACGTCCTCGATTCCCTCGGCGACCACCCGCAGCCCCATCTCGTGGCCGAGATTGATCGTGGCTCGCACGATTTCAAAGTCACGACTGTTTTCTTGGGTGGCCAGGGACGAGATGAAGGTCCGATCGAGCTTGAGTTCGCCTACGTCCAGGCTCCTCAGATAGGCGAGTGAGGTGAATCCGGCGCCAAAGTCGTCGATGGAGACAAGAACGCCGAGTCGGCGCAGATCGCGAATCACTTCTTGGGACCGGACGAAGTCGGAGATGATCGTGGTTTCGGTGATCTCGATGACGAGGTAGTCGGCCGGCACGTCGTAGCGTGTCAGGAGTTCTTCGACCAGCTCCAAGAAACCGACCTGTAGTAGCTCGGTGGTCGCCACGTTCACCGATACCGCAATGCACTGACCACGGCGGTGCCAGATGGCGCATTGACCGAGCGCCTCATTCAGCACCCACGTGGTCAGGGTCCACATCAGGCCCGCCTTCTCGGCTAATGGAAGGAATTTCATGGGCGGGATGAGTCCGAGCGTGGGGTGAGGCCAGCGAATCAGTGCTTCGACAGCAGTGATCTGTCCGTTACGCATGTCGAGTTGCGGCTGGTAGTGGAGCGTCAGGTCGCCGCTGTTGACCGCGTCGCGCAGTGATTCGCTGAGTGTGACCTGGTCCTCCTCGCCGTCGAGTTGCTGGTCGTAGAAGACGAAAGCTGTGTTTCCCAATTTGGCGCGATACATCGCGACATCCGCGCACCACATGAGGTCTATGGCGCTCTTGGCGTCATGGGGCATGAGCGCAATACCGATACTCGCTCCCACCGTCGCGGTGATCTTGTGCAAGATGAACGGCTTGGTGATCTCGTCGACAATCTGATGAGCAACTTTGGCGGCGGCGGTCGCGTCGGCGTCCATGAGGACCACCGCGAACTCGTCACCACCCATCCGAACCGCCAGACCTTCGCCCTCCAAAGACGCCGCGAGCCGCGGGCCCAGCTGGCGCAGCAGCTCGTCACCGGCGGGGTGGCCGAAGGAGTCGTTGACCTCCTTGAAGCTGTTCAAGTCAACAAAGAGGAAGGCCATCTCCCTGGTTCGGCGCTCGTCTGCGCGTTGTTCGTCAAAGAAGATGTCGAGTACTTGGGCCAGCTGGCGACGATTGCCAAGGCCGGTCAATTCATCGGTATTGGCCTGGCGGTGGCGCTCTTCGGTGATCATGCGAAGCCGCCGTGCTGAGATCGTGAGACGGATGCCGATGACGACGAGCGTGCCGACCGCCAGGCCGATCGCGACGTGGCTGACCTCATTCAACGTCCCACTTACGAGGACGCCCAGGGCCGCCACCGTGGCCAGGGCGGTGATGATGAATCCCTGAAGATGCTGTGGCCGGAGAAGATTCGTAAATCGTCTGGGGGCCCAGACCGAAGCCGACATCAAGAGTATGGCGAGGGGCCACGCGAAAGAGTTGATGTCGCTGCCAAAGCGCGACACCTGACCTGATGCTTGGAAGACGTTGAACGTGTCGCCCACGACGATGACGATCAGGCCAGAGGCCATGAGGAACCATTGCCGGGTGCTGTTGGAAGACAGGACCGCGGAACCGCCGAACACGAAGAGCAACAGCAGGAAGTCGCCAATCGGGTAGGCGAGGTTCACTGTGGTCGACAGGGTGCTGCCTCCAGTGAAGTGATTGATGCTGTGGAACGCGAAGGCCGCGCACAGGGCCGACGCCCCGCCACCAGCGACGATGCCGTCGAGCCAGTTCGGCTTGTTGATTCGATAAGTGCCCCGTTGAAAGAGCAGGACGCAGGCGACGTACGCGAGTGGGTAGAAGAGTAGATAGAAGACATCCGCGACTGACACGGACGGTGCCGTGGACCGACCAATCGATTCGGCGGTGAGCAAGACGTCGCCGATGGACCACATCAACAGGGCTGATCCGAGAGAGAGGGCTACGGGCCGCGAAGATCGGTTTCGTAATCCGCGACTAATGCACAACACCGACGCGGCGAGTTCGAACGCACAGACCATCCATCCGTCCAGCCAGGTCCACTGCTGATCACTTCGGCGCACGACGAGCGAGATGGCGTAAGCGAGCAACAACGCGACGAGCAGCGCGTATGCCATCGCTACCATTGAACTCTCCGACCGAGTTTTCACATCTACCTCTTCGTCACGCTCGACATCCTGGATCACGTTTGTTTCTTCACGTACTTCCCCACCCTGTACCATGTGCTCTCCACGTCTTGGGTTCAATGGCCAATTTGCGCTGTTCTTGTAAGCGTCGGGTCTGATGATTGACGGAAAACGGTTCGGCTGTCAGGCAACGTCATTCAAAATTCTGCCTGAATATTCGAACACAGTCGTGCATTTAGAAAGACATTCTTTCTGACACCGTTAATTGGGATCTATTGGCCGGAAGTTGCTTCCACGCCTATATATCAAATAAGTGGTTGGTCTCGTGGGCGAGAGTCGGACCTAACTCTCGTCATTTCAGTAATCAATCGGAGGTTCGCGAAGAACTGAGTCATCAGCATTCCTTCGTGGTCGTTGAGAGGTCGGTTAGGGACCGGCTCCGCTTTGATGCGATGTCGGACCGATTCGACAATGGTCGAGTACCGCTTGAATCATCCGGTCCCAGGCGCGCAAGAGCGATCAGGCGCGTGCCGCCTTGCAGCGAAGTTGCACTTCTCTGAGAGTGCGCGTGGAGCATCCTTCGAACTGAAGCTGACGCTCAGCAGTGAAGTTTTGCCAGAGGGACGACGTGCAAGTGCGATATCGACGCGCCACTGGACGAATAGACGGTCTGGATCCACAGGAGATCTGACTGGTCAACGCGTACTTCACCGACGGTACCCGACGTTACCTCGACGCCAAACACGTTGGGCACCTGACACCATTTTTGGGCACTCGTTTCGAGGGCGTACAAGGTCTGCTCTGTTCCGGAAGGAGCGGTGACCACCGCGTAGAGGAAACCATTGGGTGCCATCAGCAATGCGTTGCTCATCGGAATCGAATCTGGTCCGTACTGCGCCGCAATGAGAAGTGGAAGCGCGACGTAGGACCAGGTCCGACCTGAATCCGTCGAACGAACCAGTTGGTACTGCGACGAGGGATCGACCAAGAGCAGGTCGTTCGATGACGTGGCGACAAGTTGTTGGGAGAAGCAACTGTTCACTGTCGAGGACCAGAACGTAGTAGCCCAGCGAACATCCGACGAAGCGTGCCCGCTCGCGGGCGCAGTGAGCACCGGCTGTGACTCTCCGTTCATCGCACAGTTTCCCCACTGGACGGGCCCCAGTGTCGTGCACGGGCCAGTTTGGGGGCATCCGAGCGTCGACGTTGACCAAGTGGCGCCGCCGTCCGACGTCTCTTCAACGTTGACGAGGCCGTGGTTGGTCCCGGGGGGATAGAGCCTGCTTGAGTAGTCGCTGTTGACAGCGAAGAGTGCGTCGACGCGATTGCCCTGGGCGGAGAATCCGGCAAAGTCCTCGAGCGACATATGGGCGGGCGTGGGAACCGTGCGCCACGAAGTGCCACCATTCGTCGTGTAGAGACCGGCGACATAAACCGGAGGAGCGGTGTTGTTCTGCGCCGTGTCAAAACCCGCGTAGATGCTCTCGTGGTGAGTGGGATCGAGTTGCACGGACGAACATGCTGGGCCCGTCACGTTTGACGGAAAGAGACTAAGGCCAGTGCCCCGCAGTGCCGAAGCGACAGTGTTCGTCGGAATCTTCACTGAGGCGGGAACGCCTGTAATGTCGATGCCTGACGAGAGGCACCAGGCCGTCAGATTCGAATCGCCGTTGACCTGAATCGTCGAGGGTCCCGAGAACGTTGATGAAAGGTAGGGCACCCGCCCCAAGCTGGCCCACGTGGGACTGGCTGCCACGTGCAACACCCGGGGGGTCAGCACCACGTCGAACCCGCCTCCCTTTAGGTTTCGAGAGTACGAGAGTGGGGGAAAGTGCGTCGTCGAGTTCCCGGCGGTGACCGAGACGGAGAAACTGAAGGGCTGGCCGATGATGGCTTGCAGAGGTGCCCAACCTTTAATGATGATTTCTTGGCCCACGTGAGCGATTGAAGGACTGAGTGACATGGTCTCGCACTGCTTTCCGGGCACGCAGCGAGAGGGTTTGGGTGCAATCAAGTCAATGGGGATCTGAGCTTGCGCCGGGCCAAGCGCACAGCCGGAGATCGAATCGAGGCATTCAACGCCAACTTCGTAGTGCCCCGAAAGTAATGGGTGTACGGAGACGACATCGTTCCGGGTCGTCAACCAGGCGGTTTCGGGGACTACGAGCTTGGTGGAGAACGTCGTGGCCGACGTCCAGCGCACGGCGACTCCTTCTTCTTGGAGACCGGTCTGGCAACCGTCCCAACAGACGTTCACGTGGGTCTCACGCTGCTGGACGGAAGGTGCACCACGTAAGAAGCGCCCAGCAATCGTGACCACTTTCCCGGGTGACGTGCTTCTCGTGCTCAGTGACAACGAGATCTGGCCCTGGGACCTTGAAGGGGCGAGCGTTGTCGTAGGGTTCGTCACCTTCGTTCCCAGAACGTACGACTGGAGCGCCACCACCTCAGAAGAACTGTAAAGGGCAGGTACGCGAAGGCAGTCTTCGAAATCGCCGTTCAATGATTGTTGAACGTAGTCGCCGTTCCCGCCGCACACCGAGCTGGGCGGGATGTCCTGGGTGGCGATTGGAACACTTTGCGAGGAATTGGAAGATGGACCGTTCGAAGTCCCGCATCCCGCAAGAAGCAAAGCCGAAGCCATGATCAATGTTGCTCCGGCAATGAGTTCTTTCCCAATGGGCATCTTGGTAGAAAGCATTGCACGATTCCACTTCACGGGGCTCGAAGCGTGCGAGGCGCCGGGCGATCTCCTCGGAGTCCTCCTTCGAGGGCTCCGAGACCGTTGCTCTTATCTAGGGTCTTCGTCATTGAGGATGCCTCGGCGAGGTCCCGGGACCTCAGTATCCTTGAAAGACCGACCAATCGTCACAGCACGTATTCCGAATCTCGGCCTCGACGAACTTTGGCCGGCGCATGAGAGTTCTAACCGAAACCTCGTGTATTTTCATGACCATGAATAAATCTCCTACGAAGGGTGACACGCCATCGAAATTGATCGACGCCAGGATCAAGGAGTTGAACGACTGGCGCGGAGAGATGCTGTCGCGACTTCGCGCGGTAATCAGGTTGGCTGACCCCAAGATCGTTGAAGAGTGGAAGTGGAACGTCCCGGTCTGGTCGCGTGACGGATTGATCTGTACGGGCGAGTCATACAAGAATGCCGTGAAATTGACATTTGCGAAAGGTGCGTTCTTGGACGACCCCGCGGGTCTCTTCAATTCAAGCCTTGAGGGCAACGTACGTCGAGCCATTGACTTTCACGAAGGCGACAAGGTGAACGCCACGGCGTTGAAGGGTCTCGTCCGCGCCGCTGCGAAATTGAACGCCTCCAAGAGTAAATAGCGAACGTATGGAGCGAACGCACAAGGCATTTGTGCCTCGTAGCGTTGTTCGAAACGTTGGACGTTCCCTCGGTTCTTCTCAGACGATTCACCGGAACTGATCTACCCCCTGCAGTTTGTCGGGATTCAATATCAAGTTGAAGTGGGCGACTTCAGACTCGTGCGCGACACCAGCTCTCACTACGACGAAGTCGCACGGCGCGGCCATTGGCCTTTCCTCTCGTCAATGGATTGACGTCGCTCCTAACTGTCTCGTGACAGTGGGCGCTGAAGCCCGTTCCGTGCAGTCATGGCACCTCGAGCCTGTTCGCGGCGGCACGAACTATTGGCTACGGTGTTTTCCAGGTGTGGAACGTCGGTTTGGCTATGACCGGACGAATTTTGGCGTTCCTACACCATCGTCGCGTCGTCGATGACGAAGTCTCGTTTCAATGCGCAAGGAGACATGGAACTATGGACCTACGAATCTTCTGTGAGCCACAGCAGGGGGCGTCGTACGAGCAGATTCTGGCGCTCGCACTGGCGTCCGAAGAAAGTGGTTTCGATGCTTTCTTTCGTTCCGACCACTACCTCAAGATGGGCGCCGTGAGTGGTCTGCCGGGGCCGAGCGATTCGTGGGTCACCTTGGCCGCCCTGGCCCGGGATACCAAACGAATACGCCTTGGGACCCTTCTCACGTCAGCGACCTTTCGACTTCCCGGACCACTCGCGATCAGCGTCGCTGAGGTCGACGCTCTCAGCGCGGGTCGAGTCGAGCTCGGGCTCGGTGCGGGATGGTTCGAAGAAGAACACCTCGCCTACGGGATCCCCTTTCCTGGTGTAACCGAACGATTCGACAAGCTCGAAGAACAGCTCGCCATCATCACCGGCTTGTGGGAGACGCCGATCGACCGTACGTTCACGTTTTCCGGCGCGCACTACCAACTTAAAGAGAGCCCCGCCCTCCCCAAACCGGTCCAGACACCTCGACCACCGATCATCGTCGGTGGCCACGGCGCCAAGCGAACTCCCCGTCTCGCCGTTCGATTTGCGGACGAGTACAACATTCCCTTTTCCCCCCTTGAGTTTTGCCGGACCCAATTCGGAAGAATCGACGAGGCCTGCCACGAGGTCGGTCGCGAACCCACGTCGCTGCTGCGCTCGGTGGCGCTCGTTGCGTGCTGTGGCCGCGATAATCGAGAAGTTGCTCGGAGGGCGGCTTCGATAGGCCGCGAGGTTGCCGAGCTCAAAGAAAGCGGACTCGCGGGAAGTCCGTCCGAAATTGTCGACAAAATAGGAACTTTCGCGCAGTTGGGTGTCGCCCGCATCTACTTGCAGATCCTTGACATGGAGGACCTCGATCACGTGGGGCTCTTGGCCTCAGATGTGCAGTCGGCCCTGCGATAGGCAATCCTGATTCTTCGGTGGAGTCAAGGTTGACAGTTACTTCGACTACTGGGCGGTCCAACCACCGTCGATCGAGATGGGTGCTCCAGTCATGGTGGTGGCGGCGTCCGAACAGAGAAAGACGACCAAAGAACCTACCGATGCGGGTGACGTGAACGTGAGCATCGGCTGCTTCTCCCTCAACAGCTCTTCGGACTCGTAGTTGACGCTGGTGCCGGCGACACGTGCACGGTCCTCGATCTGGTGCTCAACCAGCGGTGTGAGGACCCAACCTGGACAGATTGCGTTCACCGTGACGCCGTCGTTGGCGAGCTCTAGGGCGGCGACTTTGGTGGCGCCGACGACGGCATGCTTGGCCGCAACGTAGGCGACTTTGTGAGGGCTGGCGACTAGACCGTGCGCCGACGCAATGTTGATGATCCGGCCCCAGCCTTGGGACTTCATCGTGGGAATCGCCGCCCGCATTCCGAGGAAGACGGCGGACAAATTAAGCGCGATGATCTTGTTCCATTGCTCGATCGGGAAGTCCTCGATTGGCGAGACAAACTGCACGCCCGCGTTGTTGACGAGTATGTCCAGCCCACCGAAGGTTTCAATTGCGGAGCGAACGAGTCGCTCGACTTCAGTTGCTTCGGTCAAGTCGGCGTCCACGTAGGCGACGTCGACGGCGAATTCCTCGATCATCGCCTTGCGAAGTCGCTCGATCTCATCGGGATCCCCGAAACCGTTCAACATCACGCGCACGCCCTGCGAGCAAAGCGCCCGCGCCACGCCAAGCCCGATACCACTGGTCGAACCAGTCACCAATGCCCTTTTGCCCTTTAGGGACATAGTTTCACCTCCACATCGAACCTCACTTCGCCGCCGCCATCTTTCGTCGCGCGCGGGCCATACGAAGTCGTAACAGGGCTCCCGCAAGACCGCCGGGCACGAAAAGCACGAAGATGACGAAGATTGCGCCGAGCAGGAACTGAGGTTGGGACAATGGAACTCGCAAGAAGGCCGGCAGCGACGCAAAGGTCGGCTCTGCGGCGACTTTCACCAGGTACTGCTGAAGGTAGATGTAGAGGATGCCGCCGGTCACCGCACCCCAGCGTGACGCCGCGCCGCCGAGGACCACCATTATCACTATTGAGAGCGTCAACGTCGTCGCCGCCACGGCGCTGGGTACCGCGGTGCCGATGAGAAGCACGTACACCACTCCTCCGGCCGACGCAATGAGTGATGAGACGGTATACGCCGCGAGCTTGAAGCCGAACGGTCGCAGACCCAGTACTTCGACCCGTCGTTCGTTGTCGCGGATGGCGACGAACACGTGGCCGGTCGATGATTCCGTGACGACCCAGACGACGACTCCGGTGACCACGAGGAAGCCCAACGCGACCCAGTAGAGGCTGCGCGTGTTCGACACTGCCCCTGAGAGGAACGACGGTAAGCGGTTCGAGTAGAGTGAAAGTCCGTCGTCGCCCCCGGTTAGACCGTGTGGGTTGTCCTCAATGAGGTAGTAGAAGGCCTGGGCAAAGGCGAGGGTCACCATTGTAAATGCGATACCCGAG
>Ga0302267_10000059_pt1 | contig 125676 bp, 75 predicted proteins | sample III_Bog_E1_3_FD_194555 | JGI IMG/M metagenome (GOLD analysis project Ga0302267, IMG submission 194555) | Peat permafrost microbial communities from Stordalen Mire near Abisko, Sweden - III_Bog_E1_3 | ecosystem: Environmental > Terrestrial > Soil > Wetlands > Peat | place: Sweden: Abisko... | reverse complement strand
CCACCGACGTGGGTGCGGAGGCCACGGTTGCCGGAGTGACGCTGTTGGAGGCGGCCGAGCTGGCGCTGTTACCGGCGGCGTTGGTGGCGTACACCGTGAAGGTGTAGGCGGTGCCGGCCGTCAGGTTCGACGTCACGCTGCAGGAAGTGGACGTGGCGCCACTGACCGTGCAGGTGCCGCCGCCGGTGCTGGCCGCCACCGTGTACCCGGTGATGGTCGAGCCGCCGTTGGATGCGGGCACGGTCCAGTTGACGACGGCCTGCGGCGACGAACCGTTGGCGATGCCGGCGACCACCGTGGTCGTGGCGATCGTCGGTGCGCCGGGCACCGTGGCGGGGGTCACGCTGGAGGTGGCCGATGATGCGGCGCTGCTGCCGATGGCGTTGTTGGTCTTGACCGTGAAGGTGTAGGCGCTGCCGGCCGTGAGGTTGGACGACACCGTGCAGGTGGTGGCCGTTGCTCCGGCCACCGTGCAGGTGCCGCCGCCGGTGTTGGCGCTGACGGTGTACCCCGAGATGGCCGAGCCACCGTTATTGGCCGGGTCGGTCCAGGTGACCGCCACCTGCGGGCTGGCCCCGTTGGCGATCCCGCCCACGTAGGTGGCCGTGCCGATGGTCGGCGCCTGGGCCACGGTGGCCGCGGTCACGCTCGACGAGGCGACTGAGGCCAGGCCGGTGCCGGCGGTGTTGGTGGCCGTGACGGTGAACGTGTACGCCGAGCCGGCGGTCAGGCCGGTGGTGATGGTGCACGAGGTGCCGGCCGAGGAGCAGGTAGCGCCACCCGGGCTGGCCGTCACGTTGTACGAGCTGACCGTGGACCCGCCGTTCGATCCGGGAGTCCAGGTCACGGTGACCTGCGGGCTCGAGCCGTAGGCGACGCCGGCCACGTCGGTGCCGGCCACCGCGGTCGGGGCGCCGGGGACGGTCGCCGGGCTCACGCTGGAGGTCGCGCCCGAGGCCAGGCTGGTGCCGGCGGCGTTGGTGGACGTGACGGTGAACGTGTACGTGGTGCCGGCGGTCAGGCCCGAAGTGATCGTGCAGCTCGTAGCGGTCGCCCCGGTGGCCGTGCAGGTGCCGCCGCCGGTGTTGGCCGTCACGGTGTAGCCGCTGATGCCGGTGCCGCCGTTGGAGGCCGGGTCGGTCCAGGTGACGGTCACCTGTGGTGCTGAGCCGTTGGGCAGGCCGGTGACGGCGGTGGCCGTGCCGATGGACGGGGCGCCCGCCACCGTGGCCGGCGTGACGCTGGCCGAGGCAGCGGAGGCGGCACTGCTGCCGGCGACGTTGCTGGCCTTGACGGTGAAGGTGTACGCGGTGCCGGCGGTCAGGCCCGAGGTGATCGTGCAGCTCGTGGCGGTCGCCCCGGTGACCGTGCAGGTGCCGCCGCCGGCGTTGGCCGTGACGGTGTAGCCGGTGATCGTCGAGCCGCCGTTGTTGGCCGGGTCGGTCCAGTTGACGGTCACCTGCGGGTTCGAGCCGTTGGCGATGCCGGTCACGTAGGAGGCGGTCCCGATGGTCGGCGCCTGGGGCACGGTGGCCTCGGTCACCGCGGCGGAGGCCGACGAGGCCGAGGTGGTGCCGGCGCCGTTGGTGGCCGTCACCGTGTAGGAGTAGCTCGTGCCGGTGGTCAGGCCCGTCGCGATGGTGCACGAGGTGCCCGCCGTCGTGCAGCTACCGCCGGCGGGGCTGGACGTGACCGTGTAGCCGGTGATGGGCGAGCCGCCGTTGGAGCTGGCCGTCCAGGAGACCGTGGCCTGGGGCGTGGACCCGAAGGCGATTCCGCCGACGTTGGTGGCCGCCACACCGGTGGGCACGCTGGGCAGGGTGGCGGGCGTGATGCTCGGGGTCGACCCGCTGGCCGCGCTGGAGCCGGAGGCGTTGGAGGCCACCACCGCGAAGGTGTAGGCGGTGCCGGCCGTCAGACCGCTGGTGACGGTGCAGGTCGTGGCCGTGGCGCTGACGACGGTGCAGGTCCCGCCGGCGGGGCTCGACGAGACGGTGTAGCCGGTGATGGTCGAGCCCCCGTTGTTGGCCGGATCGGTCCACGTGACGGCCACCTGCGGATTCGATCCGTAGCCGATGCCCGCGGTGTAGCTGGCCGAGCCGATGGTCGGCGCCTGGGGCACCGTCGACGGGGTGACCGAGTTCGAGTTCGACGACGCCGTGCTGGTGCCGGCACCGTTGGTCGCCGCCACCGAGAAGGTGTATGCCGTGCCGGCCGTCAGGCCGCTGGTGATGGTGCACGAGATGCCGGCCGACGAGCAGGTGCCGCCGCCGGAGCTGGCAGTGACCGTGTAGCCGGTGGTCGTCGAGCCACCGTTGGCCCCGCCGGTCCACGTGACCGTCACCTGGGGGGCCGTGCCGTAGCCGACACCGGCCACGTTGGAGGCCGTGCCGACGGTCGGCGCCTGCGGCACCGTCGCCGGGGTCACGCTGGCCGAGGCGGCGGAGGCGCTGCTGGTGGCGGCCGCGTTCGTCGCCTTGACGGTGAACGTGTACGCCATGCCGGCGGTCAGGCCGCTGGTGACGGTACAGGAGGTCGCGGTGGCCCCCGAGACGGTGCAGGTGGCACCACCCGGGGTGGCCGATGCGGTGTAGCTGCCGATCGTCGAGCCGCCGTTGTTGGCCGGGTCGGTCCAGTTGACGGTCACCTGCGGGTTCGAGCCGTAGGCGACGCCGGCCACGTAGGCGACACTGCCGATGGTCGGGGCCTGCGGGGCGGTCGCCGGGGTGACGCTGGTCGAGTTGGCGCTCGGTGCGCTGGCGCCGGCCGAGTTGTTGGCCACCACGGTGAACGTGTACGCCGTGCCGGCCGTGAGCCCGGTGGTGATGGTGCAGCTCGTGGCCGTGGCGCCCGAGGCCGTGCAGGTGCCACCGGCCGGGCTGGACGTGACGGTGTAGCCGGTGATGGCGCCGCCGCCGTTGTTGGCCGGGTCGCTCCAGTTGACGGTCACCTGCGGGGTGGCCCCGTAGTTGAGGCCGGTGGTGTAACTGGCGGTGCCGATGGTCGGCGCCTGGGCCACCGTGGCGGCCGTCATGCTGGCCGAGGGCGACGAGGCGGTGCTGGTGGCGACGCCGTTGGCGGCGGTCACCGTGAAGGTGTACGAACTACCGGCCGTGAGGTTCGATGTGACGGTGCACGAGGTGGCGGTGGCACCCGACACGGTGCAGGAGCCGCCGCCCGTGTTGGCCGTGACGGTGTAGCTGGCGATCGTGGAGCCGCCGTTGTTGGACGGGTCGGTCCAGGTGACGGTGGCATGGGGCGCCGAGCCGTAGGCGATGCCGCCCACGTTGGCCGCGGTGACGCCGGTGGGGGCGTTCGGCGCCGTGGCCGGGGTGACGGCGGAAGTGGCTGCCGAGGGCCCACTGGTACCGGCCGAGCTCACGGCCGTCACCGTGAAGGTGTACGACGTGCCGGCAGCCAGTCCGCTGGTGATCGTGCAGGTGGTGGCCGTGGCTCCCGCGGCCGTACACGTCCCGCCGGCCGGGCTGGACGTGACGGAGTAGCCGGTGATGCTGGCGCCACCGTTGTTGGCGGGGTCGGTCCAGGTGACGGCCACCTGCGGGGTGGCCCCGTAGCCGAGGCCTGTGGTGACGGTCGCCGTGCCGACGGTCGGGGCCTGGGGCACGGTGGCCGAGGTGACCGAGTTGGAGAACGACGACGGGAGACCGGTGCCGGCGGCGTTGATGGCGACGACCGAGTACGTGTAGGCCGTGCCGGCCGTCAAGCCGCTGGTGATCGTGCAGGTGGTGCCCGCGGTCGTGCAGGTGCCGCCGCCCGCACTGGCCGTCACCGTGTACCCGGTGATGGGGGACCCTCCGGTGGCCGGAGCGGTCCAGGACACGGTCGTCTGCGGGTTGGTGCCGTAGGTGACGCCGCTGACGTTGGCGGCGGCCACGGCGGTCGGCGGGGCAGGCACGGTGGCCGGGGTGAGGCTCGACGAGGCCGACGACAGCGAACTGGTGCCTGCGGCGTTGGTGGCCGTCACGGTGAAGGTGTACGCCGTCCCGGCGGTAAGGCCGCTGGTGATCGTGCAGGTGGTCGCCGTGGCGCCCGCGACGGTACAGGTGCCGCCGGCCGGGCTGGAGGCCACGGTGTAGCCGGTGACGGCCGTGCCGCCGTTGTTGGCCGGATCGGTCCAGTTGACGACGGCGTGGGGTGCCTGGCCGAACGCGATCCCGGTCGTGTAGCTGACCGAGCCGATGGTGGGCGCCTGGGGCACCGTGGCCGGGATCACGCTGGGCGTGGCGCTCGAGGCGCCGCTCGAGCCGACGGGGTTCGTGGCCTTGACCGTGAAGCTGTAGGACGTCCCGACGGTCAGACCGCTGGAGACGGTGCAGCTCGTGGCCGTGGCACCGGTAGCCGTGCAGGTGGCCGTGCCGGGGCTCGAGGTGACCGTGTAGCCGCTGATGGCCGACCCACCGTTGTTGGCCGGGTCGGTCCAGGTGACGGTCACCTGGGGCGCCGACCCATAGGCGATGCCGGGCACATACGTGGCCGTGCCGATCGTCGGTGCCTGCGGCACGGTGGCGGCGACGAGTGCCGCCGGGCTGGAGGCCAGGCTGTTGCCGGCGGCGTTGGTGGCCGTCACCGTGAAGTTGTAGGACGAGCCGGCGGTCAGTCCGGACGTGATCGTGCAACTGGTGCCGGTGGTGGAGCAGGTGGCTCCCCCTGGGCTGGCGGTCACGGTGTAGCCGCTGATGGTGGCGCCGCCGGTGGCGTTGGCGGTCCACGACACCGTGGCCTGCGGGTTCGACCCGAAGAGCGTGCCGGCCACGTTGATGGCGGTCACGCCGGTCGGAGCGGCCGGGACCGTGGCTGGCGTCACCGACGAGGTAGCGGACGAGGCGGCGCTCGACCCGATGGCGTTCGTCGCCTGGACGCTGAACGTGTACGACGTACCGGCGGTGAGGCCGCTCGTGATCGTGCAGTTCGTGGCCGAGGCACCCGACACGGTGCAGCTACCGCCGGCAGGGCTCGAGCTGACGGTGTACCCGGTGACGGCGTTGCCGCCGTTGTTGGCCGGGGCGGTCCAGGTGACCTTGACCTGCGGCGGCTGTCCGTAGGCGATGCCGGTCGTGTACGAGGCCGTCCCGACGGTCGGCGCCTGAGGCGACGTGGCCGCGGTGATGGCGGGGGACACGGGCGACGCCAGTCCGGTGCCCGCCGTGTTCGTAGCCGTCACCTTGAACGTGTACGACGTCCCGGCGGTCAGCCCGCTGGTGATGGTGCAGCTCGTGGTGGCACTCGAGCAGGTGGCGCCGCCCGGACTGGCCGTCACGGTGTAGCCGGTGATGGCTGCGCCACCACTCGACGGAGCGGTCCAGGAGACCGTGGCCTGCGGGCTACTGCCGTAGGCCACATTGAGGACGTCCGAGCCGGTCACGGCACTGGGCGCATCGGGCACGGTGGCCACGGTCACGCTGGCCCCGGCGGAAGCCGGGCCCGAGCCGATGGTGTTGGCCGCCGTCACCGTGAAGATGTAGTTCGTGCCGGCCACCAGGCCCAGGAACGTGCACGTGGTGGTGGACCCGTTGGCCGTCGTACAGGTCTGTCCTGCGTTCGAGGTGACGGTGTAGCTCGTGATGGCCGAGCCGCCCGACGATGCCGGTGCCGTCCAGGCGACCGTGGCTTCGGGGGCGGTGCCGAACGGGATGCCGGGCACATTGACGGCGGTCACGCCGGTCGGAGCACCCGGGGTACTGGCCGGGGTCACGGAGTTGGACGGCGACGAGGCGGGGCTCGTCCCCACGGCGTTGCTGGCGGTCACGGTGAACGTGTAGCTCGTGCCGTTGGTCAGACCGGACACGGTGCACGTGGTGGCTCCCGTCGTGGTGCAGGTCTTGGCCCCCGGGCTGGACGTGACCGTGTACCCGGTGATGGGCGTACCGCCGGTCGACGCCGGCGCCGTCCACGACACGGGAGCCGAGGCGTTCTGGCCACCGGTGGCGGTGACCCCTGTGGGTGCGGACGGCGGGCCGGCCGGCGTGGCCGCTGCCGAGGGTGTCGAGGCGGCACTGGTGCCGGCCGCGTTGGTCGCAGTCACGGTGAACGTGTAGGCGGTGCCGTTGGTCAGGCCGGTGACGGTGCACGTGGTGGCCCCCGTCGTCGTGCAGGTCTGTCCGCCGCTCGAGGTGACGGTGTACCCGGTGATGGCCAGGCCGCCGTTCGAGCTCGATGCCGTCCACGACACCACCGACTGGGTGTTGGCGTTGGAGGTCGCCGTCACCCCGGTCGGGGCGGACGGGACGGCGGCCGGCACGATGGCGTTGGACGCCAGTGAGGCGGCACCGGTGCCCGAGGAGTTGGTGGCCGTGACGGTGAACGTGTAGCTCGTGCCGTTGGTCAGGCCACTGACCGTGCACGTGGTGGCCCCGGTCGTGGTGCAGGTCTTGGACCCGGGCGATGAGGTGACCGTGTAGCCCGTGATCGTGGAGCCACCGTTGCCCGCGGGTGCCGTCCAGCTGACCACGGAGGAGGCGTTCTGGTGGGTGACGGCCGTGACACCGGTCGGGGCGCCGGGCACGGTCGACGGGGTGGCCGGTGCCGAGGCCGCCGATGCCGCGCTGGTCCCGACTCCGTTGGTGGCGGTCACCGTGAACGTGTAGCTGGTGCCGTTGGTCAGCCCGGTGACGGTGCAGGTCGTGGTGGTGCCGTTGGCGGTGGTGCAGGTCTGGCCGCCGCTCGAGGTCACCGTGTAGTGGGTGATGGCCGAGCCACCGGTGTAGGTGGGGGCGGTCCAGGAAACGACCGACTGGGAGTTGGCATTCGACGTGGCGGTGACGCCGGTCGGCGGGTTGGGCACCGTCGTGGTCGGGACGATGGCGTTGGAGGCCGAGGAGTTGGCGCTGTTGCCGGCTGCGTTGGTGGCGATGACCGTGAACGTGTAACTGGTGCCTTCGTTCAGGCCGGTGACGGTGCACGAGGTACCGCTGGTCGTGCAGGTGTGACCACCCGAGCTCGACGTGACGGTGTAACCGGAGATGCCCGCGCCGCCGTTGGAGCCGGGAGCGGTCCAGTTGACGGTGGCCTGCGTGTAGCCGGCCACGGCGGTGACGCCGGTGGGGGCGCCGGGGACGGTGGCCGGGGTGGCCGGGGCGGACGGCGCCGAGGCGGCACTGGTGCCGATGGCGTTGGTGGCGGTCACCGTGAACGTGTAGCTGGTGCCGTTGGTCAGCCCGGTGACGGTGCAGGTCGTGGTGGTGCCGTTGGCGGTGGTGCAGGTCTGGCCGCCGCTCGAGGTCACCGTGTAGTGGGTGATGGCTGAGCCACCGGTGGTGGCTGAGGCCGTCCAGGTGACGACCGACTGGGCGTTGGCGTACGACGTGGCCGACACGTTGGTCGGGACGGCCGGGGGACCGACCGGGGTCACCGAGTTCGAGGCCGCGGAGGACGCGCCGGATCCGGCGCCATTGGCCGCCGTCACCTTGAAGGTGTAGGTGGTCCCGTTGCTCAGGCCGCTGACCGTGCACGGCGAACTCGCGCACGTGCCGGTGATGCCCCCGGGCGATGAGGTCACCGTGTACGAGGTGACGGGTGCCCCGCCGTTGGCCGCGGGAGCGGTGAAGGTCACGGTGGCCGTGCCGTTGCCGGCGGTGGCCGTGCCGATGGTCGGCGCGCCGGGGACGGCGGCCGGGGTCGCGGCTGCCGACGCGGCCGAGGCCGGCCCGGTGCCGATGGCGTTGGTGGCTGTGACGGTAAACGTGTACGACGTACCGTTGGTGAGCCCGTTGACCGTGCACGACGTGTTGCCCGAGGTGGTGCACGTCTTGGAGCCGGGCGAGGAGGTCACGCTGTACGCGGTGACCGGCAGACCGCCGTTCGAGCCCGGTGGGCTCCACGAGACCACGGACTGGCCGTTGGCGAAGGACGTGGCGGTCACGCCCAACGGTGCGCCGGGCCTGGTTGGGACCTCCAGGACATTGGACGGCATCGACACCGGTCCGGTGCCGAGCGAGTTGGTGGCGGTGACGGTGAAGGTGTAGCTCGCTCCCACCGTCAGGCCGGAGATGGTGGTGGACGTGGCGGTGGCGCCGGTCACGACCAGGCCCGTGCACGTTCCACATGCCGGCGACGGGGTGACGTTGTACCGGGTGATGGCGCTGCCGGGGGAGGCCGGGTCGGTCCAACCCACCGTCACGGTGTCGTTGGCATTGCCCGACGCGGTCACCTGGGTGGGCGCGTACGGCACACTGGGCGCGGTGACGGCCGGTGACGGCTGCGAGGGGTCACTCGTGCCCTTGGCGTTGGTGGCCGTGACCGTGAAGACATAGCTCTGCCCCGGGTTCAGCCCCCCGATACTGGCGGTCGCTGCGGTGGCGCCGGTGACGGTCGTCCCCGTGCAGGTCGCGCACGGCGGGAAGGGCTGGACGTTGTAGCTGGTGATCGGCGAGCCGTGGTCCGCCGGGTCGGTCCAGGACACGGTGGCCACGCCGCCGATGCTGGGGGAGGCGGACACGCCCGTCGGCGGGGCGGGCGCGGTGACGCTCGGGTAACCGGGCAGCGCGCCGGGGCTGGTGGCGCAGTACTGCGAGATCGACTGCGTCGAGCCGTAGACCGGCAGGATGGTGGGGCAGATGTCGGTCGGGGTCGAGCTCGTGTCACTGGTCACGGACGTGAGGACCCACGACGGCGTGGTGGGCACGAGGTAGCTCGGTGGGGCCAGGAAGTCCAGGAGCGGGTCCCACGTGTAGTGCTTGACGTAGCCCGAAGCGGTCGTGCTGCCACTGAACGTGCCGACGGGACCGCGCGCGTACTGCTGGATCGACCCGTAGGCGTACAAGGGCCCCTCGTTACCGCCGACGGTGTAATTGTTCACGACGAACGACTGGGTGAGGGCGAGGACGGCGGCGTCGATGGTGATGCCACCCGTGCCGGACGAGATGTTGCCCGTGCCGGTGGACGGGTCGCACAGGGCGCCCGGCGTGCCGGCACACGACGGCAGCACCGAGCCGTTCGCGCTCGTGACCGGATGGTTGACCTCGACGTACTCGTTGGCGATGAGCCCGAGGGTGTCGTTGACGCTGCCGGGCGCGTAGGGGCAGAAGCCCTGGGACGCCGTGGCGGTACCGCTCTGGCCGGTGACCCACTGCCCGGAGCAGTCCTGGTAGGTGATGCTGCCGTCGATGATGACGTTGTTGGCCGTGCCGATGGTGAGCTGGCCCGACAGGTTCCCGTTTACGAAGGCGTCACCCTCGGCGTCCGGCGTGCCGGTCTCGCCGTAGTAGCAGCCCGTGCACCCGCCGAGGGTGGTCTGGGAGTTGGCGCCGTAGGACACGGTCGGCGAGTAGGAGTTGGTCTGGCCGAGGTTGGCCTGCGAGGTGGAGACGTAGGTGCCGCCGCTGTACGCCGCCGAGAACGCGCCGGTGCCGTTGGTTGCCTCGGTGGTGGTGCAGGTGGCGGTGGACTGCCAGTTGTTGCCCACAGCGACGGGCGCCGACCAGGTGGACACCGCGGAGCAGGCGGGGATGACCGACGTCGACGTGGTGGTGTGCCCGTAGTTGGTGGTGCTGGTCGTCTGGCTGAATGCCACCGTGGCGCCGCTGCCGATCTGGCTCACGGCTGACGTGACCGTGGCCGACAGGGTCACGGAGTTGCCCGCCACCGGCGACGCCGGGGCCGAGGTGAGGTTGGTGGCCGAGTTGGTGATGTAGTCGTCGAACGGGTTGGCGCCGGTGACCGTCTGCCCGGCGGAGGCGTTCTGGACGAAGACGACGCCGTTCTGCGGGAGCGGCGCCGTGCCGTTGCTCGGGCAATTGTTGGTGTTGAGCGGGCCGGTGTTGTTGGTGTCGAGCGTGTGACCGTTCACCGACGTCGTGCCCTGGGGTGTGTCGGGGCTGACGACGGTCATCTGTCCGACACCCGACGCGTTGGTGCTGAGGCTGATCTGGGTCGGTCCCGAGTAGAGGCAACCGTTGTCGCTGGCGATCGTGCCCAGCTGCGAGTCGCTCTGGGGGGGCTGCTCGACCGGATTGTTGTAGGAGCTGTTTGCGGTGTCGTAGAGGTAGACGTCGTTGTTGGCGTTCGCGCAGGTCGAATAGCCCCCGTTCATGCCGTCCGTGCTCTTGGTGCCGTTGTTGGAGTCGGTGACGAACTGGCAGTTGGGGTCCGCCGTCTCGACGGCCGAGGGGACGGACGGATTGACGCCGGGATTGCCGAAGGACGGCGATCCGGACTGGGAGCCGTCACCGCTGACGAAGATGGAGTCATTGGTGTACGTCGGGCCGAACAGGTAGTCGTTGGGTCCGAAGTAGACCTGCGAGCTGCAGCTGGCGGCGTTGCCGTCGATGTTGTAGTTGATCGGGTAAGGAGTACCTGGGTCCGTAGTCGTGCTCCAGTTGTAATTGCACGTGGAGTAGTCGCCGTTCGGGCTGTAGGACTCGTAGTTGGACCACCACACATGGGACAGGAAGCCGTTCTTCGGGGCCAGGTTCAGCACTTTGTGGGCGAAGATGTAGCCGGTGGAGGACTGGGGGTCCTTGGCCGCGCCGAGGACCTCGACCGCCAGGTTCGTCAGCTCATGGGTCGTCGGGTCGAACGTCGGCTGCGGGTTGCCGAAGGCGTAGTACTCGGCACCGTGGTGGTGGCCGCCGAGCCGGTCACCAAGTTCCACCTCCCGTAGTTGATGGCGGTGCCACAGACGCCGGTGGAGTTGGTGTTGGTGCTGCAATAGGCCAGGCTCGGGTTGGCGTTGATGGCGGTCACATAGGCGTTGCCACCGGCGGTCACGGACTCGAGCGCGTAGTCAGAGACGTTGGCCGACTGCTGCAGTGGGCTGGACTGGACGATGGTGGCGACCAGGGTGCCCCCGATGACGCCGATGATCAGCATCAGAGCGAGGACGGCGACGATCGCCGTCTGGCCGAGGTCGGAACGTCCGGCGACCCGACGCTGCCGGACCCGGTCCAGCCTGGAGCTCCGGTGCTTCCACGATGTCGACATTGCGGTCATCCTTCGCCTAGGACCCGTAGGGATTGCAGCTGGGGAGGTTCGGGGTCAGTGAGGTGATGCTGAACTGGTACGGGAAACAGGTGGTATCCGGGGCGTTGGACGTCTGGGCCTCCGGATAGCGGTAGTCGATGATCTGGTTCTCGACCTCGCCGTTGGTGCTGGTGGTGCCCGAGCCCGTCTTGTTCACGATGAGGTGGATCGCCACGCTCTGGACGTCATCGAGCGGACACGACGCCGACCCCGACCCCGACGCCAGGGTGCCCATGCCCGTGCAGGTGCTCAGCGACCCGTAACCGGTGAGGGTCTGCTGGTTCACCTCGCCCGCGGTCAGGACGTAGACGGAGGTCGTCGCGATGGGGTCCACCAGGGAGTAACTGAAGATCGGCTGGGTCGGGTTGTAGGAGGTGTCGACCGTGGACGGACTGTTGACGACGTCTGCGATGTTGGCGATGAGACGGTAGGAACCCGAGAGGTTGTAGCTGCACGACCCGCCCGAGGTCCCGCCGATCGTGACCGGACAGCTCGAGACGCCCTGGGTGACCTGCGGTAGGTACATGCGGACCTGGAAGCTGCAGGGTGCGGCCGGCGTGCACGAGGTGTTGCCTGTCGGACTCTGGGTCGAGACCACCGGGTTGCCGCTGCCGTCGAGCTCCTCGGCGACGATCTCGGCCGGACCGGCCGAACACGACGTGCAGTTCACACCCGACTCGCCGACGACATTGCCGAACTCGGTCCCGATGTTGGCCGTCCACATGGCGTAGAAGTTCCCGAGGGGGAATTGTCCGGGGGTCGGCGACAGGAAGGCGGCGGTCGGCACGTCCGAGGAACTGACCGGTGCCGACTCCACCTCGGCGGCGACGAGGCTCCGGATCGGCGACAGGGCTGGGATCACCTGGTCGTACTCCTGGTACTGGGAGGTGACGCTGGAGTCGATGGTGTCGATGAGGTTCATCGACACCAGGACCATCCCGAGGAGCACCACGAGCACCGTCGTCGTCACCAGGACCTCGACCAGGGTCATGCCGTCGTCCCCCCGGTCCCGGTGGCGGAGGGCCGCAATCATGCCTGCACCTCGACGACGCCCGGCAGGAAGTCCGTCACCGTGCCGGTGGACAGGCCGCCGGTCACCGTGATCGAGTTCGGCCCGACGGTCAGGGTGGTCTGCGTGGGGGTGATGGCCGTCCCGCCCACCGTCACCGAGTACTTGTAGGTGCCGTAGGGGACCGACGTCATGGTCACGCCGGTGGCGTCGGTCACCGGCAGGTTGTAGATGGTGCCCGCAGACCCGCAGGTCCAGTCGGTCAGGGTCATCGAGGCCCCCGGGGCGATGGGGCCGGCGGCGGAGTACACCAGCTGGAGGGGGAGCAGGCCGAGCGGCACAGGCGCCGTGGCGGAGCCACCCGGGGCGGCACCCAGCGTGGAGGGTGCGATGCCGTCACTGCAGGCGCCGGCGGAGATGTTGTACCCGCCCGACCACGGGTACAACGGATTGTTCAACGAGTAGGTGTTGCCGGACACCAGCGTGGCCGCTTCCGGGATCCACGCGGACGTGGACGACTGGGCGACCGCCACCGGGATGTTGGAGACGACGGCGCCGGCCAGGCTGGTCGGCGTCCGGTCGATCCACGAGCCCTTGGGCCCCGACGACGTGGTCAGGACGACCGGCCCGTTGGCGGTGGCACCCACCGCGGCACACGTCGAGGAGGCGGCCGACGGTGGGTTCTCACATGCCACGCCGACGTAGTACTGGACGGAAGGGCTGGACGGTGGCACGGCGTAGTTCCACGCCCAGTTGCCGTTGAGCGAGCCCACGAGGAGCTGGCCGGATCCGGAGCCGCTGGCCGACTCCGACGAGATCACGCAGTCCGCGGTGTCACTCGAGGCCGGCTGACCACACGCCACCGAGCCGACGCTCTCGACCGACGGGGGGATCCCGTTGGCCTGCACCCAGTTGTCCGGGGTCGAGGTGAGGTCCCCGGTCCACACGGCGGCGTTGCCGACCGAGTTCCGCGGCCCGGTTCCGATGGCCACGCAGGTGGTGCCCGCGCACGAGATCCCGGTCACCGCCGTGGCGTTGGTGGGGAAGGTCGCCTCGGCCGACCACGTGCTCGCTCCGCTCGTGGCGACGGTGGCGTCGACGATGGTGGGTTCGGTGGTGCCGGACGCGTTGATGATGGCGGTGGCCAGGCACTCGCTCGCGGACGGGCACGTGATGGTGCCCACCGAGGTCGTCGTGTACGGGATGGCGGCGACGGTGGCGAGGACGTCCGGGGTGGCGGTCGGCGACCAGGACGGGTTACCACCGAGTGAGGCGGGATCGCCGTCGAGCCGGAGCACCCCGGCACCGGCGGCGGTGGCGTAGCTGACCTCGCACGTGGTGGAGGTCGGGCAGGCGATGGAGTTCATACCGGTGAACCCGGTCGGGGTCACATTGGCCCAGACGTCCGTTCCCGACCCGACCCGGCCGGCGAGCAGTACGGGACCCGAGGCACTCGTCCCCAGCGCGTAGCAGCCCTGGGCGGACGGGCAGGTCACCTGGGTGAGGTCGGTGACGGCAGGCAGCCCCCGTTCATTGACGCTGTCGACGGTCGTCGTGTTCAGGTCCGACGAGGTGGCGAGGATGAGCCCCGAACTCCCGAGGTACCCGACCCCCACACAGGTGGCCGATGCGGCGGTGGTGCAGTCGACCTGGTTGAGATGGGTGCCGTTGGACAAGCTCGTCGACGCCCACTTCGCACCGGTCCCACCCCACGCGGCCGACGCGCCCGTCGTGCCGCTCCCGAGGGTGACGCAGGTGAGGCCGGCGCCGTCGGGGCACTCGACGCCGCCGTCGATGGCGGAGGCACCAGCGAAGTTGACGGTCGAGGCGATGCCCTCGTCAAACCCGCCGAGGTTCACCGACTGCTCGCCCCCGGCGATGATCGTGACGCCGCTGGACTCGGAGGGCTGGTTGGCCTGGTCGACGAAGGACGGCGTGCCGGCGTACCCGGGGATGGCGACCTTCTGGGGCGGCGCCACCGTGGCCACCGTGTAGGTGCCCGCCGGCAACTGGGCGAAGATGCAGCCGTTGTTGTCCGGGTAGAGCTGGAGGGCGGCGATCGCCTGGCCGCCCGTACCGATGCTCGTCTGGGTGACCTCGACGGGGATGGCCCCGAGCCGGGTCTGCCACGAGTTGCCGAGCGCGTCGTTGACCTGCACATTGGAGACATTGATGGCCAGGTAGCCGTCACCCTGGCCGCTGCCGGGCGTCGGGTAGTTCAGCTCGGTCACCTGTGAGAGCGACTGACTGAAGTTGTTGCCCCAGCTCACCGTCACCTGGAGCTGGATGACATCGGGATGGGTCGGGCTGGGCGGTGAGCCCGCCGAGCACAGGTCGGACTGGCCGACCTCGTTGACCGAGTTCGTCGAGTACTCGGAGACCGCCTTGAAGGTCGTCCCGGAGAGCTGGGTCTGGCCGTTGGAGTCGGCGAGCTGCGGACCGGTGTACTGCGGAAAGCACGCCGCCGTGGTGGCCGGACTCACCAGGGTCTCGGGGGTGTTGGTGCACGGTACGCCGCTGGCCACCGGAACGGCGGTGTTCTCCAGGACCTGGAGCCACGAGTCGGCGAGCTGCTCGGCGGCCTGGCGCTGCCGGGTCTGAACGGCGGCCGACGAGATGCTCGTGAGCAGGATGCCCATGGGGATCATGATCAGTAGGAGCACCACGGCGGCGACCATGACCTCGATGAGCGACACACCCTCGTCCGTCCGCTCCCTGGATGCACGGCGGATGGCCAGGGCGCGCCACGTCGACCGGGCAGTGCCCGGCCTGCCGTTCCGACTCGTGGTCGGATTGCGGGGGTGACCTTTCGTTCCGTGCATGGTGCTCTTTCGGCAGAGTAAGGGCGGGAAATCCCCGGTCCTAGGCGTAATTCCACCTACGCACCTATCGTCCCGGCACCACGTGGACTTGAGGGGGTCGTCAACCGGGGGTGCCCGGGTGCAGTTCGGTAGCAGAGTCGTTGCACGGTGTGGTCCGTGCCCGCGCGCGGTGCCGGCGAGGGCGGAAACGGTCCGTTACCGACCGCGGCCGAGGCGGTCCGGGAACGTCCGCGAGTGGTCCGACGGGTGTCCCGATGGGCGTCGCGGCAACAGTCGACGTCCGCGCCGACAGAGTCTCATGTAGCGGTCGAGGGTCGCGCCTGGAGCGGCACGGTGGCACGCCGGCACGGGCGCGGCGCGGTCACGGTGCTGGCGATGACGTGGTGGTGTCGTCCCGTGGTCGGCGTTTCGCCGTTCGCACACCCCTGTCCGCGGCGTTCGACGCGGACAGGTCCCTCAGTACGAGCGGGGTAGTCCGAGGGAGTGCTGGGCGACGTAGTTGAGGATCATCTCGCGGCTGACCGGTGCGATGCGCAGCAGGCGCGCCATGCCCCACAGGTCGGCGATCCCGTACTCGGTCGACATGCCGTTGCCGCCGTGGGTCTGGATCGACTGGTCGAGCGCGGCCAACGTCGCCTCGGCGGCCGCGTACTTCGCCATGTTGGCCGTCTCGCCGGCCAGCGGGGAGTCGCCGTCGTTGTCGCAGTACCACGCGGCCTTGTCGGTCATGGTCCGGGCCAGCTCCACTTCGATCTTGCACTTGGCCAGCGGGTGGGCGATGCCCTGGTGGCGCGCGATCGGTGTGCCCCACACCTCGCGCGTCGACGCGTATTCGGCGGCCCGGTCGAGCGCGTACCGACCCATACCGTTGGCCGTGGCCGCGGACAGGATCCGCTCGGGGTTGAGGCCGTAGAACACCTGACGCAGACCCTCGCCTTCTTCGCCGATGAGTCGGTCGGACTCCACCTGCACGTTGTCGAAGAACAGGGTGAACTGCTTCTCCGGCGCGGTGATCTCGACGGGCAGCACCTGCTTGTCGAGTCCGGGGGTGTCGGTGTCGACGACGAAGAGCGACAGGCGGCCGCGGCCGGTGTCCGGGTCGACGCCCGACTTGGTGACGACCAGGATCGCCTCGCACTCGTCGACGCCCGAGATGTAGTACTTCTGCCCGTTGAGTCGGTAGATGTCGCCGTCCTTGGTCGCCGTCAGCCCGAGGTTGTGCGAGTTCGACCCTGCGTCGGGCTCGGTGATGGCGAACGCCATCTTGAGCTCGCCGGTGGCGAAGCGGGGCAGCCACCGCTGCTTCTGGGCCTCGGTCCCGAACTTGGCGATGATGGTGGCGCAGATGGCCGGCGACACGACGATGACGAGCAGTGGGCACCCCTGGGCCGCGAGCTCCTCGGCCACCGCGGCCAGCTCGGTGATCCCACCCCCGCCGCCGCCGTACTCCTCGGGCACGTTGACGCCGAGGAAGCCCTGCTCCGCGACGGCGTTCCACAGCTCGTCGGTGCGCTCGTCGGCGTGGGCCTTCTCGACGTAGTAGCTGTGGCCGAACTTCGACGCGATCGAGGAGACGGCCTCGCGGAGCATGGTGAGCTCGTCGGATGGGGTGAAGTCCATGGCTGCCTCCAGGCGTAGGTGCGGCAGGTGGCCGGACCACCCGGGAGAGAGATTACGACGAGTGGGGCACGAAGTGGGCCGGTAGGTCGACCACCCGGCTGCGCAGGTACTCGCCGAGCCCCTTGGCCTGGGGATCGGGGCGCGTGGACGAGGCGACGCCCTCGCCCAGCAGACCCACGACCACGAAGTTCACGGCGCGCAGGTTGGGGAAGGCGTGGCGCTGGACCACGAGGTCATCGGCCTCGGGCAGCAGCTCGCGGAACCGGTCCACGGTCAGTGCGGCGTCGAGCCATGCCCACGCCTCGTCCGACCGGGCCCACAGGCCGACGTTGGCGTTGCCCCCCTTGTCGCCGGACCGGGCGCCGATGATCGTCCCGAGTGGGAGGCGCACGGTCGGGCCGGCCATCGGGGAGCGGTCGGGAACGGGCGACGGCGCGGCGGTGGCCGGTGCGACCGCCACCCCGGGCGCCAGTGACGCGTCGGCCGCGTCGACCACGACCGGGCCGTCGGGTGACCGGTGGGTGTGGTGGGGCACCTCGACGCGCGTGCCGTCCGGACGCACCACCGTCGGCACGACGAGGTCGGCCGGTACCAGCGCGGGCCAGTAGACGCCGTAGGCGGTGCCCGCGCCGGGAGGGGCGGTCAGGTGGAGTCCCGGATAGCCGGCCAGTGCCAGTTCGGTGGCCGCCCCGGAGAACCGGCGCCCCACCCGGTCGGCGTCGTCATCCTTGACCGTGACCCGGAGCTGGGCGGTGGCCTCGACGTTGGTCGGCGCGTCCGGCTTGTCGGAGCGGAGGAGCCGTACGTCGAACTCGGCGAACTGACCGGTCCCCCCGAGGGCGTCCGACAGCGACCGCACGGTCAGGTCCGCCTTGGCCTCGATGTCGAGGCCGGTCAGGACGAACGTCATGGTGTTGCGCCAGCCACCGAGCAGGTTGCAGCACACCTTGACGTCGCGCGGGGCGGGCAGGCCCCGGGTGCCCGAGAGGCGGATCCGGTCCGGCCCGACCTCGTCGACCCCGACGGTGTCGAAGCGCGCCACGACATCCGTGTTCGGGTAGTGGTGCCCGCTGATCTCGTAGAGGAGCTGTGCGGTGACGGTTCCGACGGTCACCGCACCGCCCGTTCCGGGGTGCTTGGTGATGACCGACGAGCCGTCGGCAGCCACCTCGGCGATGGGGAAGCCGGGGTGCTCGAGTCCGGGGACCTCGGTAAAGAAGGCGTAGTTGCCACCCGTCGCCTGCGGACCGCACTCGATCACGTGTCCGGCCGCCACCGCGCCGGCCAGCTCGTCCCAGTCCGTCTCGCCCCAGCCGTGGTGCCAGGCCGCCGGGCCGACGACCAGCGAGGCATCGGTGACGCGGGGGCACACCACCACGTCGGCGCCCGATGCCAGTGCCTCCACGATGGGCCAGGCCCCGAGGTACGCGTTGGCGGACACGACGGTGCCCCGCGCCTGCTCGAGCAACTGGCCGGTGTCCAGGTGGGTCATCGGGTGGCCTCCGCCGCGCAGCTCACCCAGGCGTGGCAGGAGGTCGTCCCCTTCGATGTGGGCGACCGCCACCGACAGTCCGAGGCGGTCGGCCAGCTGGGCCACCTGGTCGGCCAGGCCCGCCGGGTTGAGGCCGCCGGCGTTGGTCACCACCTTGATGCCCCGATCGACGCAGGTGCCGAGCACCTCCTCCATCTGGGTGAGGAAGGTGTGGGCCCAGCCCCGTGAGGCATCGCGCTGCATGCCCTTCCACAGGATCAGCATGGTGAGCTCAGCCAGCCAGTCGCCCGTCAGGACGTCGATCGGCCCGTCCTCGACCATCTCGCGCGCGGCCGAGAGCCGGTCGCCGTAGAAGCCGGAGCAGTTGGCGATGCGCAGCGGCTCACTCATGCCGGCGCCGCGTCCTCGGCGGTCGTACCGTCGGCCTCGACGACGACCAGGATGCGGCCCGTCTCGACCTGGTCCCCCTCGGCCACGGCCACCTCGGTCACCGTGCCCGGCCCACCTGCGGTCACGGCATGCTCCATCTTCATCGCCTCCAGTACCACCAGGACCTGTCCGGCCTCCACGCGGTCGCCCGGGGCCACCGCGACCCGCACCACACTGCCCGGCATGGGCGCCAGCGACGAGCCCTCGGCCACCTGCTCGGCCGCCACCGGGTAGCGCTCCTGGCCGACGAGGCGCGACGAGCCGTCGGGTCCATCGACGAAGGAGACGGGACCCACCTGCTGGACGGTGTAGCGGCGGGTGACGCCGTCGACGGTCAGTGCCACACCGTCGGGGGTCAGGTCGTCGAGCGCGGCGTCGAGCTGGTGGCCGTCGACGGCCAACCAGGCGAGTGCCCGGTGGCGCCGACCGAAGCGGTAGTCGACGGTCACGGTGCGGTCGCCCGACTCGAAGGCGATGGACTGGTGGTCGTCCGTGTTGTTGCGCCAACCGGAGGGCAGCGGCGCCAGTACCGCGGTCCCGGCGCGTCGACCGGCCTGACCACAGACGGCGGCGGCGGCGGCGTGGCGGCCGACCGCCACGGCGTCGGCCAGCGGAGCGGCCAGCACGTCGAGCCCGTGGCGGTCGAGGAAGCCGGTGTCGGTGTCGCCCCGGCCGAACGCCTCGTGGCGCAGCGTGCGGACGAGCAGGTCGCGATTGGTGGTGACGCCGTGGATGCGGGCGTCGGCCAGGGTGGCGGCCAGCGACGCCACCGCCTCGGCGCGGGTCGGGGCGTGGACGATGACCTTGGCCAGCATGGGGTCGTAGTGGGGGCTGACCACGCCGCCCGACGCCACGCCGGCATCGATCCGGGCCCCGGGGCGGTCCCGGGGCACGTCGAACTGGTGGAGGTCGCCGGTCGACGGGAGCCAACCCGCCGCCGGGTCCTCGGCGTAGAGACGGGCCTCGACCGCGTGGCCGACCGGGCCCCGGGCCACCGCCTCGTGGACCTCGTCGGGCAGTGGCGAGCCGCCGGCCACGAGGAGCTGCAGGCGGACCAGATCGAGCCCGGTCACCTCCTCGGTCACCGGGTGCTCCACCTGGAGCCGGGTGTTCATCTCGAGGAAGTAGGGCTCGCCGTCGCCCGGGCCACCGGCCCCCCCGGTGTCGAGTACGAACTCGACGGTGCCGGCATTGACGTACCCGACGGCATGGGCCGCGGCCACCGCGGCATCGGACAGGCGGGCACGCAGGGCCGGACCGACGACCGGTGACGGCGCCTCCTCGATGATCTTCTGGTGCCGGCGCTGGATGCTGCACTCCCGCTCGAACAGGGCGACCGTCGTGCCGTGCGCATCGGCCAGGACCTGGACCTCGATGTGGCGGGGGGAGGTGACATAGCGCTCCAGGAAGACGGTCCCGTCGCCGAACGCCGACTGGGCCTCCCGCCGGGCGCCGGCCAGGGCCTCGGCCAGTGCCTCGGGTCCCTCGACGATCCGCATGCCACGGCCTCCGCCGCCGGCGGACGCCTTGACCAGGAGCGGCCAGCCGAGGGCGGCGACGGCAGCCGGGTCGGGAGGTGCGTCACCGTCGACGGTGACGGAGGGCAGCGTCGGCACGCCCGCCGCCCGCATGAGGTCCTTCGAGCCGATCTTCGACCCCATGGCGTCGATGGCGTCGGCGGACGGGCCCACCCAGAGCAGGCCGGCATCGGTCACGGCGCGGGCGAAGGGCCCCGACTCGGACAGGAAGCCGTAGCCGGGGTGGACCGCGTCGGCGCCCGTGCGACGGGCGGCGTCGAGCAGCAGGTCGTGGCGGAGGTAGGTGTCGGCGGGAGCGACTCCCGGCAGCCGGACGGCCAGGTCCGCGGCGACGACGTGGGGACTGTCGGCGTCGGCGTCCGAGTGGACGGCCACGGTGCCGATGCCCATGGCGCGTGCGGAGCGCATGATCCGGACGGCGATCTCCCCGCGGTTCGCCACCAGCAGGCGGGTGACCGGGCGCACGGGTGGCCGGATCGGTGGGTTGCCGTCGGCGGAGGGAGGCGTCATCGTCCGATCACATCCGGAACACGCCGTAGCCACGGGTGCCCGTGATCGGCTGGTTGTCGATGACGGAGAGGCACAGGCCGAGCACGGTGCGGGTGTCGCGGGGGTCGATGATGCCGTCGTCGTAGAGCCGGGACGACAGGTGCAGGGGGAGCGACTCCGACTCGATCTGCGCCTCGACGAGGGCGCGCATCGCCTCGTCGGCCTCCTCGTCGAAGGGGACGCCCTTGGACGCGGCCGACTGCCGGCCGACGATCGACAGGACGCCCGCCAGCTGGGCGGGGCCCATGACCGCGGAGCGGGCGTTGGGCCACGCGAAGAGGAAGCGGGGGTCGTAGGCCCGACCGCACATGCCGTAGTTGCCGGCACCGTAGGAGGCGCCGATGTTGACGGTCAGGTGGGGGACCGAGGAGTTGGCGACGGCGTTGATCATCATCGCCCCGTGCTTGATGATCCCTCCCTGCTCGTACTCCTTGCCGACCATGAAGCCGGTGGTGTTCTGCAGGAAGAGGAGCGGCACGTCGATCTGGTTGGCCAGCTGGATGAACTGGGTCGCCTTGTGGGCCTCCTCGGAGAACAGGACGCCACGGTGGTTGGCCAGCACGCCGATCGGGTAGCCGTGGATGGAGGCCCACCCGGTCACGAGGCTCGTGCCGTACAGCGGCTTGAACTCGTCGAAGCGCGAGCCGTCCACCACCCGGGCGAGTACTTCACGGGGATCGAACGGCATCTTGGGGTCGGCCGAGGCGATGCCCAGCAGCTCGTCGGGATCGTGGACGGGATCGTCGGCCGGGCCGGTGGGCCCCGGGCCGTCCTTGCGCCAGTGCAGCCGGCGCACGATCTGGCGGCCCAGCCGGATGGCGTCGACCTCGTCCACCGCCAGGTAGTCGGCCAGGCCCGAGACCCGGGCGTGCATCGACGCGCCGCCGAGCTCCTCGTCGGTCGACTCCTCACCGGTGGCCATCTTGACCAGGGGTGGGCCGCCCAGGAAGACCTTCGAGCGTTGCTCGATCATGACCACGTAGTCGCTCATGCCCGGCACGTAGGCGCCACCGGCGGTGGCGTTGCCGAAGACCACGGCGACGGTCGGGATGGCGGCCGCCGAGTGACGGGTGATGTCCCGGAACGCCCGGCCCCCCGGGATGAACAGCTCGGCCTGGGCGGGCAGGTCGGCTCCGCCGGACTCGGTGAGGCTGACGGTCGGAAGCCGGTTGGCGAGGGCGATGTCCGCCCCCCGGGCACCTTTGCGGAACGACCATGGATTCATCGCCCCACCGCGGACGGTGGGGTCGGTGGCGTTGATCAGGACCTCGACGCCCTCCACGACACCGATGCCGAGGACGGACGACGCGCCGACCGTGTACTGGGTGCCCCACGCGGCGAAGGGGCACAGCTCGAGGAAGGGCGCGTCCCGGTCCACCAGCAGCTCGATCCGCTCGCGCGCCGTGAGCTTGCCCCGCTCGCGGTGGCGGGTCACGTAGCGCTCGCCCCCTCCGGCCCTGGCGGTGGCGAGCTCGGCGTTGACGAGCTCGAGCCCCTCGAGCAGCGCGGCCTCGTTGACGCGGAAGGTGTCCGAGCCGGGGTCGATGGAGGTGCGGAGTATGGGCATGGGGTTCGTTCATCCCCTGGTGGGGGAGGTGCGCCGGCGGTGTGTCGCATCAGGGCGGCCGACGTGGGAAGAATAGGCCCATGACCTCAGCGCCGCGTGACGAGACCTGCACTGCAGTGGCCGTCGGCCGATCGGGGGCACCGGCATGGTGATCCGCACCTACCCGCAGGGCTCGCCCGACGAGTGGGAGGCGACCAGCGCCGGCACCTCGCGTTCGGACCCGCCGCGCCGGCCGTTGTCGGCCGTCGTGCTGGCCGCGGGCCACGGTACCCGCATGCGGTCGGACCGGCCGAAGCCGCTGCACCGGCTCTGCGGACGCCCGATGATCCTCCACGTGCTCGACGCATTGGCCGAGCTACCCATCGACCGCGTGGTGGTCGTGGTCGGCCACCGGGCCGAGTGGGTCACCAAGACGCTCATCGAGCACGCCCCACCCGGCCTCGCCATCGAGTTCGTCGAACAAGCGGAGCAGCGGGGCACGGGCGACGCCATGTCCGTCGCCCTGACCGGGCTGCCCGAGGAGGACGACGGCGACGACGGCGACGTGGTGGTCCTGCCCGGCGACACCCCGTTGCTCCGACCCGGCACGCTGGCCACGCTGGTGCGGACCCACCGGGCCCAGGACGACGCCGCCACCCTGCTGACGGCGGTCCTCGACGACCCGACCGGGTACGGCCGCGTGGTGCGGGGCCGCGACGACTCGGTGGCCCGCGTGGTCGAGCACGGCGACGCCACCGAGGAGGAGCTCGAGGTCCGCGAGGTCAACACCTCGATGTACTGCTTCAAGCGGAGCGTGCTGGCACCGTCACTGCGCCGGCTCAGCCCCGCCAACGCGCAGGGCGAGTACTACCTGACCGATGTGGTCGAGGTCCTCTACGCCGCCGGCCACCGGGTCGGCTCCGTGGTCGTCGCGGACACCATGGAGGTGGCCGGCGTGAACGACCGGGCCCAGTTGGCGGTGGCCGAGGCCGAGCTGCGCGACCGGATCAACGAACGGTGGATGCGGCGGGGCGTGACGATGTGGGACCCCCAGACCACCTACATCGACAGCGAGGTGACGCTGGCCACCGACGTCGTGCTGCTTCCCGGGGTGATCCTGCAGGGGTCGTGCGAGGTGGGCGAGCACGCCGAGATCGGTCCGGACACCCGGCTCGTCGACTCCGTGGTCGGCGAAGGCGCGGTGGTGGCGTCCAGCGTCTGCCGCCGGTCGGTCATCGGCCCGGACGCCCGGGTCGGGCCGTTCGCCGTGCTGGCCGAGGGCACCGAGGTGCCCGCCGGGGGCGTGGTCGGCCCCGCGGCATCTGACCCGGGCGCTCCGTCGCGGTAGCGTCACGGCATGGAATTCACCCCACGCCGACGTCTCGACCTGGTGTCGGGCCGCTCCCACCCGGAGCTGGCCCAGGAGATCGCCTCGCAACTCGGTGTCGAGCTGGGTGAGGCCAACCTGCGGGAGTTCGCCAACGGCGAGATCCACTGCCGCTTCGACAACTCCATCCGGGGCAGTGACGTCTTCATCGTCCAGACCCACTGCGGCCCGGTCAACGACTCGCTCATGGAGCACCTGATCATGATCGACGCGGCCAAGCGTGCGTCGGCCAAGCGGATCACCGCCGTGTGTCCGTACTACGGCTACTCGCGCCAGGACCGCAAGGCGACCGGGCGCGAGCCGATCACCGCCAAGCTGGTGGCCGACATGCTGTCGGTGGCCGGCGCCGACCGGGTCGTCAGCGTCGACCTGCACTCGGGCCAGATCCAGGGCTTCTTCGACATCCCCTTCGACCACCTGACGGCCGCGCCGGTGATGGTCGACTACCTGCGCAAGCACTTGAGTGACGACCTCGTGGTGGTGGCACCCGACGCCGGGCGGGTGAAGGTGGCCGAACGCTTCAGCCAGCACCTCACGGCCGACCTCGCCGTGGTCCACAAGCGCCGCCTTCGGGGGGTGGCCAACCGGGTCGAGGCGCTGCACGTCGTCGGTGACGTCGAGGGACGCCAGTGCGTGCTCATCGACGACATGATCGACACGGCCGGCACCATCGTGGCCGCCGCCGACCTCCTGGCCGACCGGGGCGCCACCGAGGTGTGGTGCATGGCGACCCATGCCGTGCTGTCCGACCCGGCCATCGACCGGCTGAAGAACTCCGCCCTGACCAAGGTGGTGGTGACCAACACGTTGCCGATCCCCCAGGACCGCCGCTTCGACAAGCTCGAGGTCCTCTCGGTGGCCAAGCTCATCAGCGACGCCATCGACGCCGTGTTCGAGGACACCTCCGTCTCGGAGATCTTCGGCGGCGAGAACCTGGCCTGAGCCACCTGTCTGAACCGGCCCCTCCGGGGCCCCGGACCGGGGCGTGTGGCCCCATCCCTCCCGGTGCGTCTAGCATGGTGGGCCGTCAGCAGCGGTCGCTGCCGGGACGTGCCACGGGCACGACCGGCAACGGTGGCCCTGCGCCCGTCTCCGTACCTCCCGAGGAGTCCCCGCATGTCCGAAGCCACGCTCACCGCCACGACCGGCCGCGAGATCGGGTCGAGTTCGACCCGTCGCCTCCGCTCCGAGGGCAAGATCCCCGGTGTGGTCTATGGCCACGGCTCCGAGCCGATCCCGGTGGCGGTCGTCGGCCGCGAGTTCCAGATCGCCATGTCGGGCGAGGCCGGACTCAACACGCTGCTGTCGCTCGATGTCGACGGCAAGTCACTCCTGACCCTGGCCCGTGACATCCAGCACCACCCCGTGCGCAACACGGTCACCCACGTCGACTTCCTCATCGTCAACCGCGACGAGCTGATCAGCGCCGAGGTCACCATCAACCTCGTGGGCGAGGCCGTCGAGGTCGGGCACGGCGACGGCATCGTCGACCAGCAGCTCTTCACCCTGCACGTCAAGGCCAAGCCGACCGAGATCCCGCCCTCGGTGGACATCGACATCTCGTCGCTGACCATCGGCGGCGCGCTCCACGTGTCCGACATCGTGATCCCACCGGGCGTCGAGCTCGAGACCGACCTCGATGCCACGGTCGTCGCCGGTAACCCGCCACGGGTGCAGACGGCGACCGAGGTCGCCGAGGAGGCAATCGGCGACGAGGCCGCCACCGCCGCCGAGACCCCCGAGGCCTAGGCCCTGCTCCGCCGCCGCGAGGGGGCGGGTGGTGCCCGCCGGGGCACCCCCATGGACCTGCTGGTCGTGGGGCTCGGCAACCCGGGCGCCGAGTACGAGGGCACCCGCCACAACATCGGCGCCGACGCCGTCGCGCTGCTGGTGGCGCGCCACCACGGCAGCCTGTCGGCCGAGAAGGGCCTCCACGCCCGTGCCGGTCAGATCCGGATCGGCGACCACCGGATCCTCTGCGCACTCCCGTGGACCTACATGAACGAGTCCGGGCAGGCGGTCGCCCCACTCGTGCGACGGGCCGGGCTCGACGGGTCCGACGAGGTCGCGGGTTCCCCCACCGTGGCCACCCGCCTGGTGGTCGTCCACGACGAGCTGGACCTGCCCTCGGGGCGGGTCAAGGTGAAGGTCGGTGGCGGTACGGCCGGGAACAACGGCCTCAAGTCGATCCACGCCCATCTCCACACGGGTGACTACCTGCGCGTGCGCATCGGCATCGGCAAGCCGCCGGGCCGCCAGCCGGGGGCCGACTACGTGCTGAAGCGACCCGGCAAGGACGAGCGCGAGGTCCTGGCCGTGGCCGCCGAGGTGGCGGCGGACGCCATCGAGCTGATCGCCACCGCCGGGGTCGAGACGGCCATGAACCGGATCAACACCGCCGGGTGACGGGCCCGCGACACCCGCCCACCCGCGCGTGCCGAGGACGGGGGCGGGCCGGGACGACACCGTTCCTGACCCCGGCCCTGCCCCCGGTACCCTGACCGGGTGAGTCTCCGGTCCCTACCCGCACTCCTGCGCGACGAGCCCGCCATGACCGGTGTGGTGGGCGCGCGCGGTGCCACGCTGGCGGTCACCACGCCCGCCCAGGCCTTCGTGCTGGCCGGTCTGCTGCGCCTCGGGACCCGACGGCCGGTCCTCGTGGTCACGCCCACCGGCGCGGCCGCCTCGCAGCTCGCCCACGACCTGGAGGTGTTCACCGGCGCCGATCCCGACGGCGGGACGTCGGTGGAGGTCTTCCCCGCCTGGGAGACCCTGCCCTTCGAGCGGGTCAGTCCCGAGGTCCACACCATGGGACGCCGGTTGCAGCTGTTGTGGGAGCTGGGCGGCCCGGATGACGGGGCCGGCACGGGACCCGGGATCGTGGTGGCCCCGGTCAAGGCCGTCCTGCAACGCCTCGGGCCCTGGCGCACGGCGGCCCGGCCGGTGGTGGTGGGCCGGGGCGATCGCGTGGTGGTCGAGGACCTGGTGGGGGAACTGGTGGCCCTCGGGTACCGCCGCGAGCCGATCGTCGAGCACCGCGGCGAGCTGGCAGTGCGGGGCGGCATCGTCGACGTGTTCCCGTCGACCGCCGACGCGCCCGTGCGCATCGACCTGTGGGGGGACGAGGTCGACCGGCTGACCCGGTTCGACGTGGCCGACCAGCGGTCCACTGACGACCTCGACCGGGTCGAGCTGTTCGGCTGCCGCGAACTGGTGGCCGACGAGGCCATGCGGGAGCGGGCGGCCGCACTGGTCGGCTCCGCGCCCTGGGGGCGCCAGCAGTGGGACCGGATCGCGGACGGCCAGCAGTTCGACGGCATGGAGTCCTGGCTGCCCTGGCTGGTGGATGGCGAGGAGCTCCTGTGCGACCTGCTGGGCGATGACGCACTCGTGGTCCTGGTCGAGCCCCGCCGGGTGCGCGACCGTGCCGCCGAGCTGCTGGACGAGGAGTCGGCCCTGGCTGACGCCCTGGCCGACACCTGGGGTCTACCCGACGGGGTCGACGCCCCACGGCTGCACGTGGCGTTCGACCGGCTCCTGGCCGGCACGGCGGCCGCAGTGGTCTCCCTCGTCCCCACGGCCGAGGGACCCGACGTGCCGCTCGTCGAGAGTCGGGGATGGGAGCCGATCCTGGGGGACGGCACCCGGATGGCCTCCCAGGTGCGCCAGCTCACCGCTACCGGGTACTCGGTGGTCCTCTGCACCTCGACGGCGGGCGGCGCCGAGCGGCTGAGCGGTCTCCTGGCCGAGGAAGGTCTGCTCGTGCCCGTCGCCGGGCCGGACGACGACCTGTCCGTGCCCGGTGCGCGCATCGTCGTGGCCGCGCTGGACCGTGGCTTCGTGCTGCCCGGCAGCCGGGTGGCGGTATTGGCGGAGTCCGACGTGACCGGTCGGATGCGCCCGCACCGCCAGGCCCGCACCCGTGCCCGCCCGGTCGACGGCTTCTTCGACGACCTCGCCCCGGGCAGCTACGTCGTCCATCGCCAGCACGGGGTCGCCCGCTACGGCGGCATGGTCACGCGGACCATGGGCGGCGCCACCCGCGACTACCTGATGCTGGAGTACAAGGGCGGCGACCGTCTCTACCTGCCGACGGACCAGATCGAGCTGCTCACGCCCTATGCGGGGGGCGACTCGCCCTCGGTCAACCGTCTGGGGGGCTCGGAGTGGCAGAAGGCCCGCTCCCGGGCACGGGCCGCGGTCCACGAGATCGCCGAGGAACTCGTCGCCCTCTACCGCCGGCGCCTCGAGGTGCCGGGACACGCGTTCGGGCCCGACACGCCGTGGCAGGCCGAGCTCGAGTCGTCGTTCCCGTTCGTCGAGACCTCCGACCAGATGCAGGCGATCGAGGACGTCAAGGCCGACATGGAGCGGGCCCAGCCCATGGACCGCCTGGTCTGCGGCGACGTCGGCTTCGGCAAGACGGAGGTGGCGATCCGGGCCGTGTTCAAAGCCGTCCAGGACGGCTACCAGGCGGCCGTGCTGGTGCCCACGACGCTGCTCGCCAGCCAGCACGCCCAGACGTTCGCCGACCGGTTCGCGCCCTTCCCGGTGAAGGTGGCGCTGCTCAGCCGGTTCCTGACCAACTCGCAGGCCGCCGAGGTGCTGGTCGGCCTGGCCGACGGCTCGATCGACGTGGTCGTGGGGACGCACCGGTTGCTCGGCCAGGACGTCTCGTTCAAGAAGCTCGGACTGCTGGTGGTGGACGAGGAGCAGCGCTTCGGGGTGACGCACAAGGAGTCGATCAAGGCCATGGCGGAGGGTGTCGACATCCTCACCCTGACGGCCAGCCCGATCCCCCGGACCCTCGAGATGGCGCTCACGGGCATCCGCGACCTGTCGATGGTCAATACGCCGCCGGCGGCCCGTCGGCCGATCCTGACCCATGTCGGCGAGTTCGAGGAGGCCGCCGCGTCCGAGGCGATCCGCCGGGAGCTGTTGCGCGAGGGTCAGGTCTTCTACGTCCACAATCGCGTCCAGGACATCGATGCCACCGCCGACCGGGTACGCAGGATGGCGCCCGAGGCACGAGTGGCCATCGCCCACGGGCAGATGGACGAGGGCTCCCTCGAGCAGGTGGTCATGGACTTCTGGAAGGGTGAGTACGACGTCCTGGTGTGCACCACCATCGTGGAGTCGGGCATCGACATGCCGACGGTGAACACCCTGGTGGTGGACCGGGCCGACCTGCTCGGCCTGGGCCAGCTCCATCAGCTGCGCGGCCGGGTCGGCCGTGCCGGCATGCGCGCCTACGCCTACCTGTTCCACCCCGCCGACCGGATCCTCTCGGAGACGGCCTACGAGCGTCTGCGCACCATCGGCGACCACACCGAGCTGGGGTCGGGATTCAAGATCGCCCTCCGCGACCTGCAGATCCGCGGTGCCGGCAACCTGCTGGGGCGCGACCAGTCGGGACACATCGCCGCCATCGGCTACGACCTGTACGTCCAGATGGTGTCCGAGGCGGTGTCCGAGCTGAAGGGCGAGCCGCGGCCCCAGCCGATCGAGCTGTCCGTCGACCTGCCCGACGCCGCCCACCTCCCTCCGGACTACGTCGAAGCGGAGGACGTGCGGCTCGAGGCCTACCGCCGACTGTCCTCGGTCCGGACGCGGGACGAGGTGGAGGACGTGCGGGCCGAGTGGTTGGACCGGTTCGGACCGCTGCCGGCCCCGGCCGCCGCCCTCCTCGAGGTGGCGCTGCTCCGGGTGGAATGCCTGCGGCTCGGGGTGGAGGACCTGGCGGTGTCACTGCCCCGGTTCGCCTCGGAGGGAGCCGGCCCACGCGGCGGCCCCGGTGGACGGGCCGTGGCCAAGCTGGCGCCGATCACCCTGCCGGCCTCCGCCGAGGTGCGCCTGCGACGCCTCGCGCCGGGCGGCACGTACCAGCCCGAGGTCGGTCGCCTGACCGTGCCCATCGCGCCGGATCCGGCCACCGGCGGGTTCGCGCCGGCCCTGGTGGGTCTGCTGCGCGAGCTCCTCCCGACCGGGTGAGTACGTCGCCCGGACCGGTGGACGGTCGTCCGCGCCCGGGGGTGCCCTGCCGTGCCCGGTAGCATCGCCGCCGTGAAACGCATTCCTGCCACCCTCGTCGCCGTCGCCGCCGTCCTCGGCACGGGCATCGCCACCTCGGCGTGCAACGTCACCCCCGTGGCCGCGACCGTCAACAGCGCCACCATCTCGGTGTCCTCGCTCAATGCGGAGCTCAACTCGCTGAACCAGTCGAAGGCCGGCCAGTGCCTGCTCTCCCTCAAGTTTCCCGAGTCCCTCAGCCTGACGGCGGTGGGCGCGGGTGGTGCCGGCACCTACGAGACCGGCTTCGCCTCGACCGTCCTGGGCAGCTCCGTCTACAACCTGCTGGCGACCCAGTACGCGGCGGCCCACGGCATCTCGCTGTCGGCCGCCGACGTGTCGGCGGCCAAGAGCAACTACGAGTCGACGCTGGACGGTGCCATCAAGTCCCAGCTCGAGCAGGACTCCTCGATCGGCGGAACGCCGTCGTGCGTGGACGCGGCCGGCAACGCGCTCACCGGGAAGGAGGTGCTGGCCGGACTCCCCGCGGGCGTGCAGTCGACGGAGGTGGCGAACCAGGCGATCGAGGAGCTGCTGCTGGCCCGGGGCGCCGACCTGTCGGATGCAGCCATCCTCAACTACTACGCAGCCAACACCTCGACCTTCACCGAGGACTGCGTCGGGGTGATCGTGGTCGCCGATCAGGCCACCGCCGACACCGTGTACAACAAGCTCAAGGCCGGGACGGACTTCGCCACCCTGGCCAAGTCGACCTCGACGGACACCACGACGGCCCCGAACGGCGGCCAGCTGGGGTGCAACTTCCCCGAGTCGCAGATACTCACGGCCCTCCAGGTGACCGCGGTCACCGTCGGGACCCCCGTCACCCCCGAGGAGACCCAGTCCGGCTCCTGGGAGGTGTTCCAGGTGACGAGCCGGACGGTGCTGCCGGTCACCGACGTCACGTCCGAGATCGAGCAGCTGCTCCTCGAGACCACGGCCAACCGGAACCGCGTGTCCGCCGAGGTCCTGGCGTTCGCCAAGACCTCCTCGGTCCAGATCAATGCCCAGTACGGCACCTGGACCCGTGCACAGATCGAGCCGCCGGCATCGCCCGCCACCCGGTACCTGCTCCCGAGCTACGCCTCCACCGTGACCACGCCGTCCGCCACGCGGTCCGGCACGTTGCCGGCGGGCTCGTCGTCGAGTTCGTCCAGTTCGTCGACGTCGACGCCGAGCCCCTCGACCGCAGGCTGAGGACGGCGTGGCCGGAGCCGCCCGAATCGACGTCGTCGGACTGGGCCCGGCCGGGAGTGACCTGATCACGGCGGGGACGCTGGCCGTTCTGGCCGAGGCGCCCCAGGTCTTCCTGCGTACCGGGCGGCATCCGGCGGCCTCGTCCGTGGCGGGTGCCCGGACGTTCGATCACCACTACGAGTCGGCGGACACGTTCGAGGACGTCTACCGGGCGATCGTGGCCGACCTGGTGGCCGCCGCACGGTCCGGCGGTCCGGTCGCCTATGCGGTCCCGGGCTCGCCGACGGTGGCCGAGCGCACGGTGGTGCTGCTGGCCGAGGACCCACGGGTACTGGCCGGCGAGGTGACCGTGGTCGTCCACCCGTCGGTCTCCTTCCTCGACCTGGCATTCGCCCGGCTCGGGGTCGACCCGGTCGACGCCGGTGTCCGCATCGTCGACGCCGAGCGCTTCGCCGTCGACGCCGCCGGCGAGCGCGGCCCACTGCTGGTGGCCCAGTGCTGGAGCCGGCAGGTGCTGTCGGACGTGAAGCTGTCCGTGGAGACGACCCCCGACGCGCCGGTCACCGTGCTGCACCACCTCGGCCTGCCGGACGAGCAGGTGACCGAGGTCGCCTGGGACGACATGGACCGCTCGTTCGAACCCGACCACCTGACGTCCTTGTGGGTGCCGCGCCTGGCTGCGCCGGTCGCGGCCGAGCTGGTGTCGCTCGACGAGCTCGTGCACACCCTCCGCGAGCGGTGCCCCTGGGACCAGCGGCAGACGCATGCCTCCCTCGGGCGCCACCTGCTGGAGGAGTCCTACGAGGTGTTGGAGGCCATCGACGCGGTGGCCGCCGCCGACGCGTCGGACGCCACCCCGGACGAGGAGGTCGACGATGCCGTCGCCCATCTCGAGGAGGAACTCGGCGACCTGCTGTTCCAGGTCTACTTCCACGCCACCCTGGCTGCCGAGGAGGGCCGGTTCACCCTGGCCGACGTGGCCCGGGGCGTCCACGACAAGCTGGTCTCCCGGCACCCGCACGTGTTCGGCGACGTGACCGCCGAGACAGCCGACGACGTGGCGGCCAACTGGGAGGCCATCAAGAAGGTGGAGAAGGGTCGCTCCAGTGTGACCGAAGGCATTCCGGCGGCGTTGCCGGCGCTGGCCCTGGCGGCGAAGCTGCAACGCAAAGCCACCGCCATCGGGATGGTGCTGCCCGGACTGGCTGACGAGGCGGTACGGGTCGCTGAGGCAGCCGCACGGCTGGCCGATGCCGATGCCGATGCCGACGGCTCGGGCGCGGCAACGGACGTCGCCGACGGCGAAGGCGGGGCGCGTGACCGTGCCGTGGCGGTGGGCGACCTGCTGTTTGCCGCAGTGGCGGTCGCCCGCGCCCTCGGTGTCGACCCCGAGACGGCCCTACTGTCGCGAGCCGTAGCCTTCCGCTCCGAGGTCGAGGCGCGCGGCTGAGTCGCCGACGAGGGACGAGGCGTTGCCATGGCCCGCCGGATGTCTCGAATCGGCCCGGGAATCCCCTGGTGGGCGGGGTGGCGGGTGGTAGCGTTTCGCACACCGCGAGCAGGAGCGACGGCGCACAGTGAGCTTGATCGAACAGGTAATCGGCCGGGAAGTCCTCGACTCCCGCGGCAATCCCACCGTGGAGGTGGAAGTCGTCCTCGACTCCGGTGCCTCCGGACGGGCCATCGTCCCCTCGGGCGCCTCCACGGGCACCTTCGAGGCCGTCGAGTTGCGTGACGGCGGCGATCGCTACCGGGGCAAGGGTGTGCTGGCTGCGGTGGGCAACGTGAACGGCGAGATCGCCGACGTCCTCGAGGGATTCGATGCCCTCGACCAGCGGGCTGTCGACCTGGCCATGATCGATGCCGACGGGACCCCGAACAAGGGTCGCCTCGGCGCCAACGCCATCCTGGGCGTGTCACTCGCCACCGCCCGGGCCGCCGCCGATGAGCTGGACCTGCCCCTCTACCGCTACGTGGGCGGTGCCAACGCGCACGTCCTGCCGGTGCCCATGATGAACGTGGTCAACGGCGGGGTGCACGCCGACAACTCGATCGACCTCCAGGAGTTCATGATCATGCCGGTGGGTGCGGCCTCCTTCGCCGAGGCGCTGCGCTGGGGTGTCGAGACCTACCATGCCCTGGCCGGCGTGCTCCACGAACGGGGCCTGTCGACCGCGGTGGGCGACGAGGGCGGGTTCGCGCCGAACCTGGACCACAACGAGGACGCCGTGCGGATCCTGGTGGAGGCCATCGAGAAGGCCGGCCGGGTGCCGGGTGACGAGATCGCCATCGCCATGGACCCCGCGTCCAGCGAGTTCTACCGCGACGGCGCCTATGTGCTGGCCGGCGAGGGGCGGACCCTGTCCTCGGACGAACTGGTCGAGTACTACGTCGACCTGTGCGGCCGGTACCCGATCGTGTCGATCGAGGACGGCATGGCCGAGGACGACTGGGACGGCTGGGCCTCGCTCACGTCCGCCATCGGTGCGCGGGTGCAGCTGGTCGGCGACGACCTGTTCGTCACCAACGAGGAGCGGCTACGCCGCGGCATCGATGTCGGCACCGCCAACGCCATCCTGATCAAGGTCAACCAGATCGGCACACTGACCGAGACGCTCGGGACGATGGACCTCGCCACCCGCAACGCGTACGCCTGCGTGATGTCCCACCGTTCGGGTGAGACGGAGGACACGACGATCGCCGATCTGGCCGTCGCCACCAACTGTGGCCAGATCAAGTCCGGCGCACCGGCGCGTTCGGACCGGGTGGCCAAGTACAACCAACTGCTGCGCATCGAGGAGCAGCTGGGGGAGTCCGCCACCTTCCCGGGTGGCGCCGCACTGTCAACGGGAGGCGGCACCCCGTGAGCCGAGGCTTGCACACGAAGTCGAAGGCCACGGCGAAGGCCACGCCCACGGGTCGACGGTCGACGGCGACGCCCCGCACGGTCGCTCCATCGCGCCCGAAGGGCCGTCCCGCCGCCCGCTCGTCGACCACCACGCGGTCAGCGCGGACGTCGTCGTCGGCCCGGGCCACCGCGACGGCCAGCCGGGCGGCACTCCTGGCCCGCGCCACCCCCCGAACGTCCACGGCCGGGGCATCGACGGCGACCCGTACATCCACTACGACACGCAAGCCCGCGGCGACCCGTAAGGCCGCGGCGACACGCAAGCCGTCCACGCCGCGTGCCGCCTCCAATGTGCGGACGCCGCAGCAGCGCGCCGTCATCGATGCACGGCGCAACCGGTTGCCCGTGGTGCTCGCCGCGGTGGCGGCCGCGGTGATCCTGGCCACCAGCCTGCCCCTGACGGTCCTCTACAGCCAGCACCACCAGCTGTCGGCCGAGGCGTCGCAACTGAGCCAGCTGCGCCGCCAGAACTCCCTGCTCGCGGAGCAGCGCCAGCAGCTCGCCTCCAATGCCGAGGTCAAGCGACTCGCCCAGCAGAATTACCAGCTCGTCGAGCCGGGCCAGTCGCTCTACGACATCCTGCCGGCGGCCGGTCAGGCCACCGCTCCGGGCGCACCATCGGCTGGCGACCCGGCCGACCAGCCCTTGGTGTCGCCGTCCGAGGCGCCCAACATGTCTCCCGACCCGGGCCTGCCGACCGCCACGGCGGCCACCGGCACGTCGACCGCCAACTCGACGGGCTCCGCGTCGGCTCCGAGCCAGGCGCCGACGACGAGCCATGGTGGCTTCTGGTCGCGGGTCCGCTCGTCGCTCGAATTCTGGCGGTGACGGCCGACGGGGCGTCGGCTGACGACGTCGCCCGCGTCACCGAACTGCTCGGCCGGACTCCCGCCGGCGCCTTCGTGGTGGTCGTCCGTGCTGCTGACGGGACCCCGGCGGTACTGGAGAACGCTCCGTTCCTGGACGACGGGACCCCGATGCCCACCCGCTACTGGCTGTGCGACCCGCACCTGCGGGAGGCGGTCAGCCGCCTGGAGTCGACCGGAGGCGTCCGGGCGGCCGAGGCGGAGGTGCCGGCCGCCCGCATCGCCTCGTCCCACGCCGCCTATGCCGACGAACGGGACGCCCTGATCGACCCCGATCACCGGGGACCCCGGCCGTCCGGCGGCGTCGGGGGCACCCGTCAAGGGGTCAAGTGCCTCCATGCCCACCTGGCCTGGTGGCTGACGGGTGCCGACGACCCCGTGGGGGAGTGGACAGCCCGGCGCATCGGACTCCACCCTTCCTGACCGGGTCGGACCGCCACCGGGAACGGTGCGGCCGATGGTCGTCGACCGGGGTGCGTGCTAGCAAGGGCACATGCCATCCGACGCGGCCATCGCCGCTATCGACTGCGGCACCAACTCCACCCGACTGCTCGTCGCCGATGCCGCCGGTCGTCCGCTCGAGCGCCTGATGCGCATCACCCGACTCGGACAGGGTGTCGACGCCACCGGACGCCTGGCGCCCGAGGCCATCGACCGTTGTGTGGCCGTCCTGACCGAGTACCGCCACGTCATGGACCGGCTCGGCGTGGGACGGGGCCGTCTGGCCGCCACCTCGGCGGCACGGGACGCAGCCAATGGGGCCGACTTCCTGGCCGCCGCGGGTCGGGTCACCGGACTCGAGCCCGAACTGCTGACCGGGGTCGACGAGGGGCGCCTGTCGCTGACGGGGGCGGTCGCCGACCTGGTCGCCTCCGAGGGGCCGTTCCTGGTCCTCGACATCGGGGGTGGCTCCACGGAACTGGTGGCCGGCGACGGTCCCCTCGACCCGGAGCTGGCCGCCGTGTCGCTGCAGCTTGGCTGCGTCCGGGTGTCCGAACGCTTCTTCGCCTCGGACCCGCCGACCGCCGGCGAGCTGGCGGCCGCCCGGGCCGAGGTCGACGCCCAGCTCGACCGGGCGGTGGCCGAGCACCCGAGGTTCCGCACTGCACGCCGGTTGGTGGGTCTGGCCGGCACCGTCTCGACGCTCGTGTCGTTGGACAAGGGGATGGCCGAGTACGACCGGGACCTCGTCCACCATGCGGTACTGACCGACGGCGACGTGCACCGCTGGTTCGAGGCGCTGGCCGCCGACACCGCGGCCGAGCGCCTGGCGCGACCGGGGATGGTGCCGGGACGCCAGGACGTGATCGTGGGGGGTGCGCTGATCCTCGACGCGGCGATGGACCGCCTGGGCTTCGCCGAGTGCCTGGTGTCCGAGGCCGACATCCTCGACGGGCTGGTGGCCAGTCAGGTGGTCGGGTAGCCGAGCAGGGACCGAGGGACGGACGCCGACCCGCCCGGCGTCGGCTCAGGGCGTGGCCGCCCCGGGCATCCCGGCCCCGGACTGGGTGACGGTCCGGTCGGGCACGACGGCCCGGAGGATCCCGAAGTCGTGTACCCGGTAGGGGATGCCGAGCCGGTCGAGTGTCCGCTCGAACTCGCCCTGGGTCACCGAGTCGATGGCGACGGTCAGGGACGGGGCCGTGAACTGGGTGGCGTCGATGCTCGCCTCGCTCGGCGGAACGAAGAGCCACGCCGGCCGGCTGCTGTGGTCGACGGTGGCGTCGATGGCCGCCGAGCGGTCGTCCTCGTAGCCGGCCGTGGTCACCACCAGATGCCCCTTGGCGAGGAAGTCCAACTTGTAGGCCTCCCAGTAGTTGGCGTACGCCGTCCGGATCCCGGCGGCCTCCATCTTCCGGATGGCGTGGAGCGTGGCGTCGTCGGGATTTCCCCAGGTGGTGGTGTAGGCGGCCCGCTGGAACGTGACGAGGGCACGGACACCCAGCACGCAGACCGTGGCCGACACCACGAGCACGGCGGCCATCAGCCACGATCCGGCGCTCCGGGTGAGCCCCACACGACGCACGGCCTCCGTGGCGCCCACGGCCACCACGATCGCCAACAGGGGTGGCAGGAAGTACGAGTAGCGACCGTCCGTCCACGACCACGAGGCGGGTGACAGGGCGTAGACGAACGGGAAGGCGAGCACACCGACGGCCATCGCCAGCGCGGGCCCGCCCCGGAGGACGGCCAGCACCAGGGAGACCACGATGACCGCGAGGAAGGCGATCGTGAGCACCGGTTGGCCGACACCGAACAGCCGGTGACCGTCGGCGATCCGGGTCACCCCCAGCACCATCGGCAAGGCGTAGTGGAAGAAGATGCTGAGCCGGCCCGTGAAGGTGACGTCGTGCCCGGCGAACTCGCCCGTGGCGAGCGAGCCGAGGTGTGACCGGATGTTGGCCCAGATCCACGGCAGTGCCCCGATGCCGAACGACACGACCACCACCGGCACCCCGACCCACCACCGCTTCCGCTCGTCCGAGGGCGTCCGGACGACCCCCAGGATGAGGAGCACCACGACGGGTACTGCGACGTAGGCGATCTCGGGCGTCGACCACCAGCCGATCCCGAGTGCCACGCCGAGTCCGGCGAACTGCGGCCAGCCCCGACGCCCGTCGTGGATCCGCAGGGCGAGGAGGACGGCGGCCAGACCACAGACGAGGGCGACCCCCCGGAAGCCGTAGAGCCGGACGGAGGTCCGTACCGTCACGGCAGGTGCGGACCAGGCCAGGGCGCCGGCCAGTAGTGCGACCGACTGGATGCCGACCACCCGGAGGGTGATCCGCCACACGAGGACGGCGGCCACGGCCACCAGGGCCACGAGGACCAGTCGGGCCACGATGATGGTCTGACCGAACACCGCGAAGGCCACGGCGATCAGGTAGGGCTCCGCAGTCCCCCCGTACTGCTGGCCACCGTAGAAGGCCTGGACGTGTCCGTGGAGCGCCTGTTGGGCCAGGATCGCGGCGGCGCCCTCATCGGACGACGACGGAGCGTGGAACGTGAACCAGAGCCGCAGGTAGAGCCCGACCAGACCGGCGGCGACGACGAGCACGACGACGACCGCCGTGGGCACCGGGGGCACCCACGTCCCGCCGGGGGCGGCATGGGTCGGACGGTTGCCGTCCGGCGGGTCGACGGCCGGCACACTCGCCTCGGGGGCGACTTCCGGTGACTCGATGACGTCAGTGGTCACGGTGGACCGATGGCACGGTGCTGATCAGGGCGTGGGTCATGGGGGAGGTGCGGACGGGGAGGTGGGTCGTGGGGGCGTGGTTCATGGGAGGCGGTGGCCGGTAGGGGAGGTGCAGATGCGGAGGAGCGGTTGGTTCCTGTCGCAGCCCGTGGCGAGGAACGGTACCGTCGGTCGGACCGCTCGTGGGTCCATCGGCTCCCGTAGATTGTGCCATCCACAGGCCCCGGCACCGGCGCGGCCTGCCGTCCCCCGGGACGGGTCGGGACGGGAGTCGCACGGGTCAGTGCAGCGTCACGCCGGCCACGAGCAGGCCCAGGGTGCGTAGATCGGCGCTCTGGAGCACCTCGGCCGGCCGCCACGTCTCCGCCTCGACGACCACCGCCAGCCCCTCGGGATCGTAGGGGACCTCGATGACGTGGTCGGTCCCGGCCGGGGTCACCCCGGTCACCGAGTGGTGGCCATGGGAGACCGTGTACGTCAGGTCGAGGGGTGACGTGTTGACGACGTCGAGCGCCACCAGGCTGTAGGGGCCGCCCCGCTCGACGGACAGCACGCTACGAGTGCCGGAGTACCGCCGGGTCGAGTCCGGCGCCTCCAGGGGCAGCCAGGTCGCCTCCTCGTCGGGGGGCAGCGTCCGACCGCACACGGGGTAGGACCCCCCGGCCCGACTGGCCTCGAAGACGACGCCGAGGTACGTGGCGTCGGTGGTGTGCTTGGTCACCACCCAACCGGCGTGGGCGAGCATCCGGAGGAAGTACGACTCCTGGAAGCCGAGCTCGAGCCAGCCGTTGCGGCGGATGGCCCACAGCGATTCGCCGTCGGTGCGGACACCCCACGGCACCGGAAAGGTCTCGACGACGGGTTCGGCGGCGAAGAAGACCCGTCCGCCCGGGGTGATGACGTCGGCCAGTTTGGCGACGAGGTCCCGGTGGTCGGAGCAGTGGTGGAAGCACTCGAAGAACAGGACGGCGTCGTAGCGCCGGTCGAGTCGGTCGATCTCCAGGAACGTGCCCTGACGGGCGTCGACGTCGAGGGCGAACTTGGCGGCCCGCTCGGCGATGAGCCCCACGAACGTCGGATCGATGTCGATGGCGGTCACGTCGTAGCCCATGCGGGCCAGCTCGATGGTCGTGTTCCCCCAACCGGGGCCCAGCTCCAGGATCGACGCGCCCGCGGCCAGCCCCATGGTCCGCACGATGAAGCCGATCGCCATCAACGTGTGGCCCACGGTCTCGGGGCTCTCGGTGTAGTACGGGAAGGGTCGGTTGGCGTCCACCGGGAAGTCGGACCGCTCGTTCTGGACCTCGTAGTGCGGGCGGTCGGCGATCAGCCGGTAGAGGGCGAACTGGTGCTCTGCGTACTCGGTGCTGTACGGGTCGGGTGGTGCGTCGCCACCCGCATCGAAGACGAAGCTCTGGAACACGGCCCGCATGGCGTCGTCGGACACCGCCCACGCCCGGTCCACCTCCTCGAGCTTCCCCTCCAGCTCATCGATCGAGGAGAGGACCTGGACATCGACCGGGCCGTCGTCGGGTCCGTCGACCGGCGGTCGGCCCATGACGGCGTCCCCGTCGGCCTCCGGGTCGGCATCTGTCAGAGGGTGGGTGGGAGCGGGTTGCATCGCCTCAGACGCTAACCCGCTCCGTCCACCCCGTTCGGTGACCACCGGGTGCCGTCGTCACCGGTGGGGGTCGGGGGTCGGGGGGTCGGGGGGTCGGGGGTCGGGGGTCGGGGGTCGGGGGTCGGGGGTCGGGGGTCGGGGGTCGGGGGTCGGGGGGTCGGGCTCAGCCGGCGGTCGGCGAGGTCGGGACGGTGACGGACGTGGTGCCCGCTGGCGGGGTCCAGTCGAAGGCCGCCACCCCGTCGGCGTCGACGAGGACCCGGGCGTGGAGCGTGTCGCGGACATAGGCGATCGCATAGGCCGAGCCGGCCGGCGTGGTCAGACTCTCGTTGGAGGTGTCGAACACGAACACCACGTCCCGACTGTGCACGGGACGGGGGCCGTCGGGATAGAAGAAGAAGCACCACTGGCGACTGCAGAACCGGCCCATGACGTCGAGGGTGACGATGGTCTCGGCATCCGTCGGCGTCCTGGCCAGTGCGGTCCGCAGCTGGGCCGCGACCGCCGAGGACACCTGGGACGTCGTCCAGCGCACGGAGGTCGGCGACGCCGTGAATCCGTAGGCCAGCGCCTGCGCGAGCGCGAGGGCGCCGACGACCACCGACACGATCCAGCCACGCGACAGCCACCGTGACAGCCACTGGGCCAGCCAGACCAGGACCATGACCGTGCCGAGGAGCACGAAGGGGAAGACGGCGAAGTTCTGGTACGAGTCGGTCAGGAAGTCCGGGCGGGAGTTGAGTGCGTCCACGGTCATGACGGTGACCGGCACCCCGAAGCCCCACGCATTGGCGAGGCCCACCACCCCTACCGGCTTGATCAGGGTGTAGGCATCCCCGAGGCGGCGGTCCAACTGGTCGGTGACGCGCCACGGGTGGGTGAGGATGCCGACCAGGACCAGTGCCACCCCGCCACCTCCGGACAGGGTGGGCCGCCCCGCCAGGTACGCATAGAGGGTGAGACCCGACCCCTGGTTGGCGTGGAGCGCGGAGATCAGGACCGTCCAGGCGAGCCCCGCGGCCACCATGAGGAGGCCGGAGCGACGGGTCTCCCGGCCGGCGAGCAGCGCGGACACGCCGAGGCCGACCACCATGATGGCGCTGAAGGAGCCGCACAGCAGGACGATGGGTATCCAGATCCAGGCCCGTCGGATCCGGCCGTGCCACAGATCGCGCCCGGCCAACAGCAGGAAGAACGTGGCCAACGGCTCCATGTGGATGTCGAACTGCAGACTCTTGTAGACCCCCGGGTCGACCATGATGACGACGAGTGCGGCCACGGCGATGGCGACCCCCACCACGCGCCGCATCTGGCGGCGCTCGAGGTACTCGGTGATCCAGACGAAGGTGACGATCCCGGTACCGGCCATGGCGAGGTCCTGGACCCACAGCAGGACGATGGGCTGGGGGATGACGAGGTGCAGCAGCGCCAGTGGCCAGATGATCAGCTCGAAGTCCGCCTGGACGAACGGGAACCCGTAGACCGTGTCGTACGGGTTGAGGTGTCCCTGGCCGATCAGGGTCCAGGCCTGGTTGTAGGTGGCGAAGTCCTCGCCCAGGAAGGCCCGGTGGTAGACGAAGGTGGAGAGGGCCACGAGGCCCACCGCCCAGAGCGCGAGGGCCGCCGACCCGGCCCAGCGGAACCGGCTCCAGCTGCTGCGACGGCGCTGCGTCCGGCCGTGGGCGTGTCGTGCGGTCGGCTCGATCCCGGCGCGGGACCCGTCGGGCGGCGCCGGGAGGATGGCCGCAGCCTCTGCGGGTTCGACCGTCGCCACCCCCGGAGTGTACCGGTCACCACCGGGCGCCCCCGGGGACGGGTGGACGCCCTCGGGGGCGCCCGGTGGGAGCCCGGGGGCCACCGGATCGACGAAGCCCGGAGGGTGCCGGGATATGCTCCCCTGCCATGGAGACGTCGCGCACGACCCCTGCCGGAGGCCCGGTGCTCGACGTCGACGGCAGCGTCGCCTCGGCGGATGCCCTGGTCAGCAGGGTCGAACAGCTGATCGAGCGGATCGACGCCGACGGTCCGGTCGACGAGTCGACGCCGAGCGGCCTGGCCGCCGTGGTGGCGCCCGTGCACGGCATGCGGGTCCTGCACCGTGAGATGCACCCTCCCGAGGTCGGGGGCGCCGGGGCCGGGGGCCGGGCCGGTTCGCTCCTCAAGAAGACCGTGCGCCGCCTGACCAGCTGGTACGTGGAGCCGAGATTCCAGGTCCAGGAGCAGATCGACGGCCAGGCGGTCGAGTTCGCCGCAGAGGCCTACAACGCGCTGGTCCGGATGGAGGACGAGATCGCCGAGCTCCGTCGCCAGAACGTGCGGACCCGGTTGGAGGTGGTGGCCGCCGGCGAGCGGTCCCGGCGCCAGCGTCTCGTCGTCGACCGTGTGGCCGAGCTCGCGACACACCTCGAGGAGGTGGTCCGGGGGGCGGCCGACCAGGACGAGCTGCGGGTCCTGAGCAAGGAGTTCGCTACGCTGCTCGACCGGCTCGGTGCCGACACCGTCAGTGGGGTCGACCTCGACTACGTCGAATTCGAGCGCCGGTTCCGGGGGGACCCGGATCAGATCGCCAAGTCACAGCGCCGGTATCTCAGCTTCTTCCCGTCGGCCGAGGGCGGCGGCCCGATCGTCGACATCGGCTGCGGTCGGGGCGAGATGCTCGCCATGCTGGCCGAGGAGGGCTACGAGGTCCTGGGCGTCGACATGGACCCGGGCATGGTGCAGGCCTGCCTGGACCAGGGCCTGCCGGCGGTGCAGGATGACGGTCTGCACTTCCTCGCCCAAGCGGCACCCGGCTCGATCAAGGGGCTGTTCTGTGCACAGGTGGTGGAGCACCTGCTCCCCGCCGAGCTGGAGGAGCTCGTCCGTCGTTCGTTCGTGGCGCTGGCCGACGACGGCGTGCTGGTCATGGAGACGATCAACCCGAGGAGCTCGTACGCCCTCGGCAACCACTACTACGCCGACACGTCCCACGTGCGACCCGTGCACCCCGAGACCCTCCGCTTCATCTGCGAGCAGGTCGGGTTCGCCACGGTGGCACTCGAGGAGCGGTCGCCGCACCCCGCACTCGAACTGCGTGAGGACCTTCCTGACGACGTGATGGGCACCTCCGTGCAGACGCTTCTCGAGAGCGTGTTCGGCTACCAGGATTACGTGATCGTCGCCAACAAGTGACCCGCCTCACCGCCGTCCACCAGTTCCACTCGGGGACCGCGCCGGGTGATGCCATCACCAACCAGATGCTCGAGGTGCAGGCCCACCTGCGCCGCCTGGGGTGGCCGTCCGAGATCTTCGCCGAGCACGTGGCGCCCGACCTGGCCGACCGGATCCGCCCCATCGGCGCCTACCGCGGGGACGCCGCCGAGCTGCTCCTGGTCCACCACTCCGCTGGGCACCTGGCCTTCGACGACGTCGTCGACCTCCCCAATCCCATCGTGGCGATCTACCACAACGTCACACCGGAGCACTTCTTCGCGGACCCCGTGTCCCGCCGGTTCAGCCGGATGGCCCGGGAGCAGCTGGGCTTCCTGGCGCGGCGCGCGCTGTTCGGCGTGGCCGACTCCAACTTCAACCGGGCCGAGATGCTGGCCGTCGGGTTCCGCCGGGTCGAGGTACTCCCGGTCCGTGTCTCCTTCAGCGAATTCGAGACCGCCGGTCTGCTCGGTGGGCCCTCCTCGAACGACTGGCTGTTCGTGGGCCGGATCGCGCCCAACAAGTGCCAGCACCTGCTCGTCGAGGCGTTTGCCGCCTACAGCCGGAGCTTCGATGACCGGGCACGGTTGATCCTGGTCGGCGGTACGACCGATGAGCCCTACCGTCGGGAGCTGTTCGAGACGGCCGAACGCCTCCACGTCGCGGACCGGGTGCAGTTCCGGGGCAAGGTGTCCGATCGGGACCTGCGCACCGCCTTCGCCGAGGCCGGGGCCTATGTCTCCCTCAGTGACCACGAGGGATTCGGCGTGCCCCTGCTCGAGGCGATGGCCGCCCGGCTGCCGGTCGTGGCGTATGCCTCGTCAGCCGTGCCCGAGACGCTCGGGGGTGCCGGGGTGCTGCTGCGGACCCAGGACCCCGTGACGGTGGCCGCCACCGTGCACGCCGTGCTGTCCGACGACGGGCTCCGGGACCGGCTCGTCGATCGCCAGTCGGTGCGGTTGGCGCAGGTCGGTGGCTTCGACGTGCCGGCGGCGCTGCGGCGGATCGTCGCACGGGCCGAAGGTGTCGAGCCGCCGCTCGAGGTCCAGGTGCAGGGGCCCTTCGAGACGAGTTACAGCCTGGCCGCCATGAACAGGGGACTCGCCCTCGCGCTCGACGCGTCGGCCGACGTGGCGGTCTCGCTCTACCCGACCGAGGGGCCCGGTGACTACGTCCCGGACAGTGCCGACCTGGCACGGCACCCCGAGGTCGTCCCCCTCTACCGTCGGTCGCGACGCGTTCCCTTCCCCGACGTGGTCATCCGTCAGATGTGGCCACCCCGGACGATCGACTCGCCCGGCGGCATCACCCTCGAGTACTTCCCGTGGGAGGAGAGCCGTGTCCCCAGGTCGATCGTCGAGGACTTCAACTCGCACCTGGACGGGATCGGGGTCACCTCGAGGTTCGTCGCCGACGCCCTGCGCGACTCGGGGGCGACCGTGCCGATCCGCGTGGTCGGGAACGGGGTCGACGCTCCCGCGCCGGGTGCCACGATCGAGGCCCCGGAGCTCGACGGCCTCCAGGGGTTCACCTTCCTCCATGTCAGCTCGGGCTTCCCCCGCAAGGGGACCGACATCCTGCTGCAGGCGTACTTCACCGCGTTTTCGGGCACCGATGAGGTCGTGCTGGTCCTCAAGACCTTCCCCAACCCGCACAACGTGGTCGGCGACCTGCTGGACGAGCTGCGCGCCGCCCACGCCGATCCGCCGGAGGTGCGCTGGATCGACCGGGACCTCGAGGACACCGAGTTGGCCGGGCTGTTCGGACTGGCCGACTGCTATGTCCACCCGGCCCGGGGTGAGGGATTCGGACTGCCGGTCGCCGAGGCCATGCTCGCCGGCCTACCCGTCATCAGCGTCGCCTGGTCGGGACTGGCCGACTTCGTGTCGGAGGAGACGGCGGTGTGCGTCCCGTACACCTTGGTGGAGGCGGACAGCCACCTGACGGAGGGCGGCTCCCAGTGGGCCGAGCCCGACGCCGGAGCGCTGGCCGGCGAACTGGTACGCATGGCCGGCGCCCCGGACGCGCCCGAGGTCGCAGCCCGGGTGACGCGTGCACGGTCGCTCATCGCCGGCGAGTACTCGTGGGAGGCCGCTGCCGCGCGCTGGAGGGACCTCATCGCCGAGGTGGAGGACGAACTCGGCTGCCGGCGGGTGGCGATGGTCACCTCGTGGAACTCACGCTGCGGTATCGCCGAGAACAGCCGGTACCTCGTCGAGCACACCCGGGGTGATGTGGACTACGACATCTTCGCCGACGTCGATGTCGACGTGATCGACCCGTCGGCCGAGCGCGGCGTCGTGCGGACCTGGAAGGACCGCTGGAGCCCGCAGCTCGGTGACCTCGAGGACGCCCTGTTGGTGAGCGAGGCCGACGTGCTCCACGTGCAGTTCAACTTCGGGTTCTTCGAGTTCGGCCATCTGGCCGACCTGCTCGAGCACCAACTCGACCGCCGTGGCGTGGTGCTGACCATGCACCGGACCCTCGACTACGACGACCGCGGCGACCTCCTCACGTTGCGCCAGATCCGGGACACCCTCGGCCGCGTCGACCAGCTCATCGTCCACCAGGAGTCCGATGCCCGCTACCTGGCCGACATGGGGATCGAGGACAACGTCACCCTCGTCCCGATCGGTAGTGCCCCGCCGCCGGACCGGACACCGGAGGAGGTACGGGCCGAGCTCGGGCTGGGCGACCGGCCGGTCGTCGGGACGTTCGGCTTCCTCCTTCCGCACAAGGGCACGCTCGAGCTGGTGGAGGCGGTCGACCGGTTGCGGGCCGCACACCCCGACGTCCTGCTCCTCGCCCTGTGCGCCCGGTACCCGAACGTGGAGTCCGAGGAGTACGAGGCCCGCATCCGGGCCGAGGTGGCGGCCAGGGGGATGGACGACAACGTCCTCCTGCTGACCGACTACCTGTCGGACGACGCAGCTCGGGTGCTGCTCCGTGGCGCCGACGTGATCGTGCTGCCCTACCGGGACACGGGCGAGTCGTCGAGCGCCGCCCTCCGGTTCGTCCTGCCGCTCGGCCGGGCGATCGCCGTCACCGACCAGCCGCTGTTCAACGATGCCCGCGACGCCGTGTTCATCATGGAGAGCAACGACGTGGACGGGATCGCCCGTTCGGTGGGCCGGGTACTCGACGACGAGTCGCTGCGGGCCGAGCTGGCCGCCCGCGCCGAACAGCGGTCGCTGGCGTTCCGCTGGGAGCGGGTGGTCGCCGAGCACCGCAGGATCTACGCCGAGGCCCGCCGTGCCGCCCGCGCCCGACTGGCCCGTGCGAGCTGACGGCGTGACATCGTCGGATCGGGGGTGCCTACAGGTGGCCGCGTGCCGTACGATGCCGTGCGTGGACGTTCTCCGCACCCCGTCGCTCGATTCCTTGCTCCCGCCCGCTCCAGGGGCGTCCTCGTGACGCCGAGCCTGCGGGCCCAACAGGTGCGGTCGCTCGAGCTCCCGGGCCGACGCATCCGTCTGGCCACGCTGATGGAGGCGGACTACCCGGCATGGCTGGAGGTGCGGAACCGCTGTCGCGACTGGTTGGTGCCGTGGGAGCCCCGGTCCAAGGGGTCACCGCTGCCGGCCGAGGACCACGGCAGCTTCGTCGCCCGGTGCGCCATGCGCGAGCGCGAGCGGCAACTGGGCTCGGGCTTCGGCTTCGGCATCTTCTACGAGGGCCGCTTCGTGGGCGAGGTGACGTTGTCGTCCATCCTGCGGGGGCCCTTCCAGAACGGGTCGATCGGGTACTGGGTCGACAAGGACCTGGCCGGCCTCGGGATCGTGCCCGAGGCCGTGGTCGTGGTGCTGCGGTTCGCCTTCGAGACGTTGCGCCTGCACCGCATCGAGGTGGCCATCATCCCTCGCAACGGTGCGAGTCGACGGGTGACCGAGAAGCTCGCACTGCGCAACGAGGGCGTGGCCCTCGGGTTCCTCGAGATCAACGGGCAGTGGGAGGACCACGTCCGGTACGCCATGACGTCGGAGGAGTGGGCGACACGGGGGACCGAGCTCATGGCCGCCTGGATCGACTGAGTCCTGCCATCGTGGGATCGGGTGCCGACCGGGGACAGCAGGAGGGAAGCTCGTCGATGAGGACCCACGCAGGCGGACGGCGGGCGGCTGTCGCAGGGGTGGCTGCGCTGATCGGCACGGCACTGGTTGTCGTCGCGCTCGCCGGAATGCCCAGCCCGACCGGGGCCGCAGCGGTGGTCCGTGCGACAGATGCAGTGCATGCGGTGCATGCCGGGCGTTCAGCGCCCGACACCTCGACCGGTTGGAAGGTGCAGGCCCGGCCGCTCCCGCCGCTCCAGACGCTCTCTACGGTGTCCTGCCCGACGGTGAACGACTGCCTCGCGGTCGCCTCCAACGGCCTCGAGCGGATCACCGACGGAACGAACTGGGTACAGGAAGCTCGACCGCCGGGTCTGGCAGGCGGGGCATTCGGCGGCGTCTGCGGATCCGTGTCGTCGTGCATCGTCTGGGGCAGGAATGCAGACGGCGGACCACAGGTCCTGGCCAGCGAGGATGGGGGACAGACCTGGTCACCCCTGACGCTGCCCTCCTGGGTGGGGACCCTAGGTTCGCTGGCATGCCCGACTGCGGAGGACTGCTACGGGACGGTGGCCAACCGCACCGACAACGACCCCTTGCAGATCCTCGTCACCACTGACGGGGGCGGCTCCTGGACGTCCGACAGTGTGCCTGCGGGCACGGTCCTCACCGGGGTGATCGACTGCCCGTCCGTCGCGACCTGTCAGGCGCTCGCCACCGTGGACTCCACGACCTCCGCCGTCGTTTCCACGACCGATGGCACCACGTGGTCCACACGCGTGCTCACGGGGGTGACGGGGCTGACCGCGCTCTCGTGCCTGTCGGCGACATCGTGCACCGCGGTCGGCATCGAGACCGGAAACCTCGATGCCGAGGCCATCGCGACATCGGATGGTTGGGGCACCTGGCTCGCACAGCCGAGCATCGCCAACGCGCGGGGCGACGGCGCCCTCTACCCCGAGGCGGTCGCCTGCCCGTCGACACAGGTGTGCGTCGCAGCAGGCGTGGGCATCGTGTCGACGCAGGATGGCGGGGCACAGTGGAACTTCGTGGTCCCGAGGACGGCTGACTACAGCGAGTCAGTCGCCTGTCCGTCGAGTTCGGTCTGCTACGTCCCGGACAGCCTGGGGGTGGAGAAGTCCGTCGACGGGGGTGTCACGTGGACCGAGCAGGCCCCGCCGCTGCAGGGCACTCCGGTGACCGGCATCGCCTGTCCCACCACGAGCACCTGCGTCACGGTCGGCAGGTCGAATCCGTCCAGCGCCCATGCCACTGCGCTCCGGACGGGGGACGGCGGTGTCACGTGGACGAACGTGCCGTTGCCCGCCGGCATGTCGATGACGGGTGTCACCTGTGTGTCGGGCACCGCCACCTGCGTCGCCTGGGGAACCGCCGCCAGCGATGGGACCGCAGTCGAGGCCCGTTCGACGGACGGGGGACAGACGTGGCTCCCGGTGGCGGTGCCGGACGGGACCCCACCGATCACGGACGTCTCGTGCTCCTCGACCACCTGCGTCCTGGTGGCTGCCCCCGAGGTACTCACCTCATCGGACGGGGGTGTCACCTGGACCGTCGTGACCGCACCCGACTCGTCTGACCTGAGCGCCGTCTCGTGTGCCACCCCGACCAACTGTGTGGCCATCGGGAAGGTGGTCGATCGCAGCGTGGACGGTGGTGCCACCTGGACGGAGGTGACGCTCCCCTCCAGCCTCGATCTGGACGTCCTGAGTCACATCTCCTGCCCGTCGGTGCAGTTCTGCGTGGCCACCGGCATGCACGTGGTGAGTCGCACCTCTGACTACATCGTGTCCGATGGGGTGATTGCCGTGACCCGTGACGGTGGTTCGGTCTGGAGCGACGCGGAGCTGACGGCATCGGCCCCACTAGGTGCTGTCTCGTGTGCTTCCGCGTCGATCTGCTGGGCGACGAACGGCTACCTGCAGATGATCTATACGACGAACGGTGCCATGTCGTGGGGTCAGGAGGACGTACAGGGAGGGCTCACGTCTGGCGTGCCCCCAGGGGGTATCTCCTGCCCGTCGGTTGACGACTGCTGGGCGGTGGCCAACGGGACCGACCGTGCCGATGGCTCAGCGCTGCTGCAGAATTCGGGCCCCCTTCCCGCACCGTCGGGCTACTGGGAGGTGGCCTCCGACGGCGGCATCTTCGCCTTCGGGAGTGCCACCTTCCACGGCTCGATGGGTGGTCAGCCGCTGAACAGACCCATCGTGGGCATGGCGGCCACACCGGACGGCGGTGGGTACTGGGAGGTGGCCTCCGACGGCGGCATCTTCGCCTTCGGCGACGCGGTGTTCTATGGCTCGACGGGCAACATCACACTCAACGAGCCCATCGTGGGCATGGCGTCGACACCCGACGGGCACGGCTACTGGCTGGTGGCGTCCGACGGCGGGATCTTCGCCTTCGGCGACGCGGTGTTCTATGGCTCGACGGGCAACATCGTCCTCCACGAGCCCATCGTGGGCATGGCGTCGACACCCGACGGGTACGGCTACTGGCTGGTGGCGTCCGACGGCGGGATCTTCTCCTTCGGCGACGCGTCGTTCGAGGGGTCGATGGGTGGCACCAACCTCGGCGAACCACTGGTCGCCATGGCGGGCGCTGGGGCACCCGGTGGCGGGTACTGGTTGACGGCCTCGGACGGCGGGATCTTCGCGTTCGGCAGCGCCTCGTTCTTCGGATCAGCCGGGGACATCGCACTCCGTGATCCGGTGGTCGGCATCGACGGGACCCTTGACGCGGGTGGCTACTGGCAGTTCGCCTCCGACGGCGGCGTGTTCACCTACGGTGACGCCCCGTTCCTGGGATCGATGGGCGGCACACCGCTCAATGCTCCGGTGGTGGGCGGGCAGGGCATCTGACGGCGGCGGCGTCGGTCGGATCGACCGGAGCCGTCCGCCGATCAGCAGTCGCCCGTCAGGTGCCGGACGGTGCCGCCGCACGGCGACGGCGAGTACGCGGCGATCCCGGACACCGGCTGGGCGAGGTGCAGGCCACCCATGGAGCCCGAGAACGGCGCGTCGAGGGCGAAGACGCCACCGTCGGCCGCCGCCAACCAGTAGCCGCCGTCGAACGAGTCGGCCGACAGGCCGACGACGGGTGCCGCCAGCGTCGTGCCGACCACGGAACCGTGTGGCGGTGCCTGCCCGAGGGCGTAGACGTTGCCGTCGGACCCGGCGACCCAGTAGCCCGTGCCGTCCGGACTCGACACGACGGACACCGCCGGTGCCGTGGGGCTCGTGACGGAACCGGCGGATGTGCTGTCGCCGTAGGGGTAGACGGTGCCGTCGGCGCTCACGAGCCAGTACCCGGCACCGGCAGGCGTCGCGGCGATGGACACGATGGGCGCAGTCGGGGCCGGATCGACGGCCGAGCCGTGGAACACGGCATCGCCGTAGCTGAAGACGCCGCCGTCGGAGGCGACCAGCCAGTACCCGTTGCCGTCGGTGGTGGGCGAGATCCCCACGATCGGTGCATTCAGGTGCTGGGTTGCCGCTGACCCGAAGAAGCCGGCGTCACCGAAGGCGAAGACTCCGCCATCGGACGCCACCAGCCAGTAGCCGTTCCCACTGGGCGTCGATGCGATTCCCACCACGGGGGCGTCGAGGTGCTTGCCGCCCATCGACCCGTAGTACTGCGCGTCGCCGAAGGCGAACGTCCCACCGTCCCGGGCCACCAGCCAGTAGCCGGTCCGGGCGACGATCCGAGGCGAGGACACGGTGACTGCGCCAGCGGGGCCGGCCGTGACCAGTGACGCGGCCGGAGCGCCCAGTGCGAGCAGCACCCCGATCGTCGCTGACGCAAGAACCCGGATCGATCGGCGCATGGCACCCTCCAATTGTCGTGATCCCTTCCTACACCCGACGCGAGGACGACCCCACTCTCGCAGGGACCGCGCCTGGTGCCTGGGTGGGCGCAGCGCCCGCAACGGGTGGTGACGTCATCCGCGACCACATCGGGCGGCCCCGGGCGTACTGTCTGGTTGCTGGCGGCCCGTGACCGGTCGAGCGGGACGACACCCGGAGTTCACTTGCCCCGTTCCGGGGCCCCTACCTAGCGTGAGGACGTACGGTGACCGCGGCGGAGCGAAGTGGAGCGATGACGACCACCGACGTCCGTGAGGCGGGGGGCGACCTCGACGTGTCCGAGGCACCGCTGGAACAGCGGGGCCACCACCGTGGGCGACGGTGGATCCTGGCGGCGGTGGCCTTCGTCGTGCTCGCCGGGGCACTCGGCTACCTGGTGGGCAACGAGGTCCAGGCCAATACGCAGTTCGACCAGGCGCACCACAGTCTGGACGTCACCCGCATCCGGATCGCCCGGGTCGACGTCCAACTCGCCTCCGTCCGCCGGCAGCTGACCGGCCTCCAGGGCCAGGTCACCCAGGACTCGGCCACGCTCGCCGCCGACACCAACAAACTCAACAGCGCCAAGGTGGCACTGGCCGATGCCGAGGCCAACAACTCGCGGCAGAACTCGGTCATCACCGACCTCCACACCTGTCTCGGCGGTGTGGAGGAGGCGCTCAACGCCCTGTCGGTCGGCGACCAGAGCCATGCGGTGGCCGCGCTCGATGCCGTGTCGGCCAGCTGTGATTCGGCGGTGGCCGCCGATGGGTGACCGGCGGTGGCGCGTGGCAGTGGTGGCATCCGCCTGCCTCCTCGTGGTGGCGGTCCTGACGACCGCCGTGGCGACCGACCTCCAGGCGCACGCCCGCAACCGCTCCGAGCACACGAGGCTCCTCGCTGCCCACTCGGCGTTGGCGAAGCGACGCACCGACCTGGCGGTCACCACCTACGTCGCGGCACTCACCACGAACCACCGGAACGATCTCCAGGCGTCGGTCGCCGCCGCGCTCGGCCAGATCGCCTCCACCCAGAGCTCGCAATCGGGCGCCGACGTGCTCGGGTACCTGCAGTCGGTCGACATCGGGACGCTCCACACGTGCCTCGGCGGTGTCCAGCAGTCGCTCCAACGGATCGGGGCCGGCGACGACAACGGGGCGGCGCAGGCCATCTCGGCCGTCTCCGGGGCCTGCTCGACCATCGAGGGCGGCGCCGGTGACGGACTGGTCTATCCCTTCGACTTCCCGGATCCGGACGTCGTCCTGGTCGGCTCGACCTACTACGCCTACGCCACCAATTCGGTGGCCGGCAACATCCAGATCATCTCGTCGCCCGACCTGACCCACTGGACCGCGGTGGGGGATGCGCTGCCGAGCCTTCCCAGCTGGGCGACCCCGGACGAGACGTGGGCCCCGACGGTCGCCCAGATCGGGGCCACGTTCGTCCTGTACTACGCCGTGCGGGTGGCCGGACCGGGTGGTGGCGGCGCGGAGTGCATCTCGGTGGCCACCGCCACCCAACCCCAGGGTCCCTTCGCGGACACGTCGACAGGTCCGGTCGAGTGCCAGCCGAACCTGGGGGGCTCGATCGATCCGTCGCTGTTCATCGACCCGACGGGCACCCCGTACCTGGTGTGGAAGTCGAACGGGGGCGGCGGCGCGTCGGCCCTCTGGTCAGAACAGCTCGACGCGGCGGGCACCGGGTTCGTACCGGCCACGACCCCGGTCCAGCTGCTGGTACCCGACCAGTCGTGGGAGGGGGGCGTCATCGAGGCTCCCGACCTGGTGTCGGTGGGCGGACGGTACCTCCTCTTCTACTCGGCCAACTCCTGGAAGACGGCGGACTACGCCGTCGGGGTGGCGAGCTGCGCCGGCCCCACCGGTCCGTGCACCAAGCTGCCGGGCCCGATCCTGTCCAGTGACGCCGGGATGAAGGGCCCCGGTGGGGAGTCCGTGTTCACCGATGCGTCCGGTGGGTTGTGGATCGCCTTCGACGCCTGGGCGCCGGACGCCGTGGGCTATCCCAACAGCCGGTCGCTCTACCTCCGCCGGCTCTCGGTGTCGGGCGCCGTCCCGGTCGTCGCGGCCGGGAGCTGACGGGTCCGCGACGTCGGACGTCGCGCCGGTTCAGGTGTCGACGCCCCGCACCACGGTGGGGGAGTGGCGGAAGAACTGCTCGACGTCCTGCTCGTAGCGGTACTCCTCGTCCGACCCACCGGTGGCCCGACGCAGGTTGTTGGCCCGGGCGAAGCTGCGGACGGTGCCGGCGCTGGAGTAGCGGAACTCGAAGCCGGCCCGGCACAGCTTCGACGTGTCGACCCCGCGGCCGAAGCGGACCAGGCCCTCGAGCTCGGGAGGGAACCGGATGGCCCCGACGCGCTCGAGCGGGGTGGCGAACAGGCGGGGACGGACCGGTGGCAGTGGCAGGAGGTGGGCACCGCCGATCGAGGCCACCTCGCTCCACGGCAGCTTGCCCTCGCCGGCCACGTTGAACACACCGGGTACCCGGTTGGCCGTCACGAACTCGAGGGCCCGCACCACGTCGTCCTCCTCGACGAACTGCACGAGGGGATCGAAGCCGGCGATGCAGGGCAGCACCCGCTTGCGGAGGTTGAAGCTGATGGGCGTGATGATGTCGGTGCCGAGGACGTTGGCGAAGCGCAGCACCGTCACCGCCAGGTGGGGGTTGTCCTCGGCGAAGTCCCGGACGAGCGACTCGACCTCGAGGAGCGACCGCTCGAGCCGGGTCCGGACGGGCCCGGTGCGGGTGTCCTCCTCCCGGAACCACGTCGGGTCCTGCTCGGCGGCTCCGTAGACGTGGGTCGAGGACTTGACGATGACCTTGCGGACCGATGCGCCCGCCGCCCCCGCCGCGGCCAACAGATTGAGGGTGCCGATGACGTTGATCTCGTGGAGGGCCCGGCTGCTGACGGCCGACGAGTTGGTCTCGAGGAAGGTGTGGACGATGGTGTCGACCTGGGTGGCCCGGACGATCCGGCTCAGGATCGAGTACTTCTGGTCCGACCGGACGAACTCGGTGCGCTCGAGCGGTACCTTCGGCTCCTTCGTGCCCAGGCCGAGGATCATCTCGACGTCCGGTTTGGCCTCCAGGGCCTGGGCCATGCGACCGCCCCAGAAGGTGTCGAGGCCGGTGACCAGTACGCGTCGGCCCATCAGCTCAGCCGAACCACACGCTGCGGCGCTCGCGCAGCATGTCGTGGAGCGCGTCCTGCATCGTCGCCCGGATCTTTTCGGCCTCGTCCATGACCCGGCTGCGGGAGTAGCGCTCGAGGCCGGGCTCGACGTCGAAGGTGACCGGGTCGAGCACCCGCAGCTTGAACTTGGACGGCAGGTAGGTGACGTAGCCGAGCGGTCCGAGCAGGAGCGAGTTGACCGTCACCGGGAAGTACGGGAGGTTCAGTGCCTTCGCCACCCTGGGCAGTCGGAACAGGATCGGCATCGACTCCTCCGCTCCCACCACGGCGATCGGGATCACGGGTACGCCGGCCCGCATGGCGATCTCCACGAAGCCGCCACGGCCGAACCGTCGGAGGCGGTAGCGGTCGGAGTAGGTCTTGGACGTCGCCTTGGTCCCCTCGGGGAACACCATCGCCAGTTGCTGGTGGTCGTGGAGGAGTCGGTAGGCGTTGTCCGGGTGGGCGGGCACGCCGCCGGTCCGCGACCAGAGGGTCCCCACCATCGGAATGGTCCGGAAGAAGTAGTCGGCGAGCCCGTAGACCGGTCGGCCGAGCTCGGTCTCGATGCCGTGCATGATCGCCGGCGCGTCCGACGGGATGGCACCGGCGTGGTTGGCGATCAGGAGGGCACCACCCTCCGTCGGGATCTTCTCCAGGCCGTCCCACTCGACCCGGAACCAGTACTTGTACATCGGGTCGTAGAGCCGGCGCACGACCGACCGCATGCGTTCGGACCGGCCCCATTCGTCGACGTCGGAGCGGCGGGCATCGTCCACCTCCGCATCGACCGACCCGTAGCGTCGGGTGGCCACCGGCAGATAGGAGACGCTCGCCCCGGACAGGGCAGGCGTGGCCTCGGCGGGTCGGCCGGTCGTCCCGGTCCCGGAAGCGTCTGCGTGGCTGTCGGCCTCGGCATGTTCGACGATGGCCTCGATGAGGTCGGCGTCGTCCGGGTGTCCCGCCGGTCGTGCCGCTCCCGTGTCACCGTCGTCCGCGCTCACGCGGTGAAGCGTACCCCGGCGGTGCGGGTCCGAAGCCCTAGCCGTTCGGCCCGGAGGGCGTGCCGGCCTCCAGCCGGCCGCCGAGTGACCCGAGCGCCACGAGGTCGTCGAGTCCGAGGGCCCGTCGGGTCACCTCGGCGTCCACCAGGCCGTCCCGCAGTGTGGCGAATGCCCGGGCGACGTCGGCGGGGTCCACCATGGCGAGGAGCACGGTGACCCCCGCGGCATCCCGCACAACGGGTACCGGTGCCCCGTCGACGACCGGGTCGAGCAGCGTGGCGACCCGGCGGGCCAGGTCCTCGGCGTCGGGTGTGGCGACCGGGGGACGGACCGAGATGGCGGGCACGGGCGGCCCGGCCAGACGACCCCGGCGCGACCGGTGGACGTCGGTCACCATGCTCCACGAGTCGTGGATCGGGTGCACGGTGCTGCCCTCGACATGCTTCCAGTGCACCGGCACCTCGGCGATCCCGAGCCCGAGTCGGCGGGCCCGGGCCAGGACCTCGACGTCGAAGGCGAAGCGGTCGATGCGCACCAGGTGGAAGAGCAGTCGTGCAGCCGGGGTCCGGAAGGCCTTGAACCCACACTGGGTGTCCTTCAGTCCCAGTCCGGTGCCGGCGGTGACCAACCCGTTGAAGAGCCGGCCCATGAGACTGCGGACGACGTAGGTGGTCTCGACCATGGAATCGCGGAGCGCCCGGCAGCCGATGACGACGTCGTCGTGCTCGAGCCCGTCGAGGAGCAGCGGCACGGCGAGGGGGTCGATCGCCATGTCGGCATCCATGTACGCCGTGTACTCCGCCCGTGAGGCGGCCACCCCGGTCCGCACGGCAGCACCCTTGCCCTGGTTGATCGGCAGACGGATGACCCGGTGGTGCGGGAAGGGGGACAGCAGCTTGTCGGCCACCACCGCCGTGTCGTCGGTGCTCCCGTCGTCGACGACGAGCACTTCGGTGCGGTCGAGGTCCACGGCCCCGGCCGAGACGGCCGCGTCCAGTCGGCGCATGCCTGCGGCGAGCCGGTGGGCCTCGTTGAACGCGGGCACCACGATGGTGAGCTGGAGTGTCATCGCCTGTTCAGTCTGTCGTCCGCCGGGGCGTCGTGCGTCGCGGCGGACGGTTGTCCACCGGGGGACCGCTCAGGGCCGTGCGGCACCGACCAGCCCGTAGTACCAGAGGGGGTCGAACGTGACGACCGTGCCGGTGTGGGCGGCCTGGATGATGGTGCCCGACCCGTAGGGGGTGGGTTGCCCGTCGAGCGTGGGACCGACGTACATCACCACGTGGTCGATGCCCGTCCCGTCGAGGTCGTAGAAGAGCAGATCGCCCGGCTGCAGTGCGGTCAGGCTCACGTGCGGGTTCTCGGAGTACTGCAGCGCGGCCGAGTGGGGCAGGGAGACGCCGGCGGCCGCCCACGCCACCATGGTCAGACCGGAGCAGTCGAGGCCGGCGGAGCTCGAACCGCCCCACACGTAGGGGACCCCGAAGTAGTGCATGGCCGCGTGCACGGCGGCGAGTCCGGCGGCATTGTGGCCGTCGCTGGACACCGGCGTACCCCCGCCGGCCTGGTTGGCGGACTGGTTGGCGCTGGTGGCGGCCGCGCTGCCGCCGCTGACGGTGCTGGCCACCTGGGCGTCCTGGGACGCCTGGGCGGCTGCCGCCTGACGGCCTGCGGCCGTGGTGGCACTCGCGGCGGCGGCGGCCGCGGCGGCGGCCTGCTGGGCGGCCTGTTGCGCGATCTCCTGGGCCAGGGTGCCCTTGACCTGGGCCAGTGTCGCCTGGGACAGGGCGGCGGCGGCGGCCGCCTGCTGGGCGGCGCGGTCGGTGGCGGCGGTCTGTGCCTGCTGGTCCTGCTCCTCGGATTGGAGCTTGGTCTGGGTGGCCGCCAGCACCCGCTGGCCCGACTGGACCGTCGCCACCTCCTGGGCCAGGTCGCCCAGACCCAGGTGCTCGTAGAGGTTGCGGGTCTGCGTGCTGCCACTCGGTGCGGCAAAGAGCCGGGCCACCGCGTCGGCGGCGGTCCCGTCGACGTAGTTCTGGATCACGTCGCCGCGCAGCACCGACTTGGCAGCGGCGAGCTTCGCCCGCTCGGCCGCCAGTGACGCGCCGGTGGCGGACAACGCGGACCGGGTGGCGTCCAGGAGGACGATCGAGCGGTCGTAGGACTCCGTGATCTGGTCGAGCGAGGTCTGCTGCTGCGCGATCTGGGTGTCGAGTGCGGCCACCTGGGCCTCGTCGGCGCTGATCTGCCCCTGGGTGGGCGTCGTCGTCGTGGTGGTGGAACCGGCCGGGGCCGTGGTCGTCGTGGTGGTGGTCGTCGGGGTCGACGAGCCGGCCGCCCCCGCCTGGCCCACGGCGGCCGTGGCCAGACCGGTGGACACCACGGCCACCAGGGTGAGGGCGGCGACCCAACGTGGAGCGCCGGGACGCCGGACGCGCCCGCCCATGGCCCGGTGAGGGCGCCGTCCGTCAGTCATCGTGGCCACCCCGGAACGGTACTGCCCCCGAGGGTGCCGTACAACGGCAGGACGCGGGGAGAATTCCAGCTCACCCCCACCGTCGGGGCAGCTGAACGCCGGGTGTCTGTGGGGTGTCTGCGACGTGTCATCTGGGCACCGGAGCGACCGGGGTGCGCCCGGGCATCCTGCTCGGACCCACCGCTGGGTAGGTTGCCTGGTGCATCGGCAGGTCGCATCCGGAACTGGAGGTCGTCGTCGTGGACGGAGTGGTGGAGGTACGGGGCGGCCGAGTGCGCGGGGTGGAACGCGGCGGTAGCTGGTCGTTTTCCGGTATCCCGTACGCCGCGCCCCCCGCGGGCGACCGACGGTGGCGACCCCCCGCACCACCGGAGCCCTGGGCCGGGATCCGCGAGTGCGACCACTTCGGACCGGTGGCCCCACAGGCCATGGGCTTCATGGACCAGGCCCTGAGCGGAGGGGGCGAGCCCCCGGAGTCCTCGGAGGACTGTCTCAACCTGAACGTGTGGTCGCCCGGACTCGACGGAGCCCGCCGCCCGGTCATGGTCTGGATCCACGGGGGATCGTTCATGACGGGGACCGGGTCGTCCGGCCTCTACCGCGGTGGTGTGCTGGCCCGGTCCGAGGACGTGGTCGTCGTGACCATCAACTACCGCCTCGGGCTGCTGGGATTCCTGGCCCATCCCGTGCTCGACGACCCGGGCCAACCCTGGCTCGACGGACAGGAGTGGACGGGTTCGGGCAACTGGGGTCTGGCCGACCAGGTGGCGGCCCTGGTCTGGGTGCGTGACCACATCGAGGCCTTCGGCGGCGACCCCGACAACGTGACCGTCTTCGGCGAGTCCGCCGGCGGCATGAGCGTGTCGGCGCTCCTGGCCGCACCGGCCGCCTCCGGCCTGTTCCACCGCGCGGTCGTCGAGAGCGGGCCGCCGTACACGTGCTCGCTCGAGGTGGCGGCCGGCCGTGCCGCACGCCTGGCCGACCACCTGGGTGTGGCGTGCACCCGTGAGGCGCTGCTGTCCGTGCCGGTCGAGCAACTGGTGGCTGCGGGTGCGAACTACTCCGATGCCGACGGCGGCTCCGATGCCGGCCTGCTGATGACCCCGGTCGTCGACGGCGGTCTGCTTCCCGTCGCTCCCGAAGTGGCGGTGGCCGCGGGGTCCGCCTCGTCGATCCCGCTGCTGATCGGGACGAACCGGGACGAGTCGGCCTTCTTCGTCCTCGGCAGCCCGAAGCTGATGGGTCTGACGTTGGACGGCCTGCGGCACTGGGTGCGCCGGGTGACCCCGGACGACGAGTCTGCCGATCGGGTGGTGTCCGTGGTCCTGGAGGCGCGTACCCAGCGTGGCGAGTCGACGGTGCCCCGGGACCTGTGGTCCGCCATCGCCACGGAGGTCGTGTTCCGGGTGGGGACCGCCCGGTTCGCCACCGCCCACGCGGCGGCTGCCGAACCGGGGGTGGGTACGTACTCGTACCTGTTCACGTGGGAGTCACCGGCCTTCGAGGGCGTGTTGGGGTCCTGTCACGCCCTCGAGATCCCGTTCGTCTTCGGAACGCTCAAGAACCCCGTGGTCCAGGCGTTCTCCGGCGGCAGTGCGGAGGCGTTCGCCCTGTCGGCGCAGATGGGACGGGCATGGGCGAGCTTCGCCCGGTCCGGGGTTCCCGAGTGCCCGCTCCCCGGCGCGGGCATCGGGGACGTGCCGTGGGAGCAGTGGGACCCCGAGGCCCGTCCCACGACCGTTCTCGGGCCGTGGCCGGGTGCGGACGGACTCGTGCACCGCATCGACGATCCGCGCGGCATCGAGTTCCTGGCCGTGGACGCCGTGGTCGGGCCGGTACCGGGGCACCGTGCGGACTGACGTAGCCGGCGGTCGGGGTCCGGGGCCCTCCGGGATGGAGGCGGCGCACCGGTGCACGACTTCCGTCGGGGGACTTCCGGTGGACAGCTGCCGGTGCACAGCTTCCGGGCGGCGTGGTCGTACAGTCGTCGCGGTAGGGGGACGTAGCCCAATTGGCAGAGGCAGGGCGCTTAAACCGCCCCGAGTGAGGGTTCGACTCCCTCCGTCCCCACGCGGTCGTCTCGCAGGACCTGGGAGACGCGATGACGTCCTGGCGAGTGGTGGCGCACCGATCGACAGCTCAGGTCATCGTGGCGTCGGCGGATCTCCGTGGCGCTCAGGCCGTGTCATCCCCAGAAGTAGCTGCTCGGATCGTTGGTCAGTTCCTCCAGGAGGACTTCCAGAGGCTGGTGGTCGGCGACGTCGAAGAAGAGCTCCCACCCCTGGTCATCGTCGGTGACGTACAAGGTCCAGGTGCCGTCCTCCTCCAGGCGGAGCTGGGCCAGTGCCGTGGCCGTCCATTCGCCGATCGCCGGGAAGGGAGGGTGGCGTTCGATGATGGAGATTGCCGACTCCTCGACGTCCACGTCGAGCCGGATCTCTTCGGGATCAGCGTTGCGAAGCCGCTCGTCGCACATGGACCGGACGGCGTCGACGGCAGTGTCGGGGATCATGGCCATGACCCCGAAGGTAGGCCAGATCAGCTGATCGGGGCGCGTGGCCCCCGTTGCCTGGCACCTCGACGGCGGCGGAAGGGCTCTGGCCGGAACGGTCCACTCACGGAGTCGCCGAGGGCGATCCCGGGGCCTCAGGGCGGCCGTGCGTCCGGTGGCCCGACCACCCTGGGCATCGGCTACCGAGGCTCGACGACCGTCTGGGCGGTGGACCTCGACGAGGGACTCGCCCCGACGCCGGTCCGTCGGTAGTGTCCAGGCGATCGAGGTCGACGACCCGCCTTGCGCGGCGGTTCCGGAGGACCTCCGCAGGAAAGGGCGTGACGTGCGTCGGCATGGAGGGGCAGGGGTTCAGGCGGTGCGGCGGCCGGTCGGTGTCGGTGCGCTCGTCGCCACGTTGCTGGTGGGTCTGGGAACGGTGGGGCTCGGTACGGCGTGCGCGTCCCACGGTGGGGCCGGCGCCGTCACCCCCGCCGTCCTACGCATCGAGCCCGGCATCCTGCATCCCGCCGTCATCCATCCCGCCGCCGAGGTGCAAGGTGGGGGACCGCCGACGACGGCGACGTGTGAGGCCGAGTACGACGTGGCCTGTTACTCGCCCGACCAGCTCCAGACGGCGTACGACCTGAAGCCGCTCTTCGGCAAGGGGATCGACGGCGCGGGCCAGACGATCGTCATCGTCGACGCCTACGGCTCGCCCACCATCCAGTCGGATCTGACCGTCTTCGACACCGCGTTCGGTCTCCCGGCTCCGCCGTCGTTGACCGTGATCCAGCCGGCGGGTCCGGTGGCCCCCTATGTCGCGAACAACAACCGGGAAGGGTGGGCGGGTGAGACGACCCTCGACGTCGAGTACGCCCACTCGATGGCACCGGGTGCCGCCATCCTCCTGGTCGAGACGCCGACCAACGAGAGCGAAGGTGCGAGCGGCTTCGCCCAGATCGTGGACGCCGAGACCTACGTCGTCGATCACCACCTCGGTGGCGTCATCAGCCAGAGCTTCAGCGCCACCGAGCAGAGCTTCACGTCGGCCGCGTCGATCCTCGGGCTGCGGTCGGCCTATGTCGACGCGGCTGACCAGGGGGTCACCGTGCTGGCCGCGTCGGGGGACAGCGGTGCGGCCGACGTGGGGCGCAACGGGCACACCTACTACGACGTCCCGGTGACGTCCTGGCCCGACAGCGATCCTCTGGTGACCGGTGTCGGCGCCACCCAGCTGCACCTGGGGACGGCCGGACACCGGACCTCACCCGACACGGTGTGGAACGACACCTACGACGTGGCGACCCAGGAGTTCATCACCGGGAAGGCCGGGCCGAGCCCGCTGGCCGGCGGGGGAGGGACGTCGGTCATCTTCCCCCGTCCGTCCTTTCAGGACGGTGTCCACCAGGTGGTGGGGGACCAGCGCGGCGTGCCCGACATCTCCATGAGCGGGGCCTGTGACGGAGCGGTCGACGTCTACCAGGGCTTCCCGGGCCAGGTCGGTTGGTTCCCGACGTGTGGCACGAGCGAGGCCACGCCGCTGTTCGCCGGCATCGTGAGCCTGGCGGACCAGGTGGCCGGACATCCGTTGGGTGTGATCAACCCGGCGCTGTACGAGATGTCGGCGGCCGGCGCCCGGGGAATCGTCGACGTGACGTCGGGCAACAACACCGTCACCTTCACCCAGCAGAAGGTCCAGACGACCGTGCAGGGGTTTCCCGCCCTCCCGGGGTACGACCTGGCCTCGGGGGTGGGCACGGTGGACGCCGCCAAATTCGTCCCCGAACTGGCCAAGGCCGCCGCCTGACCGTGCGCGTCCGCCCGGCGGGACGGAGCGGCCCCGGCGCGTCGTCCGGACGTAGAGTGACCTTCCGTGCGGACCGCCGGGACCACTGAGCGTCCGCTGACGCCCCCGAGGGAGCCGGCGGCCCGCGGGCGGTCCCGCCTCGACGCAGCCTCGTGGGGCACCGCTCCGTGATCGCCTCCTCCGACGCTGATCTCTTCGCGGACGACGCACTGGACGATCCCTACGGGCACCTGCGGACACTCCGGGACCTCGGACCCGTGGTCTGGCTGGAGGCGCACCAGGTCTACGCCGTCTTCCGATACGACGACGTCCGCGCCGTGCTGGCGGACGGCCGGACGTTCTGCTCCGGCCAGGGTGTGGGTCTCAACGAGTTCATCAACCGGGGCGGGCGGGGCACGACCCTGATGAGCGACGGCGAGGAGCACCATCGGCTCCGGGGCGTCATCGGCCGACCGCTCACACCGAGTGCGCTCGCCGCGCTCCGTCCGGACGCGGAGTCCCGGGCGGCAGCGCTCGTCGAACGGGTGGTGGCGCGCCGGAAACTCGATGCGGTGCCCGACATCGCCGAAGTGCTCCCCACGACCTGGGTGCCCGACGTGCTGGGCTGGCCCGATACCGGTCGGGAGCACCTGCTCGACTGGGCGGGAGCGGCGTTCGACGGGCTCGGTCCCCTGAACGACCGGGCGTTGGCCGCTGGTGCGGGCATCCTCGAGATGGCCGCCTTCGCCCAGCAGGTCGCCGTGTCCGAGCTTCCCGACGGGTCGATGGGTGCGGGCATCCTCCGGGCGGCCGAACGGGGGGAGATCGAACCCGCCCAGTGCCCGATGATGTTCATCGACTACCTCGGCCCCTCCCTCGACACGACCATCGCCGCGCTCGGCAACGCCGTCTGGCTGTTCGCCACGCATCCGGACCAGTGGGACCTGGTGCGACGCGAGCCCGACCGGGTGAAGCAGGCGTTCAACGAGGTGCTCCGGCTGGAGAGTCCGATCAGCTGCTTCACGAGGGTCACCACGCGGCCGACCGAGCTCGCCGGACTTCCGATCCCCGAGGACGCCCGGGTGCTCGTGAGCTTCGCGTCGGCCAATCGCGACGAGCGACGGTGGGACGATCCGGAGCGGTTCGACATCACCCGGAGCAGCGCCGGCCAGGTCGGCTTCGGCTTCGGCGACCACGCGTGCGTGGGCATGGGCCTGGCACGTCTCGAGGCGACGGCCGTCCTCAGGGCCCTGGCGGCACGCGTGGGGCGGTTCGAGCTGACCGGTCCGCCGGTCCGCAAGCGCAACAACCTGATCCGGTCGTTCGCATCGCTCCCGGTGGAGATCGTGGCGGGCTGATCCGGCGCACGGAGCAGGTGTCGGTTCGTCCGCCGATGCGTCAGCGGGGGCCGGAGCGGCTCGCCCAGGCGGTGACGGAACCCGTGGTGATGGTGGGCGGGCCGAGTGCCGCGGTGAAGACCGCGATGGCCTGGTCGCTGTTGGGCTCGTCGTCGTCGACGAGCACCAGGCGCACGTCGTTGGAGGCCAGGGCATACCTCGTGGCCGCCACCGTGGGCGTGGCGACCGGGAGGCCGGCACCGATGACGACGGAGCTCTGCTCGTGGAGGAGGTACCGCTGCAGGTCGTCCGGCACCATCGCCCCCGGGAACAGCGTGGCCGCCCCCGTCGCATCGGGGTGCAGCGCGTAACCGCCGAGCAGGCGGTACCGGTACCCGTCCTCGGCCTGCCAGATCTCGGGGAGTGTGCGGTACTTGGTGACGTAGGGGTAGGTGATGGTGACCGGGTCGCCAGAGGGGATGACCGCCCGGATCCCGGCCGGTAGCCCGGTGGCGGACTGGGTCACGTAGGGCCACTCGGGTAGGAGGCTGACCACCGCCACGAGGGTCACGATGCCCACGCCGAGCACCGCCAGACGACCCGTGCCGGCACCGATCGTCCGACCGCCCGCCGCGGTCGCGGGTCGGCGCAGGTCGTCGATGCCGAATGCCAGGGCGGCGGCCAGCAGCGCGCCGATCTCGAGCGAGAAGCGACTCGGGAGGATGTCGGACAGCACCGGGAGGTGGCCGAGCAGCAGGAACGGCAGGGGGATGGCGGTGGCGTGGCCGTCGACCGACAGATGGGTCCCGAACGACAGGAGCACGGCGACCACCAGCAGGGCCATGGCCAACTGCAGGCGCGGGCTCCGGCGCGACCGCCAGGCGAGGACGGCGGTGACCACCAGCAGGGGGAACCCGATGTACCCGCCGGTCTCGGCGGGTGCCACCACGATCAGCCGGGTGCCGAGCGACCGCATCCACAGTGGGACGGCCTGCAGCGGTCCTGCGGCGATCAGGCTGAGGAGGTCGTTGTGGTACCTGTTGCCCACGGGCCACGGCGTCCCGACATAGTGCTGTGGCCCGTCGAGCATCAACCACAGTGGGTAGACCAGGAGCACCGCCCCCACCGCCACGGCCACGGCCACGGGGCGCCAGGCGGCCCGTGCCATGTCGGCCGCCCCGTCCGGATGCCGCACCGCCACGAGCAGGACCCCGGCCGTCACGAGCACCGCCACCGTGGCGAGGACCTCCTGGGAGATGAGGAACTGTCCGGTCACCAGCAGCCCGAGCGTGACACCGAGCACCCGCGGCGACCCCTTCCGCTGGAAGATGAGGACGGTCACCAGGACGATGAACGGTGGGAGGGGTGCGAACGTGAACTCGGGGTGGGCGATGCTCTGGCCGACCATGTAGGGCGAGAACCCGTAGAGCAGCCCGCCGAGTGCCGCTGCCGGCAGCCACACCTTCCAGATCCGCAGGACGACGAACGCCGCGGTGGCCGACACCGGCATGGCCGCGATCATCAGCACGTTCGTGGAGACCACCGGACCGAACAGGACCGTGATCGGTGCGGCCAGGAGCCCGAGGAGCGGACTCGAGGAGTTCACGATGAGGTTCACGCCGTGGGGCACGAGGATGGCGTGGCTGGTGAGCGGATCGCTACCGTGGGCCAGCGCGTGGGGGATCCACCCGATGAACCAGGCGAACAGGATGGTGTCGCCCTTGGGTGGACCATTCAGCCGACTGCCGAGCGACCCGGTCACCGTCCGGAACGCGAGGACGCCGATGACGGCATAGCCGGCCACGACGAGCAGTGACCACCAGAGCGTCCGACGGTGGCCGGCCGATCGCTCCGGGCCGGCGCCGGTCCGCGGCGGGGTCACCTGCTCGAGCTGGTGGGTGGTCGACCCGGTCACCGCCATTGCGGGTTTCCTAGCAGATCAGGGCCGTCCGGTCCTGGTACCGCCGCACCGGCCCGCCGAGGTCACTCCGCTCAGGCCGCTCCCAGATCGCCCAGTCCCACGGTGCGGAGCACGTGGCGGCGGGCATGGGCGACGGCCGTCGGTAGGTCGTCGAAGACGTGACCCTTGGCGGCCAGGGGCTGGAGGACACCCACGGTCCCCAGCATGTGCCCGTGCTCGGTGCGGGCTCCCTTCACCAGCACGGTGATCCCACGTCGGTGGAGGTCGGCGATGATGGTGGCCAGGGCATCCGCCCCGGTGGCGTCCACCATGGTGAGTCCGGACATGCGCAGGATCACCACGGACACGTCCGGCACCCGGTCGAACGACTCGAGGAGCGCCGGTACGGAGCCGAAGAACAGGGCACCGTCGAGTCGGTAGACGGCGATGTGCTCGGTCAGCAGCTCGTGCTCGTCGACCGTGTCGTCGGTGTGGCGACCGAGCACCTCGGCGCTGGCGATGGAGCTCATGGCCATCGTCCGCAGCGCAAGGACGCCGGCCAGCAGCAGGCCGATCTCGATGGCGGTGACGAGGTCGATCGCCACGGTGACGACCGCGGTGGCGATGAGCACCACGGCTTCGGACACGTGGGACCGGACGACGACGAACACACGGACGTGGTCGATCATGCGGACCGCCGTCATGAGCAGCACGGCACCCAGTGCGGCGAGTGGGATGTGGCTGACGACGGGGGAGGCGGCCAGGATCACCACGACGATCACCAGCGAATGGGTGATGGCCGCCATGCGGGTCCTGGCCCCGGCCCGGACGTTGACCGCCGTCCGGGCGATCGCGCCCGTCGCCGGCATCCCTCCGAACAGGCCGGCAGCCACGTTGGCGAGTCCCTGCCCGACCAGCTCCCGTCCGTCCGACGTCGTCCCGGTGCCGGTCATGGTGTCCGCCACCCGTGCGGTCAGCAGGCTCTCGATGGCGGCCAGCGTGGCCACGGCGAGCGCCGGTCCGAGGAGCTGGCCGACGTGGGTCGAGCTGGAGAACGGAATGCTCGGCACGGGTAGGTGGTGGGGGAGCGCTCCGATCAACGGCACGTCGAGGTGGAACAGCCACGTGGCGGCGGTGGTGAGGGCCACGGCCACGATCGACCCCGGGACCTTGTGGGTGAGTCGCGGCCACACCAGCATGATCCCCACGACGACGGCCCCGATCAGGAGGGTGTCCCTCACCTCCGCCACGGTGGTACCCCGGACGGCCACCCAGGCGGAGTCGAGCACGCCCGATCCACCGGCCTTCGACTGGCCCAGCAGCAGCGGCACCTGCTGGAGCCCGATGGTCACGCCGATCCCGACGGTGAACCCCTCGAGGACGGGCCACGGGACGAACCGCACCAGGCGCCCGAGCCCGGACACACCCATCGCCACGACCATCAGCCCGGCGATGATGGCGATGAGGGCGACGGAGCGGGTCCCGTCGTGGGCGACGATCGGGGCGAGGACCACGGCCATGGCCCCGGTGGGCCCGGACACCTGCACCGACGAGCCGCCGAACACGGCAGCCACGATGCCGGCCACGATCGCGGTGATGATGCCGGCGGTCGCCCCCACGCCCGACGCCACGCCGAACCCGAGGGCCAGGGGGAGTGCCACGACGCCGACGGTCAGGCCCGCCACGAGGTCGACCCGCCAGGACGTCCGGAGCCCGGCGTAGTCGGAGCGTCGGGGCAGCAGGCCCGCCATCCGTCCCTGAAGTACGCGCCGGGGGTGATCCATCAGGTTGGCTGGCCCTCGAGGTCGGCCAGGGCGTCACGGGCCCGGCCCAACGTCGCGGCCAGGACCGTGCGGGCGGCGGCCAGGAACTCGGTGACCGACGGGTCCGTCAGCCGGTAGGTCACCCCGCCGGCGTGGCGGGACGACTCGATCAGGCCGATCCGCTTGACGACCGCCAACTGCTGGGACAGGGCCGGGGCCTCGAGTCCGGTCTCGCGGAGGAGCACGCTGACCGGCTGGGGTCCATCGGACAGCAACTCGAGGATCCGGATCCGCGCCGGATGACCGAGTGCCTTGAACAGCTCGGCCTTCGCTTCGTACACCGGCGTCGTCAGGGTGGTGAACGGCACCACGACATACTATTGCGTAATTGCAAAGAAGCGCAATCAGCCTGTTCGCAGACGGTGTCGTGTTCAGAATCGGCTTCGTACCGCAGGTTGTGCGGCACTGCCGGTCGGCGACCGGCCGCGTGGGACCGCCCTCGAACCGGTCGTCCCGACGGGTCGTCCGGCTCAGTCGAGGATGGGTCGGAGCAGTTCCCGGACCATGCCGTCGGAGGTCCGGAACACCGAGGTGCGGGCCTTGCGGGCGGCATACCGACCGGGTCCGGTCGCTGGCGCCGCGGTCCACGACGCCCGGTAGGTCTGTGCGCGGGTAGCGGTCGTCGTCGCCATACGACCAGCGTACGCACCGTGCCGGTGTCGTCAAGGGGCGATGTGGCGCGTGCCGTCCACGTTCGGGACGCATGCTGCGCACATCCGGAACGCGTGCGCTAGACAGGGCGCGACACCGCACCGCCGACCGGGACCGGTCCGCCGGACGCGCTCGAGGGGGGACCACGACGCACATGCAGGCAGCTCCGACCCCGTCCATGCGCACCGTCACCACCGGCCCGTGACCGCCGCGCGACCCCGGTCGGGACGCACCGCAGGGAGCGGGTGACCACCGTGCTCGACCCGGACCTGTTCCTGCCCGAGCCGACGGTCCGTGAGCCGTGGGCGACGGTCGTATCGGTGGACGACCACGTGGTCGAACCGGCCCACACGTTCGAGGGCCGGCTGCCGGTCGCACTCGCGGCGCGGGCACCGCGCATCGTGGAGACCGACGCAGGTCACCAGGTCTGGGAGTTCGAGGGCGACCGCTACTCCCAGGTCGGCATGAACGCCGTGGCCGGCCGACGCCCGGACAGCGTGCGACTCGAGCCCTTCCGCTTCGAGCAGATGCGCCCGGGCTGCTACGACGTCGACGCCCGGGTAGCCGACATGGACGTCAACGGTGTCTGGGCCTCGCTCAACTTCCCCTCACAGATCACCGGGTTCTGCGGTCGGGTGTTCTTCGCGGCCGAGGACCGGGCGCTCGGTGCCGCATGCATCCGGGCATGGAACGACTGGTTGTTCGAGGAGTGGGCCTCGGTCCATCCGGATCGGATCATCCCGCTGGGCATCGCCCACCTGTCCGACCCGGTGGAGGCGGCCCGGGAGATCCGCCGCAATGCGGCCCGTGGGTTCAAGGCCGTCGCCCTGCCCGAACGGCCCCACGCCGTGGGTCTGCCGAGCCTGTGGGACACGGACCACTGGGACCCGATCATCGACGCCTGCGTCGAGACCTCGACGGTCGCCTGCCTCCACGTGGGCAGCTCCGGTATGCCGCCGATCCCTCCCGGGGCACCGGCGCTCCAGATCGGCGCCACCCTGTTCGGCCAACTGTCGCTCACGGCCTGCGCCGAGTGGCTGTGGTCGGGCTACCCGCTCCGTCAGCCCGATCTCGCCGTCGCCATGAGCGAGGGCGGTATCGGCTGGGTCGCCATGCTGCTCGACCGGCTCGACAACGTGGTCGACCGGTCCGGCTACGGCCTCGCATGGGAGACCCGACCGGCGGACGTGCTGAGCCGGAACTTCTGGTTCTGCACGCTCGACGACCCGTCGACGATCGACACCCGCTACCGCATCGGCGTGGGGAACATCATGGTGGAGACCGACTACCCCCACGGCGACGGGACCTGGCCCGACACCCAGGACGTCCTGCGGTCCTGCTGGGGCCATCTTCCCGACGACGAGGTGCGGGCCATCTGCAGCGGCAACGCCGCCGCACTCTTCCGCCACCCACTACCCGACGAGGTACTGCCATGACCACGTTCACCCCGACCGCCGACCGTCTCCTGCCGGACCTGACCACCCGCCAGGAACTGGCGCTCCTCGCCCGGGCGCTGTGGCGTGCGGGCTACGACGACCACCTGGCCGGGCACATCACCGCCAACCTCGGTGACGGCACGCTGCTGTGCAATCCGTGGCTCCTCACCTGGCAGGAGATCCGACCTGCGCACGTCCTGCGGATCACCCTGGAGGGCGAGGTGGTCGAGGGCGAGTGGCCCGTTCCGCTCGGGATCCCCCTCCACCTCGAGCTCCACCGGCGTCGACCCGACATCGGCTGGGCCGCCCACAGCCACCCCCGGTTCGGCACCGTGTGGGCCGACATGGCCGAGGTACCGCCGATCCTCGACCAGTCGTCGGCGCTCGGCGGCGGGCGTCTCGTGCTCGTCGACGAGTACTCCGGGCCCGTCAACGACGTCGGCTCGGCGGGACGGGCGATCGAGGCCATGGGCGATGCCACCACCGCCCTGCTGGCCGGTCACGGAGTGTTCGTACTCGGCGGGTCGGCCCGGGCCGTCCACCAGCGTGCGGTGGCACTCGAGCAGCGTTGCCGGGGTGCGTGGCACGTGCGGGCGACCGGTGCTCCAGGTGGGACGGTCCTGCCGACGGCGTTCCTCGACCGGATGGCGGCCAGCGATGCCGAGGGGTTCCACGGTTTCTTCGAGGCCGCCGTGCGGACCGAACTGCGCGCCGACCCGACGCTGCTGGACTGACGTCCGGGGCCCGGCGGCCGACGTCGCCCGATCAGGTGGACGACGCGGTCACGGTGCTCAGAAGAACGGCTTGGGCAGTTCGAGCAGGAAGACGACCGCCGTGAGCAGGATCACGCCGCCGACGGCGATGAGACCGATCCGCGCCGACCGGACGCGGAAGTGACCCGAGATGCCCACCAGGAAGAGGACGGTGGCCAGGAAGACGGTGGTGCGCACGTAGTCGTCCGAGTGTCCGCCGGCCGCGACCCCCTCGGCGTAGGCCGCGGTCGCCTGGGCGTCCAGGCTGTTCGTCTCCGCCTGGCCCGGTTGCACGTACTCCGGCATGTACGTGGGGCCCTGGGGAGCGTTGGTACTGGTGAAGGGGTCCGTGGCCATCCAGGCCTTGAACGCGACATCGAACTGTGGGCGGAACCGCCGTTCGGCCACCTGCATCCCGGCCTGGTTGCCGGAGAGGTAGGCGCTGAACCAGGCGTTGAACGTCAAGCCGTCGAAGTTCTTGGTGGACAGACCCTGGAGCTCGGCGCGGCTGGCCAGGTTCCGCTCGGTGTTGGCCCTGGCGAGCCGCAACGAGGACTCGGTGCCCCACTTCGCGGAGGCGAACCCCGAGTACGCGGCCAGCACCGCCACCACGGCGAGGAGCGCGGCCTCGATGACCGACAACTTCCTGGAGAACGGGCTGTCCTCACGGTCGGCACCCACGACGGTGTGGGCGTTGTGCTCGGCGATCTCCTTGCCGACCTCACTGGGCGAGAGCCCTTCAGGCACGTCGTTCCTCCCTGTCGCGTGACGGGACCCGGTCCGGCGTCACCTGGCGGGACCCGGTCGGGTGTCGCCGACACGGTAGCGGGCGGCCGTGGCCAACGGCGAAGCGGGTGGGCGGACCCTGCAGCGATGCAACCAGGGGTGGGTGCCCGCTCAGGCGGTCCGCGACCCGATGGCGAGGGCCGAGCTGAACGCGCCGACCACCTCGTCCTTGGTCCACGGCACCGGCGACATGGTGATGAAGTAGTCGGCCAGGGCCAGGTCGGCCAGCTCGTCGAGGTCCGCATCGACGAAGCCGAGGCTTCCGAGGACGGGGAACTCGAGCTCGGCCAGGATCCGCCGGACCGCACGAACGGCACGGCTGCCGTCACCCGAGCCGTCGTCCGGCTCGCCCATGGCGTCGGCCACGCGCTCGAGGAGCTCGGGCACATGGGCCCGCTCGCGCTCCAGGGTCTCGGCCAGTACCAGGCCGATGGTGAGGCCGTGGGGCACGTGCTTGACACCGCCGATGGCCTGGCCCAGCGAGTGCTCGGCGGTGCAGTCGGAGATGTTCATGGCCAGACCGGCCATCATCGATCCGCACGACATGGCCGAGCGGGCGGCGGCGTCGGTGCCGTCCCGATACGCGGCCACGAGGGCGGGCGTCATGAGCCGCACCGCCTCGAGGGCGATGGCATCGCCGATGGGGGTGCGCACGTTGGCCACCACCGCGGCGATCGCCTGGGCGAGGGCGTCGATGCCGGTGTTGGCCGTCATGGTGGACGGCATGGAGTGGGTGAGCAGCGGGTCCACCAGTGCCACCTGGGCCCGCAGATTGGCATTGGCGATCCCGTTCTTGCGGCCGGCCTCGGGGTCGGTCACCACGGAGCCTCCCGACACTTCGGACCCGGTGCCGGCACTGGTCGGGACGGCCACCAACGCCACCTCGGGCACGGGGTAGGTGGGGGGGGCGGCCAGGAACTCACGGAACGTACCGCCGATCTGGGCGCACAACCGTGCGGCCTTCGCCGTGTCGATGACCGATCCGCCGCCCAGGGCGACGACGGCGGTCGCGCCTGACCCGATGAGTGCACGCATTGCGTCGTCGACCATGTCGATGGTGGGCTCCGCCGGTGGCTTGTCGAACCGGGTGACGGTCAGCGCGGGTGCGCCGAGGAGCGCCCCGAGGAGGACGGCGGCGGCCGGGTTGAACCGCTCGATCCCCTCGTCGACCATCAGGAGGACGTGCTCGGCGCCAAGTTCGGCGAGGACGTCGGGGAGGGTCGAGGCGATGCCGTCGCCAAAGCGGACCTTCACCGGGAGATGGTTGCCGAAGGCGGGGATGACGTGCATGGGGACTCCGTGGGATCGGGCGCTGCAGCCACCGTGGTCGACGGGGCGGCGGACGGCGCCGGGTTCCCCCGCAGGATGGCCGGTACCGGCGTCGCCTGCAACCCGGGACGCCGGGCTCGGGCCAGCGACCCCGATCGGCTCCGTGACCCGCCCGTTGCCTCATGTCAAACCCTCCGCCTGGGGTGCGCCCGCCCGTCGGCGGGGACCCGGACTCGGTAGCGTGGGCGACGGTGGCTCCCGACCGGAGTCACCGCAGACCGGGGAGGGTGACGATGGCCGTCGTGGAGGACCGTCCGGACGAGGCGGGTGTGGAGCGCCAGGGGCGTGACGCCTACGCCGGCCTACCGGCGCGCCGGGTCACCATCGAGCCCTGGGATGTGCAGGTGGGACCCCTGTCCCACCTGGCCGCCGAGCGGGCGCGACTGGGCGATCTGACATTCGAGCACTTCGCCGTCCGCCAGCAGGAGGCCACCCTCGGGGCACAGGTCGAGGGTCTCGACCTGTGCCGTCCCCTGGAGGATGCGGTCGTGGCCGAACTGCGCACCGCGCTCCACGAGTTCAAGGTGCTCTTCTTCCGTGACCAACCGCTGACGCCGACCCAGCACGTGGCGTTCGCCCGTCGCTTCGGTGACCTCGAGGTGCACCCGTTCATCCCGGCCAATCCCGAGCAGCCGGAACTGGTCCGCTTCGAGAAGGAGGCGACCGTCGGCGGCTACGAGAACGGCTGGCACTCCGACGTGTCGTGGCGGGCGTGCCCCTCACTCGGTGCGGTGCTGCATGCCGTCGAGGTCCCGCCGGTCGGGGGCGACACGTTGTTCGCCGACATGGGTGCCGCGTACGACGGGCTCGATCCCGAGCTGCGCGACCGGGTCGACGACCTGGTGGCCGTCCATGACTTCTCGAAGGTCTTCGGCCACACGGTCAAGGAGGAGGACCGGGCCGCGATGCGCGAGCAGTACCCGCCGGTCGAGCACCCCGTCATCCGCACCCATCCGGACACCGGGCGCAGGCTCATCTATGTGAACCGCTTCTTCGTCGACCACCTCGTGGGCCTCGACCGGGAGGAGTCCGACGACCTCGTCGACCGCCTGGCCCGGCAGGCCGAGACGGTCGAGTACCAGTGCCGGTTCCGGTGGGAGGCGCACTCGGTCGCCTTCTGGGACAACCGGGCCGTGCAGCACTACGCGTCAAGTGACTACTGGCCGCAGCGGCGGGTCATGGAACGGGCGAGCATCGCGGGGGATCGGCCCATCTGAGCCCGGATGTCCCGGGATCCCGGGTTCCCGTGAAGTGGTTCCCGTGAACGTGGCTCCCGGAGGTGGCGATCCCCCTCCGGTCCGACCTGGACGAACGGGAGGCGGCCTACCGGCACGTCATCGACGGGCTCCGGGCTACTCGGCTGCCATGGCGGCGGCCAGCGCGGCCGGGTCACCCCACATCGACTGGATCTGCTCGAGGCTCTTGCCCTTCGTCTCGGGCACGTAGCGGCGCACGAACCAGAAGGTCACCCCGCAGAATGCGGCGAAGACCCAGAACACGCCGGTGGTCGTGATGACGTCGACCAGGGTGAGGAAGAACTGTGCGACGAGCCACGCCGCGAACCAGTTGGCCGCAGTGGCCACCGCCACCGCCTTGCCCCTCACGTGGGAGGGGAAGATCTCGTTGATGATCGTCCACACGATCGGTCCGAGCGAGAAGGCGAAGCTGGCGATGAAGACGACCAGCGCGACGAGGGTGATGAGGCCCTCGCCGGTGGTCGCACCGACGGCGGTGCTACCGGGCGTCACCTTCGACAATTTGAGGAACATGGCGCCGACGACCACCAGGCTGAGGCCCATCCCCGTCGTGCCGATGAAGAGCAGGGGCTTGCGCCCGAACCGGTCCACCCAGGCCACGGCCACGAAGGTGGCGACGACGTTGACGGCTCCGACGGCCCACAGTGTGGCCAGGCTCTGGGAGTCGGGGGAGGTGAACCCGGCGGCCGCGAAGATCTGGTTGGCGTAGTAGATGATCGCGTTGATGCCCGTCAGCTGCTGCAGGACGGCCAGCATCACGCCGATCAGGAGTGGGCGGCGCCACTGGGCGGCGAACACCGTCCCCCAGGTGGCACCGGATCGGGCGTCCTCATCGATCGAGGCCTGGATGACGTCGACGTCGGCGTCCACGTCCTCGGTCCCCTGGACCCTGCGCAGGGCCTGTTCGGCCTCGGCCCGGCGACCGGCTTTCACGTACCACCGGGGCGAGTCCGAGAGCGGCCACATGGCGAACACCAGCAGGATGGCCGGCACCGCCGAGACCCCGAGCATGGCGCGCCAACTGCTGGAGTGGCTGAGGACGTAGTCGACCAGGTAGGCGACGAAGATCCCGATGGTGATGGCCAACTGGTAGAGCGACACGAACCGGCCGCGCAGGCGGGCCGGGGCCATCTCGGCCGCGTACAGGGGCGCGGCGACCGAGGCCACGCCGACCCCGAAGCCGACCACGAGGCGTCCGATGACGAGGACCCAGGCGCCCGGGGCGAGCGCTTCGATCAGGGCACCGGCCGTGAACAGGAGCGAGGCCAGGAGGATGGTCAGGCGCCGACCGAGTCGGTCCGCCAGAGCGCCCGCCACCAGCGCACCACCCATCGCCCCGAGCGTCACCCAGCTGGTGATGACCTCGAGGAGAAAGGTGCTGACGTTGAAGTCCTTCTTGATGCCGTCGAGGGCCCCGGAGATGACGCCCTGGTCGTAGCCGAACAGGACGCCGGCCAGCATGATCACGACCCCGACGGCAATCAGGGTCCGGGTCACCGGCCGGCGGCCGGCCGTGTCGCCCGTCGCCCGGGCGGCCGAGGTGACGTCCTGGTGGGCGGTGTCCGTCGCCGGCCCCGGCGGGGCGTCCGGCATCGGCACGGCGTCTGGGGCGGGAACGTCGGCGGCCATTCCCCGACGGTAGCGGTGGGAGGGGGAACATCGCTGGATCTCGACGTTCCGGAGGGCGATCCGGGGAAACCCCCGGCGACGGCGTAACCTGCAGGTGTGCTGAATGTCAGTGGATCCCAGTTGGTCCTCCTCCTCGTCTTCGCGGTCGCCCAGGCGGTCCTCGGTTACTTCCTGGCCGAAGCGGACCGCCGGAACCTCGGGCGCACCCCCTGGGGCCTGCCCTCGGTGGTGTGGGCGGTCATCTGGTTCCTGAGCCTCCTGCTGGCCCTGATCCTGTGGTTCGTCGCCCATCGCGCCGAGGTCCGTCGGGCCGCGCAGGCCCCGTACGTCCCGATGGGCGGCGTCGTGCCTACCCCGCAGCCGGCCCAGGCCTCGGCGAGTGACTTCCCCGCCTATCCCCGTCGGGCGGACGGAGGGTCCCGCGAGGTCCCTCCCCCCGGCGGCCCCGCCGGTGGAGCGGGCACGGGTGCTCCCGCCGGTGGGCCCGGTGCCGGAGCGACCGGTGCCGCCGCGGGTCACGGTGCCGCCGCGGGTCACGGTGCCGCGCCGGGTCACGAGATCTCACCCCCGGCCTGGCACCCCGACCCGAGCGGGCGGTTCCACTACCGCTGGTGGACAGGCTCGGAATGGACGTCGTTCGTGTCGGTGCACGGTCACGTGGAGGTCGACAACCACCCGGACCAGCGCATCGGGCCGTACTCGTAGCCGGGACGGCAGTGCGCGACCGGAGGAGGGTGACGCCCGGTGGCTCCGGGAGAGCAACCGGGCAACAGTCGCACGTCGGAATTAGGCAACCGACGTTCAAGATGAGCACGGGTCGTGCCGATGACAAGGCATGGGCAGTGGGGCAGAGGGATGAGTGCAGCGAACGGCCGCGCACTGCGGGTGCTGCTGGCCGTTCTGATGTTGGCGGCCAGCGTGGTCTCGCTGACCTCCGTCCGGACCACATCGGGTGCAGCTGCATCCACACCGATCCTCGGTGTCCTCAACGCCAGCGGCAACTACTACCAGCAGGAACGTGCGGTGGGCGTCAGCGCCGTGACGATCTCCTCCGGTTGGAACTATGCGGAGCCGGCGAACGGGTCCTTCTCCCCTTCGTACGCAGCCGGGCTCGTGGCGAAGGTCGACGCGGCACAGGCGGCCGGCATGAAGGTCGTACTCGATCCGGGCCTCCAATATCCGCCGGCATGGGTGTTCGCACTCCCCGGTGGTACGCAGTTCGTCGATCAGTACGGGGACGTGTTCACCGGTCCGACGCCCTCGGGTAACCACGTCGCCAATGCGTTCACGGATCTGTCGGTGCGGGCGGCCGAGGGCGCCTATCTCAGTTGGCTCGGGTCCCAGTTTCCGGCCGGAACGTTCGTCGCCGTGCGCCAAGGTGGCGGACCACTGGGTGAACTCCGCTATCCGTCGCCGCTCTACAACGGCCACGCCAACTGCTACTGGGCCTATGACTCGAGCTCCCAGGCCGCCTCTCCGGTTCCCGGGTGGGCGCCGGGAACCGGGACCACGGCGCAGGCGCAGGCCTTCCTGAACGCGTACAACGCAGCGGTCGACGGCTACGGAATCTGGCTCAACGGGCAGCTGGCCACCGACTTCGCGACCCGGGAGCTCGTCATGCTCCCTGGCTGGGGACAGCGACCCGGGGGTGCGGCCCAGGAGGTCGCCAGTCGCCTGACGTTGAGCATGGACGAATACAACGAAGGTCTCGACTGGATGGACCTGTTGGGCAGACTTCCCGACCCGACGCACTCGGTGGCCTACACCACGTACCTCGACGCACCGACAGTGGAACCCACCCCGCAATTGGAGGACCCCGCCGACTATCTCGACTCGCTCGTCGGCTCGTCCCTCGCGCTCGGCGGGGAGAACACAGGTGACGGAACCGTCGCGTCGATGGAGCTGGCGATCGGGAGGGCCCGTTCCCTGCACTTCTTCATCGTGCAGTGGATGGACGAGCCACAGTTGATCTCGTCGGACAACGGTCAGGACCCGGGCGGTCCCACCCTCGCCGAGCTGGGCGCTGCAGCCGGGACGCTCCCGCCGCCTCCGACCACCACCACGACTGCAGCGCCTCCGACCACCACCACGACCGCACCTCCCACCACGACGACGACCACCGGGACCATCAGTCCGACCTCCACCACCACGTCAACGACCGGGGTGGGCAGCTCCAACCTGTCGATCGCCCCGGGTGGGCTGGCCCCGGGAACTGTCGGACAGGTGTATCGGGCGACCCTCACCGCGACCGGAGGCACGCCTCCCTATGCCTGGTCGCTCACGTCGGGCCACCTGCCGGCGGGAGTGGCCCTCGACCCGAGCACAGGGCGAATCAGCGGTTCGCCCACGGTCTCGGGTCATTTCAGCCTTCGGGTGCGGGTCAACGATGCGGCAGGGAACTCGGCTGTCGTCTCGAGGTCACTGACCGTGGCCGCACCTGCGTCGATCAGGCTCACGGCGCCCATCGTGGGCATCGCCGCCAGTCCGGATGGCGGTGGTTATGTGGTCGCCGATGCAGCCGGTGGAGTCGAATCATTCGGTACCGCCGTCTACGCGGGCTCGATGGCCGGCAGGCCACTCAATTCGCCGATCAATCACATCGTGATGACGCCGGATGGCGGCGGGTACTGGTTGGTTGCGGCGGACGGAGGGACGTTCTCGTTCGGTGACGCGGGGTTCTTCGGGTCAACCGGAGGCATGCGGTTGAACGCCCCGGTGGTGGACCTCGCGCCCACTGCCGACGGAGGCGGCTACTGGCTGGTGGCGTCCGACGGAGGAGTGTTCGCCTTCGGTGATGCGGTCTTCCGCGGTTCGATGGGTTGGGAACGTCTGAACAGTCCGGTGGTCGGGATCAGCTCCGACGGGACCACGGGCGGCTACTGGATGGTCGCGTCCGATGGTGGCGTCTTCGCCTTCGACGCCGGATTCTGGGGATCAGCGGCGACACAGCAACATCAGCCCATCATCGGCATGAGTCCGTCGGCCAACGGGAGCGGCTACCGGTTCGTGGCGACCAACGGGGGAATCTTCGCCTACGGCTCTGCGTCCTTCCTCGGACCGTCAGGTGCGCTCGCACTGGCCGCACCGATCGTGGGGTTGGCTTCTGATCCTGCAACGGGTGGTTACTGGCTGATCGGCGCGGACGGCGGGGTCTTCGCCTTCGGGGCGCCATTTCTCGGTTCCGCCTGACCGTTCTCCTCGCGGGCACGGGCGCCACCGTCCCAGGTCGATTCACGCACTGGGTGGGGGCCCGACCACCTCGCGGGCGATTCCACACAGAATGCGAGGAGTTGCAAGCGACGAAACGCAGTATTCACGCATTCTGGCTTGCGCTCCCCTGTGGCCAACTCGGACAATGGCGTGCACTACCCCTTCCGGGTACGGCGCACGACAGAGGGCAGGCTGCAACAGGTGAATCGACATTCCAGGCGTAGTCCGTGGCATCGCCGAATCTCTCTCGCGGCTACGGCACTCCTCGTGGCGTCGCTGCTCCCGGTCTTCGCGGTGGCGACCGCCCGGCCCGCGGGTGCGGCAGCGCCGGCATCGATCGGCATCGACCACGACCAGGACGGAACCTCCTGGTACCCGGACCAGACCGCCCTCACGCCCCAGCTCGTGCAGGGCGGGACGTTCGGTCAGCAGTTCTCCACGCAGCTCCAGGGGGACATCCAGGCACAGTCGCTGGTGGACAACGGAACGCTGTTGGTCGAGACCGAGGCGGACATGGCCTACGGCCTGGATCCTGCGTCAGGGACGATCCAGTGGTCCAAGTCACTGGGTACCCCGTTCAGTTCTGCAGCGATCGGCTGCTCCGACCTGCCGGGAGTTGGCGTCACCGGAACACCTGTCGTGGACACGTCGACCAACATCGAGTACTTCCTGGCGAAGTCGTACATCAACGGTGCGTCGGGTGCTGCCCAGTACCAACTCCATGCACTGAGCGTCGCGACCGGGCAGGAGCAGCCGAACTTCCCGGTCACCATCGGAGGCACGGCGTCAGACGACCCGAACCAGACGTTCAACGCCACGTACCAGCTCCAGCGGCCCGGACTGGTGCTGATGGGCGGGGTCGTCTATGCCGCATTCGGCTCCCACTGCGACCTCCCGCCGACGAACGGGTGGATCGTCGGCGTATCGACTGCCGGGGCCCAGACGACCCTGTGGAGCGACGAGGCCGGAATCGACACCGGTGACGGACTCGGGGGCATCTGGTCACCGGGAGCCCTCCGTTCGGACGGACCGGGTCAGCTCATCTTCGCCACCGGCAACGGCTACGGTCCCACGCAGCCCACCGCCGGGCATGCCTCGCCCGCCCCCGCCCAACTGGCCGAGTCGGTAGTACGCGTCGCGGTCCAGCCGGATGGAAGCCTGAAGACGACCGACTTCTTCACCCCCTCCGACGCAGCGGCCCTCAACCAGATCGACGGAGACCTCGGTGCCGGCGCTCCGGTCATACTCCCGAGCTCGTTCAGCACGCCGCAGTACCCCGAGCTAGCGGTGGAGATGGGTAAGGAGGGCTACCTCTATGTGCTCGACGCGTCGAATCTCGGCGGGTACAAGCAGGGAGCGGACGAGGGTGATGCGGTCCTGGCGAGACTGGGTCCGGTCCAGGGGGTCTGGGGGACGCCTGCGGTGTGGGGAGGGGACGGTGGCTACCTCTACACCGTGACCAACGGCGGCAGCGCCGACGGGGCCCCTGGCGCGACCGACGGCAAGTTGCTGGCGTGGAAGTTCGGTGTGGACGGATCTGGCAAGCCGACGTTCGCCCTCGTCGGGTCCAGTGCGGACGCGTTCGGCTACAGCTCGAGCTCGCCGGTGGTGACCTCCAGCGGGAGCACGTCCGGGACCAGCATCCTGTGGGTCAACTGGGCCGACGGACCGGGCTCGACCACGGCCCAGCTCCGGGCCTACGGCACGGTCCCCGACGCATCAGGAACCCTTCCGCTCCTGTGGAGCGGTCCCAGCGGGGCGTCGGTCAAGCTCAGTCAGCCCGGAGTGGCCGGCAACCGGATCTACGTCGGTGGCTTCGATGGCGTGATCCGCGGGTTCGGCGCGCCCACGCAGAGCCCGTTGGCGGGCGGTTCATTGCAGTTTCCGCAGACGACGGTCGGCCAGTCGACCACGGCGACCGAGACCTTTACGGCCACTACGGCGGTGACCGTCTCCGCCATCGCCGCGTCGGCGGGATCGTTCAGCCTCGGGACGACCACACCGGCACTTCCGGTCACACTCGCCGCAGGTCAGACCCTGACCGTGCCCGTGACGTTCACGCCGACCCGCTACGGGATCATCGGTGGGACGGTGACCCTCACCACGAGTGCGGGCCCGTACCAGGTCGGGCTGTCGGGCAATGGATTGTCCGCGACGGCCCTCCTGGTCGCGGCTCCCCAGACGATCAGCTTCGCCGGGACGCCGACGGGTGGGAGCACCACGCAGGACGCGGTGTTCACCAATGACGGCAGTCAGAGCCTGACGATCACGGGCACCACTCTGCCCGCGGTGCCGTACACGGTCGGTGGACTCCCGGCGACCGGCACGTCCTTGGCGCCCGGTGCGTCCGTGAGCGTCAGCATCACCTTCGCTCCGACGACGACCGGTTCCTATCTCGACAGTCTGACGCTGGCCAGCGACACGGGCGGCTCCGCCTCCGTCGCCCTGTCGGCCACCGCCGGGACGCCGGCCCAATTGCAGGTGACGCCGGCCGCCTTGTCCTACGGGACCGTCGCGGTCGGCCATTCCGTGACCGAGTCGTTCGTGGTCGCGAACGTGGGGGGGACGGCGCTCACCATCAACAAGTCCAAAGCCCCAGGACTCGGGGAGTTCAGCGCATCGACCCAACTCCCGGAAGGCACCGTCCTGCAGCCGGGTGCGTCCGACACCGAAACGGTGACCTTCACCCCGACGGCCGCCGGCACGTTCACCGACTCGTGGCCGATCAACGGTGACGGAAACTCGGTGCTCACCGCGGTCACGTTCACGGGGATCGGCACCACGACCTATGCACCGCTCTCGACCTGGTCAATGAAGGGGAACGCCGCGATGAGCGGGTCGAGCGTGGCGTTGACTTCGACGACGTCAAAAGCACAGTCCGGGTCGGTCGCCGCTCCGGTGACCGTGCCCACGGACGGGGTCAGGGTGGCATTCGATGCCCAGATCGGAGGGGGAACCGGCGCTGACGGCATGACCCTGACGTTCGCCAGTCCCAGCTCGGCCAAGACCCTCGGTGGCGCGGCGGCCAATCTCGGCTATTCAGGGATCACCGGCGTCGCGGTGGGCCTCGTCACCTACAAGAGTGGGACCGAGCCGTCGGGCAACTTCGTCGGCATCGCCGATGGCGGCCCGTCGGGAGGCACCCCGAAGTGGGTGGCGACGAATGCGGGCATCCCGACGCTCCAGGGAGCGACGACCCACGTCGTGGTGTCGATTGTGAAGACCCAGGTCACCGTATGGGTCGGAGGCGTGCAAGCTCTCCAACAGAACGTGGCGGACCTCCCGCCGGTGGCTGACCTGGAGTTCACCGCAGGCACGGGTGGGCTGACCGACAACTTCGTGGTCGCCAATGTCGCGGTCTCCTCCTCGAGTCCGTATCCGCTGCCGCCGGCCCTGGGGGGCTGGTCTACCGAAGGGAGCGCCCAGCTCAGTGGGGGCAACCTGAACCTGACCACCACGGCAGCGACCTTCGAGGCCGGTGCGGTGGTGTCGGCCACGCCGGTTCCGACCGATGGACTGACGGTCTCGTTCGATGCCCAGATCGGGGGTGGTACCGGTGCCAACGGCATGACCCTGACGTTCGCCAGCCCCTCCTCGCCGACCTTCCTCGGCCAAGCGGGAGGCTCCCTCGGCTATTCGGGGATCACCGGTGCGGCCGTGGCGTTGGTCAACTTCGATCAGGGGCCGGATCCGTCGGCGAACTTCGCCGGGATAGCGGACGGCGGTCCGGTCGCCGGTGCTCCGAACTGGCTGGCAACGAGCTCAGCGATCCCCGCGCTCCAAGGAGCGACGACTCACGTGGTGGTGACCGTCAGCGGCACCCGACTGACCGTGTGGGTGGCTGGCGTCCAGGTCCTGCAGCAATCGGTGCCCGACCTCCCTCCGGAAGCGGATCTGGCGTTCACCGCTGCAACGGGTGGCCTGACCGACAATTTCGTGGTGCAGAACCTGACCATCGGCCGCAGTTCCGATCTGACCCCGCTCTCGTCGCTTTCCAGCTGGTCGCTGAACGGTACCGCCCAGTCGGCCGGTACCGCGCTTTCGCTGGTGACCTCTACGCCGATCAGCCAACATGGATCGGCTGTCGCACCCGGGACGGTCGCCACGAACGGATTGACCGTCGGATTCGACGCCCAGATCGGGGGCGGCACCGGGGCCAACGGGATGACACTCACCTTCGCCGATCCGACGAGCTCCAAGGTGCTCGGATCCGGTGGCGCCAACCTCGGCTACTCCGGCATCACCGGCGTAGCTGTCGGATTGGTCGACTTCAAGAGTGGGACCGAGCCGTCGTCGAACTTCGTCGGCATCGCCGACGGGGGACCGGTCGGCGGCATCCCCGCCTGGGTCACCACGAACCCGGCGATTCCCACCCTCCAGGGAGCCACGAGCCACGTCGTGGTCTCGATCGTCGGAACCCAGCTGACCGTGTGGATCGGTGGAGTGCAGGTCGCGCAACAGACCGTGGCCAATCTCCCTCCTGTGGCCCGGCTCATCTTCACGGCGGCAACGGGAGGTCTCACGGACAATTTCGTCGTGCGGAATGTGAGTGTGTCATCAGCAGTGACGCCGTCGTTGACGAACTGGTCCGTCAACGGAAACGCCCGGTTCACAGGTGGTGATCTCAGTCTGACGACGCCGGCGACGCCGTTCGAGTCGGGTTCGGCCGTTTCGCCCACTGCCGTGTCGACCGACGGGCTGACGGTGGCGTTCGACGCCCAGATCGGTGGAGGCACCGGCGCCAACGGCATGACCCTCGCCTTTGCGAGCCCGACGACCCCCACGTTGTTGGGCCAAGCGGGAGGCTCCCTCGGCTATTCGGGGATCACCGGAGTCGCGGTGGGTCTGGCCAACTATCGGCAGGGACCGGATCCATCGGCGAACTTCGTCGGGATCGCCGATGGCGGGCCCACGGGAGGCGCGCCCAACTGGCTCAGTACGAGTTCGGCCATTCCGACCCTCCAGGGTGCGACGACCCACGTCGTGGTATCGATCGTCGGGACGCAGATGACGGTGACCGTCGGAGGGGTGCAGGTGCTCAGCCAGGGTGTGGCCGATCTCCCACCTCAGGCGTATCTGGTGTTCACCGCGGCGACAGGGGGACTCACCGACAACTTCGCCGTCCAGAACGTCTCGGTCACCCAGGGGGCTGTGGCGCCTGCCGCCGCGTGGAACCTCAGGGGGACGGCGGCTGTCTCCGGCACTGGCGTGAGCCTGACGACGGCAGCAACGACATTCGAAGCGGGGTCCGCCTCCTCGCCGACACCGGTGTCCACCAACGGGCTCACGGTGGCCTTCGACGCACAGATCGGTGGAGGAACCGGGGCGAACGGCATGACGCTGGCCTTTGCCGGTCCCACGTCCCCCACGCTCCTCGGACAGGGTGGGGGGTCACTCGGCTACTCCGGGATCACCGGGGTCGCGGTGGGGCTCGCCAACTTCCAACAGGGGCCCGACCCGTCGGCGAACTTCGCAGGAATCGCCGATGGAGGCCCTGTTGGCGGCGCACCGAACTGGGTCGCCACCTCCACGGGCATACCGACACTCCAGGATGCGACCACCCATGTCGCCGTCTCGATCGTGGGTACCCTCGTGACCGTGTGGGTAGATGGTGCCCAGGTACTTCAGCAGGTCGTGGCGGACCTGCCACCCGTGGCAACCCTGGTCTTCACTGCCGCAACCGGGGGGTTGACGGACAATTTCGTCGTACAGAACGTGACGGTCACCCGATGACCGGCCCGGCCCGGGCAACGAGCCGGAGGTCGCTCCGGGCCGGACCCGTCGGATGAGTGCCGGCCCCGCTGCTCGACCGCACGTCGTGGAGGCGACATCGGCGGGCCTCCTGGATTGTCCGGCGGATGATCTCGCCGCGGTGGAGCGGGCGCTCGATTGGGCTCGGACGTTCCTGACGAGGCCGAATCCGGCCATCGGGAGAAATGGCCCGGTCTGCCCGTACCTCAAGGATTCGTTCGACCATCACCACCTGTTCGTGTCGTGTCGACCGGACTCGGACTGCGGTGACCACTCCCTCCGGATCGAGCTCCTCGACGAAGTGACGACGTTCGCGGAGCTACAGGACCAGGTGCCGGATAAGGAGCGCCATCTGGTAGCGATGCTCATCGTCCTGCCGCACGTCGATCCGACTTCCGCGGAGCCGCTCGACGAGCTTCAGGCTGAGCTCAAGAGCAGATTCGTCGAGCGGGGTCTGATGATCGGACAGTTCCACCCCCTGTGTGAGGCTCCGGGACTCTGGCGGGACGACTTCCGCCCCCTCCAATCGCCCGTGCCACTCCTCGCCGTCCGCGAGATGGTCTCCTCCGACCTGCCGTTCCTCATGAACGATCCGGAGCATGCTGCGACGTACTTCACCCTGTTCGCACCTGGGATACCGGCCCACATCCGCCGACACCTGGTCAGCCGCCTGGTCGGACCCCGGTCGGACACGGAAGCGCCGCGCGTATGAGCGGGACCACTTCCGACACCGCGGCATTGCCTCGGAACATCGCCGAGTTCCTCGTCCGGTCCGAGATCGGTTACCGGGTGGTCGCCCACGCATCGCTGTCCGCTCCTGTCCGTGGTCCCGATGACGTGGCGCGCCTCCTCCCGATCGCCATCGACCGGATCGCCAAGACCCTGTTCGTCGTCGGCGGCATCGACCGGACCTCGTCCGCACTCGTTGTCGTGCCGGTGCGCGACAACGTGGAGCTCGCCGTCACCGCGACGGCCATGGGGTGGCAGACGGCCGCACTGGCCACCCGCGCCGAGTTGTCCGAACGAATCGGGCAGCAGCCATTCGGGGTCTCCCCCCTCGCGGCACCACACGGCGTCACCGTCCTCGTCGACGTGCGGCTGGCGAGCGGGGCGCCCGTACTCGTGGGGGCGGGGGTGTCCGGTCTCGAGGTCGAGATCGATCCGTCCGACCTGGTGCGCTCGACGGGCGCAGTCGTGGCGGGCTTCGGGGTCGACCGATGATCCCCGATGAGGCCCGATGGGCCCAATCGACCGACCCGATAGAATGGCTGCTTCGCCCGCAGCGGGGGAGAAGACCTGATCTCGGGTGCCACTGCGAATCACATCACCTAATCCGATACGAGTGATCTCCCACTATTTTGTGAATAGACAGGCAAGTATCGGGCATCTCATGAGACAAATAAGCCGTGGAACGAACTGAATTGTTCGTCCGGTCGCGCAACGTTGGCCGTGAGGCAACACCTTGGCAAACTTCCCGAAACATTGGGTCGCTAGCCTTGAGATCAGCAGAGAGGTCGACTCTGCTGACATCCCGTTCCGGGTCCACCCACCAAGGAGATGTGGCTTCTATGCAACAGCTGGTCGAGCGTCGCAAAAGCGGTTCATCACGTCGCACGGGAATCGAGTTGGACCTGGTGATCCCGGCCCTCAACGAGGAACGGAGGATCGCGGCGACTCTCGAAGCGATCGGGCGGAAGGTGGAGGAGTCCGGACTCGCCGTCAGGATCGTCGTGGTCGACAACGGCAGCGTGGACGGAACCGCCGAGGTCGCTGCCGGAGTGCTCGACTCGAAGGTCCCCGTCGAGATCATCAGCTGCCGGACGCGCGGAAAAGGCGCTGCGGTCCGTGCCGGGGTGTTGCGGAGCACTGCCCCCTTCGTCGGCTACTGCGACGCGGACCTGTCCACGCCCCCGTCCGCAGTGACGTCCGGGGTCGACCTGCTCCGTTCGGGATGGGAGGTCGTGATCGGGTCCCGCCGATGCACCGGGGCGGCCTATTCGGTCCCGCAGGGCGGACTCCGGCGCCTCGGCTCCTTCGCGTTCCGACGTATGGCCGCCGATCTGAGCGGGCCCATCACCGATACGCAGTGCGGCTTCAAGCTCTTCCACGCCCCAGTGGCCAAGGAGCTCTTCAAGGACAGCAGCACCAACGGGTTCGCCTTCGATGTCGAGGTGCTGGCAGTGGCCCACGAACGCCGGCACCGGATGATCGAGCTCCCGATCGAGTGGACGGACAGCCCGGACTCGACCTTCCGTCCGGTCACGGACGGGATCGAGTCCTTCCGGGAGCTACGTCGGCTCCGTCAACGACTCGCAGCGCGCGCCCACCATCCGGCGGGTTGGAAGTGAAGCGCTGGAGTTCGGCACGTCACCGCCGGCCGGCGGTCATCGTCATCACCAACTGGCGCGATCGCAAGCACCCCGAGGCGGGGGGAGCGGAAGCGGTGTGCGAGCACCTTGCCAAGGGATTCGTGGACCAGGGACACGAGGTCGTGCTCCTCACCTCCGCCGTCGCCGGCGAGTACACGAACGAGCGGGTGGACGGCTATCTGGTGCATCGGCGGGGTGGACGTTTCACGGTGTACCCCTGGGCGCTCGTCTGGTTGTTCATGCACCGGCGACGGATCCGGGCGGTCGTGGACTCGCAGAACGGCATCCCGTTCTTCACGCCGTTGGCCGTCTCGTCCTCGACCCCCGTGCTGCTACTGATGCACCACGTCCACCAGGACCAGTTCCCTCTGTACTTCCCACCGGTGGCGGCGCGGGTGGGTCAGTGGCTCGAGAAGCAGGGCTCACGGGCCATCTACCGCGACCGGTCGATCATCGCCGTGTCGCCCTCGACCCGGGAATCGGTCCGTCGCCGGCTCGGGTTGCGGGGGGACATCGTGGTCATCCCACCGGGATCGGAGTCGGTGGTCGCCCCCCTCCCTGGTCGCCGCGGGCGGTCCGGAACACCACGCATCGTGTGCGTCGGCCGGCTGGTGGTCCACAAGTGCACGTCGTCGATCGTGGAAGCCATGCCCGCGGTCCTCCAGAGGTTCCCCGACCTGGAGCTCCACCTGGTGGGCGACGGGCCGGAACGTGAGGCGCTCGAAGAACTCGTGGAGAAGCTGGAGCTCGAGGACAGCGTCGTCATCCACGGATCGGTGAGTATGCACGACCGCGACCAGCTGATGCGATCGGCCTGGCTATCGGTCAACGCCTCGGAAGGCGAGGGGTGGGGACTCTCGGTCGTCGAGGCGAATGCACTCGGCGTCCCGGTCCTGGCATTCCGGAGGCCCGGGCTCCGCGACTCCATCCGTGATGGGGAGACCGGCTGGTTGATCGACGAGGGCATGGACCTCGGGAGCGCGATGTCCCGTGCGCTGGCTGCGGTGAGCGACGAGGTCGCCGCGGAGGAGATCGGGGTACGCGCCCGTCAATGGGCCTCGCAGTTCACCTGGGAGGAAATGACCAACCAGGTGCTGACGCTGCTCAAGGCCGAGGCCGGTCGACTCGAGCACGTGCCGGACGATCGGCGTGTGGCGACGGACGTGGGCACGATCGTCGCCATCCCCCCTGTGCTCTTCCCGGGAGGGGACGTGCCGACGTTCCGTGCTCCTGACCGTTGCCTGATGAGCCAGGGCTCACTTCTCGTGCTGCTGCGGGGCACCGATACGCAGTCGGCGCGGTCGGCACTGCGCAGAGCCGGGTTCTCGCAGACTGCGATCGACGATCCGAGGTTGGTGATTTCCGTGGCCCGCCCGGTCGACCTCGTCTCGCCGGCGGTATCAGCGTCCCCCGTGCGAGCCGTGTCCGATGAGGAACATGAGGATTCGCTGACTGGCTGATGACCACCGCAGTCGACCGTGTGAGCAGTTCCAACTCGTCTGATTCGATCGCCGACCCAACTGACGAAGGGTCGGCGAACCCCGTTGACGCGCCCGGTCGCAGGGACGGGCCGCTGCGACGGCTCTCGTCGAACCGGATGGTCTGGATCATGGGGATCGTCGTCGTGGCGGCCGCGGCGCGCCTGGTCGCGCTCCGGTCGGCCTATGACGTCTTCATCGACGAGGTCACGTACACCACCATCTCGCGGAACTTGGCCCACGGGCATGGCCTGGTGCTCTACGGTCAGCCGTTCGACCTGCATCCCCCGGCCGCCTTCGCGCTCTATGCCGGGGTGATCCGCGTGTTCGGCCTGCACGGATCCGTCGAGGCCACGCTCTTCGCGCTCCGCAACGTGCCCGTGGTGCTCGGGACGGTGACGTGCGTCCTCACCTTCCTCATCGTCGAGCGCGCGGGCGGCCGATGGACCGCGCTGTGCGCCGGCCTACTGGTCGCACTGGATCCGATGGTGATCAGCTACGACAGCAGGGTCATGCTCGAGGCACCCGCACAGTGCGCCGTGGCGGCGATGGTGCTGTGCCTGGTGCATGCATCCGGCGCATCGAGAGGGACATCGAGCGTGTCCGTGAAGATCCGGGAGACGATTCCCTACGGCATCGACCCCAGTGCGACCGGTCGGCCGATCCGATGGCGTTGGGTACTGCCCGCCGGTCTGTTCGGCGCGATCGTCCTCTGCACCAAGGAGACGTTCGGCCTGGTGGTCGGATTGACCCTGGTGGTGCTCGTCATCACTGGATGGGTGGTGCCGCGTCGCCAGGCGGCGGTCGTCCTGGCTCTCACCGTGCTGGGCTACGCGGTCTCCGTAGTGGCTGTCGGTCTGACGAGTGGATTCGACGTCTGGTGGCACGCGACGGCCGGAGGAGCGCTTCGCCTGATCGGGACCAAGCAGATCACAGGATTCAATTCACCGACCGTGCACGTGTCCTTCATCTCGCGGGTCCTTGCCAACGGGCCCCTTCTGGCGGGTACCTATCTGGTGCTGGGCGCGGGTGTGCTCGCCGGCGTGGGTCTGTTGTGGAGGCTCGAACCGTGGTCGCCCGGTCGGTACCCCCGCCGGACCGCCGACCGTGTCGGGGTGCTCATCGGCGTATGGACTCTCGCTGCCGCCGCCTACCTGGTCTATGCCACGGTGTTCGGGACCATCGAGGAGCAGATGTACTACATCCTGTTCCTGCCCTGTGTGATGAGCCTCTGCCTGTGGTTCGACGGGACACTGGGCAGCTCCAGCCCGCTTCGGGGCAGGTGGCGGAATGCCGCCGTGATCCTGGTCGTGGTCGCGCTGGTGTTCGACCTCACGGCGTGGACGGTCGTGCACGCCAGGTCGGATGACGAGACGCGACGGATGCTCACCTGGGAAGCGACGCATGTGCCACCGTCGGCTGTGGTTTCGTCGACTGACGGCACCACCCAGTTTCTCCTACCCAACGGGATCATCGGGCAGTGGAACACCATCGCCGAGCTGCGTGCCCACCACGTCGACTACGTGATCCTCGCGACGAGCCTGGTGGAGCAGGGCTACGGCGTGGCCAGCCCGGCATTCGCGCAGGAGGTCGAGCAGACCGGTCGGCTGGTGTTCGCGGCCGACGGAGTGTCCGACGGAAGTCTCCAGGTCTACGACGTCCGGGGCATCACCGGTGGTTCGGCGACGAGTGCGGTGCCTGCGTCCCCCGGCCCGGCCGGTGGATCGTTGACGGGCGCGACGAGCCCGGGCGGGGGGGCATGACCAGCGTGGCCGGGATCGCCGGCGGGCCTGACGCGCCACTCGTGACCGAGGGCGGACGACAGGAGTCAACGGCGCGACGGAGGGCGCCCGCCATCGGCGACGAGGCACTCGTCGTCTCTGCCACTGGGATCGTCTCCGTCGTCAACTACGGCTACACGCTCATCCTGCTGTGGCTCCTCCCGACCCGGGAGTTCGCCGAGGTCGGGTCGATCTCGGCGCTCCTGCTGATCTGCGGCACGGTGGCTGGCGCGGCGCTCCCGTGGGTACTCGCTCAAGAAGTGCTCCGTTCCCGTCGAGACGCCACCCGCCGCAGAGCCGCAGTCACCTTCTGCCTGGGTGCGACCGTGCTGCAGGGCGCCGCTGCCGGGCTCGCCACGTGCCTGATCGCGTCGCACTACGCATCGAGCGGCGTGCTCGTGGCCGCATTCTGCTCAGTCTTCCTGATCTTCATGGCGGCCACCGCTGCGGGGTACTTCCAGGGCCTGCAGACCTTCCGACTCATCGCCGGCCTCCGTGTGGCCGAGGTGTTCGTGAAGGTGGGTGCCGGTGTCGGGCTCGTCGCGCTCGGGGCCGGAGCGGGCGGCGCGATCGCCGGCTTCGCACTCGGTGCCGGTGTCGTGGCCGGGGTCGGGCTCGTGTTCATGTTTCCCCACATCACCTGGTCGTGGACGGCACTCGCCGGACGTCACCTGTGGGTCAGCACCCAGGGTCTCCTGGCGATCCAGGCGGGCGTGGCCGTGCTCGCCAGCATGGACGTGGTCATCGGCAGCCTGGTGCTGGGCACGGTGCCGGCCCTCGCCACCTACCAGGCGGCCAATATTCTTGGGCGGGTCCCGGTCTTCCTCGGAGCGGCACTGTCGATCGTCGTGTTTCCGAAGATGATCGCCGGAACGAGGCACCCGACGATGTTGATCCGTGAGACCACGATCCTGTACGTGATGTTGTGTCTGCCGATCACCATGGTGACGGCCACCTTGCCGGCGCACATCGTGGGAGCGCTCTTCCCGGCCCGCTACGGCGACGTCGGTGCGGTGCTCCCGTGGGCGGCGCTCGGCGGATTGACGATGGGAGCGGTCAACCTCATGACCACCTACTTCCAGGCCAGCGGGAGGTTCCGCAGGACTACGGTGCTGTTGGGCATCGGTGTGGTCGTGGGTGTGGCCCTCGACGTGACCGGTCTCGAGACGCACGGCATCATCGGACTGGCCATGGCGGTCGCCCTCGGCGGTGCTCTGGTGACCATCGGATTGTGCCGCGAGACAGTCCGGGCGTGGCCGACGAGCCTGCACGGCGTGTGGCGGTCGGTGGTGCTCGCAGGAATCGTCTGCCTCCCCCTGTGGCCTCTGCGGCAGAACGTGTTCGCCTGGATGGTGTGGGCAGCCTTCTGCGGAGTGGTCTTCTGTCTCCGTAGCCTGCTGGCCGTCACGAGCACCGGTGACGGACCGGCCGGACTCGCCAGACCGCGGGTGCTCCACCTCGGCTACGAGGACCCGCGCCGCCCGGGGGCCGGTGGCGGCTCCGTGCGCACGCATGAGATCAACAGTCGACTGGCGGCCCAGTTCGACATCACCGTGGTGTGCGCCCGCTACCGGGGGAGCAGGACCCGGGTCGAGGACGGCGTGCGCTATGTCCACATCGGCGTGCCGGCCGGGGACTTTCCCGAGAAGATCGCGTACTTCGCGCTCATCCCGTACGCGCTGCTCCGATACCGCTCGGACATCGTCGTCGAGGACTTCGGCGCTCCGGTGTCCTCGGTCGCCGTCCCTTGGATGACCTCCCGGCCCGTCGTAGGGGTGGTCCAGTGGCTCTTCGCCGACGAGAAGAGCAGGCAGTACCACCTCCCCTTCTCGTGGATCGAGCGGCTCGGCGTCCGGTCGCACCGGAGGCTGATCGCCGTGTCCGCCGATCTGGGCGTCACCCTGTCGACGCGCAATCCGTCGGCGGAGGTGACGGTCATCGCCAACGGACTCGATCAGGGGGCGTTCATGTCCTACGACGTCCCCCGTTCGGGCATCGCCTACCTCGGACGCCTCGAGATCGCCCAGAAGGGCCTGGATCTGCTGCTCGACGCCTACGCACTCGCGGCAGGGGAGATCGAACAGGATCTCTTCCTGGGTGGGGACGGTCCGGACCGTGAACTGTTGGAGCAGCAGGCTTCCCGACTGGGCATCGCCGACCGCGTCCACTTCGTGGGGCGGGTCGAGGCTGAGGACCGGTTCGCCTGGCTCGCGGGCAAGGAGCTCGTGGCGATGCCGAGCCGCTACGAGACGTTCGGAATGGTCGCCGCCGAGTCGCTCGCGGTCGGTACGCCCGTCGTAGCGTTCGATATCCCCTGCCTGCGGGCACTCGTCGGTGACGACGTGGGCAGGCGGGTCCCGGCCTTCGACGTGACGATGTTCGCGGAGGCCGTGCAGGCGCTCGCCTCCGACCAGGTGCGACGGACGCACCTCGGGGCGGCGGGCCCGGCACGGGTGGCCGAACTCAACTGGGATGAGCTCGCGTTGCTCCAGGGTCAGGTCTACCGCCAACTCGTCGACGGATCGCACTGGTCGGTACGGCGTGGTCCTGCGGACGAGCCGATCCACCGCCCGCCTCCCCGTCCCGTGCCCTCCATCGTCGTCGACGGACTCGAGGACTAGGTGGAAGGGGTGGAAGGCGAAGTGCCGGCTGGTGGTGTCGGAGCAGGCCAGGGGACGGTCCTGGAGCGTTTCATCCGACAGTCGGAACGCACGCCGGATGCCCAGGCCGTCAGGGATGACCTCGGCGCCTGGAGCTACGCGGAACTGTGCCATGCCGCCGCCGGTGTGCGTGATGCGGTCGCCGCCCGAGGGTTCGGACCGGGCTCGTCGGTCGGTGTGCACCTCGGAAGGTCCCGCGAGGCCATTGCGGCGATGCTGGGAGTGTGGGCGGCCGAGGCGACCTACGTCCCCCTGGATCCCGACTACCCGTCGGATCGACTGCGCGCGATGTGCAAGGTCGCAGCACTCGACGTGGTCATCGGCACCGACGTCGGACTGGCCGAACTCGGGCTCGACCTCCCGGCTGTCGATGCCGCCCGCCTCGCTAGCGGGTCGGTCGGATCCGTCGGACGGCTCGGTCGCGCAGTGGGCGTGGGCGCAGTGGGCGTCGGCGCGGGGGACCGGGAAGGAGGACGGTCCGTGGCCATCGAGGACCGTGGCCCCGGGGGGGGAGGCGACCTCCACCGGGACCCGACGTCTGGCGCGTACGTCCTGTTCACCTCCGGTTCCTCGGGTAGCCCGAAAGGGGTGCTCGTCAGCCAGAGCAACCTGACGAGTTTCGTCGACTGGATGCTGTCCGCCATCGCGCCAGAGGAATTCCATGTCGTCGCCACCACCATCTCCTTCAGTTTCGACCCGTTCCTCTATGAGGTCCTGGGTCCGCTGCTCACCGGAGGAACCGTCCGCGTGATCCCGTCGGCCCTCTCGATGGCGGACATCGACACGGAGGCGACGCTTCTGGTGAACACACCGTCGGTGGTCGGTGAACTGCTCCACGCCGGCAGGTTTCCGCGATCGGTCCGGACCGTCATCGTCGGCGGCGAACGTCTGACGGCGGAACTCGCCGACGAGATCCTCACGTGCACGCCGGTCACCCGGTTGCTGAACACCTACGGCCCGACCGAGGCGACCGTGCTCGCCACCGCACACGACGTACTGCAGCCCGTCACCGATCCGGTGCCCGTGGGCGTCGAACTCCCCGGTGCCTCGGTCGTCATCCTCGACGGCGGCCTGCGGGAGGTGCCGGCCGACGTCGCGGGTGAGATCTGCATCTTCGGCGACCAGGTGGCACTCGGGTACGTGGTGGATCCTGGCGCACCGGGACACGCCCGGAGCGGCGGATTCCTCGACTGGATCGGCCCGGGTGGCGTGCCGACCCGGATGTACCGGACCGGTGACGTCGGCTCGAAGAGCGCCGCAGGGGTGGTCACGTTCATCGGTCGGAGCGACCGGCAGCTCAAGCTGCGGGGCTATCGCATCGAGCCGGAGGAGATCGAGTCCGTGCTCGAACGGATGCCCGATGTGGAGCGGGCCGCGGTGATCTGCACGGACGACGGCCTGAACTCCAAGCTGCGTGCGTTCGTCACCACCCATGGTCACGCCGCCGACGGTGCTCGGCTACGACGCGCGGTGAAGGAACTGCTTCCGGCATACATGGTCCCGTCCGAGGTGCTCGTCGTCAGCGCGTTGCCGACCTCCGTCAACGGGAAGGTCGACCGGGACCTCCTCCACCGCCTGGAACCGGCGACGACCACGGACGACCACGTCCACGCCCCCACGGGTGGCCAACGTGGTGTGGCCGACGACACGGTCGCCACGGTGGTGGCCCTGTCCCGGGACATCCTCGGCATCACCGGTCCGATCGATCCAGACGACGACTTCCTCGAGGATCTCGGTGGCAGCTCCTTGGCGCTCTTCCGGTTGCTGGCGAGGATGGAGACCGCCTTCGGATGTGCGCTGGCCATCGAGCGGATCCTGGAGGACACGACTCTCGTCGGTCTGGCGCGTCTGGCGCGTCTGGCGCGTCTGGCGCGCCTGGCCGACGGTGGCGATTTGTCGCCCGTCCACCTGTCCGTCCACGGCGACGGGACGGCGTGCCCGGTGTTCCTCATCCACGCCTACCTCGGGACCGCCCTGCGCTATCGCCCCTTGGGGTCCCGCCTCTCACCTGACCGGCCGGTCATCGGGATCCAGGTACAACAGTTCGACTCCGTGGACCGGCCCGCACTCCGCTCGATCGAGCTCATGGCGACCGAGGCCGTCGATCAGATCCTGAAGCTGCGGCCGCACGGCCCGTACCTTCTCGGAGGTCACTCCGCCGGAGGACTCGTCGCCTATGAGGCTGCCCGGATGCTTCGGGACGCCGGAGCGGAGGTCCCCTTGGTGACCCTGATCGACAGCCCCGTGCGCACGTCGACCGCGCAGTACCTCTGGGCGGAGGCTGCGCTCAATTGGCCCGACCTCCATGCTGCGACGTGGGCGGAGCGATGGGACATCGTCAGGTCGGCGCTCCGTCAGCGACTCGGCGCGTCCGAGCCCGAGGTGAACGACGACCGGGTTGCCGCTGCCGTGTCCCGGTCCCATCAGGCCAGCAACACCGCGGTGAAGACGTTCACCGCCCGGACCTACGGGGGCGACGTCGCCGTGCTCGCCACGCGCCAGGGGATGGTCATGGCGCTCGGTGCGAACGATCTCGGATGGGGGAGAGTCGTGAGCGGGGAGATCAGCACCGCGGCGATTCCCGGACTCCACAACACGCTCTTCGAGGAGCCGTATGTCGGCGCCGTGGCCCGGGCCCTCGACGACCTCCTGGAGCGTGCAATGGGCGGCGCCGGTATCCGGGACCCGAACCCGGTGCAGTCCCGAGCCCGCTGACGTCGGGAGGTCGGCCCGGCGTTCGACGCCGCCACCGGCCCTCGCTCAGGCGACGGGCCGACCGTCGACCCACCGGACGGTCACGGCGGCCCCGTCCCTGGTGGCCACGGTGGTGACGGTGGCGATGCCGTCGACGGGTGGGATGTCGACCTCCTCGACGTACCACTCGGTCCCGGCCCACCGCACACGGCCCGACCGGCCGACCATCCTGTCCCTCGCATCCACGGTCGCCGGGTTGTCGGCAACCGTCCGCTCCGCCGCCTTGAGGACGGCCTCCTTGGCAGTCCAGGAGCGGAGGAACGCGCCATCGCGTTCGTCCGTGGCAAGCGAGCCGAGTGTCGCGAGCTCGTCTGGCGTCAGCACGGACGTCGGGCGGTCGGCACCGGGCACGATCTCCTCGATATCGATGCCGATCGGCGCTCCAACGTCAGCGCTGCGGCGGCCGGGTCCGGGCACCGCCACCACGGCCACCCCTCCACTGGACGAGACGCTGAAGTTCACCTCCCCGCCGACCAACTCGGGCCGACCGTGCTCCGACGACCCACACCGCTGGCAGGAGCGCACCAGGCCGATGGCGGCGGCGGGACGGCCGAGCTCGATACCGAGCACGGAACGGACGAACCCTCGCCGCGCCAGGAGGCGTCTCGCCGCGAGCGGGCTGCGGAGGCGGGCCGCGGCCGCCCCGTCCTCGGCCACCGGTGACTCGTGCCGCGAGTGGCTCAGATGCCAGTCGTCCAGATCGACAGCCCACACATCGACGTGCGAGTTGGATTCGCTCACGGCCGCTGGGCCGGGCCCACCATGCCCGGCGACCTGGTCATCGCCCACGGCTACGCCGGTGGGTCCCGGTGGCTCGCCACGATGAGGTGGTCCACGAAGAGGTGGCCTTCGGGGCCCGTTCGGTGTCGATGAGGGAGACGGCCCACGGACAGGTGGCAGGCATCCCGATCAGCCTAGTGACGGGGGTACGCCGGCGGTCGCAGGCCCGAGGTGCTCCCCGGTGCCTGACTGACTGGCGGCGGACCGGTCCAGGCGATTGAATGAGTGGCTGGTCTGCAACAGCTGGAGGAATCGTGCACCGCGATCCGGCGGTCACGGGGGCTCGGGGCGATGAATGCAGGTCACGGCGACCTTCCGAGTGGTCGGTCGCGTCAGGGCGTAAGGGCAGGTAGATGGATCGAGCGATGAGTCGACCGGGCCGACGATCGAGGCGCGCGCGCCGGGTGGGTGTTCCGCTCACTGCTGCCGCAGTCGTACTCGTCCTGGTCACGTCGGTGTCCTCCCCGGCATTCGCGGTGAGGCCGGGAGTGCGTGCGGCACATCGAGCGGCACATCACACGGTCCACCACGCCACGCTCACCGCGGCCGGCGACGATCCGTCCTCGGCCACCCGCGACGCCGACGCCGCCCGCACGGGGTGGTACCCGAACGAGACCAATCTCAGTCCGGCGCTCGTGGCGGGCGGCACGTTCGGCAAGCTGTTCACCGCGAGCGTGAACGGATCGGTCTACGGCCAGCCGCTCGTCGACGACGGTCAACTGCTGGTCAACACCGAGAACAACTACGCCTACGGACTCGACCCGGTGTCGGGGACGACCCTCTGGTCCCGCCAGTTCGGATCGCCACCGCTGGCGAGTGCCATCGGTTGTGCCGACCTGACCCCCAACATGGGGATCACTGGGACGTCGGTGGTCGATCAGGCCACCAATACCGAGTACGTGGTCGACGACGAGTACGTCTCGGGCACCTCCGGTCCGCAGGTCGACTACATGCACGCGCTGAACCTGGCGGCCAACGGCGCCGAGGAGCCCGGGTTCCCGGTCCAGATCCAGGGAACCGCGTCGAACAACCCGGCCGTCACGTTCAATCCCACCTATGAGCTTCAGCGACCGGGCCTCCTGTTGATGAACGGTGTGGTCTACGTCGCCTTCGGCGCCCACTGTGACGAGGAGCCGTGGCAGGGCTGGATCGCCGGCGTGTCCGAAGCCGGGCACCTGACCACCATGTGGACCTCGACGTCGACCGCCGGAGACAGTGGTGGAGGGATCTGGATGTCCGGGGGCGGACTGGTGTCGGACGGGTCGGGACAGATCCTGTTCGCGACCGGCAACGGATCGTCGAACACGACGCCCACCCCTGGGGACACCCCACCGGCCAACCTCGGCGAATCGGTGGTCAGACTGGCCGTCCAGTCCAACGGCAGCCTCAAAGCGACCGACTTCTTCGAGCCCTATGACGCGTCGACGCTCGACGGCAACGACCTCGACTTCGGGTCCGGGAGCCCCATCGCGCTCCCGAGCTCGACGTTCGGTACTGCCACCTACCCGCACCTTGCCGTCGAGGTGGGCAAGGAGGGCTACGTCTATCTCCTGAACCGGGACAACCTCGGGGGCTTCGCCGAGGGCCCGAACGGCACCGACGATGTCCTCGGTCGGTACGGTCCGAACGGTGGTGTGTGGTCCAGCCCCACGGTCTGGCCGGGTGACGGCGGGTGGGTCTACGTCCCGACGGCGTCCGGCTCGGTATCGGCCGGTGGATCGCAGGGCGTCCTGGACGCCTACCAGTACGGCCTCGACGGTACGGGCAAACCGACCCTCAACCTGGTCGGCACCTCGTCGGACGCATTCGGCTTCGGGACCTCGGGCCCGGTCGTCACCTCGAGCGGGACGACGTCGGGTTCGGCACTGCTGTGGACGGTGTGGTCACCCGACGGAACCGGCGTGGGTGCCCAGCTGCGTGCCTACAACCCCGTTCCCGTCAACGGGACGATGCAACTCGTCTGGAGCGCACCGGTCGGCACGGCGTCCAAGTTCAATCCTCCGGGCGTGGCCAACAACCGGCTCTACGTCGGCACGAGGACCGGAACCGTCGAAGGTTTCGGCGCGCCGGTCTCGAGCCCGGTCTCGGGGCCCTCACCCGCCTTTCCGCCCACGGTCGTCGGGCAGTCCTCCACCCAGACCGTGACCTTGACTGCGGCCACCTCGGCCGACGTCACGGCGATCACCGCAACCGGCCCGTTCACGGTCGGCACCCCCAGCCGGACGCTGCCGGCGGCGCTCACGTCGGGCGCGACGATGACTGTCCCGGTCACGTTCACCCCTGCCGTCGCGGGATCAGCGGGCGGTGCCCTGACGATCACGACCAGCGGTCAGGGAACGACGGTGATCAGTCTCACCGGACAGGGGCAGGTGAGTGGGCCCAGCCTCGTCTCCTCCACCCTCGGCGTCAGCTTCGGTGGCATCCCCCCTGGACAGGAGTCGTCGCAGTCGGTGGCCTTCGCCAACAATGGCTCACAACCGCTGACCATCAGCAGCGTCACGAGTCCGGCGGCGCCGTTCACCGTGAGCGGGGCGCCGGACGATGGAACGGTGCTGCAGGCAGGTGCGCAGGTCGTGGTGACGGTCGGGTTCGCTCCGACCGTGAACGGCACGTTCAGCGACGCGTTGACGATGGACAGCGACGGTGGGGACGTGACCGTGTCGGTCACCGGGAGTTCGAACTCACCGGCGTACCTCCAGATCTCCCCCTTGTCGCTCACCTACGGATCGGTGGTGGTGGGCCAGTCCGCGACCCAGACGTTCACCCTCACCAACACGGGTGGCAGCAATCTCACCATCACGAAGTCGAAGCCGCCGGTTCAAGGTCCCTTCACTGCCACGACCACGGTGCCCGAGGGCACCACCATGCTGCCGGGTGCCACGCTGACGGAGTCCGTCACCTTCACGCCGAGCGCCGTGGGGACGACGACGGACGGCTGGGTCATCACCGCCGACGACGGCCAGGGGGTGCGCACGGTCCAGTTCACCGGTGCTGGGATCCTGGGGGACCCGGGGGCCACCGGTTGGGCCCGCAACGGTTCGGCCACGCTGTCCGGTGGATCCCTGCAACTCACCTCGGCCACGAAGAATCAGACAGGTGCCTCGTTCGCCCCGGTGCCGGTGGCATCCTCCGGTCTGAACATCACCTATACCTCGACCATCGCCGGTGGATCGACGAGCGGTGACGGGAACGCGCTCGTTCTGGCCAATTCGACGGTGGCCACTTCGGCCGTCGGCCGCGGGACGACGGACTTCGGATTCGGCGGACTACCAGGTCTCGCTGTCGTCCTCTCCACCGTGCGGGTTCCGGGAGCGTCGCCCAAGAACTTCGTCGGGATCTCCAATGGCACCCAGCCGAAGGCACCGACACGTCTCCACTTCTTGGCCACCACCACTGCCGTGCCGAACCTGCGCGCGGCCGTGGCGGTACGCGTGACCCTCGCCGGAAGCGTGATGGACGTCGACATCAATGGCGTGCAGGTGCTGTCGACGGCCGTGTCAGCCAGCCCCAACGTCAGGCTCGGATTCGCGGGGTCCACCGGCACCGTCGGCGCCGCGCAGGTGATCAGCGGAGTGTCGATCAACGCCGGTGGGCCGGTGGCCATCGTCGGTGACCCGACCGCCGGTGGATGGAAACTCAACGGCTCGTCGACGTTGTCCGGAGGTGCGGTGCAGCTCACGCAGGCCGGCAAGACGAATCAGGCGGGCACCGCGTTCTGGCCCACACCGCTCGACACCGCGAGCCTGTCGGTGACGTTCACCACGACGATCGGCGGCGGCGGAGCCCAGGGTGCCGATGGTCTGACCCTCGTACTCGCCAATGACTCGACGGCCGACAGCGCGGTCGGATCGTCGGGTGGTGGTCTCGGGTTCTCCGGAATCAGCGGGGTGGCGTTCGCGCTCGACACCTATCAGAACGCCGCCAACCCTTCGTCCAATTTCGTCGGCGTCACCGACGGGCCGATCAGTGCGTCGTCGCCCGGCCTGTTGCACTGGCTGACGACGGACACGTCGGTTGCGAATCTGCGGGCCACCCATACGTTCAAGGTGACGCTCGGAGGAGGAACGATGACGGTCACCATGGACGGCACCGTGCTGTTCTCGACCGCCGTCACCGTCGGCCCGGACGTGTTGCTGGGGTTCTCGGGTGGCTCGGGCGCCGTGACGGACAGCCACGCCGTCAGCGGAGTGACGATCACCGCTGCACCGGACTCGCCGGTCGCCATCGGTGATCCGATCGCCGGGGGATGGGACCTCAACGGATCCACGCTCCAGTCGGGGGGGACCACCCAGCTCACCCAGGCCGACGGTACGTTCCAGGCCGGGACCGCGTTCTGGCCGAACGCGGTGAGTTCGGACGACCTGACCGCCACCTTCACCACGACCATCGGCGGCGGAGGCGCTCAAGGGGCGGACGGTATGGCGTTCGTCCTGGCCAACTCGTCGACATCCCCCACTGCGGTGGGCGGTAACGGCGGCGGACTCGGATTCTCGGGGATCAACGCGATAGCTGTCTGCATCGACACCTTCCAGTCGGCCACCAACCCGTCCTCCAATTTTGTTGGCGTCTCGAACGGACCGGTCACCCCGAGCGTCCCCGATCAACTCAACTGGCTGTCGACGGCAAATGTAGTGGCCTCGCTGCGGTCGACCCATACCTTCACCGTGTCGGTTGACGACGGCATACTCACCGTGAGCATGGACGGCACCCAGCTGCTCTCCACCGTCGTGTCACTCGGCCCGAAGGTCCTGATCGGCTTCAGTGGTGGGACGGGGACCTTGACCGACACGCACGCGGTCTCCAGCACCTCCATCATTTCGAGGTGACCCGCGTCCCGCCGGGCGTCCCACGGCGGCGTAGGCGGGTGATGGCACGGGTCGTGCGGTTCCGGCAGACTGACCGGAGCCGGGTGCAGGGCCGGAGGAGGCACTGCGCACCACCCGGTGCACCACCACGGGAGGGACACGCATGAGCCGATTCGATCGCGACGTCGTCAGCAGCCGCGGAGCTGTCGCCGGATGACCGCGCCCGCCGTGGGCGGAGTCGACGAGACGGCCCTGACCGACCCACTCCTCGACCCCGCCGTCTACGCCGGTGACCCGTTCCCGCTCTACGCCCGGCTGCGGGCCGAGGCACCCGTCGCCCGCAACGACACCCTCGGCCTGTGGATGGTCAGCCGGCACGACGAGGTCGTCGAGGTGTCGCGCGACCCCGGCACGTTCTGCTCGTCGAAGGGCATCATGACCTTCGAGATAGGGGCCGAGTACGCCACGCCGCCGACCATGATGCACACCGACCCCCCGGACCACACCCGGTACCGGACGCTCGTCCAGCCCGGGTTCCGTCCGACCTACATGCGGGCCCTCGAGCCCGGGATCCGGGCCCGGGCCCGGGCCCTGGTGGACCGGATCGAAGCCGGCGTGCCGGTCGACATCGTGTCCGAGCTCGCCGTCCCGCTGCCGCTGCAGGTCATCAGCGACCTCCTCGGTGTCCCCGAAGAGGAGTGGCCACGGTTCTTCCGGTGGTCGGAGGCGGTCATCCCCGGGGCCACGGACTGGCCGGAGGAGGAGCGCAACCGGTTGAGCATGGAGATGGTGACCTACCTGTTGGAGGCCGCAGCCGACCGGCGGGTGTCGCCCCGCGACGACATCATCAGCGAACTGGGCGCCGCCGAGGTGGACGGCGACCGGCTGACCGACGCCGAGCTCGGCATGTTCCTGGTCCAGCTGCTGGTGGCCGGCAACGAGACGACCCGCAACATGATGTCCGGCGGACTCGTCGGGTTCGCCGAGCACCCGGGCCAGTGGGAGTCGCTGGCCGGCCGTGCGGCCGACGGGGTCAACCGGTCCCTCCCGCTGGCCGTGGAGGAGATGCTGCGGTGGACCACCCCCGTGGTCGCCTTCATGCGCACCACGACCCGGGAGGTGGAGCTCGGTGGCCGGACCCTCGGCCAAGGTGAGCCGGTGCTCATGCTCTACGCCTCGGCCAACCGTGACGAGGCCGCCTTCGGTCCCTCTGCGGTCACGTTCGACTCCGCACGTGACCCGAACCCGCACGTCGCCTTCGGCTTCGGTGCCCACTTCTGCATCGGTGCCGTGCTGGCCAGGGTCGAGGGCCGCATCCTGCTCGAGGAGCTACTGGCGCGGTTCGGCTCGATCACCTCCGCAGGCGATGTCGTCCGCACCGCCTCACCGGTCATCGCCGGGGTGAAGTCGGCGCCGGTGGTGTTCGGGGCCCGGTAGCGGACGGGCAGTCGACCCGCAGGTCCGTATCGGCGCGCGAGTCTGCCGGGGGTCGGCCGGGATCGGCCGGGGTCGGCTCAGCTGGCGTCGTGGATCTTGTTCAGGGCGTCCATCTGGGTGTCGGTGAGCTGCAGGGTCGCCGCCTCACAGTTCTCCTCGACGTGGTCGACCGACTTCGTGCCCGGGATGGGCAGCATCACCGGTGACCGGTGCAGCAACCAGGCCAGCGCCACCTGGGTTGGCGTGGCCCCTGTTTCGGCCACCACGGTGCCCATGGCCGTGTCCGGACCGGTCAGCCCGCCCGATGCCACCGGGAACCACGGGATGAATCCGATCCCCTGCGCCTCGCAGTGGGCGAGGACGTCGGCCGACGACCGGTTGGTGAGGTTGAACAGGTTCTGCACCGACACCACGGAAACGGCGTTGCGCGCCGCCTCGAGCTCGTCCACGCTGACCTGGGACAACCCGATGTGGGCCACCTTGCCTTCGGACACGAGGTCGGCGAGCAGGCCGAACTGCTCGTCGGCCGGCACCTTGGGGTCGATGCGGTGCAGCTGGAACAGGTCGATGCGCTCGAGGCCGAGCCGGCGGAGGCTGAGCTCGCACTGCTGACGGAGGTACTCGGGCCGGCCCACGGGCAGCCACTGGTCAGGGCCCTGACGGGTCAGGCCGGCCTTGGTGGCGATGACCAGGCCCTCCGGGTAGGGGTGGAGCGCCTCGAAGATGAGCCGCTCGCTGACCTCGGGTCCGTAGGAGTCGGCGGTGTCGATGAAGTCGACGCCCAGCTCGACGGCCCGCCGGAGCACGGCGATGCACGCCCCCCGGTCCGCCGGCTCGTCCCAGATCCCGGGCCCGGTGATCTGCATGGCGCCGTAGCCGAGGCGGTGGACGGTGGTGGTCCGCTCCGAGCCTGCCCCGAGGGTGAAGGTGCCGCTCGAACGGATCGGCTTGGGAATGCGTGCGGTGTCGGTCATGGGATCTCCCGGGAGGTGTGCGCGGCTGGTGGTGCCCACCGGGTCGATGGTGCCCACTGCGCTCGGCGCGGCCGTCCGTTCCGTTCTACCGGCTCACGTCGCACGGCCGAACGTACGGCCGAACGTACGGCCGAACGCACGGGCGGGCACCGGGCGGGACTCAGCGGCGGCGGTAGTGGGGGACCCGGTCGGCGCCCCGGGCGGCCTTCATCTCGGCGTAGTCGGAGGACGCGAAGACCATGGACTGGGCCACCGCCTCCTCGTCGACGGAGCGCTGGACCTCGTCCCGGCCGAGGCTCGAGATCGTGCGCCGGGCCATCTTGACGGTAAAGGCCGGGGCCGAGGCGATCGTCTCGGCCATGGACAGCGCGACGGCATCGAGTTCGGTCTCGTCGGCCACCAGCCGGCTCACGATGCCGTGGCCGTAGGCCTCCTCGGCGGTCATCACCCGGCCGGTGAGCGCCAGGTCGGCCGCCACCCCGTGGCCTGCCATCTGGAACAGCCGGGAGACGCCTCCGGAGTCGGGGATCACCCCGTGGACGACCTCGGGCAGCATCATCCGCGTCCCGACCGCGGCGATGCGGATGTCACACAGGAGGGCCCGCTCGAAGGCCCCGCCGATGACCCAGCCCTTGAGCGCGCAGATGATCGGGCACGGCATGGTCAGGAACATCCTCGTGGGGCGGTGACCCCGCTCGATGAACTCGAGGTCGGAGATGTCCTCGACACGGACGCCGATCTGTCCGGTGTCCCGGCCCGACGAGAAGCTCTTCCCCTCGCCACGCCAGACGATGGCCCGCAGATCGGGCAGTTCGTGGACCTCGGCCAGGACCTCCCACAGGCGGCGGTCCATCTCGTCGCTCATGGCATTGTGCTTCTCGGGACGGTTGTTGGTGATGACGGCGATCGGGCCGTCCACCTCGAGGCGGACCAGGTCGCGCTCGGCGTCGGTGAGTGGTGGACGGGTGTCCGTGGCGCTGGTGACTCGGGGGTCGGTCATCGGTGACTCCTTGGCGGTCGTGTGGTTGCGGGACGTGGCACGGGGGTCAGCGAGGGGGTGCGGGCTCGCCGAACGGGCCCCGGCCCAACTGCTCGCGGATCGGGGTGAAGGCCGGTTGGACGGTGTGGCGGCGCTGCCAGTTGGCCCCGTCGACGACCAGCGAGTGTCCACTGATGTAGGAGGCGTAGGGGGAGCACAGGTAGGTGGCCGCCCACGCCAGCTCACGCGGGTAACCGACCCGGCCGGCCGGGACCCGGTCGTCCTGACCCTCGTACTTTCCCGGCACGGCGGCGATGGCCGCGACCTCGTCCTCGTGGGGCATGAGGCCGGGCACCAGGCCGTTGACCCGGATGCCGTAGGGGGCCCACTCGACCGAGAGGGTCTCGACCATGTTCTTGACCCCCGCCTTGGCGGCCGCCGAATGGGCGAAGCCGGGACCACCGGTCCAGGCGTAGGAAGCGCCCACGTTGACGATCGAGCCGTCCCGACCACCGGTGATCGCCCGCCGGGCGAACTCCCGGGAGCACAGGAAGGTGCCGTTCAAGACGATGTCGACCACGGTGCGCCAGGCGTTCGGGCTCATGTCCTCGGCGGGCACCGGGAAGTTGCCGGCCGCGTTGTTGACCAGGTGGTCGACGGGGCCGAGTCCGGCCTCCACGGCGTCGAACGCCGCAGTCACGGCGTCGGCGTCGCGGATGTCGCAGGCCACGCCGAGGGCGCGGCCCCCGGCGGCCTCCACCGCGGCCACCCCGGCTGCCCGGTGCCCCTCGTCGCGGCTGACCACCGCGACGGCGGCGCCGAGCCGGCCGAACTCGGTGGCGATGGCCTTGCCGAGGCCGGTACCGCCGCCGGTCACGAGGACCACCGAACCGTCGTAGGTGCCGGCCGGGAGTGCCGAGGCACCGGTGGACGGGGGCTGGGGGAGGCCGGGCGGGGTCATGGGCGACGATCCTATCCACGCGGGGCGCTCGGGCTGCGGGTCGCCGACCCACGTGTGCCGCGGCCCGCGCGTCCGGTGCCGCCACCGCATGTGGCAGCATCGACGGGCGATGGTCACCCCCCGCCGCGGCACCACTACCCCTCGTGCCCGCTCGACCGAGCAGGCGACGCCGGGACCGGGATCGGCGGGAGGACGGCGCCGGGTAAGCGTCTCGGGGGTCGGCACCGCGCTCGGTGCGGCCGTCGTGGCGGCACTCCTGGTGGCCGGCTGCGGAGGCGCCCAGACCGCCACGCCCCTGGTCCCCGGCACCGGCACGGGTGCGACCTCGACCTCGACCACGACGGCCTCGGCTTCGGGCGGCACCGGGGCACCCAACGCACCACCTGCGGTGCCGGCGCACGGGGCCTACCTCGGGGCATGGCTCCACCCGACCGCAGCGACCTCGGGACAGTCGTCGTTCGCGGAAGAACAGGCCAACGTCCCGACGGTGCTGGCTGCCACCGGTCGGCCGCTCGGACTCCTGCACGTCTATTCACCGTGGGCCCGCCCGGCGCCGGTGAGCCAACTGCGTGCCGTCGTGGGCGACGGGTCGGTGCCCATCCTCGACTGGGGGTGCGGACCGGATGTCACCCAGGTGGCCGGGGGGGCGGACGACAGCCTCATCAGCGCGTACGCCGAGGCCCTGAAGTCGTTCCAGGGCCCGGTGTTCCTCCGGTGGTGCTGGGAGATGAACCTCGTCGGTTCCCACCCCCAGGTCGGTGGGCCCTCGAGGTTCATCAGCGCGTGGGACCACATCCGGGCGGTGTTCCGCTCCGTCGGCGCATCCAACGTCTCGTTCGTCTGGTGCCCGGCGGTGGCCGGCGTGGACCCGACGCCGTATTTCCCGGGTGCCTCCGAAGTCGACTGGATCGGCGTCGACGGCTACGACCGCACCGGCGGCCAGACGTTCGCTTCGTTGTTCGGCGCCTTCGTGAACACATGGCAGGGCCAGGGGAAGCCCCTCATGGTGGCCGAGACCGGCGCATCCGGCAGCAGTCAGGCCGCGTTCATCGACAGCATCGGTGCCGATGCCCCGGCCCTGCCGGCGGTCAAGGCCGTCGCCTACTTCGACGCCCCGGGGCCGGCGGACACCTGGCAGTTCACGCCTGCCGGACTCGTGGCCTTCGGCCACCTGGCCGCCACCCCGTATTTCCACCCGGAGTGACGGCTCGCCCTGAGAAAACGCTAAAAGTGGTGATATATTCACTACGAGTGACATAGAAACCGGACCGCAGGTCCGGGCCGGTCACCGGTGGCGCCGTCGAAGCACACCGAACTTCCCGGGCAGGGGGATCACGTGGGTGGAGGAGAGGGGCAACGCACGGGCACGCACCGGCACGCACGTCGGCGCGTGCCCGTCGGGATCGCCCGCACGGAGCGTGCGACCGGATCCGCCCGATCCGCCCGATCCGCCCGATCCGCCCGATCCGCCCGATCCGCCCGATCCGCCCGATCCGCCCGATCCGCCCGATCCGCCCGATCCGCCCAGGGGACCCCCACGACCCGCAGGGCCGCTGGACATCGCACCTCCTGCACCGTCCCGCATCGCCGCCTCGTCGTGGCGCTCGCCCTGGTCGCCGGTCTGGCCGCGTCCACCGGGGTCCCGGCCATGGACGGCGCCGCAACACGGAAGCCCCAGCGCGTCCGTCTGCTGGCGGGCACGCCGCTGCCGTCGCGCGCCCTGTACGGGTGGGGTGGCAACGACTCGGGCCAGGTCGGGAACGGTACCGTCGGCGGTGGGTCCGCAGCCGGTGTGACGGATCCCTCAACGGTCGCCCTCGGTGCGGGCACGACCATGGCGTCGGTCGCCGCCGGTGGATCCTTCAGCGTCGGCCTCACCACCGCGGGTGCCGTCGAGGCCTGGGGGAGCGGTCTGCTGGGTGAGCTGGGCGACGGGGCGACGACGTCCACACCGACGCCGACCCCCGTCCGCCTGCCGGCCGGCACCGTGGTGACCCAGGTCGCCGCCGGCAGCAGCCATGCCCTCGCACTGACCTCCACGGGTGCGGTCTATGCGTGGGGGTCGGGCCTCGATGGGCAGCTGGGCGACGGATCGACGCAGGCGAAGGACGTACCGACACCGGTGTCCCTGCCGGTCGGAACAGTCGTGACCCAGGTGGCGGCGGGCGGTGACCACAGCCTGGCCCTCACGTCGACCGGGAAGGTGTACGCCTGGGGCGATGACGTCCACGGCGACCTCGGCGACGGGGCCACCATCCCGGAGGACGTGCCGGTGCCGGTCACGCCGCCCACCGGACTGACCTTCACGGACATCGCGGCGGGTACCACCCACACCGTCGCCGTGGCGTCCGACGGTTCGGTCTGGGCGTGGGGCATGGGCGCCTCAGGCCAGTTGGGCGACGGCTCGATGGCCGATTCCTCCACTCCGACCGCGGTGTCGATGCCGGCCGGAACACCGGTCACCCAGGTGTCGGCGGGCGGCGCCCACAGCCTGGCGCTGACGGCCGGGGGACTCGTGTTCGGGTGGGGATCCGACGTGTTCGGACAGCTCGCCACGCCGCTGGTCCTCACGCAGCCGGTCGACAGCGACGTGCCCGTCCAGCCGAGCGGCCTCCCACCCACGTCTGTCTTCGTCGCGATCGCCGCCGGCCAGGACAGCTCCTACGCCCTCACGTCCGAAGGAGTTCCCTGGGTGTGGGGAGGCGACTACTACGGCCAACTGGGCGACGGCACGCCTGGTCTCAACGGGGTCGTCCCCGAGGTGCTGGCCACCCTCCCGCCCGGCACCTCGGCCACCGGGCTCTTTGCCGGGCCCGACTCCTCGACGGCGTTCCTGGTCACCCGCGCCGAGCAGACGCTCACGTTCCCGACCATCGCGTCCCCCACGTACGGCGACCCGGCCGTCGATGCGCTGCCGACGGCCAGCTCCGGTCTCGGGGTGACGGGCACGGAGTCTGGGTCCTGCACTGGCGCACTGGCGCACCTGCTCCTCGTAGGGACGGGTCCGTGCGCAGTGACGGCCACCCAGGCCGGTTCGTTCGGCTACTACCCGGCGACGGCCACCACGACATTCGACGTCGCACCCGCCGTGCTCGAGGTGGTGCCGGACCCGGCCACCGGTACGGCCGGCCAGCCCCTACCGACCCTCACGTACCACCTCACCGGCTTCAAGGACGGTGACACCGTCGCCGTGGTGTCGGGGCACGCCACCTGCACCACCACGGCCCAGTCCGGCTCGTACCGCGGCACCTATCCGGTCACCTGCGCACCGGGCACCCTGTCGGCCGCCGACTACGTGTTCCAGTCCGGCCCGGCCGCCACGCTGACGATGGCCGGTGCCTCCGGTGGGTACGCGGTGGTGGGGAGGGACGGGTCGATCTGGACGGAAGGGTCGCCGTCACCGGGGTTCCACGGGTCGATGGCGGGCACGCCGCTGGCCGCACCGGTTGTCGGGGGGGCCTACACGCCCCTGCACGACGGGTACTGGATGGCGGCGTCCGATGGCGGGATCTTCTCCTTCGGATCGGCCCGCTTCCAGGGGTCCATGGGCGGGCGTCCGCTCAACCGACCGATCGTCGGCATGGCCTCCACACCGGACGGTGGCGGCTACTGGGAGGTGGCCTCCGACGGCGGAATCTTCGCCTTCGGTGACGCCGGGTTCTACGGGTCGACCGGTGCCATGTCCCTGGTGGCACCGATCGTCGGCATGGCCGCCACTGCGGACGGTCGGGGCTACTGGCTGGTCGCCGCGGACGGTGGGGTGTTCGCCTTCGGCGACGCTCCCTTCTTCGGCTCGGCCGGCGGGCAGATCGGCCTCGACCCGGTGGTCGCCATGGCGCCCACCGGCGACGGCCGGGGTTACTGGCTCGTCACACGGTCCGGTGCGGTCTTCCCCTACGGCGACGCCGTCTTCGAGGGCAGCCTCCGCTACGTCATCCTCAGCGCGCCGGTGGTCGGGATCGCCCCCACCGGTGACGCCCGGGGCTACTGGCTGGTCGGCGCCGACGGCGGGGTGTTCGCCTTCGGCGACGCGCCCTACCTCGGGGGCGCCACCGGACCGCCCGCCCCCATCGCCGGGATCATCTGAGTCGGGAGCCAGCACATGACCACCCCACAACTCGAGGCACACCCAGGACCGGACCTCCCGAGCCCGGTGGCCCGCAAGCCGTCGACCGACCCGGTCCGGTTCCGCGTCCGCATCCGGTGGGCGGTGGTTGCCGCTGCCGCGGTGGTGGCCCTGGTCGCGGCCACCGGTGCGGTGACCGACGCGGCCACGACGGCCACCGCGGCCACCGCCGCCGCCGGGGGCCCGGTGCCGCATGCCGCGACGTCGGCCAGCGTGACCAAGCCCGCAGTGCCCCAGCACAGCGCCTACCTCGGCGCCTTCGTGGCACCCCACATCAACGAGGACCAGGCCCAGGCCGACGTTCGTCTCGAACTGGCGCAGCTGGGGAACTTCGACGGTGCGGTGGGCCGCTCGCTCGGCCTCGTCCACGTGTACCAACCGTGGTCCACGCCGGTGCGTTCCTCGACGCTGGCCGCGCTCGCGGCCACCGGCGCCACCCCGTTCATCGACTGGACGTGCACGTCGGACGCCTCGATCATCAACGGCAGCCAGGACGCCCTCATCACCTCGTACGCCGACTCGCTCAAGGCCTACGGGCGCCCGGTCCTCCTGCGCTGGTTCTGGGAGATGAACCTGGTCAACCTGCCCCGCACCAGCGGGTGCCTGGGGTCACTCGGGTCCACCGGCTACATCGACGCGTGGCAGCACATCTGGACGATCTTCCAGAACGAGGGCGCCGCCAACGTGGCCTTCGTCTGGTGCCCGTCCATCTTCGGGGGCACCACCAGCTCGGCGTACTACCCGGGCGACTCCTATGTGGACTGGATCGGCTGGGACGGCTACGACCGTACCCACAGCGCGTCGGCGACCATCGCCCAGTTCCTGCCCTTCTACACCTACTGGGTGACCCACGGGAAGCCCATGGTCCTGGGCGAGACGGGTGCGACCACCGACCAGGCCTCCTACCTCGACGCGCTGGCGACGGCCCTGCCCGCCTCGTTCCCGCAGGTGCATGCGGTCCTGTACTACGACTCGAAGTCGACGTCGGACTGGACCCTGGTCGATGCCCCCGGTGACCTCGGGGCCGACCAGTTCGCCACACTCGCCCAGACCCCCTACTTCGGCTACCCGTTCGTCGGCAGCTGATCGGCGGGAGATCGCCGGCGGGGCCCATTCGCCGTCGGGTCGGGCGGCTCTCCCGGGCGGTAGCGCGGGGCGGTACGACCGGGCGATAGTGCCGGGCGGCACGATGGGTCGGAATCCGTGCCGCTGTGGCGGGCGGCTCTCCCGGGCGGCTCTCCCGTGCGGAGCCCGCGCAACTCCGCCGGGCGGCGCGGAGACTCAGAACGAGACGTCGACCGTGAAGCCGGACAGCTGACCTGGTGTCGGCACCGAGGCGAGTTCGGTGTGGCCCGGTGTGTAGGACAACGTGTGGTCGCCCCGGGCCACGGTCACGAGGTCGACCCGGAAGTACGTCTCGCCCGACTGGGTGACCGGGGTGGGTTCGATCTGACTCACCACGGCGGTGAGTGTCGTGCCGGGCTCGGCGGGAAGTGTGGCACTGGCCCGCTGGCCGACGCGGACCTGGCTGATCGAGGTCTCGGGCACCTGGACCACCATCTGGTTCTGGGCCGAGTCGAGGGTGATGAGGGCGGCGTAGGTGGGCGCACTCGTCGACCCCGACTGCGGACCTTGCGGGAAGATCTGGATACCGGTGGTCTGACTCGGGGCGAGGGCGGCCGGCGACGTGGCCTGGCGAACGCCCTCACTCGACACGATCTCGCCGTCGGTGCCGTTCACGGCGGTCACCACACCGTCGAACGGCGCGGTGACGACCGACTGGGCCATCTTTCCCCTGTCGGCGGCGATGGCCGCGTCGTCCTGCTGGATGGCCGCTTCGGTTGCGGCCACCTGCTCGGCCGTGGCCGGGGCGTTGCCGGCGGTGAGTGTGGCCTGCGCGGTGGTCACCGCGGCCGCCGCCTGGGCGACGCCGGCCTGTGCAACCGTGAGCTGCGACTGCTGGTCGGCCTGGGCCTGGCTGAGCGCGTCCTGGTCCGAGGTCAGGTTCCCCTGGTCGACCTGGACCTGACGTTGGTCGGAGCCGCAGGTGGCCGGTGGCGTGGCGGACGTGCACTCGGGAATGTCGTCCTGGTACGTCTGCTGATCCGACGTCAGCAGCGACTGGTCGGTGCGGATCTTCGCCTGGGCGGCCGACACCTCGGCGTCCGTGGTGGCCGTCACCCCGTCGAGCTTCTGTTGAGCCGACGACTGTGCGGTCTGGGCCGCCGCCACCTGGTCCTGCAGCTGTTGGACCTGGGTCGGCTGTCCGCCCGCATGTTCCTGGGCCAGCGTGGCCTGGTCGGCGGTGAGCTTGGCCTGGTCGGCGGTCAATCGGGCGTCGACGGCCGACGTGTCCTGGGTGGCCAGCACCTGGCCGGCGTGCACCACCTCGCCGACGTGCACGTCGATGCCGCTGATGGTGCCCGTGGTCGGCATGTTGAGCTGCGCGTCCTCGGTCGGTTCGACGACGCCCGCCGCCGACAGGGGACTCGACAGCAGCAGGTCGTTGACCGCCGTGCCCAGGACGACGAGAGCACCCGCCACGAGTGCTCCCACCACCACCCCGCGGGCACCCCGCAGGCGGCTCCGGTGGGGGTTACGGGGGGCGAACCGACCTCCATCGCCCGGAGCAACGGGGGTCGGCGCGATGGTGGGTGTCGGGACCGCGGCCGGGCCCCCTGCACCCGGTTGGACGGTCGCAGTGCCGGGATCGAGATGGTCGGATGCGGCCGCAGCCCCGGCTGCTACGGCCGCACCACTGGCGGCACCGGCCCCGTCCGCCGAGGCGGCGGTCGCGGTCGCAGCCGCACCTGCGGCTACCGCGCCTGCGGCCACGGCACCTACGACCAGGGCTCCGGCTCCGGCTCCGGGAGGGCCGTGACCCGCTGCCACCGGATCCGCCAGGGGCGACGGCCCGGGCTCGGTGGGTGTGGGTACGTCGTTGCGGGGTCTGGTGAGCCCGGCGATGACGTCGTTCAGCCTCGCCACCGCCGGCAACCCTGCGTCGAGCACCGAGTGCATCGGGTCGGCGCGGCCACCCAGCTGAGCCGAGACCCAGTGGTCGAGTCGGTCGCCCAGTTCGGCGACCACCTCCGGATGGAGGTCGGCGACGTTGACCTGTTCGTGGGGATCGTCGGCCAGGTCGTAGAGCTCGACGCCCTCGCGACCGTAGATGGTGGTCTGGAGGAACCTGATGTACTTCCAGTCGGGCGTGCGCACGCCCCGGGCGGCCTGCCAGGTGGCTTCGCTGAGCATCACCGCGTCCCGATGGGCCGCGGTCTCACCGCGCAGCAGAGGCAACAGTGACCGGCCGTCGATGCCGTCCGCCCCCGGCAGCTCCAGCACCTCGAGGATCGTAGGCATGACGTCGGTGAGGGTGACCATGGCCGAGGACGCGACCGCCGGGATGCGGCCGGGTGCCCACATGACGAGTGGCACGTGGGTCACCGAGTCATAGAGACCGGCGTGGTCGAACCACGCGTCGTGCTCAGTCATGTTCTCACCATGGTCGCCGAACAGCACGACCATGGTGTCCTCGAGCAGTCCCTCGGTCTCGAGGTGCTGGAAGATGCAGCCGATCTCGTAGTCGAGGTAGGCGACCTCGGCATCGTAGAGGTCGGCGATGTAGTCGAGGTTCGGCATGGCGTCGAGGAAGTCGTACAGGTTCTCTTTGAACAGCGGGTAGCTGGGCCGCCCCTCGAGCTTGGCGGTGATGTCCGGGTCGATGCGCCCGGCCGTGCCATGGGAGTAGCGCTCCTTGTAGGGCGAGGGCGGCACGTAGGGGATGTGGGCGTCCCAGAAGTGGAGGAACAAGAAGAAGTCCTGCTCCTTGTGCTCGCTCACCCACGGCAGCCCGATGCCGTTGATGACCGACCCGGGCGACCGCGACCTCCCCGGCGGGGGCATGTAGTCGTCGTACCCGCGGATGAACCAGTCCTTCATGGCGAAGAGGTGGTCCACGGCTCCCGTCACGTAGCCGTTACGCCGGAGCATCGATGGCAGCCACGGCGTCTCCTCCGGCAGGTAGGCGGCGGGGTGGAAGTGGGACACGATGCCCGAGTTGATGCCGAACTTCCCGGTGAACAGCGCCGTGTGGGACGGCTGGGTCGGGATGTCGGTGGCGTACGCCTGGGAGAACAGCGCACCCTCCGACGCGATGCGGTCGAGGTTGGGAGTGAGGCCCCGGCCGTTGCCGAGACAGCTCAGATGGTCGGCTCGCAGGGTGTCGAGGGAGCAGATGATCAGGTTCATGACCGGCACGCACCGATCGCACCGATCGCCCCGATCGCATCGACCGCCCCGATCGCATCGACCGCCCCGATCGCACCGATCGTTCGGTCGGCCCCGTCCGTCGGCTTCGCCCGGCGGGTGCCAACCTGCCCGTCGGAGCGGACCACCTGCCCGTCGCCTCGGACCGCCCGTGCATCCCGTGGCTCGGCGGGTGCGACGCCCTGCACCTCGAGCACCCCGCGACCGGGACGGCCTGATTCCAGCACCTGCATCATGAGCTCCTGCCCTTCGCTCTGCAGGAACGCCTACGGACGGTGACCGCCGCAGACACACCCTGCCCCACGGCCACAGTACCGAAACACCACGCAATGTGCACGAAGTTTCACGTAGAGTGATATTACGCGGTAACGTAAACCTGTCCGTGGGGCAGGGGATGGAGAGCGGATCTGACCGGTCACCCCTGGGACACCGGTACCGGGACTCCGGTACGCAGCACCCCCAGGGGACCACCGGACAGCGAACGACAGGGGCGACCACAGCACCAATGCATCTCGATCTGCTCGCCGGCATCCGGCCGTTCCTCCTCCTGCTGACCGCGGATGCCGTGCTGCTGACGTTCCTCGCCTACCCCCTCGTGATGCGGTATCCGGACGACCAGGGTGACGGCCACTCGCTGGTCCTGCTCCCGAAGCCCAAGCTCCCCTCGTACTGGCGGGTCCCGGCGTTCGCGCTGCTCTTCCTGGTGCTGATGGTCGGCTACCACGGGCTGCGGGGGAGTTGGGACCCCGACACGGTCTATGCCGACCTCGTCGCCCGGATCTGCGGCGCGGTGGTGCGCTCGCCCGCCGAGGTGTCCGGCTACCTGGCCGGGTTCACCCTCGGGCTCCGATTCCTGACCGCCGGCACCATCGTCTGCCTGGCCGTCGTCGGACGGGGCAACCCCGTCCGACGGCTGCTGGTGGCGTTCCAGGCGGCCGTGTACCTCTTCGTGATGGCGTTCCTGGACGCCACGCTGGTGGTGGTGGAGGTGCTCCTCGGCGTGCCGATCGCGCCCACGACACTGCTCGGCAACTTTGTCGCCGTTGGCCTGGCCATCCTGGCCATGACCCGCACGCAGTACCTCAACTACGCGCTGCCGGGGCGGACGGCGGTGCCGTTCGCCAAGCGGCCCCGGGCGTCCGACGCGGCCACCCTCATCGGGGTGACCGTCGCCGCCATGGCCATCTGCATGGCCGGCCTCCTGCTCATCTTCCACCTGGCGAACCCGGCGCTGCGTCCGGCGTTGTCACTGGTGCTCCCGGTACCGTTCGCCGAGGGGTCGTTCGTGATCCGCAGCATGCTGCTGGCGCTCGTCAACGGAGTCACCGTCCGACCCGACCCACCCGTCGCCCCGGTGCAGCCGCCGATCGACGTGATCATCCCCGCGTACAACGAGGAGGAGGTGATCGTGGACACCCTGCTCGCCATCGACACCGCGGCATCGAGGTATGCCGGCCCGATCCGGGTGATCCTCATGAACGACGGGTCGACCGACGGCACGCGTCAGCGGGCACTGTCGACGATGGCCGCGTTCACCCACGCCACGGGCGAGGTCCACGACGGCCGCCACGGCGGCAAGTCCGAGTCCCTCAACGCGGCGCTGGCGCTGACCCGGGCCGATCTCATCGTACGGATCGACGCGGACACCATCATCGGCGAGTGGTCGCTGCACTACACACCACGGTGGTTCGAGGACCCCGTGATCGGCCTGGTCGAACCGATGTGCTTCCCGCGGGCCGCCCGGCAGCGAACGGTCTTCCCCTACCTGCGACTGTTCGAGGAGCTGAAGCAGTTCGGTCTCAACCACCTCACCATCCAGACCGTGGACGGCGTCAATGTCGTGCCCGGGGTGTTCACCGCGTTCCGGCGGAGCATCGCCATGGAGTTGGGCGGCTTCACCGTCGGGATGAACGGTGAGGACGGCGACTTCACCCTCCGGGCCAGCCGCCTCGGCTACCGGTCCTGGATGGACACCAAGATCGTCGTCTACGAGGACGTCCCGCCGACCTATGCCGAGATCCGCGAGCAGCGGGTGCGGTGGGGCCGGGCCGTGCACCACAACCAGGCCCGTCACGGCCCCTACCGGGCCGGGGTCGCCACCCCGAAGGTGTGGTTCAACCAGACCCAGCAGTTCGTGAAGTCCGCCTTCGCCCCGGCCCGCCTGCTGCTGCCCCTGTACCTCCTGCTCACGGCCGCCTTCGAGGGCACCGACCGGAACGTCATCCTCATCTTCCTCGGCGGGTACGTACTGGCCGAGATCGTCTTCGTGGCCCTCCAGGCCGTACTGACCCTCGGCTTCCACCAGGCCCGCCACCTCGGGTGGGTGGTCCTGTGGCCGATCTGGCACGAGTTCCTGATGGTGTTCGCCACCGAGGCGTGGCTGAGCATGCCCGGCCGGCCCCTCGGGGTCCACGGCACGCGACCGGCCATCATCACCCAGGCGGTCATCCATTGAGCTCCCCGAGCGGCGCCATGGGAGTCCGGGAGGTCACCCCGTGCGTCTGATCTACATCGACATCGACACGCTGCGACCCGACCATCTCGGTTGCTACGGCTACCGGCGGCCGACCAGCCCGGTCATCGACTCGCTGGCCGCCCGCGGTGTCCGGTTCACCGGGGTGCACGCATCGGACACCCCGTGCCTCCCGTCGCGCACGGCACTGTCGACCGGACAGTTCGGCATCCGGAGCGGGACGGTCAACCACGGTGGCCCCGGCACCGACCCCGAACCCGAGGGCGCGCGGCGCGGCTTCCGGACCCAGGCGGCCACCCACGGCTGGATGGCCCCCCTGCGCGACCTCGGGATGTGGACGGCGTCGATCAGCACCTTCGCCGAGCGCCACAGCGCCTACCACTTCGACGCCGGGTTCCACGAGATCATGAACCTCGGCACCCGCGGGCTCGAGACCGCCGACCAGGTGGTGGCGGTGGCGCAGGACTGGCTGACCCGGAAGGGAGCACGCGAGGACTGGTTCCTCCACGTCCACCTGTGGGATCCCCACACCCCCTACCGGACCCCGGCCGACTTCGGCGACCCGTTCGACGGGCAGCCGCTGCCGGAGTGGTTGACCGAGGACGTCCGTGCGGCCCACTGGCTGCTACCCGGGCCCCACTCCGCCCAGGAGCTGGCCGGTTTCGGACCTCGTGACGTGTGGGACCGCTGGCCGCGCCAGCCCCTGCAGGTGGGCTCGATGGACGACGTGCGGCGCGTCTACGACGGCTACGACACCGGCGTCCGCTACGCCGACGACCAAGTCGGCCGACTCCTCGGGACCCTCGACGGCCTCGGTCTCACGGACGAGACCGCCGTGCTGGTCTCGTCCGACCACGGCGAGAACCTCGGTGAGCTCGGCATCTACTGCGACCACCAGACCGCCGACGAGGTCACCACCCGGGTCCCGGTCGTCCTCGCCTGGCCCGGTGCGGATCTGGAGCCGGGCACCGTCGACACCGGTCTCCACTACCAGTTCGACCTGTGGGCGACCCTCGTCGAGCTGGCCGGCGGTGACGTACCCGGGCGCTGGGACGGGCGGTCGTTCGTCGACCGCCTCCGTGGACCAGCGCGCGCCGCACGGGGCGACACATCCGGACGGGACCACCTGGTCCTCTCCCACGGGGCGTGGACGGCCCAGCGCTCGATCCGGTTCGGCCGCTGGCTGTGCATCCGCACCTACCACGATGCCTTCCACGGCTTCCCCGACGTCCTGCTGTTCGACGTGGAGGCCGATCCCTACGAACAGCACGACCGGGCGGCCGACCGCCCGGAGGTGGTCGAGCACGCACTCGCCGTCCTGGCCGACTGGTCGAGTGACGCACTCGCCCGCTCCAACCACGGCACCGACCCGCTGTGGTCGGTGCTGACCGGCGGCGGTCCGTGGCACAGCCGGGTCGACGTGCCCTGGTACCTGGACCGGCTGCGGGCCACCGGCCGGGGTGACTGGGCGGAGCGGTTTGCCGCCCGCGGCTGGCCCGGCCCCGACGGGAGTCGCTACACCAGCGGTGACGGGCCACCGGTACTCGAGGCCTGAGCCGGGGCCCCGACCCCGCGCCCGACCCCGAGCCCGACCCCGCGCCCGACCCCGCGCCCGACCGTGGCGCCCGCCACTCGGGCCCATCACGTCCCCTCGGGTAGCCTCGACCTCCGTGGACTTCGACCTCTCGCCTGAACTCGCCGCCCTGCAGGAGACCGTCCGACGGCTCGCCCAGGACAAGATCAGACCCCGTGCGCGGGAGATCGACTCGACCGGCGACTACCCCCAGGACATCTTCGACGCCTTCAAGGACGCCGACCTGCTCGGCCTGTGCCTGCCCACCGAGCTCGGCGGCTCGGGTGCCGGCATCCTCGGGCTCACCATCGCCATCGAGGAGGTGGCCAAGTACTCGAACACCGCGGCGCTGATGCTGCTGCTCACCAGGCTGCCGACCGGACCGATCCTCATCGCCGGTAACGACGAGCAGAAGCAGCGCTACCTTCCCGGCATCGCCACCGGCGAGCTCAGGTGCGCCTTCGGACTGTCCGAGGTCCAGGCCGGCAGTGACGTGGCCGGCATGCGCACCCGCGCCGTGCCCGACGAACGTCCGGGCCACGAGGGTGACTGGATCCTCAGCGGCACCAAGTGTTGGATGTCCGGGGTCGTGCAGGCCGACTGGTACACGGTGTTCGCCAAGACCGGCGACCCGTCGTCCCGGGCTCACGACTCGATCACCGGCTTCATCGTGGAGCGGGCGTGGGACGGGGTGTCGGTCGGCAGCACCGACCGCAAGATGGGTGTGCGCGGCATCGACACCGGCGAGCTCCTGCTCGATCAGGTCCACGTGCCCAAGGAGAACGTGATCGGTGAGGTGGGCGGTTTCCGGCTGGCCATGCTCGGCCTCAACGCCATGCGCCCGATCGTCGCGGCACGCGGCATCGGCCTGGCCGAGGGTGCATTGATGTACGCCACCGAATACGTCAAGCAGCGCGAGGCGTTCGGCCACACCATCGCCGACTTCCAGGGCATCCAGTGGGAGATCGCCAAGGTGGCCGTCGACATCGAGGCTGCCCGTCTGCTCACGTACCGCTCGGCGTGGTTGGCCGACCAGGGCAAGTTCACCAAGGAATACGTCCCCTATCTGTCGATGGCGAAGTACCACGCCACCGAACTGGCCGTGCGGGCCTCGGGCCTGGCCATCCAGCTGCTCGGTGCCGCGGGCTACATGGAGGACCATCCGACCGAGCTCTGGTACCGCGACGCCCGCCAGCTCACGATCGTGGAGGGCACGTCCCAGGTGCAGCTGGGGCTCATCGGCCGGGGTGTGCTCAACCACGACCTGTGGTGGGACTGAGCCCGGTGGCGAACGACGCTGCAGAGGAGGCCGGGTCCCCGCCGGCTCCGGGCTCCTTCGACGCCCTCGGGGCATGGCCCGGGGTGCTGACGCGGCTGCTGGACGGAGGGTCGCTGTCGGCGGACGAGGCGGAGACCGTGTTCGGCCAGATCCTGTCGGGCGACGCCACGCCGGCCCAGATCGCCGGCCTGGCGGTGGCGTTGCGGTCGAAGGGCGAGTCCGTCGGCGAAATGACGGGGTTCGTCCGGGCCATGACCTCCCACGCCGTTCCGTTGCCGCTGGCACCCGGTACCGACGTCGTCGACACCTGCGGGACCGGTGGCGACCGGCTGCGCTCGATCAACGTGTCGACCATCGCCTCGCTGGTGGTCGCCGCCTCGGGGGCGAAGGTGTGCAAGCACGGCGGTCGGGCGTCGTCGTCGGCCGTGGGTGCGGCCGACGTGCTCGAGGCGCTCGGTGCGGTGGCCGACCTGGGGCCGGAGGGCGTCGTCCGATCGATCGACGAGGTGGGGCTGGGGTTCTGTTTCGCCCCCCGCTACCACCCGGCCATGCGGTTCGCCGGACCCGTTCGCCGCGAGTTGGGCATTCCCACGGTGTTCAACTTCCTCGGGCCCCTCGCCAACCCGGCGCGCGCCAGGTTCCAGGTGATCGGCGTGTCGGATCCGGCGATGGCCGACAAGATGCTCGGGGTGCTGGCCGCCAACGGGACCCGTCGGGCCATGGTCGTCCACGGTGACGACGGCCTCGACGAGCTGTCGACCACCGGTCCGTCGACCGTCCACGAGCTCATCCGGACCTCCGACGGGTCGGATCCGGCCGGTGACGGCAGCGTGTCGGTGGAGGTCTACCGCGTCGACCCGTCCGATCTCGGGCTGGCCCGGTCCTCCCTCGACGACCTCCGCGGCGGCGACGCGGCGGTCAACGCCGACGCCATCCGCCGCGTCGTGGCCGGCGACGCGTCGCCGCACCGCGACATCGCCCTCCTCAACGCCGGGGCCGCCCTGCTCGTGGTCGGTCGGGCTCCTGACCTCGCGGCGGGCGTGGCCCTCGCCGCGGAGCTCATCGACTCGGGTCGTGCGGCGACCGTCCTCGACGACTTCATCCGGGTCACCAACGAGGCCTCAGGACTCGAGTACGCCTGAAGCCCTTCCTCCGCCTGCGATCCGATCCGATCGTTCAGGTGGGGTCGGCTCGGCTCAGTACCGGTCGGCACGGCTCAGTACCGGTCGGCTCGGCTCAGTACCGGTCGGCACGGCTCAGTACCGGTCGGCTCGGCTCAGTACCGGTCGGCTCGGCTCAGTACCGGTCGGCACGGCTCAGTACCGGTCGGCTCGGCTCAAGTCGGCGCTGGTGGCGGCTCGGACCCACCGGATCCTGCTCCTCCGGCCAGCGCGGCACACAGCTCGCCAAACGTGGGGATGCGGTCGGCTGGCTCACAGATCCCGTCCGGCCCGTCGGTGGCCACCACACGGACCTTGTCGGCGTTGGCCCGAAGCCACTGCGCAACGATATGACGCTCGTTGTCGTGCCCGTCGGCGGTCACGGTGAAGTCCGGATCGGGGCCGGCAGTGTCGAGCACCGCGGTGCCCACGGGCGGGTCGTCGAAGAGACTGCCGTGCTCCACGAGAAGCCCGTCATGGAGTTCGACGGTGCCCTCGCCCTCGATCGCCAGCACGAGCGTCCCCGCCTGCCGTAGCGACTCGACCGACCGGTGGCGGACCACGAGGTGGCGCACGCGCTCCGCGTCGTCCCGCACCCGGGCGGCTTCCTCGTAACGTTGCAGCCGGGAGAGCTCGTTCACCCGTTCGGCGAACGGTGCCAGCAGGTCGGCCGGATCGCCTGACAGGTCCTCGGCGGTCCATGTGCGCCGCCGCCGCCCCTGGCGCCGCGCTCTCGTGGGTGCGCCGTCGACGCTCGGCGCGCCGTCCCCGCTCGGTAGGCCGGAGGACGGCACGCTGCCGCGGGATGCAGAGCCCGGCGCCCGGCGTCGCACCTTCCCCTGCCGGTTGAAGGGCGGGGCCCAGGCCCGGATCAACCGCCCCTCGAGCACCTCGGCGGTCAGCGGTCCGGCGCAGACCCGGTGGTGGATCTCGTGCATCTGGCGCAGCAACCGGCCGACCTTGTTGCGGGTGTCGCCCGAGAAGTAGGACCGGACCCGGGTATGGAGGTCGGTCGCTTTGCCGACGTAGAGGACGTCGCCCGTGGCATCGGCGAACCAGTACACACCCGGACGGTGGGGGAGCCGGGTGGTGAGCTTGAGTTTGGCCCCCTGAGGATGTCCCACCATGCGGGGGAGGTCGAGCAGCTCCTCGAGCCCGACGATGCCGAACGTGCCGGCCCGCTCGAGCAGGGCGTGGAGGAGGTCGCCCGTGGCCAGGACGTCGCTCAGCGCCCGGTGAGAGGGCTGGTGGGGTAGTCGCAACGTGGCGGCCAGGGTCCCGAGCTTGCAGTTCGGCACCATGTCCCGGACGAGGCGACGGGCGAGTGCGAGGGTGTCGACGATGGCATTGGCCAGGCGGTCCCTGCCGGTCGACTCGAGCGCGTGGTTGAGGAACGAGAGGTCGAACCGCACGTTGTGACCGACCACCACTCCGCCGCCGAGGAACTCGAGGAAGGACGGGAGCATCTCACCGATGCGGGGGGCATCGGCCACCATGGCGTCGCTGATGCCCGTCAGCGCGGTGATGGAGGGCGGGATGCGTTCGTCAGGGCGGACGAAGGTCTGGTAGGTGGCGAGCAGCTCGCCGCCCCGGTACCGCGCGGCGGCGACCTCGGTGAGGGACGCGGACGCCGGCGAGCCGCCGGTGGTCTCTACGTCGAGCACCACGAAGGTGACCTGGCTCAGCGGCGTGCCGAGATCATCGAAGGACCGCTGGACGGCGATGGCCATGCGGACACTGTAGCGAACAGGTGTTCGATGATCGGAGACGAGGGGTCGTGGCGGCGCGACTACCGTTGATGGCGTGACCTCCGATTCCGCACCCGCCACCACCTCCGGCTCCACCACCGGGGACGCCGTCCGCTACCGCTGTGCGTCGTGCGGCAACCTGACCAGGTTCGATGTCGTGACGACCCGCAAGACGACGGCGTTCCACCACTATTCGGTGGGGGGCGACCTGTCCATCGAGGACGTCGAGGTCCTCGAGGAATCGGTGGACGACGTGACCTGCCGGTGGTGCGGCAACGGAAAGGGCATCGAGGTCCTCGAGTCCGACACGTCAGTCGCCGACCAGGGCTGACGGGACGGCCGTTCGGTGTGGAAGCGGCGCCCGGAGTCGGCGGAGACCGCAGTCACTCCAGCCGACGACCGGAGCGGGATCCCGAGGTCGCCGCCAACGAATCCACTGGACGATCCCGAGTTCGTGTCCGGGCTGCGTCCGGTGCTGTCAGGACTCGGTGACGGACCTGTCGCGTGGCCAGCGACCGACGTGTCCGGCTTGGGGCCGGCAGGCGAGCCCGTCCTCGTCGATCTCACGGCCGCCGATCGTCTCGTCCTGCTCGTGTTCCTCTCGACGAACTGCGACGGGTGCGACCTGTTCTGGACGGGGCTCCGGGACGATCCTCCGGTGGCCGTCGACGTGGTCGTCGTCACGAAGGGACCCGCCACCGTGTCGCCCGACGACGTGCTCGAACGTGCCACCGGGGTGGAGATCCCCATCGTCATGACCGATGCCGCGTGGATCGACTTCCGGGTGACGAGCTACCCGTTCCTGGTTCTCGTCGAGCCGCGAACGAGACGGATCCTCGGCGAGTCTGTCGGCTTCGGCTGGTCGGACGCGGCTGGGTTGGTCGAAGCGGGCACTCGAGACTGAGCAGGACCGTGTGGCTCCGACGGGCACGGATGGCGCGGAGATCGGCCTTCCGATGCCGACCAACGATGACCGTCGGTGTTCACGATTCGAATCCGTCCCGAGCGTGGGTCGTCATCATCGAGGATCAGCCAGAAGGGCGCGATTGCTCCGAGTGGCTGATCGAATGCCTCGCACCGGATGGATCGGTCGTCCAGCGGTCCAGCGGGTCCGGTTCGGGCTCCTGTCCGAATTCCGGCATAGGGGTGAACGTCCAGCCGGGTGATCCGTCCGCCGATCGCCCCGACTGCTCGAGCGACCAGCCCTCGTAGGTCTTCAGGTAGTGATGGTGGTGGCACAGGAGCGCGAGATTCGCCAGTTCCGTCGGCCCACCCTCCGCGAAGGGGAGGATGTGATCGATCTCCAACCCGTACGAGACGCCGCAGCCGGGCACGACGCAGCAACGGTCACGATAGGCGAGCGCAGTGCGCAGGTGTCGGTTGATCGTGCGGCCGAAGTGGGAGACCGCACGGATGTCGCCCGCACGGTGGAAGACGAATCGGAGGAACGAGTCGTCTGCCATGTCCCGAGCCATGGCGACCGGTATCGGACCTTGGTTGTCGATCTCACACACCTCACCCGGGAGCGTGTGACCGCGCAGTAGTGCGTCGAGGTCCACCCGGACCATGACCGAGCAGTTCGGAGGCCGCTCGATGACCTGGATGCCCCCGTCGCGTCCGGCGCGACTCCTTGGGGTCGATCCCGGTTCGAGTGGTTGGGAGAGCTGCTCGTCGGGCGGCCCAGGGTCGTCGTCACCGGTCGGAACCACCGTGCGCTCGACGAGGTCCCCGATCGTGCCCCCGGCGGTCATGAGGAGGAAGAAGGCGTCGGCGCGACGGTTGCCGTCCGTAGTGCGGGGTGCGTCCGGACCGTCGACGGGGGTGCCCGTGTCCTCGGCGAGGCGGAGGCGGGAGGCGGTGAACTCGAGCTGCTGGAGGATGCGCGCCCCGCGGTCGGCGGTGTCACGTCCCTGGAAGCAGAACGCACCCTCCGCGTCCGTCCACGAGGAGAACCTCCGATCCGCGTGGATCCGTCGGACAGCTTCGACGGGGTCGTTGCGCACGGATGTGGCCCGGGACCGCCTGCAGCGCTCCTTCAACTCCTGCAGGCCCTGCTCGGCGGCACCCCGCAACAGTTCTGCCTCGCCTGACGGATCGAGTACGGCCGCACCGGAGAGCTCGGCGACCTTCGGCCCCGAGAGGCTGCCGCGGCGGAGCGCCTCTTCCGTGCCGGGCAGCTCGTGCAGCCGCTGTCCGACCTGGAGGGTGTTGCGGGCCTGCCCGGTGGGCACGCCCTCGAGATCGGCGAGCATCGCGGCGGCAGTGCGGTGGCCTGAATCCCTCCAGACGCCCGACTGGTCGATCCGGGGCGCCAGGAGGGTCTTGCCGGCCATGGCCAGGCGCTCGACCCCGGCCAGGAGTCCGTAGAGCTGAGCGGCGTCGGCGCCCGTCAGGCGGTCAGGGTCGAGCCGGGCGATGATCGACCCCAGCTGCGTAGCGGCGGATCGGACCTTCGGGCCGAGTGGGTCGTCGGTCGACGCATCGTCGACGGGATCTGCACCGTACGGCGTGCCAGTGGGGCCGGTGGGCGACGGTACAGCGGCGCACGGAAGTGCATCGGACAGGACCAGGCACACAGGTGGAGGTGGGCTGTCGACCCCGGTCGCTGTCATGTCCCCACACTTCCAGGGCGGTGTGACAGGTCGCCGACCTGGGACGGAGCGACGTCGACGGCCGAGTTACTAGGCGCGGCCCGGCTGGTTCCCAGGGTGGTCACAGGTTCGGGTCCCACCATTGGTCCGTCGTAGGGACCACCTTCAGGAGGAGCGCCCATGAGTGAGATCCAGCACCAGGAACCCGATGTCGGACAGCCGTCCGGCGATCCGTTCGCCGTTCTCCGCAGGCGCCGGCGCGGCGTCCGGGTCACGACCGCGGCGGCCGTGGCCCTCGGGCTCGCCGTCTCCGGGGGTGCTGTCGCCGGTGCGGCGACGAGTTCCTCGACCTCCACGACCGCCCCAGCAGGTCGCTCGGGCCAGCCCGCCGGGCACCCCGGTCTCGGCGGTCTCGGCGGCCTCGGTGGCCTCGGTGGCCCTGGCGGCACCCCGCCCGCTGCCTTCGGTGCTGTTGCGTCGGTCGGGACCGACACCTTCACCCTGACGACCCACGACGGGACGACGGTCACCGTCGACGTCGGTTCTACCACGACCTATCTCGACCCGTCGGTCACATCGCCGACCTTCTCGACCCTCAAGGTGGGAGACCACGTCGCGGTCTTCGGCACCGACGCCTCCGGCACGGTGACCGCCACCAAGGTGGCCATCGGGGGAACCGGAGGACCCGGCGGTCCCGGAGGACCCGGCGATCGACCCGGAGGCCCGGGTGGCACCCCACCCGTCGCGTTCGGCACCGTGAAGTCGGTCGGGACGAACACCTTCACCCTGACCACCCACGACGGAACGACCGTCACCGTCGACGTGAGTACGTCCACGACATACCGGGAGTCCGGTAAGGCGTCCGCGTCGCTGGCTGACGTGACCGTCGGCACCCAGGTGGCGGTCTTCGGCACCGACACGTCGAACACCGTCACGGCGACGTCGGTCGGAATCGGTGGATCCGGCAACGGACCTGCCGGCACGTTCGGGCCCGGCGGCCAGAACGGTCGACCGCCCTCGCCGTCCTCGTCGGGTAGCTCCTCCTCGCCGGGTGGCCCCGGCAGCAACGGATGGGGGAGCTCCTCGCAGGGCTGACCACCTTCCGCTCCATGATCTCCGGGATGCCGCTGATCGTCCGATACCTTCTGCCCCCTTCGGACCGGTCGCCGTCCCGGATTCCGACGGGCCCGTCGCGCCTGACCTGTGCGTGACGGGCCCCGTCGCGTCCCGATGCACGGATCGCCCGTCGCTCGCAGTCCGCCTGCGCCGGTCACAACCCCGGGGCAGTGTGGGGGCATGCTCCACGTCTGCGCGCTCGCCGTCGACATCCGAATCCCGTCCAGCCACTCGCTCAAGGAGAAACGGGCGGTGGTGCGGCACCTCGTAGAAGGTGCCCGATCCCGATTCGACGTCGCGTCGGCCGAAGTCGGCCTCCAGGACCAATGGCAGCGGAGTGAGCTGGGGTTCGCCGCCGTCGCGGGTGCCCACGGTCACGTCGAGTCCGTACTCGAGTCTGTGGAGCGGTTCGTGTGGGCGTCGCCCGAGGTGGAGGTGGTATCGATCACGTGGTCCTGGCTGGACACGGACGCGTGAAGCACGGACGCAGGCGAACGGTGATCCGCCAGAGGCCCGGTCCCGGTGGGGTGTCGTAGCCTCGTCCCATGACCACGCTTCCCGACCTGCTCGTGGACCTGGACGCCGAGTACGACGCGCTGCGTTCGGTGGTGGGGGGTCTGGCCGACGACGACCCCCGGTGGGACCTGGACACCCCTGCAGAGGGGTGGGCCGTTCGGGACCAGATCAGCCACCTGGCCTACTTCGACGATGCGGGGCGGCTGGCGATGGTCGACCCGGACGCCTTCGCCCGCTCCGTCGACGAGGTCCTCGCAACGGCGGGCGATCCCATGGAGGTACACCTCGTGCGGGGTCGCGCCATGGGTGGCGACGATCTGCTTGCGTGGTGGGACGGTGCACACCGTGCGATGGTTGCCGCGTTCGTCGGTGCCGATCCCACGGTCCGGGTCCCCTGGTTCGGGCCGCCGATGGGCGTCCTGTCCTTCATCTCGGCACGGCTGATGGAGACGTGGGCCCACGGACAGGACGTGTGCGATGCCCTCGGAGTCGAGCGTGTACCGACAGCACGCCTCCAGCACATCGCCCACCTGGGTGTCCGGGCCCGACCGTTCTCGTACATCGTCCGAGGGAGAGAGGTGCCTGCCGGCCGGATCGACGTCCAGCTGACCGGACCGGATGGCGACGAGTGGCGGTGGGAAATCGGTGACGGCACCGCAGCCACCGCAGCCACCGCAGCCACCGCAGCCACCGCAGCAACC
>Ga0302267_10000058_pt1 | contig 126803 bp, 128 predicted proteins | sample III_Bog_E1_3_FD_194555 | JGI IMG/M metagenome (GOLD analysis project Ga0302267, IMG submission 194555) | Peat permafrost microbial communities from Stordalen Mire near Abisko, Sweden - III_Bog_E1_3 | ecosystem: Environmental > Terrestrial > Soil > Wetlands > Peat | place: Sweden: Abisko... | reverse complement strand
GGCCCGATGCGTCGCCTCGGTGCCGCAGTGGCGGCATGCAAAACCGCAGGCCCGTGTGACCTCCCAGTAGACGCGGCTCGGGGCGTCACTGCGGGCGAAGGTCGTCCTCATCACGAGGAGCCTCCCTGCACGCCGACCAAGCCGGTTTCATGCTCGAGGGCGGCAACGATTCGCAAATGGACAGGGCGCATCCGCTATTTCCTCGGGGGCCCCGTCGAACGACCGAGCCAACGTTGGTTCTGCAGAGAGCATGCCGAGACCACTTGAGCGCGGTTGTCGAACGAAGGCCTTGCTCGAACGTGCACCGATTGCGCGGCCCCGCAGTGGGCGCGCGTATCACGAAAGCTCAGGGGCCGACGAGCTCGCCTTGACGGGGTCCGGGTGTGAGTTCGCGGTCAATCCTGGGTCGGCCTCAGGCCGCATATCTGTCCCAGAAGTGATTCCGGAATACGAGCTCCGGATCGTACACTCGCTTGGCTGCGAAGAAGCGCGTCGCCTGCGGATAGGCACGCGCGAGCTGCCCGCGCGTGGCGTGGAGACGGTACGGCAGATAGTGGCGGCCCGAGACGGCGATCGCTGCGTCCACGAGCTCCTGCGCGAGGCTCGACATGGCCTCGTCGGCCTCGAATGTGCGCGCCTGATTGAACAGGAGAACGAGCGCGAACATCGGCTGGTCGGCATAACGGAGAAAGCTATCCCGGTCCTCCGCGACGCTTCGGACGGTGACGTTCAGGAGATCTTGCCCGTGCTTCGGGAGGATCCTGCGCATCTCTGCGAGGAACTGCGCGAACGCGCCGGAAGGGATGAAGTACTCGTGGAGGATGTCCGTCCGCGCCCCGTCGCGATTCTTGAATAGCGAGACGGGCTCGCTCAGGATCTGGTTGCGACACACCTGCGCGCCGCCTTCGCCTCCGAAGCGTCGCTCGAGGTCCCAGCGCAGGTTCTTGCCGTAATCGCTCCCCACCGAGCCGCGCAAGACCGCGCGTGCGAGCGGCGATGCGAGGCTCGGTGCAAGCGGCGGAAACGCGGTCGCCGCCGTGCGATGGTACGCCGTCAGGATGGCACGCTCGAGGAAGTGCTCGGGGCACACCGCGACGCGGCCGTAGGCCATTCCGACGTCAGGCTCGTGCTCCACGTGCTCTGCGAAAGCCGCGCCGTAGTCGGCGGCGGGAAGCTCGTACTGGGTCCTCCGATACATCTCGTTCGCCACGACCCGCAGCGTCACCTCGAGGATGACCCCGAAGAGGCCGTAGCCGCCAAGCACCATGGAGAACAGCTCACGATTCTCGGACCGATTCGCGACGACCACTGCGCCGCTCGCGAGGAGGACGCGAAGGCTCTCCACCGTCGAGCCGATCGGAGGCCGGCCGTGTTGCCATCCATGCGCGTTCGCGCTCAGGCTCCCGCCGACGGAGAACGTGCTGTTCGACTGCATCACGGCGACAGATCGACCTCGCGCGTGCAGATACGGGATCACGTCCGACCATCTCGCGCCTGCGCCGACGGTCAAGAGCGCGCTGTCCTCCGAGAGGTGCATGTCCTTGATCTCGGCCATGTCGGCGACGAGCCCGTCCGGCGAGGACGTCTGCCCGCCCATGGTGTGCCGTGCGCCAGCGACGGAGAGCCCTCGTCCCTCGACCCGCGCGCGCGCCAGGAGCTCGCGCAGCTGCCCTTCCGCTGACGCCGGTGCGAGCACATGCACCTCGGCGCGCGTCGCGGCCATCCCGCTTGCGTCGTCCACGAAGCCGGGCGCGGTCGCCGGAAGCGTGTCGCGATCGCGCAGGGCGGAGAGCGCGAGGTGGCCCACGGGTCGAGCGACAACGAGAGCGGGCACCGCGGCGCCCATCGCGAGCACCTGCCGCCGTGAGAGCCTCGGCGCGTTCCTCATGGGACATCCATAGGCATCGTCCGTGGTCGCGGGGTGTGAATTCTCTGAGAACCGAACTCTCACGGCGTCCGTCGCCTCCTTCCTCCCGCGAGAATTCACCGGGGAACGGGCCGCTCCCCGGCCCCTAGCCGGAGCCGGGAACCCCTTCCGAGTGGCTGGTCGAGCCCGTGTCGACGCGCTAGAAGGCCGCATGGCAACACCACCGTCCTCGGACACTTCGTCGCACGACGACGACGTCTTCTCCGTCCCGCCGCCGGCGCCGCCCCCGCTGCCGCACGCGGTTGCGTCCGAACGGCGGACGAACATCCGTGCGCCCTACTTCACGCCCCTGTCCATTCTCCGCGAAGATGGAGCAGTGATCGACGCGCGCTCCGCGGACGTCTCGCTTGGCGGCATGCTCGTGACGCTGCCGGGGACGCTCGTCGAGGCCGAAACGGTCGTCGTGAAGTTTGCACCTCCGCTCGCGGCGCGTGCGGAGTCGCTCCGCGCTTGCGTGCGATGGGTGAAGCCCGACGGGTCGCGCGCGGCCTCACAGACCGCGGGCCTCTCGTTCCTCGCCGTGACGCACGACGCCGGGACGTACATTGCTGCGTACGCGGAGCTCGCCGCGAAGCTCGACGCGGGCCGCAAGCCCGCGAAGTAGAGGTCAGCCCCGCGCTCGCCCGGATGCGCGCTGTCCGGTGCACGTCACCCAGCGCGCGCTGCCGACGTCGCCACCATCCGGACGACCAGCTCCTTCTCCGCGTCCGTCGCTGCCCCTCGGGTCCACATGCCGCCGGGCAGCTCTCCCTTGCACATCGCCTGAAGCGCCCGTCGAACGAGGTCGATGAGGGGCGCGCTCGGCTGCGCCTGCCGCCCTTGCTGCACGACCGGCAGGACGCGGCGGAGATCCGCGCAGAACGTGTTCATCGGGCCGCCGATCTGGACGTTCAGAGTGAGCGCCCCGCTGTTCTCGTCCGAGCTCGACCCCTGCGAGCCCTCGATGTACGGCTGCGGCCTCGTCAGCGCGTCGTAGCAAAGATTCGTGAACTTCAAGTGATCGAGGCCGTCGACCGGCGCTCCGAACCACCCCTTCTGCAGATGGAGGACGCCCGCCGGCTCGCTGGCCACGAAGCCGTCGAGGATCCCTCTGACGACTGCGATCGGGTCCGTGACTGCCGCCGCCCCCGCCGCGAGAAACGCGTCGGTGAGGCGATGAAGCGAGACCAGCATCCTCGGTTCGTAGAACGTGATGAGCGCGTCGCCATGGCTCAGGTACAGGCTGTGGCCGCCATCGCGGTACGCCTGGACACCTTGGAGCATCGCGCTCTCTTGCTCGGGCGTGAGCCTGAGCTCCCAGTCGTGCTTCCGCTCAGCGAGGATCGGCTCCGGCGGCCGTCCATCGCCCTTGCCACCGGGGCGCATGCGCTTCGCGACGAAGATGCCCCCGGCGATCACTCCGGCGCCACCCAGCAGGGCCAGCATCAACACGGCCTGGCCGTCCGACACTGGTTGCTTGGCTTCCGGGTGGGCCGGGGCTTTCTGCGGAGGCTTCGGCGTAGGCCCCGCAAAGACGGCGGCGGGAGCCGAAGCTGCGAGGATCGAAAGCGAGAGAGCGGCGATGCGGAAGGACGATTTCATGGCGGCGCGGATGGGACCATGGCCAGGCGCGAAGAGCGAGGGTGCCGGCTCGCCTCCCCCGTCTGGCTCGGTGCGGGTGCGTCACGCTGCGCGGAGCCGCCACGCCTCTTCGGCCGGGATGCCGAAGCGTTCGAGCCCTGGCACGACCGCCTCCGCCATTGTGCGACGAAAGACCTCGCCGAGCTCGCCAGGGGCGAGCAGGCCGAGCGCCGCGTCGTCTCGCCCGACCTGCACCTTCGCGTCCGAGCCTCGAGTGAGCTCGCGCTCGGCGACGGCGAAGCCGAAGCGCAGGTAGCGGGCGACCGATGCGGACGCGTCGGCGTCGAGCCACGAGCGGCAGGTCTCGAGGTAGTGAAAGCCGAAGCTCCCGTGGAGAACCTCGTCGGACAGGAGCCGGCGCGTCACCCCGCGCAGGAACGGGTCAGTCATCCGCTCGAGCGAGGCGACAAAATACGCGACGCTGTGCATCTCGGAGATGCAGGTCGCAAACAGGACATTCCGCAGCGCCCGTTCGCGCGGAGCGAGCCCTGGATGGCGTGCGATCTGCGTCAAGCTTGCTTCGCGCATCGGGGTCACGTCCCCGCCGAGCGCCGCGACGACGCCCGAGCAGGCCTCGGCATGAATGAGCTCGTCCTGGCCCATCCGCAGGGCCACCGCCGTCGTGTCGAGCGGCGCGTTCGCCTCCATGAGCTGAGCGGCGAGCGCGCCGAACACCGAAGTGGACGTGTACTCGTCGACCATGCGCGCAGACCAGTGGGCTCGGGCGCGCGCGACGGAGCGTCGGTCGTACGCGCTGGGGTCGAAGCTCGAGTCCACCGGCGGAACCCTCGCGATCGACGTCGCGAGCGCGCGGTACTCCCGCTCGAGAGCAGTGCCAGTCAACGAGGCCGAGAAGGGCGCGAGCATCCCGTCAGGCCATTCCGAACGGGAGCTCAGGTGGAGCGAGCGGACCGGAGGTATGAGGGTGCGGTGGAGCTGCGTCCACTGCCGCATCGAGAGCGCCGAGCGTCTCCTTCGGCTCGGTCGCGGCGTCGTCGGAAAATGCGACGAGCGTGGCGGCATCGTCGGGTGAAGCTGCGTCCGTCGCGAACGTCAGCGGGACTCTCGTCGCGTCTTTCGGCGTGGAGAGTTGAGGCGCGGTCGCGGAGGCAGAGGCACCCGTCGCGGCCTCGGTCGTCGCGGCGGGTGCGGCAGACGGCGCGGTGTCCGGATCGATCCCGGGCGCGGGCGAAGGGTCCGCGGCCGAGCCGCACGCAGGCAGCGCGACGGTCGTGACGAGCGCGAGCGCTCGGGCAAAGCGAACGTATTGCGGAGAGATCGAGTCGATGGTCATGGAGCTCCTTGCGAAGGGGTTCAGTGCGTGCCGTCCCTCACACCCGGTGCCTGGGACGAGGCGACGTGTTCCGTCACGAAATCGTCGCCACCGTCGCCCCGACCATGACTGCAAGTGACCGACCCCGTCCGCGAGTGACCCGCTATTTCGCGGTCGACGCGTCGGGAGGAGAGAGGCTTGCCATCTCGACGGTGCCACCGTCGAAGGACAGCTGTGCGCGCCCGAGGCACATGGACGCGGCGACTTCGGCGAACAGATCCCCGGTCGCGAGGTGGAGCACGATCCCGGTTGCGACCCCGGCGTCAGTGGTGACGACGTCATAGGTCGCGGCTCCGCCGTCGTGATCCGACACGGGCTCGAAGATGATACCGCAGTTGCTCAGGACCCAGACGCCGGTGGTCCCTGGCGGCCCGAGGGCGCCGCTACAGAAGGTCCAGGTGGCGGTGAGACTCGCCGCCATCATGCCGGGGTCCGACAGGTCGCGTCCAGGCGTCAGACCTTGGGAGCAGCTCTCTTCGCACGTCGCGCCTCGCAGCGCCTTGTTCTCGGAATCGGTCATGCTTGGACACGACGGCTGCAGAGGCATCGGTGGCGCTGCCTCATCGGCGACGCGCACGTCGACGATCGCGTCCTTCCGGCCCCCATCGGCCGAGCCGATCTCGAGCAACGCCCCGTTGCAGGACGAGGCGAGGAGGAGGCCTGCCGCGAGAGGAAGCGACGCCCACGTCGAGCGAACCGCGATGCGAGCGCTGCGGCGGATCATGGGGCACCGACGAGCGCGTCGCGCACCGCGCCGAGGAGCGCGCTGGTCGGGTAGGCGCGCGCAAAGCGATCGGCGCGAGCCCGCGCATCGGCCTCGCGATGGAGCAACACGAGGGCCTGGATGGCGATGGCCTCGCGCTCTTCGCCGAGCTGTCCGTGCGGGAACCGGCGCGCGTGCGAATCGCACGCCGCAAGGGCAGCGGCCCCGTCCTCGCGCCCGAGGGCGATGCGCGCCGTGTCGAGGATCGCTTGCTCCAGCGCCAGAGAGGAGCCCGACGCGGCGGGGCGCGGTGAGGAAGCGACGGAAGAAGGTCGCTGGGTCGGCGCGGCGGGCGCTTCGACCGATGCAGGCGGGGGGACGGCAGACGGGGAGAGCGACGTCGGAGCACCCGAGGCGAAGTCCTCGGGCGCAGGCGCGACCGTGACGGGCGGGCGACGGTCGGCCCGTGTCATCACGACGGCGGCGGCGCCGGATGCGACGCCGACGACGAACGCTGCGCCGACGGCGACGAAATGGGCCGAACGCCACGCCGGCGGACCGGCGTGGGCGCGCGGCCGTACCGCCGCACCCGACGCGAGGCTCACGGCAAGCCGCGCGGCGAGGCGACCTCGGACATCGACCGGCGCCCCCTCCGCGCCCTTCTCGCTCGCAAGAAGGTCACGCAGATCGTCGTCGAGCGAGTCTTCGTGCGTCACCTTTCCCTCGCGCGGAGCCGCTTCACGGCCATGGCAAACGCCTCTCGCCCCAGCCGGAGCCGCGAGTAGGCGGTGTTCAGCGGAATGCCGAGCGCGGCGGCGATCTCGGGCACCGGCACCTCGTCGACGTCGTGGAGCACCACGACCGCTCGTCGGTCGAGATCGAGAGAATCGAGCGCCTTCGCCACCAGGCGACGCTTCTCCGCATCCTCGAGGGATCGCTCGGCGCCGGGGCGCTCTTCCGCCACGTCGACGTCGGCCGTCGGCACGATGCGATGACGGGCGAGTCGGCGATAGTCCGACGCGAAGCGGAACGCGAACGCGAAGAGCCACGGCTTTGCCGCGCGCGTCGCGTCGAAGCCCACCATGGCGCCGTGCACCTCGAGGAACACCTCGTGGGTCACGTCCTCCAGGTCGCGCTCATGCACACCCAGGCGTCGAAGCGAACGATACACGTAGTCGACGTGCTCCTCGAAGAAGACCGTGAAGGTCTCATCCATCGTAGCTGCCTGGGATGTCGCCGCACGATCCGTCACGGAATCAGCACCCCGACGCCGACCCCGAGATCGCCTCCCACAGGCTCGAGGTGGTAAATCGAGCTGCCGGCAAGCAGATAGTGGGCCTCGTCAGGCGTCACGACGACGTCGACAAAGCTGTGGATGAAGAGCCGCTCCCCCAGAGGAAACGCCGCCCCCACGCGGCCACCGAACCCCCATGTGAACCCGGCATCGGAGCCCGGCGTCGCGACGCTCCCCGTCGCGAAGATGGCCCCCGCGCCGACGAGCGCACAGCCCTCGAAGCGCCAGACGTGGCCGCACGGCACCAGCCAGCCCGTGACCGTGTGCGACTCCACGCTCTCCGCCGCGTTGACGGTGTGACTGGCGGGGAGGTCCGCACGAACCTCGAGGCCGAGCGACCACGCGCCCGTCCGCACGCGCGCGAAGCCGAGCAACCCGCCCGAGACGGCAGGCGCCTCCGCGACGCTGGCGAACAGTGAGAGCCCGACGGCGACGGAGCGTCCCGTCAAGGCCGGCTGCGCGGCCGGCGCCGGGCTGGGGGTCGATGGCGGCTCGACGCTCGGGCTCGAGGGCGACTCGACGCTCGGAGGCGGCGGGAGCGCTGGTGCCGGCAACTCCTGTGCGGCGGTCGGCGGAGGGGATGGAGCCCGGAGCGCTCCGACCGGGTCGACGATGATGCTGAGGCTGAGCGCGAGCGCGTCGACGATCTCCTGACAGCCGGGTCCCGCGCTCGTCAGCTTCCGCGTGCCAGCCTCGACGCCGTCCCCCTCGACGACGTGGATGTCTGCCTCGTACCCGGGGGCGGCGGCCGCGCGTACCTCGACGACGATGGTGATCTGCGCGTAGGTGACGAACGGGTCGTAGCCCAGTCGCCGGGCCACCGCAGCGCGCACGCCGCGCTCGTCGGCGCACTGATCGGCGCTCGCCGCGCGAACGTAGACGAGGTGGGTCGACCGCGGCGCCGCACGCGCCACGGCGGGGGTCGACCCGAGCGCGAGCGCGACGATCGCGACGCACGCACGAAGCGGGCTTCGTCTGCGTCGAGCGAGGACGACGGTGTGACGATCACTCCGCCGCGACACGCCGCGAGCATACACTTCACCCCCTGTTCGCGAACCCGTCTCGCGCCGCCCGGGACCGATCAGGGGGTCGCGTCCGCCATGATCTCGGCGGGCGTGAGGGCGAAGTCGTAGACGCGAACCTCGTCCATGATGCCCTGCAGGCCGTCGTAAAACGTGTCGTTGCCGAGATAGAGCGTCCCCTGACCACCCACGGTCGCGCTCGGCAAGCTGGCCGTCGCACCCACCTGCGCGCCGTTGACGTAGATGAGCATCGTGCCGCCGCTGTGGACCTCGGCGAAGTGCGTCCATGTATTCAACGTGAGCTGGGGATAGTTCGCCGGGTAGTAGTTGCCGTCGCTGGACGTCGCCATCACGACGTAGAGATCCAGGCTGTTTGGATAGAAGAACTGCGCGGGCGAGCGCTCGTAGTCGGCGCAACAGTCACCACCGCCGACGTCGCTCTTGTGGAACGGGGACATCCAGTTCTTCGGATCGATTGCGGTGACCTGGACCCAGTAGTCGACCGTGTAATCCGCGTTGGCGGCGCCCCAGGTGAACGCCGCGTTGCCGACGATGATGGCTCCCGTCGTCCCGCTGAACTGGAGCGCGGTGCCGCTCACGCCCGGCACGTAGACGGCATCGTGTGTCCCGTCGTTGCCGTTGCCGGTCGCGTCGAGGATGGTCGTGCCGGCGCCTTCGTCGAACGGATAGTACGCGACGAGCCCCGTGCGACAGACGACGTTCACGGACGTCACCGCTGCGGAGGCGATCGTGCCGGTCGGGTTCGGGATGTAGCAGGTCTGCCCGGCAGGCTGGGACGCCACGCTGACGGTATAGGTGTTTCCGCTCGCGATGGCGGTGGGGAAGGTGAAGCTGCCATCCGTGGCCACGGGAAGCGCGTCGCCCCCGTTGTCATCGAGGACGAGGCCGATGCCGGACAGACCCGTGACCGTACCGCCGACCGGGTACGCAGGCGCGGTGCACAATCCGTTGGTACACACACCGGACGTGCAATCGCCATTCGCGCCGCACGGGTTCCCGCCCGGGCAGGTCGGTGCGCACGCGGGCGGCGCGCACTCGTCGGCGGTGCAGACCCCTGAGGCGCAGTCGGTCGAGAGCGCGCAGGGCGCCGCGTTGGCGCAGGTCGGCGAGCAGGTCGGTGAGGCGCACGCGCCGTTCGTGCACACGCCCGACGCGCAGTCTCCAGCGGCGCCGCAGGCGGCGCCGTCCGCACAGGTCGGGGAGCACGTCGGGGGGGCGCACACCGCGCTCGCGCAAGTGAGAGACGCGCAGTCCGAATTGGCACCGCAGTGCGCGCCGTCCGCGCACTTGGGGCCGCACGCAGGCGCAGCGCAGGTCCCGGCGGTGCAGACGCCCGACGCGCACTGATCCGCCGCGCTGCACGCGTTCCCGTCGGGGCAGGTCGGCGAGCACGCGGGGGGCGGGGGTTCGGTATCCGCTTTGCGTGCGTCCGCCGTCGCTGGAGAGTCCATCGGGGAGTCCTTCGACCCATCGGAGATCGGCGTAACCGAGACGTCGAGCGCAGCCTCGACGGGCGCAGGACTGTCGTGGGCGGCGTCCAGGCCGGTCGCCTCGTGGCCGCTATCGTGGCTCGTCGCGTCGGAGTGGTGCCCCGTGTCGGTCGTGCCGGCGTCTGCGGGTCCTGCTGCGTCGGCGCCGCTCGAGATCGTGCTCCCTCCACAAGCGGTTGCTCCGACGAAGGTCACTAGGGCGACCACCGCGGACACAGAAGACTGACGCCAAGCTCGATTGGTTACACGCATGAACCCTCCCCGGACGGTTGTGCTTTGCCGAATAGCGTATCGTGGCGTGCCCGAGGGCTCCACCCAGACATCGACTACCGCGAGCGCACACCGGGCGCTTGCGTCCGCTTGTGCGCGAGCCCGATTGAGACCTCGGCACGGAACCGGTACGGTCGGCGGATGAAGGCCGCCCCGGTTCTCGTTCTCCTCCTCGTCATGGCGGTCGCGTGCGACAAGCCCGATCCCGCCGCCGAAAAGCCTGTTCCCTCGGCCGCGACGAGCGCGCCCGCCCCTCCGCCGCCCGTGCCGACCGCCACGGCGGCAGCCTCCGCTCCGGCGGCTCCGAGCCCGTCCGCCGCCTCGCCCGCATCGACGGCGCCAACGAAAGACGTCGTCGTCTCCGTGTTCGATCCCACGGGCGAGCATCAGCGAACCGCAAGGGTCCTCGCCGGCGGAAGTGTGGCCGTCTACCTCCCGGAGTGGGCGGGTACGACGTGGAAGATCGCGCAGGCCGACTCCGTCTTGGGGAAGCCGAAGGAGGAGACGATCCCTGGCTTCGCCGGCCCGACGACCCCGGCGCATGCCTTCACGTGGCAGATCAAGCCCGCGCTCAAGGGACAGACGAAGAAGGTTTCGCTCGTGAACGGTGCAAAGGGGCAGCCGCAGGGAGCGACCTTCGCGGTGACGATCGAAGTGAGCTGACCCCTGTCGGATTCCTTGTATTCGCTCGACGGGCGACTGGAGACGCTGTGGGAGAGACTCAGCTTGCGAAGTACGAGCACTGGTATCGAGAAGTTGAAGCTCGACGTGCCGAGCTGGTGCGTGATCGTCCGGGCTACACGAAGCTGTTCGTCGCGATGCCGATCGTATCGCTCGTGGCCTTCGTCGGAGGCGTCGGGATAGGTGTCGGCGCGCTTCTCACAGCCATCATGATGAGCGCGTTCGGCTTCTACACCGTGCTCTTTCGGCTCGGCGAGTACAGGCGCGAGCTGGAGAGGCTCCGGCATGACATCGCACGCCTGGCCGAGGAAGCACCGTAGGCTCGTCGCGGCGCCCAAGGTTCGCCGCGGGCTGGGTCACCGACGGACTCTCGTGACTTCGGGAGCGGCGAACCCCGAGCCCGGACCGGGCGCGCGAGAGGCAGTGTACGCGCCGGGCGGGTCTTCGCCGCGGACCCAGAGATCGAGGTGGCCGGACTCACAAGGCTCCCGGAGCTCGAGCCGATACGCCGGCGGCATGCAACCGCCGAAGCCGTGATACGTCACGACGCGGGTGCCGACACGTGCCTCCGCCAGGAGGTGCTCGATGCGCTCGACGTCGGCGAGGAAGCGCGGGCGAGAGAGCTCGACGGTGTCATCGATGCGGGCGCGGTGGTCCCATAGGTTCTCTTCGAATGGGTTGTAGAGATAGATCGCGCCGAACGCGGAGACCTCGACGGTGTCGAACGTCCCGTGGATGAACCGCGCGGTCGTGACGCCGATGCTCGCCGCGGCTGCGCGTGCGGTCGCGACGAGGTGCGCCCGCTGCTCGACCCCGACGAACTGCGCACCGGTCGTGGCGGCCCCCACGATGCAGAACTTTCCCGCGCCGGATCCGATGTCGAGAACTCGCGTGGCGCTGTCGGTCACGAGAAGCTCGGCCGCTCGTCGGGCCACGCGAACGGGCGTCCAGAAGGTCGAGGAGACCGCTCTCGCCGGCGTCGGATACACGTCGTCGAACTCCGCGTCGGCGATGCGTCCGTCGCGGAGCCAGGCGAGATACGGGTTATGGCTGCGGGCTTCGGCGTCCGGGCCAGCGTCCGACGTAGCCACACGCGGCGCGCCCTCCACGTCGACAGCGGGCCCGGCGCTCGATTCGGTTCGTGCTTTGGCGATGAGCTCCCGCAGCAGATTCACGATCACGGCCCAGCCGCCCGCGCGCAGAACATGCGCGGAGGGCCCTTGCCTGTCGATAGGCTGTGCGCGAGGTGGTCCGCCATCTGGTGTCCGCTGCGCCGAGCATAGCCAGCGAGTCGCTTCGTGGCACCCCTACTTCTCGGCGCGCGTCGCGGATGCCATCCACTGCGGGCATCTCGCTTGCAACAGCGCAGGCGAATGATCCAAGCTCGCTCTTCGCTGGCGACGGCACGCGGTACACAGTCGAAGAGCATGAGGCAGAAATGACGTTCGAGGATCGTTTCAGTCAGCCACGCGATGGCCATGAGCTCGTCAGCCTGGACCGCACGACCGGAATCTCGTGGTGCCTGCGATGCGGCACGCTGTGGTTCGACGTGCGCTCCGGCTTGCGTCAGGCTGCGTCCTGGGAGGCACCTGGCCAGGCTGGGCGGTCGCACTCGTCGGCTGTCGCGCCGCCATGCCTCCGCTCGACCGATGCCGGTGCTGGCAACGTCTCGGGCGACGCACGCCTGATGCTACGCGCGCTCACGCACGGCTGGCGATGCGAGCCGGTCCTGTTGCACGTGAAGGAACGCACGGAGGCCTGGCGGTGGACGCACGACGGACCCCTCGGCGGCGAGGCCTTGTCAGTGGTCGGCGCCTGGGAAGACGGCCCGGTCGTGAACGACAAGGTTCGGCAGGCGCTCCTGACCACGACAGAGGGAACCGTCCCTGCGTCCACGTAGACGCCGGCGTCGTGGAGGGCCCCGCGTGGCAAGCCCACGCGGCCTGGCTCGTGCAGAGCTCCTGGGGCAGGCGTCTGCCACGCGGAGGCGAGATGATCGCAAGTGAGATAAGGGCCGAGCTTCTGAAGGACCACGCGGGGCTGCGGAGCCTCATCACGGAGGTGCGGCTGGCGATCACGCGCGTCGGTCCGCAAGAGTCGACAACCCACGAGCTGCGCCGGAACATCGAGAGGCTCGCGAGAGCTCTCGGCGGGCACAACCAGCGCGAAGAGGCCATGCTGCAGGAGCTCCTAAAGAGCGTGGACGCATGGGGTCCGGCGCGCGCCGAGATCATGGATGAGACCCATCACGAAGAACACGCGGAGCTCGTGGCTGCGCTCGTCCTGGCGAACGCAGCGGACCCGATCGCGGCGGGTGTGCACGCGAAAGACGTCATCGAGCGGCTCGAGGTGCACATGGCGCGTGAGGAGGAGGTGCTCCTCGCCGAAGATGTCCTTCGTGACGACCAGGTCGTGATCGACGCGTTCGGGGGTTGAGTGAATCGCGCGCACACGCGATCAGCCGAACGGCGTAGGATCGGAGCTCGCCGACGCTCGAGACCGGCCGCCCTCATGCATCTGCCGAGTCACTCGAACCACATCGCGGAGCGGCTGCGCGCGACCGTGCTGTGTCGCTCCCCCAGCTGTCGCCGCACGCCAGATCGAGCAGCCCGATGAAGGTCGTCCTCGCCGATGACCACCAGATTCTGCGGGACGGGGTTCGTTTGCTGCTCGAGAAAGCGGGGATCCACGTCGTCGGCGAAGCCGCGAGCGGGCGCGAGGCCATCGCGGAGGCGAAGCGCTCGCGCCCGGACGTCGTGGTCATCGACATCGCGATGCCCGAGCTCAATGGGGTGGATGCCACGCGACGGCTCACCGCGGAGATACCTGGGGTCAAGGTGATCGCCCTCAGCATGAACGTCGATCGCCGCGACGTGCTCGCCATGCTCAACGCCGGCGCGGTCGGTTACGTGGTCAAGAGCGCAGCCTCGGAGGAGCTCCTCGCGGCGCTGTACGCGGTGGCCGATGGCCAGACATATCTGAGCCCGGCCATCGCGGGGTACGTGGGTGATCGCGCGATCCGCGGAGCAATCCCGTCTCACGAACGTCCGGACGGACCGCTGAGCCCCAGGGAACGCGAAGTCCTGCAGCTCATCGCCGAGGGTCGCTCGTCCAAGGAGGTCGCGAGCGCGCTCCAGATCGCCGTGCCGACGGTCGAGTCCCATCGCCGCCAAATCATGAACAAGCTGAAGCTCCGGACCGTCGCGGAGCTGACGAAGTACGCCATCCGCGAAGGGCTGACCTCGGCCGATCGTTGACGGTGATGGAGCTCGGCCCGCAAGCCCCCCTGATTGTGGGGCTTCGTAGAGTTGCAGCGGCCGTCGCGCTCGGAGGAGCCCCGCACCCGACCTGCGGAACGCAAATCCTGCGCCCCCGCGCACCGGTTGGCATCATCGCCAGGCGTGAGGAACGGCCGTTCCGTGGTTCGCCCAGAGTTCCCCGGTCAATTGTCCATATGCCGGCGTCGATGGCAGGCACGAGCGCTCATCAACATTGATGATTCAGCTTCGGCAAGTCGACCGCCATACTCGACCAGTGATGACGACTCTTCTGTCGCGCCCTCCCTCGATGTCGGTTCCGATGTCGGCGCGCCGCGTCCGAACAGACGCGTCGCTGCTGCACGCGCAAGCTCGTGCGGAGATTGCGTGACGCAGCCACCCGATGGCCGCGAGCTCTTCGGGCTCCATGTCCTCCTGGTCGACGACGAGGTTGACGGTCGAGACGTGCTGAAGGAGCTCCTGCTCGCATACGGCGCAAGGGTCACGACGGCGGGCTCGGCCGAGGAAGCGTGGCAGCGCCTGCGAGAGGAGAAGCCCGATGTCCTGGTCACCGACATCGGGATGCCCGACGAGAGCGGGCTCGCGCTCCTGCGCCGGATCCGCCAGCTTCCGGAGGGCGACGGGGGCGGCATCCCCGCGATCGCGATCACAGGCTGGTCGTCACCCGGCGACGCGAAGCTCGCCCTCGCGCATGGGTTCCAGGCGCACCTTGCCAAGCCATTCAGCTTGAACAAGCTCGTCGATGCGCTCATGCGACTCGCGCGGCGTGTCGAGCCGACACCGCCGAGCGTCGAGCGATGACGTGCCTGCACACTCTGGTGATCGACACGGCAGTGCTCGCCCCGGCCGACCGGGACCGAGATCGTCACCCCTCGTGGAGCTCGAACGTCGGGGCGTGCAGCACGAGCTGACGCTCTTCCACCGCAACAAGTCGCGGGGCAGCGCAGACGCTCGGCATCGACCGACGGACGCTGTACCGCAAGGCGTGGGCACGAGTGGGCACGGCCGCGAGATTCGTCGCGACATCGAATCGATCCGCGCGCTCCGCCGCTCGATCCGCTGCGACCGCGCCTCCATCCGCCTCGTCCCGGGACAGCTCCGTCGCAAGGACGGAGGGGTCCGTCCGATCAGACGCTCGTTCCGTGGCGCACTCGCTCCGATCCGTCGCGACCGCGCTTCGATCCGCGTGCTCCGCTGGTCGATCCTTGCCGCCACGGAGCCGCACGCGCGTCGAGCCAAGCTTCCGGTCTTGAGCGGCGCGAAGCGGTGCTCGTCGACGACGGTCCCGATGATCGCGGCCTCTCTCCCGAACGGGTCGGTGCGCATCGCGTCGAGCAGCTTCAACCTCCGATGTCCGCGCGCTCAGCCGCCCAAGGCGCGTACGAACTCCTCGACGCGCTCGATGCGCACCGGCTTTGCGAGGTGACTGCTGAAGCCGGCCTCGACCGCGCGCGCGCGATCGACCTCGCGTGCGTAGCCGCTGAGCGCGATGATCGGGATCTTCTCGGAGCCCGGCGTCGCACGCATCAGCGCGGCGACCTCGTAGCCGCTCAGACCTGGGAGGCCGATGTCGAGAAAGACGATGTCCGGCAAGCTTCGCCGGAACTCTGCGACCGCGCTCTCCCCGTCGTACGCAACGCGCACGTGTTGGCCGAGGTGCTCGAGCAGCACACGCATCAGATCGATGGACTCTTCGCTGTCATCGACGAGGAGGATGCGTCGACGCGGCGTCGTCGGCGCGTTGGGGGCTGGTGTCGCGACCTCCTCTGAGACGGAGGTGCGCACGCGTGGGAGGTGAACGGCGAAGCGGCTCCCGCGCCCGACGCCCGCGCTCTCGGCGACGATCCGACCGCGCTGCGCCTCGACGAACTTCTTCGCGACAGCGAGGCCGATCCCCAGACCTCCGACGCTTCGATCGAGACCCTGCTCACCTTGCACGAACAACTCGAAGACGTGCGCGAGGAGCTCCGGCGCGATGCCTTCGCCGTTGTCCTCGACGCGCACGACCACCTCGTCGTCGCGCCCCTCGGCGCTCACGTGTATGCGTCCGCCTTCGGGCGTGTACTTCGCTGCGTTCGTGAGGAGATTGCCGAACACCTGCCCCGTTCGGTCGACGTCGATGTCGACGACGAGGCCGCCGTCCGGCACATCGACGGTGAGCGAGTGCCGGCGATGCTCGATCATCGGACCTGCCAGCTCGATCGCGTTCGCGAGCACTACACCGATCTCGACCTTCTTCGGGAAGAGAGCGACCTTGTCGCGGAGCGCGCGCGACGCGTCGAGGAGATCGTCGACGAGCCTCGTCATGTGCGTCGCCTGACGCTCGATGATGGCAACCTCCTTCTCGGTCGGCCGCGGACCGCGCAGCCGCAGGAGGTGTGCGGCAGTGACGATCGACCCGAGTGGGTTGCGGAGCTCGTGCCCCACGATCGCGAGGAATTCGTCCTTGCGACGCGCAGCCTCTTCCGCCGCGAACGCGTGTGCGCGCGCGCTCTCGAGGCGCACGCGCTCGGTGAGATCGCGCGTGACCTTCGCGAATCCGACCAGCGTGCCGTCCGGATCGCGGAGCGCCGTGATCACGACGTTCGCCCAGATCTTCGAGCCGTCCTTGCAATACCGAAAGCCCTCGTCCTCGAAGCGCCCGTCACGCGCCGCCGCTTCGAGCTCGCGATCACACTTGCCTGCAGCGACGTCCTCCGGCGCGTAGAAGGTCGAGAAGTGCCTGCCGATGATTTCGTCGCTCGAGTACCCCTTGAGTCGTACGGCGCCTGCGTTCCACGTGAGGACATGACCGTCGACGTCGAGGACGAAGATCGCATAGTCCTTCACGCTCTCGACGAGCAGGCGAAAGCGCTGCCCCTCTTGCTCGGCGGCTCGTCGCGCGGTCAGGTCTTGCGTGATCTTCGCGAACCCGACGAGCTCGCCGTCGTCCGCGTAAAGCGGCGTCACTGTCACGTTCGCCCAGTGCCGCGCTCCGTCCTTGCGCACGCGCCAACCTTCTTCTTCATAGCCTCCCTCGCGCAGCGCGGTCGCAAGCTCGCGGTCGGCCTTGCCGGAGTCGAGGTCCTCGGCCGTGTAGAAGATCGAGCAATGCTTGCCGATGACCTCGCCCTCGGTGTAGCCGGTAATGCGCTCGGCGCCGGCGTTCCACGTGGTGATCTTGCCGGTCGGATCGAGGATGATGATCGCGTAGTCCTTCACGCTCGCGACGAGCAGGCGGAAGCGCTCCGCGACCTCATGCGCAGTGGCTCTGGATGGTCCGGACATGTCCTCCTGTAGCGCGCTCCCTGTCCCGACGCACTGTTCGCGGACGCTGCTCCTCGAACAGGCCGCCCTTGTCATCAACTCGGCTACGCTCTCCCGAGTGAGGGCGTCTTGTCGGGGCGGGAGCTCGCGGATGAGCAAGGCGCGGTTCGAGGCAGCGTTGTTCGAGGGGCACGAGAGCGTGACGGCGGTCATCGTCCCCGTCGATCCCGAGGAGGTCTGGGAGTTGAAGCCCGTGAAGCTCGCACCCAGGAACGGGCGCGCCGACGCCGCCGATGTCCCGCCGGTGCGCGCCCGTCGAACGCCGGGCGGAAAGGCGTCACGATGACGAGATCGAGCAGGCGTGTTCGCACGATCGTCGTCGACTCCGTGCCGTTCGTGTGGAACGTCGCGCATAAGCATCATGTTCTTGCGGGGTCTTCGCCGGGCGCCGACCGGTGTCGGGAGGTGTTGTCTGCCTATCTGAAGGGCATCCGCACAGGGCCGCTTCGCGTCTGGTTCACCGCGTCCGACGGCAGCGGCGCCGGCTATCCAGCGGCGGGCGTCGCATGGGTGAGCGAGGGGGCGCGGCTCGTCACGATCAACCTGAACACACCCGGCGTAGCCGCAGCCATCATCCGGGAGGCACTGAAGCGCGGTTGGGCACCGGCGACCTGCCGGGTCCCGTTCGTGATCGAGGCGGGGTTCGAGATGGTCGCGGAGTTCCCGGAACATTTGCGCAACGGCTGACGCAGCCCTCGCGTCGGCGTCGTGAGCAGAGCGACCCGGCCGTGACGAACGGCCGCAATGACTCAACGAGAGGATGTTTACGCCCCAGCAGTGGAGTTGGTCCGGATGGGGAGCGTCGCGCTGCCGGCCGCTCATCGGTCGCCACGTTCCGGCATCGCTCTTGAAGGAGCGCAGAGCATGGTCAAGCGCCTCTTTCACGACCGGGAACACGTCGACGTGTGGGTCGCGCGTAGGATCGAAGCTCCAATTCAACCTGAGCTCGGGATGGGCGCTGTGGCCAAAGGCGGCGAGGTGCTCCTCGATGCGCAGATCGTGAGCGAGGTCGGCGCCTCGGAGGCGGACGTCGAAGAGGGTATCGCTCGGAAAGCCGCCGAGGTCGAAGAGCGCTGCAAGCGGCTCCGTCGTGGCCGCGACGTCGTCGTCATTCTGGACGAGGCGCAGGCCCGTGGCCGAGGACCCGCCGAGCAGCCGGTCGAGGGAGCCGTACGCATCCCGACGGCTGAGGCCGAGCTTCACGGAGAGCTCGCCGTTCCTGCGGCCGCGCGCGCCAGGGGCATCGTCCTGTTCGCTCATGGCAGTCGCAGCAGCCGCAAGAGCCCGCGCAACCGGTTCGTCGCGGGTGTGTTCCAGCGCGCCGGCCTCGCGACGCTGTCCTTCGACTTGCTCACCGCGGACGAAGAGGCGGCGGACGCGGACGACGCTGACCAGCGCTTCGACATCAACCTGCTGGCGCGCCGGCTCGTCGCCGCGACCGACTGGGTACGCTCGCGCGCCGAAGCACGCAACCTCCCGATCGGCTACTTCGGCGCCGGCAAGGGGGCGGCCGCAGCGCTCACGGCGGCAGCCTTTCGCGCAGACGTCGTGGATGCGGTCGTGTCGCGCGGGGGCAGGGTCGACCTCGCCGAGCGAGTGCTCTCGCGCGTGCGCGCGCCGACACTGCTCATCGTCGGAAGCGACGACCGAGACGTACTGTCCCTCAACCGCTCGGCGCTTCGCTTTCTTCGGAACCCCAAGGAACTGGAGATCGTGCCGAGCGCAACTCATCTGTTCGAAGAGCCGGGCACGCTCGAGCGCCTGGCAGACGTGGCAGCCGCATGGTGCCGCCGCCATCTCACCCGAGCGAGAGTCGAAGCACGCGCGAATGCGGGCTGAACTTGGTCCGTCCTGGCGCACCGAGCTCGAGTCATCGCCAACAGGCGCACCCGTGCCACAGCTGGGACGAACTACGACTCGCGGTAGTGACCGCCCCTCTGCACCTCCGCGCGAGATTCGCGTCGTCCTCGGGCGCCGTGTTCCGCGAGGGGGCGCTACGTGTCGACGCAGCCTGTGGCGGGCTTCTTGTATTCGCCCAGAGCAATGGACCAACTCGTCGCCAACTCGAGTGCCGAGCGGCTCGACCGAGCATCGAAGCAAGCTCCGCCGCGGAAAGCGCAGACCATCCGTCGCATCCTCGTATGCGTCGACAACTCGTCGAGCTCCGAAGCATGCGTGCAGTGCGCAGCGGACCTCTCGAGGCACCTCGGAAGCACGATCACGCTGCTCCACGTAATCGAGGCTCCGCGCGAGGGTTCTGCGGCGCACGACGCGGGCGCTATCGACTGGGAGATCTCACGCGAACAGGCAAGCACCCGCCTCGGCGCACTGGGGAGGCAGACGACGGAATTGTCGGGGAGCGTGGTGGACACGAGGCTTGAACAAGGTCACCCGGCCGAACGCATCACGACGCTCGCGGGCGAGCTTGACGTCGATCTCACCGTACTCGGAAGCCAGGGCGAGCGCCGCTCTCCCGCGTGGAGTCTGGGTAGCACGGCGCTCCAGATTCTTGCGGCCACGCGTCGCTCGGTGCTCATCACTCCGCCAACCTGCTCCGCCGGCCGCGGCGTGCCTCTGAAGCGCGTCCTGGTGCCCCTCGACGGGTCCTCGCGAAGCGAGAGCGTCCTGCCTACGGCCGTTCAGATTGCGCAGGCAAACGACGCGGAGCTGCTGCTCGTGTTCGTGGTTCGGGAGCCGCTCCCAACGTTGGTGCTGCATGCCCCATCGGACATTGCGCTCGCGCGCGATCTCGCTGCGCGTGTCGAGTCCAACGGCCAGATCTACCTGGAAGAGCTCGGAAAGCACCTGGCACGCGAGGGCGCGCGCGTACGCACTCTGGTCCTCCGCAGCACTGACGAGAAGCAGTCTCTTCTCGATCTGGGTCGGGCGGAGCCGAGCGACCTTATAGTGCTCTCTGCTCACGGCTCGACGTGCAACCCGGCGCTCGCGTTCGGGAGCGTCACCACTCACCTGCTCACGCACGCCGCGGTCCCGCTGCTCGTTCTGCAAGACCTGTACGATTCTGAGCTCCGCGCCGGGGATCACGACCAGCGTGCGCCGCCACTACGTGCCAGCTTTCCCCCGGACGAGGTTTGAGGCGTCGGGGTTCGCGGGCGCCGTCACTCGCATGGCGCCGTGCAGCTCCCCAGGCTGCCGAGGCACGCATTGTCGACGCAATAGCCACCTGGGCAGTCCGCGTCGGACATGCAGCTCGTCGGGGCGCAAGCTCCGCTGGCGCATGAGAGGTACGTCGGGCACTTGGCGCAGGGGAGCCCGTCGCAGTGCCCGCTCACGCACGCCTGCCAGTAGTTGCAATCACCGTCCGCGGTGCACGGCGGAAAGCAGAAGGTCCCGCCGTCGCCCTGGTGAACATTGTCGACGTCGACCCCGGGGGCGCTGCACACGTTGCCTCCATCGCACTGCGAATCTTCCGTGCAGGAGGGCGCCGAGCTGCCGATGCAAATCTGTGCGAGCGACTTCGGCCCCTGACAGAAGGAATCATCGGGGTACCCCGGACAGTCGGTGTTCGTGCGACACGACCCGTCGGGCCCAGCGTCACGACCGTGAGACGTCTCGGCAGCGGCGTCCCGACCGTGAGAGGCGTCGGCGGCGTCGGGAGAGGACACCGGCGCACCCTTCGAAGCGACATCGCCGCATGCGACAACGGCAACCGACAACGCCGCTAGCCATGAGCAGGCAAGCAAGTTCATGCCGGACGCCACACGCAACCATCATGCCGGTCACCGCTCGGTGCTGGCGAGCTGGCTCCCTGCGCAGTTCCACGGGGATCGGGTCTGAGCCGGCCGCGGATGCCACCCTGCCGCCATGATCGGGGAGTCGCAGGCAACTCGTCGGCGCAGCCGATTCGCATCCGATTCAGCCGGGCTGTCTGCGCGCTAGCCAATCGCGGAGCCGGCGCTCGAGCAGCCGCTTCTCGCCTTCGTTCATTGCGAGCGAGATCGCCCTCTCCAGATCGGGCTGAGGATCGCCTCCCGCGCGCTCGACCATGTCTGCACGCGCCGCATAGAACAGGTGGTAGTCCGCGAGCGGTCGCTCGAGGCCGGCAAGCGCGGCGAGGCCCCCGGAAGGGCCGGCGTGCATCGACACTGCGACGGCGCGGTTCAGCGCCACGATGGGTGAAGGCGAGACCTCCGCGAGGTCGTCGTACGCGGCGACGATCGTCCCCCAGTCGGTGCTTTCCCACGTCGGCGCCATCACGTGCGCCGCCGCGATCTCGGCTTGCAAGACGTACGGACCGCGCCCTCCGAGCGAGCGCGCGCGACGAAGCGCCATCAGCCCTTCGCGCAGGAGCTCCCGATTCCAGCGCGATCGATCCTGTGAGGCGAGCAGAATGGGCAGCCCCTCGTCGTCCACCCGCGTGTGCGCGCGCGCTGCACCGAACGCCATGATCGCCAGCGTGCCGAACGCCTCGGGCTCGCGCGGCACGAGGTCACAAAGCAGGCGCGCGAGGCGCAACGCCTCCGACTGGAGGTCGAGCCGCATCAGCGGGCCGCTCCGCCCGGTGTGCCCCTCGTTGAACATCGCGTACAGGACCGCGAGCGCCGCCCCCACGCGCTCCCCGAGATCCTTGTGCTCGGGTCTCGCGTATCCGAGGCTCTTGTCCTCGATCGTCTGCTTCGCGCGCAAGATTCGCTGCGACACCGTGGCCTCCGAGCAGACGAACGCTCGCGCGATCTCCTCGGTCGAGAACCCCGCGACCACCTTCAGCGTGAGCGCGATCTGGTTGTCGGTCGACAGCGCGGGGTGACAGCACGTGAAGATGAGCCGGAGATAGTCGTCACTCACCGTATCGATCGTGTCTCGTGCGTCCATGTCGTCCTCGAAGAGAAGCGGCGCCTTCGCTTCCGCAACCGCTCGGCGGCGTCGCGCATCCTTCGCGCTGTTCTTCGCGGCCGTCATCAGCCAGGCGCCGGGGTTCATCGGGACCCCTTCGCGCCACGCTTGCACCGCGGCGAGCGCCGCCTCCTGGAATGCCTCCTCCGCAGCGTCGAGGCTCCCAGAGAGGCGCAGGAGCCCCCCGACGATGCGCCCGCGCTGGGTGCGCACGGTCTCGTCGACGATCGCCGTCAGGTCCGCCACAGCTCGCGGATCTCCAGCGCGCCATGGACGACGAAGGGGGTCTCTGCGGCCCACTGCACCGCGTCTTCGATGCTCGTCATGCGCACGAAGAACAGTCCTCCGATGACCTCTTTGCTCTCGAGGAACGGACCGTCGAACATTGAGCGCTTCTCGCCGCGCGTCACGATGCGCCGCCCGCTTCTTGGCGGTTCGAGGCGAAGGCCCCCGAGGAACGACGCCTCCGTGGAGCGACCGCGGGTTTCCTCGTCGATGCGATCCATCGCTTCGACCCACGCCTCTTCCGTGCTGGTGCTCCCGAGCACCGCGCACGCGAAGATCTTGCCCGGCTTCGCGTCTTTGTCCTTCGGGCACGTGCCCTTCATCACCGGGCGCAGGTCGATCTCGTCGGTCGAGAGCACTGGGGTCTTCGCCGCAAGCTCCGCCGCCTCGTCGAGGTCGCTCGCCCTGACCCAGAGGTAACCGCCCAGGGCCTTGCCCTCCTCGACGAACGGCCCGTCCTCAACCTCTAGCTCTAGGCGGTCGCCCACGCGACGAACACGCTTGCCCTCCCTGCTCGGGCGAAGGCGTCCGCTGTCCGTCAGCCGCCCCGCGCGGCGCAGCTCGTCGGCGCACGCGGCGCTCTTTTCGATGAGCTCCGACATCGCCTTCGGCGACTGCGACGCGTGGGCGCGCTCGTCTTCCCGTGTCATCACAAGGTACTCGGTCACCGGCTCACCTCCGCGAGTCGTGGTGCTCGCCGCGACCCTTCACCCGACTCGGACGTCGTCCGTCCGGGTTGGGCTGCCCTTTGCCCTTCGCGATCAGCTCTCGAAGGCTCTCGTTCACGTAGAAGCCCCACGCCCCCGAACACCCATCGTAGCACTCGAGGGTAGGCACCAGGCCGACGTGCGTGAAGCGGATCTCGGTCTTGTCGCCCTTCTGTGCGATTTCGAAGACGATGTCCGTCCCATCCCACTCGCTCTTGTCGCGGACGAAGTTGATCTGGCTGTCCGTGACGTGCCACACGATCCTCTTGCCAGGCACGAGCTCGGTGATCTTCTGCGTGGTGCGGTGGAGCTTCTTGTAGCTGTAGGTCCACTCGGCGCCGAGCGCGTCCGTGCGCCCCTCGATCTCTCCGGACCACCAGCCGCGAACGTCGTTGATCGCGTCGAAGGCTTCCTGCGGCGTCCGATCGACCATGATGGTCGTCGTGAAATTCTTCATGGCGTACCTGCCTTTCATCGACACGACGTTTCGTCCGGACGCGATCCGACATTCGTTCTCGCGCGTGTGAGAAGAGGACTACGACCTCGCGACTGCCGCGCCGGCCACGGGTGAACCGATGGCCAGCGTGGGGCTGAGCTCGCGACGTCACGCGACCTCTTGACCTGGGAGAATCCATGGCCTCTGCTAAAGTGGCGGTAACATCGACCTCGACCGCTCGGAGCGACCTCATGATGATTCATCGGTTCGCAGGTTTGTGGTTGATGATGCTCGGCTTGCCCGTAGGTCTTGGCGGGTGCACCGGTGCCTCCCTGTCGTGGAGCGACGGCGGCGTCGGAGATGCTGGTGGCCCGGATGGGACCTCCCGACCGGGTCACTCCGACGCAACACACCGCGACGCGCTGGTGCTGACGTCGCCGGACGCCACCACCCACGCCACGGGCGACGCGGGGCACGGGTGGGTGTGGACCGACGCAGGGCTGATCTTCGTCGGCGACGCGGGCGGCTGGGTCCGGACGGACGGGGGCTGGAAGCTGGGGGATGCCGGCGGCTGGGTCGAGGAGAGCGACGGCGGCTTCGTCTACGCGAAGGACGCGGCGCCGTGGAAGCAGCAGAGCGACGGTGGCTGGAAGCTCGGGGATGCCGCGGGGTGGGTCGAGGAGAGTGACGGCGGACTGGACTACACGGAAGACGCCGGACCCTGGATGGAGCAGCCCGGCGGTGGCTGGAAGCTGGGGCATGGCGCTGGCTGGGTCCAGACGAGCGATGGCGGCCTGGCGTTCGTCGGGGACGCCGGAGGCTGGGTCTACGGCATCGACGGCGGGGGCTGGACCGACCCACATGGTTTTCCATGCATTGGAGGCACGGCGTCCTGCGACGTCCCGTGCGGCACGGACGGCGGCACCACCACGACCGTGAGCGGAACGGTCTACGCCCCGAACGGAACTCTCCCCGTCTACAATGTCCTCGTCTACGTCCCCGGCGAAGCTCTCTCGCCGATCGCCGCCGGCATCTCGTGCACCCAGTGCGAAGCGCCCGCCTCGGGCAGCCCGCTGACGAGCACGTACAGCGACGCCACCGGGAAGTTCGTGCTCAACAACGTGCCTGTAGGCAACAACATCCCCATCGTCGTACAGCTCGGCAAGTGGCGCCGGGCGACGACGATCCCCAAGGTCACCGCCTGCACCAACAACGCGCTGACCGACCCGAACCTCACGCGACTCCCGGCGAACCAGTCGGAAGGGAGCATGCCGCACATCGCGCTCACGACCGGCACCTGCGACCACATGGGGTGCATGCTCCCCGACATCGGGATCGCCGCCAGCGAGTTCGGCTTCGAGTCGAACGGGGCGTCGAAGGCCGTGAACGTCTACACCCCGACGGCGGGGCAGATCACGGGCGCGACCGCCGAGTACGGCCTGTGGAGCAACCTGTCGCTCCTCTCGACCTACGACATGGGCATCTTCTCGTGCAACTGCAGCGAGTCGGTGAAGCCCGGTGATCCCGCGCTCGCCGCGGTGACGTCCTACCTGAACAACGGCGGCCGGATCTTCACCACGGACTTTCAGTACGCCTGGTACCGCTACAGTCCCGACCCGGCGCTCGGAGCGACAAGCGCCCCCTGGAACAACACCGGAATCGGCGACATCACGGGCGGGGCCCCCGGCGGCGACAGTCCGATCACGCTCAACACGTCGTTCCCACAGGGGCTCGCGCTGTCGCAGTGGATGGACGTCGTGTATCCGGCGGGCACGCCCGGCAAGGTGACGTGCGAACAGACTTTCGCGAATATCCAGACGCTGAACGCGAGCAAGACCACGACCTGGGCAACCTCCCTGGGATCTGTGGATCCGACGGTGGCTGACCCCCGCGTCTTCACCGTCAACACGCCGGTGGCCGCCGACGCGGGCGCGCAGTGCGGCAAGGGTGTTCACCTCGACGTGCACATCGATACCGGGAAGTCCGTCGCGAACGGCTACCCCGCGACCTGCACCGGGCCGATGACGCAGGACGAGCTGATGTTCGCGTTTCTCTTCTTCAATCTGGTGGACTGCGTCTCGGGCCAGACCATTACGCCACCGCCGCCACCGCCACCGCCACCGCCACCCCCTCCGCCGCCGCCACCGCCCCCCCCGCCACCACCACCCCCACCGCCTCCGCCACCGCCGCCACCTCCGCCACCTCCGACGGGCGCGAAATAGGCTCTGCTCCACCACCGGACCGAGCCCCCTCCCGCTAAACAAGCGACTACGGTGGAAGGATTACACGCGCCGGCTGATCGACGTCGCCCGTGAGCGGCGAGCCGGTGCGCGAGCTCAGGCCGAGCACCCATCGCTGCCCGCGGCACCACACCTCGTCCTTCGCGCGGAGCACGCATGCGAAGGATGTTTCCCCCGCGATCGCGACTCCCCCGGCAAGGCCATCGAGGACCTTCGTTCCGTCCGCGCGACGGGCGTTGTCCGTCCAGCCGACGGCCCCGTCGCGACGGAGGACGTACCCGACGAGAGCGGGCTGAAGGAGTCCCGAATCGTCGTCGTGGGGAGAGCCAACGAAGTCCACCGCGCCCCTGAGCCCCGGCGTCGGAATGGGGTTTGTCCCATCGCGCGTGTCCCAGCAGACCGGATCGCCGGAGGCCAGGAAGGCACAATGAAATGTGAAGAGATCGACGACGTGGACGGCGTTCGTGATGCCTGCGACGGTGGACCACTCGAGCGGACGCGGCGAGCGCGGCGGCTCGGAGGCGCAGGCGACTGTCCCGTCGCGCCGGACGATGCAGTCCCCGTAGTTGGACAGGTGCGCCACAGGGCCCGTGCCGGAAACGATGAACGGCTCGGGCAGCTTCTCTGTCCAGCAGAAGAGAGCGCCGCTCTCGTCGATTGCGCAGGAAACGCCGCCTATCGCTCGGACCTCGACGGCGGGCGGCAACCCGGCAATCGACATCGGGATTGCGCGTGCGTTCCCGGAAGACGGAGGAGCGAGCCTGTCGTACCGGTGGTCACCCCAGCAGCGCACCTCGCCCGTGCGGCGCAGGAGACAGTGCTCGGACACGCCGCGCCATGGGCTCGCCATCGAGACCTGGACGACATCGGTCAGCCCATCCATCGCGACCGGCACCTCGTGCTCATCCATGTCGACCCCGTCCCCCCAGCAGAACGCGCGGCCATCCGCGCGCACCACGCAGATGCCGCGGTCGCTCGTAGCGAGGGAAGCGTGCAGCGGGCGGCAATAACTGGCGGGGCAGAGCGGGACTGCGGCGGCGAAATCCGGAAGGGGCGGCGGGGCCGTCACTGCGACCGTAGCGGAGCGGCACGAGGCCAGGAGGAGCGAAAGAACCGCGAACATCAACGAGCGCATCGGGGCCATCGATTCACGAGGCTCTGGTTTGGCCTCCTCGAGAATGGTCGCACGACACCACTCGCCACCCCACCGATGACGAAGCGCCCTGCGCCTTCGAGGCCGCTCGACGACGGCCAGCCGACGTTCCACAGCGTGGGTACGACGATACCGGCAACCAGGCCAATGGCGATCTGCGCGGGAACGAGACCCGGTCGCGATGAGGCCTGGCGAGCTGCGACTCCCGCGAGCACCACGGAAGCGAGCAGCGCGACAAGCTCGAGGACGATGAACGCGAGGTCGAAGCCGTCGTTTCCCGCGCCGCCGCCGATGTCGTTCATGCGTCCGACGGCGTCAGTGCACGCACGGCACCGCTCGAAGTTTCTTCATCGCAGTGATCGTCCACGCGTCGAGCACATGGACGTCGGTGACGTGCTCGGAGATCTGCGCGAGCACCCAGTCCCCGAGAGCGCGCTGTCCGTCGGTCTGCATCCGTGGTGCGATGACACTATCACCCGCGAGTCGTCGCGCTAGGTGAGTGACCCTTACGAGCCGTCGCTCGTGAGGGCATCGGTTGTGGAGGCGAGATCACGGCAGCCGGGACGAGTATCTCCGTTGACGGCGCCGCCCTCCTCGCGCTCTCCTCCCGGGTCAAGGAGTCCACACCATGGCAAAGCCCGCGACCACGAAGAAGACGAAGCCGCTCTCCAAGAGCGAAATCCTGAACGCCGTATCCGATGCGGTCGGCGAGGATCTCTCGAAGAAGCATGTGAAGACCATCGTCGAGGCGCTCGTCGCGACGGGTCACAAGGAGCTCAAGAAGAACGGGACGTTCGTCCTCCCGGGCTTCGCGAAGTTCGTGGTCGTGAAGAAGCCCGCGAAGCCTGCGCGGAAGGGGATCAACCCGTTCACGAAGCTCGAGCAGACTTTTGCGGCCAAGCCCGCGAGCAAGACGGTGCGCGCGCGCCCCGTGAAGGCCATCAAGGACGCGGTAGTTTGACCGTCCGATGAGCTTCGGCGAATGGGCGGCTGGGCCGGCTTGGCGTAATCGGTCCTGGGTCGCCCAATTCGCGAAGCAGGCTCGCATTCGTCGTGAGCGCGTTGACGCCTCTCCCCCGTCGGGTCCGTTCCGACGGGGCGGGAGCACCAGATCCTGCGTCTCCACCGCGCTCGGTGACTGACGGGACGACCGCCGCATCCCAATCATATTCCGGTGCGTTGACCGAGGATGATGCGGTGACATCGAGGTTCCGTTCCCTGGATCACGCTCGTGGCCGGCGCGGCTGCGCTCATAGACGCTTCAGGTACCTCAATCCGAACGCCGAGAACACGAGCACGATTCCGACGTTCACCATCAGCCGCTCCCAGAACCGGTTCCTGAAAAACAGGACGTCCACGCCGACCACGACGGTTACCAGCGCGAGCACGTAGAGCACGACTGCCTGTCTTCCCATCGTCCATTGCTACTACTTCCTGAAGACGACACCAGCGGAGCCGGGCATCGTCGACGCTACGAGCAGGTCCCGTTCTCTATGTTCGCCGTCAGCTCGTCGGAGCACTCGACGGCGTTACCGCTGTCGACGACCTGCTCGCACGCCGGCTGGAAGTCGGCGTCGAGCATCTCGCAGCACGCCTGGAGCGCAGCGCACCCTCCGCCGCCGCCCGTGGACGTGCCAGTTCCGGTGCCAGTTCCGGTGCCAGTTCCGGTACCGCTTCCGATTCCGCACCCTGGCCCTGTGAAGTCGCCGAGATACGAGCCGCAGGTGGCCTCATTCCCTGCGGCGGCGGTCATGTCACCCATGCACTGCTGGACGGCGCTGGTATCCGATTGGTGGCCGCAGCAGTCGGAGAGCGCCTCGCAGTTGAGCCACTGCCGGCACGAGGGCACGTTGGCCAGGCTGCTCATGAAATAGACGGCGCAGGTGTAGTCGCTTCCCGCGGCGGCCTCGTCCTCCTCGCAGTCGGTCTGGGCGGTCCCGCTGAGGGTCGCGCAGCAGGCGGAGAGCGCGGCGCATCCCTGGAGCGTCGTCGTCGCATGGGACGTCGTGCTGCCCGTGCCCATTCCCGTCCCCGTGCTTGTCACGGTGGCGAGGGTGGTCCCGGTGCTGATCGTGGTCCCCGTGCTGATGCCCGTACCAGTGCCGAGGGCCGTGCCAGTACCGAGGCCGGTGCTGCTCTTGGTGCCGGTGCCGATGCCGGTCCCGCTCCCCCCCGGTAATCCACACTCGCCAGACGAGACCAGGTCGTCGAGGGTCGCGCTGCAGTCACCGTCGTCGCCGCCGCTCACGACGTTGGTGCACGCCTCCGACTGCGCCTGTTCGGTCAGCGCGACGCAGCAGACGCCGAGCGACGAGCACGCGTCGCTCGCGCTGGTGGCGGAACTGCACGCCATGCCGAGAAGAAGCCCCGCGACCGCAACCCCAGGTATCCTCGCCATGCATCTCTCCTCGAGAAGTGTGTGGCCGGCGGGATGCAAAGCCGTGATGCGAAACGGGCCCCGCCGCTCGAACGGTCGATGCTAGCCCGATCGGGCTGTTCGTGCGTCCAAGCTGCACGGTCCGCCGCGTCAGGATCTTCGCCCACATCGATCCGTTCGCCGCGTTTCTCGGAAGCAAACCCCGCGTCCGCGCATGCTCCCCGCATGCCGTTGTCGAGATGTTTTGGTCACGCGCGGCGTGCCCCTGAGGGCAGGGTGGCCGTCATCCGCGGCGCGGGGCCGGCGGCGGGCGCTGGCGGCGCTGCGGACGCAACAGGTTCGGCATCCAGGAGCTCTGCTTCTGCGGCTTCGTCTGCGGCGTGCTTCTCCAGCGCTGCCGCAGCAACCGCGCCTACGGCACCGCCGATGGCCGCGCCGGCAATGGCACCCGGTGGACCGGCGAGGCCGCCCATCGTCGCTCCGGCGAGGGCGCCCGCGACGCCGCCCTCGAGCTCGTATTCGTGTCTCTGCAGAGAGGCTTTCTGCGCCTTGCTCCTGGGAACCTTCGCGACCATGACCGACCACCCTTGTGCGCTGTCCGCACGGCAGAAAGAAGAACACCGTCCGTCGACGCAATAGTCGTGCCGCCTGAACGACTCTTTGAACCAGCTCTCCGCAGGTGTGGAACGCTTGGACGGACGGGGGTCGCAGCGCCGCCTCACCGAGCTGCACGAACGCCACGCGCGGGCGCGCCTCGCCCGCGCGATCGGCATTGGTGGATCGCGGCGTTGTCTTGTGTGTCTCCGCCGGCGAGGAGCCCTCCGATATCCCGTTCGCCGCGCGGACCGGAACATGCACTCGCACGTCGAGAGGTGCGAACGATGTCCGGCATGTTTGGAGTGGTTGCGGCGGTAGGATTCTTTGCAATCAGCGCCGCTCTTTTCCACCACTATGTGGTGCGCATCTACACCGCGGGGTCATGGCTCTCGAAGGGTGCGCTCCTCGTCGATGTCGACACCGTCGGCGAGTTCGCGCTGCGACATCCCGCCGTCGCGATCAGTATGCCGCTCGAGGTGCTCGCTAAGCGCGCAAGCGACCTTGGAAGTCGCAACCGACCGATGGTCGTCTTCGCGCACAGGTGGAGCCGTGGGGCGCGCGCCGTAAACGACCTGCACCGTCTGGGCTTTCGAACGGTCCTCAACGCTGCGGGAATGCGCTTCAACGAGAGGCTGAGCGCCGCCGCCGAGCGCGCCGCCGAGTCCCGACGACCGCCACTTCTCGAGCGTGTCGGGGCAAACGCAGCGAACGACGATGTCATCGCCAGGCTCCAGGCCCCAGGTCTCGACGACGCGAATCCCCGGACGAGCGAGCCGACCAGACCCGGCTCGTGGCCTCCTTCCCGCAACGCCGTGTTCGCTCGAATCCTCGTCCCGATCGACTATTCGGCGGGGGCGAGGCTCGCGCTGCGGACGGCGCTGGACGTCCAGAAAGTCATGGGGTCGGAGGTACACCTCTTCCATCTTGCCGACGTCGGGGCTGATGACCGGTTCATCGCGAGCATGGGTGGGTCTACGACCACGCCGGCCGAGCTCGTGGCGGAGTCCAAGGCCCGCCTCGTCGAGTTCGTAGAAAATGTCTGCCCGGACCATTCTTCCGAAGTCTCGGTTCATGCCGATGCGGGAGTGGAGATCGTGGCGGGGATCGAGCGTGTCGCCTCGGAGGTCGGTGCGACTGTCGTCTTGCTCGCTCATCGGTCGACCAGCTCGGTCTTCCGGACGCATGTCGAGCAGGTGACCCGACGCGTCGAGGCGGCAGTCCTGCTGCTCTAGGAATAATGCAAGGCGGCGCAGACGTTACGCGGACGCCAACCTGGTCAGTCGGGCGCCGACGTCGGGGCAGACGCGCAGACCTCGGCTTCCGTTGCCCCGATAGCTGTCGGATGCCGTCGTCGTCAGGCCCCGTTACTTGATCACGGCTGGCGGCGGCGCGCTCTTCGGTACGCACGTCGACTGGCCTGCTCCAGTGACCTCGAGCGGCGCCGTCCCGATCGAGCTTGCCACGTGCGTCATCGGATCGAACGTGTAGACGTCCGAGTCGAGGAAGTCGTAGAAGAGCCCGCCGTAGAACGCGAGCGCCTCCGAGCCTCCGCCCGTCTCGGTCGTCACCCACGAGCTCACGATGGCGCCGGTGGTCGGCGTGAGCTCGTACAGCGTCTGATCAGGGACGTCATGGATGAAGTAGAGGTGCCCGTCCCCGTTGGAGGTCATGTCCCCCTGCGTGTCGCTGAGGGTCGAGAGCTGCGTGATCATCGTCCGGACACCTGTGGCGGTATCGAACGAGGCGAGGTTCGCGTCGTCGTCGAGCACGTAGAGGGTCGTGTCGGTGCCGGTGGTGCCGACGAAGCTGAGGGCGAAATCCGAGAACGTGAAGCCGTCCGACTTCCAGCTCGCGACCTGCGTGCAGTGTGCGTTCGACGTGCTCGCCGTGAAGAGCAGGCTGTTCGCGACGACCCATGCCGTCCCCGTCCGGTCGACCGTCATGTGGGTCGGGTTCTCCAGGCAGTCGAAGGTCCCGATGAGAGTGAAGTCCGCCGTCTCGGGGTTGTAGCTGAAGAGCTGGTTGGACGACCCGGTGACGTAGATGAGCCTCGCCGACGGAGGACAATCCCCATTCGCGTCGGCCGAGCCTGATGTGCTCGCGTCGTTCGCCGTCAGCGGCGGGGCGCTGGCGTCCGAGCCGGTGAGATGCAGCGGACCTGGGGTCTTGCCCGAGTCGGTCGCCGTCAGCGGCGTGCCTGAATCGGGGAAGCCGAAGCCCGAGCTGCTGCCACCGCCGCAGCCTGCGAGGAGCGCGAGCGCCGGGAGACAGACGATCGTGGCGACGGTTCGGTGCATGGTCATGGCGCTGCGCTCCGACGCGAATGGGGCGCGGGGAACACCGCGCAGCACGCGATCCTAGCACTTCCCTCGTCGTTCAGATTGGCCGCGTACGCGCCGAGGTCGATGACCCCCGTGCGGTACCGCAGCCGGCGCGCTGCGCTCGGCGGCGCTCGACGGCGAAGGGGACCCGAAGGCGCTTTCCACGATTCTGCGGAGCCATTTCTGCGCAGGGTCCCGGTGCGTGCGCTCGTGCCAGCACATGAAGACCTCCGTGTTGGGGATGGTCAGCGGCGGCGCGCAGACGGTCAAATCCACGTACTGACGCGCTGCGACCGTCAAGCGTTCCGGTGCGGTGAGCACGAGATCCGAAGACGCGACCAAGAACGGCGCCGTCGCGAAGTGCGAGACGCGGAGCGCCACGTGGCGACGGAGACCTCGGGCGGCGAGGAGATCGTCGACGATGCCACCCGGCCGCCCGTCCGGGGCGATGAGGAGGTGATCGAGCGTGAGGTAGCGCTTCAGCGAGAGCGGCGCGCTCCCGACCTTGGGGTGCCCGTTCCGCGCCACGACGAGGAACCCTTCGGTGGCCAGCTTCTTCTGGACGAGACCCGGTAGCTCGGGGAAGCCGGGACCCAACGCCAGGTCGACCGATGAGGACGCGAGGAGGGCGGGCGTCTCTCTGCCTGGCGGCACGAGGGCGCATGTCACGCGAGGAGCCTCGGCTCGGAGGAGGGCGAGGACGCCAGGCAAGTACGCGAACTCCCCATAATCGGCGGTGGCGATGACGAAGTGACGGGTGGCCGTCCTTGGCTCGAAAGGCGTCGACGCCTCGACCGCCGCGCGCATGTCGACCAGCGCGCGAGAGAGCGGCTCTCGAATGGCTTCCGCGCGTGCGGTGAGGACGAAGCCTCCGCGCGCGCTGACGAGAAGCGGATCCGAGAGGGCGTCGCGCAGCGCACGGAGCCTGTGGCTCACGGCCGACGGCGTGAGGCGGAGCTTCTCTGCGGCCCTCGTCACGCTTCGCTCCGAGAGCAGCGCGTCGAGCGCGACAAGCATGTTCGGATCGAGCGCAGCGTGAACGGGGCTCACAGTCAGCATGATGAGCGTTCACTGGCTGCTTGGCCAATGATCCCGCAGGTTCCACGTCGAGAAAGCGAGGAATCATGACAACCCAAGATGCGGACGGAGTCGAAGGCCCGTCGATCGTGCGAGCGTGCGGACGCCGTGACGCCCTTCGCGTCGCCGGAGGAGGACTCATCCTCGCAAGCGCAGCCGGGTGCGGCGCGTGGTCGATGCCCCGCAGCGCTGTGTCCGCGTGGGAGGGGCCTGCCGCCGACGTCGACCCGCGTCGTCGCGCCCTCGCGTACGCCCTGCTCGCACCGAGCGCCCACAACCGGCAACCGTGGCTCGTCGATCTCTCGCAGCCCTCGCGCATCCTGCTGTTCGTCGACACGGAGCGGCTGCTGCCGGAGACGGACCCGTACGGGCGACAGATCGTGATCTCGCACGGAACGTTCCTCGAGGTCCTCGTCCTCGCGCTGCGGCGCGAGGGGCTCGTCGCGGACGTCGAGCTCTTCCCGGAAGGGGAGCTCAGGGATGTCCGCGACGACCGTCCCGTCGCTCGCGTGACGCTCGTACCTGGGCCGCCAGAGGAGGACCCGCTTTTCCGCTTCGTGATGGACCGCCGGACTCACCGGCTGCCGTTCGACACCAGCCGGGGGGTCGCTAGAGAGACGGTCGAGGCGATCGTTGCGCGGGTGTCCTCGCCCGCGGTCCAGGTTGGTGCCACGACCGACGCGGCCCTCCGCGACTCGCTGCGCGAGCTCACGAAGCGAGCCTGGGAGGCGGAGGTCGAGACGCCGCGCACCGCCCTCGAGTCGATTCGCCTCACCCGTATCGGCGCGAGCGAGATCGCGGCACACCGCGACGGCATCTTCGTTGTTGGATTCACTCCGTGGCTGATATCGACTTTGGGGCTCGCGTCCGAGAAGAGCATGGTGGACCCGGGAAGCACGGGGCACCATGTGATGCTGGAGCTCGGACGGAGTCAGTCGCGACGGCGATGGGCTTCGTGTGGTTTTCGACGAAGGGGAATCGCCGCGCCGACCAGATCGCCACGGGGCGCGCGTACGTTCGCGCGCACCTCCATGCCACGTCGCTCGGGCTCGCGTGGCATCCGATGACGCAGGCACTCGAAGAGTTCGCGGAGATGCGCGACGTGCGGCGCGCCACGTTCGCGGCGCTCGGGGTCCCGGACCCGGACGCTCCCGACGCCTCCACCATCCAGCTCCTCGCGCGCGTCGGCTACGCAGAGGCCGGCCTGCACTCGCCGAGACGACCGCTCCGCGAGATCGTGAGGGGCGGATGAGCGGGCGCGCAAGCTTCCGCCGGAGCGCCTGGGCCGCGGCCGTGATGCTCGCCGCCCTGGCGTCCTCCGGACGTGCGTCGGCGGACGAGGGCCCCGCGACGGGCGCGGACCCGAAGATAGGCAATGTTCGCCCGATGTTCGGATTCGGCTATTCCAACACCTACGGCGGCGGGACGTCGGGCTGGGGGTACCAGGCCGGCGCCCGGGCGCAGATCCTCGCCGGGAGCACGCAGAGCTTCGGCCTCGAAGCGAGCTACGTCGTGCCGTCGCTCCAGGCGGGGGCCCGCTACGTCGGAATCGGGGTCGTCCTCGAGCAGCGCGTGTGGGACGCGTTCATCGCGTCAATCGGGACCGTCGGCTACGTGTCGGTCACGGGTCCGAGTCGACAGCCGTTCGGCATCGTCACGAACCTCGGCTACTCACCTCGCCTCACGGCGCGGCTCCGCGCCTTCGTCACCTATCGTGCGGAGTGGATATTCGCGTCTCCGGCGATCGGGATCAACTCGCTGTCCGTGGGGCTCACGCTGAATTTCTGAGCGACGCAGCGGCCGCTGCATCCCGATTGATTCTATCTTGCGGCTGTCAACATTGGAGGTCATGAATGCGTTCCGCCGTCTCTCGCGCGTGTACCGTGCTCGCACTGTCTCTTCTTCCCGCGTGTGCGGCCATGGCGGTCGCGACGGCCCCGTCGAAGCCGCTCCAGCCTGCGAACACGGCCCCTGCGGCCGCGGCCGACGCGGCGTTCTGGTCGGCGCTCCACGGCGGCCGCTATGACGACATCGGCCCCGTCCTCGAGGGGCTCACGCGAGAGTACCTCGAGCATCCGGGGGACCCTCACCTCGCGGCGCACGTCGCCTTCCTGCACGTCTGGCGGCTCGGTGAACGGGCTCGGCTGGAGCGCCCACGCGCGACGGTGACGGACGACATCACTCTCGCGCGTCGCTACTTCGAGGAAGCCTCGAAGCTCGCACCCGATGACCCTCGCTTCCGCGGCTTCCTCGCATCGGTCACGATGGCCGAGGGGAGCATCCACCACGAGGAGGCGATCGTGCGGCGTGGATACTTCGAAATGGAGGAAGCGGTCTCGGCGTGGCCGGAGTTCAATCTCTTCACGCGTGGCTACGTCCTCAGCAGCCAGCCTGCCGGGAGCGAACGATTTCGCCGCGCCGTCGACGATCAGTGGCGCACTTTCGAGGTCTGCTTCGACGCACACGTCGACCGGGAGCACCCCGAGCTCGCCCCTTTCATGAAGCTCGAGACGACCGAGGGATGGAAGCGTGCGTGCTGGAATTCGTGGATCGCGCCACACAACCTCGAGGGGTTCTTTCTCAACATGGGGGACATGATCGTGAAGGACGGGAAAGCGGAGGTCGCCCGACGAGTCTATGCACAGGCGCGACTCTCGAGGACCTACGCGACCTGGCCCTATCGAGACGTGCTCGAGCGGCGGATCACCCAGGCCGATGCGAACGTAGAGAGGTTCGGTGCCCCGGACGCTCCGAAGGACGGAGACCCCGAGCGACGCATCATGTTCGAGACCCCGTTCGCATGCATGGGCTGCCACCAGGCGAGCGGCGAGGCCTCACGTCGCGCCCCGGTCGCGGATTGATCCGAGGGGACGGGGTGGCGACGGGAAGATCCATCAGAGCAGCTTCGCGCACTCCTCGGGGAGCGGGCTCGCGGCGGTGAAGACCGGCACGGCGATGGGCGAGCTTCCTTGCGGCAGATACGACACCGTCTTCTTCACCCCGGCGGACTCGACCACGAGCGTCACCGCCGTGCGCACATCGTCGGGCCGGAGGTGCGCGAGGACGAGCGTCTGCCCGTCGCGGAGCCCTGCCCGCTCGGCGCTCGACCCGGCGACCACGCCGGAGATGACGTGCGTCTGCTGGGAGCGATCGGCGTCGAATCCGGCGTCGAACCGTCCGAGGGTCTCCGTGTGCGCGTGCAGACACGGCTCGAGGAGCCTCGGGTCGACCGCCGCGGTCGCTCCCTCCACCACGACCTTGCGGAGCCGCGCGGTGAAGGCCGGTGAGGTGTAGCGCGCGATGGCTGCAAGAAACGTCTCGCTGTTGACCACAGGCGGCACCGGCTGGCGCACGAGGACCTCCTTCATCAGGTCGTCGAGGCTCTTCGCCCCGTGCGACACCGCGCGAATCTCGGCGTCCACCAGGAGCGCGATGACGTCACCGCGCAGGTACGGCAGCTTCTGGACGGACCCGTCCTTCCAGAAGTCCTTCGCGATCCGTGACGCCGGCTCGTCGCGCACGCGGCTCGTGAAGTAGCGGGTGACCTCGTCGTTGAGATTGGCCACGAACGCGCCGAGGTCGATGACCCCCGTGCGGTACAGCAGCCGTCGCGCATAGAAGTTCGTGAACCCTTCCGAGAACCAGTAGCCGAGGAGCTCCGGCTCCTCGAGGTGGTAGCGCTCCCCGTTCCAGAGGTGGAAGAGCTCGTGTCCGAGCAGCCACGGGAGGCCGCCGCCGTCGGGAAAGGTCTCGAGGCCGGTGCGCGGAGCGAGGAAGAGCCCGAACGACTGCGTGAGCCCCGTGCCGCCGAGGCTATGCGAGCCAGGCTCGTAGACGCCGGCCGGGATGGCCGAGATCAGAAAGTAGGGCCAGTCGAAGTCGTTGAAGAACGCGCGTTGCCCAAGGACGACGCGCTCGGCGGCGTCGAGGAAGGCCTCGTCGGTGAAGCCCCAGTCGTGCCCCGCGAGCGCGACCCAGAGCGGATGACCATGGATCTCGCGCGATTCGAGTCGGATGTCTCCGGCGAGAAAGAGGGCCTGGCGAAACGCATCGAGCGTCTTGCTCACACGGAAGCCGTCCTGGTCGATGCTGAACGAAGACGCCACTGTCCAGCGCGCTTCCTTGAAGCCGCGCCAGTGGACGGCGATTCGTTGTGCTCCCTGATGCCGGGTATCGTCGGGATTGAGGAGCCCCGTAGTGCCGATCAGGTGGAAGAGCGTGGGGGTAATGAGCGGGCGGAAGAACGAGTCGGGGCGGTTGCCAATCTCGTACTGGGTCGACACCAGTGTGTAATGGACATGCAGGACGGCGCCGGGGGCGTGCGCGACGGTCCATCCGGTCTTCGCGTCGTGGGTCACGGCGAGCGGAGCGCCGTCGTCGCCTGTCGCGGACAGCCCGTGGATCTCGCGCTCCGGCTGGGTGACGCTGGCCCACTGAGGCAGCGTGAGCACCGTCTTCCCCTCGGCCGCGCCGCGGAGGACGACTGTGATGCCGACCATCGGAAACGGTTCGCGGAGGAGCTCGAACGTGTAGTCGAGGTCCAGATCGGCCGGGAGCGTTGCGGTCGGCAGCTTTGCAGCCTCCGGTGTGCGCACGTCCGGGAGCGCCGTGGTTGCCCTGACCGGCGTCACAGCGGCGTGAGTGCAGCCGAGGGCGGCGGTTGCCAGCGCCGCTAGCGTGGATGCTCGCGCCGCGCGTGCGAGGGAGAGAGGGTCGTCCGTTCATCTCGGCGCAGGAATATCAGGATCGCGAGCCCGCTTCGCCTCCCGCGCGCGGGCAAGCGATGGCCGTCAGGGCGTTGTCGGGGTGGCCGGCTTGCCTTCCCGATCTACGTTCTCTATCGGACGGGCCGATGCTCCCTCGCCTCATCACCATCCCGTTCAGTCACTACTGCGAGAAGGCCCGCTGGGCGCTCGAGCGCGCGGGCGTGTCGTACGTCGAGGAGGCGCACCTCCCCGGGCTCCACATGATGCCGATGCGAAAGGCCGGGGGTACGAGCGTACCGATACTCGTCCTCGGAGACCGCACCCTCCGCGACTCGGCAGAGATCATGGCGTATGCCGACGAACAGGCGCCGCCGGGCCGCAAGCTCTACCCGGCGGCCGTTGCCGAGCGGCGAGAGGTCGACCGGATCGAAGCCCTCTGCAACGACGAGCTCGGCAACGCGTCGCGCCTCCTCGCGTACCACCACATGCTGGGAGCACCAGATCGGCTGCTGGCCGCCGTCCGCCCGAGCCTCACGGGCCCGCAGGCGCTCGCGTTCCCGCTGGTCATTCGCCTCGTCCGTCCGGTCATTCGAAGGCGGTACGGTGTGAGCGAGGAGACCGCGAGGATGGCGCTCGAGACCGTGCGCAAGCAGTTCGCCGCGCTGGGCGCACGCCTGGGGTCGGGCCGCTGGCTCGTGGCGGAGGGGTGCACCGCCGCCGACATCACGTTCGCGTCGCTCGCAGCGCTGGTCGTCGCCCCCGAAGGCCACCCGAGCATCGGGCCCGTCGGCGCCGCGAGCGGTGCCTGGCGCGAGATCCTCGACGAGCTGCGAGCCACGAAGGCCGGCGCGCACGTGCTCCGGATGTACCGCGAAGAGCGCGCGAGGGTCCGCGGCTGAGCGTGCGGCGGGAGCTAGCTCTCTAGAGTAACCTGGCAGAGCGATGTTGCTGGAGGAGGCTCTCAGTGAGCGCATTGTCGACGACTTCTATCCGTCGCCCCACCACGTCCGCGCGCGGGCGCTCGAGATGAGGCATCGCCAGGTTCCGCCGTACAGCGGCTGGCGCACGCGGGCCTATCACCCACACGGCATCCGGCCTCGGATCGAGCGCGCGTTCGGCCTTTGCATTGGCGACTGGTCGACCGACACGGACGACCTCGTGCTGGGCAACGGCTCCTTCTTCAGGGGCTTCGAGCGCGGCCGCTTCGCCGATCCAGTGGCCGTGCACGCCGACTCACCGATCGATGCCATGACGCTGGTCGTGTACCTCGCACCGGACCCGCCGCCCGGGAGCGGGACATCGTTCTTCGAGCACCGCGCGACGGCGCTCCAGGCGGCGCCGACGGCGGCGGACGCCCGCCGCTTCGGGATGACGGTCGCCAAGCTCCAGGCGCTCCTCGTGCGCGACGCGCAGCGGCCGGAGCGCTGGATCGAGCGGGGACGCGTCGAGAACCGCTACAACCGCGCCGTCCTGTTCCGATCGGGCGCGCTGCACAGCGCCACCCGCCACTTTGGCAGCTCGGCGAGGGACGGCCGCATCTACCAGACGTTCCGGTTCGGCATCGACGGCGTGAGCGGCCCCCGGATCAGATCGGACGAGGCTCGTCTGCCTCCGCTCGCAGCGTCCACGGATCTCCGGCCAGGACCTCCCGATCGGCGATGGGCGTGTCCTGGGTAGGGCCGAAGAACGCGTAGTCGAGGAAGCCGTAGCCGCGCGTGCCGAAACCTGGCCCCCAGGAGTTCTCGACCTCGACGTGGTGCGCTTTGTCGTCGTAGCCAATGGCGAGGACGAAGTGGTATCCGGCGACGGGATCCGAGGCGGACGGCAGCGGAAAGCGCCCGCTCTTCCAGGCGGCCGAAGGGTGACCGTCGTCGCGGTCGTTCACCGATCGCGCCAGCGGGAAGTAGAACGGCACGGGGTACCCCTGGACGATCGACAGCTTGATCGCGCGGAGCGTCGTCACGCGGAATGCCCTCTTCAGCTTGCGCCGCGCGGCGTCGTGGAACGCCGCTTCGGGGGGCTGGACGGTGAACCGGTCCGGGTCGTAGGGCCAGGCGCTCTCCAGACATACGCCGTACTTCTCCAGCGCCGCCACGACCGCGGCGGACTTGCAGCCCGAGTCCCGGTAGGGATGGTCGCCCGCGAGCACGCGGCTGATCCAGTAGCAGAACAGGGGAGAGAGCCGCTCGTACTGCCCATCACGGTGGTGGAGGAAACGGAGCGCGCTCGTGAACGCGAAGGCGGCGCACGACCCGACGGGATCCTGATCGAGGACGGGGGGACACTGCGCGCGCAGACTCTTCCGCGGCGGCAGCGTGGGCGGAGGGTCGCCCGTCGCCGCGATCTGCAGCACCCGAGGGTCGTCCGATGGGCCCAGGAGATGGTGCGGGACGAGCCGGCGATCGACGCCGTTGACGCGGATCGAAGGGCGGTCGTGGGCAGGTTCCTTCGGCCTTCCGGCGTGAGGGGCCGAGGTCCGGCCCCTCGAGCCGCTGACCCCGCCCGCCTGGCCCGACCTCGCGCCGGTGCCGTCCGACGTCCCGCCAGCCATGCCCGACCTCTTGCCCGACGCGCCCGACGTCCCGCTGCTCATGCCCGACCTCTTGCCCGTGGCGCCCGATTTCCCGCCGTGGCCACCCGAGCTCTTGCCCGTGGCGCCCGATTTCCCGCCGTGGCCTCCGGAGCTCTTGCCCGTGGCGCCCGAGGCGCGAACCACGCGGCCCGAGCTCTTGCCGGTGGCGCCCGATTTCCCGCCGTGGCCTCCGGAGCTCACGACTGCGCCACGAGACTGCTGGGAGAGCTGAAGGGGCATGAGGAGATCGTCGTCGACATCCGAGAAGCCTACGTCATTGCGGAAGCGGTGGGTGCGGGGCATAGGGAACCCGAACCGACCGCGAACACGACCTCGAACGCGACCTCGTTGAGCGTCCTCGTGCCAGCGGGGGAGGAGGTTTGGCGGCAGCGACAGCCGCGATCGCGGCCGCCCTCGAGGCGAGCGACGCGGCCCGAGTGACGAGAGCCTCGCTCGAACAGGCGAGCGCCCCACAATTCTCGGGTTTTGCCTCGCAACTTGAGGCGATCGACGCGGACTTCGTGACGATTGCCGCGGCGAGCGCGCCGATTGCCGCGGAAGACGCGCGGATCGCGGCGAAGGGAGTCACGATTGGGGGAAGTCGGTGTGGCGTACGACGCGCGAGCTCGAGCGATCGGCGCAGTCGGCGCAGCGAGGGACGCCGAGCCCGCGGCGATCGCGGCGGAAGGAGCCACGATTGGGGGCAATCGGCACGACGAGGGAGGCGCTGGTCGCGAGTTACGGCGCGATCCATGTGGCGATTGCGGCGATCGGCGAGGGTTGCGCTCCCATCGGCGCACCGAGCGCCCTCCATCGAGGCACGGAGCGCGGCGATCGTCGAAGCGATCGCCGCGAAGTTCGGAATTTGTGGGGCGCTCGCCTCTTCTTTCGAGGCGCTCGTCAGGCCGAGCGAGGCGCAGCGCGGTCGTCGCGCAAAACTCGCGGTGATTCGAGGATCGCGAGGTGACGGGAGCGGCTCGATCGGAGGCGACAGACGCGCGATGTGGGTCCCGAGAGAGGCGCTCGGTGGTCATCGCGCGGCGCTCGACGCGGGCTCGGTCGCACGCCGAAGAGGTCGCGGAGCGATCGGAGCGCTTCGGGAGGCGCTTGCCATGGCTGAGCCGCGTCCGCCTGCATCGAGAGCGCCACTCGCTTGCGTGACGCCGGATCTCGCCCTACGCACATCGGCCATGACCACGCTTCACGGCGGCTGCCACTGCGGCAGCATCAAGATCGAATTCGAGACCAGCGCCGCCCCCGGAGCGCGCGGGTGGACGCCGGTCACGGTGCAGGTCGTGGCCTGAACGAGACGCGCGCAGACCGAAGCGTCTACCCGAGCCTCCGCAAGATCAGGCCCACAAAAGAGCGAAGGGGCCGGCGTGTGCCGACCCCTTCCCTGGTCGCGTCAGCCCTCCCGCGGGGGGGGCACGACGAGCACGCTCGTGTACGGATCGACTTCGCTGTTCGCGATCACGGTGTAGAGCGTCACCGAACCGGTCAGCCTGGCCGGTTCGAAACCGGTCAATCTGGCCGGGAGTCGCTCAGACGTCGCAATACCGGTCAGCGTGGCCGGTGCGAAACCGGTCAATCTGGCCGGTTCCACGATCGAACCGGTCAGCGTGGCCGGTAAGACGTCGTCGGGCCTCGCCCCAAGCGGAGACGTCGTTGCGCGCAATCTCGAGCGAATCCAGCCTGTTGCGCCGCCGAAGCCGTCGTCGCCGTCGAACCGGTCACCCTGGCCGGTTCGATGGCAGTCCCTTCCGCGCCCCTTAATTAAAGAAGAAGAACTTAATTGATCTTCCTTCTTCTCTCCCGGAGAAGGGAGCGCCTCTCCCGCGACCTCGTCGACCACGCGTGCGCCCCTCGTCGGTCCCCTCACGGAGGTCGGCGCAAGCTCGGGCCGCTCTCGCGCCGCAGAGCGATCCGTCGTGTCCTCGACCCGATCCGCGCGAGCGGGCGAGCGATCCCTCGCGCGACGGCTTCGAGCCATCGGCACTGCGACGAGATCCGTCGCGACATCGGCTCGATCCGTGCGCTCCGCGGACGGACCCGTCGCAACCTCGCTTCGATCCGCGTGACCGAGCGATCGATCCGTCGCGACCTCGCGTCGATCCGTCTCGTGCTCAGCAACTTCCTTCGCGAGGACGGAGGCGTCCGTCCGATGAGAGCAGCGATCCGTCGCACCCTCGCGCCGATCCGTCCCGACCGCGCTTCGATCCGCGCCGTGCGCCGCTCGATCCTTCGCGACGTCGCGTCGATCCGTCTCGACCGCGTCGCGATCCGTCGCACGCTCGTCGCGATCCGCCCCGGCCTCCGCGGTGTCCTCGCGATCCTCCTTCGTCTCGGTGCGACCAACCTCTCTGTCCGTCGACACCGCGGCCTCTTCCGCGACGTCCACGTGCGTTTCCGTCGACAGCTCTCGCCCGTCCGTCGAACGTCGTTCAATAACGATCACGCCCTCACACGAGAGGACGCGATCAAACCGAGCTTCGACGACGCGGAACCATGCGCGCGTCGAATCAAACTCTCAAAGAGTCCGCTCCGATGAGGCCCGCGACGACAGGGCATCGGGCTCCGTCGCCTCCGTTCCTCGATGGTCTCTCTCGAAAGGAAGGTCCTCTTGCCGAAAGGCATCACCCCTCTCACGCTCACCGAGGACCGCGCGCTCGTCGCGGGCATCCCGCTCTACTGCGATTGATCGCAGGAGTCGGTGGCAGCAGAGCCCCAAAACCTCGCTGCGAATTGAAGCAGCTGCGTACAGTTCACCTCGACGGGACCTTCGTCTTGGTCGAGCAGCAATGGGTCGAGGCCGGCATGGGATTGACCGACGTTCCCGAGACGGACCCCGTGCAGCTCCCGGTTGGATTCGCATGGCAACTTGAGACCTGAGCGCCCGGACACTCCGACGTTCCCTGATCCCAGGTGGACTCATCTGTCTGCGACGTACAGCAACGCGCAGAGAGACTGAGACAACCGTAACCGCACTGGAAGGTCCCAGCCGGGCAGTCCGTTGGTACCGGTGCAGCAGCGCCTGCGACTCCCTCAAGCGCACGCTGGCACTCTGTCATTCGCAGCCGCGCGGAGAGGTCCCCGTCGAGGTGCAGGCCCGGGTCCGAAGAGCCCTTCACGACCTGTCCGGCGAGAGGCGCTCGTAGCTTCGACCGCCCGAACCCGGCGGCTCACCCCCCCAGCACGGCCCGAACCCGAGCCCGCTCCCCCTGGAGGATCTCGATCGCACGCGCCAGACCCAGCTCGGCGGCGGCGGCCTTGAGCAGCTCCTCGATGCTCGTGGTCACCGAGGGTCGGGTGGCGTTCCCCGGCACGGGCTTCGGATTGATCGTCTTCGTGACCATCGGGACCTTCACGGGAGCCGAGGCGGCGCTCTTCTTCGACGTCCTCGCCTGCTTGTTCGCCGTGGCCTTGTCATACCCTCTCACTTTGTAGACATAGGACGCGTCGAACGCGATCCGCTGGGCCTTCGCGTCCTCGACGATCTCCCTGGGCGACAGGTGAGCCCGAGCGCGCACGAAGTCCGCCTTGCTCTCGGTCGTCTCGGGGACCTTCTTTGCGGGCGGCTTCGAGGCCGTCGACGTCTTCTTCGCGACGACCGTCTTCTTCGTAGCGGTCTTCTTCGGGGCGGCCGACGCCTCCTTCGCCGCAGGCTTCTTGGGGGTGGTCTTCTTCGGGCTCGCCTTCCCGTCCTGCCGGCCCCTCACCATGTAGACGAGGCTCGACGTGAAGGTCAGGCCCTGGTCTTTCCCGGCCGCCATCAGCTCGGCAACGGACAGACCCGGATGCATGCGGATGAAGTCGCTCTTCGAGACACCGGCCGACTTTGCGGTGCCTGGCGAGGCGGGCTCCTTCGTCGCGGTGACGCTCTTCGGGGATGCTGCCTTCTTCACGCTCTTCTTGCTGGCGGACTTCTTGGGCGTCTTCACGGCTGCCTCCTTCGGGGCGATCTTCGCCTTGGCCATCTCGGATCGGACCCTCGACACGTTGCTCTCCGAGGTCTCGAAGCCCTTCTCCCTTGCTTTCGCGATCACCTCCGCGACCGGCGTATCCGTGGCGAGGGAGCGGATGAACTTCGTGAGGTCGGAGACGGGTCGGGGCATGGATCTCGACGATACCCGATCTGGCGCGGATCAGAAGCTCATGGCTCCTGCGACCGCCTGGGCACGCGCCGGTGGCCCGGAGACTGCGAGCTTGGTCCATGAGGCACCATCCCATGTCCACGTGTCCGCAAGCACGTCACTCGGGTCGCACGTGCCCCTCGGCTCGCACTCGCTTGTCGGGTCGATTCCGCCGAAGAGGACGAGCACACCGTTGACGGGCGTCAGCGTCGCCCACTGGCGTGCGGGGGGACCGGGCACGCCCAGGTTCGTCCATGCGCTGCCGTCCCACGTCCACGTCTGCGACGTGAAGGTCACGTCCAAGACGGAGCCCAACAGCACCAGCTTGCCGCCGAGGGGGGCCATCGAAGGGCCCACGGCGAGATCCGGTCCCGACACGGGCAGCTCGCTCCATTTCGCCCCATCCCAGGTCCACGTGTCCGACAGCTGGGCCTCGAGGAACCCTCCATAGAGCACGAGCTTGCCCTGAAATGGAGCCATCACGGCACCTGCCCCCGACGGCGGTCCGGTCACCGCGAGCTCCGTCCACCGCGCACCGTTCCATGTCCAAGTGTCTGTGAGATTCGTCCCTCCGGCGCCATATCCCCCGAAGAGGACGAGCTCTCCGTTCAGCGGTGCCATCACCGCAATCGACCGGGCCGGCGGGCCCGCGACGTCGAGCTCCGTCCACGCGCCTCCGTTCCATGCCCACGTGTCTCCGAGTGCCACGTCGCCCGTCGGCGTCACCTGGTTTCCTCCGAAGAGGATGAGGCCCCCGAACAGCGACCCGACGACCGCACCGTCGCGCGCATGCGGTCCCGTCGCGGCGAGCTCGCTCCACTCGTTGCCGATCCACGACCACGTGTCGGACAGGTCGCCAGAGGCAGCGAGACCCGAGAACAGGATCGCGACCTCGGGGCCACCTGCATCGCCCGTGGTCCCTGCAGCGCAGCTCCAGCCGCACTCGCCGCAGTAGACCTTCCCGCCACACCCGTCGTCGCTCATACCGCACGCGGACGCGGGGCATATCGGAACACAGCCGGCGTCCCTGGCTGGCTCGCACGTCCCTTGGCTGCCGCAGGTCTGCCCGCTGGGGCACACCCGACAGCTCGATATGAGGTTGCCGCACCCGTCGCCGATGGGACCGCAGGGGAACCTCGCCTGCGCGCACGTGATAGGGCAGCAGGAGCCTGGCCCGCACCCGCCGCGCTCGCAGAGGCACGAGTCCCACGGGTACGAGCAGGCCGCGCCGAGCGTGTCGCACGATCCCGACATCGGATCCGCGGGAGGGCAGGTGCACGATCCTCCTTCACAACCGCCGTCGCCTGCGTCGACTCCCGAGTCGACCTGCGTAGAACTGGAGCTGCTCGCGGTGGTGCTGAGTATGACGCTGCTGCTCGCGCTGCCGGAGGAGGCAGTGGCGGGACCGCTGCTCGTTACCGAAGCGCTCCCCGACGTGGCCGCCGAGGTCGACGCCGTCGTGCTTGCGCTCGACGACGCCACGGACTCGGCCAGCCAGAGGAGCCCCGTGCGACTGCCGCAGCCCCCGGCGATCATCGAGCCCAGCGCGACGACGGCGCATGCACGCGCGCGCCTCACCGTGCCGATTCTCCGGATTCGCACGATTTCCCCTCGCCCATGGAAGCCATGGAAGCATGGAAGGGAGAGGGAACCTTTATCGAGCTCGACAGCGCAGATTCTGCACAGCCACGGAAGCCGCAGCGTCTCGTTCGATGTTCTCGCTCTCCGCCCCCCACGGCACAGTTGCTGCGTGTACGTCCGCCATGGCGCGCTTACGTCGTATACAGGCGCTTCTCTCGTGTGGCGTGGTCACCGGCCTTCTCCTCGGCTGCGTGACCGCGACCATCGATCCCGCGTCGCCCGACACGTGCGAGAGGCTGGCGCGAACCGGCGGCGCGAATCGCGGGCTGGTGCTCGAGATTGCATGCTCCGTGCGATCCCATGGCGCGTGCTGGACGTCGCGCCGGCGCGCCGCGGCTGGAGGTGTGACGGAGGAGTCCGCCGAGGCCCTGGTCGCCAGCGAGCAACGACGGACCCACGAGGGGCTCACCGACGCGGAGAGCGCCGCGTGCAGCGGGCTTGCCCCCGTCGATCGCGACAGCAGCCCTTTCGCGCATACCGAAGACATCCTCCGGGTCGAGCGAGTCGGCGGGAGCGACGCGGCACACGGCGTCCGCGTCCTCTTCCGGAACATCCCAGGGATGACACCCGAGTGGCTCGCGGAGATCTTGAGGTGCCACCAGGCGCGAGCCGTCGCCATGATGAGCTCTGCCCCCGAGCTTCCCTATGGTCCGTTCCTCGTCCATGGAGGCGACACCGCCGTGGCAGCGACCGCCGACGGGTTGGTCGTCACGATGACCACGGCAGACGTTGCCCTCGCGGACGCGCTCTGGCGCCGTGCTCAGGCACTCGCTCCCGTCGGCCGATGATGGCGTGGTCGCGAGCGGAGCTTCACAAAGAGAACGGAAACAGGCCCGCCACACTCACCCAGGTCGATCCGCGGTGGGCGCCATTTCGCCTCATGCGAGAGATGATGGGGTGGGACCCGCTCGGCGAGATGACCCCGTTCCTCGCGCAGGGCACCGCAGGATTTGCGCCAGCCTTCGAGATCAAGGAGACGCGATCGAGGCGAGGCGCCTGGATCGGCGTGGCACCCGTCTTGCTGAGCTGCCGGCATGTCCGTGACAGCGCCACAGGTGGCACCTCCCAGAGCGGCGCGGCGCAGCCTGCTCGACGTTGTCGCCGCAGAGACGAAGCGACACGCGCGCCGTCGTCTCGTCTGGCTGGCGTTGTCCGTGGTGTCCGCTGCGGGTGTCGTGGCCTTGTGGGTCGCGCTCCGGCCGCATCCGGCGCCGATGGCTGTGCGGTTCAGGTCCGAGGCTGCCACGGTGGGCGACGTCGTGCGCGAGGTCAGGGCGACGGGCCACGTCGAGGCGGTGACGACAGTGCAGGTCGGCGCCGAGATCAGTGGTCGGATCACGACCGTCGAGGTCGACTATAACGACCGGGTGAGGGTCGGGCAGGTGCTCGCTCGCTTCGATCGCGAGGCCCTGCTGGCGCAGCAGGCGCCGGCGCTCGGCGCGCTCGCCTCGGCACGGGCGGCTCTCGAACAGGCGAAGACCGATCGGGAGCACACCGCTCGCGACTTCGAGCGCCAGAGCGGCCTGCACGCACGCGGATCGATCTCCGACGAGGACTTCGACACGGCGCTTGCGACGAAGAGGACCGCGGCCGAGAAGGTCGTGGCGGCGGACGCAAACCTGGCGGCACAGGAGGCAGCCAGCGCGGTCGCCCGCACGAACCTCGATCACGCGGTCATCCGCGCGCCCATCGACGGCATCGTCATCACCCGCAACGTCGATCCCGGTCAGACGGTCGCCTCGGCGTTCGAGACCCCGGTGCTCTTCACCGTCGCGGCCGACCTGCGGAAGATGCGCGTCATCGCGGCCGTCGACGAGGCCGACATCGGCGAGGTCGCGAGCCAGCAGCGCGCGTCGTTCACCGTCAACGCGTACCCGAATCGTACGTTCGAAGGGGTGGTCACCGAGGTCCGCAACTCACCGGTCGTCGTGCAGGACGTGGTGACCTACGGCGCCATCGTCCTCGTCGACAACACCGATCTCGCGCTCAAGCCGGGCATGACCGCGACGGTCCGTGTCCGCACGGCGAGCGCGCCGCACACGCTGCACGTCCCGAGCGCCGCGCTCCGGTTCTCACCGCCGACGGAGAAGAAGACGGCCGAACCGAGCGTCTGGCGACTCGACGGTGAGACGCTCGTTCGTATCCCGGTCACTCCCGGCCTGTCGGACGGCGAAGTGACCGCAATCGCGGCGGGGCCCGTGGCGCCGGGGCAAGCGGTGCTCGTCGACCTCACGCCCGAGGGGAAGAAGGCCTACGGTCTTGCCCACTGAGCTTCCGAGTCCGCCGGCGGCGCCGCTCCTGTCGCTTCGCGGCGTGACGAAGGTCTACGGGAGCGCCGAGGCGGCGGTGCAGGCGCTGGCTGGCATCGACCTCGAGGTCATGGCCGGGGAGCTCGTCGCGATCACGGGCGCCTCGGGGTCGGGCAAGTCGACCGCGCTGAGCATCCTGGGGTGCCTGGACGTGCCGACCGGCGGCGAGTACCGAATAGAAGGTTACCCCGTACAGGACCTTTCGAGCGATGTCCTCGCGGCCCTTCGAAATACCCGCTTTGGCTTCGTGTTCCAGCAGTTCAACCTCCTCGCCCGCACGTCGGCCCTCGAGAACGTGGCCATGCCGCTCGTCTATGCCGGGGTACGCGGGGAGGAGCGAACCAGGCGCGCGCGCCAGGCGCTCGGCGTCGTCGGCCTCGCGGGGCGCGAGAGCGCACGGACGAACGAGCTGTCGGGCGGCCAGCAGCAGCGCGTCGCGATCGCGCGGGCCATCGTGAACGATCCGGAGATCGTGCTTGCCGACGAGCCGACGGGGAACCTCGACTCGAAGATGGGGACGGAGATCATGCAACTTCTGACCTCTCTCAACAGAGACCACGGCATCACGGTCATCATGGTGACGCACGACGCGAGCTGCGCTGCGTACGCGCCCCGCCAGGTCGTCTTCCGCGACGGACGCATCGCTCGAGACGCACCGACGGAGGCGTCGCCGTGATCGTTCCGTCCGTCTCGATCGCGCTCTCGGCGCTGCTCCGCAACCGCATGCGCTCTCTCCTGACGATGCTCGGCATCGTCATCGGCGTCGCCGCGGTCGTGATGATGCAATCGATGGGAGGAGGCGCGACCGCCTTCGTCAGCGAGTCCATCAGCGGGCTCGGCAGCAACATGCTGTTCGTCATTCCCGGAACGCCGCGTGGCTTCGGCCAGATGACGAGCGGCGTGCCGCTCTTCACCATGGCCGACCTCGACGCCATCACGCGCCAGGCTCACGACGTGGCTCGCGTGAGCGCGGCGGGGTCACGCGTCGAGCGCGTCGTGTACGGTGGCCGCAACCGCTCGTCGGCCATCTCCGGCGTGATGCCGGCGTACTTCACGATCCGTGGCTGGGGCGTCGTGGCCGGTCGCCTCTATACCGAAGAGGACGAGCGGCAAGCAGGGAGCGTCTGCGTGATCGGACAGACCGTTGCCGACGACCTCTTCCAGGGCGAGACCCCGATGGGTCACGAGCTGCGGGTTCGCGACAAGACGTTCCGCATCGTCGGGGTCCTCGAGTCGAAGGGGATCGCTGCCGGGGCGGATCAGGACGACGCGGTCTTCATGCCGTACTCGACCTTCTCGCGACGTCTCGTCGGCACCGACCGAACCGCTGCGATCATCGTGTCGGCCGTGTCATCCGATCGCATCGACGAGGCCAAGGAGCAGATCGAGGGCATCTTGCGCCGTCGTCGGCACATCGCGGCGGGCGACGACGACAACTTCGCAGTGCGCGACCCGCGGGACGTTCAGGCGGTGCTGCAGTCGGTCATGGGGATGCTGACCACCCTGCTTGCGGGGGTCGCTGCCGTGTCGTTGATCGTCGGCGGGATCGGGATCATGAACATCATGCTCGTCTCGGTCACCGAGCGGACCCGCGAGATCGGCGTACGCCTCGCCATCGGCGCCCGCTCCCGTGACATTCTCACGCAGTTCCTCGTCGAGGCGACCGCGCTCTCTGCGCTGGGCGGGGCTCTGGGCATCGTGATCGGCCTTGTCTCGGCGTGGGGCGCGGCGCGCGCGATTCACGTCCCCTTCATGGTGCCCGGAATCGCGATGCCCATCGCGTTCGGCGTGAGCGTGCTCGTCGGGATCGTGTTCGGCGTCTGGCCGGCTCGCAAAGCGTCGCGCCTGCGTCCGCTCGAAGCGCTCCGCTTCGAATGACGCTTTCTCGTGGCCGCCCAGACGGTGTCCGCGAGTGCGCCAGGCCGAGATCCGTGATGCCCGGTATCTTCGCCATCGCATCGACGATCTGCGCGGCCTTGGTCTCGTTCACCTTGAGGTCCGGACCGCTGACCTCGACAGGCCGTCGCCGTCCATCCGGGCGACGACCTGCCCCAATCGGACACGATCCCCTTCGTCGACGCGGATCGCCGCGATCCGGCCCGCGAACTTCGTCGCAACCTCGACCTGGACGGCCTCGAGCCGACCGTGGCTCACGACGATGCTCCCCGGAAGCGAGGCGCTATGGCGCTCATGCCACACCCAGGCGCCGACGACGGCGAGCGCGACCGCGACCGCGGCCGCCGACGCAACCAGCCTTCTCGGTGCAGGCATTTTCCGAGCGCTCGTCACCACCGGACCTCTCACTCCCATGCGTGCATGCGAGGTACCGACGACGACCGCGGCTGCGAGGTACCGTTCTTGCTCGCCGCTGGTCCATGGCCGCGACTGCAATCGATCTCGGAACCTCGGCCGCCGCCCCGGGGGATGCTCGCCCTGTCGTCGACCTCGACGATGGGCCGACCGACGATCCTCTCGAGCGCATCCGGGCGGCGGTCCTCGATCTTCGCAAGACCCTCGGCAAGCCCGATACGGAGCTCGCAGGGCGGCGGGTAGAGTCCTTCAAGCGCGCGCTCTCCACGGGGGGAGCTGGGCAGTAGCTCACTCGACAAGCCCGCGAGGCCACACCCGTCTTTCCGCTCACCGACTTCGTCGACCATTGCGATCGCGGCACAAGGAGCTCCGGTCGCCCATCCGCCGAGCGCACCTGAAACATGGCGCTACTCCGCCGCGTGCCTCCTCGAGGCTGTCGCGAGGTCTCGCTCGACGTCGACCACGCGCAGGGTGGTGCGCACGAGGGCGTCGGCGCTCAGGCTGATCGAGTCGATGCCCTGCTCGACGAGGAACGCCGCGAAGTCCGGGTAGTCGCTCGGCGCCTGGCCGCAGATGCCCGCCTTCCGGCCAGCGGCATGCGCCGCAGCGATCAGGCGGGCGCAGGACCACTTGACCGCTTCGTTGCGCTCGTCGAACAGCGGCGCCACCGTCGTCGAGTCCCGGTCGACACCGAGCGTGAGCTGCGTGAGGTCGTTCGAGCCAATCGAGAAGCCGTCGAAGATCTTCGCGAACCGCTCGGCGAGGAGGATGTTCGAGGGAATCTCGGCCATCACGTACACCTCCAGCCCGTTCGCGCCGCGCACCAGCCCCCCCTCGTGCATCGCCTCGAGGACGCGCTCGCCCTCCTCGGGGGTGCGGCAGAAGGGAATCATCACCTTCAGGTTCGTCAGGCCGAAGGTCTCGCGCACGCGCTTGACGGCGGCGCACTCGAGCAAGAACCCCTCCTTGTACTTGGGATGGTAGTAGCGGCTCGCCCCGCGCCAGCCGAGCATCGGGTTCTGTTCGGTGGGCTCGAACGCCGCCCCACCCACGAGCTTCGCGTACTCGTTGGTCTTGAAGTCGCTGAAGCGCAGGACGACAGGCCGCGGGTGGAACGCGGCCGCGATGGTGCCGATACCCTGCGCGAGTCGGTCCACGAAGTAGGCAGTCTTGTCGGGATATCCGGCCGTGAGCGCGTCGACCTGCCGCTGGACCCTGGCCGGCAGCGACGCGTAGCGCGTGAGGGCCAGCGGGTGGACGCCCACCCAGCTCGCGAAGACCAGCTCCATGGGCGCGAGCCCGACGCCGTCGCTGGGCAATAGCGACTGTCGCAGCGCGTGCTCGGGGTCTCCTACGTTGAGCAGAATGCTCGTGCGAGGTCGCGCGAGCGTCGTGGGATCGATCTCCTGCACCTCGAAGGGCACCGCACCGCGGTAAACGCGCCCCGTCTCTCCTTCCGCGCACGAGAGCGTCACGAGGCTCCGTTCGTCGAGAGTCGAGGTCGCCGCGACCGCGCCGACGATCGCCGGGACGCCGAGCTCCCGGGCGACGATCGCCGCGTGCGACGTCCGCCCTCCGTGGTCGGTGACGATGCCCGCCGCGGTCTTCATGATGGGCTCCCAGTCCGGGTCCGTGATCTCGGTGACGAGCACCTCGCCGGGGAGAAACTCGCTCGCCTGGCGCGGATCGTGGAGCACGCGCACGCGACCTTGGACAACGCCGTCGCCGACGGCAAGACCCTGGACGATAGGGGCAGCGCTCCCTTTCATCGTGCAGAGGTGAAGCTTCGGATGCGCCGAGCGGCTGTGGACCGTCTCGGGGCGTGCCTGCACGACATAGAGCGCGCCGGTCAGCCCGTCCTTGGCCCACTCGATGTCCATGGGCACATCGGCGGAGCATCGCTTCGAGTAGTGGTCCTCGATCTTCGCCGCCCATCGCGCGAGCGTCAGCACGTCCTTGTCCGAGAGCGAGAATCGCTGGCGATCCTCGTCGGGTACTGGCTCGCTGCGCACTTGCTTGTGACCTTGATCGTCGTAGACGAGCCGTACCTCCTTGCTGCCTAGCTTCTTCCTCACGAGCGGCGCACACCCCGCCTTGAGCGTCGCCTTGTGCACCAGGAACTGGTCCGGAAGGACACGCCCCTGCACCACGCTCTCCCCGAGCCCCCAGCTCGAAGTGACGAGGATGACACCGCGGTGACTGGTCTCCGGATCGAGGGTGAAGATGACTCCGGCGCTCGCCTTGTCCGAGCGCACCATCTTCTGAACGCCGACGGAGAGCGCGACGGCCTCGTGATCGAAGCCCATGTCGATTCGGTAGCGGATGGCTCGCGGCGTGAAGAGACTCGCGAACGCGTTCTTGACGGCAGCGATCACGAATGGGGCTCCACGAACGTTGAGATAGCTCTCTTGCTGCCCCGCACGGCTCGCGCTCAGGAGATCCTCGGGCGTCGCGGACGATCGCACCGCGACGTCGGTGGCCTCCTCGCCGTAGTGGCGCGACAGGCTCGCGTACTCCTGCACGATCTCGGCTTCGATCTCCGCGGGGAGCGGGGCACACGTGATCGCCATACGGATGCGCCCGGAGCAGCGCGCCAGGTCGTCGCCGCTCGTGGGCGAGAGAGTCGAGAGCTCGTCCTTCACGAGGGCGTCGGCGTGCGTACTACGCATCAGCGCACGAAATGCGTCCGCCGTGACCGCGAACCCGTCGGGCACGTGAACCCCGAGCGGCACGAGCTCCCGCAGTAATTCACCGAGCGAGGCATTCTTCCCACCGACTGTGCTCACGTCGCCAAGCGCGACATCTCCCAGCGGACGAATCCAGATCATGGCAGCTCCCGTCGGCGGTCGACGCACGCGTCGTGCCTGCGCGTGGCCCATGCATCGGGGCGGACGAATGGCCTTTGCTCTGGAGGCTTCAGCGGCGCAGCGGGAACCGAGGCCGCTCCGGCAGCGATGCGAGCGGCGTCCCTGAACGCCGTGCGCGAAAGCAGGCCACGCGGCTCGCATCGTGCATCCGTGGGGCGCATCCACCGCCATGCGACTCGGGAGGAAATATGGGCTCGACCGTGCGAGAGTACATGAACCCACAGCTCGTCTACGTCTGCGTGGGCGTGCGCCCGCGCTTCGCGCGTCAGCACATCCTCGACTTCGGCGTCACCGCTGTCCCCATTCTCGATGACGACTACCGTCCCGTGGGGATGCTCTCGCTGCGTGACCTCCTCGACCCCGTGCGACGCGAATCGGGAGCCACCGGCCCCGTGCACGCGGTCACGGTCGACGACCCGCTCGCGGCCGCGGCGCACAAGCTCGCCGAGCACGACCTCCACCATCTGGTAGTCGTCGACACCGAAGGGCGCGCCGTCGGGATGCTCTCGTCGCTCGACATCCTCCGTGGGCTCATTGGCCTCGAGCCCAAGCACCCCGTCACAATCGACGCATTCGGCCACACGCGTGTCGACGCCAATGCGCTGGACTCACTGAGCAGTTGAGTCGTGGCGGAGCCCTCATGGAGCGACGGTTCGAGAATCACGCTCGCGATACTCGGTGATTCACCATGCCGGTTTGCCCGAATGCACGTTTCCGTCGTCGATGCGCACGAACACCGGCACGAAACTTGATGCGCTGGGAGCATGGGAACCAACAAGATGAAGCAGACCCTGTCGCTCGCCCAGCTTGCGCAGCTGCGTCACGCGCTCGAAGCTCGGAAGGCGCAGCTTGTGCGGTCGCAGGAGCGTCGTGAGGCGGAAGCGGCTCGAGGGCCAGCCGAGGAGGGAGACGTCGCGGACGTGGCCGAAGGGGTCATCGAAGACCGTGAGCGCGCCGCCCTCGAGGGGCACGCTCGCGTCGAGCTGCAGGAGATCGAGCGCGCGCTCGCACGGCTCGACGCGGGCACGTATGGCCTCAGCGAAGCGAGTGGGCGGCCCATTCCGTTCGAGCGCCTGAAGGCCATCCCATGGGCTCGCTATGACTCTGCCGAGGCCGAAAGGATCGAGCCTCGGGAGGAGGGGGAGCATGGGGCGTTCGACCGCTGAGGTTCACGGTCAACGATCCCGTGGCGGATTGCCGGCCCTGGCTCTCAGCTCTCTTGGGTCGCGGCAGCGTGTGCCGGCGATCACGCCACAGTCGGTTTGAGGACACGCAACCGGACAGGCGAGGACCGCCATGTACAAAACCACCTCAGGCATCTTCAAACGTGTCCTCGTCGCGATCGACTTCGGCGAGCCATCAACCCGCGCGGTGGACGTGGCTGTCGCCCTCGCTTCGACGTTCGAGGCGGAGCTGCTCGTCATGCACGCGTACTGGTTTCCGCCGGTCGCGTACTCTGGGTTCACTGACGGGATTGCGTGGCAAGCCACCGACCTGATGGAGCAGGACGCGAAGACGTTCGACGCCGCGCTGGCCGGCGTGAGAGCGCGTCATCCGCGAACGGAAGGGGTCCTGCTGACGGGAGAGCCGTCGGCCATGATCCTGCAAGCGGCGAAAGAGGGCGGCGCAGACGTCATCGTGCTCGGAACCCACGGTCGCCGCGGGCTCTCGCGCGTATTTCTCGGGAGCGTGGCGGAGAAGGTCGTCCGGCTGTCGCCCGTTCCGGTCTTGACCATTCCGGGCCACGCAGACGCGGCGGCAAAGAGCCGCGCGCAGTCGGACGTCGCAGCTCCGCTCGAGCCGCGCCGAGCTCAGAGCCCGAAGGGATAGGTGTCGAGATTTCTATCGGTGGACTTCCCTCGGCTGAACTTGGGCGGGGGAAGCACCACAGCGTGCAGCCCGATGTCCAGCCGAGCCATGCTCAGTACCGATCCGGTACCGCGACGACCTCGCGAATGTCGGGCTGTATCGTGATCTCAATCCTGCGATTCTTCCCGCGCTCGGTGGCGGTGCCATTGGGCGCGACCGGGTCGAACTCGCCGTACCCCGCGGCTGACAGCAGCGTTGGCTTGAGCCCCCCTGAAACCACGAGAAAGTGGACGACCTGGACCGCGCGCGCCGTCGACAGCTCCCAGTTGGACGGAAATCGAGGAGTCTGGATCGTCATCGTGTCGGTATGACCGGAGACCTGAAACTTTCTTCCAGGAACGCTCGCAAGCACGCTCGCGAGCGCGGCGAGCGTCTTCTTGCCCGCGGGCTTGAGCTCGACGCTTCCGGAGTCGAAGAGGACGTCGTTCGGGAGACGCAAGACCATGCGGCCCGCGCGGACGACGATGCTGAGGTCGCCCGTGTCGACGACGCTCTTCAGCTGCATGGCCAGGCGCTTGTAGAGGGTCTCGTTCTCGCCGGTACGCTGGAGCTCTCCGCGTAGCGTGTCGCTGAGGACCGTCTTCTCGTCCACCTTCTGCAGCAGCTCCTTCTCGTGCGCATCCGCCGCCACGAGCCGCGCCTCTGCGGCCTGGAGGCCGCGGTTCAGGTTCTCGGCGCGGTCGTGCTCCGTGTTCGCGCGAGCCTCGGCCTGCCGCAGCGTTTGCGCGCACTGGGCCTGTGCTTCGCCCGCGCTCTTCAGTGCGGCGTCGTACTTCCCCTGCGGCACGCACGCGCAAGCCGTCAGAATCAGGGCTGTCATGGCCGCGTGGAGCCTAGGGGTCGTCGTTCGCATGGTACGCCCGGCCGTGCGAGCCTCGTGCCACGACGACCGGGGCGTCGACGTCGTGCCGCGCGCGCGTTCGCGCGGATCCTTCCTCGCGCGTGCTTCGCGCGCGAGCGCACGAACTGCGCCCGGCTCGGCTCGAAGGGTCTTACTTGCGGCGCGGGACCTCGCGCAGATCGCCCCTGGATCGCCGGCGAGCACCGGAGCGCGCGGTCGACGACCGGGCACACGGGTTGCTCCACTGGCGTATGTACCCATGGCCAGCACTTCGAACGTTCGAGCTGCGTGACGTGCCATGCGAGCGACACCGCGACGCGCGTGCCTCCTCTTGGCCCTCCTTGCCGCGGGCCTCGTCACGCGGAGCGCGGCCGCGCAGTGTGGCGCGAACCACTCGACCTGCGATGCATGCCATGACGGCGTTCTGGCGTCCGCACCGAGTCATCAAGGCTGGCACGACGACCACGTGTTTGCGGACCTCTGCGTGGCCTGTCACGGCGGGCATGGCGACGAGACCGACGAGGCCGGTGCGCACGTAGGTCTCCTCCGTCCGCTCGCTGAGACAGACGAGCAGTGCGGCTTGTGTCATGGCGCGAGCACGCCCTCGTTCCTCGCACGCTACCGCGCCCGCGGGCCGGCTCCCGACGCAGGCGGAGACAGACCTGCGCGCGGCGGGGCAGACAGCTCGACCCGACCGCCATCGGCGTCGCCCACGCGCGCGACCTCGCGCCACGGCGACGTCGGCCGGAATGTGGCGATGACCCTCGTCGTCGTCCTGTTCGGCGCTGCAGCGGCGCTCTACGTGCTCCGCAGCGAGCGTGCCGCGGCTCGCGCCGCCGAGGGTCCGGTCGCATGAACGGGAGAGACCTGATGCACTTCCCGCTTCGTCGTCCCTGGTCACCGTACGCCGCGGGTCTCGGCCTCGGCATCGTCGTCACGCTGTCCGTTGCGGTCTTCGGCCACCGACTGAGCGGAGCTGGTGCCTACCAGCATCTGTCTGCCTACGTGGGCCGGTCGTTCGACCCCGCGTCGATCTACTGGCGCTACGTCATCCCGACCGGTCTGACCTGGGACGTGCTCGTCCTCCTCGGCTCGATCACGGGCGCCTTCGTCGCCGCGACGCTCGGAGGGGAGTTCCGGTTGCGGACGGTTCCCGACCGCCAGTGGGGCGACGCGTTCGGGCCGAGTGTCGCCCGACGGTGGCTCCTGGCGTTCCTCGGAGCTTTCTTGACGGAGCTCGGCGGCGGCATCTCGGGCGGGTGCACGGCGAGCCTCGCGGTGTCGGGTGGAGCGGTACTCAGCCCTGCCGCGTTCATCTTCATGGCGGGCATGTTCGCAAGCGGCATCCCGACCGCGCTGTTCATCTACCGAAAGGACAAATCATGAGCGCATCGGCGAGCACGGTCGCACCGCTGGCGATCGGCTTCTTCTTCGGAGGGTGCCTGCAGAAGGCCGGGCTCGCTCATTACGATCGCATCGTGAACGTGTTCCGGCTCCGTGACTTCTCCGTGCTCAAGTTTCTGCTGACGGCGCTCGTCACCGCCGCCATCGGCATCCGGGCGCTGCAGAGCCTCGGGCTGGCGTCGACCGTGCCGATCCCGAGCACGTACGTCGTCGGGAATCTGCTCGGCGGGCTGATCTTCGGCGTGGGAATGGCGCTCTCGGGGTTTTGCCCCGGGACGGTCGCCGCCGGCGCGGGGGAAGGACGGCTCGATTACGTGCTTCCGGGCGGCCTCGGCCTCTATACGGGCGCCGTCGTCTACGGCCTCGCGTATCCGCGCGTCATGCCTGCGCTGTCGGGATGGGCGCGAGCTGGGGACGTGACGCTCGCGGACTGGTTGCGCGTCGAGCCATGGCTCGTGATCGTCCTCTTCGTGGAGGTGGCTCTCATCACCTTCTACGTCCTCGAGCGCGCGCGAGGCTTCGCCACGGCTCAGGGTACGATGGGCGCTCGAAGCAGGGCTCCCACGAGGTAGCCGATCAGGGCGCTCGCGGTGCCGATCGCGGAGAGCTCGAGGCCGCTCTTCACGGGGTGCCCGATCGTCACCGTTGCCTTGTACACGCCGAGCGCGAACAGGGCCGCCGCAGCCAGCCCGACGGCGGCCCAAGCGGCCGCCACGACCGGCAGCACCAGAAACGGGCCAAGCGGCAGGAGAGATCCGACCACGGTCGCCGCGCCGACGATCGCCGCCGAGCGAAGGCTATCGGCACGGTCGATCTCCGTGAGATGGTGCTCCTCCATCATCATGATCGCGACCCAGACATCCTTGTGGCTCGTGATGGTCTCGACGATCCGCTCGAGCAACTCGCCGTCGAAGCCCTTGCGCGCGTAGATCTCGCGGATCTCGCTGCGCTCGATCTGAGGCATGGCCTCGATGTGACGGTATTCTCTCTCCCTCTCGCTCCGGAAGAGGTCGCCCGCCGCGCGCGTCGACGTGTACCCGACCGCAGCCATGGACACCGCGTTGGACAGCGCACCGGCGAGACCTGCGACGAGGACGACGTGCGCGCTTCCTGTGGCCGCGACGACTCCGAGCACCATTCCGAGGACGTTGACGACGCCGTCCTGCCCTCCAAGGACCACGTCTGTGAGCCTCGAGCGACTCCGGTGCGCGTCGACGAACGGAGGGTTCCGCGGGTGGACCTCGATCGCGGGGGGTGGCTGCATGACCCTAGCAGAGCAGTTTGCGTGCCATGTGCAGGTGTAACCGTCGCGATCGCCGGCGTGTGTGAGCCGCCGTGCGGCCGCGGTGTGGCAGAACGCTCGTCGTTCAAGTATGGAAGCCAGGTGAAGGCTCTCTGCGTCGGAGGCGGCCGTGCCGAAGTCCGCGAGGTCGCGGAGCCTCGTGCGGACGGCGACGCGCTCGTCCGCGTGACGCTCTCCGGCGTCTGCAACACCGACCTGGAGATCGCTCGCGGCTACGCAGGCTTCACCGGCACGATCGGCCACGAGTTCGTCGGCGTCGTGGAGGATCCCGGGAGCGGGGCGCTCGCGCGCGGCGCGCGCGTCGTCGGCGAGATCAACGCGGGGTGCGGGGCGTGCGCCCGGTGCGTCGCCGGCGATTCGCGGCACTGCCCGACGCGTACGGTGCTGGGCATCGTCGGTCGCGACGGTGCGCACGCGGAGCTCCTGCGACTGCCGGCGCGAAACCTCCTCCAGGTGCCGGAGAGCGTGCCGGATCGACATGCCGTCTTCGCCGAGCCACTCGCCGCCGCCTGCGGGGTCCTCGAGCGCGCTCCCTGGGCGGCATCCTCGCGCGTGGCCGTCATCGGTGACGGAAAGCTCGGGCTCCTTTGCGCGCAGGTACTCAAGGACGCCGGTGCGAGCGTTGTCCTCATCGGCAAGCACGCGGAGAAGACGCGGATCGCAGAGGCGCGCGGCATCGAGATCGTCGGTGTGGACGAGGCCAGGAGCCGCGGTCGCGCGTTCGACGTGGCCGTCGAGGCCTCGGGTGGAGGCTCGGGCTTCGTGCTCGCGCTGGACGTGCTCGAGCCGCAAGGCACGCTCGTGCTCAAGTCGACGTTCCACGGCGGCACGCCGATGGATGCGGCCCGTATCGTGGTCGACGAGATCCGGGTGATCGGCTCGCGCTGCGGTCGGCTCGCTCCTGCCCTCGCGTTACTGTCGCGCGGCGCCGTGGACGTGGAGAGCCTCATTTCAGAACACGTGTCGCTCGCACGGGGCGACGAGGCGATGGAGCTCGCGGCGCGCCCTGGCGTGCTGAAGGTGCTGCTCACTCCTCCGTGATCTCGTCCCACCGCGGTTGTCGTGGTGGACGACGATTGGCACGACGACGGACTCCGTGAGAGGTTCCTCGAGCGCTCGAGGAGACAGGCAACCCGAGGATCGGCGGTCACCCTCGGCGACACGATGGATCGGCTCTTCCGCGGCAGGGACGAGCTGGGCTCGCGCGCTGCCGCTCGCGACGACGAGCGCCAGCGTCAGGCCGAGCGTGAGCGTTCGTCTAGCGATCGAAGCGAACACGGATCGTCACCGTCCCTGCGAGGGCCTGGCCGGAGCGGTCGAGCGCCGGCGCCCAGCGCTTATGCAAGGCGCACTCTCGAGCTTCCCGGCCGAACCCGTGGCCCGGGTCCGTCACGATCTCGACGGCCTTGACGTTCCCTCCCGCATCGATCGAAGCGCGAATCGTCGAGATCGCGGCGTCGATGTGGTCCGAGTCCGCCTCCGCAGGGAATGGGCAGTTCCACGTCGTTCCGTCCACGATCGACGGGATACGCGAGCGATCGGGCGCGGCTTTCGCGTTGTCCGCTCGGGTCGGTCTCGGCGTCGCGGTCGTTGCCGGCGTCTCAACGACACGGACCGTCCGCGCGCTCGCTCCGCCTGGTGACATGCGTCCCCCGCGGCTCGTGGATGCACCTCCGACGATGAAGCCGTCCCCCGTGAGATCGAGCGGCTCGTTCGGATCACTCGCCCTCACGAGCACCTCCGCCGCACGGACCGGAGGCGAGGCTGCCCGCAGTGCCGCGGCGGTCGCGCCTCTCTCCTCCGGCAGCGGCGGCGGCTCGTGTGGCTCCGGCCGAGGAGCCGGAGATGGCTTCGGGGGCTCCACGTCGAACACCTCTGTCGCCACGATCGCCCTGGCTGTACCGGAAGCGGCCGAAGGAGACTCACGATCAGGGCCGCATGCACGAGCGCGGCTACGGTGAGCTCTGGCACGAGAGAGTGCCGGTCGCGCCGAAACGCCTCGACCTGGTCGCTCAGCGAGTCTCGTGCGACGGCCATCTCTCAGCGCTGCTCGACTGGCGGCGACCGATCGGGAACCATACCGAACCCGACCCTTGAAACGCCGGCTCGCCGGAGGAGGTCCAGCACCTGCATCACTCGCCTGTGCTCGACCAAGCGAGGAGGCCGATGAATGGCGGGTTGTTTCCCACGGTCCGAGCAACAGCAAGTGTCGTTCCACGTGGGCACGCTTCGGCCCCCGTCGCTACGGCCATGGCCTCCGTGACAGCGTTTCCCCCGTTGCGCGCTCTTCGAGCCCAGCCACGACGACGACGGCGGCGACGCTGGGCGACATCGACAGTCGCGTCCTCGCCCGTTCGAACTCGCCGAGCGACAGACGACGCCGGAGGTCGAGCGCAAGAGTCGTGATGTCCTCGCGCTTCGACCAGAGTGCGCGAGCACGGTCGATCATGATCGCGAGTGAAACGATGATCAGGCCGGCCAGGAGCCAGATCACCCACATGGTGCCGGCGCGCACGAGGAGGTCCTTGAGTTACTCAACGCTCGCGTCAACGCGCTTCGCCCACACGAAGCTCCGCCACCCTTGGCAACGCGAGAGTCGCCGTCAGCGCGCGCGCTCGGAGAAGCTCGGCGGGACCGGGAGCGGGAAGCCGACCGCGTCCATCGGGAGCACGGTGACGGCCAGAGAGCCGGGCCCGCCGTAGAGGTAGACGCCCGGCGACAACGGCTGGCGGTAGACGTACTCCACAGGCAACGCGCGGCGGAGATACTCCTCGAGCCGCACCGCCTCGTCGGGGACCGCACCGTGGGCGACCCCGAGCCAGACTCGCTTGGACCTGCCGGCGGCCTTGATTGCGCACTTGCCCAGCTCGACGACCCGGTCAGCGCTCCCCGAGATCCGCCCGACGCTCTTCACGTCACCGTCGACGAAGCCAACCACCGGCTTCACGTTCAGAGCGTCCGCGATCCACGCCTTGAGAAACGTCGCGCGTCCCCCACGCACGAGGTTGTCGAGCGTCGCCGGTGTCCATATGCAGCAGCCGCGCCGTGCGATCGCCTCGAGCGTCTCCGCGACGAGCTGCGCCGGCTGGCCTTCCTTCGCAGCCTCGGCCGCTGCCATAGCGAGGAGCCCGGTCGCGGTATCGGTCATCATCGAGTCGATGACGAAGATCCGGATCCGCTCGTTCGGCATGCGTTCGCGGACTGCCTTCGCCGCGGCCGTCGCAGCAGAATGCGACTTGATGAGCTTGCGCGAGCTCAGCACGGCGAGGATCTCCGGGTCGTCACGCACCGCGAGCGAGAAGATCCCGACAAACTCAGCGGCAGAGGTGCCCACGGCGTAGGGGAACGTCTTGGCGTCGCGCACCCACGTGTCGACGTCCCGCAGCGCGATCGGGTCACGCCCGTCCTTGGCCACGCCGTCTACCATGATATAAAGCGGGGCCACCTCGATGCGGTAGTGCTCGACGACGGCCCGCGTGAGGTTGGCCGCTGGGTTGACGACGACGCGCATCGGCGCAGAGCCTAGCAGGCGCGCCTGCCTGGCGGGCGTGGGCTCTAGGGCGCGGCGCTGGCGACTGTCAGCACCTTGACCGTGTTGTCGTTGTCGTCGTTGAAGTAGAGGAGGCTGCTCGCCGCCGTCGTGCCCGTCGCGGCAATTCCGAATATGGCGCCGGCCATCCCCGTGTCGACGTTCTGAGTCGCCACCACGTTCTTGGTCACCGGCGAGATCTCGAGGAGCAAGTTCGTACCGTTCGGGTCGAGCGTGTTCCCCACGACGATGTCGCCGTTGAATATCTGCGCGGAGCTGATGGGACCGTTCAGCGGGGCCCCCGCGAACACGACGGACGCCGAGGTGGCCGACGGGCCGGAGAACGTGCCGTCGGCGGCGAGGGTGATCGCGCCGGCCGTGAGCGTGCTGTAGCCCGCAAACGCAAGGAGACGATTCTGATTCGAGTCGACGGCGTAGAGCGTGTCGCTCGTCGCGTCGTAGGTCAGGCCGGACACGCCGAGGATGTTGCCGGCGACGGCCCCGGCGTTCTCGGTGAAGCCCGAGACGATGGTCTCGTAGGTGAACGGGCTTCCCAGGTTCACGCGTACGATCGTCCCGGACGTGGCGTTGGACGTGATGAACGAGGCCGCCCCGCTGCCGAGCGCCGGCGCAAACGCTTCTCCCCAGGGACCGGACCACGGGCCGCCCGAAAGCGTCGATTCCAGCGTGCTGGCCGGGCTGTAGAATGGCGCCAGGTTGGACGAATACGCCGCGGCCCACGGGGCGTCGCCGCCGCCGAGGGCGAGCGCCGCGCAGCCCTTGAGGTTCGGGTCCTGCACGAAGCGGGTCGGGCTCGATCCGTGGCCGGGATGCAGCACCTCGATGGTCGTGCCTGCGCCCCGGGCGTTCGCCGCATTGTTGAAGTTGCAGACGATGAGGTCGCCAGCGGTGATCAGGCCGCTCGTTGCCGTCGCGATCGCGAGGCCGTACGGGTTCTGATCGCCGTTCATCGGATCGATCGTCGAGCCAATCGTCGTTACCACGAGCGAGCCGAGGAAGGCGCCTGCGGAGCTCGAAGAGCTCGTGGATGCCAGGCTGGTCGATGACGTCGTGGTGCTCGATGAGCCGTTCGAGCTCGAAGACGCGCTCGTGCTGGAGGACGTGAAGCTCGCCGAGCTCGACGTCGAAGGAGAGCTGGAGGCGCCGGAGCCGCGGGTGGTCGACGTGCTGCTGCCGCTGGTCGCCGAGGTTTGACGGGAGGTCGCACTCGAGCCGCCAGCGCTCGGCGCGTTGTTGCTCGAGCTGCATGCGCCCGCGACGAGCGGAAGGACGAGGAGCACGGAGGTGGATGATGAAAAAGAAGTGCGGCCAAGCATCGGAGTTCCTTTCGGAGAGGGTGCTGGCAGTCCATACGGTGGGGAAGGCCTTGCGAGCAGCTCGCTCCAGGGCAATGGGCGTTGCCGGCTCAGAAATGCACTCCCGTCCTCGTGCGTCGGCGGCACGTCTCCTCCGCGCTCGGAACGCCTCGCGCCGGGCTGGAACGGAGGTTACTGCCCGGAGGGAGACGAACGGGGAAGACACCCCTCGCCAAGCTGGCAACGAGTGTGTCGCTCGCGGCAAGGGGTCGCCAAGCTCGAGTCCGCTAGTGTCCTCGCCGGTTGAGATGATCGACGTGGTCGTGACGACCATACCGAGCGATGGGCTCACTGAAGTGGAGTGTCGATGGCAACCGACCCGTTGAGCGAGGTTCGACTGGGCGATCTCACAACGTTCCTTGCGGTGATGCGGAGTGACTCGATGAGCGCAGCCGCCCGCGAGCTCCGCGTGACGACCTCGCAGGTCAGCAAGGCGATGGTGCGCCTCGAGAGTCAGTTCGGTGTCCGCCTCCTCGCTCGAACCTCGCGCGGAGTCGTTCTGAGCGAAGCTGGACGGCGGGCGATGCCGCACATCGAGCAGGCGCTCAAGCGGCTCCGGCTGGTCGGAGCATGCTCGGATCGGCCCCACCTGAGCATCGCCGCTCCGTCGTCACTCATCGACGCCTTCCTGCCGGCAATCGCGGCTGCGACTCCGGAGTTCTACGTGCGCGGGATGGTGCTTCCGAATGCCCTCCTCTTCGCGGACGCGACGGCGGGGGGGTTCGACGCGACGCTGATGACGTCCGACGTCGAGCGGCTCCCGTCGTCGTGGGCGAGCGTCGTTGTCGGCGAGCTCCGCCAGGCGCTGTTCGCCTCTCCGACGACCGCCGGGATGCTCGGGCCTGAGCCCGTGCCGAGGCGCAGGGTCGAGGCGATGCCGTTCGTCGTCCCGATGTACTCCGGAAGGGGCCACTTCGTCGCGGTCGAGGACGACTGTCCACTCCCGTTTCGCGACCGTATCGTGGGGCATGAGGCCGAGACGATAAGCCTTGCTCTCGGGCTGGCCGCGGAGACGGCGCAGGTGGTCTTCGGTCCAGTCGTCGCTGCTCACGAGCATCTCCGGACTGGACGCCTCGTGGAGGTGCGTGTTCAAGACTGGGAATCGCGCGACACCCTCTACCTCGCATGCAACGGCGAGCGAATACTCTCCCGCATACAACAGGCGATGGTGCGCGCGGTCCGCGCCGTCCTTCGCGAGAGAGACGCGCCCAAGAGCCGAAGCTCGCGACCTCCCGCGGGACCGCCGGAGAGCGTGCGCGGAGCGCGGAAGCGCACATCGACGTGACGCGGTCGCTCGCACGCGCTCTCGTCGTGCGACGGAAGCAGCCTCTTCGGCTGCGCGTCAATGTGAGCGGGCGCCAGCGTCACGACGATCAACGCCCCGCGTCTATTCGGCCGGTACAAGGTGTGGGTCGCTCGCGACTCGCGCCGCAGCTGGCGCTGCCCGGCGGCGGCGCAGCAACGCGTCGAGCGACCAAGGGCCGGGACCCACGATCAGGAGGAAGATGCAGCTGAGTATCTGCGCGTAGTCCGAGCGTGTCTCATGCATCACCGCCCAGAAGCCGACCTTCGGGAGGGCCGGCGGGAGTGGCAGCGGAGACGTCCCGAGATAAAGCGCGACCTTCGTCGTGAGGATTGCGACCACCATCTCGATGATGAAAGGGATCGCGATGACGCGCGTGAACAAGCCGGTGATCAACAGGACGCCGCCGACGATCTCCAGGCCGCCGACGAAGTTGGCGGTTAGCTCGGGCAGAGGAATGCCGATCTTGGTGAAGCGTCCGACGCCCTGGTTCGCATAGACGAACTTGAGGATACCCTCGGACAGAAACACACCGCCTGCCATCAGGCGCATGATGATGGTGGACCGAGGAGCGGTGGGTGGTGGGTTGAACAGGAGGTCGATGAGGTGTTGTACGGTCTTCATGCTTCTGCAAACGCTCGACTCCGTGATTGGTTCCCTCGCGCGTCGCTCGCGACGTTCCACTTGCGGAAGCTGCGGAGCTCTTAGCCGCCCGCGATCTTGGCGCCGAGCGTGAGGAGCTCCTGCTCGTTCAGGTCGGAGACAAGCGAATAGCCGAGGTCGCCGTCGCGCCAGGCGAGGACATTGAAGCCGTGCGTCGTCCGCTCGACGGCGCGAACATGGCCGAGCTGGACGGTAGGCACGCCGGACCACGGGAGCCCCTCCGCCCGGTACACGAGGAGCGTGATGACGTGAAGTCGTCGCTCGTAGATGTACGCAGCAGCCTTCCGGTCGATGAAGTATGCGACTGCGCCGCCGGTCAACGGGAAGTCGTCGTCGCCTCCGAAGGCGACCACCGGAGCGAAGTCGACCTTGCCCTCGAACCATGGTTTCACTCGGTGCACGCCGCCGCCCTCCACATCGAGCGGGTGCGTGCTGTAGAGAACACGCAAGTGATCGTTCACGGCTTCGGCGAGCATGGCGTCGGGCTCACGGGGCCTCGACACGAAGAGCACGGCGGCGACGAGCGCGGCGGCCGCGCCCAACGACACCATCGGCCACGTGCGGAACCTGCGCGCGGGCCCTCGACCTTCGCGAGCGACGCGTTGCTCGATGGACCTCCGGAGGGATGCCGGGGCTTGCCGCTTCGGAAGGCGTCCTTCCAGGGCCGCCGAGAGCTCGCGATCTGCCGCGTCTTCGCGACGGCACGCGTCGCACCCCGACAGATGCGAGGTAACGCGCGCCGCGAGATCCGCCGTCAGAGCTCCACGCCGATGGTCGAGAAGGAGGTCTCGTGCTTCCGTGCAGTCCATGGCGTCCTAGTCCTTGTAGTCCCGCAGGCGCTCGCGCAGCGACTCGCGCGCGCGCGATAGCCGTGACTTTACCGTCCCCACCGGGCAGCCGAGGATCTCCGCGACCTCGTCGCCGCTGAACCCGTCGAGGTCCAGCAAGATGATCGTGCGCGCATCCACCGTCAGGGACGCGAGCGCGACCTCGATGTCTGCGGCCACGACGCCACGGAGCCGCTCGAGCTCTGCGTCTCCGCGCACGGGCTCGCGATTGGACGCGGAGTCCACGACGTCCAGGTCGTCGCCCGAGCTTCCTCGCACGGGGTTCGTTCGGGCACGCCGGTACGAATCGATGTGTGCGTTGCGAAGGATGCGAAAGAGCCAAGCCCGAAGGTTCGTGTCCGCCGTGAACGACGACCACCCTGCGAGCGCGCGTGCATAGGTCTCTTGCACCAGATCCTCCGCATCGTCGTCTCGCCCGGCGAGACGTCGGGCGACCCGGTACAACGCGTCGAGGTGATCCAGCGCCGAGGGCGGGAGCGAGGCGGCGTTCCTTCCGGACACCGCCACCGGATAGCAGACGGTCGTCTCCACTGCATCGGCATTTGGCTCCATGATGAGCGTGCTGGGTTTGCGAGCCCGAAGGTCCGGCTCCGCGACCGTAACGAACGAGTGCTGGAAAAGGTTCGCCGTTTAATGCGCCGAGCTTTTCGCGAGAGGGTTTGGAACGAAACCGAGCCGAGCCGTTGCGAGAGGTCGTCCACGGTCCCGAAGGACGAAGCCGACGCAATCCTCCGTTGGGCCGTGTGCAGAGCTGTCGAGCACTGACGACTTGCGTGTTATCGCGCGTCGCAGGTGGAGCCGTTCGACCCTGCGAGCAGCGCTCGGTCCGAGAACCCACCTCGACGCGCCTTCAGCGACATGCCGAGCGCGGAGACATTTCTCGCCGCCGGAAGGTGACCATGGTCGCCAGGTTGGAGTGTGGTGAGATTCGGGTCTGCATCCTCCGAGCGACCCTCCCACCGTGCCATCTCACCGGGAGCAGCTTCGTCGTGAGGTAAGTACGACGTGACCTCGACGGCCGTATTCGCTTGTAAGCCTCGTGCGGTTCGGCGGCTCTCGCCCCCAAGTCTAGTGTCGAGCGTTGCGGACACGCCCCGCCCGGCGGAACCTGAAGCAGGGCTCCGGACTCTCTCACTGCCCTGGCGCGCCGTCCGGCCAGCCGCGGACGAGGACGGTCTCGAGCGCCTCGCGAATGGCCCGTTGTTCGCGCTGCTTCACCCGCTCCGCGTGGCAGAGCAGGTAGAGCGATTCGCGGACGTCCCAGCCCTGCACCGGCACCTCGACGAGGTAGCCGCGGCTCACCCAGTACGTCGACAGGATGCTGGGGGCGAAGCAGAGCTGATCGGCGACCCGTGCCAGCTCCATCGCCAGCAGTGCGGTCTGCGTCTCGTACACGACCCGACGCTCCGAGCGCGGAAGGGGGCACCCGTCATCACCGTCGAAGATGTCGCCCTGGTACGAGTAGATCGGAAGAACGAAGGACTCGTTCCGCAGCCGCTCGGGGTCGACCGGCGCCCGTCCAAGCTGCCGGGCGCGCTCGGGCGTCGTGTAAAGCGCCTTCCGCATCGACCCCGCCTTCAGGCGAACCCAGCTCGAAGGCCACGACTCCTCCGAGCTCGAGAGCGCCACGTCGAAGAGGTCGTGCGTCGCGAACGCGCTCAGCATCCCGGGAGGAAGGTCGAGGGTCCGGATCCGCGCCCCAGGAAGCGCGCCGACGAGCATCGGCACGAGGAGCACGCTCAGCACCGCGCTCGACGCGACCGTGAGCGGCGGCGGCTCGGTGGCGTCCGGTCCGCGGAGCGCCTGCACTTTCGAGACGATGTCCTGGATGTAGGGGAGCATTCGCCGACCTGCGTCCGTCGGCTCGGCCCGCGCCGCGCGCCGCAGGAGCTTCACGCCCAGCACCTCTTCCAGTCGAGTCGCCGACTTGCTCACGGCGGACACGGACACCCTCCCCTCGCGCGCGGCACCGCTCACCGAGCCACAGCGCACGATGGCGAGGAAGGTCCGCAGATCCCCCAGGTGGACGTCGAGGTTCGTTCGCGGAGCCGTCATGCGTCATCCTCGAGCACTGCTACGTCGAAGTGCATAACCTGGATGGCGCCGGTTGGCCTACCGGACAGGGCCGAGGCCCCTTCCGCGATCCCTCCGTCAGGCACCAGGGTCCTGCGAGCCGAGGCTCTCAGGCCGTTGTGGGCGGAGACTGCGCGAGCGCCACGAGCGCAGGGGCGATCTGGTCGAGCGGCAGTACGTGCTGGGCGGCGCCCAAGAGGGCAGCCTCGCGCGGCATCCCATAAACCACGGAGCTCGCCTCATCCTGCGCAAGCGTTGCCCCGCCAGCCTGGCGTATCTCGAGAAGGCCCGCAGCGCCGTCCTTCCCGCCCCCCGTCAGGACGCACGCCGCAACGGCCCCGCCGAGCTCGCGAGCCAAAGACTCGAACAGCACGTCGACGGACGGGCGACGCGAGTACCGCTCCAGGGTCGAAGTGAGCCGAAGTCTTCCGTTCGAGACGACGAGGTGCGTCCCGGGCGGAGCCATCACGACGCGTCCCTGGCCGAGCGCTGGGAGCGCCTCGCCGTCCTTGGCGAAAGTCACCCGCAGGGTCGACAGCGTGTCGAGCCACTCGGCGAGCGCAGACCCAAAAGGCTCTCCGATGTCGATCACGAGGAGGATCGGGAGTGGGAAATTAGACGGGAGCGCCCTGAGGATCTCGACGAGCGCGGCTGGCCCGCCGGTAGAGGCTCCCACCGCAATCACCGAGGGCAGTCCGGTTGCGGACTTCAGCGCGACCGCTCCCGCGCCGGAGAGCCTCGCCACCGACTTCGGTCGCAGCTCTTCCGTGAAATGGGGGGCCACCTTCACGCGCGAGACGACTTTCACAGCCGTGATGAGCTTCTGCTCCCATTCCCCTTCGCCCTCCGTGGCGAGCGGCTTGCCGAGCACGTCGATCGCTCCGGTCGCGAGCGCCTCGTAGGTGAGGAACAGCTCTCCCCGGCTGCTCGAGGCCGACACGATCAGGATCGGAGTCGGGGTGTGAGCCATGATGTGCTCGGTAGCTGCGAGGCCGCTCATCAAGGGGAGCGTCATGTCCATCGTGACGACGTCGGGCCTGAGGGCCTCGCAGAGCGCAATGGCCTGCTGACCGTTCACCGCCTCGCCGACGACCTCGAGATCTGCGACGCTCTCGAGCACCTCGACCAGGCGCATGCGCACGGTGAGCGAGTCTTCGACGACCAGAACGCGCGTTCTAGTCATGGCTCAACCGCTCGGGCATGAGCTCTCCTCAGCCGAGCTCGTTCAACATGGGGAAGCCGCGCCAATGCCAAACCGGATACGCCGCACGGACGTCGCATGCCCGGTCGAGCTGCGCCGCCTGGTCCGTGCCGAGGCTCCAGCCAAGGGAGCCGATGTTCTCCAGGAGTTGCTTCTCATCACGTGCACGGAGAACGATACTCGATACCGAGGGTCGCCGCAGCTTGAAGAAGTCGTCGCCGCCGCCAAACGTCACGGTGCCCAAGCTCCGCGTAGGGAGATGGTGGCGTTCACCCGCCGTGAGAGCGTCCTTCGCAGAGCGCAGCAGGTGGACGGTCGCACTCATGTTGTGCGTCGGCTGCTCTCACGCCTCCACGGACGAGGTGCACGGCCGGGCGATCTTCGAGGAGCGCTGCGCTCTATGCCACTCTGCCAGCGCAGAGAGCACGCAGGGCCCCGGCCTCGGCGGCGTCCTCCGCCGCCATGCCGCCGCCAATCCGACGTTCGGCGGCTATTCGAGAGCTCTTCGTGCGAGCACACTCACTTGGGACCGCGCCACGCTCGACCGGTTCATCGCCGCGCCAGGCGAGGTCGTCCCCGGGACGAGCATGGCGATTGCCGTCGAGGACCCGTCGGACCGTCGTGCGCTCGTCGCCTACCTCGCATCTTTGCCGGGCACACCCGTGGCGTCGCCGACATCTCCCCGAGCGTTCGTCGCGGTGCCCGTGGCAGCGCCAGGTCTGCGAACGGGCAAGGCTGCGCTCGCCGGGTATCGCGACGACGGACCTGGTGTGCGCCGCCGTCTCACGATCGCCGACCTTCCGGCTCCGTTCGCGAGCCCCTCCGTGCGTCGTGCGCCTCACGTCGTCACGCGGCCTTCGGGCGTCGAGCTTCATGTTCCTCCCGGCTTTCGGGTCGACAGCTTCGCGAGCGAGCTCGATGACCCGCGCCTGCTCCGCGTGGCGCCAAACGGTGACGTCTTCGTCGCCGAGAGTAACCAGGGCCGCATACGGGTGCTTCGCGCGCCGGACGGCGTGTCTCACGCCGAGCACGTCTCGGTCTTCGCCAAGGGTGTCGACCGCCCGTTCGGCATCGCCTTCTACCCACCTGGCAGCGACCCGCACTGGGTCTACGTCGCCGAGACGAATGCGATCGTGCGATTCCCCTACGCCTCCGGGGACGTCGTTGCACGCGGGACACCCGAGACGATCGTTCCGAGACTGACGAAGGGCAACGGGGGCCACTGGACGCGCGACGTCGCGTTCTCCGCCGATGGGCAGCGGATGTTCGTGTCCGTCGGCTCCGGGTCGAACGTCGCCGAGAAGATGTCCCGACGCTCCGTCGCGCAAGCGCAGGCGTGGGAAGGATCTCACGGCATCGGCGCTGGCTGGGACGACGAGGAGGGCCGCGCCGAGGTTCTGGTGATGACGCCCGAGGGCAAGGGCGTGCGCCCGTTTGCGACGGGAATCCGCAACTGCGTCGGCATGGCGGTCGCCCCGAAGACCGGCGACCTTTGGTGCGCCACCAACGAGCGCGACGGCCTCGGCGACGACCTCGTCCCCGACTACGTGACTCGCGTTCGCGAAGGTGGCTACTACGGCTGGCCTTGGTTCTACCTCGGCAACCACGAGGATCCTCGGCTCGCCGGGCAGCGACCCGATCTGGCGGGCAAGGCTCTCCTGCCCGACGTCCTCATCCAGCCGCACTCCGCGGCTCTCGAGCTTGTCTTCTACGAGCGGGCGATGTTCCCGCCCGACTACCGTTCGAACGTCTTCGTTGCGCTCCACGGCTCCTGGAACCGGAGCGATCGCACGGGCTACAAGGTCGTCCGGGTTCCGACGGTCGACGGTGTCCCCGGCGCCGCGTACGAGGACTTTCTCACCGGGTTCGTCGTCTCGGACGACGAGGTCTGGGGACGACCCGTGGGAGTCGAGGTCGCGCACGATGGTGCCCTGCTCGTCAGCGAAGACGGCAACGGTACGGTCTGGCGCGTGTCGTACGCAGGCGCGCCGAGCGAGCCGCACTAGCGGAGCGCAGCGTTCGACGCTTCAGCGCGGCGTGCTCGCAGTAGTGCTAGGCTGCGGCTCGTCGGAACGCCGCTCCCTCGAACCCCCCGTAAGCATGGGCAACCCGGACGAACCTTCCCCAGCGAGCGACCCCCACATCGGGCGGACCCTTGGCGGAAAGTGGCGCTTGCGGCGGCTCATCGCGGTAGGCGGCATGGCGTCCGTGTATGCCGCGTCTCACCGCAGCGGCACGCCGGCGGCAGTGAAGGTGCTCCACCCGAGCTTCGCGCGCAGCCCGGAGGCGCGCGACCGTTTCATGCGCGAGGGCTACATCGCCAACGCGGCGGGCCCGGGCGCGGTTCGCATTCTCGATGACGACATCGACGAGGACGGCGCGCCCTACCTCGTGATGGAGCTGCTCAGCGGAGACGCGGTCGATCTTCGCGCCGAGCGGCTCGGCGGTCGCCTCCCGCTGCGAGACGTGCTCTGGCTCGCTTCGGAGACGCTGTCGACCCTCGCCGTGGCGCACGCCAACGGCATCCTCCACCGCGACCTCAAGCCGGCGAACCTGTTCTGGACGGACGACGACACGATCAAGCTCCTCGACTTCGGCGTCGCACGTCTGCGTACCGAGGGCACCGACCACACCTCGGCGGGCACGATCATGGGGACGCCCGGCTACATGGCGCCGGAGCAGGCACGGGGTATCCCGGAGGACATGGACGCCCGCACCGACATCTGGAGCGTCGGGGCGATCATGTTCCGCTTGCTGACGGGTGAAGCGGTCCATCCTGACGAGGGGGGGAGCCGCCTCGTCGCCGCCGCCACCGTCCAGGCCCGCTCGCTCGGCTACGTCGACCCGAAGATCCCGCTCGACGTCGTCGCGATCGTCGACCGTGCCCTCGCGTTCCTCCCCGAGGAACGCTTCCCGAACGCCGTCGCCATGCGAGAGGCGATCGTACAGGTTGCCGGTGCCGACGATCTCCGCCCCGGGCCCGTGCGTGGACGCAAGCCTGCGCTGCCACCACGCGCGGCGCTGGCCTCGGCCATCGCGCCTCGGAACCGCGAGGTGTCGATCGCCGAGCTCTCGCCCGACGACGTGGTGCTCGACGACGCGCCGCCCGAGGACGTGGTCGCGGCGCCCGCGCCCGGGCTCGCCACGGGGATGTCGGACGCGGACACGCTCGCCCTGCGCGCCCTGCTCGAGCTCCTCGAGATCGCGACGCTGTCGCGCGCCGACCTCGAGGCTCGAGACCATCCTCGCTTCCGTGAGGCGGCCAAGCTCGGCGCGTTTCGACGGCTCGAGGCCGCGCACAAGCACGCGACCGAGGTGCTCTCCAAGGCGCACATCGGCCTCTTCTGGAACGTGCTGCCCGAGGGCTTCGCGACGCGCCAGGGGCTCCTCTGGATCGCGCGACCACCGCTCCCGCCGACGCCCGCGCGGATGTACGCCGACGGCGTGCGCATGCTCGGGCTCCTGCCCGGCATCGACATCGAGGAGCTCGGAGAGATCATCCGGATCGTGCGCGGCGAGCTCGCGCCCTTCCACGACTTCGCCGCGCTCTTGCATGCGTCGCACCTCCCGCACCTCGTCCACCGTATCGACGCGACGAAGCCCGGCGTCCCCGAGCACCCCGCGCTCTCCATCGAGCACTCGCTCTCTGGAAACGTCGATGTGCTCGCGATGGTCCGCTCTCTCGAAGGCAGCGATCCCGCGCTGCGGGCCGTGCTCTTCACCCGACTCGAGCGCGTCGCTGCAGGCCACGAGCACGACATCGGTGCGGAGATCCCCGGTGCCGAGATCGAGATCGCGCTCGGGCTGCTCAAGGTCCTCGCGGCGACCGGCACGGACGCGGCCAAGGCGGCGATGCAGCAGGCGGCCGCGAGCCCCTCCCCGGTCGTACGGCTCGACGCGATCTCGCTGCTCGATCCGAGCGGCGACCGCCTCCGCGCCGCCGTGCGCGACGAGCTCAGCGCTGGAGAGTCCGCCGCGCGCGCGGCGGTGCTCACTGCCCTCGAGGTCTACCGGCTGAAGGAGGCCGCGCCCGTGCTGGTGAGCCGCGTGAGGACCGGCGCGTTCGATCGCTTGCCGTACGAGGAGCGCCGACAGACGCTCGCGACCCTCGCGGCTCTCGTGCCGCAGCGCGCCGAGTCGCTGGCCGTCGAGCTGCTGCTCGATCAGCGCGTCATCTCCGCTCCGCAGCACGAGGCGACGCGTGAGCTCGCCTGCGAGCTCCTCGGTCGCACCGCCAGATCCGCCGACGCTCGGCGTGCGCTCGACGGAGCAGCGACGGGCCGGGCACGAACGTCGGACGGGGTCCGGACGGCTGCGGGCGCTGCGCTCGAAGCGTTCGACTCCCGGGTACCGATGCCGTCCTCGTGAGACCCCGTCGCGAGAGCGGCGAGGAACTACCGGCACCGCGCTTGCGTGCGCGATCACCATGATGCAGGCGATCCGACCATCGTCACGGCGCCCTGGCGCGGTCCCGCGCGCCTGAGGCATGCCATGCCGGTGTGGTTCCACGCACCGAGCTTCTGGATCGCGCGGCTCGTGCTTCAGCGCGGCATCGGACTGACCTACCTCATCGCGTTCGTCGTCGCGCTCAGACAGTTCCGACCACTCCTCGGCGAGCACGGGCTGCTTCCTGTCCCGAGGTTCCTGGCGCGTTGCCGCTTCCGCGACGCGCCGAGCCTGTTTCACTTCGGCTACTCGGATCGACGGCTCGTGCAAGTCGCCGTCGTCGGCATCGCGCTCTCGGCCACGATCGTTCTCGGCGTCTCCGATGCGCTGCCGGTTGCGCTCAACGTGGCGATCTGGCTCATCGTCTGGGCGCTCTATCTCTCGATAAGCAACATCGGCCAGACCTTCTATTCGTTCGGATGGGAGACGCTCCTGCTCGAAGCGGGGTTTCTCGCCTCGTTCCTTGGCCCGGCCTCGACGGCGGTACCGGCCCCGCTCATATGGCTCTTCCGGTGGATCCTGTTTCGCGTCGAGTTTGGTGCCGGGCTGATCAAGATGCGCGGCGACCCCTGCTGGCGCGACTTGACTTGCCTCTACTATCACCATGAGACGCAGCCGATGCCGGGCCGGCTGTCGTGGTATTTCCATCGACTACCGAGGGCGTTTCATCGGGCCGAGGTGCTCGGTAGCCACTTCGCGCAGCTGGTGGCGCCGGTCCTGCTCTTCTTGCCGCAGCCGATCGCCGCGTACGCGGGGCTCTGTATGGCGGGCACGCAGCTATGGCTCGTCCTCAGTGGCAACTATGCCTGGCTCAACTTCTTGACCATCGTACTCACGGCTTCCGCGTTCGACGATGCGTCGTTCCGCCGAGCGCTGCCGATCACGCCAGGAGCGGTGACGATCTGTGCCGGCCACGACGTCCTTGTGGCGGCGGTCGCCGCGCTCATCGTCGTGCTGTCCTATCGCCCCGCGCGAAATCTCGTCTCGAAGGTCCAGCTCATGAACGCGAGCTTCGACCCGCTGCACCTCGTGAACTCGTACGGGGCGTTCGGCAGCGTCACTCGCAAGCGCTACGAGATCGTGATCGAGGGTACTGCCGACGATCCCTTCACGGACGAGACCGTCTGGCAAGAGTACGAGTTTCGGGGGAAGCCGACCGACCCGAACCGTCGGCCGCGGCAGTGGGCGCCGTACCACCTTCGGCTCGATTGGCTCATGTGGTTCGCCGCACTCTCGCCGAGCTACGCCCGCGCGTGGTTCAGGCCATTCCTGATGCGGCTGCTCGAGAACGATCCTGCGACGCTCCGCCTGCTCTTGCGCAGCCCCTTCCGGGATCGTCCGCGCGCGATCCGCGCGACTCTTTACCTCTACCGCTTCACGACGTGGCGAGAGCGACGCGAGACCGGGGCGATCTGGGCGCGCACGCGCGTCCGAGAGTACTTTCCACCGACCATGCTCGAGCGCGCGGACACGTGAGCGCGAATCTTGCTTTGCAGTGTTCAGGCGCAGTTCTCCCGCGCAGCCGCACGTGCCAGCTACGCCGCCGTCAGGTGAACCATGGCCGAGGAGACAATCGAGGACTTCCCGATCCCGGACGCGCTGCCCGTCCTGCCGCTGCGCGATACCGTTCTTTTCCCCGAGATGGCGACTCCGATCCTCATCGGCCAGCCGCGGTCGCTGGAGCTGGTGAACGACACGCTCCGCGCAAACCGACTCACGGCGATCGTGGCGCAAAAGAACCCGGACACCATGTCGGCGCAGCCGGACGATCTCTACCGCGTCGGGACGATGGCGGTCATTCACGAGCTCGGTCGCAGCGACAGCGCGATACGGCTCGCCGTTCAGGGGCTGGCGCGTATTCGATTGCTCGACTTCGTCCAGACGGAGCGATACCTCGTCGCCCGCGTCGCGCCGGCGCGGGAAGCTGGCGAAGGCGGCGTCGAGCTCGACGCGTTGATGCGTACCGCCAAGCAGCTCTTCGGCACGTTCGTCCACATGGCGGCGGAGCTGCCGAACGAGGTCGCGGCCGCCGCCGAGCAGATCTCGGAGGCACGTCGGCTCGCGTACCTCATCGCGTCGGCCGTTCCGCTTCCGATGGCGGTTCGACAGGAGCTCCTCGAGCTCGACGTGACCTCGGCCAGGCTTCGCCGGCTCATCGCTTTGCTCCAGCACGAGCTCGCGGTCAGGCAGCTCAGTCAGCGAATCACGACCGAGACCGCCGAGGAGATGACGCGCGCGCAGCGCGAGCACATCCTCCGCAAGCACATGGAGTCGATCCAGCGAGAGCTCGGTGAGCTCGACGTCGGCGGCTCCGACGTGCAGGAGCTGCGCGGCAAGCTGGAGGCGCTCCCCCTCTCGGAGGACGCGCGGAAGGAGGCGGCGCACGAGCTCGATCGCCTCGAGCGCACGCCCGAGGCGTCGCCCGAGCACGGCATGATCCGGACGTACGTGGACTGGCTCCTGAAGGTGCCTTGGGGGAAGTTTGCCGGCGAGCGAATCGACGTCGAGCACGCGCGCAAGGTCCTCGACGAGGACCACTACGACCTCGACAAGATCAAGGAGCGCATCGTCGACTATCTGGCGGTGAAGCACCTGCGCGACGAGCGCAAGGAGGAGCTCGAAGGCCCTGCCGCAGCGACGGACGAGGGCATCCGGGCTCGCGCAAAGGAGATACGGACGGAGCCGATCCTCTGCTTTCTCGGACCGCCTGGAGTGGGCAAGACGTCGCTCGGCCAGTCGATCGCTCGCGCGCTCGGGCGCACCTTCGTCCATCAGAGCCTCGGGGGCGTCCACGATGAAGCCGAGATTCGTGGGCACCGCCGGACGTACATCGGCGCGATGCCTGGCCGGATCATGCAAGCGCTCGCGCGCGCGGGCACCGCCGACCCCGTGTTCATGCTCGACGAGATCGACAAGCTCGGCGTCGGCTTCCACGGAGATCCCTCGGCAGCGCTCCTCGAGCTGCTCGATCCCGCGCAGAACTACGCGTTCACGGACACCTACCTCGGTGTCCCGTTCGACCTGTCGCGCGTCCTGTTCATCTGCACGGCCAACACCAGCGACGCGATTCCACCGCCGCTCCTCGATCGCATGGAGGTCTTGACCCTCGCTGGCTATACGGAGCGGGAGAAGGTCATGATCGCCCGTCGCTTCCTCGTCCCGCTCGAGCGCATCTCGAACGGCCTCCGCGAATCCGAAGTGCGGCTGTCCGACGACACAATCCTGAGCGTCATCCGGCGCTACACGCGCGAGGCCGGCGTACGAAACCTCGAGCGCGAGATCGGGACGATCTTGCGCAAGGCCGCCCGTCGCATCACGCAGCAGGCGACGACGCCGATCGACGTCGCGCCGGGCGATCTTCACGATTACCTCGGGCCAGGGCGGTTCTTCGACGAGGTCGCCGAGCGCATCGACCGGCCCGGGGTCGCCGCCGGTCTCTCGTGGACCCCGAGCGGCGGGGACGTGCTCTTCGTCGAGGCCTCGATGGTCGCGGGGACGGAGGACCGCCTCATCTTGACGGGGATGCTCGGGAACGTGATGCGCGAGTCCGCGGAGGCTGCGCTGACGTACCTGCGGGCGAACGCGGAGACGCTCGGGATCGATCCTCATGCCCTGCGAGATCGCGGCGTCGTGCACATCCACGTTCCTGCGGGCGCGATTCCGAAGGACGGCCCGTCGGCGGGCGTGACCATGCTCGTTGCCCTCGCCTCTCACGCGCTCGGCCGACCGGTGCATCCGGATCTCGCGATGACCGGCGAGGTCACGCTGCGCGGCAAGGTGCTGCCCGTCGGCGGCATCAAGGAGAAGGTGCTCGCCGCCCACCGAGCTGGGCTCAGGACGGTCATTCTCCCGCGCCGCAACGAGGGAGATCTCGAGGACGTGCCGGAGGAGGTGCGCAACGTCTGCCGCTTCGTGCTCGTGGAGTCCGTCGACGAAGTCCTCGCCGAGAGCCTCAGCGCGTACGTCGCTCCACCGCACGCGACGGCGGCCGCGCCGTCGGTGCATTGATCCGAGCCGTCGACCGCAACGAGGTAGGCTTCCACTCCGTGAGCTCGCTCCTGCGCGCCGTCGTGGCTGTGACGCGGACCAAGCGCCGCCGATTCCTCTGGTGCGCGTGGTGGAGCGGAGCGCCCTCTGCCGACCCGTTCGTCCCTCCGGACGCATGGAGCGGCGGGTCGCGGAGCCTGGCGGAAGCAATCGCCGAGGCGGAGCTGGCCGCGGGCGTCGCGCTCTCGCCGATAGAGAGCCGCTGGGCGGGCGCGTGGGTTCGCGTGCGTGACGGGCTACCGCCGTTTCCGGAGCGCGTGCCGCGGGCGGCGAGCGCGGCCCTCAAGCCGATCGATCCACACACGACGCTGGGGGTGCCCGTCGGCGCGCCGCTCGAAGAGCTCAAGGCCCGGTTCCGCGCGAGCGCCCTCGTCCTTCACCCCGACCACGGCGGAGACGCGGCGGCCTTCATCGCCATGAAGCGCGCGTTCGACACGCTGTCGGCGCGTCGCCACCGCCAGCGCTGAACGGCGCGAGGCTCCGTCCACTCGAGGGGTGACAGCCCCGCGTCGGCCTGGGGCGACCCTCGTGGCGGAGGCTCTTGCCGGACGGCGCGACATGACCCAAGAAGAGCGGATGGCAGACGTCGCCCCCAACCGCGAGCAAGTCGAATACTGGAACGGACCGCGTGGCGACTTCTGGGTCGCCGAGCAGGAGCTGCGGGATCGCGAGCTCGCCTTCTTCGGCGACGCGGTGCTGCGAGCCGCGGCCGCGCGCGCGGGCGACCGTGTGGTCGACATCGGCTGCGGATGCGGAGCGACGAGCCTCGCGCTCGCCGCCGCCGTCGGCCCGAGGGGGTTCGTTCTCGGCGTGGACATCTCGAAGCCGATGCTCGCTCGGGCCGCGGAGCGCGCCACCGGCCTCTCACAGGTGCGCTTCGAGCTGACTGACGCTGCGACGTCCCGCTTCGACGGGTCCGCGCAGGTCGTCGTGTCGCGCTTCGGCGTCATGTTCTTCGACGATCCAGGAGCCGCGTTCGCGAACATCCGGCACGCGCTCGCGCCTTCGGGACGGCTCGCGTTCGTGTGCTGGCGGTCGCTTGCCGAGAACGCCTGGATGAACGTCACGTTCCAGGCCGTGCGTCCCTTGGTCCCGTCCACCCGTCCGTCGCCTGCGGCCGACGCGCCTGGGCCTCTCGCTTTCGCGGACCCGATCCGCGTGCGGTCCATCCTCGAGGGCGCCGGCTTCAAGGAGGTGTCGTTCCAAGCGCTCGACCACCCGATGCCCCTCGGAGGGAGCCGCGGCCTCGACGCCGCCGCGGTCGACGCGCTCAGCGTGGGGCCCACCGCGCGCCTGATGGTCGACGCCACCGACGAAGTGCGCGCGCGAGCGTTGTCGGCGGCGAAGGCCGCGCTCGAGCCGTACGCAAAGGGGGATGTCGTCGAGCTGAACGGCGCCGCGTGGCTCGTGACGGCTCGCGTCGACTAGGGCGGAGACGGGCTCCGGAGAACCCGGTTCAACGGTGACCTGCGTCTGCGCCCGCGCTCCGCGTCGTGGCTCTCTTCAGCGGTATGGTCCAGAGGTAGATCTCGTGCGTGCGCTCCTTGTAGTCCTTCGTGTCCTCGGGCACGTCGCTTCCGAAGTAGATGCTGTAGCCCTCGTCGCTCACGAACTCCGGCGCCATGACCGTCCAGTGGCCGTCGGGAATCACGCCCTCCATGTTGAAGTCGTGCGAGACGATGCGCGACCCCGGGCGAAGCTTCTCGAGCTGCGGGATGAGCCGCACGTTGAGCTCCGGCAGCAGGTACAGCATGACGACCGTCGCCGGCCGAAGGTCCACCGAGAAGACGTTCGCCCTCCGGATGGACGCGAGCGATCCGACGCCCTCGCGGATCACATTCTCGCGCGCCTCGTGCACGCGATCCGGGTCGAGGTCGAAGCCTATCGCCGTCGCTCCCTTCTTCTTTGCCGCGGTCACGACGATGCGTCCGTCGCCGCACCCGAGGTCGTACACGACGTCGCTGCTCGTCACGTTCGCGATCTCGAGCATCTTGTCGACGACCTTCTGCGGCGTCGGGACGTAGATGATGTCTTCGCGCTTGCCTCGCTCCCATGCGCGCTCGGCCTCCAGCTCGAGGGGGTCGGCCGTGTCACGAGGCGCGGCCGCGGCGCTCGCCGGCGCAGCAGCGCTCGGGACGCTCGACGGCGGCGGGAGCCGCGCGCCCGCGTTTGCGGCGGGTGGGACCGGAGGCGTGCACGAGAAGCACGCCAGCAAGAGGAGCGCGACGGGGCGAGCGAAGCGTGCTCTGGTCATGGCGCCGATGGTAGACGATGACGTACGACGAAAGGGCGCAGTCAGCGCGAACCTCTGCTTCGGCAACCAGGTCTCGCACGGCGCGTGAAGTCGTGTTCGAGCTGGCGGACGCCGAAGTGGTCGCGGCAGAGATCAATCCGATCGCGGCCGCCGTTGCGGCGAGCGACGCGGCCGGAGTGACGAGAGCCTCGCTTGGACAGGCGAGCGACCCACAATTCTCGGGTTTTGCCTCGCAACTTGAGGCGATCGACGCGATCGGTGTGACGATTGCCGCGGAGCGTGTGCCGATGGCGGCGGAAGAGGCGCGGATCGCGGCGATCGGAGCCACGTTTGGGGGCCATCGGCACGACGACCGACGCGCGAGCGCGAGCGATCGACGCCGTCAGCGCAGCGATCGACGCGGAACCCACGTCGATCGCGGCCGAAGGAGCCACGATTGGGGGCAATCGGCACGACGAGCGAGGCGCTTGTCGCAAGTTGCGGCGCGATCCACGTGGCGATTGCGGCGATCGGCGAGAGCTGAGCGGCAATCGGCACGCCGAGCGCCCACAATCGAGGCACGGAGCGCGGCGATCGTCGAAGCGATTGCGGCGCAATTCGGAATTTGTGGGGCGCTCGCCTCTTCTTTCGAGGCGATCGTCGGACCGAGCGAGGCGCAGCGCGCTCGTCGCTGAAAACTCGCGGCGATTTGCGAGTCGCGACGCGAGCGGAGCGGCTCGATCGGGTGCGTGAGACGCGCTCCGCGGGCACCGAGCGCGGCCCTCGGAGGCGTTCGAGCGGCGCTCGGCGCGGGCTCGGTCACACAGCGAAGGGCTCGGGAGGCCGTCGAAGTAGGTCGGGAGGCGACGCCTGCCTCGGGAGGACCACGATCACGTCCGCGCGTCGTTCCGCGCGGAAGCCCTTGGCCTGCAGGATGAGGTCGATCGCCGCTGGGAGGTGTGCCGTCCACCCATGTCATGCTCCTGCCGTGAGCAAGGCTTTCACCAAGGACGACTCTTCGGATGCACCGCTCGTCGTTCCGGCCCGTCCTCCACTGCCGGAGGGCGTGACGAACTACGTGACCCCGCGCGGGCTCGCGCTACTCAGAGACGAGCTCGGACGTCTCCGGTGCGAGCGAGGACGGCTCGAGTCGAGGTCGGCCGACCCTGATGGACCGCGCGCGCTCGCAACCGCAGTGGCGCGCGTCGCCGAGCTCGAAGACCGCCTCGCCCGTGCCCAGCTCGTCGAGGCGACAGACCCGTCGACCCCACGCGATCACGTGCACTTCGGCGCGACCGTCACCGTCCGCTCCGAGGGCGGAGGCGAGCGAACCTACGAGGTCGTCGGCGTCGACGAGGCAGACATCGCCAGCGGCCGGGTCGCGTTCGTGGCCCCCCTCGCACGCGCTCTGCTCGGCAAGGTCGTGGGGGACGTCGTGACGTTGCGTACGCCACGGGGCGAGGAGGAGCTCGAGGTCGTCTCCATCTCGTGACCGAGGCTCGCGCCCGCCGTCGCTGAGTGGCTTCTCCGCGCGCGGGCGCTACGCTCGCGGGGATGAGCCGTCGAGGGAGCCCTCCGTGAGCCGTCCTGCGACCTGTCTCTGGATGGTCTTCGCGGCCGCCTGCACGGTCGCCGCGTGCGGTTCGCGGACGGGCCTGGACCTGTTCGACGACCGCGCAGCGGTCCGCTCGAGCGCGAGCTCGACGAGCTCCGGGTCGTCGTCCAGCACGAGCTCGGGCCTGTCGTCGTCCAGCGGCACGAGCTCCAGCTCGTCGTCCAGCAGCGTCACCACGATCCGCGCCGGTTGCACGGTCTCTGCCGACTGCGTCGCGCCGGAGTTCTGCTGGCTCGGCGAGTGCGTGACGCTGACCGCGGTCAGCGTGTTCGACGCGGACAGCTGCGCGCTCACCACGCGCGGCGGCGTCCAGTGCTGGGGCGACAACACGAGCGGCCAGCTCGGCAACGACTCCACGACCGCAAGCAGCGTGCCCGTCCCTGTTTCACAGCTCGCGTCTGGCGTCGCCGCGATCTCCGTGGGCGAAACCTCCGCGTGCGCAGTGACGACTGCGGGCGGCGTCGTGTGCTGGGGCGACAACACGTTCGGCCAGCTCGGAAACAACTCCACGATCGCGAGCAGCGTGCCCGTCCCCGTGTCGGGCCTGGCGTCGGGCGTCGCCTCCGTCGCTGCGGGCCTGGGCTTCGCGTGCGCGTTGACGACGGCCGGAGGCGTTCTGTGCTGGGGGACAGGGGACGCGAGCGACGCTACCGATAGCCTCGTGCCCGTGCCCGTTCCAGGGCTCTCGTCGGGCATCCGTGCGTTGCGCGTGAGCGGGACGAACACGTGCGCGGTGACGCTTTCGGGTGGAGCGCTATGTCTGGGCGACAACGAAGAGGGCCAGCTCGGCAACGACACCGTGACCCCGAACAGCGCCCCCGTCGCCGTCTCGGGTCTGGCGTCGGGCGTCGCCGACATCGCCGCGGGGCTCTACTTCGAGTGCGCGCTGACCGACGCGGGCGGCGTCCTTTGCTGGGGCGCCAACGAAGACGGCGAGATCGGAAACAACTCGACGGCACAGACCCGCGTGCCGGTCGCCGTGTCGGGCCTCTCGCCCGGCGTGACGGCGATCTCTGCGGGCTTCGGGTTCGCGTGCGCGGTGACGTCGGGGGGTGGCGTGCAGTGCTGGGGCGCGAACGACGCTGGCCAGCTCGGGAACGACTCCACGACCTTCACCGGCGCACCCGTGGGGGTCACGGGCCTCTCGTCGGGCATCGCGAAGATCGCCGCAAACGGGGCCGATAGCCCAGATCACGCCTGCGCACTGACGACGGGGGGCCGTGTTCTGTGCTGGGGAGCCAACGGCTCCGGCCAGCTCGGGAACGGCTCCACCACCCAGAGCCTCGTCCCTGTCAGCGTCGTCGAGCCCTGACGCGCGCGCAGCCCTGTCGTCTGGCCGCTACGGATCGGTGTGCGGACGGGCGGGCTGCTTCACGGCGCGACGGTGCGGAGATACACGGCAATCACGTCGGCCAGCTGGCCGAGGAGGCTACTCATCGCGCCGACGAGGCCGACCGTCCCCGACGCGGCGGGGCGCGCGCGAAGCTCCACGCGGCGACTCCCCAGCGGCGCATGGCTCGGTGGCTTCTCGACCGTGACTTCGGCGAGCAGCGTGACCGCGCCGTCGTCACCGAGGTCGAAGCGCTGGATGTCCACGGAGACCACGGCATCGGGCGACGCCGAGATCGGGCTCGACTCCGAGAACACAATGGTACCCGGGAGCCGATTGGCCAGATTCTCACCGAGGAGTCGGCCAATCATATCACCGAGTGGCTCGCTCCAGCTCTCCCCGCTCGCGACGCGCAGTCGGTAGTCTACGACGCGGCTGACGATCTCGGCACGATCGAGGTAACCCGCGAGCGCCGGACGGCGGAGCTCGACGAGATGCGCCCAGCCTGGCTGTCCAGCGCCCGTGGCGTGCGACGGAGCCATCGCGTAATAGATCGGATCCGGAGAGGAGCCGCAGGCCGCCGAGAGTCCGAGGGCTCCCACGCCGAGGGCGAAGACGAGAACACGATGCATGGCGATCCTCACCGGGCTCCAGCGTGGGAAGTACGCCCCTCGATGAGGGCCTCGGGATGGTGCGTCAGGAAGTCGGCGAGCAGACGGACCGTGCGCGCCGCTTCCGCCACCTGATCGATCATGCGGGCCAGGTTCCGCTGCACGTCCGAGTTGGCGCCATAGCCGCCTTCCCCGAGGGCGTCGCGCGCGCGCTCGACGGCGGTTTGCAGCTCGCCGGCAATGGCCGGCAGGTGCGCCATCGCCGGGGCCAGGTTTGTATCGGCCTCGTGAACGAGGTGCTGGAGGTCCTTCATGGTCTTCGAGAGATTCGCGACCGCCGTCTGGAGCTCCGGGCCCCCCACCGTGTCGTGCAGCGATCGGAGCGTCTCGTTCATGTTCTTGCCAATCTCCTCGAAGGGGACCCGATCGAGCTTCGCGGCGATGTCGGCCATCGCTGTCGTGATGCCGTCCAGTCCGCCCGCCTGGCTCGGCAACACCAGTGCAGCCCCCTCCAGCGTCACCGAGCCAGGCTTCTTCGCCGGCATGTACTGGAGCGACAGCACCTTCTGTCCCGTGAGGAAGTTGCTCGACTCGAGCACCACGTGGAGGCCGTCGGCCACGAGGGCCCGGACGGCGACCGACGAGAGGTCGTGATAGTCGCCGGGCTTCAGCATGCGCTCGGGCTGAAGGCCAAAGGCCACGCGGGCGACGAAGCGACGCGCCGCAAGGTCGAAGATGAGGTGCACGTCCTCTACCGCGCCGACCTGCACGCCGAAGATCTGGACGGCGGAGCCTCGCTCGAGCCCCTGCACGGAGCTCTCGAAGTACGCGACGCAGGGGGTGTTCGTTCGAAAGAGCGCCGCGTCCGCCTTCGCCTTGCTGTTGAAGAGGCGGAACGGCGGAGGGGCGGCCCCCATCACTTGCTTGTCGCCGCCCTCGGGGGTCTCGAACGCAATTCCGCCCGACAGGAGCGCCTGGATCGACTCGAGCTCGAGATGAATCCCGTCGGAGCCCGTCTTGAGCGAGATGCCCGAGGCATTCCAGAAGAGCGTGTCAGGGTGAACGAGCTTGTCGTAGGGCGACCGAACGAACACGCGAAGCGAGACGGGCCCGGGACTATCCCCGAGGTCGTACCTCAGCATCGATCCGACGATCACGTCGCGATAGAAGACAGGAGCCCCTTCGCTGAGCGAGCCGATCCGGCTCGCCTCCAGATCGAACGTTCGCCCGGGCTCGTCGGACGTGACGCCGGGCGGCTCTTCGAGCCCCGTGAACGTCCGCTGCACCTTGCCCCCCGGCGGCCCTGGGTCGACCGCGATGAACGCCCCCGAGACGATGGTCTCGAGGCTCGCGATGTTCGAGATCGACAGCCGTGGACGCACCACCCAGAAGCGCGCGTGGTCGGTGAGCGCGAACCGGGCGCTTCGCTGCGTGCGCACGTGGACCGTAACGTCGGTGTGATCGCGCCCGAGGTCGACGTCGGTCACGATGCCGAGAGGGACAGCCTTGTACTTCAGCACGGTCTGCTGCGCGTTGAGCCCCTCGGCGGTCTTGAAGTGAAGGGTGATCTCGGGGCCCCGCTGCACCAGCGCATCGTAGCCGAGGTAGAAGACCAGGCCCGCCGCGACGATGGGCACGATCCAAATGAAGGACACGCGACGCTTCTTGCGAATCGCCGAGGCTTGCTCGTGGTCGGCCGGGGGCGCGGCATCGGCCTCGACGGGAATCGGAGTGGGGTCGGGCGCTGTCATGCCGGTTCCTCGGTGGCGACGGACGTGTGAGACGCCGACGGAATCGCCCGGAAGCCGCGGGGCTGCACGGCGTCCCACATGAGCCTCGGGTCGAAGGACTCGGTGGCGAACATCGTGATGACGACGACCCCTGCGAAGAAGACCACGCCGTTTTCAGGGAGCACGCTCGCGAGGAACCCCAGGCGGACCATCGCGACGAGCGTCGTGACGGCGAAGATGTCGATCATCGACCATCGACCGATGACGGAGATCACGCGGAACAAGCGGGTGCGGCCGAGCAGGTAGCTGCGGGAGCGCCGCTGAGTCGTCACGAGCATGAACGTGAGCGCGCAAAGCTTCGCGACCGGGACCACGATGCTCGCGAGGAGGACGATGATGCCTAGCGGCCACAGATGGTCGTCGAAGAGCTGGACGACGCCGCCGATGATGGTCCGCGAACCGCCTTTCTCGAGCCGCATCACGGTCATGACCGGAAGCAGGTTCGCGGGGACGTAGAGCGCGACGGCGGCGAGCATGAGCGCCCACGACCGAGCGACGCTGTCGCGCTTCCGGTGGTGGAGGCCGTGCCGGCAGCGCGCGCACGGCGAACCCTCGGGAGCCTGCGCGACCAGCCCGCATACGTGGCAACCGACGAGCCGCCCGTGCTGCTTCGTCTCGCGGCGTGCGCCGACGCCGCGCGGGTCGAGAGACTCCCATATAGCGCAGCGGTCGAGCGACGCGTCCGCGGCGACCATGGTGAGCATCACTCCGCCAAGCGCGATGAGCCCGGGGCCAATCTCCACGTTTGCCAGGGCGCGAAGTCGCGTATACGCGACGAAGACGCCGAGGAGAAAGACCTCGACCATCGCCCAGGGGCTCACGATCTCGAACCAACCGAAGAGCCACGCCAGCCAGCGCGGTGGGCGCGGAGAGTGCGTTCCTGCTCCGCCAAAGAGCGCCGACAGGAGAATCGTCAGCTTCACAGCGGGGGCGGCGACCAGCGTGATGAGGACGAGCGCACCTACCTCTTCCTTGCCGAGGCGATCCAGGATCGCCGGACCCGTGAAGAGCGTTCCCGTCACGAAGCGACCCGCAGCGTGCATGGTCATCAGCGGCGAGCCGAGCGCGATCACGAAGAGCATGGCCGCCAGGATGGCGCACGCAAGCGACGGGTGATTGCGGTGCTGCCTGCGGAGGACTCGACGGCAGCGCACGCACGCGGCGACGTCCCCGTCGGCCACGGTGTGGACACGCTGGAATAGCCCGCAGTCGCGGCACTCGACCAGGTGACCGAGGTCACTCGCGCCGTGATGACGCAGGTTGAGCAGATCGGTCACGCCGCCCAAAGAGCAAGCGCCTTGCCGCGCGCGCGCGCGCGCGCGCCAAGGAGACGTCCTCCGCGTGAGGCTCGGACCATCCAATGGCGTCTGTCCACAGGTCTGTCGGAGAGCTCACGAACGCACCGAGCGCCCGACGGTCGAGTCGAGGGCGTCGACGCGAGCACACCGGCGCTCTCGCGAGCGCGCCTGGTGTGGCCTTGCAGGGAACGACATCGATGGGCCATTGCGGTCGGAGCGAGCGGCGGCGGTCGGCTCGCGCACCACCGCAGTAGGAGCGAACGACGCGCGAGCAGTCCCTCGTAAGCAAGTTCATGGCCAGGGCGCTTCAGCCGCGATACCGGACCGACCAAAGAGCGCGCGATCGACGAGTTTCTTGGGCTCGGCGCGAGTGCGGGGGTGCCCACGATCGCCGGGCGCACAGGGAGCGTGAACATGCGCGCCTCATGTCGCCACGAACGCCTCACCCGTCCCGAGGCTCCGTCTTGCGCTCGACGCCACGCGGCCATTTCTCCGGTACGGTCACCGGCGGCTTGCCGCGAGACGGGCCGCAGTCGCTTGTGGTCGGCGTGAATCCTGCAGCCGAGCTGGCGAGCGAATGGACACGACCCCGGAGCCTCCGGTCAGCCACGGCCGGGCGTTGATCGGGCTCGTCGTCGGTACCCTCGTCCTCGGGGCCATCGGGGTGCTCCTCGTCCACCGAGCGGACGCCAAGATCAACCGGGTGGCGCTCGGCACCGCCCCGCGCCCAGTCACCGTCGAGCTGGCGCGCGCGGCGGCGTATCGGGACTCGCGGGCTTACGTCGGCTCCGTCGACTCCTGGATCGAAGCGAACGTCGGCCCTCAGTACATTTCGGCCTACGTCGAGACGGTCACGGTGAGACCGGGCGACGTCGTCACGCGCGGTCAGGTGCTGGCGACCCTCGACTGCTCGAGCCCGACAGCCGCGAGCCGCGCGGTCGCCATGCAGGTAGACGAGGTCGGCGCCCGGCAGCGAGCAAGCGCGGACAAGGCGGCTCGCGAGGCGTCGCTGCTTGCCGGGGGGTTCATCGCTCCGAACGAAGTAGAGGAGAGCACCGCTCTCTCTGTGGCGCAGCACGCGCAGGTGCTGGAGAGCCGGGCGAGGCTCAGCTCCAGGTCGCTGGAGGTGCGTGACTGCGTCCTGAAGGCCCCGTTCGACGCCGAGATCGCCACGCGCACCGCGGACCCCGGCGCCTTCGTCCGGCCCGGGATGCCGATCGTCTCGCTCGTCGATCGGAACATCGTACGGGTCACGGTGGACGCTCCGGAGAAGGACTTCGGGCTCTTGCCAGTCTCGACGCCCGTCCGCGTCCGGATGCTCGCCACGGGCGCCGAGGTGGTCGCAAAGGTGTCGCGGCGGTCACCGCGCGCGGACCCAAGGACGCGCACGGTCCACTTCGAAGTGGACGTGCCGGACCCACGTCACGAGCTGCCGGCGGGCACGACGGCAACGGTCCAGGTGGACGTGGGAGAGCCCGTCCCGGCGACCCAGATCCCGCTCTACGCAGCGACACAGCACGAAGGCAAGGCGAGATTCTTCCTTGTCGAGGGACACGTCGCACACGTTCGCGACCTTGCCGTCCTCGGAGAACGCAGCGGCGACATCTACTTCACACCAGGCTTGCTCCCGGCAACGACAGAGGTCGTGACCGAGGGGCGCGCGCTTCTCTCGGACGGCGACGTGGTGCTCGCGCGCGTGGAGTTGCCGCGCGCCGAGGCCCCGAGCGACGGCGGAACGCGCGGCGGCGGCTACGGCAGGCCGCTGTGACGACGCCGTGACGCATCTGTCGCTCAGGAATCCGCTTGCGAGCTTGATGCTCAGCATCGCGGTCCTCGTCTTCGCGTGCGTGGTGACGCCGCGGATGACGGTCGACACCTTCCCGGATCTGACGCCCCCCGTGCTCGTCGTCGGGACCCTGGCGCCGGGGTTGGCCGCAAAGGACGTCGAGAAGACGCTCACCTGGCGGATCGAGAAGTACGTCAGCGCGACACCTGGCGTCGAACACGTGCAGAGCGAGTCGCGAAACAACCTGAGCATCGCGTACGTCTGGATGGCTTGGGGGACCGACCTCAACTCGGCGCAGACGCTCGTTCAGCAGCAGGTGCAGTTCGCGATGTCCGCGGTGCCGAAGTCGCTTGGCGTGATACCTCCGTTCGTCCTGCAGTTTGACCCGACGAACGCCCCCGTAGTCCAGGTGACGGTCTCCGGCGGCGGTCTCACCGGCCCCCAGCTGTACGACTACGCGCTCAACAATATAGAGCCACTCCTCGAAGGCATCCCTGGGGTCGCGAGCGCCTCCCCGAACGGCGGCCGCCAGCGCCAGATCAACGTCGTCGTGCACCGCGCCGCCGCCCAGTCGCGGGGAGTGACCGCGGAGGACATCGCAGCCGCCGTCGCGCAGTCGAACGCCCTCCTGCCGTCGGGGGAGTTCATCGCGGCGACGTTCGACGCCAACGTCTACACGGACGCGGTGCCCGCGCAGGTCAGACAGATCGGCGACGCGATGGTGAAGCTCGTGGACGGTCGCCCCGTCTACATCCACGACGTGGCAGAAGTGCAGGACGGGGGCGCGGCGCCGACGCAGACCGTCTCCGTCAATGGCGAGAACGCGGTCTATCTCAACGTGCTGCGCATCCCGGGCGGAAACACTCTCAAGATCGTCGACGCCGTCAAGAAGGCCGTCAGCAGTCTATCGGCTCTGCCTCACGGCATGATGGTGAAGACGGTGTTCGACGAGTCGACGTTCGTGAAGACGTCTTACTCCGGACTGAAGCGCGAAGTGCTCCAGGCGCTCGTCCTCATCAGCCTCGTCATCCTCGTCTTCCTGCAGAGCTTCCGCGGGACGCTCATCGTCGCGGTCGCCATCCCGCTGTCCTTCGCGGTGACGCTCATCGTTCTCTATGCGGCTGGAGAAACGCTGAACTCGTTCACCCTGGGCGGCCTCACCCTCGCGATGGGTCGGCTGGTCGACGATGCGGTCGTGGTCTTGGAGTCGATCCATCGCCATCAGCGGGGGGGAAAGACCCGGTACCGTGCGGCGCTCGAGGGTACAAACGCCGTCGCCCTTCCGGTCTTGGCGTCGACACTGACGACGATCGCGGTCCTCCTGCCGGTCCTTCTGTTGGCGGGACTCGCGAAGAAGCTCTTCGCTCCCCTCGCACTCACTGTCGCCGTCGCGATGACCGCCTCGTATTTCGTCAGCATGTTCGTGACCCCGGTGGCCTGCCGCTTTCTGCTGAGCGACGGGGAGCCGCACGGATTCGCGAAGAAGCTCGGCGGCGCGATCGACCGCCTCGCGGAGGGCTACTCCAGGGTTCTGCGGCACATGCTTGGCGTGCGCGTCTGGATCATCGTTGCGTCCGTGCTGCTCACAGCGGGAGCGGCGCTGGCGACGACACACCTCCCGAGTACGTTCTTCCCCGAGATCGACGAGTCGATGGAGCGCGTATACGTGCGCTTCTCGCCCGGGGTCTCTCTCACGGACGCCTCGCGGCGCATCCAGGAGATGGCAAAGATGCTCCACGAGGAGCTGCCGAAGGGGGAGGTCGAGCTCGTACTCACCAACGACGGGTCGCCCGAGAACGCGCGGAGCGCGATGACGAGCCCCAACGACGGGCCGCACATGGGCTTCATCCGCGTCGCCCTCGTCGACCAGGAGCACAGGACGCATACGCAGCAGCAGATCGCCGACATCATGCGGCGTCTGCTTACGCAGCATTACCCGGGCGTCGAGTTTCTCCAGTGGCCGGGAGGGCTCGTCGCAAGCGTGTTTTCGAACGGGTACGTAGCGCCGATCGCTCTGGAGATTCAGGAAGACAGCCTGCCCCTCCTCGAAGACCAGGCTCGCGCGGTCGCCCTCGTGGCGCGGTCCGTCGGCGGCGTGCGCGACATTCGCGTGCAGCTTCAGACCGACTATCCCGAAATTCACGTGAACACGATCCGCGGACAGGCCGGGTTCGTAAACGTGACGGCGCGCCAGGCGGCCCAGGTCACGCTCGATGCAACCCTTGGAAACATCAACACGCCGAGCGTCTGGATCGACCCCACCAACGGTCAGGCGTACTACGTAGTCACGTACTACGACGAGAGCGATGTGTCGGACATGAACGCTCTGTCCCAGCTACCTGCCGCCGTCACGCCGGAAGGGAAAGCTGTCACGCTGGGATCCTACGCGGACATCGAGCGCTCGGCGGGCCCGATTGCGATCGAGCGCGACCACATGGCCAGGGTCACCGAGGTCTACATGCAGACCGAAGGGCGGGACGCCGGGAGCGCGGCAAAGGAGCTCGAGGAGAAGCTGCGCAGAGATCCGCACACCAGCCACGTCAAGTGGCGGTTCGTGGGCGAGATGGATCTCATGCGCACGACCTTCTCCGGGCTTGGCGTCGCCATCGGGCTCGCCGTGATGGTCGTGTTCATGGTGATGACGATCCAGTTCAAGTCTCTCCGCCTCCCCCTCGTGATGTTGTTCGCGATCCCGGTGTGTCTCATCGGGATCGTCCTGGCGCTCCTGGCCGCCGGTCAGGGTTTCTCGGTCACGGCGCTGATGGGGATCCTCATGGTGATAGGGATCGCGGTGTCCAACGGGATCCTGTTGGTCGCGGAGGCGAGCGTTCGGCTGAACGAGGGAGCCTCCAAAGAAGACGCGATCGTCGGCGCGGCGCGGACGCGATTCACGCCCATCCTCATGACGAGCCTGGCGACCGTGATCGGTCTAGTCCCCACTGCGCTCGGCCTCGAGGCGGGGACAGAGGCGAACCAGGCCCTCGCACTCGCCGTCGTCGGCGGGCTCACGTCCTCTACGCTGCTGTCGCTCTTCCTTGTCCCTTCGATGTTCACCTTGCTGGCACGGCGCGCTGCGCCGACGGACGACGAGCGCGAGGCACACCTGCCGACGGCAACGCCGGCGGTGGCCTGATGCCCCGCGCGGCGCCGCGAGGCTGGCTGCGGCACTCGTGACATTCTCATCAATGGAGTTACCATGATCAACATCTCGAACATCCTTGTCCCCGTCGACTTCTCGGCAGGATCGCGAGCGTGCGTGGAGTACGCGACGGCGATGGCCGAGGCGTTTCACTCGAACGTCACGCTCTTCCACGTGTTCGAGAGGGTCGACCTGATGGCCTCCATCGTCCCCGGGGCGGACGCCCGCGTCGACGACGAAACGGATCGAGCGCTCGCGCAGCGTCATCTGGAGCGCCTCCGTACAGAGACGCCCCGTCGCGCGAACGTTCAGATCAGTGTGGCGGTCATTCACGGCTCACCGGCGGAAGAGATCCTCGCGTACTCGCGCGACAAGGCGTTCGACATGGTCGTCATCGGCACGCACGGGCGAACCGGGCTCCGCCGCGTCCTGATGGGCAGTGTGGCCGAGGCGGTGGTACGCGGAGCGTCTTGCGCCGTCCTGACGCTTCACCTCCCTTTTCCGGCGCAGGTGTGAACACCCGCGACCGAGAGAGCGATACGGAAGCCTTCATCCTGAGCATGAGGCGTACCCTGGGTCAGTCAACTCGGTGCATCCGCGTGCGCAGGTAGTCGACGGTCATGGCTCCCGCGACACGACCGCATCGTCCGAGCCGGTCCTCGACGCTGATACCCGTGTTGCTCGGGTGAATGCCGATCTTGTCGATCTCGTTGCCGTGCTGATCGACAATCGATACCTCGACGTCGACGTCGGCAGGCTTCTGGACGAACACTCCCGAGACGCCATACACGCCCGGCCCGACCGACTTCACCATGGCACGCACCGTGTACTTTGCGTTCGGGTCCCACAGATCTTGCGTAACGATCGCGCGCGCGAACGTGTCGTTGAAGCTCTTCTTCGCGTCGGCCCACTTGGTCACGTCGTCGGGATTCGCCGCCAGGTACTCGGGCTCCGTCTTCTCGCCGACACGTAGCGGTACGGCGAAGCTGACCGGCGCCAGCGCGAACTTGGTCTGATCGACGAGCGGGTTCGGGTTCGCCTGAGCCAGAATGGCGGGTCGGGCGGCGGCGCATCCGCTGGCAGCGACGAGCAGTGCGAGACACACGCGGAGCGCGCCACTTCTCGCCCGCGCCGTTCGCGCACCCGTCGTCGCATGAGCTCGCACATCCATTGGCTCACTTCAGCATCGAACGGTGACCGTGTCCAAGTGCTTCCACGGCGATTCACCGCTCGCCCCGTGCGCGGAGAGGCTTTCGACGATCGAGGGTAGTCGCGTGCGCTACGAAGCGAGCTCGGCGACGCCGACCCCGTCGCTCCCCACGACCGCGAAGCTCGTCCGCCCGTAGGTCCAGGATCCGGCGTCGACGAGCGGAATGCTTTGCCCGTCTGCGACCTCCGTCCACGAGATCCCTGGACGGTGGGAGTGCCCGACGATGCCGACCCGCAGGTCTTGGCGGACGGACTGCTCCCACGCGAGAAGGGGAACACCGAGCTGCGCGGCGTCGTCGCGGACGACCCACGGCGCCGACCACCCGGCGGGGACCGCGGCTCCCGCCGGTGCAGGCGGCCACGGGAGGCTCGTGTGATCCAGGTCGGTGAAGATCGGGTCGGCGAGGCTCGTGTCGAAGAATCGCTGCAGCGCCTCGACCGCGTCGCCGACGACGGGCATCGTCACCACCGACTGCACGAGCGACAGGAGCCACGTCTGATAGTCGACGCTCAGCTGGATGTTCTCGAGCGACACGAGATCGTTGCCATGAAAAGCCAGGACGCCAGGGCCGAGGGCGCGGACGATATGCGCATTGATACCGAAGCGACCGAGCTCGGCCCGATGGTCGAACAGCTCGTGATCGTGGTTGCCGATGCAGTGCAGGAGCGGCAGCGCGGTCGCCTGACTGGCAACGGTCGGATAGGCCTGCAACACGATCCCCAGACGGTCCTCGAACGAAGCGGCGGGCGCGCTCGTCCGCATGACGTCGAAGAAATCACCGAGCTGGACGGCCGCAAACCGACCGGGCTCGAGCGTCTGCCGCAGCTGCGCCAGGGCGGCGAGGAAGCGCTCGAGACGAGCGGTACGCCCCGCATCGCCCTCCTGGAAAGAATCGCCCTGGCCAATGCCGAGATGAACGTCGGGGATGACGATCGCGGCGTCGACGCTGAGCGCGAGAGACGACCCGTCGGTGAGCACGGCCTGCATCGACGCCCCTCCCGCCTCGCTCAGCCATCGGAAAGGAACGCCCTGCCCGAGGAAGAACTGCGCGATCTGGTCGAGTGTCATTGAGGCCCGTCTCCATCCCAAGCAACCGAAACTGCGTACACTCGGTAATAGCACGCACCCGACGGCCGCTCCGAGGCTCGCGTCATGTCGTGGCGGGAGGGATCATCGTAGAAGAGGACATGAACCCGTGTCCCTCGATCACCGAACGCGAGCTGCTGGTTGGGGCACGCCTGCTCCCCGCAGGGCCGCGCCGTGACCTGTGGGGCCTCGACCGCCAGCTTCGCGGGGAACACCGGACAATCTCGACGAGGCTGACCGTTCACGGTCGCCGCTCCAACCCACATCGCGGTGAGATCGTCGATCGGGCTGCCCCTCAGGTAGGCGGGGAGATCCGGCGGCGTCGTGCAGCTCACGGGGGTCTCGGGGCTCGCCTGCATCGGAGCGGCTGCTGCGGTGGGGTTCTTCGCGATGGACGTCAGCTGGGGCGGGACGACTCCCTGGCCCCCGATCGGGGATGCGACGATGGAGCAGCGAACGCTCGGCCGGCTGGTGGGGCACCCGAGGAGGCACACGGAGAGGCCGGCGATGGCAAAGGCGATGCGCATCCGGGAGAGATCGCATCCCGGGCTCGGCGGATCAACAGCCAGCACAGTCGAGTTCGTAGTGCTCACTCAGTGGCAAGTTATTTCTTGACCGATGTGAATTCGTGAGGCATAAGTTGAATCATCGACGCATTGGTCGCGTCCAACCGTCCAAAGGAACCAGCCGAGCCGCGAGGCTCTCTGCACGAACATGACGACCCTTCGCACCCATCAATCATCTGCCTTTTCGTCGCGTGAAGCGGCGTGGCAGGGGTGCGCTCGGGCCACGGCGACAGATCGCGGCTATCTCCGATCCCTCCCGTTCCCCGGCCTGAAGGGCTGCGTCCGCGTCGATACCCAGGCAATCAGCCTGATCCCCGTCGGATCCAAGCTCGGTCAGGCAAACCCGGAGGCCTCTCCCTAGGCGAACCCAGAGTCGTTTCACACGCTCTCGAGGCCGCCCAGGGAAACCCAGGCGGCCTTCGTCGTTTGTGGCTCGGAGCCGGCCTCCACCAACCACGACGGCGGAGCGCGGCAAGCCGAGGCATCGCCCCAGAATTTGATCATGACATATGGCACCGGAGACCCCATCAAGACCCATGCTCGGCATACATAGTCCGTAATGCAACACCCAAGGATCGTTCCGCCCGCCCGCAGAGATCCATCCCTCGCAACCACGAGGATGACGGGAGACGTGCGTTCTGCGCTTCACCTCGATGAGCAGATACACCGCGACAGTTCAGACGACCCGTAGACATCGAGGTTCATCTCCGTGCAGCCATGAAGGCCGCCGAGGATGCCCCTCGGCGGCCTTCGTCGTATCAAGAACAGGAGAGTCTCGATGAAACCGCAGTCGGTATTCACCTATGCCGGGACGTTCGCCCAACAGTAGGGCACCGGGCTCTTAACCCGTGAGGTGAGGGTACGAATCCCTTGCGTCCCACGTCTTTGGCGCCAATCCGGCGCGCTCATTCCGGGATCGTCTAGTCGGCAAGACACTGGGCTCTGACCCCAGGAACGCAGGTTCGATTCCTGCGCCCGGAACCGACGGAGGCCACACGGCCGATGTCATCACCCCTTCGTCGCAGCAATCCGCGTTCGGAAAGAACCGAAGTGAACGACGTCCAGCTTGCTGGACGAAGTCCACGGCGGTCTACGGCGGCCGCAAGGCCGACGTGAACGTGACGAAGGGTGACGTGTGCCTGGCGTCTGCGCCTCCGGTCGGTCCGGATCCGCGGCACCAGGCCTTGCTCCTTGAAAACTCGGCGCCAATCAACGGCGATGCCGCACGCGACCGGTGAATGACCACTTCGGTCGTCACTCCTCCGTGTGCGTGCGGGATCGCCATCATTCCAGCGTGGCCCAACGGTAGGGCACCCGGCTGTTAACCGGAACTGTGAAGGTTCGACTCCTTCCGCTGGAGCCACGCCGACCTGTCGGAGCTGGTCAAGGGCTGTGAGCTAGTCGAGTGATAGCGTCCGGTTGAAGCCCGGAAGAACGTGGTGCGAGCCCACGACAGCCCACCCGTGCGATCGCGCACGCACCATGGTGACGTTACTCGTCTGGGACGAGGGTCGGCCGTGAACCGACGGAGGCGGGTTCGATTCCCGTACGTCACCCAATAGTGCGCTGTGAGACTTCCTATGCCTCGTGATGCGACCGGTGTCGCAGCTCCGCTGTCTACGGAACGAGACGGGTTCGACTCCCGTACGAGGCGCTCGTGCACGCCAGGAGATGAAGAGTGCCTGGGTCGCAGAGTCATGGTGACCGGCCGAGCCTCCAAAACTCGGAGAGGGGGTTCGATTCCCTCGCGACCCGCGAGATCGGAGCTCCGGTCGAAGTCTAATCGTTGCGGCGACGCCGCTCCCTGTCTCGGTGGATTCCGAGCACCGGTCTACGAAGCCGGTCGTCCAGGTTCGATTCCTGGCAGGGAGACTACTCCGTGAACACTCAACACACGCGCGACCGCGCTCGAGCCGTCGGTCCCGCATTTCATGTCTACAGGCTCGGAAGGGAGAACGCGGTCATGGCACACAAGACACTCTTCTCGCCGGCATCGAAGTCGACGCCGGCGGACACCCACAACGAGGCGAGCGGGCGCGCATACGCGTTCTCGCCGGCGCACGCCCTCGCCCAGTACGCGGCGACGGGCACGTTCAATCAGACCTATTACGCGAGCGAGGTCGATCAGCTCCAGAAGGTGCTCGAGCTCGCGTCGAAGGTCGACCCCGAGCTCATCGCGAAGACCGCGGTCTACTGCCGCGAGAAGGGGTTCATGAAGGACATGCCTGCGTTCTTGGCCGCGTACCTCGCGGTCAAGGACGTCCGGCTCCTCGCGCTGGTCTTCCCGCGCGTCATCGACAACGGGAAGATGCTCCGCAACTTCGTCCAGATCGTCCGGTCAGGCGCGGTTGGCCGCAAGTCGTTCGGGTCGGCACCCAAGCGACTCGCGCGCGCATGGTTCACCAGTCGCACGCCCGAGGTCATCTTCCGACAGTCGATCGGAAGCGACCCCTCTCTCAAGGATGTCATCAAGATGATTCGCCCTTCGCCGAAGCTGGCGACCGGTGAGATCGATGCCGTCCGTGAGGCCCTCTACGGCTACCTCATCGGGAAGGACGTCCCGCACGACAAGCTTCCTCCGCTCGTGCAGGCATTCGAGGCGTTCAAGAAGGACGGCGGCGACATCCCGGACGTTCCGTTCGAGATGCTCACGGCGCTCGATCTGAGCACCGAGCGCTGGGCGGCGATTGCCAAGAAAATGAGCTGGACCCAGCTGCGGATGAACCTGAACACGCTCCTTCGTCACGGGGTCTTCGCTGACGAGAGCATGGTCTCGTTCGTGGCGAGCAAGCTCCGAGACCCGGAGCTCGTGCGCCGGTCGCGGGTCTTCCCGTTCCAGCTCCTCGGCGCGTTCAAGGCGGCGAAGAGCGACATGCCTGTGGAGCTCACCATGGCCTTGCAAGAGGCAATGGAGGTCTCCATCGAGAACGTGCCGATGGCTCTCGGGAAGGTCTTTCTTTGCCCTGACGTCTCGGGCTCGATGCAGAGCCCAGCGACGGGCTTCCGTAAGGGAGCGACGTCTCTGGTCCGCTGCGTCGACATCGCGGCGCTCGTCTCGGCTGCGTTCCTGCGGCGGAACACCTCTGCGGAGGTGATCCCCTTCTCGGACGACGTCGTGAAGATGCCGCGGCGGCTGAACCCGCTCGACTCGGTCATGACCAACGCGCAGTACCTCGCCAGCTTGCCGAGCGGCGGTACTGCGTGCAGCGCGCCGCTCCGCCACTTGAACGAGCGGGGCGCGACGGGCGACCTCGTGATCTACGTCTCGGACAACATGTCCTGGGCGGACTTCTCGAGGGCACCTGGCGGGGCCGCGACCGTCATGGCGGAAGAGTGGAACCGGTTCCGTCGCCGGAACCCGAACGCGAAGCTCGTGCTCATCGACGTCCAGCCCAACAGCTCGACCCAGATGCACGAGCGCGCCGACGTCCTCAACGTCGGCGGATTCTCCGATTCGGTCTTCGACGTCATCTCGCTCTTTGCGAAGGGCGAGCTCGACGAAGGCCACTGGGTCGGGGCTATCAGCGGCGTTTCTCTCGCGTAGAAAGCGGCGTGCATAGCGTACGCCGGTCGTCGATCGCGGGCCGCCGGAGACAGTGTCTCCATGGCGGCCCGCGGTCGCGGCGCTCTGGGCAACTAGACCCGTATGGACCGGGGCGGGCTTGTAACGCCCGCGTCTCTGACCAGCTCGGTTCGATTCCGAGGTTGCCCACCACGGCAGATGCCGTGAGGACTACATCCACCCTGAACCGGTGGTCCCTCCGGGGACCATGTCCTCACACCTTTGCTGCCGTCTCTCTTTGCGGTGATGGTTCAACAGAAGAACGCGAGGTCGCCAGCCTCGAGACCCGGGTGCGATTCCCGGTCGCCGCTCCGGTCGAATGATGCGTTTTCGACCTCAGAACGCAGTGAATGCAGCAGGGACTACATGTCGCGAGTTCGAGTCTCGCCGATCACGCGCTTCATCTCGCGTCGTCGTAGCTCAGTGGGTAGAGCAGTGTCTCCGCTATCCTTGTCGCTGCTCTTGCCATCTCGCAGGGTGCTCCGCCGGTGCGCTCGTCTCCTGCAGAGTGGACGCCGCGGGTGCAACTCCCGCAGACGGCTCCGAGCTCGGAACAAGATCACGATCATCTAGGTGTAGCTCAACCTGGCAGAGCACTCGGTTTGGAACCGAGAGATGCGCGTTCAAATCGCGTCACCTAGACCAGGCAACACCACGCCGACGTAGCCCAACTGGCAGGAGGCAGCACGCTTAGAACGTGCGCAGTGTCCGTTCGAATCGGACCGTCGGTACCGACGAACAGCAAGGAGAAGCCCAATGCAAACCCGCAAGAGAAAGAGGTGAAGCCATGTCGACACGAACCCTGATGCTGACACCATGGATGGCGCCCCAACGCGTGATCTCGTGGCAACGAGCCGTCGTGCTGCTCTACCTCGGCAAAGTCGAGGTGCTGGAGGAGTACGACGACTGGCTCGTTGCACCGTCGACCGCGATCCGCACGCCCGCCGTAGTCCGCCTCAGCCCGCACGTGACCGGCGGGAGCGTGTCGAGGAAGAACAAGGTGCGCTTCTCGCGCACGAACGTCTTCACGCGCGACGGGTTCCGCTGCCAGTACTGCGGCGACCGGAAGGGGACAGACGAGCTGAACTACGACCACGTCGTTCCCCGTGTTCGCGGCGGAAAGACGGGGTGGGAGAACATCGTCACATCCTGCTACGCATGCAATGATCGCAAGGGGAGCCGCACGCCTGATCAGGCCGGCATGAAGCTTCTTCGGAAGCCCTTCAAGCCGACGTCTCTGCCGCTCGCTCCGGTTCTTCGCTCGGGAAAGGACGTACCCTCCGCATGGCGGGTGTACTGCGCCTTCCCCGAGGACGAGGGCCAGACGCGCGTGGTGTGACGACACGTCTCCGGCTCAGCCGGAGCGTGGCCGTTCGCGGTCGCGACTACCCGACGTCTTGGAGGTCTGCCTCGGCGCGCTCTCCGCGAAAGCGGTCGAGCAAGGTCGACGCGCCAGGTGCGCGTCGACTGCCGTGTGTCTCTTCCGGGCCCAGACGCTAAACAGGGCCACCTCAGCGTGTAGCTCAGCCAGGCAAGAGCGTCGGTGCCCGAGCGCAAGCGTGGTACTCCCACGCTTGCACTCGGGGGAGCCGAAGATCGTAGGTTCGAATCCTGCCACGCTGACCCGTCCGTTCTCGCGACGGGCCATGACGGGTTGGTTACCCTGCGCTCCCTGATAAGGAGCGCGCACTGCGTTCGATTCGCAGATGGCCCACTTCGGGTCCCCGCTGCAGTACCTGGGTGTAGCTCAATCTGGCTAGAGCGCTCGGTTCGGATCCGAGAGGTTGTGGGTTCAAATCCCGCTTCCCAGACCATGGAAGGTGAATCGATCGAGGATCGAGCCCGTTTCGAAAGCGGTGCGCGCTGCGCGAGCGGCGTGGGGAGCGAGACCTCCACCTTCCTAAGTTTTCGTTGATTGCGCCGAGCTTTCAAGCCCGATCCACCGCGAGCGCAGCCATGAGCCTCTTCCACAAGTACCCAGACATCGTGCGTCTCCACAAGCGCCCAGAGCTTCTGAGCGTGAAGCAGGTCGTCGCGACCGAGAAGATTCACGGCACGAACTTCCGTGTGTTCTTCCCGGCCGGGATGAGCGGTGTCGCCGACGTTCGGTTCGGCGGCCGCAACGAGGAGCTCGCTCCCGGCGACCTCGGCTTCTACGGCGGGCGCCCCGTGCGCTGGTTCAAGGATCAGCCGAACCTCCTCATGAGGATGTTCGAGGCCTTCACCTCTTACGGGTTCACCGACGTGACCGTCTTCGGCGAGGCGTTCGGGGCGGGCATCCAGAAGGGCGTGCGGTATGCCGCCGACGACGGGGTCCTCTTTCGCGCCTTCGACGTGATGGTCGGAGACAACTTCGTGACCTACGATCTCTTCGCCTCCGTGTGCGCGGAGTCTGGCCTTCCACGTGTGCCGGAGGTGTGGCGCGGCGAGCCAAGCGTCGCGGCGTTCGACGCCTTGCTCGAGCAGGACTCGATCGAGGCCAAGAAGAACGGGGTCACCGCCGAGGGGAACGTCTCCGAGGGGGTCGTCATCCGCTCCACTCCGCTTCTGCGTGACGTCTTCGGACAGTGGCTCATCATCAAGCACAAGTCCGAGAGGTTCGCCGAGGTGGCAAAGAAGGGCTCGTCGTCGACGGCGCTCGCTCCGGCGCAGTCCTTCGCGGAGACGTTCGTCGTGGAGGGTCGCGTCACGAACGCGCTCGGTCGCCTGCGAGACCGTGGCGTCGTTCTCGAGGCCGACATGGCGGACATGCGCCTGCTCGTACCTGCGCTCGTGGAAGACCTTCTCAAGGAGTGTAGCTCCGAGTGGAGGGAGGCCATCTCCAGCGGCGTCAGCGACAGGCAGGTGCGCGGTGCGGTCACCAAGGCGCTCGGGATGGTGTACCGCCGCATGCTGATCGCACGGGTCTCCTCGTAGGCCCGTGCGATCGTCATCCGAGCTTCATTGCGTGGACTGGGGTCCATTCCGGTTCTACGAAGAGGCTCGCCGACGGGTGAAATCATGTCGCTCAAGTATTTCGCGCAGAAGATCGGGGAGAGCCATTACGTCCTGCCGCGCACGGGCAAGATGCGGGTCGACGCTCATGCGTTCTTCTCGGAGCTTCTGTTCGAGCGCACCGAAGAGTCGATGTGGGCCCAGATCGCGAATGCCGCGGCGTACGAGGGGGTCATTGGCGCCTACATGATGCCCGACGCTCACTCCGGCTACGGGGTGCCCGTCGGGTGCGTGGTCGTCACCGAGGGCACGCTCATCCAGGCGGGATCGGGGTACGACATTTCCTGCGGGGTGCTTTACATGCGAGTCCCCGGCCTCACCGCCGAGCAGGTCGCCCCCTGGGATCGTCGCGCCCGCTGGATCGACGAAGTGGAGAAGCGGGTCGCCACCGGCGTCGGCTCCGGCCGGCCCGCGCTGATGCCGCGGTTCTCGTCGAAGAAGGCGGACGACGTGCTCCGGCACGGCGCGAGAGCGATCGGTGTCTCGGCCGACGTATGCGAGCGTCAGTACATCGAGGTGCCGGAGGACGTCGACCTGCGCAAGATCCACCGCGCGTACGACAAGGTCATCTCGCAGCTCGGCTCGGTCGGCGGCGGCAACCACTTCATCGAGATGCAGGTCGACCGCGACACCGGGGAGGTCTGGGTGATGATCCACTGCGGCTCCCGCGGCTACGGCTGGCAGACGGCGAACCACTTCTTCTACGAGGGAGCGAGCCTGCGTGGGCTTCCCAAGAACCGCAGAGAGGACTCGTGGCTCCGCATCGACGAGCCGCTCGGGCGTGAGTACTGGGTTCACCACAACACTGCAGCGAACTTCGCCGTCGCCAACCGCCACATCATCGTGCGCGGCGTCCAGGAGGCGCTCCGCGGCGTGTTCGGCTGCGAGGGCGAGGTTTACTACGAGATCTCACACAACCTCGTTCAGGAGGAGACGCTCGTGTTGCCGGACGGTTCGACCAAGCGAGGCTTCGTCCACCGCAAGGGGGCGACGCGCGCCTTCCCCGCGGGCCACCCCGATCTCGTTGGCACCGTCTGGAGCAAGACCGGTCACCCATGCCTCGTCCCCGGCTCGATGTTCGACGGCGCCGCGATCCTCTTCGCGGAGCCGGGTGCGTCACGGTCGGGCTTTTCGGTCAATCATGGCTCGGGGCGTCTCATGGCCCGGGGCGCAGCAAAGCGTGACCTCGAAGCCTCGCAGGGTGAGATCGATCGCGAGATGCACGAGATCGTCCGCGATTTTGGAGGAGTAAAGATCACCGGCATCGTCGGGAACACGAAGAGGACGCCGCTCGACGAGTGCGCGCGTGTCTACAAGAACCTCGACGACGTCCTTGCCGTGCTCGAGACGGAGGGGATCGCGCGGGTCGCCCATAGGCTCTACCCGGTCGCCAACATGAAGGGGATGGACTGAGACGGGGAGCGCGACGTCGATCGTTTGGGTGACATGCGCGCCGGCGACGTGCGCCGTACGGTCCTTCCCATGCGAACCGAGACCTTCAGCGTGAGCACGACGCCCGTCCACCCGTCCGTCGAGTCGGCGCTCTCGCAGCTTTTCGAGGCCGCTCTTGCCGAACCCGATTTCGCCACGCCTTCGGCGGCAGCACGAACGCTGCGGGAGCACGGCGCCTCGAGCGAACGATCCAACCAAACCGCGAACCTCGCCGCGCCGCGGCTGATCGCACGCACCTGATGGGTTCCGTCAGCCGGGCCGCTGACTAATTGGTCTTTTCTTAGCCTTTCTTGCCTGCACCACGACGCCGAGCTCCTCGATCCGCAACCTCAGGGGTAGCGCTGCGGCGCACCTCGATTGAGGCTACCGCGCGGTACGGTGCACGGTAAGCTCCCGCGCCGACCACCCGAGCAAGGAGCTTCCCCTGCGCCGCATCCCGCGAATCAGCCTTCTCCGCGTCCCTTCGCTCGCGGCCCTCGTCGCGTGTGGTGCGGGCGACATCGCTGGTCCCGCGCCTCAAGCGCCTGTGCCCGTCGCGAGCGCCGCACCCACACCGCCACCGGCTTCGAGGCCTGCGTACCCCGCGGCCGAAAAGCGACCCGTTGTGGACAGCTACGGGGACGTCCGCGTCTCCGACGACTACCGCTGGCTCGAGGACTGGAACGATCCGAACGTGAAGGCGTGGTCGGAGGCGGAGAATGTCTTCGCACGGAAATGGCTTGATGCCGGGCAGAGCCGTGACGTGATCCGGGCGCGCGTCGAGAGACTGATGGGCGACACGTCGCCCTCCTGGACTGGGCTCGCCGCACGCCGCGGCGTCTTCTTCGCCCTCGAGCGTCGACCACCGAAGCAGCAGCCCTACCTCGTCGTGCTGAAGTCGCTCGATGACCTGCAGGGATCGCGCGTACTCGTGGACCCGAGCGTGATCGACCCGAGCGGCTCGACCTCGATCGGGTGGTTCGCCCCCTCGCCCGACGGGAAGCGGGTCGCTGTCTCGCTTGCGAAGGCAGGCGCAGAGCATGGCGACGTGCACGTGTTCGACGTGGCGACCGGCAAGGACGGAAAAGACGCCGTGCCCCAGGCCGACGGCGCCGGAAGCGGCGAGTGCCTCGCATGGAACGCAGACGGCAGCGGGTTCTTCTACACGCGCGGTCGCCCCGATGGCGCATCGCCGAACGCCTACCGTCACGTCAACTTTCACAAGCTCGGCGACGCGGCGGAAAAGGACGTCGCCGTTCTTGGCCAGGACGGGCCGAGAATCGCGCAGTGGGAGGTCACGACGGGGGGCGACGGGCGCACGATCGTGGCGCGAATGGAGGACGGCGACAGCGGGCACTGGGAGCACTGGGTGCGCGTCCCCTCCACGGGGAAGTGGCTCCTCGTCGCGACGCGGGCCGATGCCGTTCGCCGCGTGGTCGTCGGGCCCGACGGGTCGCTCTTCTTCGTCTCCTCGAAGGACGCCCCGAAGCGGCGGTTGCTCCGCAGCTCCGGGGCGTCGCCTTCGCTCGCCAAGGCCGACGTCGTCCTTCCCGAGGGGGACGCCGTGCTTTCCGACGTGCTCCCGACAAGATCCCGCCTGTACTTGCTCGAGGACATCGGCGGCGTCTCCAGGCTTCGCAGCGCGCCGCTCTCGCGCGGGAAGGTCGGCGCTCCTGCGGTCGTCGTGGCCCCCACCGTGTCCGCGATCGGCGCGCTCGAGGTCCTCGGAGGCGACGACATCGCCTTCGCTGCGACGAGCTACACACGGCCGACCGCCGTCTATCGGGTGACCTCGAAGGACGGCTCGGTGACGAAGACCGCACTGGCGGCGACCTCGGCCGCGGACTTCAGCGGTGTGGAGGTCAGCCGCGAGGAGTGCGCCTCGATTGGCGGCATCAGGGTGCCGATCACCGTTCTTCGCTTGCGCTCGACGGGGCTGAACAGCGACGCGCCAACCCTTCTCACCGGCTACGGCGGGTTCGGGCTCTCCCTCACTCCTCGATTCCGCGCCCACACGCTCACCTGGCTCGAGCAGGGGGGCGTCTATGCGGTCGCTAACATTCGTGGCGGTGGCGAGCTCGGCGAGGCGTGGCACACCGGAGGCAACCTCACGAACAAGCAGAACGTCTTCGATGATCTCTATGCGTGCGCACAACACCTGACCGACGCGAAGTACACGTCTCCGGCGCATCTCTCGATCATCGGCGGGTCGAACGGCGGCCTGCTCATGGGTGCGGAATTGACCCAGCATCCAGAGGCATTCAAGGCCGTGGTCTCGATGGTCGGGATCTACGACATGCTACGGGTCGAGCATGACGCGAACGGCGCGTTCAACGTGACCGAGTACGGAACCGTCGGGGATCGGGCGCAGTTCGACGCGCTCTATGCCTACTCGCCCTATCAGCACGCGAAAGATGGCGTCGCATACCCTGCGATCCTTTTCATGACCGGCGCCAACGACCCTCGCGTCGCCCCGTATCATTCGCGAAAGATGGTCGCGCGCCTGCAGGCCGCCACGTCGTCCGACGCACCGATCCTCCTCCGCACGAGCGCCAACACGGGGCACGGGATGGGCACGCCCCTCGCGGCGCAGATCGAGGAAATGACAGACGTCTACACGTTTCTCTTCCAGACGCTGGGCGTGACGGTCGCGCCGAAGTAACGATCGCCCCTCATGTCCTACATCGCTCAAGCCTCCCGCCTGATCTCCGTACCGGCGGAGGTCGCGTTCGACTGCCTCGCCGATCATGACTCCTGGGCAACCTGGATGCCCGAGTCGTTCCGTCCGTTCGGCCGTTCACTCGGTCGCCTCTGCCCAGGGATGAAGTTCCGTGTGCGCATCCTCGGGTCGCCGCTCCCCGTCGGCGTGGGCGTTCGTGTCGTGGACCGCGCGCGTGAGCTGACCTGGGGCGGCGGCGTGCCCGGCGTCTTCCTCGCCGAACACCGGTTCCTGTTCGAGCCGAGAGGGGACTCCTCCGTCGAGGTGCGGTCCGTCGAGACCTGGTCCGGCGTCATTCCGAGGCTCCTGCGCCGCACGATCCTCCCCTCCTCCGAACGAGTCGGAAACGACCAGCTCGCGGCGCTCGATGCTGCGAGCCAAGCGCGGCGTGCGGGACGAAGCTGAGCGAGAGCGGGAAGGCCGAAAACGGCGGGCGCACCGGCGGCCTCGCCGCTCTCGCGAGCAAATTGTAAGCATTCCTGAGTGGCCGGTGGCTGCGCGACGACGTCGCTTTAGCCACGCTCGAGTCGCCGAGGTCACAGCGTCGAGAACGCGCCCACCGAGGACGGTGCTGCGATCACGGGACCAAGACCGCCGCGCCTTCGAATCGGCCGGCGCGGAGGTCGCCGAGCGCTCGATCGGCTTGCTCGAGCGGATAGGGCGTCGTGTGGGTCACCACGCCAATTTCCGGCGCCAACCGCAAGAAGTCGATGCCGTCCTGTCGAGTCAGATTCGCGACGGACGCGATCTGCCGCTCTTCCCAGAGGCTTCGGTAGGGAAAGCTCGGGATGTCGCTCATGTGGATCCCTGCACAAACCACGCGCCCACCCTTTCGGACCGCACGGAGCGCGAGCGGGACGAGCTTGCCATCGGTCGCAAAGATGATGGCGGCATCGAGCGGCTGCGGGGGCACCTCGTCGGAACCTCCGGCCCAGCGTGCGCCAAGGCTCCGCGCGAACGACTGAGTCGCACCATCTCCGGGGCGCGTGAATGCGTATACGGAGCGCCCCTGCCAGTTCGCGACCTGCGCGACGATGTGGCCCGCAGCGCCGAAGCCGTAGATTCCGAGCGCCTTCCCCTCGCCCGCGATCACGAGCGAGCGCCAGCCGATGAGCCCGGCGCAGAGCAAAGGGGCAAGCGACACGTCAGCCCCAGCCTCGCCCAGCGGGAGCGCATAGCGCGCGTCGGCGATGGCCGCCGTGGCGAAGCCCCCATCTCGTGTGTACCCCGTGAACCCTGGGCGATCGCAGAGGTTCTCGTGGCCGCTCACGCAGTAGCTGCACACACCGCAGGTATGGCCAAGCCATGGAATGCCCACGCGCTCCCCCGTGCGCAACCCCTGCACCCCATCGCCGATCGCATCGATCCGTCCGACGATCTCGTGGCCTGGGACGATCGGCACTCGCGGGTCGGCCAGCTCGCCATCGACGACGTGCAGGTCGGTGCGGCACACGCCGCATGCCGACACCTTCACCCGGACTTCGCCGGGCCCGGGCTGTCGGTCGTCGAGCGTCGTCCACTCGAGCGGAGCCCCGAGCTTCTTGAGCACCATGGCTTGCATGTGGCCGTCCTTGGATACGTGAAGACTGTGACCATGAGCCCATGAGCGCGCAATGCACTCACGGCAGGTGGATTCTGCGCCTCGATGGCGCTCAGCGCGGCGGGGGATCCTCGGCCGTCACATCGTGCTCACCGGACGAACGTCGACCGTGCCCCAGAGGATCGCGCGATCTTTCTCCGCGAGGTTCACTCCGTTGACCTCGCCCCTCGGCTCACCGAAGCTCCGCAGCACGACGACTGCGTTTTCCGACGCCGCGCGTCGCACCGCGCTCACGAGTCGTCCGCGATAGGCGGCCGTGGCGCCGTCGAGAATGTTCGAGAGCGTGAACGCGTTGAAGCTTCCGGGCGGAGACGCCTCGAGGTAAGAGGCCGCATCGGCGAGCACCAGCTCGATCCGCGCAGCGTCTCGCGGCACCGGAAGAGCCGCCGGCGCCGCTCCCAGGAGCAACGCATGAGCATACGGGTTGCTCGCGTTCGGATGACTCGCGAACGCTCGGGCCATGCGCGCACGCATGACCGCGCCGAAGTGAGCGGGCAGGAAGTCGAGGAACTCCTTGGCGTAGACAGCGCGCAGCCCGGCAACGGACATCATTGCGCCGAAGCCAGTGCGAAAGCGCCAGGTGTCCAGCCGGTCCCGCCAGAACGCGACCTGCGCGTCGAGGTCCGAGAGCGCGAGGAATGCCCGCACGACATCCTCGCGCCAGCCCGCGAGAGGCATCAGCGCACGCCCGAACCCCATCACCTTTTCGGCCGTTCCGACCACCATCTGAGCGCCCGCGATTCGCCGCTCCGCATAGGCGAGCTGTGTTGGATTGATGTCGCACGCCACGACCTCGTGACGCTCACACAGGCTCAGCGCGGTGCAGCCCGCGGACGCGATACAAAACACCCGTCCCCCTGCCGGGAAGGCCGTCCGCTCGATGTCGACGTCCTCGTACATGCGGCCGAAGAGGACGCGCTTCGGCCCGGCGCGAGAATCGAAACGCCCGGCGGTCCATGCCGTCGCAGCCGTCACGACCGCCCTCCGCTCATCGCGGCCGCGACCCATGCGAGTAGCAGGAACGGTACGTTCTTCACCACCATCCCCGCAGGGTCATGGATGATGTGTCTCGCCCAGAGAAGCCCGTTCGCGTTCAGGGTGACCAACAGCACGGTCTGCGCCAGCGCGCAGAGCCCCGGGGTAACGCCCGACATCACCCAGGCCGCGACCGCGATCTCCGTGAAGCCGAGCGCCAGGAGGAACCGTTGGCCGACGAGGGGTCCGAGCTTGGGAACGGCCTCGACGACCTGCATCTGTCGGCGCTCTCTACCGAGCACCTTGCACCAGAGGCCTTCGTACAGCCAGACCGCCGCTACCGCGCTCCGCACGAGCAGGAGCGGAGGAAGTGCAGGCGAGATGTCGTGCATGCTTCGAGCAGAGCACAACGCGTGCCGCCGCGGCACAGGCCGTGCACGGCGTGCGCGCCATGAGACGATTGTCGCGCGTTGGTCGGCTTTTCCCTCGCAACACGACCGTCGACTCCGTGGAGACCGTGGTTCGTTTTGCCGCCACACCCGAGGCGGTTTGGCGGGGGATGCTCTTCTACGAGGAGGTCCCGCGCCGCCCCACACCCCTGCTGCGACTGTTCCTCCCGTTGCCGCTGCGCACGGAAGGCGACAAGACACGCGTCGGAGCGACGATCGCTTGCACTTACGAGAACGGCTACCTCGAGAAGCGGATCACCGAAGCCGAGCCGGCGCGGTTCGTACGTTTCGATGTTCTCGTCCAGAAGCTCGGCATCGAGGACTGCGTCTCGATGGGGGAAGGCTCGTACGACATTCGCGGCGACGCCGACGGCGCCGAGGTGGTGCTCACCACCCGATATCGCGGACACCTGCGGCCGCGCTGGATATGGCGCCCCTTCGAGCGCTTCCTCGCACACCGCCTGCACCACCACATTCTCGACGGGATGCGTGACTCGCTCGAAGCACCGGTCGCGTCAAATGCGACCCCCGCGCTTCCCGGCAAGAGTGAGGCGATCGTGAGAGGGTGAGGCGGTTCTGCAACGGGCGAGCGCGCGAGGGTGTCAGGGCTCGCGAGGCTGTCTTGGGACGGCCTTGTAGCGCGACCGCAGATCACCGGCCACCACCACCAGGAACGCCGCAAACGAGAGCGTGCCGATGACCTGACCCACGGACATCGCGACGATGACGGGGATCGGGCGAGGGTCGAGCAACGACCAAACGATGAGCCCCAGCGCAAACAGCGCGAGCAGACACGCCACAATCAGGATACGCGGAGCAGACGGGAGCTTCATCGCGAACCTCGAGTCGTTGCAGGAATGACAGGCGGGGCTTCCCCTGCGGGGCGGAAGTTCGGGTGCGCATAGCCGTGGCACCCCGCGCTCGCGCAGCTGATGCGATCAGCGCGGGTGTCGTCGAGCGTCTCGCGGTGGTCGGGGATCTGGAGCCAGAGCATGTCCTCCGTCGAGTGACACTGCATGCAATTGCCGTTCGGAAAAGGCTGTAGCAGGTGGATCTTCTCCTTCGCCTCGGCGATCGTCGTCGAGTAGTACTGCGTGTAGTAGAGCCACACGTGCCTCATGCCGCCGAGCTTCGTCAGCACGGTGCCGAACATCCCGTAGTCCTCGTGGCACGTGTAACAGTTCTCGTCTCCGAAGAGCTTGTTGCGGCCGTGGCGCGAGGATAGCGAAGTGCTCTTCGGGTCATTCGAGTCGTCTCGATGCGCCTCCATCACGTGGCAATCGCCGCAGAATGATCGCTGTTTCGTGCGCTCGTAGCCCTGGACATTGCCGGCCATGGCAGCGCCGATCGGAAATACGCCGAGGCCCAGAAGAAGGAGGACCTTGGTGCCGGTAGTCCACACAGGGCGCACCACGAGGTAGCCGATGAGGATGATTGCCGAGGCCAGCGCACAGCCCAAAGCGATGGTGGTCAAGGGTGAAGCGGGTAGGCTCAAGGCTCCTCCGCGCGCCGTGCCCAAGAATTGCACGGGAGCGCGGACAGATGGTGTGCAAGACGACGGCCACGCGCTCCTGGCGCCTACGACGAACGCTCGGCGTGCTGGTATGCGCGTGGGGCACGATCTCGTCGTCGGCGCTCGGCGATCCTCTTGTTCTGCGCGCCGACGCGCTCGCAGAGACGTCGTCGCCGACAGGGCTCATCGTGCTCCAGGGGGAGGACCGCCTGAGGCCATGGATCGATGCGGAGGGGCTCGTCTGGGCCGGGGCCAAGTCGAGCGTCACCGGTGACGTCCTCGTGCTGACGATGCGCGTCCGGGATCCCAAGGGTCACGCCGAGCTGAGAGGGGGTCGGTTCGTTCTGGCAACTGGCGCCATCCGCCCCGTGCAGATCGACGGCGCGGAGGTGACCCTGCGCGCTCCATGGGGGTCGGCGGTCGAATCGTTCGGCGGCGCGCCTGTCGTGCCTCGCTTCGGCGCGCGCCCCTACGATTGGCTCGCCGGGGGTCGTTTGTCCCAGAAGTTTGGGGCCAAGGCCCTCGTCGGCGTCTCGTATCTCCAGCGACGCGAAGATGGCGAGATCTCCGATCACGAGCTCGGTGCCGACGCTGCGTTTGCCGCGGCTCGATGGCTCGACGTCGCTAGCTTCGCCGCGTACGACCTCACGTCGCCCGGCCTGGCGAACGCACGGATCTCGGCCGCGTCACGGTTCGATGCCTTCCGCCTCGAGGTGTTCGGTTCGCAGCTTTCCCCTGGTCGCTTGCTGCCGGCGACCTCGCTCTTCTCCGTCCTCGGCGATTTTCCCTCGCAGACGGTCGGAGGCACCCTCAAGTGGCTCGCCGCGCCCCGTCTGGATCTTCTCGCGAGCGGTGCGGGCCAGGACGTCGGCGGTGGCCTCGGCTGGAACGGTTGGGTCCGCGCGACGCTGCGTCTCGATGGCCAGGGCTCGGGAAATCTGGGGCTCGAGCTCCGCCGAGTCGACGTCTCCACCGCCGAATGGACTGGCGTCCGCGGAGTGGCCGCGTTGCCGCTCGGGCGGGGCTTCCGGTTCTCGACGGAGGTAGAGATCGTCGTCCCCGATCACCCGGACGGGCGTGGCATCGCCTGGCCGTGGGGACTCCTCGCGTTCGCCTATCGACACGCTGGCTGGGAAGCAGCCGCTGCCGTTGAAGCCTCCTCTACACCGACGCATCTCTACGAAGCCAATGCGCTCGCGCGCCTGTCGCGAAGCTGGGTCACTCCTTGAAAGTCTCGCTTACGTTCGCTGTCATCCTGGCTCTTGCCGTCGCTGCATGCGCGGGTGTCCTCGGGCTACGCCCCCACGACTCTTCGCATCCGTTCGAACACCGTGCTCACGCGACGCACGGGGTCAACTGTGTAGACTGCCACAAGGGAGTGAGCACCCTCGGCGAGGTGGAAACGCTTCACGTGCCTTCCGACGAGACGTGTATCGGCTGCCACGCCAAACCTCATGATCAGCATTCTTGCCTCGGCTGCCACGGCACGGCGAACGCGCGAGAGGGTGCGAAGATCGCGCGCCAGCACCTCCGGTTCGAGCATCGAGCTCACCAGACGGCGACGCACGGCGATTGCGTCCGATGCCACGAGGCCGCGGCCGACGAGAACCCGAACACGATGCGGCCCAAAATGGCCACATGCTTCAGCTGTCACGAGCACCAGGATCAGTGGCCGCTTCGCGACTGCGACAGCTGTCACAAGAACCTCGCTGCGGAGGATACGCCACCGACGAGTCACCTCGTCCATGACAGCGACTGGATCCGCGAGCACGGCGTCCGAGCCGCGGGCGCACGTGATCTCTGCGCAAGCTGCCACTCCGAGCGATCGTGCGCCGGATGCCACGGAGTCGGCACCGTCCCCGCGCTGCCGGCGAGGCTCGTGTTCGATCAGGTGCCACTCTCGGGCCTCCACCGTGCCGGCTTCGTCGCCCGCCACTCGATGGAAGCTCGCGCCGACCCCGGTCTCTGCGTGACTTGCCACACACAGAGCTCCTGTCAGGGCTGCCACGATCGCGAGAAGGTCGGGCCAAGCACGGCGTCGCGCAGTCCACACCCGCCAGGGTGGATCACGACAGCCGCTGGCGGCGGCGAGCACGGCGGACAGGCGCGCATCGACCCCACATCATGCGCGGGCTGTCACGGTGGCGCGGGCGAGCAACTCTGCGTCGGCTGCCACCGCGTGGGAGGACCCGGTGGCAGCCCCCACGGGCCAGGCTTTCGTAGTGACCGGAACAAGACGCACGATCTCCCGTGCCGTCTCTGTCATGGCGTGGGCCCGTGACGCGCCGATGGACCGTGGGCGTGGGGCTCGGCGCGCTTGCGCTCGTGGCGCTCGCCGTAGTGGCTCTTCTCGCGTGGTGGCCGCGGAGGTCGCCACCGGTCCCTGCGAACGTCCCGGCCACCTGGGCGCAGGTTCGTCTGGGGACGGGGCACGTGACCCACGTGGACAATGCCCATATCGAGTGCAGCAGCTGCCACGACCTGGCGCGCGAGGGATTCAAGGATCCAGGCCCCGCAGGATGCGCGCACTGCCACGCGAAGGAAGTCCTCCGGGGGCATGGAGGGAAGGCGGGCGACAAGACGAGCTGCCTCGGGTGTCATAGCTTCGCAGCGACGACGAAGACGGCGACCTGTATCGATTGTCACGCGCGGGCTCAGGGCGAGAATCGGGCAATCCTGCAGCACGGGACGGTCGCGTGCGCGACGTGCCACAAGCCTCACGAGCCCACCGCGATTGCGAATTGCACGAACTGCCACGCGGAGCGTTCACCCGAGCACGATTCGCATGCAGGTAGCGAGGCGTGCGCAGACTGCCACCAGCCTCACGCTCCGGCAGTCGCCGCGATCGCCTCGTGCGCAGGATGTCACGAGCAGGCGAAACGATCTCCCGCGCCAGGCCACGCGACGTGCGAAGGTTGCCACAAACCACACGACTTCGTCGCCACCGGAAGGGCGACGTGCGTGACTTGCCACGGAGAGAAAGCCACGCTCGCGTCGACGCAGCCGAAGCATGCCGAATGCACGAGCTGCCACGCGCCGCACGAGCCGAACGGTGCAGCCTCCGCAGCAGCGTCATGCGAAGGCTGCCACGCGGACATCAAGGTCAAGCACGGGACGCAGAGCGCGTGTGTCACCTGCCACACGGCGCATCCAGCGACGAACAGCAGCGCGATAGCTTCGAATTGCACGACGTGCCACCAGGCGATCGCGCCGACGGACACGGCTGCCCACGCCGGGACGACCTGCATGTCGTGCCATCGCCCGCATGACTTCACGCCACCCACGAAGGCGGCGATCTGCCAGACGTGCCACACCAGCGAGATCAAGCTCGCCGACACGAATCCGGGCCACGACCGCTGTGTCACTTGTCATGGCGACGACGTGCACCGGGAGAGACCTGCGCCGGCGTGCGGGAGCTGTCACGCTGCGGAGCAGTCCACGGCACCTGCGGGCCACCAGGCCTGTATCAATTGCCATGAACCTCACTCGGGCGAGCGTCGAGCGACCGCGACCTGCGCTTCGTGTCATGCGAAGGAGGAGGGCGGGAAACACGAGCAAGTCGCGGGGGGCTGTGCCACGTGCCATCGAGCCCACGGGCCTGGAGGAATTGCGACACCGCCGACATGCGCAACCTGCCACCAGGCCGCGAAGCTCCCGGCGCTGCACACGGTCGCTGCGCACTCCATCTGCACCACGTGCCATTCGTCGCACGGCCCGACACGCGTGGATCGCGCAACGTGCACGACGACCTGTCACGTGGACCGACGCAATCATCAGCCCGAGGCCCAGGTCTGCAACGGCTGTCACGTGTTTCGACGGTGACGAGCGGTCGAGGAGTGACCTCGCAGCTGCCGTCAGAGGTCTGCGGCGTGCCCGTTCGAATGCTCCGCCCACGGAACGACGCGCGACGGTTACTCTCCCGAGTTGATGATGCCGTTGATGTGCAAGCTCAGGCCTGCATCGCTGATGAGCGGGAGGCCGGAGCCGGGGATGGTGACTTCGCTGCCATGACAGTACGACTGGCTGCAGTCGGTCGAAGTCGTGTGCTCGGCTGTCGGAGGGATCCCATGGCACGCGCCACACGCCGCCGCAGCGCCTGAGCCATCCGTCCACACCGGTGTCACGGCAGGAGTGGCCGGCAGGTTGGCGCCATGGCAGGCGACGTTCGTGCATGACGTCCCGTTCCAGGCGGGCAGCGCCCCTCGCTCCGTGGCTCGCCCGGAGAAGTCGACCTGAACGACGCCATCGAGATGGCCCGGCGAGAGCACAGTCGCCGGGACGACGTGACAGTCCGAGCACGCGACCGGCGTCGTGATCGTCGGGTTCTTGTGTGCAGGATGAGCAAACGTCGACGGCCAGGGGCTGCTGCCGGAACCGTGGCAAGCCCCGCACGTGCCGTTGCCGTTGCCAAGCTCGACTCGGCCGTCGAGGTGCAATGGGCCGCCGGACAGCGCCGTCCCCGTCGCGTTCGCCTCTGCGTGACAGCCGGTACACGGCCCTGTGAAGTGACCTGCGGGAGGCGAAAGATGGCAGTCGTTGCAGCCCACCGGTGTCACGTCGAGCCAGCTGGGACGTGGTCGATTTCCGCCGGCGTCATGACAGGCAACCGCGCAGACGTTGGTCGTCGCGTCGAAGCTCGCCTCGCCCTGGATGAGGGTCTGGTCGAAGAGGACGTCCACGCTCCCGTTGCCATGGAGCCCGCTGATCACGCTCGCTGGAGGCGAGGCGCTCGGCACGGGATGGCACGTCGAGCACGGGTAGCCGCCCAGTCGGTCGGCAGAGGATTCGACGTGCGCGGCGTGGGCACCCGCGGTCTTGGCATCGCCAGGAAAGAAGCAGAGATCGCGCGGGGGATAATCGCGCGTTCCATCGCCATGGCAGGTGCTGCAGGCGAGAATCCCGCCGGATTGGTTGTGGCAGCTCGTGCACGCCGGAGCCCCGGGTGCAGCCAGGGTGATGCTCGAAGGCCGAGAGAGCGTTCCGTCGTGGCACGCGCCGCATGCGTTCGCGTTCAGAGGGTCGAGCATCTGTGCCCAGCTCTGGCCTCGCAGAAGCGTCCCGTGGAAAGCGCTGCTTCTCGGATCGATGATTCCGGGGTCGTGCACCGCCCCCTGAAATGCGGGGGTCCCTCCCTTCACCCATGCCGTCAGCGTCGACGTATCGGCGGCATCGAGATAGCCGCTATGGGACGGTGTCTGCAGCACCGCAAGAATGGGGGCGAGACCGCTCGGCGGGAGCGAAGCTGGTACCCCCGAGGGCGACACACAGCCGATGGTCCCCAGAAACGACGTTGTGCTCCATCCGGCGGCGGGTGTCGTTCCACCGTGACAGCTCGCGCAATGCGCCGCGAGGATCGGGGCGACGCTCTGGTCGAAAACGGGCGCGGTGGGAAGCGCGCGGTCGGCCGAGCACCCACAGCTCCATGCGAAGACCGATACGACCGCCCACCTCCAGTGCATCGCCGTGACTGCCACTTACTGCGGGCGGACCGGAAGGCTGACGGGGGCCTTGTTCGTCAGCGCGAAGATTGAGTCGTAAATGAGTTGTTGCGTGTATTTGGGGTTGTGCACGCCGTTCCCGCCGCCCTTCGCAATGAGCTCGTAGTTGTAGACGGCGCCAGCCTCGCTGGCCGAGAGCGTCACGGGAGGGCCGCCGTCGACGGCGCCCGCGCCGGTGCGAGGTGAGTCGGTCGAAAACATCCCATCCGCGAGGTTGGCGGCCGTCAGGGGGAGATACGGCGCTGCCGTCGATCGTGTCAGATATCCGGCGGTGTTCAGGTCTGCCTCGAGCTCGAACATCTCGGTCTGGTCCAGCGTCTGGCCGCCGTTGATGTCGAAGCTCGTCGCTCCGGCGTGGCAGTTCAGACAGACGCTCAGGTTCGGCTCGAACGAGTGATCCCCGACGTTCTGGTTGGTCGTGACGGGCGCCATATGACAGCTGACGCACGTGAGCTCGAGCTGGTGGGTCGACGTCCCGTAGGTCTGGCCTGGATACTGGTATCCGCCCTTCGCCGAGAACACATCGGCTTGCGGGCCTTCGTGCGGCCCCCAGTGCGACGAGAGCGCGTTCCCCGTGGCCGTGATGTAGTGGGTCACGTCCTTCCTCGACTTGTGGCACCACACGCAGGTGTTTGCGGTGCCCAGATCGCCCGCCGAGCTCCCGGTGATGGCCGCGGTCGTCGGGCTCGTCTCGAGAAACACGCCCGCATCGGGCTCGACCGGGACGACGAAGGGGAACGAGCCTGGTGTCCACGGGATACCGGTTCGGTGCGGGTCATTGGCGTCGGTGACGGCGTGGCAGGTCGTGCAATAGACCTCCGCGACCGTCGCGCTTCCCGTGTACAAGGCGTCGTCCTCGACGCCACCGGCCAGGTACTCGAGCTCGCCGCTCTTCACGTTGGCCACGACTCCACCGCCGACCGTCCCGACGTTACCCGCAGCGCGCTGGGCGAGTCCGTCGATCGCGTGACAGTTACCGCAGGCCGCGCCAGGCGTTGTCCACTCGGTCTCAGGAGTGGCTGACGCCGCGTTCGTCAGGTACTCGAAATAGTGAACGCTCGTCTGGAACTGCGCGACGACGCCATTGAAGCCGTGGCACGGCGACAAGCACGAGGCTTGAATCGCGATGCCAGCATCGGGAAGCCGTGCTGCCCCAGCCTCCTCCGAAGGTCCCGCAGGACCCTGTGGGCCGCTCGGCCCGGCTGGGCCTTGCTTCCCTGCTGACCCAGCCTCGCCCTCAGGGCCGGCTGGGCCATTGGGGCCCTCGCACGCAACCACCGTGAGCAGCATTATTACGGCAAACTTTGCTTCATGACGTCGGCGCATGGTCGCAATTCCTCGAAACGCGACACGTGTTCGTCGCAGCGGCGCCTCAACTCATGCACGACTCGAGCCGCGCGATTAAACGCCTTGAAATCGAGGCTCGCGCGCGTCGAACGTCCGTTCGCGGCACCGAACGGAAGCTCGAAGCCACACCTGCGCATTCCCTGTTCAGCCGGCCTGTGGGGCGTTCCCGTGCACGCTGTGGCGCTTTCGTGCCGTGCGCCGTCTGCGAGCCTCTGGAAGCTGCGCTCTCGCCGGAGCGCCGACCCGCAGCGCGTCGCGCAAATTCGCTCGTCGCCCGATACAATGTCTCGTCAGGCACATCCGTCGGGCCCGCACACGGCTCCCTCGTCTTGGTCGGCGCGTTGCGAGTTGACGTCGTCCCATGCGCGCTCGAGCGCTTCGAGCAGTACGATCGCTGGCTGCGCGCCGGACACGGCGTAGCGCCCGCCGATGACGAAGAACGGAACGCCCGTGATGCCGAGCTCCATGGCGCGCTCTTCGTCCGCGCGCACCTCGCGAGCATAGCGAGTGCTCGCGAGCATCGTGCGCACGTCCTCCCGATCGAGCCCCGCCTCGGCACCAAGCACGACCAAGGCTTCGCGGTCGCCGATGGCCACGCCTTCGGTCATGTACGCGCGCAAGAGACGCTCCTTCACTGCATCCTGCACTCCATTGTCGAGCGCGAGGTGAAGCACGCGGTGCGCATCGAAGGTATTGCCCGATCGCAGCTTCTCGAAGTGGAAGTCGAGCCCTTCGCCCGCAGCAACCTGGCTCAGGTTCCTGGTGGCTGCATCGGCCTGGGTGACGGACATGCCATATTTCGTCGCGAGGCGCTCTGTGTGCGAGACGCTCGTGTCGCGTATCGGCGGCGCGGACGGGTCGAGCTCGAATGCTCGCCAGGTGACCTCGACCTCTCCGCGATGTGCGAACGACGCGAGCGCAGCCTCGAGACGGCGTTTACCGATGTAGCACCAGGGGCACGCGATGTCGGACCAGATGTCGATGAGTAGCTTCTTCACGGTCACCGGATCGTAAGTCGCTCAACCGCGCGTGACCAGGCTGCACGGATCCAGCTCGAGCGGAGATGGCGGGGTCGCTGCCCTTCGGATTGGAACGCGTTATGCGTTCTCGAGGGTCGTTCCCACTCGCGGAGGCAACGACCGCCATGAAACCGACGACGACAGAGCTGAAGAACGAGATCGAGAAGAGCCTCGGGCTCATGCGCACGCTGCGCGATGAGGTCCGGGTCAAGCTTCACCTTGCAGGCATGGACGCAAAGGACGAGTGGTGGAAGCTTGAACCGAAGCTCGAGGAGCTGGAGCGCGCGGCGTCCGAAGCCACCGAGGCGACCCGTACAGCGATTGCGGATGCGGTGCACAAGCTCTCGAAGCTCCGATCAACGCTCTCCTAATTCATGCGGGCGGGCGAGGCGTCAATCGCGGATCACCCGGCACGGCGAGAGCGGGTTTGCCGGACTGCGAGGGGTCTCAAACGGTTGCCGTCGATGGCCTCTGCCGGGCGACCGTCTTCCGGCATCCTCGCCGTCGTCCAGTAGCCCTCGCGCGAGACCATCCGCTCTCCGTCCCAGACCGATGGCGGGCCGATCCACACCCAGCCCGGATTTGCGGGCGATACCCACCAGCGGCCAGCATACCAGGCCCAGCCGTCGGCTCCGGACGCCCAGTACCCTGTGCGCCGCCTAGCTCCAGAGAGCGTCCTCGCGGACGTCGAGGTAGCCACCGAAGAGGCCGCCGAGCGTGCCGGGTCGGACCTCGGCGTGACTGAACGACATGGATGACTCGACGCTCTCGCCGTCTCCTTTCCGAGCAACGGTGTGCGTCGCATTCGTGCGTTGGCTGCCGCCGCGCTGTCCGAAGCCCGCGTGACCGCGCACCACGTCCACCGGCGACGGCGACCCCTGGCGCGAGTGTAATTGGCCACGAAGGTCGCGGGGAGACTCGTGATGGGTCTCGGCGTGGTCGCAGCGGCGCTCTTCACGCGGCTGATGAAGAAGGCTTCCGCGACCGGAATGAACACGGGAGCGAAGGTGTGGGTGATGGATCATGCCGTCACCAACGTCGGCAGCGCGATCCCGATGCCTGACTACATGCTCGACGCCGTTGGGACACGCCAGACGATGGCGTCAAGGCGGCGATGGTCGCGAAGAGCAACGTCGATGTCAGCGATCAAGGCACCCATCGACGGCATGGTCCTCTCGGACCATACGGCCCTACGTTTCGCCGCAAGGCGGCTACGACACGTATGCGCAAGCCTTCGACCCGGTCGCCGCGCGGGCTATGCGGTCTTCCTCCTGCAAGGCGGGGTCGGCGCCGGCGTCGCGCGCGAGCGGTACAACCCCGCGCCCGGAGCCGTCCCAACCGCATCGACCCCGTTCTCCCTCTTCACGGTCTCCGCCAATGTCAGCTATCCGCTCGACATCTAGGGGCGAGCGTCGTCAGCTCAAGGCGCTCCTCGCGCAGGTGGACAACGGACATTACGCGTTCCTGGCTACCTACATCATGCTCCCTGGAAATGTGGTCAATGCGCTGATCGCGCAGGCAGGCTATCGCGCATAGATTGACGCGAGGCCGGCCTCGCTCGCTGCAGCGGGAGCACCTCACGATCACGAAGCCCAGGCGGGGGGCCGAAACGGCGTCGTGTGCGAACGTTCTCACGATCCGGAGGTCAGCTCGCGAGTACCGCGGCGACTCTCCCGCCGCTCGAGCACCGACTGGAAGCAGCCCCGGATCGCGTTGACCGATCTGACGCTTCCTCGAGCGCTTCCCATGAGGTTGCCTCGGAGATCGTTCGCCAGCGCGCGGACGTCGCAGGCCGAGGCGGTGGTGCATGCCGCCAACGCGAACGTCGGGATGGCGACGGCGATGCTGCCGAAGCTGACGCTCGGCGCGAGCCACTGGATCGGCGCGACCAGCGGCGGCTCGGGCGCCGACGGCCAGTACCTCGTTGCGCGGATTGCCTACGTGCCGGCGGTGGCCCAGAGACTGCAGGATACCGTTGCGCTCTCTGTTGCTCTCTCGGCGGCGGCTGGTGGCGCGCCAGATGTTCGCCCGACGGGCGACGCGCCATCGCGGGAGCCGCCGCCTGGCTTATCAATTGCAGTCACAACGGCTCACCTGACAGGGCTCCATCATGACGTCTCGACATATTGCCGTTTGGATCGATCACCACGAGGCGCGAATCTTTCATGTCGCACCCGACGGGTTGGACGAATCGACGGTCCCCGCGCCGCACAAGCACGTCCACCGTCACCCGAGAGGCGGCGAGGGCTACAAGGCGCATCCGGACGACGTCCAGCGCTTCTTTCGGGAGGTCGCCCACGATCTCGAGGGAGCCACCGAGGTTCTCATTCTCGGCCCCTCGACGGCCAAGCTCCAGTTCATCCGCTACGCGCAGAGCCACGATGCGGCGCTCTACTCGCATATCGTCGGCGTGGAGACGGTCGACCATCCGACGGATCCGCAGATCTCCGCGTACGCGAAGCACTATTTCGAGACCACCGCTTCGACGCATTGAAGCGCTTCGAGCCGCGCAGCACTCGCGTCGTGTGACTCAGTGACGTATTAGCCAAGGTCGGCCCGGCTCGCTTCGCGACTCGACAGGATCCGGTCGTCTCACGCCGTGATTCGAGTGCCGCTCGCACCATCGCTCGTCGCCGTCCGCGCCGTCCCGCGCCGCCGCACAAGCGGGGCATGGCGCGTCGACCTCGCCGGCGACGTCGGGATACACGTCGCGGACGAAGAGGACCGGGCACGGCGCGTGGCGAAGCACCTGCTCCCCCTGCGAGCCGCGCAGCCAGCGTGCGGCACCGGTGCGACCGTGCGTCCCGACGACGACGAGGTCTGCTGTCAGTCGACGGGCTTCCTCCACGATTTCGTGCCAGGGCGTTCCGGCTCGAATGTGCACGAACACTGTGCACTTCGTCGCCTCGTGGAGCTCAGTCGCGACCTGGTCTAGCGAGGTGCGCCCATGCTCGAGCAGCGCGACCGTGGCCTCGGAGCGAAGCTCGGAAGCGCGGGACAGATGGAGGATGTGGAGCTGTCCGCCGACCCTATTCGCCAAGCTCGCCGCCGCGGCTTCGATGACGCGTCTCCCGTCGGGTCCGTCGTCGGCTCCAGCGACGACGATGTAGGGTCGGACGGCATCGATTGCGGACGTTGGGCTCATGTTCAGCTCCAGGAGTTCTGTTCCGAAGCTGAAGCGAACCTCGTGCCGAAGCGAGCGACGGACATCCCACGGCTCTTCGCGCCAGCCCACGACGTCGGCGGCGATCTCGCGAAGTCTCTGCGCATAGCCGCAAGACCTGCGCGCGGTGTGCTTCGGCGCGCTTGAATGGGACGGCTCGTGCGTTCGCGCGCACCGCGACACCATGTGGCCCGGCTCCTGCTTCTACGTCGCACATGCAAGCCGCGGTCCTTCGAAGATATGCCGAGCCGGTGATCCTGCGTGACGGGGCGTCACTCACGATGCGGGCGCTACGACCGTCGGACAAGGCTCTCCTCGCCGAGTTCTTCGCGCGCCTCAGCCCTCGATCGGTTCGTTACCGCGCGTTCGGGCAGCGGGGTCCGCTCACCGCGAAGGAGGTCGCGTATCTGACCGATCTCGACTTCGCCGCTCACGTGGCTCTCGCCGCCATCGTCCTCGCGCCGGACGGCATCGAGCGCATCGTCGGCGTTGGTCGCTATCTTCGAATCGACGCGAGTGGGGCGCTCGCGGCGACCGCGACGAGGGCCGAGGCCGCCTTCACCGTCGAGGACGCATACCAGGGGCGCGGTATCGGTACGCTGCTGCTCGAGCATCTCGCGGAGGTCGCCAAGTCGAGCGGCGTCGAGCAGATCGAGGCCGATGTGCTCGCCGACAACGCACGCATGATGGAGGTCTTCGCCGAGAGCGGCTTCGTCGTGAAGCGAACGCTCGAGGCTGGTGTCTTTCACGTGACGTTCCCCACGGATGCCACGGCGGCTTTCCTTCGAGCGAGCCTCGAACGCGAACGGCGGGCCGCTGCAGAGAGCGTTCGGGCCCTACTCGAGCCGACGTCGGTCGCTGTCGTGGGGGCGTCGCGTCACGAGAGGAGTATCGGGCGAGCCATCCTCGACAACCTCGTGAAGTGTGGGTTCCGCGGGCTGACGTATGTCGTCAACGCTCACGCCACGGAGGTCGACGGGCTCCCGTGCTTCCCGACCGTGAGCGCGATCAACGCTCCCGTAGATCTCGTCATCATCGCCGTCCCCGCCGCGTCCGTGCTCGAGGTCGTCACGGATTGCGCGCGCGCCCGCGTCCGCGGCATCGTCGTCATCTCCGCGGGATTCGCCGAAACGTCCGCCGAGGGGGCGAAGGTCGAGGCTCGGCTCGCAGAGATCGCCCGCGGAGCCGGGATGCGGATGATCGGACCGAACTGTATGGGAATCCTCAATACGGACCCGGCTTTCTCGATGAACGCGACCTTCGCGCCGAGCTGGCCGTCGTCGGGCGGGGTTTCGATGCTCTCGCAGAGCGGCGCGCTCGGCCTCGCGATGCTCGATCGCGCTGTCGCACTTCACATGGGGATCGCGGATTTCGTGTCCATCGGAAACAAGGCGGACGTCTCTGCCAATGACCTGCTCTCCTACTGGGCCGACGATCCCAAGACACGTGTCATCGCGCTCTACCTCGAGAGCTTCGGCAACCCGCGAAAGTTCGCTCGCCTCGTCCCCGACGTGACGCGAAAGAAGCCTATCGTCGCCGTCAAATCCGGTCGATCGGCCGCAGGAACGCGCGCCGCCGCGAGCCATTCGGCGGCTCTCGCGAGCCTCGACGTCGGCGTCGATGCGCTCTTCGCCCAGGCCGGGGTCATCCGCACCAATACGCTCGAGGAGCTCTTCGACGTCGTCTCGCTCCTCTCCAGCCAACCATTGCCCGCGGGGCGCAAGGTCGGCATCGTCACGAACGCTGGTGGCCCTGGGATCTTGCTCGTCGACGCCTGCGAGGCGCACGGGCTCACCATCCCGGAGCTTTCACCCGCGACACAGGCCAGCCTCCGCGGCTTTCTCCCCGTCACGGCCAGCGTCAAGAATCCTGTGGACATGATTGCCTCTGCGACGCCCGATCAGTTCGCGCGTGCCATCGAGGCGGTGGGTGCGGACGCCAGCATCGATTCACTGGTCGTCATCTACATTCCGCCGCTCGTCACCGAACCAGAGGAAGTGGCCATCGCCGTCGCGCGCGCCGCCGGAAACGTCCCCAAGGAGAAGCCAGTGGCGACGGTCTTCATGGGTTCGCGAGGCACGCCGCTCATGCTCGCCCGCGGGCCTCGCGGGAGCATCCCTTCCTACTCCTTCCCCGAGAATGTCGCCCTCGCGCTCTCAGCCGCCGTTCGGTGCGCAGAGTGGCGCCAGCGCCCGAAGGGAAACTTCGTCGTGCTGGACCGGAGCGTCGTGCGCGCGGTGCGACGCGTCGTCGAGCGCGCGCTTGCCGGGGCGACCGGTTCGCTCTGGGCTTCGACCACGGACATCGAAGAGATTCTTTCCCTCGTCGGTATCTCGGTCGCGTCGTCCGCACACGTTGCCGCCGACGTCGAGCTCGCCGTCCAGGCCGCGACGCGCCTCGGCTACCCGGTCGTCCTCAAGGCCGTCGCCCCCGGCCTGCTCCACAAGAGCGATGCCGGTGGCGTCGCGCTCGGTCTCCGCGACGACGCCGCGGTCCGCGCGGCGGTCGACGCCATGGGCTCGAGGCTGCACGCGGCGGGATACACGCCGGAGGGGTTCCTCCTCCAGAAGCAGGTCGACGATGGCGTCGAAGCGCTGGTCGGCGTCACCCTCGATCCTTCGCTCGGCCCGGTGCTCATCGCGGGGCTCGGCGGCGTGCAAGTGGAGCTCCTCAGGGACGTCTCGTTTCGAATCACGCCGGTTTCGGACGTCGACGCAGCCGACATGATCGCGAGCCTGCGCGCCGCGAAGCTGCTGGATGGCTTTCGAGGCTCACCGCTCGCCGATCGCGATGCCTTGCTCGCGGCAATCCAGCGAGTGTCTGCGCTCGTCGAAGCGTTCCCCGAGCTCGTGGAGCTGGAGCTCAACCCTTTGAAGGTACTTCCGCGCGGTCAGGGGGTCGTGGCGGTCGACGCACGCATGCGCATCGCGCCCTTGACGGGACTTGGCTCATAGCGTGACCCGGCATGCGCCGTTTGCGCGACGGCGCATGTGGTGCGCCGTTCGTACGAGCGCCGCTTCTTTGCCCAAACGCTGACGGGAGCGATCGCCCTCCGTTCGCGAGAAAGCGCCTGGCACGAAAACTGGATAGGGGTCGCTCGTGACCGCCGCAGCTATCGGCCTTGTGGAAGCGGGCTGTCCGCACTGCGGGTCGGCGCTCGTCGATCGGCGCGCCACGCCGTTCTGCTGTGTCGGATGCGAAGGGGCCTACGAGTTCCTGCATGCGACCCAGCTCGAACGCTATTACGATCTCCGGCAAGGGCCTGGTCGACCCGTAGGGCGTGCTCGCGGCCGGGACCACAAGTGGCTGGAGCCCCTCGTGGCGACCTTCGCAGCCGCGAACCCGCTGGGCCGCGTCGATCTGGACATCCAGGGGGTGCACTGCTCCGCGTGCGTCTGGCTCATCGAGCGACTCTTCGCCCGGCTCCCGGGTCACGGCAGCATCGTGGTCAACCCTTCCGTCGGTCGCATCCAGATCGTCGCCGGGTCGAGCTTCGACCTCGCGTTCTTCGTCGACGAGATCGAGCGACTTGGTTATCTGCTCGGCCCGGCGCGGAAGAGCGAGCGGCGCGCGTCGTCGGATCTCGTCTGGCGCATGGGCGTGTGCATCGCCATCGCGATGAACTCGATGATCTTCGCAGTAGCGATGTATGCCGGCCTCACCGACGGCCCGCTCTTCGTCCTGTTCCAGCGATTGAATCTCGCACTATCCGCGGTGAGCCTCGTCGTGGGTGGCACCGTGTTCTTCCGATCCGCGTGGCGCGGGATCTGGCGAGGCGTGCTTCACCTCGACGTACCGATCGCGCTCGGCATCCTGCTCGCGTTCGCCGGGTCGGGATTCTCTTACCTGACCGGGCGAAGCTCCGCATCTTACATCGACACGCTCAACGTCTTCATTGCGCTCATGCTCGTGGGTCGATGGCTTCGTGAGCGCGTGCTCGAGCGGAACCGACTCGAGGTCCTGGCCAGCGATGGGGCCGAGGGTTTGCTCACACGCAAGCGCACGGGAAATTCAGTCGTCACGGTGCCGTGCACCGCGATCCGTTCCGGCGACCTCCTGGTGCTCTCGCCCGGCGACCTCGTGCCGGTCGACGCTCGACTCCTCGGTGACCGAGAGGAGCACTGCTCGCTCGACTGGATCAACGGGGAGAGCCGTCCTCGCCCGTTCCTGCCTGGCAGCGTCATTCCCGCGGGAGCGTTCTTCGCTGGACGCTCGGTCATCGAGGTCGAGTCCTCCACCGACTTCGAGGGCTCGTCGCTGGTCGAGCTGCTGCGCACGCCGGTGAGCCGTGACGCCGACCTCGCGATGCAGACCCCGTGGTGGCAGCGCGTCACCCGAGTCTATGTCGCGGTCGTCCTCGGGTTGGCCGCGCTGGGCGGAGGTGCATGGTTTGCGTCGACCCACGACTTTGTGCGCGCGCTCGGGGTTGCCACTGCGGTGCTCATCGTCACGTGCCCTTGCGCGTTCGGGCTCGCGACTCCGCTCGCGTATGACCTCGCGCAGGCGAGGCTCCGGCGCGCCGGCCTGTACGTCCGGTCGTCTGGCTTCCTGGATCGAGCGTCGCTCGTGCGGACCGTGGTGTTCGACAAGACCGGCACACTGACGGCTGCGGCACCCACCGTCGAGAACCCGGACGCGCTGCAAGCGCTGCGCGCCCACGACCTCGCTGCGCTCGCACATCTCGTGGACCGCAGCCATCACCCCAAGGCGGCCGCCGTTCGTGCGGCGCTCGCGGAGCTTGCGGTGCCGGCCATCGCGCTCGACGGCTCGGTGACCGAGTGGGCAGGGCTCGGCGTGGAGATCGCGCTCGGACGAGAGCACTACCGTCTCGGCGCGGGGAGCTGGGCCTCGAGAGATGGCACGACGTCTGACCTGGTGTTCGCGGTGGATGGCCGTGTCCTCGCGACATTGTCCTGCCGAGAAGAGCTCCGTGCGGACGCCGCCGCCGAGGTCGCGGCGCTCCAACAGGAAGGGTATGACGTCTGGCTCTTGAGCGGGGACGACGCCTCACGCGTCGTGGATGTTGCGAGACGGTGCGGCCTGAGCCCCGAGCGCGCGATCGGAGCGGCGTCGCCGCAGGGCAAGGACGAGTGGCTTCGCGCCCACGACCACAGCGACGTCCTCATGGTTGGGGACGGCCTCAACGACACCCTCGTGGTCGAGCACGCCTTTTGCTCAGGCACCCCGGCAGTGGACCGACCCTTCATGGCGGCACGTTCGGACTTCTACTTCATGAGCCCTGGGCTCTCCCCGATACGCACGGCGCTGCACGCTGGACGAGCCGTCGCCTGGGTGCGCTCCATGAACCTCTCCATCGCCGTTTCGTACAACGTCGTCGCCGTCGGCCTCGCCTATGCGGGCCTCATGTCTCCGCTCCTCTGCGCGGTCCTCATGCCGCTCAGCTCTCTAACCACCCTCGGCGCAACACGTGTCGCGCTG